>ERZ778019.199-NODE-199-length-138929-cov-12.701823_pt1 | contig 138929 bp, 160 predicted proteins | sample MGYA00375749_ERZ778019 | MGnify/ENA primary metagenome ERZ778019 (study PRJEB29350, sample SAMN05389821) | bioreactor metagenome | isolation source: Ammonium sulfate bioreactor | place: South Africa: University of Cape Town | collected 2014-03-17 ... | reverse complement strand
ATAGTTAAATATTCTTTACTCTTACATGTAAGGCACATCTTTTCAGGGTTTTTTTCCTATTGGATTTATCCCAACGATCACATACAATCGATCGAATTCTTTCTTTTTTTTTATCTAGACAATGAAGAAAAACGTCCCATCCACTGATCACAATGGTGATGCCAAACGAAAACTCCTAGAAAAAGCCGAACAATTAATGACTGTAATCAATTAACGAAAACAACAACAATAGCAATTCATACTTTTGTGTATTTTAGGATGTTAATCAGTATATAAACGAAGCTAAACGTGCACATGATAATTTGAAAGTAATCAGTAATATTGAGAAAACTATCTGTGATATAAAGATTCCGTCGGAAAAATGCTTGAAAAATTATGGAAGATTTATAGCTGATGATCAATTTACTGTTCAATGTGAAGGACATCGAACGGGAACGAGGTGATTTTCGATAGAAAATTCGTTTGTAAATTCAAATAATAAATAATTCTTCGTTTAGAACCGTATTTCTTTTCGATCAAGTTTTGTTAATCTGCAAAGTGAAAGTATGAAAAGAACACGTGTAGATTGTGAACAAAAATTTCATACGAATTTCTTTTGAAGGGATCGGAAAAATACACATTTCGTGCGGCTTTATTTATTCAAGATTGTCAAATTGAAGAAGGCAAAGCTGCAAGACGTGAAGTTAGTAGTAAACCAGCAAAGTTAATTTCTCATATAATCACTTGTGTTTATCTTGAAATCTAGTTTCCATTTATTTTACGAGATGTTTCTCAAATTGAATTTAAATTCATCGCCAAAACCGAAGAAAAACGTACCTATTGGTTGAAAATCTTGCGTGAAGCAATGTAAAACAACTTTATTTTTTGAAAAAAAAACAAAAACGACATTTGCTCGTTTAGTGATCGTTGTTCAAATCCTGAATTAACGGAAAATAATCATAATTTTAAAATGAAATCTTTCGATGAAACAGCTCCACGTTGTGATCATTGTGCAAAATATTTATGGTAAAAACTAAATCAAGACTAAAACTTTATCTCGATTGATTGTTCGAAATCTTTTCATTTTAGTGGAGTTTTCTTTCAAGGTTACGAATGTTCAAGATGTCGTAAGAAACTTCATCGAGAATGTATTAAAAAAACCAGTGCCTGCTTTCAACGTAGTAAATAGATCGAATTTCTTCTATTCGGATTGAATTTCATTGAAATTTTTAGCATCAGTTGGTCGAATTTCAAGTTTTGAACGTGGACCAATTGAATTACCACGAGCGTTTTCGAATACTAATCATTACAGTAAGTGATTTTCGAAAAACGAACAAATATTGATTTTCTCCTGTAGCTCGATTCTATGCTCTTTATGATTATGATGGCACAATCAATAATAATAACAATCGTTTTCCTTTGAATCGATTATGTGAACGGCATATAAAAGTAATCGAAGGTGATGAATTAGAAATCATCGAAGACGATGAAGAACATATGTGGAAAGTGAAAAATCTACGAACAAATGAAATTGGTTTAATACCATCGACAATAGTTGGCGCAAACGATGGAGATCAACAACGAACTATTCAACGTTCATCAATAGCATCGGTAGAATGAATTTTTCTATTCAAAAATCAATATTTGAAATTTTTTCATTATTTAGGCCGATACATCGTCGATTGTATGTGATTGTGATATTTGGTAGGTAGTCAACGAATTCTTTCTAAATTTCTTCTCATTTCAGCGTTCGAATATCTCATCAACATTTGCACAACATTTTCCTTTCATTCGTTCGCTTGTACAAATCTATAGTCCGCCTCTACCAACGCGTTCACCCTTTCATAATAATAACAATAATAATAATAATATTGGCAATATCTATTCGAAATCGCCATCATCACCTAATAATACTACTACTACATCTATTCAACGTTCGAAATCAATCTCTTCGCCGACAACACCTGAACATATCATAAATAAACATCGAACACTTCAATTATCCTCATCATTCGATAATACACATGTATCGAATTCATTCGTTTCAAGACCTTCCAATCCTTCGATCTATGATTGGTAAACAAATCGAATTGGAATATCCAATCTTCTAGCTAGAAAATTAATACTCTACTAAACAACTGTGTGATTTAGATAATAATACAATTTGCTCTTTCTTTTTTCAAATTCTAATCGAAGAAAAAATTTATTTTAATTGAACATATAAACTATGACCGTTTTTGTTTGTTCAGGTATATGGATATAAGTCGACATCAAGCTGAAGAAATTCTACGAAATGAAACAGTACCGAATAATACATTTCTTGTTCGTAAACAAGGAAGAAATGAAGGACATGCGATATCAATTAAGTGAGTAAAAACGGAAACTAATGACGTCAAGGAAAAACGATAAGTAGCTTCTTGTCTCAAACGCCGTAAATGTTGTTAAGGTACAGACGAAACTAAGCTGTTGAGTGCACGCAAATATTCTCGGCAAAAAAGAAATATAATTAGAATCATCCGGATCTATTTTGAGAGGAAAGTTCTATTAAACGTTGTGTTTTTTTGTTGTTGCCTTTTTTAGACATAATAACGAAGTTTATCATATTCGAATTTACACTCAAGAAGCCGATGGTGTGACAAAACATTATTTAGTTGATACGCTTCTCTTCGACAGTTTACAAGTAGGATAGACAACTGCGTAATTGAAACAGAAAAAAGTACAATCTATTTTTTTGTTTCAATTTAGTCCTTAATTCAATATTATCAAATTCATTCACTAGAAGATCGTTTTCCTCCAGTTAAAAGTTCTTTAGTCTATCCAATTTTTCAAGTATGCAGTCATGATATATTACTTCAACCGGCCACACTCTGAAACATTCATACCGAATGTTTGTCTTCCATGAACTCGTTTTCCTTTTCTTTCTTTCTTTCTTTCACCTCGATAGTTCTGCTAAAACCAAAAAAAGAACACACACAGACAATCGCTACATAATCATCTTCAGAAAGAAAATTCAACAGTGACACATTCTGTTTGTTTTTTATTAAGCAATATAAAACGAAATATATATATATGTACCACAATTTATCATACGATAGTTTCCATATGATTAGCTCTTTTTTTTCTTCATATATGTTTGTGTGACTATTAGATATTAACAACATAAACGAATATTCATATATCTTCTGCTTTACTTTTTTTTTCTTCTTTTCTTTGTCTTCTTTTATCGTTCATTTGTGCACATTTTGTTATTTATCTATTTTTTTATTTTCTATTCAATTATTAAAAACAGCAACAAAATTTCACAAATTGAGCTCTTTTCTTTTGATGAAACTCTCTCTAGATGACAGATTACGTTTTAGTACAATCGAATTGGGCATCTGTTAATTCTGTTTCATTGGATCTTGTTTGTGATGTTGATATTGAGGAGGATGAAACTCAGTTGACAAATGTTGAACAAACACGTTCGAAGTTTGTGCACTAAGAATTCATAATTACATTCTAATTAGATTGAAATCATGTTTTAGAGAATTGTGTTTACCAGATGAGAAAGTCACGCATATTATTCTTCGGTCAGATGAACAGGAACAACAAGATTCTATTCTAACGTTAACAATTTTACAACCAGAAAACTATCAACTCCAATCTATTCAATTACTATCCAACGCTAGACACATTGAAGTATTAAAGAAGAAGAAAATCATCAAAACAATTGAAATTTATTTTTCTTCCCATAGTTTTATTCTCATGAATATCTTGGCAGTTGTCAGGGTTCACGCATTACTGAACTTAATAATGGTTCCATCTATGAATCGATTTTTGAATTTAATCAACCAAATGAAAAATTAACATTAAAAGTACATAAACGATTTCGTGTAGAATTGAAAAAAAAACGACAATAAAAAACATATTTCAGTGTTTAAAACTAGCAGATACAACTGATTTGATTATCTATTGTTTACAAATAAGTTTGAAAAAATCGAAAAATAACTGTTCATCGATGTCAAACGTGGGTTTACCATTCGATCTAAGTCGTGTGCGTTCGATGATTGACGAAAGCAATCTATCATCTAATGCACGTCAATTCATGACTAATCTTCGTTTTATCCAGGAAAATCGACAAGCAAAAGAAAGTCCATCACAACAATTTCATCTTAATCAAATGATGTTGATGATGAAAGGCAAGATTTGATTTTATTTTGACGTTTTAAGACTATTCTTCTTCTTTGTTTTACTTAGCAGGTCTCCATACGTCAGCTCCTAATCCAAAGTAAGAATTAAAGATAAAAAAAAACAAAAAGAAAAGAAAGACGATTGAAATTTGGATTTCACCGACGCAAAACAACAATCAAGAAAATACTCCCCTTCTTTTATATTCTAATTGCTTTGATGACGTCGATGGATTTTGTCTTTCTAAACCTCGAATTTCTACAGACACATAAATGCTACCAATATAATGAGACGATATACAATCTTGTTCTATTTTGATCGAAACTACACTTCATTAAATCAAAAAAAAAGATCTGCATATATTATTCCATTCTAAACGAACACAAAAATACTTCGAATTAGTTCTCTTTTTTTTGTCCTTATTGAATAATATTTGTAGGACTTTGCCGATCGAGTGAACAGAGTTTATCGTATTTTAATAAACAATTACGAGATTAGTTCTATTTGATACTTTTCAGACATTCACCACCTACACTTAACGAAATTAAATCGACCATAAATGAAAGCTCAAAGAATGCTTCCGCTGAACGGCCGAGTCTATCAACAGAAGAATTAAATGCACTAGAAAGTCGATTGCAAACATACATCGATAAACAATTTGTTCAACTACAACAGCATATTGATAAACGTTTCGATCAACTAGAAGAAAAACTCATTCAAATGAAATAACTTTCTCGTTTGTTGTTCGATTTTATTTATTTATTTATTTATATATACATTATGCATCTCGTTATTGCCTTCCGAAATAAAGTTTTTGTATTTGTTTTTAATAAATTTCTTCTCGCTGTGTGTCAATGTTAGTATTTGAAAAGAAAAAAAAATGATTTAAAATTTTCAATTCATTTCTTTTATTTTATCGTTAATAAAACAAGCAATGAACATGTTACTAGGAGCGATTTTTTCCTTTCTAAAGATTTCTTTCTCCCTCTCCCTCTCTCTCTTCTGTGACAGCGTCAACCGTTTCATATATATTCATCCTTCGCTTTTAATTCTTTTTCATTTCTTCCTTTTCTTTTAACAAGACAAACAACGTCATGTTCCGTAGTCTTCTTCTTCTTCTCGTTTCAATATGCTGCCTGTCATATGCCAGTAATTTATTAAATGATCAAAAATCAAACGAAAAATATCACGATGGAAGACAATACTATCTTAAAACTGTCGATACAACTTATACACAACATGTATCAAATCATGGTACGTCATTCAACAGAATATTTTTAGTTTTTCTTACTATTCGAGTATATTCAGTATATTCTCAGAGGTGATATGATATCCGAGACGATATTGAAAAATAGAATAGGAGAAATATGTTTTGTTCAACTTCTTCTTTTTTTTTTTACGTAGAAACCTAAATTTTAATTAAAAATAAAACGCAAAACTATTGACTAATTCGATTTGATTTATTTAAAGGTCAATGTACAGTTGAATTGAACGATGAAGAAGAACACACTAGTACATTAACTGAAGGTGAAATAGTCCAAATAAAAATGAAATGGTTTAAAGTTGAAGATTGTCGATTAAATCGAGCATATGTTGCATCGTGTGGTTCGAAATTATTTCGTCAAATGCGTGATGTTGTCTGTTCGTATGTTGCCAAACATCCTGGACAACGACTACTAACTCGTCGACAAACAGCCGATGATTTAATTGATCTCATTGATCGTTCATATTACGGTTTATGTTGTAAAAGTGCATGTACAATAGCTGAATTAGCTCAACAGTGTTCATCGAAATGGTGAAAGAACATTTAAAGCAATCTATATTCGTACGCACCGACACAAAAGAAAAACGAGCAATGAATGAAGATTTGATCATAAACATTGTTCTACACGTTTTAATCATTCATAAAAAAAGAAAGAAATACATATATTCCTTGCATTTAAACGTATATATATACATATTTTTTCTGTGTTGTCTCTCTTTCTCGTATATGTGTACAAGAAAAAAACAAATAACGTTCACATTAATATACTATTAAAACTACCAAGACAAAAACAAATGAACTAAATTCAAAGATTTCTATCCGAGATTATAAATAATTTCTATGAGAACAATAAAATCATGGATTTTTTGTTCAAAGGAAATATTGAAATTTGTCCGTGCAGGATGGGATGTTGACTTATCTTTCTTTAGAATCCAGTAGACTTTTTATTTCATGATATTTCATGAAAATATTCTTCTTGGGTCTATTATCAATCCATCTGTTACGTACTGAATATCATGATATTTGCAAAAGTCTTGGCAAATTGCATGATATTATCTATTGTTGATCGGTACGGAAGTTGAAAAAAACTGCGGATACAAAAATAATTTCACAGAATGTCTAAAATCTCTTACTTGGCGTACGTCAAACATTTACGCCTTGCTCTGTTCTGTTTTCTATGTGTACATAAGAACAAAAATTTAATCGATCGACTATTTTTTTTTCTATGTTTTCTTTTCTACTTTTTTCTCTGGGATTAGCTGACACACATATATATATATTAGTAAATGCGCTTGATTTACGGAAACATTTCGCTACTACACTAGTCATTGTAGGCAACTCAAATTTCTTACATCCAAAGGCTTCAGATAGCAAAACTATTTCTGTAAGTACTCTCATGCTCTCTAATTTAACGATAAGTATCAATATAAAAGATTTCTCTTTTTTATTTAGTGCGCTAGCGCATATTCTTGGAACATTATTAGTTTAACTAAGATGAGGAACGCGTACATTCTGCCATGTCTTTTCGTTGTGCTGCATATGCTTACTATCACTCAAGCATTACCAACAATTAATCACGTGAGCAACAATTCGCGTCACTACGATTCTAATGAGGATGAATCCAAAACATCACGTAATCTCAAATATTTCATTGATGGTACTATTCATCATATTAAATTAGCCGGTGTAACTTATCAACAGCGTTTAATTGACGGTCAATGTGCTGTCGAATATGGTGGTCAATATTTAACAGAAAAAAGTGTTATACAAATTCGAAAGAAACTCTATCGTGTCGAAAATTGTCTATTAGAACGTGTATTTCATGCTTGTGGTCCAAATTTATTACTAATGTTAAATGTTGTTTGTCGAGTTGTTGAAAAAAGTCAAGCCATGACGACAACAACGCCACTTACCGTCGTACGACGAGATACAACGCCAGCAATCCCGTCAATTCTCTATCGTTTATATCCACGAGCTAGTAAAACACCACGAGTGATTACTGAATCATGTTGTGAAAGTCTTTGTACGATCTCGGAATTATCAAGATACTGTCATCGATAAAGAAAAAATCGTTACGAGTTATTTTTTCTTCTCGAATAATAAAAACTCAAACATGCCAACAATTAAAACGTTCTGTTTTCTATGCCCCATCATTTTCTGTAACGCTTTGTTGAACGTCGCTGGTCGAATAAAAAAAACACAGTTACAATCATTTCTTTCATTCTTTTTTTGAAAGATAATAAATTTGAATTATTGTTGTAAATCATGTCGTTTTTTTTTGTCTATAGAAATTTGTTTAAACAGAACAGAATCCCGAAATTTGTCCTTCTCTTGTCATGATTTTGTCTTTCAGGGAAACTTATTAATCATCTCACTCACTAAATGCTATTTTCCTTTTTCAAAGGTAAACATTTTATTGAAATAAGTCTTCAAATAAATTTTAATGATGCCGTTGCTTACTGGAAAACACCATTTTTTGATTTATTTCACCATAATTACTAGCTAAGTATGTCTACTTGCATAAATATATTCTAGTTAGTTTATTTTTTAAATTAAATAGAAACACTTGATTTCATGATATAACTTTTGCTGACTAACCTCCATGTGTAAACATTGCGCATGACAAATAAACCACGCATTCGTCTTAGAAACAATGTACCATATTTTAATGAATTTCAGCCAGCACGACCTACATGAGAAAGAAATTTTCTATTCATGAGATCCATTATTCGAATTAAAAGCGGAGAAAATGAGAAGGAAAAACAGTTCTTGTTCGTCGTAGGTTCGGGTACCATATCTTTTTTTTGTTGATGAAGTCAGTTGATTTTAATTATGAATTGATATTATAAGCTTAAGATTAGAAAAAAAATGACCCATTTCATTGAAAAAATTCATCGTAATAAACTACTCGTATTCATTGGCTTGATAGACCTTTTGAACTTCGTTTTTTTTATTCGATAAAAGTGAATCGAAGTTATAAAATAAAAAAAAAATATTATGTTGTTGTTATCATTGTACTTGATGTAGTCGGAAGACATTTTAATTCGAGAAAAATATTTTTTTTAAGTTCTGTCCTTGTCTATAAAAGAATTATACGTGCATAATGAAAAAGCTCTTGGTAACATTCAAACATAATTTGAAATATCTATAGAGAATTTAGTATTCTAAAAAAAGAATCCATCAAATATTGCTGTGCTTATTCGAATATAAATAAATGCATTTAATTAGTTTACAATGTCAATAAATTCTGTTTTTTTTTGAAACTCTTTTTCCTATTCTTATATGAACAAAATAACTCAATCATTTGGAAGAATGTAAATTAATTCCAGATGATATAATGCCATTCAGTTAACAATGACAGGTACTTGGCCTACGTATAATTATCAATTTAGATGAATCATACAATGCAGAAAAGCACATAGGTAAAGCTTAGTATTTGATGATTTCAATAAGATGAAAAGTGTGCTTAAAAAAAACTCGATTTACTCATTTTGTGAATACAATTAAAACTTAGAGTTATGAGATATAATTACCGGATATTTTTTACATCTAGGTCAAAACTATCAAATTCTATTTATTTAATGAACTTGTTTTTCCATATAGCTCAGAAAAGTAAAATCTCATTTCGAAGATAATAAATCCTCTTTGAATGATACGTAATCCTTCAGCTATATTACGCCCTCATATTCAAATTTAATATTAAATATGGATCATACTACGTTTATAGATCTCCTGTGTTAATATTGTTGAGTAGTAATATATTCTTATTTAAAATCAAAGGATTATCTGTAATCTTATTTTGAATATTTAATTAATATAAACTAGCATAGTCTTTGATTGATGTTTCCGTGTTTATTGTTTTTCTTCCATCTCATTTCTGACGTATTTATACACGTTTTACAAAGAGGAAAAACAAAGGAACAAGAAATACGATTGAAGAAATTCAATCAAATGCAAACATACACATACAGATCGAAATGATTACACAAAGGAAGATAGTGAAAGAATGTCAAACAAAAGAAAACAAGATGAGATTTCACAGCGATGCATGATTTTTGATCGCCATTAAAGAAGAATAAACAAACGAACAAGCAAAATAGATCATACATTCGAATAATCGAAAAAAAAACGAAAGCAGATTGTTCCAGTTAGCTTTTTACATGATTTTTAAAGCACAATGTTTGCGTTTATAATAACGTTGGGCTAACGAATTAATAATTGATGCAATAAAATAAATAATCATAGCTGTTACAAGAAAATTAAATATTCGTGTTAGTAATGATATTTTTGCCACATGTCTCGTTAGATCTTCATCTGGTTTACTATGCATTTTGCCTTTTTGTTCTTGTAACCAATCTTTAAATGGTGCTTGTAATGATCGACCATAATAAGGAATATATTTAATCCAACGTATAATACGTTCAACATGATGTTCACTAAATATGAATATAATAAATACTGTTTGAATAGACATTTTAATTAGTGCTTTGCCAATAATTGTTGCTAAAAAGAATGTCCAAAATGGGATAAGAAAATAGCCACATGTAATGCCGGCTAAATCGAATAATGGATTAGGAATGCTTGCACATAAAAGTATGCCTAAAAAGCCAATACGACGAATAAGACGAAAGACAAGATGTTGCGTTCGTTCGATTAATGTTAAATTTTTCGATTGATTTTTGCCGTCGTTAATTAACATTTGTTCAAATTCAAGAAGTTTTTCATCATCAGCATCACTCGTACCTAAACTCGCTGTACGAGCCATGAAATACGGTGGTAATTCGCCGAAAGCTGTTCCTAAACCCCAGAAAAATGCTTCTAATTTAACTTTCCATAAGATTTTCCAAAATGAAATCGGTCCCGTTTCTAATAGTAAATCATTGAGAATAGTTTCGTTATCATTTGATATGAACGATGTTGTTGTTGTTGTTGTCGTTGTTGGTGGACAAACAATTTCATTTGGATAAGGTGGTCGAGGAAATTTAATTGAACCACATTCATATGCCGCAATAGTCACTTGTGCAATGAATGGACCAAGATAGAGTAAAAATGTATGTAAACCAGTACCTAGACCGACCGATGACGCAATACCCAAACCAAACCAATACAATGCCCAAAGGACTAGACTTTCAATATTCTGTATACTTTCTTGATGTGCACCTTCGATTTTATAAATAAATACGAATAACGTTAAGATAATTGATGATATTAAAAGTGTTTTTCGATAGGAAATCAATTGTTTGAAATAATGATGACTAAGATAGATTAATTCAAGTAATGAATATTGTAATGTACGTAATGGTTGTCTCCATAGAACGATTTTTGCTGATTCATGACGTAACATTTCTTGTTCAGATTTTCTTTTTGCTATTAAACGCGCTTTTTCTTTCAGATCGACAGAATCCGATGTTGATTTACTATAAAAAGCAAAGAAAATGAATCAAATTTCAGCATATTTTTTTGTCAATTGAGAAAGCAAAATCACTAACGAATTGATTACTGTTGACGGTTGTTTCTGTTGTTTTTTCTTGCGTTGGCGATTCGATGACGACGGCATTTTGGTTTGAGATTCGATACCTACTTTTAAATTCATTCATAAGCAAGAAAAAAAATCGTTTTTTTTCTCGAAAATTAACTAAGCATCTAATATATAGCAGCCAAAGATATATCAACAGCAAAACAAAGCTGTATTGATTAGAAAAAGAAAATTATTATGCTTGGATTAGATGCAGAAATTGATTAATATATCTATTAGAAACAAACAAAAAAAAGAATAACCAAATATCTGTGATCGATTAGTAGATAACAATAATTCCAATGAATTTTTAATAAAAACAAAAAAAGAACTAATATCTATCGAAAAACACGTACCGAATTGTTCGACACGTCATATTAGAAAATTGGATTTTTTATTATTGGAAAGAAAAGAAACATATATCGACAAATGTTTGACTAAACAATAAGTACGTGTATGGCCAAAACTAATCACCAGTTAAAATGTGAAATTTTATTGAATAAGAAAAACAAAACGATTGTTTTTCGATTTTTTCATAAGAAAATAAATTCAATTGAGAATTTTATTTTCAATAAAACGATCATTTTATTTTTCAAAATCATTTTCTCAATCGCACCCTCTATCGTTCAATATCAATGGATATTGGAACTAACCATACTGGTGATTTCATACGATACGATGATAATCTCTCTACTTTTTTTCTCTTCATGTACTTTTCTTACGCTGAGTTACTCATCATTATCATTTGTTTATTTTCATTAGACTACCTGTTTTCACGTTTTTTGAAACAATAGACGTGCAACGATGCATAGCCTTGACTATTTATATCGGTCGATTTCTTTCGGTTAATCGATACGAAATTAATCATGAAATTTACGATTAAAACCGAAGATTTTTCATCGAAATTTGTCGTTTTCGATGCTGAAGATTTAGAACGATATTTTGCTAAAAATGAAATGGATTCCGTCATGAGAAAATTGACTCTATTCGATTTAGGTAAATGGTTTTTGTTCTATCATTCGGTTTGATTCTAATTACTTTTTTTCAACTAGCTGATAATGTTGTTTGTACGGTTGAAAAGAAATTTTTTACTCTACGTCCAACCTATGTGATTTTTAATAAACATAATCAACAAGTTATTCGTATACGAAAGAAACTCAATCTTCTACGTCCTGAATTTACGATTACATCGGAACTTGAAGAAGAAACAAAATTTCTTATTAAAGGCGATTATCCAGGAGAAAATTTTACGATTACAAGTCGAGATGAACAAGAAACGATTGCTAAAGTCGTTCGAAATAATGGCTATCATATTGAGATACTCGATGATGAATATGACTGTTCAGCTTTGATAGCGATTGTGATTATCATACATCTATGTTGTCATTTAACTAAAGATGAATAAAAAACAAGAAATCATTATCATAAAATTTGAATTTTAGTTTTTTTTCTTCATTTCAGATAATAAGATATGCCATTGTCAGAAGAATCAATTCAATATGGTAAAAATACAGTTCAACGTCTACTTGAAAACCAATGTAAAATACCTGTCCGTTCGTCAATACCGATTAGTTATTATTACAAGCAATCAGATAGTTTAATTAATGAAGCAGATTATTATTATACGAGTAAAGAATTAGAACGAAGTTTTATTCTCTATTCGAGATATATAACGTATGTTTAAATGAGAATAGTATTATGCCGATTTCTGATTGAGAAATTATGTAGATTGTTCGTTGAAACATTGAAGACACAACATTCGAAATTTGTAGATGTATCTGTTCATGATCGAGAACGTGTTAAATCGGTAAGAATTTCGAAAATGCAAAGAATAATTTCGATTGTAGACGAATATTCATTTGTAGATTATTCGATCGAAAGCATTGCCACGTGCTGAAGAATTAAAGAAAATATTGATAGACAAATATGCTGCAGATTTTGAAGCAAATCAAGTGATTTGACCTTTTTATCTATTGAATCTTTCAAAATCTTCTCAAAATAGAAACGAATCCAAGAAGAAGAGAATGCCAAACGTTTAGCCGCTGCTGTTGTTGTTCCTCCGCCACCGACCGAGTAGGACACACACACATCTTAATCTATATTTAATTTAATATAAACAATTATTTAGTTTTCGTAATGAGAATGAACAAACTGCACAACAATTGAAAACGAATTATGCACAAATACCACCGCAACATGTCGCATTATTTACTATTCCAGCAAATGATAGTGGACTTCCGAAAGTTCCACAACAGCCAGCTGTGAGGTAAAATCAAATTGTTTCGTGCTTTTTTCTTTCTCAAATAATGATTTTGAAATGTTTTTACAGACCGATTATTGATCGTTCGCAAAAGCCTGTTTCGAGTATGTCGATTGAAATGAATTGGAAATGATCAATGTTTTTGTTGTCAAATAGATTCATTCAAACAAATTCGTGTTCCAAGTGATATTACATCGAAATTTCTTCGAATTGCACAACAAAATACAGGTTGAAATTTAAATAAATATCCACAAACAAGAAATGCTTTTTTCTACTCAATCAAATAGATCGAAAAGTCGAAACATGTGGCATTCTGGCTGGTATTCGGGTTGGTTCTTTTCGTTTTCCATTTAAATCATTCAATTTTTGTTTGTATTTATCTTTTCATAGAGAGAGAACCAATATATTCTTACGCATATCATTGTACCAAAACAAAATGGTGGTCCAGGTAGAACAATAGATGAATTATTTTCATGAGGTTCGATGTTTTTTTTCTCTTCAGATTCATGTGATACAGTCAAAGAAGAAGAAATTCTTGAATATGTTTTCAATGAAAATCTAATCACATTCGGTTGGATTCATGTAATCGATTTGTTCTTTTATTTTCTTATCCTTAAAATCATACTTCTCATTCAGACTCATCCAACTCAAACAGCTTTCTTGTCAAGTGTTGATCTTCATACACATTTGCCTTATCAACTGTTGTTACAAGAAGCTATTGCTATTGTTATCAGTCCAAAATTCAACGAGTAATTCAATTTGATACCAATTTGAAAAGTTTTACAAAAAATATTTCCTATTTCAGAACACGTACTTTCTGTTTGACACCTGATACCGGCATTTCAGTGATATCAGCATGTACAAAACGAGGTTTCCATGAACATGTGAACAATCCACCATTATTTGTCGTAAGAAACATTGCTGAATAAGTTCTTGAATCATTGTTTTCTTCTCTTAGATTGCAAATCATGCAGTGGATGATCCAAATTTATCCTGTCAAATAGTTGATCTTCGTAATTAATTGGCTTTATTGATTTTCGAAAGTGATAATTGTGTTGTTTTTTTTCGATAAAATCTAGAAAATGAAATCAAATTGACTTTTATGTTTTGTTGAATAAACATTTTAATTGACGAAATGAAACAAAATAATAAATGTCAGATGTTTATATGAGTAATTTTAGATCTCATGGTTCGTTGTTCGATAAAACGATCGATTAAAGCCATAGTTTTCTTTTCAATTTTTCTTTTCATAATTAAAATTCTCGTTTTATCTTCATATGAAATAAACAAAGAAGAAAAAACTTCGAAAATTCTTCTTATTTCATCTCATTATTCAAAGAATATTCAACGATTAATTCTATTTCTCAATGAACTTCGTCTATCGTATGAATATCATGAAAAATTCGATGAAAACTTACTTCATCATAATCGTCCATCGATGATTATCGCTGATCATCGGCCAGAAACTTATTTTCATCAATTAATTAATCAATATCAAATTCGTTTATTAATTTTTTTCAATGATCAATGTCAAAACTGTCGATCGATTCATTCCAATGAAATGTTATTCGAAAATTTTACATATCCAACAATAAATTTTCATTCGAAAGAAGAAGAATTTCAAATCACATCAAGTCCATTTCGAATTCAATCCTTCAATCAACTAATCAAATTATTACGTTTTAACTCGAATTTACCCTATTTTTCCAAATCATCATTTCAATGTACAGTTCTTCCACGTGCAAAAACATCGATTATTTATTTACAAACAAAACAAACACTCGAAAAACTCGATCTATTATCGATTTATTCTCAAAACGAAATTCATCTTTCTGAATGTCTTGCGTATTATTGGTTTAGTTGGCCATTGCTAATCGACATATTTCGATATTTAATGTCGGATAAATATGATTACCATGGTTTGATTCGTCATATACAAATTGATATCGATGATATTTTTCTTGGAAAGAAAAGTTCGGAACAACTTGAAGTCTCGGATATTCAAGCGTTGATTCGTTCGCAAGAATTCATTCGAAATTATGTTTCGAATTTTAAATATCGATTGGGTTTTTCAGGATTTTATTTCGATGAAAATAATGATGCTGATCGATTGTTAATGAGTAAGAAATCGACTTTTGTCAATAGGGAAAACTGAGTGATGATTTTCATAGAGGAAAAAGATCAATTTATTTGGTTTCATCATACATGGAAACATGAAAAATTAACTCATATTAATGATAGAATCTCATTGATAAGTTCAACAAAACAGAATTTAGATTTTGCTGAAGTAATTTATTTTGTATTTCGAATAATTATTTTCGATTCTACGTATTTTTTTGAATAAAAAAAAGAAATACAAATTGCCAATCGATCGAAATTATGCAATAGCTCCACATCACTCAGGTATCTATCCAATAAATTCAATTGTTTACGATGTTTGGTCTCGAATTCTGAATATCAACGTGACAAGTACGGAAAATTATCCGTATCACTATGATCTCTCATCCAATCATCGTGGTTTCGTCTATCATAATCTTTCAGTAAAATAATCATTCTTGTTTGTTGTTATCAATTCAAATGACTATCATTTATCAGGTTTTACCACGACATTCCTGCGGTTTATTTACAACAACACGAGATTATGTCAATCATAGTCATCGATTGGAAAGAGATTTAATGGGAGGAAGATTATTTCGAAAGATTCTAACAAATCCTGTAACGAAAACTTTTCTTCTGTATTCATTATTTTATTTGTTTGTTCGTTCGTCACTTAGATCGTTGTTTTTATGTCTCACAATGTAAACTACGGTGGTGAACAGTTAGGGAATTATGTTTTTTCGAAATTAGTTTATTTAATTTCTCAATGGACAACGATTAAACTCTCGAATGATCTATCGAGTTCGGATTTAGCTCGAAAATATTTTCATGAATTGTATCCCGATGAACAAATGCCAGTGTTTACAGTAAACAGAATTTTTGTTTGAATAGATTCAAATGAACATGAGAATTTTAGAATCCGTGCGATGATGAATTTCTAATGAATCTTTGGAATGGAAATCGTTCGATGTGTCGAATGTTTCCGAAATTTATTATCGTTGGTCCACAAAAAACCGGTTTGAATTCACATAAATCTCATCGAAATTTAGAACAGAATGTTTTCCTTTAGGTACAACAGCTTTGCATAGTATGCTCTCTCAACATCCGCATTTTCATTCATCAACCAAAAGTCGAACGACTTTCGAAGAGTTACAATTCTTTAATAACGATAAAATTTATCTCAACGGAATTCATTGGTAGAAGACGAGAAAATAAACGATCGATTTTGAAATCTTTTCATTTCAGGTATTTAACACAATTTTCTCCTGAAACAATTGAAAATTCTCATGGAATTAATTTCGAAAAGTCGGCAACTTATTTCGATTCGAATCTAGCTATCAAACGTATAAAATCATTGCTGCCTCATGTTCGATTGATCATGATATTCACCGAGCCAGGCGCTCGAGCTTATTCTCGATATCAACATGAAATTGCACGAACGAATCAAACGATCACTTTCGATCGTTTATTAAATCTAAATACTGAACAAACAAATGAAGAATATCGTCATTTGAGAGAACGATGTTTACAACCCGGTCTTTACGCTGAACATTTATCGAAATGGTTGAAATATTTTTCATCGAAACAAGTTCGATTGAGCTCTTTTTTGTTCCTTATAAATAAATATGTTATTGAGTTTCTATTTGACGATAGATTTATATCATTGATGGAGAAGCATTCCGTCAAGATCCTCGATCTATGCTCGATGATCTGCAAATCTCATTTCTTCAATTAACAAATCCTGTCAACTCATCGAAACTAGTCAGGTAGATATTTCTATTCTCCTTCTAATGGAAAAAAAAACTATTGTGTCTCTTTTTTTTGTTAGATTCAATAAGAAAAAAGGTTTCTTCTGTCCAATAAATTCAAACAATCGTACTCAATGTCTTGGTAATAGTAAAGGACGTCGATATGAGTCCATGTCCTCATTTGCACGTGAATATTTAAACAAATATTATCTATTGTCAAATAGGAAATTATTGAAAATTTTACAAAATAAAAACTATTCAATACCATTATGGTTGTCAGATAAATAAATGAAACGAAAATATTCTTCCTTTTCGTTTTTATTACAGATGAATAACTTGTTAAAACATTCGTCTCGTTTAATTTCAAGTCGATTTCATATCGTCAATCGATGTTTTTCATTAACGAATCGATTGAATGCTGCTGAAGGTCGAATAGGCTATCCGAGTGAACGATACGAGCCAACGACAATTGCAGCTTTAGATACCGACAACCAACGAATACCATTAGTAACAGGATTGTATGAAGATGGTTTCTTGATTGGAGGAAAAGATCGTCTTGTCGGAGCAATCTTTTCATTTCCAAGACAGATCATCTGTTGGAATGTAAGATGAAACATATATTTTTATTTCTCCAACAACAACAATCTCATTGTATTTTTAGGTATATTCTCCAGATCAGATAACACCTGATTCTTTAGCTTTATTAGAAATTGTTGTACCTCGACCAGGTGTGAAATAGTTTTTATTTTTTAAGAAAAATAACTTGAACTTTTGATTTTTAGAAATTTTTGTTTTGGGAATCGGTGCACGAACGAATAAAATTCCTCCTGAGACAATACAATATCTACGTTCATTAAAAATTGGTTTTGAAATTCTTCCGACAGTAAATGACGACAAACAACAAAGTCTTTCTCTTGAAATTGAATTTTAGACTCAAGCTTGCGAAACATACAATTTCTTGTTGACTGATAATCGTCTTGCTTATGGTGGATTTTTTCCTCAACACAATCTTACCGATGATAACTATGGCCTACGAAAAGCTATTGCACATAGTCAAATGTATGAGAAAGATGAAGAATACATTAAAACTGATATGTTAAGAGATACATATGATATCATGATTAAAGCTCATCATGAGAAAAAATTAGGACGTCCATATTCACCACTTGAAAAAAAACAATTAATCGAGCAACAACAAGATGATACAAATGTACAATCATTAACTGGAACAAGTAGTACAGAAAAGCGAGCAGCACGTAAACAACAAGATCAAAAGTCAACAGACAAATCGAATTAATCTCTTCATCTTTTGGTTTTGTTTGTAATAAAAACAAATAGAGATTTCTTTTCTTTTTTTATAAATCCTAGCATGAGAATATCGTATCGAATGCACTCGACTAAAATAACAAATGAATTTAATGATGATAGATTTCATCGAAAGTATTTGTAACTGAAAAGATAATGAATATCTTAGAGTATGGTAACCTGAATAACGATGATAATTAAGATTTCCCTTGAAGAAAATTTAGAATGAAGGTCAAAGACAAAATAAAGGACAGCATCAATGCTCTTTTCAAAAAAAAGTAAATGACCTGCTGTCAATTTTTTTATTAAGGATATCAACACAATCCTATAAAAAAGCATATTAATAAAAATTTAATGCAGATTATTTATTGTAAACATTTGCTCTTCATTTGTCATATACACAGCTTAGAAATAATATCTCATTCAGATTTGATAACAAAAAATAAAAGTTATTTTTAAGATATCATTCAACAACTGAAACGTAGGAATGCAGTACGTTTCGTTTCAGCTGCTACGGACATCTGAAAAAAGTCAGGATGTTCGTAATGACGAGGTGATACGAAACGTAATTTTCCCGAACATAGTACCTGAAGTATCAGGGATTTACTTGATTCCATACTTGACACTTGTTTGTATTGACGAGAAGCAAAGTTGCGGAAATATACGCCGTATTGACTAATCAATTTCAAGCTGAATAGATTGTTTATATAGTTAATAGAATCGGCCAAGTCATAGGAAAAAAATCCATTAAATAATAACAATTAGTATTTTTTTTTGCTGATGTTATTTCTATTGCTTATTACAATCTTTTCATTCATTCATTTATTTACAGAACTAGATAAATGAAATAAATCTCGATGGTATTTTTAGTTTGTACTTGAAATTTGTTCTTATTTTTCATTTGACATAAATCAGAGAATCTACTCTATATTGTATATAAGCATTCGAAAGAACAATATCCGGAAATGCATCGTTCAATCGGTCAAAATCATTATGATTGATGTAAATGGATCATTAAAAGAAACTATAAATTCTCACTGGATCACAGATTTTGATAATCAATAAGTAATATATCGATCGGAGACATATGTATTTATATAAATATATACATATATATATTGATCATTTGTCTGACGAGTTTTTGATCGATTGAAATCAATGAAACGTCATATTTAAGTTAGATAATCCTAGAAAATGTCGGATTGTACGCGTGACAATTAGCACCTCAATCTGTCGATTATGATTAATTTTGGTCAAAGAGTCACAAGGTTTCTCCTTGTCTTTAGATCATACGTATATAGCTAATCATCTCAACGTTAGAAGAACATTAACGACTGGACAAATCGACCGGACATTTGTGACACAAAGTAGTAAGGCCATTGACTTTAACCTTTTGTGTAGCAGCACGAGAACAATGATCAATGATGCGAAAGAGACATTAATACTTCTATTTGTACATACAAATATGCATATATGTGCAAAGTATTTGTCTAGTGTTATAAACACACAAGGCTATAGACAATTATCCCAAAAGGAAAGATGAAATTAAGATATGTCAACAGCATCACTTGAATATCGAAAGTGTCTTTTTAATTTCATCTGTCACACTAGCACTCAATCTTTTGATAAGTTACCCAAAAGAAAGACATTTAGGAAGAACAGAAGAAAAGACAACCAACGAACTAAACAACTCTTATCGACCTCTTATAAACAGTATTATAAGTTTCTATTACACAAATATCTATTCATCTTTCTTTTTTTCTCATTTTCTATTATCCATACATCAAAAAACATAAAAAACGAGTCATTAATATCATAATCAGAAGACGAAGAAGAAGAAAAACGAGAAAATGTTTTTACCAAATGTTTTCTTGAACATTATTAACAGAAAGTTTTATCATTGTACTGAATGATACCGAGATATCCAAAGAAAGAAGAAAAAAAATCGGACAGACAGACAGACAGAAAGAACGAACGAACGGTACAAGAACCGTTTGAGATTCTCTTTCTCTCTCTCCCTCTCTTCATTGATTCTTCCCCTGTTATTCAGTCGATTCGTTCTACGACGTCTTTTCTTTCTCTCGTTTCTTTTCTTTTTCTTCTCATATAAGTAAATCAATCGAACCAGGTGAGCATCATCCCCACGACATTGATATTGCAACCTATCATATATATTTACATAGAAGCATATCAAAAGGTGTATCATTTAGTGTCTTATAACTAGCTTGTTTAATATTTATCATGATTCAATATCTTTTCAACGTCATTTTTTCTCGTTTCTTATTTTCTTTGAATATCTTCGAAAACTATCAATGATACAACTCAAAACTTAATGATATAGCAGCGTATGTGTATGTTATTTTCTTTTTTTTCTTCTTCTTTTCATGTTTCTATGAGCTAATCTTTAGAATAAAGTCAATGATTATGAGAGTGAAATATTTACTAATCATTTATTTGATTTCAATTTTTATTCAATTGATATTTACATTCGAATATCAGAATGGTAGTAAAGAGGAAGACGACGACGATGGTGGTGACGACGACGAAGATGAAAACAAAATAGCCGTTGATTCTTGTAAGTATTCGATGACATTTTTTTCTTTGAGCACTCGCGTATCAGACACTATCAAATACAATGTTTTCAATACTCAGTAAATCTTTCAACACTTCAACGATCATGACTGATAAACATTTCCGATATAGTAATGTTATTTCTTTATATGTACATGTACATATATAATTATATTGCATCATATTTCTTTTACAAATTCTGATTATTAATATAGGGAAAAGGTTATTCGGTTCAATGAATAATGTTATCTTTGTATTACAAAAGAAAAGATGACAAATCTGAGAGTTAATATTGATTAGCATCGTTTGTCTTTTGTTTTAACCTTCTATTGTTTATGTATGTATACATATACATATATGTATATATACGCATATTATATGAGAATGATTTCAAAATTGAATAATATTAACCAGCCGGTTTTAATCATTATCTTTTCTCTTCATATCAAGGATATCAATAAAGCCTTTTTCACCGTACAAGGTTAATAAGACCAACATGCACGTTTTTTCTCTTATATTTGTATAATTTTTTTTTCGATTATTAATGATCATAACGTGAGGTCAGAACGATAGGTCTTCGATATGAATATTTCTAATTGTACTACGTGCATCATTACATTAGAAGAAGCAAAGGAAGAAGATTTTGCCTGTAATTCGTCAATGTTAATGTGCAATACGTATAATTGACGATAAGAGAAGACTATGACAATAGTTACTGATCAAGAAAGACCATGCTATTGACAATGATCGATTGACTTATTCGAAAGAATGAAATTAAAGAATTTCTTGAGAGGAAAAACAATCTGTGTGTATTATATAGGAATTCTTATGTATAACTATGTATGCATATGTTTAATATTTTTTTTCCTTTTTTTTCATTTCTCGTTATGAAATTGATTTTTTTTCTTCTTCTTCTTCTTCTTCTTCTTCGTGATACATTTCAAAGTATATTAGTGATAATTATCATGATTTAAATGATTTTCTCAAGGTGAATCAATCATATTTTTGCAAAGAATATATGTATATATTAATTGTAAAAAAAAATGACTGTCTTTAATTTTCTTTTCTGAAATACATTCGAGAAAAAAAAAAGAATACGTTCGATATTTTGATTATATAATGAAGATTTAATAATTGCAGTAATAGACGAAACAAAAATGTAAAAAAAAATCATTTGAACCATTTACTTCTAAATGTCTCCACCCATTATAGTAATCTCACATCATTATAATTCGTCGTCGTTTTTTTTTCTCTTCATATATTGAACATCTATTGTATGTTTTATGTTCAACGATAATTATAATACGTATACAAAATTGAATCGATTGAAAAAACGAGAGGCGCTTTGTTCTTTTAGTTATTCCAATATCTGAACCAATTCATCATCTGAGTTCGTCCATATTCGATTCATTATCTCAATCGAATTATTCTCTCACATCGTTTTTATTTACTGATCAAACAATAAATCTTGATGGTCTCGGCATATCAAGTATTGAACCGAATACATTTATTAATTATCGTATTCCAGTTACAACAATGATTCTATCATCAAATTTTCTCTCCTATCTTCCAAATAATCTCTTTCAACCATTCTATTCAACATTAACACATTTAAATTTACAACGAAATCAATTTCGTTCATTGTCAACAAATTATTTTCTACGTCGTTTAGTTGATTTACGTACATTAGATTTAAGTCTCAATCATTTATATGAAATATTCAAACAGGATTTCACTGGTCTTCGACATTTAGAAACGTTAATTTTACGTGAAAATAAATTAACTTATCTGCCCTATGCGGTATTTAGTCGTTGTCGAACGATAACAACACTTGATCTATCCGATAATGATATATCATTAATCGATTCGAATGCATTTCGTTCATTATATCGTTTGAAAACATTATTATTAAGTAATAATCCATTAGGACAACGTCTATTAACCAGTCAATTGTTTGAACCATTGAAAAATCTCGAATATTTAGATTTAGAAAATACGGAATTGAATAGTTTACGTCCGTTTCTTTTCGTGTCAAATTCTCATTTACAATCGATTAAATTACGTCGAAATAATTTTCAATCGATGATAACTGATTCATCGACAAGTTTACAACGAAGTTTTTGTCGTGCACAATCATTAGTTGAAATTGATCTTGTTAGTACACATTTACGTTCACTCGATGTTTGTACATACGATCAATTACCATCATTACGTCGACTCTATCTTATGAATAATCCTTTACATTGTTCATGCGATTTATTTTATTTAAAATACGGGGATATCTATCGAATTCTATTGAAAGATGGAAATGGTTTCGATCGACGACATAGCGATGTCGATGTTTATCTCGATCGATGGATAACACGCATTGAATTACGTCGTCATTTAGAAAAATCTCATGCACGAGGTGATTTTCATCGATTGCCTATTGAATTATCATTATTTGCACGTTGTGCAACGCCTAAACAATGGTCGGGAAAAGAAATCAGCAATATTTCAGGTATATTTTCTCAATGTCAACAACGTTGGTCGAATATTGAACAAGAATGTCAAAATTATTGTCAGTTAGAAAATGAAACTTCAGACAAACCTATTCAAACAATTCTATCGAAAGCGAGTCGAACGTATTTGTTTCCTATTCATTTGTTTATTTTTACTGTTGTATTTCATTTGAGAGTTTCTTTTTGCTTTGCCGGTGACGTTTGTTGATAGTAGTTTAACTAAAAATAAAACAGATTTTCGTCTTAAACGCGCGTCTTTGTTTTTTTTGTTGTTGTTTCTCCTATTTTCAAATTCAGTTTGTTATAATTTTTATTTACAAAGGAAAAACTCACAGATGTATTTCATAGGAATATGTCGAATCATATCGATAATTTATTGGACAAATTTTTATGTCTTTGCCACACGAGATAGTAATCTATTTCTAGCCGAAAAACAAAAATATGATTATGATGATCGAAAACTATTACTAACAGGTGATAATAATAATCAAAAATACAATAAATCATCATGGCCTGTCATACTACGAATGATTGCTGTTCGAATACAATCAAATCAGAATGATGTGGAGAGTCAACAATCGTCGGAGATTGACGAATCGAATACTGTACAAAAACAACGAAATGTTCAGTTATTATTATTACCTTTAATCATACGAATGCTATTGGCAAAAATTGCGAATCATTCGAATATGATTTCAACAACGAAACTAAATCAAGTTTAACCGAATCTTTGTTGAATGTAATTGATATATATTCTTTGATAAATTTTAGATAGATGATCGTAATGATAAATTGAATTCTGTCTATGAAACAATGAGAAAATTTATAAATCTTTCAAATGAATTGACAACCATTGAAAAGCTAACGTTAGCAGGATCTATGTTTTTAACATTTTTCATGATTATATTCTTGATTTATTCGTATGTTGAATATAAACCATTAATTTGATCTATTTTTATTTCCTTTTCTTTCATTTTAATCTAGTATCAAACAACGATTACGAGATTTTGCTCGATTCCGAATGATTCATCTCGATAAAATTTCAATTGATCAAAAACTAAATGATGATGAAACAGAAAAATTACTTCAATAAACGATTCTTCCGTGTTTTTTTTTCGCATATCGATTTGAAAAAAGCGACCTCTAGCATTTTCCTATCTCAATGGGTAAAATACAGTTTATCGAAAATCATTTTTAAGAGAGGAAAAGATTCCGTACTGTATTTATTTATTTGTGTTTTGTTTTCATCGAAATCCTTTTTCGAATAATGAATAAATGATGTCATCGTTTCCAAGTATATTTACGTTTCAAAACCTCTCACAATGTATTTATGTTGGAAATACGACATCCATTGATGACTCTGTCTTATTTAACTATTGCGCAGAATTTGGAACGATTGCATCATCTTTGTTGATAAAGGATAAATTTCGTGATTTTAATATCATTGAATATAAAACAACAGAACAATTCGAACGTTTTATTAATTGTCATCATCATCAAATTAATAATGTTCAACTCGATGTCAGATTATACAAACAACTATTGACCAACAACGAAACTTTGCATATTGATCGAAAATTTTTTCTTGGTCCTATTTTAAATAGTAAAGATGAGAAAGCTGTTGTACAATTTTACAAAGCAATTGATTCAACTATACAATATTATCGATTGAAACAAGAGCAAACTCATTATTTACTATTAGAATTTAATAATCGACAGACAATTACGCGAATATTCGATAAAGAAAGTAAACCACAATCACCGAATGATTATCATGTCTATTCGATTTTTAAACCATTACATCCGAAACAATTTGTATATAGAATAATTTCAATGAAGAATGAACAAAATCAAATATTGATTTATGGACTAACGAAATCTATTACACAGAAAGTTTTAATGTAAGAAAAAGATAATTTCAAATTCTATTTTTGATTGATTCATATTCTTTGCAGAGATTATTTTCATAGACATACACCTGTTCTTGCATGTATTATTCTACCGAATAATCCCAATTGTGCAATTATGGAATTTAGTGATAGAAATATTGTGAAAAAACTTCTCAGTACATCTCAAATCGGTATAAATGATGCTAATTTAACATTGAAAGAAGTCTCACATTCGCTTGCTTCATTATTAAATCCAAACAGACAAAATTCAGATAGTGAAAACGAAGAACAATTTACTGTCAAATCTCTACCAACACAACCCATCATCAATTCATTTACTTCTTCTTCTTCTTCTTCTTCGTATGTCCGAATATAAATCGAAACTATTCTCAATACTTCTTGTTTTTTTCGATCTATTTAAAGAAACAATCAATCGGGTTGGGCATCACCCCCGCGTAATGGCACTACTCATAGTCTTTCAATTGATCAACCATCTGTGCAACCATCATCATCGTCATCGAAACCTTCTGCTCGTGACGCATCCTCCTATTTGCAAACAACAATAGATATTGATGTTAAACCAAATATTAACTGTCCACCAAGTAGTTTCATGCAATTTTACGAAGGAATTCAAATTGAATTAGAACAAATTAGTTGTGAATATCGCTCGAAATTCGATAATGATCAACGACATATTGATCAAGAAATACGTTTATTGATCAAAGAGGAACGAAATACATTTGATAAATTACAACGATATTTATCTGATCAAAACAAACAATCAAAGAAACGAAAGTCCAGTCCTTCGTTTACAAATAAATAAATACAAACAGTTCTTTGTCTTGTTTTTTTCTAAACAATTTTTGTTGTTTTTTTTTCTTGTGTTAGAATCTTTTCAGGAACTCATAACAAATTCAAAAGATTTTTCTATTAATTTCAGATATGGCTGCGTCAACAGATAACGAAGCACGTATTAGTTTATTTCAAACAATCGGTTTAAACGAGCAAAAAGCTCGTGAAACATTAAAAAATCAAGAAGTTACTCGTTTACTCGAAGCAACGATCAATGAAGTAAAACAAACCAAACGATGACAACAATGATTTTTATTCAAAATTTCTAGGCACGTCAACTTCTACCGAAAGAAAATCAAATCTCGAAATCAATCGGTAATCTTCTCTATGCGTTAGCAACACGAAGTAAACAACAAATTCATTCGTTACATAAATATTTAATTAAATATATATGCGATGAAAAAATAAAAACTGAACAACAATTATTAGCAGCTATTGATTATCTATTATCCAATCCTCAAGAACCTGTAGATGTAAAAGCTTTAGAAGAAAGTGCTGGTGTTGGTGTTGTTGTTACACCAGCTGATATTGAACGTGTCATTGAACAAGTTATTGGTGAAAATAAATCAAAATTACTTGAACAACGGTATAGTTTTTCTGTTGGAACACTTCTAGCCGAGGTACGAAAACGTTTGAAATGGGCCGATGGAAAAGCGGTGAAAGCTGAAATGGACGTTCAAGTAAGAGGAAATTGATCATTCGAACAAAGAGACAAAAAAATATTGAAATTAATTTATTTCAATTAGCTTTTGGATTTACTTGGTCCAAAGGAACAATCGGGAAACAGTGCTACGCCTAAACAAACTGCAACACCTTCGACAGAAAAAACAAAACCAACACCAGTTGCAAATACTGATGGTATTTTCATAAGAGATTGATTTTAGTTGTTCATTAATTTCGATGAAATTTTAGTTCAAGAAAATGGTCAAGTACGTTCATTTGCTGAACTCGTCGGTGAAGCATTGAACTTCCATAAGCCAGGTGAAAATTACAAAACCGAAGGTTATGTAGTTACACCAAAAACAATGGAGCTTATGAAAGAACATTTGAAACAAACAGGCGGACAAGTAAATCCATAGATTCTATTCACATACGTATCTTCAATGATTCTTTTTTTTTCTTTTGTTTCTCAGGTTATTACACGTTTTCCACCTGAACCAAACGGAATTTTACATATTGGTCATGCAAAAGCTATTAATTTCAATTTCGGTTTTGCGAAAGTACTTGTTTATTGAATGAAAAAAAACTCTCATCAAATAACTTTGTTATTTTTCTATTCATAGCGTAATAACGGCATTTGCTATCTTCGATATGATGATACAAATCCCGAAAAAGAAGAAGAAAAATTCTTCACCGGTATTCTCGATATTGTCCGATGGCTTGGTAAATGAACCTTCGAATAACTAAATAGTCTAACTTGTTTTTCGCTTTTTTCGTAGGTTATGAACCATATAAAATCACTCATGCGTCCGATCAATTCGATCAATTGTATGAATGGGCTAAAGAATTAATTCGTCGAAATCTTGCTTATGTTTGCCATCAAAAAGGTGAAGAATTAAAAGGACATAATGTTCCTGAATCTCCATGGCGTAATCGTCCAATCGAAGAATCTTTACAATTATTTGAAGTAAAAACCAACGGATTGATTTTCGTTTTTTTTTCTATTTTTTCAATTTGAATAGGACATGAAAAATGGTAAATTCGCAGAAGGTGAAGCAACATTACGTATGAAATGTGTTATGGAAGATGGCAAACTCGATCCAGTCGCTTATCGAATTAAATATGCTCGTCATGAGAAAACAGGAGATAAATGGTAAATTAATCCTATTTAATAAGAAAACAAAAAACTAACTATTATTATTGTTGTTTGTTTCCGTTTAATTAAGGTGCATCTATCCAACATACGATTTCACACATTGTTTGAATGATTCTATTGAAAATATAACGCATTCGTTATGCACGAAAGAATTTCAAGCAAGGTCAAATTGCCTTTTGAATTCGATTTATCTTGTACTTAATTTCATTGTCTTTTGTAGACGTTCGTCATATTATTGGTTATGTAATGCACTTGATGTCTACTGTCCAGTTCAGTGGGAATATGGTCGACTTAATCTTCATTATACGGTTACATCGAAACGAAAGATTTTGAAATTAATTCAACTAGGAATTGTCTCGTAAGAGAAGAAACAAAAAAAAACGAGATAGTTCTTGTAAATTCCAAAGAAATATTCTAGAGATTGGGATGATCCACGTCTTTATACATTAACAGCTTTGAGACGACGAGGTTTTCCACCGGAAGCTATTAATTTATTCTGTGGACGTATTGGTGTAACTATGTCACAGACAGTTCTACATCCTGATATGCTCGATGCATGCGTACGTGAAGTACTTAATGTGACTGCTCCTAGGTAAAACAGATTCGAAATAAACAAGAAAACGAATCTTTCATATCGATTCAATAGAGTCATGGCTGTTATGGAACCATTGAAAGTGACAATTACGAATTTTCCAAGTGATAAACCTATGGAATTAACTGTGCCCAAATTCCCAAATGATGAATCACGTGGTTCACATACAATTAAATTTGATTCTGTTATTTACATTGAAAAATCTGATTTTGCTGAAGTAAAAATTTGAATTGATTCTGTTCTTTTTCTTTATCGTTCGTTTATTTCTTAGAATCCAGTGAAGGATTACAAACGTTTAGCACCTAATCAATCATGTGGATTACGACATGCTGGTTATATCATTACTGTTCAAGATATAATTCGAGTATGTTCATGTAAATAGCTAAACAAGATTTCCCTTCATCCTCCCCTAGGATTCAAATAACGAACCAATTGAATTGAAAGTAACATGTCAAAAGGCAACAGATCAAGGTGTTGTCAAACCAAAAGGATTTATTCATTGGGTATCACATCCAAATAAATGTGAAGTTCGTCTCTATAATCAACTGTATGATTATCGAATTGTTTTTGTTTCCTCTTCTATCAAAATTTGAATACATATATTTAGTTTTCTACATCAAAAACCTGACGATCCAAAAGAAGTACCCGGTGGTTATCTTACTGATTTAAATCCTGTAAGAGAAAAATATTTCTCTCAATCGATTATCAAATCGATTTATTTCGTTTCAGAATTCGTTGACAATTAATTCGAATGCTCTCATCGATGATGGCGTGAAAAATGCTAAAGCATTTGATAAATTTCAATTCGAACGTGTTGGATTCTTCAGTGTTGATCCTGATTCGACCAACGACCATGTAAAATAAAAAATAAAAAAAAACATCCAACCATTCACTAATCGATTTCCTTTTCATTTTAGCTCGTATTCAATCGAGCCGTAACGCTAAAAGAAGACAAACGAGCATCGTAAATTTCGTTATTATTATTATTATTTTTTTTTCGTTTTTTATCGAATACTGGTGAACAAAAAGAAAAAGAAACAGCATTATGTTATTGTTTTTTGTCCGAGAAAAAAAAACCATCTATATTTTCCAGTTTTATGAGACGTAACAAAAAGGAAAGAAAAAAGAAGAAGAATTGTTTGTTTTTCTTTCAGATGAAATCTACTCGTGAGTGTGTTGATTGCAAATGAAATTGATTTCTTTTCTTTTTTCTGTTTGTTTCATTTTGAAAAATAAAGATGAAAACGAAAATAATGATGACGATGAATCAGTTAAAGACAAAGAAGCTCGAAAACATATCAATGTTTTATCAGCGAGATTATTTGATTTACGAGAGAGATTCATGAAAATTACTGATAATATAAATAAAGATTTAGATGGATATGCTGATGAGATATCGGATGAAGAATCAAGTACGAATTGAATTGATTTTGTTTTCTTTCGAATAATCGACAATTGTTTTAGACGATGAAACATCAATGGATGAAGAAGAAACCGGTTGGAAAAAGAGAGAAGAAAAAAAACGAGAAATTAAATCTATTGACATTTTATTTTAGAATCAACACAGGATGATGATGCGGATAATGAAAATAAACCGGCGAAAGAGCTTTTACTCAAATCTATTCTCGAAAGTAAAGCTCGTCGTTATGAATATCTTAAACATGTAAATAAATATCCGAAAATTATTAAATATATTCTCAATGATGATCCTAATTGTTTACAAATACCACTTCGTCATCTCGAGCCATTCATCAAAGATTATGTAATTATATTAGTTATTCATATATAATCGAAATAAAAAGACAATATTCTCCGTTTTTTTTTCTCGTTCAAGATCGATGATAAGCCAACGGGAAAAATTTTCGATAAAATTACTCAACAAATTCAAGATATCCGTCAGATCTATCTAGACAAATAATCATTTGTACATTCAAAGTCGACATTCGTGGTTTCTTTTCTTTTTGTTATCTATCGATTGTTCTAAAAGATATGTCATTTGTATAAATATTCTTTTCTACTGTTGAGCTTGTTGTTACTATTAATAAAAATTCTAATTCAACTATTCATACATGGCTACACAATCATGTCTTACATTGATATAAATAGAGAGCTTCATTCTATTTTAAGATGTGACTTTTCATCTAGACAGCACCTTTTGAATTAAAGATTCGGTTTACGTATCTTATGAAAGTTCAAATGATGAACTTTGAAGTGACTAGTTTGATAAAAAAAAAAAGTTCTTCCATTTTCGTCTCTATTTGCTTTGAAAGAAAAAACGCCTCGAGTTTATTTTTCTCCTTCTCGTTGAGTACTAGAGAAATGCGCGCATTGAATCATGTTCCGTGCAAAAACAGAACTTTCAATTTTACTTTTTGCGTTTTCAATGTCGTCTTTAAAGAAATCGACGCATATCGATCGTGATGATTTCGATCGTGATCATTATGCCGATGTTATTCGTGATGCTCATCGATCTCGTTTAACACTCGATCAACTCGATGTCGCTAAACGACAATTTAAACGACGAGAAAAACTTCTTACACGTATACACGAGTTAAAAATGAAAGAACATTCAAGAATTGAAACTGATTTTCGACGAAAACTTGAACAAGATCAAATTATATCTAATCTACCAATTGTTAAAGAAAAATTGAAACTTCAACGGCAACAACGTTTCCAAGCGCCGACATCGCCCATTGATGACATTTCGAAAGTAGGTCATACGAACGTATCACCGAGAAGAGCTCGTCTCAGACCGGATTCACCTCGAACTGAACGATTGAAACAAAACATTGAGAAATTCAATCATGAAACAAATACAACATTCGATTAGATTTGATGATGCCCTTTTTTTTCATTGTATAGTTATTTATTTATTTCGTATGAGAATAGATGATTAAACAAAATATATCGTGTTGAAAAGCAAAAAAGAAAATAAAAATCAAACGTAAAACTGTTTACAGATTTATTCCATGTGTGTGTTTCCATTCTGTTGTTGTTTTGATTTTTTTATGTTCTCTAAGATACCATTTTTGATGGGATCGAACGTTTGTCGAGTGCCCAACTGCAAACTTTCCATAAGCATTCTTCAATAGAAAGCAAAGAGAATTCAAATAAGTTTACTTTTTAAAAAAAAGGCTCGTCATTGACTTACGTCGACCACGTTTTTGTACACCATTTGGATGTCCATCGAATTGTTCAGATGTTCCAAGTGGTAAACTTTCATCACGAAATAAATTGTCGGTATGCAAAAGTTTGGCAAGAAATTCGTCTCGTGGTTCAACATCGAAATCGGACCAAAGATTTCTCTTTTGAAAATAAAAACAATCAATTAAAATTGCAAAGAAAATATCTTTCGCTAGATTTTTTGTAACTTACTTGCATACGGTTGATGCTGTAACAATTAATGATAAAGATTTGAGCGCAGATAAATAATAAAATAAGATTCAGTTTCAACATTGTAGATGTAAATTGTCGAGTTCAAACAAATGATCTTATAAAGGATGAGTATGAGTTGCTAGAAAAGAACAAAATATTTAGCAAGATAAAAAAGAATTTTCTGTTTCGATGCGCATGAGATGCAGCTGTTTCTGCATTGAAATGTGAATAAATACTAACACGAGCGTAGATTTACACATATATATATCTAACTAGAATGAAGTAAATTAACCAAATAGATTATTCTTTGTCATTTGTTCTTTTCTTTTTTTTTTACAAATTACAGAGATATAAGAACTTCAACGAGATTCGCATAACTCATGATCATAGAGTTTTGTTCGCCTACCTATCCTCACCTCTTAGTAATTTGTCATCTTTCAATTAAAATTTAATTACAAGTTATGTATCTAACTAAAAAGAATTAAACTAATGAAAGAGAGCATGATGATAATGTGAGGACGGTGATTCGTTTTCTTTGTAGTTTAAATAAAAACTTGATGATAAAAAAGATGAACTAACTACTGGAGAAAACATATTTGCACTCTCATATTAGATTAATCAATAAGTAGATTTATTTTTTCCGTTTTTACTTTTTATTTTTCTTTCTATTAGATTTGATGACAAGAGATAGAAAAAAAAACAGAAGGTATTTATTATATCAATACGTACTTTATATAGAAATACAAACTTTGAATGTAATATTGAAGCAAAATCTGAAAACAACAAAATGAACTAGAGAATAAAACAAAGACGACCGATCTAATGTGTTACTATGTTGAAGATATACGAGTTTGCAAATTATAGGAACTGTGAATAAATATGGTATTATGCGATGATAATCAATAATTAACGAAACTAATGGGAGACAAAATGCTTTTCTCTTGTTTCCGTTTTGTTGAAACCAACTGAAATTATTGTTTAGAATTCTTTTTTTAATAATCTCTTAGTTAGATCGTCCTAATCGAACAAGAACAAATAGAACTACAACGAGAGTTAAGTGTATTCATTGGATTGCTCTCTAATTTTGAGGTGAATGTACTGATTAAATCTACTGAGTATTGTTGATAAATGAATTCAGTCGAGAAATGACTGACAATTTGATCAAATATATGTCTAGACTCATAGCGCCTCATGGATGACTAACAATTATTTTTGATGATCTTGTGTAAAAAATTAGTTCACTGTGATCATTGTACATGATTATAAATGACGCTGTAAAAAAATTATTGCTATAGAATTCATAAATATTCACTGTATGATCTCTGATATTACAGCAAACTATGAAAAAGAATCGGATGTCTTCATGAATTATAACAATCAGACTTTCATTTAAAAATGTATGCCTATACAAAAACATAATAAGATGACATTTATGTTCTTTAATCTATTGATCTAATCTTAAATAGACAAATTATTTTATTCATGCATCTTCCTCTCATTTATTTTTCAGTTAATTGTCGTCAGAAAACTTAATAACCTAATTATTTCATTCACTATACAACGAAAGCAATCTGTTCTATTTAAATGATTACTTTTTTGTTTGAATTATCTTTTTCTGAACATTCGGTATATCAGGGACGGAATGTTTTTAATATTCTATTGCTTGAATAGATGAATTAAATAGGTGGGCTGTCTTGAACTGGTACATTTAGTGTCACGTATAAGTTCCATTCATTTAAATTGAAAGACTAACTTTCAAAAATAGTTTTAGTAAATATCAAATATTTATTCTAGATTAGTTTGTCATGTCATACAGATATTTCATTCATAATTGAACATCGAATTAAAAAGTATTCGTTCGAACGAACATGATTCATTCTATTCTCTCATTGGAAATCCAAAGAGACCATCCAAAGAATACGAATTTAATTGATTGTAGCGCTTGATTACCATTTCGACCAACCTATACATTCTCCACAAGATTTCTCTGTGACTTTTTTCTAAAACGAATTACAGCTTGTTTGACTACGATGGCAAATTCATCGGCACTTGCTAAAGATCTTCGTATTTGTGATGATTATCTTCAATTTCAAAATCATTTAAAAGACTTGAGAAAACTCGATGATCTTATTATAAATACATTGAATACAACTGTTCTAACAGCAACATTTCGTTCTCAAGGTTCGGATGCATCGAAACAATGTCAAAAACTAGGCGATGAGGTACACTCGAATGCTAAACTTAGTTGAATATTTAAATACAAAAAAAAACGATGCTACTTTAGATTGCAACACGTTCTGTCTATCGAAACGAAATGATTTCATCGTGTTTATCACGAACGAATGATTTGCTAAATCAGCCCGATTTGAGTGACAATCGTCGTAAATCTTTGATATTTCAGCGACGACAATTACAAAACGAACGAAATGTTGAAGAAATTGTTCAAACAAATACAGAAAAGGTTTTCAATAGTTTATCGAATGAATTCAATAAATACATGATAATTTGTTAACATTTTCTAGGCATTTTATGAACGTTGCCGAGATTTTTACATACCTTCCAAAACAGGCTCAACACTTTCAGCATTGAAATAATTTGAAAGGCTTTTCTAAGATCAGAAGTCTACAATTCATCGTTTTCATTTCTTTAGGCAATTTGCCGATCCAGTGATAACGTTATTAGTTTAGTTTATTTTTCTATTTTGTAAACTCTCTGGTTGTTTTCCTCTTTCGTTCTACTATTTGTTTGTTGTGTCTAACATCGATATCTTGGTGATTTCGTATTGAAATGGATATGATCCTTCTTCCGTCTGTTTCATTTATAGGTAATAAAAACATTTCCTAGTTTCATAAATTAACCAACTAATTTATTTCAACTATCGGTTGTTGAACAGAAATCTCGAAATATTTATTTAATGATTTACATTTTAGAATCTATTGATTCTAATGCAGACTATCTTGCCATTACGTCAGCAATTCTCTCATTCAATTCGACATTGTCTAATTTTGAACACTATTCATAGTAGAAATCATAAAAAACCATATCCCGGTACGAAAAATGTTTATGTAAGCGTGTTAACTTGAAAACCATTCTCATTGTTTCTTTTTCAAATCAGAAAACACCAGTATCAGTAGAACAAGCATCATGGAATGTCAACTGGCCCGATTATAAACCTAAAGAATATACAGCTGACAAAGTTTTAAAACGTCCATCATGGGCTGATAATTCTGATGTGTAAAATATAATTGATATTTTAATCAATACGATAGATTTGTATTTTTTAGAAATAAAATTCAAAATTTCAATAGAATCGATGGAAAACTTAATCGAAAAAGTTATATGGGCAAATATGATCTCGACAAGCAGACAAATCGACCATTGAATCCTCTAGGTCGCACTGGATGTATGTCACAAATATGAAACACAGTTTTTTTTGTTGGTCTTACTGAAAAACAAAATCATTTACTTAGTAACAGGACGTGGTTTACTTGGTCGTTGGGGACCGAATCATGCTAGTGATCCTTTGATTACACGCTGGTCACAACGACAAGAAAAAGTCTTAGAAATTGTATTAATCAATCGACGAGATTCAGGTTCTCTTGCGTTTCCTGGCGGAATGATTGATCCTGGGTATTATTTATTGTTGACATTCCTATTTTCCTTAATTCAATGAATTTTCATTTAGTGAAGATGCATCACAAACGGCAAAACGAGAATTTATAGAAGAAGCTTTAAATTCTGATCCTAATGAAGCAAAAAAACTCGATGGACTATTCAAAACACAAACATCAGTGCGTAGATTTGTTCGACTATTTTCTCTTAAATGATGTGTAAGCATGTTATTTTCATATAGATTTATAAAGGTTACATCGATGATTCAAGAAATACGGGTAGAGTTTTCGAAAACAATAAGAGACAATTGAAAATAGAATCATATATGTTTAGATAATGCATGGATTGAGTCAGATGCAATAAATGTACATGATGAAAGTGGTCAATTGACTAAAGATTTAAAACTCGAATCTGGTAAAACGAACATTTCTATTTTGCATTGTTCAAGAAGAATGATTCATCGGAGGTCTCTATGGTACAAGCATTTGTATTTAATGCTTGTGAATGATTTGTAACTGATGATAGTTGTTGAGTTTGAATGAATTGTACCATTTCACGATAGAAATCAGCTCGACCAATTTGACTGATTAAATAGACAAGTTCATCGAGATTGATTTCATATCGACGCGGTGGAAATGATGATTTCTGCTGACAAGTTGGACATGATGTATAGTTTAATTGTTGAGACGGGTAGAATGCTGCTGTTGTTCGATGAGAATTTGTAAAATTCGATGGCGATGTTGGACTTGTTTGTTGTTGATAAGATTGAGGCGAATTTGGCGATGACTTCGGTGTTAGATTAGCTAGTAGATTTGGATCTTTTAAATAATCATCTAATAGAAGTTCCCACGAATTGCGTGGTGGTGGAGGTTTAATCAATGATTTTATTCGAGGAATCTGTTTTGGTGCACGAAGATTTTTACTCATTTTTCATCCAAAAAATCAAAAAATATCTGTGCGCCTTTTTCTAAAGATCTCGTTCGTTTGTTTTTTAGGTGACGATGCGAGTAAAGTTCAATGGATTGAACTTGATCGTGATCATAATCTACATGGATCACATGAAGATATCGTTCGAATCTTAATAAAGAAACATGGTGCATATGAATATTGGCATGATAAATAATTTCATAAAGCATTTATCATTTATTCAATCAAGCAAAATACAAGACAAACTCAAGAATAGAAACGAAATTATTTTTTTGATGTTGTTCGTTTCATTGCTGCATCATGATTTTTAATTAATTCTCGATATTTTTCTGATTTAATAAATTTTTCATATTCTCGTTGCATATTTTCATCATAAGATTGTAAATCAATATGTATCGTTTGTTTATTTGCAACAAGTTTCAATGGTTGTTCCATTAATAATCGTTTTGTATTATTAGTATCACAATCAACAATGAATTCATTTGGTATGTCACTTGAATTTAACAAACAACTCGTTGGTACGAATTCAATAGAAATGATTCGTTCTTCAACATTGTAATCATCGTCATTAGCGATCGATTTTAAACGATCAATCAGACTATCATATAATTGCTGATGAGTGATATTGATTGACGATTCCAATGGTAGAATTGCGAGTAAAGCATTGGGCTTTTTCGCTGGTTGTTCACTGAAATATCGAACTTTTCGATTGTTTAAACGTTTTTTTAATTTTTGATAGGTTTCAATTTGCATTTGACCATTTTCATCGATTTCTTCACGTGGTACATCATAATTGACACCACCAGGAAAATAACTGCGAACAAAAACAGTTGTTTTCTCGATTTTTGAAATCAACTCAATTACCTGATATCTAATGAATTAGCTTTGACATCTTCTAAAAATCGATCATGAACAAGATCAGTAACTAAATCCGATCTTCTCAATGCATCAGATTTCGTTACTAATGTAATGAAACAATCATTGAATTCTCGAGGAATAGTTGTCAATGGCGTATCTTTATCAGTTGATTTAATAACAAAACGCATCGGATTTTCAAGTTTAGCGAATTCAGCTTGATGAGTTCGAATTTGATCCGCATATTGTTCAATCATTTTTTCGACTTGCGTTACTTGACCTTTGGTAACACAAGCTGAATCAAAAACTAAATGAAATCAATCGTATTATCCTTTGAAATGCAATATGATCATTTGTTTCATCGCATAAGAATTTCTCAAATGACAAAAAATCTGTGACTAATCAATTTATCGGCTTACATATCTTCGGTTTGTATTCAATATGTTTAGCGGCTAATTCTTCATTGATATCTTCGGATGTGACAGGTTGTTGTGCATTTTTCATTCGACGAAAATAGTCCATGAGATGATCAACATCGTTATCCGAAAGATTTTTATAGAATGTTTTCGATGGACGTATCGTACCGAGAACAAGTAATCGACGTGTACTGTCATTTAATAAACTGGCTCGTCGTTCACGATTTTCATTTTCGGTTTCATTGTTATCATCTCGTTCGTCATATGTATTGTCTAATTCTGAGGTTGATGAATGAAATTCAGCTGGATTTCTCGGCGTTGGATAGATTTTACTGAATGATAATCGATGTTCATGTTCAGATAATTCATCATGATCAGAATTTTGCTGATAATGAGTTGGTGCATCGACTATGTTCGATTTTGTTCGGTCGTGTAACTTATTCGAATGATCTTGTTGCTGAGCTGTTTGATTGAGATTTATGACAGGCATACGAAGAACATCACTACGTTGAGATGTTCGAGCTGCTGCTGCTTGAGTATCTGTTTTTACAAAAGGAAATGATTATGAATCAATGGAATCCATTCATGGACAAGGTTTCATTTTCAGACTTGAGTAATCATAATAAGAAAAGCTAAGCAATAGCGAGCAAGTTATTTTAGTCATACCCCTGACAACAAAAGGATAAATCTGCTCATGATGAAAACATCTACAATGTCTTTGCGTTCTGCGTGTATTTTTACTTTTTTCTGTAAGAAAAAAATGCGAAATTCTTCGATTGATATTCTGTTATCATCAAATAATAATTTGAGAATAGATTAAAATCGATGACTTACGATCATTTGTTTTGTCCGAACTTCGTCGACGATCATTGGCATATGTTGAATGATTATCATTCGAATAGCGTCGTTTCGATTCGTTAATTGCTGTTGGATTGACAGATATTCGAATCGGTGCTTTAGTTGTGTTTGTTTGTCCATTATTTTGTTGCTGAAGCAATTGATAATCGACAACAGAGAGAATTTGCGATTGACTTGAAGTTGGCATGAATAAACTGACTGACTTAAAAAAGAAGACTTAACAAATGAAAAGATGAAGAGAAAAAAAATGAAGTATGTAAGTTTACCTATGAATAGAAAGTTTAAAATAATAGAAGAAAAGAAAGTGCAATGTTATTTAAAACGACGTAGAAAATGACATAATCCAATCAACGAAATTCGACGATTAAATGTTTTTCTATTTCTTCTGCTGTGCCGCCTGTTTTGAATGAAAACGAATCCAGTAACGATGATCACCTTTATGTTTAAATCACTCTTTCGCTTCAACTTGAGTTCTATAACTATACGCAAAAAGAAATAAATCAGTGAGAAATTTTATCAAGATCATAAGTATAGCAACAACAGTAAATTCGTCTTTCTTTCTCTTTCTTTTTCTCTCTCTCTCTCTTCTTCGACTCCCTTGTTCTGCTGCTATTGTGTAAGCGCAGATTGTTGACATAAGACAGGAAAAAAAAAAGTATACAGAATAAAAAACGAGTCCGGTATATCATCGAACAACGAGGCTTGTTGATTTAGATGAGAAGTGATGTATAACTGAGTAATTAAAAAAAATGGAAGTTTTTTTGCTATTTTTCTCTGCGAGAAAGTCATTGCATGAAAACTCTTCTCTTGATTGCATCTTGTATGAATAATGGAGACAAAATGTTTTGTTTATTCATGAAAATGGAAGGTCATAAAAGAATAATTGTTCTACTTGAATCAACCAGCAGACGATCTGTAGGAAAACAAAGAATGTTTAGAAATGAGGCCTTTTTTTTGTATTAAATATTCAGTGAGAACCTCGAATAGATTGCAACATCCATTGACAAATATTAAATATAACAAATAGGCGAAAAGAAAATTCGAATAGAAGTTATGACGCCGATGATTGTAATAGAAAAAAAATTGGAGAACAAGAAAAACGAGTGTTTCATTTTGAAAGGATGCATGCGAAGCAAATTGAAGTGACGATGTTGTCGATTTGGAAGAGAAAAATGGAATTAAGATCACTTTTTTAATTGCAACTCTTTTGTACAGAAATACTTGTCATTCAAGTATCGAGTTACATTAGAAAAAAATGCGACCATACATTAGTTCATTATTTTTTCTAACTTACAAACAACAAGTACAGAAAATATAAAGAGGAGATGGCTACTGGTGATCTTGATTTAACATTATATTTTCGTAAAAAACGAACACCACCTCCAAGTGTTCTTTTATTAGCAGTACCAACTGATAAAATGCCAAAAGATCGAATTCAATCTGTTAGTCCAAAAACTGAACTTCGTTCACGACAACAGAAAAATCGTCTAGCAACACCGCATAATACTAATTCACATGGGCTAAATTTCGATATGCATGATTCATCTTTAGGTGGTTCGGGTTGGCAACGACATTCGGATAAAATTGCTCAAATCTCAGCAGCACCTGATGTAGCCTATCGAAATACTTATTTAGATGAGACCAAACGGCAAAAGTCGGCCTCAGCCAGTACGGAATATCGTTCAACGAATTCATTTTCTCGATCGCCTTCACCACGAAGTCAACATTCACAACAACCACAACAACAACAACAACTGCAACTCAATGCACGTTTAAAAACGGCAAGTTCATCATCGTATCACACATCTGATTCATCTCAACGAAATTCCTATCAAAAATATCGTACAGTCTATGATTACATACGTGAATCAATCAAACAAATCGAACGTCAACGTAATTTAAAACAAACTTTTTCAGCACGTGTTAAACGTCCACAAAATGATGATGTTACTCTACGACGAGTATTAGCCGATAGAAAGAGCTCATCAAAATTTCCTTCGATCAACAAGAAAGCTGATCTCCGAAATCCACAAAGTCTTGTCAATTATATAAATCATTCTCGGGAACAAATCCGTATTCTACATACGACAACACCTAATCAATCATTGGTTCAACAACAACAGCGATATCATCGACAACAAACAACAAGATCACAAAATCCAACTGACTCACTTGAAAAGCAACAATCGATGTTGATGACTGCGACTGTTGGTAATTCGTAATCGTAATGAGTTGTATAACGAAAGAAAGAAATAAAATATGAAAGATTGAAGAAAAAAGAAATTGAGAGAAGAAAAAGAAAGTAAGGAGGAAACCTGTTCAAGTAGAAGGACAGCTTCGATTGAAAATCATGCGTACTTTTTCAAGGTGAATTCTTCTTTTTTTTGATAATAGAAGATTTCAGTTTTTCATCTATTCGATCGAATTTAGTTTATTTTCAATATTAGTATTTTGTTTCAACAGAAAAACAAAGGCAAATAAATATATAAATAAACGAGAGGAAATGAAAATATGACAATATAACATCATAAATATATATCGAATTGTATTCAAATATACTCAACTAAGTCAATAGCAATACATAACAATAATTATAAATCTGTCAAAAAAAACGGCAAGGACATCATAACATTCAAGTCGTTTATTTTCCTTTAATATATGAAAAAAAAAGTAAGAATTAAATTGCCTAGTACTTATTTTGAAGATTACTGTGACGATGACAACGAAAACAACAACAAAAAACAATAGATAAAAATGAATGAATAAATTTTTGTTTCTTAAAATGATATTTGTGATTTATTCGACCATAATGAACGTTTTTTTTCTCGATTTGCTCGTATAAAATCCGGTGTTGTTGGTAAAACAACATGTGTTGCGTCATTAGTTTTCGTCATAAGAACAGTCAACGGTTGATATTCTCGATTTGTTCGTGATAATGTTGTTGAACTTGTTCGAGGTTGACGTTTATTAAAATTACCATGACATTCACCAATTTGTCTCGTTAATGAATCACTTTGACTGCCAGTCGATGCTATCACTGGCTTGCAAGGTCGAAAATGTATAATCTGACGTTGTGTATTATTAAATGGATTTACTGATGCTTGTTGCCCTAATTTAGCTGAATTTTTACGACGAAAAAAATGCGATAATGAACGATCTAGGATGGACCTGAAATACAAAATATTCTAGTTAAATATTTGCGAAAAAACAATTTATAAATATTTGATCAATCTAATAGACTATTTTTAGATTCATATGTTCAATCTACATAATTAAACTGTTTTTAGAGCGTCATAACTACTTAAATTATTGACCGGAACACAAGAAGAAAATGATATGTACCGAAAATTTTGAAGTGTACGTTGATAAATAAAAAATTTGCAACCGAGACCAATTTCATAGAGAACGATTGTGACTTTTCTCGAGACCAGCATTATAATAATTCCCAGTGTTTCATTTTTCTTTTTATCTTTATGAATTAAATTCAATGCAATTAAAATACCTTTAAGAGAAAAGAAAACGTATGAAATCAATCAATAGAAAAATAGAAATTACCAGTTGGAGTATGAAAAATTAAAAATAATATCGATATCAATAGAACAGTTTTCGTTGCTTGATTATATTTCAATTGTCGAGCTTTGGAATGTGCTCGTTGAAATTGTCTTGTTGCTAATTTAATTTGATAAGCAATAATTAAACTCATTATTAATGTTAAACATTCAGGTACAAGTGTCCAAATCATAAGATTAAGATTTATCATAAAACCAATCGGTTGATGTGTCTCATTACAAGCAACAACAGAAAATACGCTCACTTGATCAATACCTTTCAAATCTTTGAGTCGATAGAGACTTAAACCGAATACGATAAACGCAAGAAATGCCACTGCAATTTTAGCATGAGTTCGTGAATATGACGAACGACGTTTTAGTGGCCATGTAATAAATATTAAACATTCAAATGTTAAAAGAACGATAATCCATGTAGGGAAAATAAGAAAAAATTCAGTTAGTACACCCGATAGACGACAAATTAATGAAGCACTACGAAAGATTTCATCGAATTTAGAAAATTGTCTCAAAATTGGTAATGTAAAATTAATCTGAAGATTCATTGTATCGGCTAAGGATAAAACAGATAGATAAACATTTTGAGAATTTCGTTTTTTCATTTTATAAAGACAATATAATGAAAATAAATTTAATATTGTACCGATTATAACTAATGAACCGGTGACTTGAAGAAATACTTTTTCAATGTAACAATCAGCTTTCATGAAAATATCGATTAGATTTAATTGTTGACAATAATCGTAGGTAGAACCATTGGTTTCAGTTTTATCACAGTGCCGATGGATGGCTGGATAACGAACATCATAACATGAACTCGATTCATAGATTTCCATCGTTATATTTTCATTGGACTTCTATCTAAAAAGGAAGAAAACAACTATGCCGATTAGAGAAAATCGTTATTCAAATTGACATTCGTCTTTTTCTGATAAAAAACTATTATTAAGACCCTTTTTTTCTGTAATAGCTTTCCTTCAACAACAAAAAGAACCGGATGATACATCTTAATTACATATTTCTCTCGACGGATCTGACTCATATAAAATACATCCTATCATCAGTTCTATTTCTTTTTAAATATTGATAAGAATATTTCCGAGAAATATTTATTGTCATCCTGACAATTCCTTTTATTTTCCACCAGCTTTTTCCTAACTGCATAAATCTCTTTCTATAGTATGCATGAATGAAACGCAATTTTAAATGTGACTACGATATTAAATATCTAGATAGGCTCCTACGCAAAAAAAAAGGAAAAGTGAAACCTGTTTTGGCTTAGTTAAGCTACAACGATTATCATTTTTGAGTGAGACCGGAAAAGAATGGAATAAATAAACCTAGAAGAACATTAAATTTTCATATTTTTCCTTTCCTGATGTTGTCTGTCTAGTCGGTATCATTGAGAATGAGTAGATTAATCAAATGCATTTAAAAAGAAGAATAGAAGATTACCTTTCAAAATAAAGTCAACGCCTATGAAACGAGAACAATATTATGTACCGAAACTAAATGGCATTTCCTTTCGTGCGAACTTCAAGGAAAAAAACAACGAAATAAGATAAGAAAAAGAGAGAGAATATTTGTTCTGTGACTAGAGATTTACTTTCCTTTTTTTTCCTCTTATATATTTACATCCGTTCTATTCAACTTGGAATTATCATATATTTATACTGTTGAAAATTTGAATATTTAATATAAACTATAATTGTACGGACTAAATTCATCAATGAATATCACTAATTGTCGTTTAATTATAGTGCATATGAAGAATTTCATCTAAAAACCTTTTTCAATTGTGAAATGTGTTTTGTCAATTTTAATCATTTTTATTTATTTGACAACTTAGAGCGCATTTTAATCCAGCGCATATGAAAGATGAGCACTTAACAAGAATAAAATACAAAAAATGACTATTTACGAGAGTTGCCATCTTCTAAAAACTAATATAGAAAGAAACTGTCAAGAATACTTATGTGTTGTCATGATTCAGAGTAAAAGAAACATTTGAATAAGGAAAACTCTCAACAGATAATGATGGTTTTTCATTTAAGAATTACAACGACATGTGTATTAAATATATTTTGACGTAAATACTTTGTCATTCGCATAACTATCAATATTATCCTACCATCTGTCATAACTGAACATTTGTATTTTATGTCAATATTGATTGGTCTCGATTACAAAGTAAAATCATGACTAAAAACAGTAACAATACGCAATACATGTCATGTAAGACAAGTGCAAGAAGAAAAGCGTGCTTGTTCTCAAGGCTTTTGACTTGTTTTTCATCCGAATATTGAATATCCGCTGTCCTTATGAGACTACATGAAATGTTCATTCATAAATTGAATATAAGTGACATGTTTATGACAAGTGCTCATGTAAAACAATAGTATAAAGAAATACCTCTGAATAGCTCACACGTATCCCTCTGTCATTTTTCTAATTAGATCAATTCATACATTCTCGTTAATGAAATCACTAATAACAAGAAAAAAAATCTGTCTTATTTCTGCTTTCTAATTCAAAGAGAAAGAAAAAAATTCAGAAAAGAAAATTAGATTCACTGAAATAAATAACAGTATTTCATCTAAAGTACCTATTAAAAAATGTAATTAACTGTTTCATATCTCCTTCGTTTTTTTATCTTTTCACCTAGAGTGCATATTATCAATACTTCACTTGATTCTCTGCGTATTCCAAAGATTCAAATAAATGAGAACATGTAATCTACTGACATGGAGAGTTCTCAAAAGAAAAATCAGAAGGAGGAAAAGAAATCACACTTGATTTATTTATTTATTTATTCTCTGTTGTTAGATAAAGTAAAGTATCCAAAAAAAAAGAAAAAAATATGAAAAAAAATGTTCTCTCTGTTGCTCTGCATCATTTTTTTCTTTGCTGTTGTTGTTGTATTATTTCTTCTTCTTTTTTCCTTTTTTTCCTTTCTTCTTCTTATGTGGTCCAATAGCATGTCTAACAAGCATTCCTCTCCACCAAGATTGAATTTTAACAGCAGCATTCATCTGTTGTTCTTCGCGTTCTAATTGTCGACGACGGCGTTCTTTCTCAGCTCGATCGTCACGCACCACTTTTTCGAACTGTGTAAACTAAACCCAACACAAAAATACAAACATTGTATAAAACGAATACAACGGTTTCAATTTGATTTCGCTTACATCAGCAGCAATTCGTTGATAAGTTGCTAAGTCAGTCGCACGAGATGATTTCAATTTGTCTAATTGTGTTTGTAAAGCAGCTGTTTCTTGATTATATTTTTCGAGCCATTCATCGGTTTTTTGCATTGTATCCTAGATAAATAAATGAACCGTGTATGTTTGTATACAAAACTAAAAATCAACTCAATACTTTAATAAAACCACGTAGGAAATTTTCAGTTTCAGAATTACATTTCGATTCATCTTCAGTTCGATTTTCCAATGACTAAATGAAGCAATTTTGAAATTGAAAGTATTTTTTTGTCAATTGAAATCTACTTCTTGTTCGCGACGCATCTCTTGTTCGGCAATATAACAACGTTCTCGAACTTGTTCGAGATGATTTTCACATTTTTTCTTTTCATACGTTATTTCGAGTTGAGCTTTGGCTTTCGCTTCTTGCAATTGATCCTTTTGAAATGCGATAACTTCGGCACGTCGTGCTAATTCAGTTAATTTCTCTTGGCGTACATTTTGAATATTTTGCGTCAATTCTTTTATACGTTGACGACTTTCTTCTTCACTAAAAACATTTACAATATTTCCGTGTTTTATCACAAAATAATTAAAATAAAAACATAGCAAAAGAACATCATGTTCAGCTTCACTTCATGCATACTTCTATGAAATTATTTAATAAGCCTAAAACAAATTTCAACTACGTTTATATATAAAAGACCTACGGATTATTCTCTCTCATAGTCATCAAATATCAAGATGAAACAAGGACCTACTATGTTCCTTTTTAATGTGCGCGAATGTAGTAAAGTACGATAAAAATAGAGAATAATTATCTATTTCAAGTATTAATCAACATTTCTTTTCTGCTTATTATGTCAATTGCAATTTTGCGTTTCGAGGTTAACCGTTAGTTTAACAAATCAATGATCGTACCTTCGAACAACATCTAGAAATTGACTTTTAGTTTCTTGTTCTTTTTCAACCATTAATTTAAGAGGTTCAATGGATTTATGATCGAGAAGAGCGAGAATTGATTTGGTTAATAATTTTTCAAAATATGTTCTAAATGAAAATGAAGTCATTTTTAAGTGATTAACTCGTTGTTTTTGTTTTTTCTACCGATCTTGTTCAACTTTTTTCATATTATCAGCTGTTAACGGATTTTGATTGAACATTCGATTGATTTTATTAACACCTGTTTTTAAATCTGCTGTCGTTTTTTTCAATCCTGAACTTAGTTCTTCCATTAATTTTTGACTTTCTTTTGCATTTGGCTGTTTCAATGTATCATGACCTTTATTTTGTTGTAATTGATTTCGTTGAGATATTTGTGCATCATATTCGCCTTCAATTCGATGTTGAGCACTTAAAACACGTTCGACTTCATGACGAACAATCTATTTTTTTTATTGCAAACGACAAATCAACTATTTATAGAAAAAAATACAACGACAGAAAGCCAAACCTCGTCGGCAGATTCGGTGTATTGATGATGTGGAGGGACTAGTTTACCGAGAATATGTAATTCTTCAGCTGCATCTTCGAATACAGCTGCATAATCCAGTGCATCGCCTGGATTTAACGTGAACATATCCGAAAGAGAACAATATATTTTTTAATTTTTATTCAATTTCGTCATTCCAATGCGAGAGAGAGAGAGAAAACAACTATGTACAAAATCATTCGAAGAATGGTTACTAAGCGCAAGCCTTCGATACAAAGTGCATAGGCGTGTTAGAAAATTTCCGAGAGAATTTTTGTGAGAAAAAAACATTTTTTCAGATTCAATTTAATAATTGAAAAATTATTTTCCTATCAAAATTTCGTCGAATGAATATTCATCGCCATTCATCATACCGTAATACCTCGTTAAAGGACGATCGGGGTTGTTTTGTGTGTTGTACGATGCAAACGGGTCTTTTTCGGTCTTAGAAAAAGTCGGGTTTTGTTTACTTCTCTTCTTATTCCAGCAAATTCTCATTGAAATTTCAACAACAATCTCGTTCATTTCTAGACTACCCTATTGAACAATCATGCAAGGCATCCGAGGTGCCTGTCGTCGAGCAGGTAGTGTAGCACAAGTCGTACTTGGTAAACAACGTCATACACTCAATACATCAAAATGGGCAAGACTAGCCTATCAACCAACTGCTAATTTTCATAGTATGTTCGATCGTTTTTCGTAAAAATCTTTTTCGTTAAAATCGATTTTGTCAAGTTGTCGGTAAACGTAATGCCGCAGCCCAAGCAGCAGCACAAAAACAAACAGCAAGTAAACAAACTGGTCAACAAACAGCTGCAGGAGCCAAAGGACGTGTTGTGTCAGTCATTGGTGCCGTTGTCGATGTACAATTTGATGAACAACTACCACCCATTCTCAACGCACTTCAAGTCGACGGTCGACAACCGAAATTAATTCTCGAAGTCGCTCAACATTTAGGTGACAACACCGTTCGAACAATCGCTATGGACGGTACGGAAGGTCTTGTTCGTGGTCAACCAGTCACAGATATCGGCACGCCAATTAAAATTCCAGTCGGTTCAGCAACTCTAGGCCGTATCATCAACGTTATTGGCGATCCAATCGATGAACGAGGTCCAGTCAATGCTGAAGATTTCGCACCGATTCACGCCGATGCTCCACCGTTTACTGACATGAATGTCGAACAACAAATTCTCGAAACAGGTATTAAAGTCGTCGATTTACTCGCTCCATACGCTAAAGGTGGTAAAATCGGTCTTTTCGGCGGTGCTGGTGTCGGCAAAACCGTTTTGGTCATGGAGTTGATCTACAACGTTGCCACATCTCACGGTGGTTACTCAGTTTTCGCCGGCGTCGGCGAACGAACTCGTGAAGGAAATGATTTGTATCACGAAATGATCACAACTAAAGTCATCGATCTCAAAGGCAAAAGTTCGAAAGTCTCGCTTGTCTACGGACAAATGAATGAACCGCCCGGTGCACGAGCTCGTGTCGCTTTAACCGGTCTAACCGTCGCCGAAAACTTTCGAGATAAAGAAGGCAAAGATGTTCTTCTTTTCATTGATAATATCTTTCGTTTTACACAAGCTGGTTCCGAAGTATCAGCTTTGCTCGGTCGTATTCCATCGGCTGTCGGTTATCAACCGACATTGGCCACTGATATGGGTACTATGCAAGAACGTATTACAACAACGAAAAAAGGTTCAATTACATCGGTGCAAGCTATTTACGTGCCTGCTGATGATTTAACAGATCCAGCTCCGGCTACGACATTCGCTCACTTGGACGCTACGACTGTCTTGTCGCGTGGTATCGCCGAATTGGGTATCTATCCAGCTGTCGATCCACTCGATTCGACATCGCGTATTCTCGATCCGAATATCGTCGGTGAAGAACATTACTCAGTCGCACGTAGCATTCAAAAAACACTTCAAGTTCGTCGTCAAACAAAAACTTTAGTTTAAATTTGCTTTTGTTTTGTTTTTCTTTGTTAGGATTACAAATCACTTCAAGATATCATTGCCATTTTGGGTATGGACGAATTATCCGACGATGATAAATTAACAGTCGCACGTGCTCGTAAAATCCAACGTTTTCTTTCGCAACCGTTTCAGGTTAGTTGGTTAAATCGTCGTTTATCGGTCGATCGAATCTCGATCGGTGCACTTTTGTGTAGTGTTTTATGTTTTGTTCATATCTAAGACACATAGGAAAAAGTGCGAGAGTGAATTCGATCAACACTAATAGATATTCGATCCTCGATGGACGTTTGTCAGCATAGTTGTTTACATTCGATTTGAAAAATCAAAGATTTGCTTATTGATTTTTTTTCGATATTGATTTCAGGTCGCTGAAGTTTTCACTGGTACACCAGGTAAATTAGTTCCACTCAAAGAAACAATTAAAGGATTCAAGATGGTTTTGAACGGTAAGAAATTCGCGATTTGATGGCGAGAAATTGAACGATTTTTGTGTGTTTTCAATAGGTGAAATGGATCATTTACCCGAAGGAGCTTTCTATATGGTCGGTGGTATTGAAGATGTTGCGGCTCGTGCTGAAAAACTTGCCTCGGAACGTTAAGAAAATCGAATTCTATGAACAATAAAAATAAGCCGACCATCGGTGTTCTTAGTATAACACTTTCTTTCTTTTTTTTCTCTCTTCTAGAAAAGTTATCTTTTTCTCTCTCTTTCTATGTACCTCTCTAGATTATAATTAGCAGAGTTAAATTTTAAAAAAAGCAAAACACACACTTTCTTTCTTGTGCCAACAGTACTTGTCCAAGTCTATCTCTTTTTTTTCTTCTTTTATGTTGATGTTTTTTCGATATGGGAGAGAAAAAGTTTGATCGTCCCCACCCGTTTGTTTTCTCTTTTTTTTTCTCTAATAAACAACAGAAATAATTGTGCACTACATGCACTGATCCAAAACGTTCATTTTCTACCTTTAAAATACATTCGCAAGATATCGATCGGTCAATACGAACGTATATGTCATATTGAATTATTGTACGTATATCATGAAATACAGTTCTACCTTTTGACATGCAATCCATTATGAATATACGTACGCATTGATCAAAGAGAAGGATTTTCTCATATTACTATAAGAGGAAGAAAAAGGACCTTATTTTTTATCATATCTGATAATTTATCGAAAGAAAAGTTACGTACAATTAACAAGTATTTACGCTCATCTCTCTTTTTTTTCGATGTAATAAGAAATTGTATTTCGTTATGTCAAGAGAATGATAGATATTATGCTAAATGGAATATGTAACTTCTCATTAAAGAGTTGATCACAAGTAAGCAATGATAGATATACGTATATCTCTATCAATCTATCAATCTATGCGGATAGTTTTATGTATGAAGGTGATAAATGTTCATCACACGTCTGTTCATCACAACGATTGCAACAAAACCGACAGATATCAATTATTAGCTACACATGAGATGTTTAGTCGTTGTTCTTTGCGTATGTATATGCATATGTGTGTATATATGATTGTACTTCAAGGGTGTGAATATAGCATATATATATATGCATAGTTCAATGCCAGACACTACTGATGACTGCCAATCTTCTCCTGCTGTTTCTCTCGTTCTCTCGATTAGAGTTTCATCGTTAAGAGAAAAGAAGAAAAACAGAACATTATAGAAAAGCAACTGTTCAACGAAGTGAATAGAGAACAATCAAAGGTGGAGTCAAAGAATAGAATACCGATGGTGCATATTGTTAGTCAAAGAAAATGAAAGGTAACTGTCCTCACTCGATATCAAAGAGCACTCTCTCACTCTCTCAATACAATCACATCGTGCATGCATGCTTGCTTGCACAAATCGTGATAATATCGTACAGTGGTCTCTTTTCGTCTTGTTATTGTATACTCGTCCTTCAACAATACATATTCGTAAGTGCATATACGCGAATATCCCCGTCGGGCATTCTTTCATTTTAAAATGATTATTGAACTAGTTGAGTCTCGTCTGTTTTGTTTTTGTCTTTCGTTTACTCGCTCTCTTGACAAATGAGTATTGAAAAATGAATCGAGAATATTTATCAAGCAAAACGAAATGAAGAAAAACAGAGTGCACAAGGGTCAAATCTATTGTTGTTCATCATTCAATCATACGTTATACTAATTCATTCACTAGTTGAAATAAAAGCATCGTTTTTAATAGACTAGAAAAATAAATCGAACTAAGTTGTAAGTATTATCCAGATAAATAGAAATAATCATTCATTCAATTAAATGTCATGTTTATTTGAAGAAGAAGAAGAACTTGAGTGACTCAAATTTCCTATTCAATGAGATAATAGGATAGGTTCTGTCTATCTTTTGTTTGGTTAATCAATCGATATTCTCCTTCATTAAACACATAATCGAATATGTCTGAGACAGTAGTTACTATTATGTATTCTATTCTGCTCTTTTCTTTTTTTCTTGTCTTGCTAAATTTCTCTCGATATTTCTTTTTTTATTAGTTCATAGACAGATTGATCTTTACTGAGATGACAATATAAAACTATTTATGACACGAACTTGTTGACAAGAAATAAAGGCAAGAGAATTTCTGAAGAGGCATATTATATTCTTTGGTCAATCGATTGATTCGCCTGTATATTCGACGTTAACATATGTAATATAATTAAGATCCTGTCGATTTCGCAACCACCATCCAAGTGAACTCAATTCACTGGAGACAAAAAATATATTAGTTCAACGAGAACGATCGCGTTTACATCCGAGTGTCATTAAATGTCATGTTCGTTGCGGACAATTAGGTAGTCGAACTTATGTTCAATCGCGTTTGCTTTCTTTCTTTCGCTTCTGTCCACAAGAATATTGTAATATTTTTTTAGGTGAGAGTCGCGTTTTTTCTTCTTCGCCTAGATAAAAGTGTGCCTGCAAACATCTGCTCATTTTATGTCAAAGATGTTGTAATAATTCATCTTTGTAAACAGTATACATAGATAGGATAGTAATGAATGTTCAAGCTGTGTGTCGTATGATCACAAGCCGGCCCTTCAAGGCGTGTCCTCATCGTCATTATATTCATTTGCGTTTGGTCTAATTGACAAAAATTTTCTCTATTTAGATCGTTACGATCATAATGAAAGAATCGACGAGTTTATTATTGATTTTTCTTTGGATTCCAATTATTAATAGTATTCAAACGAATTCATATTATTTAATTGAACTTGATAAACAGTTATCATCGTCATCAAGTGAAAGTTATTGTTCAAATATTTTAACCATCGAACAAACCTATCGTATTCCTCGACAATGTCAACAACATCTACTTTGTAATCCATATTATTGTGATGATCGATCATTTCGTTGTATGAAAATACGTGAAACATTATGTTGTCTAAATCGATATCTTCAATCGAATTGTCAAAAAGAAGATTTCAAACGAATAAAAGATCTTTTCCGTTCAGTTTATTTTCAAATATCAATTGAACATGGTTATTGCGAAATAAATTTAGAACGAATTGAAAAAGATGATCAAATGTATTGTCTTGCTAACTTGGAAGAAACAACAACAACAACGACGACGACGACGACGACGATGATGACAACAACGATGACTGTATTTTCTTCTTATCGACCTATTTTTAAACATTTTCATCGACGTACTTCGACCTATCAACCCAATAGATATCGTCATCGTGTAGCAACTCGTCAAAATTACTCATCGCTACCCGATCTCGAGTATTTGCGTCGTTTTACTATCGTTGAACGAAATAAATCATCAAAACTTCTTCGAAATTATCTTCTTCTAATCATTTTATTATTTTCAATCTTGTAAATTGAACAAGTGTGTCAGCGTGTATGTGTGCAGTTCTCTTCGTTTTTCCTTCTTCTTCTTCTTCTTCTTTTCATTTTGTATAAATTAAAGCAAATAATAGTCGTGACTAAACTTCGTATTTACATATTAATTTCATGCATTTGCCACCAATTGAACAACATCATAGATAAGAAAGCAAATACAAGTAAATCATGCGAGAAATTTATTGAAGTTCCTACAATTGTATGTCATTCATACTTTGTTATTTACCTTTTGTTTCGCCTATTGATCAATACATATATTTTCAAAAAAATCTGAGTGTCATTAATATATGGCTATTGTCTATAATATTATTTATGATGAATAACATGCATGGTTAATGTATGTTTTTACGTTTTTTTTACCTGTTGTTGTCAAATAGAAACAAAACAAAACGATTCGTTTGTAAACAAAATACACTTGTTTCGAATAGATAAAACAAAATTGGTTATATGGTACATTGTTTTCGTAGTTTTTTTTAAATATTATTATTCTATTTAATCATATCTTTAATAATCATCATCATCATTTAGCCACTGTTCGAAAGTGTACAGAGAAAAGAAAAAAAAACAAGCAAACGTAAAATTGAAATAAAACGAAAGAAGAAATAAGGTAGAAAATACAAGTGAATCTAAAATTAACAGACATTTCAACATGTTTCGATGATATATGCGGGCTGAATTTCGTCTTGAGAATGACTCTGTATAGATTCCGTTGAGTCTATTGTGTCTTGTGTTGAATTAGCATTTGTATTATCGAAATTCGTTGTCGTGATTATTGGTGGTGATGGTGTCGATGAGACAGTTGCATTGGAAGTGGGCTGTGGAAATGTTTCTATTGTTGAATATTCTTTTTCTTCCGATATTGATGGACGAAGAGATGGCGAATATGAATTAGTTATCATTGATGAATTCATATTCGTTGTTGGCAATGAACGAAAACAATGAACAACAGTTGCTGAATGTCGACGAATCGTTGAATGATGATGATTATTATTATTATTTGCATTATCATCGATTAATTTCAAGCAAACCGTATGATGATTTCGTAGACTACGATCATAAAACGGTAATGATGCTGGTGAATGTGAATAGGTTCGACTTTTTCTTGGCGAATAATTTTGATTATGATGATTATTAAATGATGATTTACATATTGTTGAACGACGTGATGTTATATCAGCTGATGATGAATAAATTGAATGTTTATGTGAAAGATCAATTTTAAAACCACAGCAAGTAAAAAATGATGATTTACGTTCCAATGATGGAGGATAATTCGTTGAGCTATTCTGTCGTGATAGATAAGAGAGTCGATGTTGTGAATGCATGGTTAATGCGCAATAAGGTGTTGCACCTGCTGTTGTTGCTATTGAACGATCGGTATCATCGTCATCGTCGAATAGAAATGAATGCGTATGAAGTTTCGATCCACGTCGTTCGTCTCGAACGCGTTTTATTCGCCAGAATAAACATTCCCAAAGTAATTTTCGTATTTCACGTCGTGACGTTCGGCCACTGAAAAGACAAACAAAAAAGGTAAATTTGAAATATTCGGGAAAGAAAAAAGATTATTATTCACCTCATGATTGCAAACATTAAATTCAATGAATAATTACTCATTTCCAAAACGCGAAAAACCGTATTTAGATTAACATAAATATATAATGGCATCAATGGTTTGCTAGTGAGATTTGTTGCAAATGCATTGACCATTGTTAGAATATATCGTGGTGAAATAGTAAATATAACAAAAAATGACGAGAGTACAAGTTGAATCGTTTTTTCTTTGAATTGTCGTTCACGTTTGAGAACATGTCGTGCATCGATTGTGCCGATTTTCGATAGAACAACACGTTGCCGTGATAAACTATAAAGTATTAACCAATTGATAACTAACAATAGAATTGATGGTATAATCGAATGAAAAAATATTGTATTAAATGTAAAATAGTGTTTTTTCCATTCGTCATATTTGTTTGCGCGAGATGGTACATCCGTTTGCCAAACACACATAAATGTATGTATAGATACATTTTCATAGGTACGAAGAAAAAACTTCGGTAATAAATAGATAAAATTAGCGAAAAAAACAAGGCATAAGATAGCAACAAGAACTATCTTTGATATTGAAATTGTAAAACATAAGCGACCTTTGATTGGAAACCAGATTATAATACATTTTTCGACCGCTAATGCAACTGTTAACCAAATACTAGCCTGGAAACATCAACAACCACAACAAAATATTTACTATTTGTTTTTTCATGATAAATAAAAAAAAATCTAATTACCTGTCCAGTATACATGATGGTGAAGAATACAGTACGGCATAGATTTAGTGTTACTCGAAGATAGCCTTTATCGAATAGAATAAAAATAAGAAATTCAAGTAAACGAACGGTGTCAAGTATTGAAATAATCGAAAAATAAAGTTGAAATGTTGTATGACGAAAACTGCGTGATACACGAAAATAAATTAAACTCAAACAATTAAATGTGAGACCGAATAGAAATAGTAGACTTCCAATGCCAATTTGTATATATGTATTAAATGCATCGATTAATGCTTGTTCGTGATGTGGTATTCGACTTGTCGTTGCCGGAACAACGATAGTTGAAGTTAAGAATACTGAGCGATTAGTGCTCAATAATGTTCTATTCATTTCGTTGAATACTCATTGACAAATCTGAAATATTCGATAGAGAAAAAACACATAAATGAGTTGAAGAAGAAGAAAAATTTCCTGTTAAATATATGTTCGTATTATTATTATTATTATTATTATTTGATCAACTGAGGAAACGATCTATAGTCGTACTTTAATTTTCTCGAGAGAATACGTCTTAGCTATTAATGTGACAACGAACAAAAGAAATGCATATGAATTATTTTACATATACGGAAAGGAAAAATCATGAACAAAAATGTGTCTAAGAAAAATCTAAAAGCTTCTAATATAAATTGATCGATTAATGTTTTCTTTTCATGAGTATTTTGTCTCAACAATGTAGATAAACATAATATTTAAATGTAGGAAAAAAGAAGAGAAAGAGAAAACGATAAGAATATTTATATACATTAATATAAATATTGAAATAACGAAGAAAAGAGAATGATGTGCATTAGTTTATATATTAGTACGTTTTTCGCGTCAATATACGAATGTATGATAATTTTCTAGATACGATCGCTGACTTCTTTTCTATTCAAATTAATTTCAACGAATCATTCGGATCAGACTGCTCGAAAAGTATTTTTCTATTTTGTTTTCGATGATTGATTTGTTATTCTAACAAAATATTCATATTATACATACCAGAAAAGGGCATGTTTCTTAGTAGAATTCAATTTCTATCTTACTCATGAATGTAAATCGTTTTCTTTTTGTTGCTCGAAAAAAAGGAAAAACTTATTGGATAAATAAAAAATGACGTGACCTTTCAATACAATATAATCTGTCAAGTTTTTCTCTCTCTCTTTTTCTCAGAAGTATTCGTTCGCAATAGATTCTAAACGGCAATATAAAAGAACGATGATATACAAGAGAAGAGAAGAAAAAAAAAGAACAAACGATGTAGGCGATAGAAACAGATGATTGAATGTCTTCTAAAAATATGCTATTCTTTTTTTATCTATGTTGTTTTCTTTTTTTTAATGTTCAGTATCTATCTATTTGTTATATTTCTTATGTATATTCAAGAAAAAAAAGGAAAAAAAATATATTATTAATGATAAAAGACGCGCATAATCATTTCACGTAGCTCTTTTTTTTGCTTTTCTTTAATCGCGTGTTTACATAGAAAATAAAAAGTCGACGAAGAAAATATTTTGATCAATCATCTGCTTCGTTTCATATTTTGATTTTTGTCCTCACAATGATTGCAAAGGATAAATCTCGATTGATCATAATACAAAACGAGGCAAAACGAAATAAAGGAAAGGTAATAAGTAAGCCTTATAAAGAGAACAATGAAGAAAAAAACTTATTTCTATATCAAATCAATACAGAAAACATAAATGATAAAAAAAAATTACCTGGACCAAAAAACTATTCCGATTATTGGAATATTTAAGTACGAATTTGAGAGTACTCGTATGCCAATCAATAAATAATAATAGTTTAAAAATAAACGCTCATTAGATAGGTCAAAAAATAGATTTTCTCTATTTAGTGATACATTTGAGCAAAACTAGATCTAGTTGTTTTAGTCAAACGTTACTTGTACTTCAGTAGCTCATCATATTTTTTCTTTATTTCGTTGAAACAAATATGATCTTTCCGTGTATATGTACTGACCTTGTTATCCAATGAACAAGCATGTTTCTTCTATTCTTTTGCTAATCAATCAAGCTACAGACGGAATAATAATCAAAGAAATTATTTTTCAAACAAAATTTCTCTCTTTTTACTCTTATTTTAATCTGCTCAAATCGAATCTATTTTTGCAGAAAAAATACTTGAGAACGTAGACAGAAATCAATGTGACTTATATTTCCCTCAAGATTTCGAGTGCTATGTCGAACAAATCAGTAGAATTGTTTTACTTTGAAAAAAAAAACGAAAAACATATGGCATTCGGGTCACTCTATCTACCTGAAAAAATATGAATCTGCGCGGAAATAAGAGACGAGTGCAAATGTTTTTATTTTCGTAGCAATTAAAATGAATATTTGATATTATCTATCGAAAGTTCGACGTGTTCCTTGAATTGTTTTTTTTATACTCATACCTCTTACAAATATAATAATACTTTTTCTCGTGACATTTCTAGATAATTGAAAATTATGTTCTTCTGATTATTCTATTATAAAAAATAAACTTAGTATATCATTTGACACAATAATAAACAAAGAAATATCGAAAAAAAAATGTCAGAAATAAAATAAGTTTAATATAATTACTGACAATGAACATAGAATCGGACAAATTATGAGAGAGAAAGTATGATGTCGAGACTTGATAACATAATGCAAATATACATATGTGTGTATACATGCATCGGACATAACATGTTAGGAAAAGCAAACAAACAATATTGACCAGAAGGAACTCACTCACAGATAAATATGAGCATTTATCAAGTCGAAGTCATTTCTATTTCCAAAGAAAACAATCATTTGGAAAAATGTTCTGCATATTTGTCCTATTTTCTTTGTGTTTTCTATTATTTCGAGTTGTATATTTCAGTAGAAAGAGATTAAGATTTCTTTTCAGAGGAAGTAGTATTAACTTATTTTATCCTTCTTTTAACAAGAAAAAGAGAAAGATATTTATAACTAGATATTCGGCTTGACAATACTAATCTTTTTTTTCCTACTTTTTTATCTCGGACATGTGTTCATATTTATTGTTCACAATATGGTACGAACAATGAACAAGCTTTGACTTATTACGAAAAATCACAGCTTATTGTCATTAATCATTAATCAATGTCGTTAACCAATCGATTGTCTTTAGCTGTCTCTAATTACTATTGCAAACGCGAACATCAATCCTCAAGATTTACTATAAAATAATGCGAATAAAACGTTCGAGTAGCTTAACATCAAAGAAAAAAATACCACGAGAAGAATATGAGGAGTAATAAATAAATGGAGACTTACATACGAATCCGATCATATTATCTAATTGCTCGTATATACATATATATACATACGATAAAACAACAGATGAACTGTTTAATGATGTGTCACAATGGATTGTTCAATTGACAAAGACAATTTCTATATGATGATGATGATGAAGCTACTGATGTGTAGAAGTATTACACATATGTAATCAGTAATCAGTAGAAAGAAAACACAAGAAATAATAAGTAGATAGATGTAAATGAAGTGTTCTTGGCAATTATACATATTTTAAAAAGTCGAACATAACGAAGAATGACAAAGAAAAGTAGAAAATACAAGTGTTCTTAAATTGATATAACTTGCTAAAGGCACATTTGATACAATCAACATAATCAAATTGAATGACGTATACTAGTTCGCTCAGTCGATTTATCTTTCATCCTATTACCTAATATCACTCTATGTCTCTCTCTCTCTCTCTCTTTCTCTCTTCTTTCGCTTTTTCATCCATAGAAATTTTCATATGTGAAAAATATATTTCATTTGTTGAGATAGTGATTTTTGACAATTTGATTAGTTATGTCCATCGAATGTCAAATGAAGATACGAGACGATTAGAAAAAGAAATGAATTCATAACCGATACAGAGATATAAAATAGATTGGTTATATTGATTTTTACTTACCTGCTGTTATGTCGTCGTCGTCGTCGTAGTTGTTGTAGGAGTAGTAGTAGTAATCGTGTATGAGTCTATTAAACCAAACGTCTGCTGTAAATGAAAGGACAAGTAATGATCGATTTGTCTCGACCAAGATCATGAGTATATTTTGTCTGGCCTGTCACTATCATCATTCTTCGTCAATTCCTTTCCTCGCTTTGACAGTTTCTGTATATATGTGCGCGTGTGAGAGCGGAAGAGAGAGAGAGAATAGCTGGTGATATGTTAAAACCAAGAGAATGCCATCAATAGCCTTGGACCAAGGCTAGCCTACACAATGGCATTCTTTTCTTTTTTTCCTATGCCTTGTATCTCTATCTCATTATAAGATGCCTATTGTCTGGCACTACCTCATTGCACTCTTAAAGACGACATTGACAATACATACGCTACTGTTCAATGTTGCAAACTAAGATATGGCAGACAAAGCCTGCATAACATAAAAGAAATTTTCTTCCTATCTCTTTCTCTAAATCGCAATGTTTGTCTTTTTTTTATTATTATTCTCTCTCTCTCTCTCTCTCTCCTTATTCTATGTCTGTTTGCGTGCATGTGATTGTATCACAAAAAACCACTAATAGCCCTAATCATGAAGGATAAAAGAATGATGAGCCGGTTCAATGCCGTTAATACGCATTCATATAGACATTTGACAATTTTTATCTGATGGCCAATGTTTATTATAAATTGTAAACGACTATAATCAGGCAGGGCTCTTTTTTTTTCCTTGTTCATAATAAATCGAAGGCTAAATAAAAAGCCCATCTTACTTCATTACGCTGAAATGAGTCGATTTTTTATTCTCAATGTAAAGCCAATGTTTATGTCTGGTGTATATGGAGAATGATAAAGAAAAATGAATGAATATTGTCCTCGAGCTGGCAAACAAACAGAAAAACTGTTCATTCTACCGAATAAATGAAGTAAAAGGACAACGATCGAACTCGATAGACAAGTTATCGTTAAGGATAATTTGATCTTATATTAAAACAGATGCGATGTTTCTATCATGTTTCCAAGGTTGCCTATATGCAACAATAATTCTCTATTGAGAACGAAAACCTTGAAACAGCTTGTGACATTTCATACATTTTCTTTATTTACGAAAATAATCATTATCGGCGAGAGAGAGAGAGTCTATCTTACTAATCAAAATATCAGGTGTTGATAAATAAACGCAGTTTCTCTTTATTTAATAAAAATCTGCATACAAAATATTGAAAGAACCGACGGACAATCTCACTTCAAACCAAATTATGTATTTATCGTGTTCTGATTAAGTTAAATACATTTCGTTTATCTAGACGAGTATAACCTTCGGATATTCTTAAGCGCAGCCTACTCATCAATTGTGCTGACATCCGTCTTGCATTCTACTGTATCGACTGACAGATGTATGTTGCCTATTAAAGACACCAAAATGACAATATAAATGAAGGCTATACAACTTCAACATACATTTATGTTTTTTTCTCAATCTATCATTTCTTAGAATAACAATAACAACACAATAGTAGTCGAACTAAAAAATAATCATCAATGATAAGAATAACGAAACAAAAATATTGATATGTATATATATATCGACATATATAAATGAGACTCTCAGAGGACAACTAAACACTATCTATCATCTTCTTCTTTCTCGACTATTTTAATTATTACTAAGCGTATCTTTATTACATGATGATAAGACATGTATATAGACATTAAACACAACGCAACAAAAAAAGACAAGAAAATCAAATACGAAAACAATAATATCAAAAGCTGTTCAATGAGTGTGCATAGGAATCTGATGTGAGCATCTGAATAAAGAAAAGTAACTGAAGACGATAGAAAAAGTTCTCGAATCACTTAAACTAGAGAATCGTGTGCATTCATGTAAAATCTTATATGTCACAATGTTGAATTAATTACGAATGTTTTGAATGTTGTTCTACGTACCCAATGAACTGAATAATATATTCGAAAAAAATATTTTCTTTTTACATACAGCATAATGACAAAAACATGGGGTTAATATGTACATACATACATATTCACTGTTGACACTTGTTTTCTATCTTGATGTAATTTTCACATGATTAACTATGGTTTTAATTCTTATAATTCGAAGTTTGGATACAAAACAAGATAAATATTTTTCTATCATTAATTACTATTGCGCATCATTTCTAGCTGTGAGATCTATAAATAACTGTTAAGTTTGAATTTGTTTGTAATAGCACTCCCTTGTTGTCCTAAATTATCATTAAAAAATTAAAATCTCAAAACAATTCCAAACATCTATTTTACATCTATAATTACGAGAAAAAAAACGAAGGAAATTTTCTAGTCTGATTTTACAGATAAATAATTGACTTACGGAACTAAGACGGTAGAAGAAATATTTTGAATTGTTTTTCTTAATCAACGATTCGTTTATTATCAAAGTAAAATATGATATCATATTATATTTTGATGAATATTAATTAACCCACGCAGAAAAATACAAGTTTTGCATTCTATATCTACGATTAAAATAATGAACGCAAAGAATTGGAAAATATTGTAATTTATCGTTTCTATAGGACAAAACGAAAGTCTCTTCGAGGCACAATGCAGACTAATATTTCATGGTGATGAATTTTGTGAAAAATATTAAATTTTATAAAGAAGATTAAAAGAAAGAAAGATTTTTTGATAAGTCTACGGATATCTTCTTTTTTTTTTTATTAAGAAGAGACAAAAAAAAGATTTTGAAAATAATAAAATTAAGAAGAAAAGAATATTAGTCTGATTTTTCTGTTAAATACCCTCTTAACTTTAACATATTTCTATGGATATGTGCGTAGTTTACCTTGTTGTTTATTCGTTTATATTATCAATCGGAAACATTTCCTTCTTCTAAATGTAAATATACATATACGTATATAAGTATATTTGCTAAATGCAACGTTGCCAATTGGTTTTTATTCGTTTTGAATAGTAATGCGTAAATGGATGTATTTTCTACGGAAAACAAATGTCGAAAGATCTGGTTTATAGAATTGTACGTTAAGAGAATCGTTAGAAATACGTATACTAACTTATCCTTTTGTTGGTAATTACAAAAGACGAGAAAATCTATGAAATCGAATCGAATTATTAGTGCGTGCTTCAAGAATAGAACCTATTCATATAGTTGTCACGCACAACAAAAACTTGGGTGTGTCTGTTTGAATAACAAATGCAATGCAAAAATCCGATCAGAATATGAATAAATAACATGCATACAATAATGATAAGATGACCCTAGGTGCTACGGTACGACGAATCATGGGTCGTACTTCTTAATTCAAATTTTCGCTTAGATAGAATTCAATAATAATGTTAAGATGATTATAGATGAATATGAAGATAATTCATTTTAACATGCGAACGGTCTACAATGCAGCTTATATTGAATTTTGTACGCTATAACATTATTTAATAATTTAGTTGTAATAATTATTCTCTCATAAAAAGGCGTTAAAGATTATCTATCATGTTTATGGGAGTCAAAATTACAACCTTTAATATGCATAAGGGCAAAATTGACACTTAAAAGCGTTGGTTTTTTTAGGTACTTCAGTATGTATTTATCTATTGTTTGTTTCTTTTATAATGCTAAATGAGAATAAACAGACAAGACGGTTTTTTGCTATAATTTATCTTTTATATCGAATAGCTACGCAGATAATATAGAACATTTTTTTAAAAATACAATCTATGAAATAATTAACCAGTCACATTTCATTGTCCCAAGATTCGATCAGGAAGCTCATTCAGTTGGAATGCAATTAACATCGTCTGTGTTTATTGGTCACGAAAAAAAATATTTATAACTCAATCGGAAGGAAGAATAGTTAAAAATTATTTAACATCAAATCTTTGAGTATTCAACTGTTAGTATTATCATTATTAGAGATAAAATAAAACATCTGTTATCTTTCAAATCAATTTTCTAATTAAGTCCGATTAGCATCAGTTATTTTCAGGGCAAGATAGTCCGACAATATAATGTCATGTCTATGCTTAAACAAATTTTGATTTGATATGACTAGTATGCATAACAATCTTAGTAATTTCGTTTTCTTTTCGTTCTCGTACGGCCAATGTTTTTCTTCGTTGCCATCGTTCGGTTCGAATACGTTGACTAAGACTTCGACATAAGAATGACCATGGTTTAGGACCAGCAGTGCCTATACTCGGATATTTTTCATATAATGTCTGACCAATAGCTCGATATTCATGTTGTTCACGAAGACATGGTTTAATTGACATAACCCATCGTGCAAGTTCATTGACGAATGGTGCCCATTGTTTATGAATGGTATTTGTTTTCAATGCTTGACTTATATTAGCTGAAAAACTTGGCAAAATACTTGGATATGTGAAAACATAATCAGATGATATCGAATGTTCAGAACGATATGACGAACTATTCGAATTTCTATCATAATCTTCGTCTTCAGTTAATTTTTTATTGTCAATTAAATTAATAACTGTTGGCTGTTTGTTGTTGGCTACTGATGTCGACGATGATGAAATTATCGGCTGTTGTTTGACATCATTTTCTTCAAAATCTTCTTCAGCAAATTGATAAATATGTTCCAACATTTCCTACAAGATGCTTTGTAAATATGCGATTATTAATATAGCATTTTTCATACGGGAGATTCCATGATTTGATCAGTTTTTATGTCAGAATTTTGGCTGATTTGCTAACATAAGAAGTATTAAATCACATGAAATCTATATTCAACGAATAACATACAAGTTTTTGTACTAAATTCCAGAAATGTTTTCGATCACGAAAAGTGAAACCATATTGATTCTTAAATAGATGTTCAACATCATCACGGTCCATTGTTTGCAAATCTTCATCATTGATATGTTGTTCTATGTACGAAAAAATATTTACCAAAGAATAAAAATCATATATGTTTACTTTCGAGAATACTGATCATTGTATTTGATATACCATAATGAAGAAGATATGAAATTAATTGTTCAGTATTATGATTTGTCATTCGAATGTATAATGTGAAAGAATGTAGTTTTATTTTTTTTTTCTTCTAATATTTTCAAATTGACTATTGATGATATATTGGCGCGTGATGTTAATTGTCTTGTGATGAACATTTTTGCATTTAATCTCGACTTGTGTTCTCTTACATAATTGATGTAGATACGCAGACAATCAGATAAAAATCTCCAGAAATTTTTTCAACGTTATTTTTATTTTTCGAAAACCTTGATAATAAGTTTATTCTATACTCATAAGTATGCCGTTAGTTTATCTGTCATAAATTCAAAATAAACAAACAGAACGTTAAAAAAAAAGCGAAGAGCAAAATTGTAATATGCGATGAATAACTAGTGTTCAATCAATTCTTGCAGCAACAGAACAAAAAAAACAACAAAGATTCTAAACATAAACTATCTTATGAATCATAAAAAGAAAATCGATGCAATAGGAAATAAAAGTAATAAGAAATGATTATATTGTTGGTTATTTGCTGAACCTTTTTTATTGGCTACAGCTTGTAAATTATAATAATTCTTCAAGAAATTGTATGTTTCATCTTTGTTATATTCCGTTGCATCGTTATTATTGTCGACTTGTTCGACACACGCATTGCATTGTTCTTTTGTTGGAAATGGAACTTTTGGCCAAGCTGGATCAGTTGATATTTCATCGTTTCGTAAACGTTTGTTGACTTTATTATGGCCTAAATAAGTTGTTTTAGTTTTCTTTTCATCTTATTCGAATTCGATAAAATCAAATGAAATTCTACCTTGCCATAAATATAGCACGCTATCTTTATACGAATGAATTTCGTTTTCAGCATTTGATGTCATGTTTAAAAAATGTTGTTGACATTCTTCACAAAGAAAAAAATTTTGAATAAATTCTCGAAATGATTTGATCAAATCAGTCGGCTGAGCATTCGGTGGTACTAGATGATTGTTAATAAGAAAAGATTAATTTGTTTGTTAATGATTGCGCACTTACATTGATTTTGTTCGGCAAGTAGAGCTTGTTTGACAGTCATACTGTGAAATAAAGTCCATAGCGAACATGTATAACCACGTTTACTTGGATCAGATCCTTTACAATGATCAAATTGAACTTCTGGCAATTTAATTGCCGATGTTGAATTGATATAATTCTGAAGGTCTTTGCCTGTTAATGTCGATTGATCATTGAGAAAATTATTTAAATCAAATAGGAAATTTTTCATTGTTTCACTTCCTGGATAATACTAAACGAATTTGATTTTATTCAAATTGATTTATTCGAAAGAAATTTTCAGTTTATTTACTAGATGAAGTACTTTAAGCCAAGCTTTAACATCATCGAATTTTCCCGGTAATTTTCTTCGAAGATCTTTTGTAAGCATCCAAACGACTGAACTATCAACATCGTTAAATATTGGACCTGATGAAGCGATTTTTTTACTAAATATATGATCGAAAATAGTCCGGTTGAACTGTTAATCGAAAGAATCTTACTGTTGACTTTTAACATGATGATCATATGAGCTTTTATCGAGAACGAATTCTTGCGTTGCTGCTTTCGAATTAGTTCTAGGATATGTTAAACTAGTTTTTCGAAACACAAAAAAAAAAGAATTCGGCTGATGACATACGGTTTAAGTGTGATCGTTCCATCCGGATTTCTCATTCCTTTCCAAACACCGGCACCGGGTACAAGAGAATTCTGTGTCGCCAAACGATAGACTGGTTGTTTACCAACAGTTTTTGAATTGTTTAAAACATACTAAATGAAAATCATTTTGTTTCTATTCAATCAATAATTTTAAAATTTCTTACAAGACTGTACAGTAAAACATCATCCGAAACAAATAAACTGAAATTTTTCACGTATTTCGGAAGAATATTATTCAAATCATTCGTTGATCTCGGCCTAAAGCAAGAGAATAAATAAATGAGTTGATTATGACTGACAAGAAATTCTACTCGATTGCTTTTCGAATTGGCCAAGCTTTGCCGTAACATTCCGGTGCAACTTTATTAATTTTCTTAATCAGCCACATTAAAATATCTTCGGGTGTCGTTTTTTCAGTTCGACGTGAAGAATCAAATGCTAATTGTGTCGAATTTGTTAGTGGACAAAAAATTCGCCACTGTGGATAAGCTTCATCTCGACAAATATCCGTCTGTGATTCTTTTTCAGCAGCACAATCATAAGCACCTACTCGAACATATTTCCACCAACCTAATCGATTTTTTTTTTCGAATAAAGAAAAAAGTCAATTTCAAAATCGAATTTGTTTGATAGATACCTGTTGTATACTGAGCAATTGCTTCCCAGCCAGGCATAACCGATTTACAATAGCCACAATAAGTCAAATAGTTAAAAATAAACCATACGGGATGATGTACCTTCGAACCAGCTGCATTTGGTTTTAATGATGATGTCCAATTTGATCGTGTTAAATATTTCGTTTTATTCCATGATGAAGGACCATTATCATCTTTGACTATAGAAGACCATGAACATGTAAAAAGAAGAAAAATTAGTAGGAGATATATCGACGAAGACAACATCTGCAAATATGAAGATCGTTAATAATGAGTAAGAAATTGATTGAGTATAACGAAGAAAAATGAGAAAATGAGCTCTTCAATATATATATATATATATACAAATACGTGATGTGATGGACACATACTCTCCGACGTATCTATGTATACACGCATAAATTGTCGTTTGTCTGATTAGCATGAAATATTCTTCTTTTTCTCGTCCTCACGGCTCTCTTTTTTTTCTTCTTCATTCATTTATGCATTCGTTTATCTGTTCGTTCTGCATATATGTCCTATGTAAAGCCGGCACATAGATATATATTTTTTTATCATCACCAACATCATCCATTTTCTTTACATATATATATATATATATTGCCGTTGACTTGTTTCTTTCTTCAGGCCAAACCAGTAAGAATAACTATAGTATAAATGTATACATATATAGCGAGCAATCGTCATCATTAGTATATATTTTTCTTTCTCTCTCTCTCTCTTTCTTCGGTTCATAAGGCACTATTCATTAGCAATCGCATGAAAGATTCCAAATGAGTACATCTACTCGAAGAATACTTTCGAATGTCTTCGATCGATAAATTTCCAATCAACAGAGTGTATATGTTTTATAGCTGTCATTGATTCAATGAACAAGATATTAAAAAAAAAGAATTTCTTCCCTTCTGTTCAACGAAAGTCACTTAAATACATATCCATACGAAATGCAATTGATTGATGCTTTTTTTCTTTGTTTGATATTATCGGTGATTAAGCGTGAAATTCTTTAATCGTAAATTTGAAAATGACAATGATGAAAAAGATCTCCGATCATGAGAGTAAATTTATCTATTAGCAATCAATCAATATTAAGAAAATATTCTAAAAGTCAAGCAGTGCAATATCTTTAGCATAACGCACATAGAGTTTGTTTTTCTCTATCCAATTAGATATGTTGATCGAGGGTTGAATATTTAATATAAATGAAAGAAAGTGTCTAACGATTCCAATTACCAAAAAACAAATTCTATTGCGGTTAAATAGATCGTGTTGCTCTCGAATGTACCCAAGAGATATCTATCAAAACAAGTCGAAAGAATGTCACAAAACATGGGAAATGTGCTTTTTTTTTCTATATGAAAATAACAGACATTGATTAATATTCTGCGTTTAAGCTATATGGAAACTACTACTGTGATATCATCTCGAGAGTTTTGTCTATTGATTATATAACCTTTACTCAAGTGTATTTATTGTTATAGATAAATAATTAGAAGATATTATTGTTGTTCATCGGATGTATAATTGAATCATTGTCTATATGATATGTTGAAAAAAGCAATATAACAAGTTGTCTGCAAGATTAAGCCGAATAATTTGATTTCATTTGAGGGTAATAAAACGAAAAGATATGATCTATTGATATATAATTATTAGTTTTTCTGTGAAAATTATAAAAAAAAATCATTCTTATGAAAAGATACTGTACAAAAGAAAAAAAAACTTCAGATCTTTTCATGTGTTAGATAATCTTGTAATAATTGACAAGCATCAGGATCATATTGAAAACTCTATGATAAAATAAAGTTTGTTTGTTTTTTCTTTCAAAAATGTTTACTTTTTTGTACATTGAAATCGCTTGAGAAGGATCTTTCGTTATTCCAAGACCACGTTCAAAACATCGACCAAGAATAAATGTCGATAGAGCAATACCTTTTCGAATATATTGGGGTAAACAACCTGATGCTCGTGATAATTCTTCGATATCATCCAATGCAGATACTCTAATCAAACAGTTTTTTTTACGAAATATATTTACTATTCGAATATCTATCTACCTCTTTGCTAAATCTGTTGCCTTAGTAAATAATTTTCTCGTATAATATGCGTAAACAAGAAGGCCCATAGCCTAGATAAATCAATATCAATAATTTTACTTTATTGAGTATTTCAACTCACATAGATATTGCCTCGTTCTGATGCTTGTCTAAGACAATCAATAGCTCGAGTTAAATCTTTACTCATACCAATACCGAATAGATTCATCGCACCAATAGCTCCTTTACGGAGAAAAAAAAAGATCATACGATTATTTTTTTGACACTTTGCTTACCAAGGCTTTCAAGCGAACCATTTGTCGATGCTTGATTATGCCAATGGAGAGCTTTTTTCAGATCGTATGAATAGGAATTTTTTTGTGAATAAAAAAAAGCTAAAGCAGTTTGAGCTTCAACAACGGGCTCGTGTTTATCATCACTAGCTGCTAATAACCACCAACTAGATATAAAAAGAAACTTGTTTTCGATTTCAATGAATTAGTTTTTCATATCTTCTTACCTTTCAGCCTTTTCATCTGATCGTGGAACACCATAGCCTTGAAAAAATGCTTTACCAATATGAAATTCGGCATATGGTATGACGAAACTATGCGAATCTTGTTCTTTAGAAGTTATTTCTAGGAGCATTTGATAAGCTGTTTCCTAGAAAACAATAAACAAAGAAATTCTTTTCGAAAATTCAAACATAAGTATAAAAAAACAAACCAGTGTACAATCTTTTGGTGCAATTTGTTCGAAACACATGACAGCAAGTTGATAGAATGCTGAAAGAAGAATATTGAAACGAAATAGAAATCAATCAATCAACCTCGTAGATCAGCATTTTGAATTTTCGAATACCATTTCCATGCTTTATCATACTGTTCCATGTCGTAATAGAATTGTGCAAGTAGAAAATATCCTTCACGAGCTTGACATTGGCATCGATTCGGATCGTAAACATTCATTTGACATTCACATTCAGTTAGATCAAGTAGTTCATTTTCAATTTCTTCTTCTCGGCCGGATTTTTTCAATAATTCTCGTGTATTATCTCTCTGAATTCCGATTTATAAAAATGACAATATCATCTTCTCTCAAACACTTACAAGTATCAATCGTTCAATCATAAATTCACGAGCGCCTAATGCTTGTGGAACAGCTACAGCAAGTTTCTCTCCAATAGCTTGTGCAGACATATTTTCTTCGAATCTCACAACAAAAAGTCAATTATTATTTATTATTATGTGTTTTGGTAGTTCACTACCTATTCGACGCCATTCATGACGTATTTGCGATGACAAAAACCCTTTCCAAAAACATTTTCTTATCTTTTCACGTACACAAATTAATCATTGATAATTTTCTTTCATGAGAAATAACTTTATTTGACGATGAATAATAGATATATCTCGAGCGTGTGTATGATATATTCTGTCCACTAGCACCATCTTGTCTCTCGTCGCTAACCCTGACTAAAGGTCAACCAATGAGATTGAAATATTCTTTTCGTGTAATATTTGTTTTCTCTTGTCTCATTCTGCGCAAAGAAGAGAAAAAAAAAGTTTTTTTTTCCTGTAAAAACTGCAAAAGAGTTCTCTATTCAAAAATTATAATTCAATTTGTTTTTTCTTTCAGTATTACTCAGTTATAAGTTTGCGTTAATTAACTTCTTATACAAACAGAGTCAATACAAAGAAAACTGATGAATAAATGATTTCTATATTTTAGATATTTATATAGATTTATTTTCATTAGAAAAGAAAACACCATGGCAGCATCGAATAAAGCAACAGCTGTCTATCGGCTAATTATGGTAAATTAAAAAACACAACGAGACAAATTGATTTTTTTATTTGTTAATCAGGTCGGTAGCGGTGGTGTAGGCAAATCAGCTCTAACGTTGCAGTACATGTACGATGAAGTATGTATTAGTCAATGATTACGAAAGATAAGTGCATGCCTTTGGTTTTTGATTAGTTCGTTGTGGATTATGAGCCAACGAAAGCTGATTCCTATCGAAAAGCAGTTATGCTCGATGGTGAAGAAGTTCAAATCGATATTTTAGATACAGCTGGCCAAGAAAATTATGCTGGTTTGTTGTTTTTGAATATGCATGAATCATCATCATCATCATCATATCTTCTTTGTCATTGTAGCTATTCGTGATACTTATATTCGTAGTGGTGAAGGTTTTCTTCTTGTATTTGATGTGACTGATGCTGAGTCATTCACTGATCTCAATGAACTTTAGTAGGACAATATTTTAAAATAAGAAAATTCTTATTGTGAAATTATTTTTCCTAGCGAACAAATTCTACGTGTTAAAAATGGTGGAACAAATATTCCAGCGATATTAGTTGGTAATAAAATTGATTTAGCTGATAAACGTCGAGTCACACTCGAAGAAGCCGAACAAAAAGCTCGAAGTTGGTCAATTCGTTACATTGAAACATCAGCTAAAACCAAACAAAATGTTGACAAGGTAGAATACTTATTCATTCAACGGCAAAAGTAATGAAAAATTGTTTTTCTAATCAAAGGTTTTCTGTGAATTAATGCGAATCGTTCGACCATTTAAACATGCCATTGGAGATACAGTACAACCGTCGACAAGTGGCCGGCCAGCTAAACCAACGAAGCAAAAGAAAGAGAAGAAATGTGCTATTCTATAAGAAAAACAAATCAAACAAAATATCATTCCTCTTTATCAACAGATTTCTCGTTTGTCTCTTTTTTTTTCTGTCTCTCGCTCTCTTTACTTCATCTCGATTGTTATTCATTGAATTCAACATCAATATATCAACAGTGAAAGAATTATTTACAAAAGAAAAAACAATCTTGATCGTTTTTTTTTCTTCGTGCAATTGATCATTTGTTTTTTTTGCTTATGTGCGTGTGTGTGTGTGCGCGTGTTTCACTCGTATCAGAGAGGATAAATACACCAATATTCATATTCAACACTATTCAATGATTTATTTACTCTTCCTCATTTCTTATTTCTTTTCTTTTGTATACAATTGCACTTATTTGTTTTTTTTTCTTCAAAAAATAAAAATAAAAATAAATCAATCAATTTAATCGATCATAAAAAAAAATAAGAAAACGACGGAAAACCGTTCGTTACTCTCATTTGACTGTGACGAGAAAAGAAAACAACGACGTGTAATTTTATACTCAAGGTTAACATTCTAAATAAATATTGAATGTTATTCTTGAGTCGATAAGGTGTACTCCTCCTATACACGAACATATACGGACGATGATTGTTAGTCGATTTTTTTAATCAAATAATATATTCATGGAATATGTATATTCTTCAGAGACAGTCTCTTGGGAGAGAATTTTTATAGTTATATATTCGAAATAAAGAGCAATTCTTTTGATGATTTCAATGAACAAATTATTTTTCATGTTCAATTTGACGTGTACGTTTTTCATGAACTGGAAAACGCCAATGAATATCTTTCATATTTCCTTCGATGATAAATATTTGTATATGTATCAATTGTTGATTACACGCAAGATGAATAGTTTGTAAATCAAATTTTCCATCGGATTGATCGAAATAATCCATTGTTTCTCCATCATCATCGTACAAATTAAATTCACTAATGCCATTGGAAATAAATGGATAGATACGTATTTCTAATTTGCCATTGATATCAAAAGGTATAATAGCACCTTCACGTACAAATAATGGAAATTCATCGATCGTTGCCGATACAGTTATCGTTTGTCCGCCATCATAAATTTCATCTGTCCAAAAATTGTACCATTTCGTATCCGATGGCAAATATAGAGTTCGTGTGGTTGCATGTTCTTCGTAGACCGATGCAACGAGTAGCCACGGTCCGAGAAGAAATTCGAACGATTGTTCACGACAATTTCGATCGAATTGAAAATGATAAACAGTCGGTCGAATCATTGGATGACCAGTTATCATTGTTTCATGTGCAATTGAATATAGATACGGTTGTAAACGTTTACGAAAATGTAATGCATCATGAATAAATGGTAGAGCATCTTCATACATCCACAATGCATTTTCATTGTTATCATCGAGATTTTCATCTTGATTTGGACGCCATGAATGAACACAAAAACGTGGATGAAAAATACCATTTTGTATCCAACGAACGAATAATTCTAATGACGGTTTTTCGCCAGCAAATCCGCCAACATCATGACCAATCAATGAAAAACCACTCAACGATAGATTTAAGCCCATGGGGATGTTATATTTTAAAGTATGCCATGAGGATCGATTATCACCTGTCCATGTGCCGCCATATCGTTGTGCACCTGAACATGCTGCACGTGTTAATAACCATGGACGAAGTTTTTTATTAGCTGTTTTTTGTGCATCATACGATGATTTTAACATTAACATCGTTTGAACAGGTCTCATACTTTCAATTGTTTGACCATTGAAACATTTTGCATTCGAATTTCGAAGATTGAATTCATTATTATCATTCCATGTACAATCGATTCCATTTGCTAATAATTTCGTTATGACTTGCTTTTTCCACCAATTGACTGTATCCGGATTTGTAAAATCTAAATGTGCACCAAGACCACCCCACCATGGCGCAAGATCCGGTTGAGTTCGTTCATCATTTTGAATGAATAACGAACGACATTCAGTAAAATTTGGATGTGTTGTTAACAGAGCTGGTTTGATGTTTGCTAGTACTTTCATACCGGCTCGATGAAAATTTTCTGTCATTGTTGATGGTGATGGAACACGTTTTTGTTCCCAAACGAATACATATCGTTTGCCATCGTTGATATTCATTGAATAGCCCGATGATAAATGAAAACCTGTACATTCAATATTATATTTTGAACATTTGTCAATGAATTTCTTAAGCATATCTTGTGCATTGACGGCATCCGTATATTTCATAGCTGAACCTAGATAACCAAAAGTCCATTTAGGTGGTAATGGACAACGGCCTGTTAGTTTTGTATATTGTTCAACAACATGTTCGATGAAAGGTCCGTTTATAAAATAATAATCGAGATCAGGATCATGACTTTCAAAATACAACATATCACCATAGTAATTATCAATTTCACTGCCCATGTCAAATGTACAATCGTATGCCGTATCATAAAATAAACCGAACGCATTATTATCACGTAATGTTATATAGAAAGGTACATGTTTATAGAGTGGATCACTGAATTCAGCATTATAACCCATTGCATCCATATTTCTCATACGATATCGACGAAATTTTTTATCGAGTGCACCACTTTTTTCACCTAAACCATAGTAAAAACATTGACTATCAACGGATGGTCGTGATAGAGTATGACGAAATAATCCTCGTGTTTTATTGTATTGATAACTACAAACAGGATTATCTTGTAATAAAATTTCATTATTTATGAACCAATTGATTGCAAATGGTTTATGCAAATCTATTTTACATGTAAGATTCTCAGTAGATAATATGAAATAGTCTTTATTATCAGAGATATTCAACAAACGATTCGTCGTATCTTTAAAAAGTTCATGTCGTAAATGGCCTTCATATGGAACATCGTTTGTTTCCTCATCAATAATAGACCATGTACGAGTAGTAACTGGTTCTCCTTTCGGCCACACACGAACACGAATAACATTATCATTTAAAACACTAATTAGATATTTCGTAGGTGAATTATCTTGAGAAAAAATCACGCTATTAGTCTTAATATCATGTGTCCATTGTAATTTAACACGCTCTATTGAATCGTCAAAAAACATAATCTAGAAAATAAATATATAAAAATCAAATTATTATTGAATTAGAAAAGTCCATGAAGTGGGAATGAATTGTTTAACTAACGACCGTAATTGTCCGAGATGCGCTTCCTGGAACATATCTGTCACGTTTTGTAATTTATTTTATACAGCATATGCACCAGCAACACCCTCACCCTCATCTACAGGTGTCTCTCGTAATTGTTCAAGAAGACAACCATTTGTATTGATTAGTTTTGCAGCGGATAAGAGAACACCAAATGCCGATGTTGATCCACCGACAATTACTAATTGATAGTCATTTATAACACGAATTTCACGGTTAACGTTGTAAGTTATGAGACAAAACAAAAGAACATGTGCAAACATGGTTAGACGTGTAAATGCAAATTTTATGTTTTAATCTTGTTCTTTCTTTGTAAAGAGATATCATTCTGTTGGTCTCTCATAAGTACACAATAAAGATATAATATATGATAAATAGCTCACAAGTTGTTTATTAGGAAATAAGTAAAATATACGATCACAACAGTTGTTCTACGTCTACATAAAGCGAATCAAATACACCCACAAATATGCTTAGTCAGCAGGGTAACGTGTTCCATTGATGGTCCATGATGTTGGAGTAAATTGTTTAACTAACGCTTGTAATCGTCCGAGATGCGCTTCTTGGAGCATATCCGCTACGTTTTGTAATTTATTTTGTACTGCATATGCACCAGCAACACCAGCTGCTTGGCCAGCTGAAAACTCAACTGGATGTAATCGAACAGCCGAATTGACTAACACTGATTGAGCCATTGTTTTTCCAGTAACGATTAGATTATCGATATCTCGATTTGTCATCGCACGTAATGGAATGTAATAAGGAAGAATTGGATAGTATGTAGTCATGTAAGACGGATAACTACAGTTAACCATTGGGTGAATATCAACATCATAACAACCGATACACATACGATCTTCAAAAATGTAACCATGTAAATTACGACCAGGACCACTAATCGTTGTTAAATTCATCAAGAAATTTTGATGACCAATTGATCGACGTGATTCACGTAGATAGGGCATTTTAGCGAGACCGTGACATGTACCTGATTGATCGACTGATCGAATCATAACTGTTCTATTTGTCCATTCTGCGGGTGCCTTTTCTCGAAACCAATAATGATAACCGTAAGCTTGTCGTTCAGCATTTTGTATTGCTTCGAGATTGACACCACCCTGCCATTGATCACTGTCACGTTGTTCTGCAGTTTGAGCTGGTGGTAGAAAGAAAAATGCCTTTCGATAATCATTACCACCCGACCAGTTTTGTATGGTGATATCATTGGCTGCGATTTTACTCGAATGTGAAGTAGCTTCGACTCTTCGATAAGTCCATATCAAGTCCCATGATTTCGATTCAAATGTATAATTAACACCACCAGTTGGCGGTGGTAAAGGATTCGGTGGTTCATCGACTGGTGTTTCTTGTAATTGTTGGAGAAAATCAATTGTAAATGATTGTCCACATTGTGTATTACCAGTACCCGACGTATCACCATCGAATTGTTCCATAAGAGCAATCAAATAACTAGCATTTGACAGAGCTAAGACTTCACCCCACGATGTTCCTTCGATAACGAATTGGATATTCGTAAATGAAAGTTCACTTTTTGTAAAATAATCACTATCGTCTTTTGAATACCAATCGGGTAATTCTTCAGAAAGAAATCGACATCGTTCTCCTGCTTCTTTAGGTGTTCGTTGTATTGCATCGATTTGTGTAATACGACGACCAGTTGCATCTTTTTTCACTCGTTTAATCACTGTATTGTAGAAAATTCGAGTGTTATTTACTTCTGGTAGAATGGCTTTCGAATGAAATAATGATGGGACGGAACAATAAGGTGATACCCAACATGCACCAGTATTTCCAAGAACTTGAAGCATTTTTCTAAACAACGGATTTTGATTTTCTACTTGACGACCAATGTCTCCAACATGTAAAGTAAAATTGTCCTTATCTTTGATCGTGTGAAACGCAAAATCAGGTGCACTCAGTAATTCAGCAGTCAATTGTCCACCAATCCAGTCGGTTGGTTCAAGAATACAAACGTTTGTATTGATTAGTTTTGCAGCAGATAAAAGAGCACCAAACGCTGATGTTGATCCACCAACAATTAATAGTTGACAATCGTCAATCGTACGAATTTCTGCATTTATAGTGTAAATGCTTGCACAGAGTACAAACAGGCACACAAATAAAGTTTTTATCATCCTTCGAAAGGTCGAATTTCGTAAAACAAAAGTATGTTCTTATTTTACTTCTGTCTTTACATTTATATGGTAGCTGCACTTTCCATGATAACATATGTAGAGATAAAAATCGTTCTCATGCTATTTATTGAGTAGCTTTATCAAAGAGGGAATGTCATCTGGCTGATTTCAGTTATATTGGAATATAATCAACATGTTAGAAAAGAAGTGATGATGATTAAACATCGAGCAGAACAGAGTAGATTTTCAAACAAAAATATCGTTAATCATCAGGATATCGCGTTCCATTGATCGTCCATGATGTTGGAGTAAATTGCTTCACTATTGTCTGCACACGTTTCAGATGTGTTTCTTCAAGCATATCTGCCACATTTTGTAATTTATTTTGTACTGCATATGCACCAGCAACACCAGCTGCTTGACCAGCTGAAAATTCAACTGGATGTAATCGAACAGCCGAATTAACTAAAACCGATTGAGCCATTGTTTTTCCAGTAACGATTAGATTATCGATATCTCGATTTGTCATCGCACGTAATGGAATGTAATAAGGAAGAATTGGATAGTATGTAGTCATGTAAGACGGATAACTACAGTTAACCATTGGGTGAATATCAACATCATAACAACCGATACACATACGATCTTCAAAAATGTAACCATGTAAATTACGACCAGGACCACTAATCGTTGTTAGATTCATCAAGAAATTTTGATGACCAATTGATCGACGTGATTCACGTAAATAAGGCATCTTAGCTAAGAAATGGCAGGTACCTGTTTGTGATGGCGAACGAACCATAACAGTTCGATTCATATATGCAGGTGGAGCATTTTCTCGATACCAATAATGATATCCGTATGCTTGTCTTTCAGCATTTAGAATGGCATTTAGATTGACACCCCCTTGCCATTGATCACTGTCACGTTGTTGTGCTGTTTCAGTTGGTGTGAGAAAGAAAAATGCAGTTCGATAATCATTACCACCGGACCAATTTTTGAATGATAATATCACCGGTTGAAATACCACCATCTCGTGCAGTCGCATTTACACGTCGATAAGTCCAAATATTTTCCCATGATCGTGGTTTAAACGTATAATTGAAACCACCTACCGGTGGTGGTAAAGGATTCGGTGGTTCATCGACTGGTGTTTCTTGTAATTGTTGGAGAAAATCAATTGTAAACGATTGACCGCATTGTGTATTACCAACACCTGATGTATCACCATCGAATTGTTCCATAAGTGCTTGCAAATAACTTGCATTCGAGAGTGCTAACACTTCTCCCCACGATGTTCCTTCGATTACAAATTGAAAATTCGTAAATGATAATTCAGTTTTAGTGAAATAGTCGCTATCCGTTTTCGAATACCAATCGGGTAATTCTTCAGACAAAAATCGACATCTCTCTTCTGATTGCTTGGGCGTCCGTTGAATAGCATCGACTCGTATAAGTCGACGGCCTGTTGAATCTTTGCCAACTCGTTTAATCACTGTATTATAAAAAATTCTCGTATTGTTAACTTCAGGAAGAACAGCTTTTGAATGAAATAAAGATGTTATTGAACATGCCGGTGATACTGTACATTTTCCAGTATCGCCAAGAACATCAAGCATTTTTTTCAGAAGTTGATTCTGATTCACAGCTGCACGATCAATACTACCGACATTCAAAGTAAAATTATCTTTATCTTTGATCGTGTGCCACGCAAAATCAGGGGCACTAAGCAGTTCTGCAGTCAATTGTCCACCAATCCAATCGGTTGGTTCAAGAAGGCAAACACTTGTATTTATCAGTTTCGAAGCGGATAGTAATGCTCCAAAGGCAGCTGTGGATCCACCAATGATCAATAGTTGACAATCATTGATAACTTTAATGTCTGCACAAAGAGTACGGAATGTAATGAAAAGTAGAGCAATAAACGAAAGTATATTATTATTGATAATCATCTAAAATGTCAAGAGATTTGATGATTTTCTCGGTTGTATGGTTTCAGAAACTATCATAATAGAAATGTCCAGGTTTTGTAATAAAAGGACATATTCTCTTTCTTTTATAAATAAACATAAAGAAAGGACGCGAAATAATAGCATGATAACTGTCAAAAGTCTCGTATATATATCCGTATAATCGAACAGTTTTGCTTTACTATATTCATAACGATAATATGTCATAGAATATTGACATAAAAAAAATCTTACTTAACCAGTTGTGTCAAGCCACATCGAAATCTAGGTAAGACATATTAATCGGACGATTTAAATATCCTTTCTTGTTTTATTCGTGTGGTACGCTATCATAAATGCACCTTCATATTTATTTTGTAAAGAGAACTTTTTTTGTGTACTTCGATTAGGATAAGAAGAAAAAAGTCGAATTAATCATCGGGATATCGTGTTCCATTGATTGTCCATGACATCGGTGTGAATTGCTTGACTAAAGATTGTACTCGTCCGAGATGTGCTTCTTGAAGTAAATCTGCTACATTCTGTAGATTATTTTGTACAGCGTATGCACTTGCCACACCTGCAGCTTGACCACCAGAGAATTCGACTGGATGTAATCGAACTGCTGCATTGACAAGAAATGTTTGCGCCATTGTTTTACCAATAACTACGAGATTATCAATATCTCGATTTGTCATTGCACGTAAAGGTACATAGTAAGGAACAACAGTGTATTTTTCATGTACATAAGGTGGATACGAACATCCGTTCATGAAATGAATGTCAACACCATAGACACCGATACACATTCGATCATTAAATATATAACCATGTAGATCACGTGCTATACCAGTAATCGTAGTTAGATTCATAAGATAGTTTTGATATCCAATTGAACGACGTGATTCTCGTAGATAGGGTAATTTTGCTAAACCATGACAAGTGCCTGTTTCAGCACTTGATCTAATTATCACTGTTCGATTAGCGTACTGAGCCGGTGCTTGATCTCGAAACCAATAGTGATAACCATAGGCAAGTCGTTCAGCATTGCGAATAGCATCAAGATTTACTCCACCTTGCCATTGATCACTATCTCGTTGTTGCGCAGTCTCACTTGGTGTAAGAAAAAAGAATTCTTTCGCATAATCATTGCCACCGGCCCAGTTCTGTATTGTTATATCATTTACAGCGACTGATTGTGAATCCGGTGCTGAAGAATTAACTCGTCGATAGGATATTATTCTTTGCCAGGTCATTTCTCCTAATGTATAATGAGCACCGCCAGTTGGTGGTGGTAAAGGATTCGGCGGTTCTTCGGTTGGTGTTTCTTTTATTTGTTCGAGAAAGTCAATTGTAAACGATTGACCACATGTCGAATTTCCGATACCCGAAGTATCGCCATCGAATTTTTCCATAAGACCAACTAAATAACTAGCATTCGAAAGAGCTAAGACTTCACCCCACGATGTTCCTTCGACAACGAATTTGAAATTCGTAAATGAAAGTTCAGTTTTAGTGAAATAATCACTATCCGTTTTCGAATACCAATCAGGTAATTCTTCAGACAAAAATCGACATCGCTCTTCGGATTGTTTGGGTGTTCGTTGAATAGCATCAACTTGAGTAATACGACGACCAGTTGAGTCTTTGCCAACTCGTTTAATAACTGTATTGTAGAAGATACGAGCGTTTTTAGCAACTGGTAAAATTGCTTGTGAATGAAATAACGATGGAATCGAACACCACGGCGATACCCAACATTTGCCTGTGTCACCAAGAACATCAAGCATTTGCGCAAACAATGGATTTCGATTTACTCGATCACGATTGATTTCAGCTACATTCAAAGTAAAATTAGTTGCATTATCATGTAACACAAAACCAGCATAATCAGGTGCACTCAGTAATTCAGCTGAAAGTTGTCCACCGGCCCAATCCGTAGGTTCTAATAGACATACACTTGTGTTCAATAGTTTCGAGGCTGACATCATTGCACCGAATGCCGATGTTGATCCTCCGACAATTAATAATTCACAGTCATTAACTACTTGAATCTCAGTGTAGCCAGTAGAAATTAGAATCAAGAGTGTAAAGTAACTTAAAATAGGTTTCATTTTTTTTTCGTTTGAAAAATGTAATGTGGAAATATGTGTATATTTTGTTTTTATTCTTTTCAACACTATCTTAAGGATTAATATTATCATATTTGCACCTAACAAATAACCTTGAGAGATAAGCACAAAACAACGAAGAAAAATACATGATTGAAATTAATCAATCGTCAGGATACTGTTTAACTACAAGTGACCATAGGATAAAATTATGAGTAATAGTTGATAGATTCATGAGGAGGTTTGTTGACGTTGAATCTCCAATAATCAACAATTGACACTAAAATAATTTGAATTCTACTTAATATATTAATACTATATCCTTATGGAACATTGATCTGCTTTTGTGATTATTGTTTTCGAATAGAAATCTTTGTAGACACATGGGGATATAATAAAAGCAGTTAGTAGTCCGCATCCTGAGAGTATAAAATCTATTAACCATATTCTAATACTATTCGAGGCAATGGAAATATTAAAAAGAATACTTCTGATTTCAAAGTAAGATCATGCGAATCTAAACAATATAATGTCATTATATTCTCTTTGCGTGCTTTTGGGTGTTGAGGATATAGTTCTATATCGTACTGTTTTTTCAGTGAGTTAGCTACATCTTGATTTACTACGTAGAAAAGAATGGTTTTTGTCAATAATGTAGCGATGATAAGAAAAAGAGAACGAGAATGTTTTTTCTCATCATCATCATCTTCATCATCTATAGTTATATCGAGAAAAGACGATCAAAAAACTGAAACCCCGATAGAGATGAGACAGATCTAATAAGTTAGACACTCAATTATCTTATATAGTTCTTCTATTTAAAAAAAAGTGTAGATATACGAATAAAGAAAAGATATATTATTTGTATATTTTTGTTGACTATCTTATCTTAAGAATTACAAAGATCTCTTTCCAAATATGCAATTAAAAGTTGCTCAAATCTGATGTAATTTTTTATTCTTTTCTTCAGGTCATTTTTATCATATGAAAGTATCCCTGTGACTAATGTATACATTGTATTTATGACGCATAATTTCTTCAACAATTTTATTCTTAGTTTTTTTAGATACACAAAATGTTTTATTCTCATGTCTACGGTAGGTTTTATTTAAAAGTCCAACAAATAAATATTATAAAAATTCTTTTCTTTTTCGTTAGTTTTCTTGTTTCTTGTTCTATTGATCAATATTAGTGTCAATAGTTTCAAATTAACAAATAATGAACAATCAAACGAAATTCATTTGGAAGCTCCTCAATTAAGTGATAAATCTCGTAGTGATCGACCACCTCTCGAATCATTAAGAAATGCAACACGACCAAGAATGAAAAAGAAAAAAATCTCCAACAAAACAATAGTCAATCCTTGTGGTGATACATTTGTGAAAACAAATGGAACAACTTGTGGTTTTCAAGAAATCATGATCGGTCGATGCTATGAATTCGAATATATCAAACGTGGTTTCATCGTAGCCAATGATTCGTAAGTGACAAAACTTGTTCAGAGAGGAAAAACAAACGATTGTCTATTTGTAGACGTGTCAAAAATTGTACTCAACTCTACGGAGCATTTGAAGCAGCAGTTCGATATAAACCTTATTGCAATATGAATATGAGTACTTATGCCGATTATTTCAATTTAGCATTAGCTGATGTACAAGTTATCAATCGAGTAAATATCCTTTGAAATAGTTGATTGGTTAGAGCAATGAATTTACTATTTATAGGCTATGTTCTGGAGTGGTACATATGCTGCCACTCATGCGTACAGTGCCAATGGTCTAAATTATATAACTTTAGAAGATACATTAGCAGCGGCTATGGTTAATGGATTGATTTGGTGTGGAAAAGAGAATGATACGGCTGGCTATGATTTTGTTAGTTGTCCGAATAATTGTAAAGATAATAAATGGGCTGATTTTGCATTTTGGGGTTTAGCGTCGAAAACAGTAAGAAAAAACGGCGATAAAGCAAAACTTTTTTTTGAGTTTATCGATTTATTTTAGTTTGCTCAATTGGCAGCCGGCGAAATCTATGTTGTTCTAAATGGAAGTCAAGCAAATGGTCGAACTGCATTTCGTAATAATTCGTATTTTTCCGATTTTGAACTTCCAAATTTTCGACGTACTGGTGAATATCCTGTGACAAAAGTCAATGTTCTTCTCTTGCATTCACCTGATCTACCTGTTACGTATGTTTTTAACACATAGCAACAGTGTTCTATCTTCGATTTTGGCATTTATCTTTTTTTTCAGAGAAAAATGCGGCGAAAATAGTTTAATAACTTTAGAAACACTTGTTCGAGCTCAAGGATTTGATTATGTCTGTAAAGATGATCCTGATGAATTAATTTTAATTATGTGCGGTAATCAATGGAATGCACGAGAATGTCAAATAGCTCGAAATGTTCTACGACAAGAATGGAATAGAAAATTGCATGGTATCTCTCAAAGTCAAATGAATTCTTTATCTTTATCGATTTTATTCAGTGTATTTTTATTTCAAATTCGATTTTAATTGACAACTATTTTCTTATTTTATTCGTTTTGTGGGTTTGTTGTCAGATTTGAAATATCTGAATAAACTTAAACACACACACACACATATTTTCTTCTTGTTTTCAATCATTGCGTGACAAGTTAATCGAATCGATTCATCTTTTAAAAACATCAGTTTTAATTAAACTTAATCTTGATCTTCATAATGAACTAGAGTCATGTTTTTGTTTTTACAGAGAGAAGAATTTTTATTATTTTTATTCAAATCAATATTCTACGTTATAGATACAATTAAAAGAAGAAAGAGAAACAAAAAAAAAGCGAGACAAACACAAAGGCACACAGAAAAAGAATTTTGATCTCGTTAATATCAAATAGCTATATGCATGGCTTTCCAAAAAAAAACAATTGACTTGTCTTGTTTAAACAACCGTCGTTGGACTATCGTGAGCGAGAACAAGCTAAAACAAAAAAAAACAGAAATGCATATAATCATTTGATCTCAAAAAAGAAACAAAAGAAATGTTTCGTTTTATGTTTAAATTCCAGAAGCCCGATAGTCAAGAGCAATTATTCTCATACTCAATGAAAAACAAAACACACCAATTATTCATGCAAATCGTCATAACACAAAAAAAAACTCTGAATGACGGACAGTAGCAGCAGTAGCAAATGACAAAAAACCCACTTCGTCCTCAACCGTATCTGCCAATGATGATTCCTTTGGTTGAAAACGCTAAATCAATTAGATAATTATCGATAATGTCAAAGCAAAAGAAAATAAACACAAAAGAAAATTCTGAATGTCTACCTTTAGACTTGGAGATATGCCGTTCGGAATGCCATTTTCATTCATTGGACAAACTAAATCATCGGCTTCGATCGAACGTGTTCGTCGATGAGCAAATAAACCACGTGAAAATTTGATTTTCGTATGTGCTGTTAATGGCTGATAATTTGCCGATTTTTCATATTGATTTTTACGAGTCTGCAAATCAGTTCCGATTAATTCTTGAAAACGCATAGTCAAATGTCGTCGTAGTAAAGTTTTCGACATGGGAATCGATAAAATTTCAGCTAATGTCGATGCATTAAAACGTAATTCAAGAATCTATAATAGAATATCTTTCGAATATTTTCAGATCTTTCGTTTTTGAGTTACGTACAATCAAAGCACCACAAACACCAGATCCACGTAGATTCGGTGCGTATTCAGATAGATCAATCGATCTTAACCATTCCATGACACGATGATTCGACCAATGCATGATTTCTGTCATGTCATTTTTATCATCTGGACTTGGCCGACGTTTTATACAGATTGGATTGAAACCATTCAAACGTAAAACCTGTATGGCACGTTTGATACTTAAATGATGAAGTTCATTTGTGACGTTTAAATACATAATATCTTCCTATTTAAACAAACAAATCATAGAAATCAATTTCAATTCGATTTTTCTTCTCTTACTAAGGTTAAATTATTTAATAAACGACCATCAACTTTAGATTCAGCAAAATATTCTTTATATTGTGGAAGGCCAATATCATCAAGCCATTCTATTTTTGTTTTAGGGAAAAGAAAATCGATTTTTATTCGTCAAAATTGAATGAAAATGCACATACTCTGAACCCAATGTGTATCGAGAACATTTGCTTCTGTCTGTCGTGTACAAAGAGCATTTAGACAGATATGAAGTTTTTTACGATGCAATGGATTTCTCATTCCAATTTTCTTTAAATAGAACGAAAGTGTTATGAACGAACAAAAATAACTGTATATTCACCTTTTCGAGTTCTTGTGGAGTTGCATGTAAAAGTTGTAAACCGTTTTTGAAATGTTTTCGGCATTCACTTGCGTACTGACCTAAACCAATACCGTACAGCCAATTGACGATTTGTTCAGTTTGCCAACGAGAAAATGTCGTTTCCAGTACACTGAAAAACGAGACAAATGAATGAAAACGAACAAAACAACATTCTACGACGTACCTAAGAGGTTTTATCGATGTTTTGCTGCCTGTTGTTGTTGCTCGTAAACCGCCACGTTGAAATGACGAGTGCAAATGATTTTCGTTGTCTTCACGGAAATTTCCTGAGTTCGTTCGAATAATTCTAAACATATTTTCTATCAAAGATTTAATTTCGATTCGAAAAATTCTGCTTACCGTCCAAATATGCTTTTCAATCCTTTAGCACTCGATGATTTACTTTTGTCTAAATTTGTCGACGAGGATTTTTTATAAATCGAATATTTTTGACTTGGTCCATCGGATATGTAACCACTTTGATCGTCTACAATAGCAAAAAAAATATTCATCGATAGACTAAATCATAGAAGTCGATTGGTTTTTACATGAACGGTGAATTCGTTCGTCGGAGGGAAGCGTTCGAATAGTGGATGATTGCTGTTGTTTATCACGGATAGGTGTCTGAAAGAATAATAAATAAATAAATAAATAAATAAAAACATGAAGATCGATCACGTACACTTGTCAATTCTCGTGTCATCATTGGTTCGGCACTTGAAGCCTAAAAAAAGTAACCATATGCACAAATCTCGAGAAAAATCAGCCGTACTCGTTGTAAAACGTCGAGTCTTAATTTTGATAATGGATTCTGATAGGAATTTATTGATGAATCGTGACCATTATGTGATGATCGACTGAGTAGACAAGATGACGATGATTGTGCCTTTTGAGTTATCTATGTCACAAAGATAAAAACTTTTCGATTTAATTAAATGTCTTACATGTGAATCTTTATCGCTGTTAACAGATGGCAGCGAATTTGAATCCGAATTATCACCGTCTGCGTCGTAACCAGGTCGTAAGGTTTGATGATGATTATTATTATTATTATTATGATTGACTATATCGAGAAGAACTAATATGTTAACGATCAAATTTCGTCTCATAGATAGATAGATGTGTATGCGTGTACATACCAGAATTGTCGACCTTTTTGGTATTAACTAACGGGGATGATAATAATGTTGGACTTGCGTTCGTTGTTGGTACTGATGATAGAACGGTTGATTGATATTTTGATATTTGACTTTGTAAGTTTTCAATTTTTCTCTCCTGGAATATGCATCGAAATGGTATGCAGTTTGTGATGAAATAGTTTGTCTAATTACTTTTTCGTCGTTTGATTTGACAAGAATTTCGATGCGTCGTTTCAAGCGTTCGATGTCATTTTCTAAGAAACAATGAAGAAGATAATGGTGAAATTTTCGAAGCAACTGTCGATTGATGACATTTCAAATGAAAATAGCCTAACAGAAGGAGAAAGAAGAAGAAGAAGAAAAAAAACGATGGTGATCGTTTGTGAACTCGGCAATATGTGTGAACATCGAGTGACCTCGACTATCATCAGCTGACACACGCACATGTGTACGTACGTTGCTTTTTCTGTGCGTGTATGTGTGTTTCTTCTTTTCTTGTTTCGTACTTACCACGACGAGTCGAATGTTGAGAGGCGTATCGTGGCGGAAGTGCACTAGTGGCAACATGCGGATAGACAAAGATCCATGGTTCACCATCGATACCGGACGTAACATAGGACGACATTCGATTTCTAGACAATATTCTCGAGAATTAGGAACTCGACCGAGTACAAGATAATTGTTTGCCGAATTGGACGATCTTGTACATAGACACGAGAGTAAATGAGAATAACGAGAACAAGAGAGAGAGAGAGCGAGATAGAGAGGAAAAGGAGAAAAAGAAAGAAAAATCGACGAGCGATATCCAAGAAAATACTAATACTAGTAGAACATCATCATCATCATCCTCATCATGTATTCTCTCGTGGTCCTTTTTTCTTCCAAAGGGAACATTTGACCTTGCCTTGGAGAGATTTATCTAATAGAAGTAAACTCATCCAAAACGCCTCCTACATATTGATTATAGACATATTACATCATAAGACATGTCTTACCAGCTGAAAACGATGGTGTACAACGTCCATTAAGTGCTGAATTTGATCGAGAACCGATCCAATCATTGTTTTCATTGGCAAGACGAGTTTTGTACCCTTCGTTTTCTTCCTTCAAAATAAAATCACCGAAAAAAAAATATTATTAGTTATTATTCATTTTCTCTCGATATTTTTTGAATATAAATGAATTCAACAACGTACCTGAAGTCGTCGAACTTTATCTTCGAGTTCATAACGTTCTTTTTCTAACGTATCAAGACGAATTTTAAAATGATTGATTTCATTTAAAAATTGTGATGAATCCAGAATTGTTTGCGATTGATCCTACAAAATAAAATCCGTTGTTATTGAAAAAAAATCTTGATTTTTATATTAAAACATATCAAATATACATCATGCATCGTAATTCTTCCATAAAAAAAATATCACGAAACTAACCTTCAGTTTTTTCGATGACATTACTGCACCTGTATTATTCTGTCGAATGTGCACAGGTTTTATAGTATTTGCATTACTACTACTACTATTCCCATTGCTAAGACTGCCACATGTTAATGTTTTGACTACGATACTCATTTCGAACAAAATGAACGAAGGTGACTGATGAATCAAATACTGACCATGGCAAAGGTATGAAAAGGTATGGACATACACAAGCCAAGCGTCAACTTGCTCTCCTTTTCTTTTCTTCTTCTTTTTCTCCTCCTTTTTCGTCTTTCTTTCTTCGATATATTATTTTCGTGTTTTTTTTTCTTTGCCTTTTTTCTCTCCCTCGTCTCTTCTGTTCTCATTGCTAAACAAGTCTCATCTCTTCTTTCGCTTCGATTTCGTTGTTCTGTTTTCGACGATCACGATGTTGATGACGCCGACTACGGCTTCTACTATGCGTATACTTTCTATCAAATTCACAAATGTATATTTTGCTCTAACGTTGGCTATTACGTTGAGCGTCTACATACATACATGCATACATATGTGTATTCGAGGCAAAAAAGAAGCAAGCACACGCCTATTCGTTTGTTCTTTTTCTTTTTATATCGTATGTGCATCGACTGACCGACGAAGTAACATTACCTCGTTTTCTCTTTTTTTTTGAGTATACTCAGAAGAATCTAATGAGATGAATAGTAGACACACACATATACATACGCGATGTACATAAGTAACTGGCTGATGAACATGTGGATGGTAATAAGTCGAAGGATTTATTTTAGTTTGATGATATTTAAATTTGTTTCTTTGTTGTATTTGTTCGTATTCATGAATAGTATCACGTTGTTGGTCTAATTTGTCACTTAACACTTGTATTTGTAAATTCAATGAACTACGTTCATTTTCCAATCGATGTAATTTCTCTGTTAAACGATCGGAGTTCTAAATAAATCAAAACAATTAACTATCAAACATCTGGATCAATAAATTCATCAGATTATTTTCTTTTATCATATTCATAAATTTCTTTACTCAGCTAGTGCCGCAATGTGCAAATAGGTTTATTAGTAAGAAGATATTTTTCTAAGCAAAAGGTCTTCATTATTTTCTTTTTGTATAACAATAATAATAAATGCTAAAACTACACTAATCATCATTCAACACTTCGATACGCCTTTTTCTCATGACAGAAAAAAAAACATAAGCAAACGAGAGAGAAAAAAAAACGGCATCAAGATAAAATGTAAGTTATCCTTACCCAGAATGGTTCCATTGGAAAATGTTGATGTTTATCAGTTCGAAGCATTTCATCTATCTGGCATGATACTGAAAGAAGTCAATGATCACGATTATGCTCATTTTCTCTTTCTTATTGTCTGCACATATGTTTTATAGCTTTCTTGAACAATCAGTTTAGGCCAATGAACAAAGAATGTGCGATATGTATATGTATATATACAGTATATGAGTCTAGTAGATACGAAACAATTTGTGGAGACGATTAGATGTGTAAGAAAAGAAGAAAAAAAAGCTATATATATGCCGAAAAAAAACGACCGATAACAGACAATGATACGTCAAAGATATCTAGAGAGAAGAAAATCATACGAAAGTCAATGTAATATATACGTGCATATATAAATATTATTCTGATGAAAATTAACCTCAACATGTGTCAAAATCATTTGCAAACGACAGCAAAGAAAAAAGCTGTCAATGATTAATTTTAAACGAGAGAAAAAAAGAATAAAATTGTCTCATTAAGAAATATATTTCGATTCGAGAACGAGCGGACTATTAAGACCGATCAATGTCTTTTTATTAAGCAATGGCGATTTTTCTTCATTAAAGGTCGTCATCTATCCTTGTTGTTTTGCGCTTTAACTAATTTGCATTATCTATCGACACATAAATAATAATAGATCGTTTTCTTTTTCTTGTTGATAACCTTATTTAGCTGTCAGTTTTAATCCAAGCAAAAAAGGTATAAGATTATATTTAGTAGACACAAAATATAGAACGATCATATGATACTCTACAGTTTTGATCCTTTTCTCAAACAAAATTTCTAATCGAAATTGATGAAGAAAACTTACAGCTCGTTTTGAAATATAAGAATAGTCAGCTATATTCAACGATAATTCCGTACGATATCGTTGATTATTTAATGCGTTCGATAATGAAGATCCTTTGGTCGAATTACCAAATGTTGTTAGATGAACATTCGGCATTGAATTCGTTGGTAATTTAAGAGGTGCACGTCCGAATGCAATATTCGACCATTTAGTCGTTTCACCCATCTTCATACTGACCATATTTTCAAAAGATTTATTGATACTTTTATCAATCTATTGATGATGACAAAATAAAAACGAAATGAATTGGATATGAATGTCTCCCTCTCTTGATATCTATGCTGTAATAAATGTATATTTTGAAATTGATCAAACGAAGAACAAAAGAAAACTATCGAAAATGAATAGTACATGTTGGTTTTGTGTGATATGTTTAATCATCCACCATTATTATACTTGTCGTATGGTCAATATCACTCACTTACTATAAAATGAGGAGAGACGATGATGACAACGACAACAAAAGAAATAAAACAAAAAAAAGACAACGAAAACTAGTGATTCGCGTCGGATTGTTTTTCACGTTCTTTCTCATCGTACGTTAACAATCAACATGAAACAATAAAGATTGATATTATGTATGGATGGCTGCAATTATAAATTATGTTTCGATTAAATTGCGACTGCATCTGTCGATAAAAATGAGACTCGAAGGTTTCCTTTTGTACTTAATCAGAAAGGCAATTGTCTTTGTCTTTTCGTTATAATTGTATGATGTGAGATTTGCTTTTATGTATAAACACGAATATTGTCCAGGTGAATGAATTCACATTATTCCTCTTGTTTGTTCATTTTATCGTTGATATATATGTCTCATCAGCATGTACAATTGCACATATGGTTGGACTTTCAAATCAAAATACAATACGATTACGTCATTCAATATAAATAAATATCAGACTAATATATTTAGGAATTCTTTCGATGTTAAATGAATGGTAGCAACAACAGATATTTTTATTTCTCTTTTTCTTTCGTAGTTTTTTTTTTGTTTGCTCTTTTGCACAATAAACGAACGGACAAATAGACAAAGATGATGATGAAGAAGAAGGAGAACAAGAAGAAAAAAAAATAGTTTTATACGGATGTGTATGTTGATGATGATGATGATGTTTTAACAATAAAATAAGAAAGAGACAATAAAAGATGACAAGATATTTGATTTTTTTTGTTTAAGTTTTATGATCCACTTTGTTTTGTTTTTAAATAAGTCGAAGAAGAAAGAGAAGTAGCATAGTAGGTGAAGAATGAAAATGAACAAGAAAAAAGAATGAGACAAACGATAAAGATTTTATCCATACACACACACACATACGCACATAGACGAACATCTGAGATCATAGCCAAAAGAAAGAGAGAATAAAAATACGAATATGTCACGGTATCGCCGATGCTGTTGATGATGAATCAGTTGTTTTACTTAAACTACCGGATTTCGTTCTTGTTGCTGTCGACGATGAATCAGCAGTGACACCTAACTTACCTTGTTCGACCCAAAATTTGTCCACCTAGAAAACGAATAAACGTGAAGAGGAAATTATTTTTTTATTCGAGAGAAATACCAATTTCATAATGTGTGTTTTCGTATCATTGTCTCCTTTGGCTGATGTTTTCGCATTGGCACCATTGGCCGGTTGAGTTGGAGGATCAATTGAAACGTTTTCGGAACGATATGGCTCAACAATTCGAACGGTATTATTAATCAAAATATCGTTATTCGACCAACGAATAACTTGATTCATTCTATTCAACAACAACAACAATAATTTTCAAAAGAAAAACATTGAAGTAGGTTTTTACGTTTTTTTTATGTCTCGGAAAAGTGCTTGACCAGTACGACTGGCTTTTAGATTGACGAATGATGCTTCTTTTTTCTTTTCGGCTTCATTTTCTGCTTGTCGTTTTTTGACCTAAACAATTCAGAAAAATCGATCGTTCGAATCGTTTTCTTGTTCGAAATACTTTAGCAATATCAACTGGATAAAGTGGTTCGAGCGTGTCATCATTAGGTTCTTGTAAAACAGTCCATTCTCGGCAATGAATTAAATTAATAACTGCAATTGATGTTAAACCTGGTTTTGAACCTTTCATATCTTCAAACAAAAACAAAAACAAAAATCCAATACAATCAACGATCAAAGATTCTTTTCTTACGTAATGTCACTAAATTCGATCCATTGTCAAAAGCAGCGACTTTTCCTGTTCGAACATCATCGTAGATCGTTGTTAAACGTACAACACTATTCACACGTAGATTATTTGGCGGTGGTGATGGTGTTGGTACTGGACTTGAATGATTACTATTATCTCGTTTAACCATTTGCGTATTATCATGATGATCCATCAGACGCATTTCATAAAAGAACCCGATCAAAACTAAAAAGAACAGAAGAAATTATTCGAAGATTGTCGTTTATCAGTCAAATTTTATAGAAAAAAAAAACACACAAATACACGCGAAATATTTCATTTAAAAATTTATCATTATTATCTTCGAGAAATACAAAAGAAAATGTCACATTCAAACACACACAGAGAAAAAGTTTTTGATTAAAATGTATTTGATTCTATCTGCTGTGATATTGGTTTTCATATTTGACAACATGCAAAAAAAAACAAACAAAATCGTGATCTGACCTAAATGAAATGTGAGAAAGTAAACGGATAAATGCGGTAACTATTGAATAATGAGATTGAAAGGAAGACAAAACAAAAGAAGAAGACGGAACAAGACTAGAAAGATCTTTCATTGAGATGTTCGTTCGATTATTGATTGCTGTCTAAAGCAGCAGCTACTTTGTAGCCACGGTAAGTTGGATTTTGATATTTAACAGTTGCCTGTCGATATAATGGATTGACATCCGTTTCCCATTTGGCTTTTTCACGTTCTTGTTCGAATTTAGCAAATTCTCGTCGGTCATGTAATGTTGCTAATAAACGCCAGATCATTAAACACAAGAAACCAAATGCAAGAATACTCGAAACAATAATCATGATTGTTGATCGAACAGCTAACGTACGCCGACAGCCTTTTATAAAATAAAATCGAAGTTGTTGTTTGTTTTTATTTTTCGAAAAAAAAAACAAAAATTTACTTTTAGTTTTTTGAACTCGTAAAACTAGTTGATCGTTGTCCGTGTGATACGTATAGAAAAATCGGCAATGATCTTGTTCATCATCGAATTGACATAAACGATGATAGAGATCCTTTCGAGCATCATCGATCACCTCGAATTGATACGGACATTGCTCGCATTTCTCGCCTGTCAACGGGCCACTATGAAATATTTTACAAAGAACACAATCTTTCGTAGCCGCACATCGATGTTCACAAGTCTACGGAATAAATCTCAAATAGAATTACGAAGAGAAAATCTTTTCCGTCTTACAGGACAATCTTCACATGTCGGCCCGAGATATCCCGAGTCTTTATTACATTTACATCGGCCACATTCACAAACACCTTGATTATTGCAAATAGTCTGAAGATACGAATAGATTTTGGATACTTTCGAATGAATAAATTCGTCTTACATTATTAACTAAACAAGTATCATTCTTCGTTGTACACGAGCAATCATCGCCCGTCCAATCTTTGTAACATTTGCATTGTTTATCACACGCACAGAGACCATGATCCGACCCTAAATTCATTTCGAATAACAAACAAAGAAAAAACCGGCTTCGTTTTTCTACCTGAACAAACGAGATCGTTTTTTCTTGGACATGAAAAATCATCGCATTCGCAATAATCTCCGTAGATACGTTGGCCAGACTAAACAAAACAATCGTCCATCGAATAGTTCGGCTCCGAAATCTTACCTCAATCGTGGCCGTATCGCATTTACATCGTCCGCAAACGCATTGACCTCGTCCTGAGCAAATATCCGATGAGCCCGGTCTACAGAAAAACAAATTTCGATAAATTCTTCAACAAGATTTTTTTCTCGTCGCTACTTTTTGCATTGCTGAATTTTCGATTCGATCGTCGGCGACGCCGTATCACATTCACATTCTCGGCCATAGAAACCTTTGGCACATGTACAAACACCGCACTCGTATGTTCCTTGATTTGAACAACGTGGACTGTTGACTTGTCGTGGAACTTTCGAACATGAACATGAACAATTCGTTTGAACAGTTACACGAATTTTATCGTTCAGCCCGTGAGTGTAGATGTAAAATGTTGTTGGTGCACCGTTATTAATACAACTTTTAGCGAGAATTTCGACTTCGAAATTAAGCTAAACACAATGAGGAACTGTTTGAAGAGGAAAGTCTATCGAAAAAGTATGACTTACGACTCCGCCAACATTAACTGTACAATCGGACGAATTCCGTTTCCTGAAAAAGAGAATTTTTCTTATTAAAAACCGAAAATTTAAGAAATTACTCTTGACAATCAGGAGTGAATTTAACTGATAAACCTTCGGGTAAATCATTCGAAACCATCATCATGACCGATGACGAGATTTTCTAAATGAATTCACACATTTTAATCCTCAATGTAAATTCAGAAAAAAAAAGTCGATGATATACTTTATAATTCTGACTAATTAAATTAACAATATTGCTCGAATCTTGTTTCAATTCACCCACGACCGCTCCGTCGATCAATTCAGTCAACGTTTGATACAACGCCAATTGCGATTGTGTCACAGCAAATATGATATTCACATTTTTTTCACTCAATTTCGCACTTATCTGTCCAATCGATGGATAATCCTTTGAAAAACATTTTTTTACTCATAAAAATTCATTTACAAAATGCTCCTACTTGTTTATCACTATGTGTATATTCATTATTAACCATATGACATTCGCCATCGTTCGGTTCGATTATTCCTGCCAACTAAATTTCAAAACAAAAAAAAGTAAACAAATCGATGAAGTTTTCCTATCGACACTCACTCGTCCATCGCCAGCATAATGAAAACCGGCATCTGTTGAGAAAACGATTAATTTCCGAGAATCATTTCTCCAACCAATAACATCCTTGAAGAAAACGCAAACTATTCAAACGAAATGAATCAGATTTCGATTGACTTTACTTCGCAGACAATGGCTTGCATGATGGCATCGATGCCGCCTTCGGGCGCATCGATATTGCCCGAAACCGGCGCCTCACGAACTTGATACTAAAGACAAAATATTTGCCGAGATTTCGAAATCGAAAACGATCTCACTTCGAATTCAGTGACATTATCAGATAAACTCATGTGATGTTTGTATCCGTATGCTTTGACACACGGTCCTGTGTAACTTGTTGGACAAGGACGTTCGACCCTGAGAAAAAAACAAATGATTTCTATTGTTTCTTCTTTTTTTCGTTAATTTACGTGTTCGGTGCCGGTTGGACGAATGGTGGAACGTTTTTATCGACAAAAGATCCGAAACCAAGTCGAAAATTTTTTGTAATCGATTGCATTTTTGTTGCTAAGATTCGACCGAGATGACTGAGTTTTTCTTTATCATCAAGCATTGAATGTGAGAGATCCATGAGAAAATACAGATCAACTGGATAATCTTCGGCTTGACGAAAATGAATCGGAATTTTTTCTGAATCATCTATTCACAGAAGATTTTAAAAAAACTTTCGTTTTTCGAAAAAATAATAATCTAGTTTGATTTTACTTATGCGTAGAACAACGTGAACAGCTTGAGGCGACAATTGAACGGCTTGTGAAGTGCTATTAATCGCATTCGAAAGTGAATCATTCTGTAGAACGTAATGATAACTTTTAAACGAGATTAAATAACGATCTGGACATGTTTGCTGGAGATTATCAATTGTATCGCAATGAAAAAACGAGCCATTACGAGGCGAGACCTCAGTTGAATTCTAAAAAACAAACAAACAAATAGTTGTCGCAATTTTTTTTGTATTCGATTTTTTACTTGAATACACCAAGCACATTGATTCGATAATGACAGACATGATGAACACGTTTCTTTCGAATTACATTGTTCTATAAGAATCGAATGTTTTTTTTTCTCTTCGTCTTCTCTTGTTTCATGTTTATTTTATATGTCGATTTACCTATACTATTGATGAGATGAATTTTAAATAAAATTCCAATGATCGAATAGATGAAAAATGATTGTCTCAGCATCGATTATTCAACAGATGGAAAAAGAACAAATTACGGACTTGTATTGTTTCTATGCGATGTTGAGAGAAACAACAAAAAAAAGATACAAATAGATGAATGGAATGAATGAAGGACCGACCACAGCAATAAATAGACAAATAGTGAGAAAGTATGTATAGATGTCGTCATTGAATAGATAAGTTAAGATATTTAATTGGCTGTCGAGCTTGTATATACATGAATTGCGGCTTGATCGTGTAAAAAAAAGCGCATCACGTTTAGATTTTGATGTTTATGAAATTGATATTAATCATTTTATCTTCGGAATAGATTTTATCATCGAATGTTGAATCGAAAAAAATGTGAATAGGCAATCATATTCTCAAATAATCAATCGATTTATCCTTCAAAAAACTCTATTTGATCAAACAAATTTAGTAAAACTTCTTCTATTTATTACCTTGATTATTCTTTTAACAAAAACATATTTCTCTTTTCTTTTACTTTTCTACCATTTACGAAAGGAAAAAACCTTGTTCGTTCTTCTTTTTTTCGTTGTTAATAAATATACGTCTGTCTGTTTCGTTTCATCATCATCATCTGTATACATAAGAAACGAAAGAAAAAGACAAGCAATGTCGTCACCATCATGTTCGTCTCTGCCATGTGTTGCTGAAAAATGTGAAATGGTTTCACTTGCATTGTGTCAATGCTGTAAAAAAAATTTATGTATCGATCATTTAAATGAACATGCCAATCAACGCAATGAAAAACTTCTACCATTTGTTGATAAAATCAATGTGCTCTTAGCTCGTTTTAATCAATTAAATAGTAATAATAATAATAAAAATGATGATAATAATAATGAACAAACAGCGATCAAACAATTTGAACAATGGAAACAAGATGCTTATAAAAAGATCGATGAATTTTATGAGAAAAAATGTCGAGAATTTTTCGGAAATAATCTCGAACAACAACGTGAGCAATTAAATCAAATGCAGAGTCGATTAACTGAATTAATACGAAAGAAAGGTGGGACACAACAAGATTTCGATGCATTCGAAGAAAATATGAATTCAATTGAACAGTATCTTGATAAACTCGAACAAAGTCAAATTGCATTTCCAGTATTAACTATCGATGATAATTGTCTTATGAAACCGATCGAACAACAAACAAATGAGCAATCGTCCAAAGAACGTGAACATTCAGTTGAAAAATCATCGAAAAAATCGTCGAAAAAGAAGAAAAAATCTTCATCATCTCGACGTTCGAATGATTCATCAGACAGATCATCACGGTATCGAAGCCGTTCGCCAAGACGTCGAAGTAGTCGATCGAGACGAAGTAAATTTCATTCAAAAAAAATTGTATTCTTTTTATTCATTGATTTTTTTGTTGAAATAGGACGTAATCAATCGTCAGATTCGAATTCTTCACGTTCATCAAACTCGAAAAAGTCTCACTGTGAGGATTGTCATGGTTGTCGATTTTATCAGGATCGATTTGGTCCTGGTTTCATGGATGCCTTCGGTCCATGTTCATGTGATTGCCATAAATGGGCTTATTCTTAAATTGATTCTTTCATATACAAAGCTGTTATTTTGTATAGTCCGTGATATTTTTCTTTTTCAATAAAACATTTTAGTCTTGATTTATAAGAAAAAACAGATAAAAGTCTTATGATAAAATTGTTTTCGTTTCGATTTTTACATCGGCAACAGTTTTCTGCTGAATTTGATCTCGATCAAATCGAAATCCTGGTACTATCCATTTGTTACATGAACATTTCAATCCATTTAACGCAAATTTGCCTATAACTATCGAACATGATGGACATTTAATCGGACCCGAGTGTAGATTATCGGGTGTATCGATTTGTGACATTAACCATTCAAGTTGATTGGTAAACAAGTCTTTCTCACTCTCACAATCGTCATTTGAAGAAGTTACATTCGGTTGATCGATTGCGTATTTCTTAAACCAATCATGTTGACCAGCACCTTGTTTATGTCGAGATATATCAGCATTTGTGAATAAATCTGCTTGACATTGTTTACAAAAGTAGTTTTCAGTTCGTTGACATGTTGCATGACCGTATGGTAACGTAAAAGCTTGTCGAAATTCTCGTCGAAGATTGTTTTTACTTTCGATACCGTGCATATCTGTATTATGATCAATATATTTCGATAGGGTACATTCAAATTGAAATTCTTTGTATAAATCATGATTTTGATCAAATCGATGGTTCATTTGTTCGAATAGATATAACTGAGCTGCAAAACTAAGATTTGGTTGGACGATAGGACGTGCGGATCGAAGACGTTTCAATGCATCACTAGCCGATAATTTATATCGACGCATTAACCACATACAAGCGATAGTTGCACTCCGAGAAACACCTAAGATATATCACATAGAAATTCTGTTTCTAGTCAATGATGAATTCTTCGATTTACCAGCATGACAATGAATGAGAACATTATTGTTCGGATTAACAGCTAACGCTTTGTCAATAAAATCGTAGCAAGAATTGAATTCAATTAAAAGATCTGTTGTTTCGATATCATCAACTAGTACATGTTTACGTATAAAACGATCATTGACATCGAGTTCAAGTTCGAAATCGATAATAGTTAGAATATGTGTGATTTGAAGTGCGTCGAGAGCTAATTGATTTTCTGCAGAAGCGAGGCTTCCGAGCCATACACGTTCGTCGATGAGATCTGCACTAAACGTCATCTATATTCAAACGAAAACAAATAATGAATCAATGTTATTACATTTTCTTCTCGCAATTCGTCAAACATTACAGGTTTTTTGTACTTTTCTTTTTATTTTTAAAGTAAAAAAATGAAGCGAATGCAAAAAGAAATTTTTTATTTGTTTTTTCTGATTTTAATGGAAGAAGGAAAAATGAAAGATTAATTGAAAATGTCAATGTCAAGTTGCCATTCATTTTTGCCTTCAGCAGCTCGTTTCCATATAACTTGATAGTTACCACGATCCAATGAATGTTGATATGAACTCGTTTCGATTAAACGATCAGGTCCAGCTTCTACGACAGTTCCTGTAGTTAAACGAAGATTATCAACACCGGCTGTTCGAGCACCTTGCCAGAATTGTTTGATTTGTTCACGACCTTCGTATCGATTCTTGTCCGGAGGTAAGAGTGTACCTTGAGCTGAGTATAAACCAACTAATTCATCGAGTTTATCGCTATTGAACAATTGTTCGAATTGACGATTTGCTGCATCGATTGTGTCGAATGATGACGACATGACCGTAGTTTGAATAATAAGAGTAAAAACTAACTAAAATATTCAAGTTTATATAAAGTTAAACGAGGTAACTTATCTTTCGTCATGATAAAGAAATATAGGAGAAAAACATGTTTATTTGAGGGTGTTTTTATTCGTCATATTATGACATTTTAGTAATATTATTAATCAAGTAATTACAATAAATGAAGCATGACATTTCATGACATCAATTTACAAATGACAAAAAGTTTATTATCATAAAAAATAAAAAAAATTTTCGAATTAGATGAGTAAAGTTGATCAGTTGAGAAGTTTTATGTACATAGAAAGAGAAAAAAAAGTGAAATCAGATTATATATTCTTTCGTTTTGAGAAATTCGGAAATAAAATTATCTTCAAATCTAAAATGAGAATTAATATTCGATTTTGTATTTGCGGTTTTTCGGTTTACGACTAAATTTATTCAATAATTAATTTGATTTGCATCAGAATTGGCAGCTGTCGGTGTCTGGACTTGTTGTTGTTCGTCTTCATCAGCAGATGAAATCATTTCTGGACTTGATATCGTATTGATTTCATTGGTAAATTCAGTTGACAGTAGTTGACGAGCTAATTCATATTGATCATCATCGGTATTGGTCGTTGTTGTGGAATGACTCGAACGACGAGATGATTCCGATGGCTTTTGAGAGTTATCTTCATGAGTTATTGTTTTTATTGAATCGTGCAGAGACATTTGCCTAGAAAATTATTTTAATTTATTTGAACATACGAAATGATTTAGTTTAGATACATACGGATCGTTTGTTGGTGTTGAGGGTGAATTGGCTTTTTGTTCATCGGAATCGAATTGACTTTTCATTGGTGATGTTGATAAAGAGGATGGGAGTCTTTTACGTTTGAATTCTGCTTCATCTCGAGCAGTTCGTCTAGAAAGAAAATGTGTTTTTGTTTGTTCAAGAATAAAATGGCAATTGTTTACAGTTCAATTTGAAGTTCAAGAATTATATTTTCCATTTGCACAATTTCACTTTCTCGTTCGCCTTTTAATGTTTCATATCGAGCTTTTAATTGTTGAAGTTCACGATCACGATGTCGAAGAAGTTCTTCGAAATATTTCTACGAAAGTGAAGATTCGAAAGGAGACATTTTCTTTTTTCGTAATTACTCGTTGTTCAACTTCGAGTTTATATTTTTCCAATGAAACTGTTTCAGGTACAGATGAATTCATCGGTTTCAATTCGTTTTCTTCAGATAATTTTCCAGTTAATTCTTTATTTTCATCATTTTGATTCGAATTTGTCGATATTGATTTTAAACTATTGATTAAAAATTTACGAAAATCTATTTCTGTTTTAATATTTTTCATCTACTGTTTTGATTTGTAGCCAAGAAAAGGTGTTAAATCGATCACATCGATCTCAGAATCATTGAGTAATATCGGTGCTATAATTGGACCATCATGTTTGAAGCAAAAGCTTTTCAAGAAATTCGATTTTAAGACAATAAAACGAATAAATAAATCAATTGAAATACCTGAAATCAAGAGCATTCAATCCAGCTAATTGATCACTTAGAATATACGCTTGCGAAGATAAAATAATCGAATCTTCATGATAAAATTTTCTTCAAAAAAGAAAAAGAAAACGATGCGTTAGTTTTAGCCAAAAACATAGTTTTAATATACCTGACTAAATGACAATCGGAAATGACAAGTTTTAAAAGTTCAGAAAGTTTCTTTTCCATCAAAGCTAATTTAATCCAAGCACGTCCCTAAATAACAAAGTCCATAGGCATACTAAACGTTTTAATGAATAAAACTACTTTTTCTTTTAAGTCACGTGTCTTTGACACTTCTTCGACTCGTTCAATAACTAAAAATACCAACAACAGCAGTAAATCAATCGAAATCTTCGTTGCTTCTTAATTTTTACTAGTCTGTCGACACGAGCCAATACATGCTGGTCGAATAAAATCCCAAAAGAATCGTCGATCGGACAGCCAAGTAGCTACAAAAACAGAGCGAATAATTTATGTTTCTTTTCTTTTACTTCATCAATTTCGTACCTCGCATACGAAACGAAAGGACACGTTCAAGTGTAAGAATAAAATTGGTAACATCACTATTTCGATCATCAAATACAGGTGCTGCAGTAGGTGAAGATGATTGATCAATCAACGTATTCAATGTTAGTCTAAGATGAATAACTAGTCTCTCATCACCGTCGATTTTTTTTTTTGGATTAACACTCTCAACTTACTTGATTAAACAAAGTAAATTGACTTTTTCACGTTCAGTGTTAATACTTTCACTGTAAGTCAAAGCTGCCATTCTTTTAAAGATATATGTATCTAGATGGGTTCGTTTTTTATTAGAATAAAATACAAAATTGATTCGTTCATTCAAAGACAAAAAACAAGACGAAAGAAACTTTCTGAAGATTGATGGTAAAATTGATTTTTATCTAAAAAAAACCGAAATAAAGCAATGTTTTTTCTTTGAAATAAACATGAAGGAACCTATTGCATCCTTCAGCTCGGTCTCATCGCGTTGTCCACTTTCGTCTGTTTCTCTCAATATAATTCTTTCTTTTCTACGTTGTTTTTTTTCTTCTTCTTCATCATCATCTGTTTTCAATTTGTCAATTCAAATCGTTCGACAAAAAAAAAAGGAAATTTTTTCACAAAACAAAAAAACGAAACAAATAAATCCATATGTACATATATGAGATACCGACGAATAGGACTAAATCTTTTTTTTGTTGTGGTCTAACGCACAAACTCTCTCTAACGATAGTAATTATTATTATTATTATTATAACCTCCTCCACCTCTACGTTGATAATTATAATTTCCGTTTCGTTGTTTCCCATTTTGATAATCTTGTTCATTATTTCTATTATATGGATGATATGAATGTTGCTTTCGACGTTCATATCGATGAGGCGGAGGCATTCGATCATCATGTGAATAATACGATGATGACGATGGTGGAGGAGCATTATTATAATCATTATTAGAAAAAAGTGGAACTGGTAACGGCTGTTGCTGTTGTTGTTGTTGTTGTTGTTGTTGAGAAGGTTGATATGATGATGAACGATGTAGTAGGTCATTGCCATAGGCTTCTGGTGTGTATGGCTCATTGGCGTTATTATTGAAGTCTTTATTTGATGAACGAGCTGATAGACGTAATGGACGATTGAAAAGATAGACGTTTTCCATGATTGCTTCGGCATAGGGAACTGATTCTTCGTGTTTAAATGTAATAAAAGCAAATGCGCGACGACCATCGCGTTTAACGGTCACATTTTCTAATGGGCCACTCTAAAAATGAATACACAGATCGATACAACAACGAAAATTTCAATCGGTTTTTTGTTTTACTTGAAGAAATAATTCGAATAGGATTTCGTCAGTGACATTTTCATGCAAATTTCCACAATATAATGTTCGACGATCTTTACTCTCGCGTTGAGACATATCTCTACAAAAAGAAACAATGAACAATTTGACATGGAACATAACGAAGAAAGAGAAAAAACAACATCGTTATGCAAAAAAAAACGAGAAATTTTTATTTATGCTTTCTTTCTTGAGCATCTCACACCAATCAAAAGTTATTTTCGAATTTTAACAAATAAAAAAAACTGAAAAAAAGTTTTTTTAATTTAAAAAAAAACAAAAGAAGAAAAAATTGTTTAGATATTTGAATTTCTTTTTTTTCTGTCCATCGAAATTTGTACACGGACAGTGCTGCTCGTCGTTGATTGGCGAACAGAAATATGATTATGAATCACAAGCACGCGATAAAATCCGGTCATATTATTTCATTTCTTCTTTTTTAAGTACAAAACAAGGATTGTTGTTTTTTATAATGGAGAGTACAAGCGATGATTTGATATTTCCACTTGATACCAGTGAGTCGACCGATTTACTGATTTTCATGAGACATTTTTTTTTGTTTTTAAGGTCGATTAAATCGACATTTTATTCAATTAATATCTTGCGGTGATGATTATCAATTTCAAGAATTGATTAGAAACTTTTTACCTCTATTAATACGAAGCGTTGAAGTACAAAATGAAGATTTTAGAAAAAAAGTTTGTCATGAAATCATTATAAATTTGATATGTTTTTCATTGGATTTCTCATCTAGGCACTTGAAGTATTTATACATATGAATAAACGATTGAAATCTCGGCCAGAAATTCAAATACCAGTTCGAGATCTACTCGAAATATTCATCACATCATCTCAATCTCTACCGTTTTCTTCTGTAAATCAACTTAATTGTATTCATTTCAAATGAAATTCTCGTTTTTTTTTCCTCTTAGAATTTTTCAATAATGTACATTAAAATGGGTTTCATGCGTTTGAATTCATCAGATCAAGTCGATTTAATACCATTTCTCTTTCAAACCTTACCCAATCGAACACAATCTCATCAAGAATTACTCATGGGCTTGATTGTTTACGCTCTACAATACGTTAAAATCATTCCGAATATGAATGAAAACATTGTCAAATACGGTCTCACTGATCAATCAACAATTCGACATTTATTTCTCGATTTTCTTCTCAATGTTCTTCTGTTATCCTACAAGTTCGTTTGAAAACAATGAAATCAAAATTCACTAGACAATAATTTCAGATTCGATGAAACCAAAGTTCGTAGCACGTCGACTCGTGCGTATGTCGAGCCGAGTGCAGCGCCTGTTGATGAAGTTCTTTTCTCGACAATGGACGATGCGCCGAGTAAAGAACCTGAAGTGTTCAAACAACCGTTTCCTTGTTTAAACGAACAGCTGCACAATCGAATAACCGAAGCGATTCAAACCGATGAGTTAACTCAAGTTGAAAAAGTAAAAATCACATTCGAATCGAACTTCGTTGACATTTGTTTCTAATCAAAGGATTTCTTCTAGCTTAAAGTCGCAATTTTGAAATTTCTCAATGGAAATATTTATTCGGAAAATGAAATACTCTTTCATTTTGTTCTGTCAACGGCTGATTCGAGATACTCGTAGGTTTATGACGAATTTTAATCATATCAACAAATCGAATCTATTTCAGTGTTGTTCTCGCAGCTGAACATGATATCAAACGATTGACAGTTGCTGTTGACTGGAATTCAATGGCTCATGTTCAAAGTCTATTCGAGTTCTTTCTTGGAACTGCTAAGACAATAAAACAATCTGTAAAATATTCATGTTTTTTTCTTTTCATTGACGAATGTTTTTTGTGATTAAGAATAATGAACAATTGATTCGCAATCCATCGAATACGAGAATTCGAATTAAACTCTATCCGTATTTGTTAAGATCGAGATTGGCAAGTACGATCTTTCCACATGCGATACAAGTAAAATCGAATCAAGAAATACAACGACGACGGTAAACTTCCGTTTTAGATTCTCTATGAAAGTCTTTTCGGCAATTCGACGAATGCGAGAATCAAACATTTTTCTCTTCAATTCGCACAGAATATCATTCAAAAGTAGAATTTTATGAAACAAAAACCATCAATTTATTTGATATTTTAGTGCTGAAATAGCAAATCTAACGGCTGTATCAAAATTGATTCTTCAAGCTTTAGAAAAAGTTCTCAATACGGAAACAAGTCAAACTCATGATGCATCACGTTTGAGAAGTTTAACTTATGTTCTCATCGGTAAACTTTCTTATCGTGTACCGAAATTATTCGCCGATGACATTCGTTTGACTCAACAATTTTTCGAAGCATTAAAACACGAGGATAACGAATGTTGTTTAAATATTCAAGAAGCCTTGAAGTAAAAAACAAAAGACAAAAATCTCATTGAATTCTATTTTCCTATTGGAAATTTTCAGTCTATTAGCTTATTCACAAAAGGATGCAAGTCCGTCGAGTAAACTTATGCTTCAGCATTTACTAACTCAACAGGTTATTCCATCGACAACAATCGATGTTGATCAACACGATTATCCCAATTGTCGGCAAGCAGCTGTGTCATTCGTGATGAATGTTTTCCCATCGAATGATTGTACATCACGTTTTATTCTTCTTATTGCTTGTTCAGACAAAAACGAAGACATCCGTTCATTAGCCAGTCGAAATCTTTTCACTGAACAAGACACCGATTATCCCGAATTTAATTCTCTTTTAAAATTAATTCTCACCAATGTCAATCAAGATCAATCGGTCAGTCGACAAACGTTAATCTATCATCCTCAAACTTATCAACAAATGATCTATTATCTTCATCGATGTCTCATTCGACAGAGTTTTACCGGTGAAAAAACAACACCACTTTGGAAATACGAAGATCAATTGAATGAGATCTCGACATCGATTGAATTCGATCGAAATCAATGGTATAATTACATTCAATTTCTCTTGGATTTCGTTCTTGTTGTTCACGATTGTTTGTCAACATATTTTCTTTTCGAATCGATTCTCATCGGTTATCCTTTAAATGACTCGAAAATCGTCGATTTAATTTCAACAAATCTCAGTTCATTTCGGCAATTATGCTTATTTTCGACACGTGATGATACACGAATGTATGCATCGTATTTATACGCTTATATTCTCTCGAAAATCGAGTCCAATCAAACAGCAATCGATGAATTAGTTAAAATTCTTTCGAATTCCAATCAACGTTTTGAACAACGTGAAGGAAGTATCATTGCATTGGGATATATTTGTTCGTATTTGAAGACAACAAATTCCTATCAAAAATTAGGCAAAGATTTATTATTGAAATTAATATTCGAGAATTTAAGTGAATATAATTATGCATTAATAATTGCTATTGGACAATTAGCACGAATGAATTGTTTCGATGGACAAAATCAAAAGGAAATCGAACGTTTAATTGAAATTTTAAAAGTTAAAATTCGAACAATCAACGAAACCAATCGATTGAAAGAGAAAGCCATTCAAACATTAGGTTTTCTTTCGATTTGTTATCGAAATAAAAGTCAATTGATCATCGAAATTCTCACTCAAACACTTGTCGACACTAAACAAATCGAACTTCATTTAAACATCGGTAAATAGACAAACGAAGTCTTTTTCTATTTTCTTATCTCTCGTGTTCGTTGTTTGTTAAAGGTGATGCTCTTGTTTGTTGCATTCTTGGCGTTGAAACTCCATTGGTCAATGATCCTTATCTAATTCTCGATGAAAATTCAGTGAAAACAAGTCAAGATTCGTTTGATGATCGTGCTCATCTCATCGAGTATCTTCTCGATCGGATTCTTCATTATTCATCCGATATTAATAATCCTCACACACGACAAGTTTCATTTCTTTGGTTGTTAACATTTCTTATTCATTGTCGTCGACCGTATTTAAATTCTATCTATCGAATTCTATTCGAAACGAAGATTTTTTCCTTACAAACAAATCTCATTTTTGGTCTTATCGATCAAGATGAATTCAATCAAGAATTAGCATCGAAATGTTTGATTTATATCTATGAAATTCTCGAAAACGAACAATTACAAATGAAATTTAATCAGAATCTATTCGAATATTTTACTGATAGTACACGTTCATTTTCTTCACAACAAACAACAGTTGTTTATGAATTAACCGCAAAGCAACAACCACAAACAACGATTGATAATACACAAATGATACTTTACAAAGAATTTTGTTCATTAGTTGATCTATTATTAGTCGATCGAATTATTAAATCACGTGTTTTCTATTCATTTCTTTATTTAGCACATGAAAATTCGATTTGGTCAACGACACGCTACGGACAAATTCTTCATTTACATGATTATGAGCAGAAATCTACTGAATCTATTCTAATCTATCTTGATAAATTGATCTCACGTTTATTTCGTCTTCTCTATGATCCACAAATGCGTATTCAAGAATGTTTTAAACGTATATGGAAAAAGCTCTTCTCTCAAACAAAACAAATGACAATTGTTGATAAATATTTTCATGAGATTTTCACTGAATTCTATCAAGACATGTTATCTCCACGTTGGCGTATTCGAGAGAGTATTCAATTAGCTTTATTCGATATATTTCGAACGGCCAATCGAAAATTAATTGATAATCAAGAATATTTAAATTTATTCCGAGAATTATTCAAACGTTTGCTAAGCATTTGTGATGATACAAAAGAATCGGTTCGAAAAGCAGCGTTAACAACAATAAATGCATTCAAACAGAATTGTATTCTATTGGCTTGCGATCCAGCAACGACAATTTCGAATTCGTAGGCGAAGATTTTCTCGATTGAATAAGAATAAAAGACCTTTTTTTTTATTTAGAATCAATGAACTCGAACATAAACAACGAGGACGATTTGTTCTCGAACAAATTCTACCCGTGATTTTAAACGAAGGACTTTATCATAAAAATGAAGATATTGCAAAATTTTCTTTGAATACAATTCGTAGGAATTTCGCTTGAAAAAGCTTCTTTTGTTTTCGAGAAATTTTGTGTTTCAGTTGAAATTATTCGATATGGTGATCGTGAAACATTGAAACCTTATTGTACATTGATAATCATCGCTCTATTCGAAGCTCTATCATCGATTGAACCCGATTTATTCAATTATGCGTCAATGAAACTAACAGCTGCCGAACTCAAAGAACAAATCGACATGGCACGTTTACTTTGCGCTCGTTCATCGCCGATTATGGACGCGATTCAAACATGTACAAATCAATTTGTTGATGAAACGATTCTCGATGATCTTTCAACGAAATTAATCGATACACTTAAACATTCGATTGGTTTAACAACGAAATGTTTAATAGGACAATATTTTATGACATTAGCAAATCTATTTCCTTCGATTTGTTCGAAATATGTCGGCAAATGGATGGCCGTACTTGTTAATACAATGAGTAATAATTCGAATCGAACATTACGTAAAACATTTACAAGTGTTCTCGGCACGATTGTTCGTCTTGCTAAACGTTCATCGATTGAAAATCTTCTTCAAAAACTCTCCAATTGGTTCTATCAGACTGATAATGATTATCAATATGTGTGTGCATTGACATTGAATTCGATATCACAATCAAATCATGATTTACTAGTCGAATACGGACAACAGAGTTTACCATTGATATTCCTTGCCATGCAGGACAATTCAGTGAAACAAAAAACTGACGAAGATTTACAAGAGGAAATGATTTGGAAAAATCTCTGGATGGAAAATACGGGTAGTTCAATGAGTGGTATTCAGTTGTATATGAATGGAATTCGTGAACAAATACGTTTAGCGATTGAACATAGTTCGTATTCAATGAAAATTAAAGGTGCAAAAGCAATACAAATGATAGCCGATGTATTGAAAGCAAATATAAAACAACAAGATCTGGAATTCTTAGTCGAATATCTACTCAAAGGACTCTATGGACGAGTTTATGATGGCAAAGTACGAAAACATAGATTTTTTTCCAAAGATTTTCGTTATGGAATTTTTGTTTTTGTTCGTCTAGGAAAATTTTCTTCGCGCAATCGAGTCACTCTGTATGAATTGCAAGTAGGTTTTGTTCTGTTTTATATATTCAAATGACGTCATTCTTACGACTCGTGATGAAATCCACGTAGTCACAGGTTTACTTTCTCAGCGCCTTTATTATTTTATTTTTTCTATATAGGGATCTATTAAAACACAATCGTGATTTAGTTCAACGTATCTATGATTATATTCTTAAAGAATGTAAAAAAGAAGCACTTGCCTATCGATCAATAGCCATTCGAGTTTTGTCATTGATCGCTAATCAATTTGATTATTCAGTTTATGAATTATTTTGGATTTGGTTTGAAAAAGCACTTAGACAACCGGTAGAGTATCAATTGATTTCGTTCGATTTTGTGAAGAATTTTCTTTATTTTAAGGATCCAAATGAAGAACAAGATGATAAATTGGATGTTGATGAAGACGATCCTGTCCTAGCCGATGTTTATCATCGAACATTAGTCGAATGTTTAGCCTATGTTTGGCCGAAAACAATCGAACTTGAAAATCAATATAAAAAGGTTACATTTGATTTACTTGTTGAAATACTTTCTCATTCGAATTGGCAAATTCAATTACTGGTTATTCAATCGATAAATTCAATTCTACAGACAAGTTCCAATTTATTATCATCGGATATTGAACAACTCATCGAACCGATATTAAATTTAGGTCCACGAACGAAATCAACGGGATTGAAACGTGATATTCTTCGATTTGTCATGATTCTATTTGAGAATTCGATTTATACAAATGTGTTTCATGAAAATCAACATTTGAAAGATGTTCTTCAATTTAATATCGAAGAAATGATTCATGAGAATCGTTCGAATGAAATCAGTGAACAAGCTAAACAATTGAAAAAAGCTCATGAACATTTTTTTATTAAAACAAAAACAATTGTCGATGAACAACCATCGAATCAAGAAACCGATTCGAATGATTTCGTTTTAACCTAGCGCAAATTCAGAAAGAAACAAAAGCTGATGTTTTATTTGTTATTTTTCAGATATCGAGATAAATGCTTCGTTCACTAGTACGAACGGTTTTCAATCAAAATCTCATTTTTAAACGATTCTCATCTACAGCCAACGAATATATCAATGTTAGAATTATCGATCGAGATGAAAAATTAGTCAATGCAAAAGCAAAAATCGGATCGAATATGCTCGATGTTGTCCTAGACAATAAACTCGATATCGATGGTTTTGGTGCTTGTGAAGGAACATTAGCTTGTTCGACGTGTCATGTGATATTAGAAAAGGAAAATTATAAAACATTACCCGAACCTGTTGACGAAGAAAACGATATGTTAGATTTAGCCTATGGTTTGACACCTGAATCAAGACTTGCGTGTCAAATTATAGTTGAGCCACGAATGAAAGATTGGCTGTTTGTTGTACCGAAAGTAAATGAAAATAATTCGATTTGATTGTTTTTTTTTAAATGGAATTTATTTTAGGATGTTAACGATCAACGATAAGTCGTAGTGATAGGAAACAGATCGGATTTAGGACGAATTCTTTTTTGTTTTTTTTTAAAGTTCTTTCGTATTTTTTTTTGTTGCTTTTTTAATAAGCCTAAATATTGATCGAATGTTTTCTTTTCTGATACTATTCCAGATGATTTATAGTTACTGATGGGAACCCAAATTTCACATACGCCTAATCAGATTCTTAACGTCGAAACCTACTTTAATGATTTAAGTGGCTACGACTTTGACAAAAGGTACATTGACATTATGATTGAGAAAAGAAAAACGATTGATTTTATGAAATTTTCTTTTGTTTTCAAGTTTGGGCAGTACTCGTTTTCTCAAAGTTGCCAAAGCGAGAAAAGGCAATGGCTATTGTGTTCTAAAAATCTTCCAAACTAGTACCGATCCATCATTACAATATCGTGAATATAAAAGTCAAATCGATGGTATGTATTCTACCATTTATTCTTTTTGTTTTAATATTTTCAATTTATTTTTTCATTCAAAAGAAATCTATTCAACACTTCGTGGCAAAGATGCAATAACATCGAGTTGTTTAGCACTAAAAAATTGTCTACCATTTCAAATTGTACCGAAAAATGATCGTTCAATTATTGTTTCACGTCCATATATTAAAGACAATCTATTCGATCGTTTACAAACACGTCCTTATCTAACACGAATCGAAAAGAAATGGATTGCCTTTCAATTGCTCAATGCACTCAAACAAATCCATCAAATCAATATAGCACATGGCGATTTAAAAATCGAAAATATTCTTTTAACAAGTTACAATTGGATATTTTTGAGTGATTTTGCTAGTTTTAAACCGACATTCTTCACTTATGAAGATTCAGCTGAATATTATTATTATTTCAATGCTTCACAACGAAATATTTGTTATCTTGCACCTGAACGATTTTTTGATCAAACACGACCAAAGAATGATGTCAATAATGATACATTTTCAGCAAGTTTCGGCAAACTAGGCAATCCATCAATGGACATATTTTCACTTGGTTGTATTCTAACAGAATTATTCACTGAACAACCATTATTTACTTTAGCACAAATGCATGAATATCGAACAAATAAATATGATCCAATGATAGTTATTAATAAAATAGCTGATGAAGATATTCGAAATATGGTTGCAAGTATGATTACACAAGATCCATTGAAACGTCGTTCAGCCGATGAATATCTCGAAATGCAACAAGACAAAGCATTTCCATCGTGTTTTTATACATTTTTATTACCCTATGTTCGTGATATTTTAAATGAATTTTCTCCAGATTATGTTATTTATAAACTTCATCATGATTTTAAATTAATATTAACACATTTATTAATCGATACGAATAATACAACCAAATCCACTGATGACAATCAAATAGAAATGAATCAAGAAAATAAATCCGAATCATCCGAATGTTTACTCATACTTCTTTCGCTTGCTCTATCATCGATGAGAAAATTAAAACATTTACATTCAGGTTTAGTTGCACTCGAATTATTACGTTTAATGATTCCATTAATTGACGATCAAATTATTCTCGATCGTATTTTGCCGTATGTCAATTTCATGCTTCATGATAAACATCATCGTATTCGAGCAGATGCTATTCGAACATTGGTTTTTGCGATTTCGTCTGTTAAAAATATCAATCAAGAAAATGCCGATCTATTCAGTGAATATCTTTTCCCGACATTATCGACATCACCCAATCAAACTGATTGTTATGTTCGATCGAATCTCGCTAAATATTTATCGATACTTGCTGAACATTCATCGAAATTTCTCGAACGAACCTATCTAATCGAAGGACAAAATCAAGCAACGAACAATGATTATTTTAAACATTACGAAGACGAATTGAGAGAAGTTCAATCATGGATGGGTGATAAATTTAGTGAATTGATTCAAGGCGAAGGTGACGATCAAAATGGACAATTAGCTGAAGCTCTTTGCCGATCGGATCTTATTCGTTTATGTACATTCTTTGGCAAACGTAAAACTATTGAAATTATCTGTGGACATTTAACAACATGTCTCAGTAAACCAAATTGGCGTCTACGAGCAACACTATTCGATAGTTTAGTTACTGTTGCGTCTTATATTGGACTTGAAAGTGGAGAATTAATTGAACCATTATTAACGGCTGGTTTAAACGATGAAGAAGAATTTGTTGTTCATCGTGTACTTAAAACACTCGCTTGTTTAGTTCGTTTATCTCTACTAAAACGTAAATCAATCTATCGTTATCTTCAAGAAGTTGCACCACTTGTTTGCCATCCAAATCTTTGGCTACGTTTAGGCGTCATCGAATTTATCAATAGTATTTGCACGAGTTCACATTTAGCCTATGTACATGCATTTGTTTTACCGGTGATTGAAAAATATTTTAAATTTCCTATAATTCAAGTTGATGATGCCAATGTTTTATACAATGCAATAACTGAACCATTATCACGTGACTTATTCGAATACGTTCAAAAGATTCAACCGAACGAAAATCTTTTTCGATATTTAATCGATCGATCGAATATTCGACAAATGACAGGCACGGGTTTGAAGCCAGCTTATGTCGAGCCAACAGATACAACGATTGCAGATGCATTCAGTCGATTGACTGAATGTGGAATGAAAGAAGAAGATGAAGATAAAATTATTGCATTGAAATCATTTTTTAAACAAGTAACACAAAATAAAATTAACAGCAGTGTAACAACAGAAACAACAAGTCGACCGGGTATGATTAATATTAAAGTACCACCGGGACAAAGTTTCGATCTAAGCATTCGAATCAATCAAACCAATTCGATTAGCAATAATCTCGATCAAAATTTTGTTTACAACAGTGAATGGCTTGAAATGTACGGTCCATCGGTACGAGATGGCAATACTCGACAAGAAACTCTTCCATTACGAACTCGAAATGAAAACATTCCAAATGAACAACACGATGAAACATCAATGATGGACACGATTTCTTATCCATCGCCATCGAATGAAAATATAACTCAACATCGTGAAATTCGTCATCGAGATTCACCTCTTGACAATAAACGAACTGGTCTGAGATTGCAATGTGTTATTGAACAAAATAGTTTAATTGATAAACATGTGGCGATCTATCGTGAAGATTGTCAACGAGATAAATTAAAAAAACGAAGTGTACCAACAAGTGTTTTCGAAATGTCCGAACCGAATTTCTTATCACCACAAGGAACACTCGTCGGTCATATTCATGTACATAATGAGAAAATTACGAAATTAGCATCGAGTTTAGTTTCACCGTTATCGAATTATACGCAATTTTTTGCAACTGGTGATGCCAAAGGTTCTATTCGATTATGGGACGTGAATAAAATCAAAAAAGCGTTAATCTTTCGGCCAGCACATGCTATTCGAGGATCGATATCGCCTGTTCGTGGTTTAGTATTCACATCTGACAATAGTTTACGTTTAGCTTCAATACATGAAGATGGTCAATTGAATGTCTATGCAGCCGATGGTCAATCGACGAATAGTTTGAAATTAAATGTCAACGATGTTGGCGTACCAGTTGACTTGAAATATTTTAATACTGGCTCACAAGATATACTTGCATTTGCCACATCGCAAGGTCTTATTGTTGGTATTGATACACGATGTCCAACGGCGATATTTCGATTGAAAAATGATCTCAATCATCGTCTAATAACTTCATTCGAAGTCGACGAACTTCAATCATGGTTAGCCGTTGGTACGGGCAGCGGTTTTATCGATGTTTGGGATTTAAGATTTCAATTGTGCATCCAAGGCATGAAACACCTAACAGGTGCTCGTGTTATTTCACTTCTTCGTCATCAAGATCAACCAAGTTCGTTGATCAGTTCATTTCAAGGCAATAACGAAGTCGCCATATGGACTATTGACAAACCAGATTCACGACAAAAAGTCTTCTGGCCATCGCCAGCACCACCACTTTCACAAAAAACCGTTCGATTACTCATTCTTTCTCTAACATCTAAAATATTTATTTTCTTTTTATTTTTCTAGTTATATCCCAATTCGATTCATTCGATGTATCTATGGAAAAATAACAACAGTACATCATTACTTTGTGCCGGTACTGATATGCGTATACGAAATTGGAATTTAACAAAACCAACCGACTCGCATTTTATCTGTCGTGGACCAGCTGATACAGATACGCTTACAGCTGTCTATCAATTGAAGAAGATCGATGGCATCGAAGTTACAGTTGAAGCTTATCAAGAACGAAAACATGCATCATCACCGCCTTCGGCTCTGCCTAATTCAACAACGACAACAAATTCAACAACAACAACTGAAATTAAAACAACTAAATCAAGTACAAATATTCCGCCGGCACATACAGATGCAGTTACCGGCATGCAAATAGTCATGGGCAAAGAACCGCATACACCTTATCTTGTAACAGTTTCATGTGATTCTGTCGTTAAAATATGGAAATAATTTCAGCAAATTATCGTTCCACATATCATCGATCGAATCAACAACAACAATATAATACAAACCACTAGTCTTCTTCGTTCTTTGTGACTTCTATGTTTCTCCTAATATCACAACATTTTTTATTTATTACTCCTTTATATCTATATATACGTATATACATAAAAATACCAACCAATTCTACCGGTCAGATTCTAATCGATGTTGTTGTAAATTTCAATCTTTATATATGTACTATACAGATTTTTATTCAACAAAAAACAAACACAAAGAAACGAAAACTAGAAATTTATTTAATATACCATATGCGAATATATAATTTCAAAAACAAAACAGATCTATGTATTACTGTTTTTCTTCTTTTCTTTTTCTCTTGTGTGTGTGTCTCTTCTCTCTTTCTCTCCTTTTGCTGTACACAAGCTAAACAGGATGTTTTGTCTGTTTTCTTCTTCTTCTTCTTCTTCTTTTGTATGATTTCGATACCGCACATTGAAAATCCAGAGAGTTTAAAAAAATATACATATATTGGGATGACGTTCTTTTCTTTTTTTTTACAATTGATTCTATCTTTTGTTCCTTTTTTTTCTTTTGATAAAAAAAATGTGTGTTTTGTATAAGAAAGAAAGAAATACATATGCATTTGATTGATTAAACACATATTCTTTCAAGAAATACTACCAATTGAAACAGAGACTGTCCTGTCTTTAATTAATTAAAGAGAAGGAACAAGAGACAATTGATTGATCAGATATTTCATTAATTGGGACAGAACAGTTCTTTGATTAGATTGAAAACAAATGCAACAAGTTGAGCCGTTTAACTAAATGAGATATCGTGTATATAAGAACAGTTTATTTTTTCATTTCTATCACATTTGTCGTTTACTTACTAAATCAAAAACAATTCAATATGGCATTCTGCAATCCAGTATGACAAACAAACATATTCTTGCAACTGATATCAATAAATATTTTCTTCTGTTTAGTGTGTTCGTCCAACAAATTCATCTCTTATCAATTATACTCAACGTCCAACTTCGTCATTAAAATCTCTACTTCGCCGACAATTATTCAAAAAATCTTCAACTACCACATCATCTCGTGCACCAATTCGTCGTTCAACTCAAAATCATTCACATTCAACTGCACGATTTCAACGTATCAAAGGGTAAATTAATAAAATATCTCATAAATTTATTTCTCTTGTTGTTTGTAGAACAAATTTCGTCCGAGAAATCAATCCTGTTGAATGCAGTTTCGCATCCAATTCAACAAACAATTATGATATGACCGTTTTTCATGATGATCAACTCGATGAATCCGAAATCAATTATTCTCGTCGTCAAACAAAGAAAATTCCTCGTTGGGCACGAAGTAAGTCCATTGCCTATGAATTGACATTGAATAATTTCAATATTTTGTTTTAGAAAGCCAACTTCAACTTGCAATTGTCAATCAACTTTACTTCAACGACAAACAACCGGAAGAAATCTTCGGAACTTTCCGTATGGATTCCGTTCGCGAATTAATTCAATCAATCCCAACTCAACCTCAAGAATTCGCCGTCATTTCATATTCGAAATTACCTGCTAACTTTGTCTAATCTTTGTTCTTGTTTTTATTTTTAATTTATTAATAAATTATTGTTGTCATTTTATTGATTAATGAAATGTTTGATTATTTATTGAGTAAATATTGAAAAAAACACGAACACAACAAGCAGCTAAGAAGGAGTATGAAAGCAGGTGTAAATAATGATTTATAAGTCTATTTCATAACAGGTAACGGAATTGTACTGATGAGATGTTCACGTTCGAAGGTATTTCCCTTGAGTATAAAATTAAGTTTGTTTTTCATTTCTAAAATGAAATGTATGTATGACATAAAGATGAATTGATGGGTCTAATTGAACATCATGATGAAATTAGTGGAACGGAATAGTAACATGTTGTTGATGATTATGTTCAACGATTATCTGAAGGAATTGATGAAAATCTAGTCAATCTATGAATAAACAGATTGATTTCAGAGAATTTCGATTCTGTTTAGATGGTCAGAAAGCATGTTGATGCGAAATTCTTACCCAAACGAAGTCAATCATTACGAATTAGAACTCATTTTCTTTGCCAATTGTTAAATATTAATGAATGTCTTCGAATTGAAAATCAAGATCAGTTTACATTAACATTATGGATTCCAAGTATTCACAATGTTAGATATTTTGTTTGTGTTCCTGTTACGAGAAACTATGAAATCACTGATCCATTGGGAGAAATTGTTTCGTCTGAATTGAAAAGACGAACTATTGTTAAAAATGAAATTCTCTTCCAAGTGATTTTCAACTGATCGAGAGATGAAATCAAAACAAGAAATAACATACAGTCAACAATGTATTTTACAAAATCAAGTTTGACAAACATTAAATTACGCATTGAAATATTTATTTATTCACGTTGGATCAATTAACAGCAAAACAATATTTAATTCGTCTTGAACATTTGTTTGAACTCAACGAAGATCAAATTTATTCAAAGCCAATTCAAATTGATCTTCAACAATGATTACAAAGTTTAGGTCAAATAAGTCATCTAACTGAAATGACACTCATTTGAAATATGCCACTAACACAAAGCAAACGACTTAATTGAATAACAACGGATAATTAATCTTCTAATCTTATGTCGAAACATTTAGATTCGAATACAAATATCATTCATTGAACAATACGAAATGGCATAACGACTGTTCTAGTTCGACAGAAAATATTCTTGATAAGATTTCGAAGTTGTCGATCCAATAAAATAATAGAAATCTTTGCAATTGTAACAGTCAGAGATTGTGTTATGAGATTAAGTAAATACAAATATTTTATTGGAATTAAAAGATAAATTATTGTTGGAAAACCGCCGATTAAATAAATCAAAATTAAAAGAACAATATTTCTCAGAAGTTTAAGATCACGTTTGTGGCTTTGATAAGTTTGAATTGTGATCATTGCATTTCTTTTGCTTTTCTTTACACAATAATATATGTTAATATACAGAAGTATTGTTGTTAGAAGTGGAATTAGATAATAGACAAATGTAACAGAAAATGTATGAAACGTCTTCTTCGTTGGAATAAGACAAAGTTTTAATCGAACAAATGAAACATCTGTTGACAGAAGAGAAGATAAAGTTAAGAGAAGAACAACTATCCATTGAACAGCAATTAAGATAGAATGAGTTTTAGAAGATTTTAACCAACGATATTTAAATGAGTATTTAAATAAAATAAATCGAGACAAGGATTGAATCAAATATGAATACATTTCTCCACAGATACCAACATAAGTGAAATAAGCACGAAAACGACATCTCAAATTACTTTCATCCCATTGAATAAATATCAAGTAAATATAATTATTTATTGTTACAATTGAATAGATTATCGATGCAACGCATGTATTACAAATTAATAAGTGACAAATTCGATGTAAACGTCTTTTACTTTGCCAAATAACAATTAATACACAGATACAAATGAACAGTGTCACAAAATTGAAAATAAATGATAGAATAGCAGCAATGTAATAATCTTCAACAACAAAGAGAATTTCTCCGGATAACGACGTTTGTTGTGTCTGGTTCATGTTATTTCACTCGTTCAAGTACAAACAAAGTTTCTCTTCTTTTTTTTTGTGACTTCTCATTTATTTAGTGAAAAGTCTTAATTGAAGAGACAAACGGATGAAGATAAAAAAAGATTACATACTCTTAGTTCATCATGATGAATTCACGGCATTCTGACAGTTATTCATCTGAATTGACGCGAAATAAATCTACTGTTGAGGATGTTTATCAAATAAAAAGAAAAGAAATTCTTCTTGTTGATTTCTATATTTTACATTTTTATGATGAATTAAAATGAACTATTCGGTTGAAATGATGTGTACTCATGTTGTGTTGATGAACATGGACGACGAGTAAATTTATCAGCACAAGGTTAATCGAAGTCGTTTGACAGTAGCTGGTGAATAAAGAATAAAATGTTGATTGAAACCTTGTTGTTATCGATAAGACATACACGCTTGTGTCAATGCAAAGAATACCTTTCGACGGATTCGATAGAAGTGAAACACGACAATCAATAGGAATATCACTAAACGAAGGAATTTTATACGTATCTGAACCACGTGCACATAAATCAATTTGTTGATAATATGCTTGACGAATAAGATCTTTCCAATTGATATTCTTTGGAGGATTTAATGAATCTAATCGTTGTCTCAATTGTTGACAAGCATACTCATTTTGAAGAGAAAACGTGCAAAAATCATGTTTTTTCAATGCATCGATGATTAACAAAAAGCAATTCGTAACATTTTTACATTTCATCTACAAAGTATAGATTTTCAGGTTTTTCTCTACTGTATAAACATCGATGGATATAGAAGTCGATAGCATTGACGAATCTCAAAACAAGACCTACGGAGAAATTAATCACAAAGAAATCACCATTGATGATCTTGAATATGATCATAAAATATTTGGTCACGTTTTCAATGGTATCAAGTGTCTTCTGAACGAATCAAATCAAGAAACATTTAATGAAAATATTTGTTGATCTCTGGTGTGTCATCAATGATTTGTTGAATTTAATTGAAGAATATCAAGTCGACTTAACGGATGAAGATTTACAAATCATCTCACTCAAATTTCATCTATACTCACAAACAGAATTTCTGTTTCTATACAACAATTACACTATCCTATACGTTGTCAATTACTTCGTAATGAAGATGATAAACCAGAGAATTTTCCTCGATTCAATTATTATCTCTCATTCTAAATAACATAATTGTGAGTCTTTCTCGTCAACATTTAGATGATATTCAAGTCAATACGACTATGAATTTATTTTCATTCTTATTGAATTACACGGATGTAACGAATTTCATATCTGAATTTATTCAATCTCAATCTGGACATGGAATCAACAATAAGATTTTGACTGCGACAAAACAAAAGAGCAAAGAATTGTTCTGTTTAAGATCATTTCCTGATGGAATCAATTTTGATAAAAAAAAGAAATTCGGTGCCATTCCTGAAAATACAATTCTAACAATTACTACGCGAAACGGACGAATTCTCAATCAATGAGGAAATAATACGTCAGTCGTTGTCGTTGATGTTTTTTTTTTCTATTTTCACACTTATTTATTTTTAGATTCTATATGCCTCATGGTCTTTCCATTGACACCGAAGGAAATTACTGGTTAACACATGTTGCAATGCATCAAGTAGATCAACTGATGTTGCTGTGTCAAATGATGGTTCAGTTGTCTATGTAACCGATGGATATTGTAATTCACGTATTGCCACATAGCATTCTTTTAATTGAATCACTTGATCTAGTTTGCGTCGCTGATAGAGAAAATGGAAGGTACTGAGAAGAAAAATCAATTGTTTCTTATTTATTCGTTGTAGAATTGTCTGTTTCGATGATGGAAATGATGAGAATGAAAATACAAATGAACCGAAAGTTATCATTGATCATCCATTAATAAAAACTGTTTATGCTATTGCTTATGATACCAATAAACATTTGTTTGATTTGAAATGAATTTCATTTGAATGAAAGTTCTTTAAATAGATCGTCTTTATGCAGTCAGTGGAAAACATAGCAAAACTCGTCCACTTCGATTTACATTCATTGCTTATCCTCATTCATTTGGTGAATTAATTGCAACAGGGCAACCCAACGATGTTTGTTTTTCATCTCAAAGTCCAATCTCGTCTTCACTTCAATTCTTTTTACAAATTTCGTGATCCACATGATTTAGCTTTAAGTGTCAATGGTCAAGCATTATACGTTGGTCAAATCCATCCAAATCGTATTGATTCATTTGATGTTCTCAACTAAATTTCGACAAAAAATTCTATCTCTCTCTGTCTGAACAATAATCAACAGTCATTTTCCTTCCCAAATCTTTGAACGATATTTTTTTTCAGATGATTATTAATAAAGAATGAAAGAATCTTCAAGTCAATTCATCGACATTTTCTTCTTTATTTCAAAATTCACAGAGACAAAAAAGAAAAAAAAGAGAGAAAAAATCTATACATCTCCGTCATTGCGAACATAGGCTGTTAAACGACGCATAAGCATGGATTTTTCAGCTCCCAAGTTGTGGTATCGAACTTGCTCCGCCGGTGAAAGTTCATAATATTCGTGGTTGGGAGTGTTTTTGATCATATCTTCCATTTTGATATTCAAAATAAAAATGTCCAAAGCCATCTGAGTCTTCTACAAAACAAAAAAGAAATGTTCATTTTCCGTATGATATATTTCCTACGTCAAACGCCATTGTTTCTTTCTCTAACAACTGAGAATGATTTAATCCTTTTCTCAATTTAGATCAATTTATTTATAGGCCTCAACCAAACAGACTGAACAGGGCAAAACAAAATTGTCCAATCGAATAGCTATTATCTTTTTCAGTCCAAACGATTTAATGATAATACGCCAATGAATAATGTATAAAGTTCATGCATAGGTGACATCATGTCGCTCTGTGTGGACATATATCAACTCAAAACAAGAATTAGTTCGTTGACTTTTCTGTCTGTTTTGGGGAATACTCTCGCTCTCTCATGGACTTAAAAAAGCTCATATCGACGAGTACAAAAGTCATGAATGTATTAATTTGACTAAACCCTCACCGCAATAAAAGGCCCCGGGGCCTTCTATTTTTTTCGCAAATCGCGATTTTTCCAAACCAAAATCGCCGTACCCTCCTACGGGGATTTTTCGCAAATTTGGCCGAAAAGGGGCCTTTTATTCTGGGAGGGCGTTCAATTGCGGAACGGAGTTTACAGTCTCTCTTTCTCAGAAAACAATTTCAATAGAAAAATCTGACACTTACTTGAGCCTTTTTTTGTACTGGCAACAATGTAATATACCTAGGGCGAACATGCCTCACAAGATCTTATCGGATCCTAGCAAAATCCGACGAAATCCTTGGTACAGGAATCCAATCGGAAGTTGTGGGACATCGGAAAATGTTGGAATACTCCAGATCCGATAGGAACTACAACTAATCCAATATTTTCCCGACACCTATAACTTCCGATTGGATTCCTGTACCAAGGATTCTGACAAAAACAATCGAATTCCCATCGGATACAATAAAATCCGACAATTTTCCATGGTGAATCCGACGGGATCCGACAGTCGGATTTTTCGTCCTGGGTAACGTCCTAAATCCGTATTGGCCATTACTTAAAAAAGAAATGCGAAATTTAGTCGAAAAAGATCTTAGTTGAAAAGAAAACTAAAATCAAACCTGAAGATCAATTCCTAATCTTTTACGAATAATCTAAAAAAAATCAAAAAGTAAAGAAAAAAATCGATTGGAAATTCGTACCGAGACGAACAATTGGCCCGAGAAAAAAATAAGATCGATATTCTTTGGAAAATATCTAAAAAAATTAAGTAGAGGGAAATAGTTAAGAAATCATGAATGAATGGAAATATGCGGTGCGATTGCGATGAAAGTTTATGTTATGTAATACTCGTGAACTAAATTGTTTTTCTTTTATATAGATGCACCATGTCTATATTTTATCGATTACGAAAGGAAACGAATAGACGTCGTCGAACTAGACAAAGAACGAAATCGAGTAATTCATGATCGTCTCCAGTAATTTTCTTCGTTTGGTAGAAGAAACGAAAGAAGGGAGAAAAAATTTATGTTTTCGGACTGGGTTATATAGATGTATGTAGTTATTTATAATATGGATGTAAGAATTAAAGAAAAAAAAATCCGAAAAATTCAATAGCGCAAAATAAAAAGATGAAATAAAGCACGAAAAAAAAAGGTCTGTTTAGATATTTTGATTATCCACATGATTTAACTTCAAGTATCAGTGGTCAAGATTTGTACGTTGATGAAATCCATCAATATTTTATTTTTCTTTCTCCCTCGCTTTGATTGATAATCAACGATCGTTTATTTTTCTTAAATGATTGTAAATTTATAATTACAGAACAGGCTTCTGAGTTAAATCATCAACATTCAATTCTGATTTTTAGGAATTTGACGAAAAAAATGAATTTGATTTTGTCCATTAACTTATGGTTACTTTTAATGCGGTAAAGCTGATGGAGAATACAATTAACGAGAGAAAAATATCTAAATATCTGTCCCATTAGACAAATACATTTTTAATTCAAATATAAATATTGACTATTTCAAGTCGTTGTGATAGTTGATGTTGTAGTTTTTGTCTTGGATGTGGTGATGAGATATCTCATAAACTTATTTCTCTCGTTGTTTGTAGAACAAATTTCGTCCGAGAAATCAATCCTGTTGAATTCAGTTTCGCATCCAAATCAACTCTATTTCAACGACAAACAACCGGAAGAAATCTTCGAAACTTTCCGTATGAATTCCGTTTGCGAATTAATTCAATCAATCCCAACTCAACCTCAAGAATTGGCCGTCATCTCATATTCGAAATTACCTGCTAACTTTGTCTAATCTTTGTTCTTGTTTTTATTTTTAATTTATTAATAAATTATTGTTGTCATTTTATTGATTAATGAAATGTTTGATTATTTATTGAGTAAATATTGAAAAAAACACGAACACAACAAGCAGCTAAGAAGAAATACGAAAGCAGGTGTGCATGATTAAGGAAAAGAAGAAAGTGATAGTTAGATAGATAAGGAGAAAAAAATCTTATATATGAATGTTCGTTGGTATATTTTTCATGAAATGAACGGCTATGGAAACCAAACGAAGACATGTCGAGAAGATCTTTGTTGTCAAACCACAGTTAGGTTTTTGGGCAACATCTTCATCGATCATTGAATTCGCTGGTGCTCGACCAACGCCGTCATTACGTATCGCCGTCTCAGCATGTGGACGACGACTTTCGTCGGGGGTTTGTCAGGGTGGTTCTTCAGTTTTCCATTGAATTTTATTGAAATCATCTGTATTAGCCTTGACCAATGTTTCCGTGTCGTTATTGATCAATAACTTTTGAGCTAAATTCATGGCAGCTGTTTGACCAGTTATGAAAGCTCCAGTTACAGTTGAATAATAACGAGTATGGGTATGTTCACCCGCAAAAAATACTCGTGGCTAAAAACGTGACAGATATTGAAGAGGAAAGTTTTTTTTTTAATGATAGATTTAAAGAAAAGAAAGTTTTTTTGTGTTTTTTTTTATCAAACCTATTTTAACTGCTTCTCTAATAATCTTCTTCTTCATCGTCATCACTGGAACAGAAACTAGCTAAATAAACAACAGCAAACCGAACAACAAGCGTTTTCAACAAATCTTAGGCGAGATTTTTCGTGTGTGTATCTGCTTTTTCAAATCCCAAGATATCGTCTACCTGCGCTGTGTTATCGTGTGTTGTCCATGAAACCGGATTCTGCTCTCATGAGAGACTACTAAAAGGAGGTTAAGTAGAAAAATATGATTATTACTATCTTTTGTTTGTAAATTTTTTGAAAAAAAAGATAAAAACGTGAAATCGAATCTCTTTCGAGGACTTACCATGTTTTTGCTGACCAATGGTTTGGCTAAAGCGAGAATATGTTGATCAGATGATGCACCGACGGGCACATACGAATATGAACCTTTGGCACACGGATTTGAAAACCATTGTGTTCTGAAAGAAAGGATTGAAAATCGAAAGTGAAATGGAGAGACGAGTCATACCGAACGACTTTTGTTGGCGATGGTATACTGGGATTTTTTAATGATTTTCGAAAAAGATTCGTTAATGTATCTCCAATATAAGTTTCATCCAATTGTTCACAGAAAATAGCTTCATCTCCCGTAATCCAACATAAGAGAACGTTGTCGTAGACTTTTTGAAATAAGAATATTTTCTTGAACCATTCTTTTTTTATATCTAATGTTTCATGTTCACGATCGTAAACAATAGCCAATGAATCACCAGTAAAGAAATTCAATTGATCATAGAACAGATAGATCTTATCAACGGTACCCATGTCCATTTTTTGAATAGCTTCAAGTTTCCAAGCTGAAACAAAATAAATAGTTTATCGAACATTTGAGTTTTGTTGAATTTTACCTGGTAAAGCAGGTGTAAATAATGATTTATAACTCCATTTCATAACGGCTAACGGAATTGTACTGATGAGATGTTCACATTCGAAGATATTTCCATTGGTACAAGTAATTCGAACACGATCATCCGTGTCCCAATTGATATTTTCAACGAATTGTTCGAAAAGAATCCAATCTTGTGGTATTTGCGAACGTAAATATCGAATCAATGTAAAATAACCACGAGGAAATTCCATATCAGGACCTTGCGGTCGTTGATAGGAGCCGAATTCCTCGTAGGAAACTTGTTCCATCGATTGACAGCCGCATTCACCCGTTTCCTGATCGAATCGTCGTTGAAGTAGCTTCATTTTCAAACAACGTGTTTCACTATCACTTCCGTTTGTATTCAAAAAATTCTCGAATTTCTCCGAGAAAACTTTCTGTATGCTAATCGATGAAATTTGCGTTTGATGTTCTTGTTGATATTCGAATAGATCACGTGTATCTTGTAGCAAACTTTCAAAGAATTGATCGACTTCATTGTGTAATTCAGCTGATATTTGCAGGCCGTTTTCATCGACACATGTGCCAATATTGAAATTGAGTATCGTGCCTGTATGTGATGGAAATTTTTCTCGTTGAGCTAGTTCATAAACGGGATTGCCTTGAAGACCATGCATCCAACACGCACCCATTTCGAGTGGTTTCGATGAATCTTTATCGAGATAATCGGTGAGGATGCGGCCACCGATTCGATTCGAACCCTCGAGAATTAAGACGGATTTAATGCCAGATTTGTGCAATTGGTAGGCAGCCGAGAGACCAGCTGTGCCCGAACCAATGATGATTGCTTGACGATATTGAATAATCTTCGGTGAGGAAAAAAAGGAGAATCGTTTTTGTTTTGTTTTCTTGCGAATTTCTTACCGGATTTTGGTTGATTGTTGACATGTTTGAAAGTCAACAAAGATTTATGTTTTGTCGAAATAAGAACCGCCACGTCTGGGCCTTAGTTTTTCGAAACTCTTCTTGTTCTAGAAGATAAGATATAGGTTATGATTTCTATTTTAAACGAAGAAAACGGCAGCCTTTATATACACATCGAGTCTATGAGAATCTAATCCATATGCATGGGAGAAAAATAGAGCAAGAGAGAGAGAAAGAGAGAAAATTCGTTTTAAATATTCGAAGCGCGTGATCAAGGACTTTATATCATATCAGAAAGTCAATATTTGTCTATATTTTGCGGACAAAGAATATTCTCATTTGCGTCGGTGAAAAGAAGAACAACAACAAGAAATAGATCAAAAAGACGAAAAATGTCCGAACGATGTTAAATCGAACTTAAGAAAAATGTACTTTGATCGATAAAATGTAAATTTTAGCATTTGCATCGACGCAGTATTTCGTAATACGCTATTTTATGACGCCATCGAAGAGGAAGAAAATCATCATCTGACAGGCTGATTCTATGATTTTTCTCATTCTTTCTCCGCAGTAATATAATAATATTCAGAAAGCTGGCTCTACTTCGTCACCTTGAACGGAAAAAGAGAGAGAGAGAGAGAAATAGACATAAGGATGACGGAGGAGGAGAACATGAAGACAGAATGACGTCATGGATATGATATAATTATATTAAAGATGTCTCCATTGATTAGTTTGTTTATTAAATTTCTCCGATTAATCGAATTGAAATTTTATTTTTAAATGAAATAAATAAATAAATAAAATTTAATTTGAATAATTCGAGTTCAAATTCAAACAAAGAATAGATGTCAGTAAATAAATATATTTTAACAAAGACCAAGAATGTAAAGTACAGACGTTAGTTCTCTATATTCATTTTTATCAAGTCTTATACAATTGGCATTAATTTCAACGAGAAATAATAAAAAGAAAGACAAACAAAATGACAGATCTTGATAATACTCAAATACTTGCAGGCGATGATAGTCTTTTACAAAATTCGTCAGCTTTTGAAACTGTATGTCGAAAGAGAATTTTCTCGAACTCGAAAAAATCATTCGGTTTTGTTTTTCTATTCAAAAGGAAGCTTTGTTGAAAATTATTAGTGGTACTGATTCGAAGATTTATCCAATAGGAAGTATGATATTTGTCATATAACCTTGACATAATCATTTCGTTCTCGTTTTTGTTTTTTTCAGAAGAAACAATTATTGGTCGATCAAATCCATCAGACTTGGTCATTTCAGCACCAGTAATTCATTTTCTAATAGAAAAAAAAACAGATTTATTCATCTCGGTTTTAGTCTCTTTCCAAGCAACATGCAAAAATAACAATTAATAACGGTCAATATTTCATAACCGATCTTGGTAGTAGTAATAAAACATTTCAAAATAAAGTAAAAAGCCAATCGATTGTTTTCAATTTGTAATTATTCCTAAATTTTCTCAAGGTTCAACTTCAACCAAATGTTTGTTACGCTTTGCATAATGGTGATGAAATTAAATTCGGTGATATTATTTGTTCATTTGAAGAACATAAAACTGTTGAATCAAACAAAAATGTAAGCGAACAATTTTCGTTTTTTTTTCTTCTTTCAAGTATAAAATTTGACAAACTAATTAAAGACACTATCCGAACCAATTCATGAAAGTTATGTACCGGCGATAAATACTCTCGTCGAAGAGGATTCACCGTGGCCTATTGACGATGATATACCATCACCGGTATGAAAACATAAATAAATATTTGTGCGTGTGTTTTGTTTGCTAATTTCGACTTTTTTGCTGTTGTTGACGAATTGAAACTAATTTTACGTATTTTATTTTAGGTTATTCCAAAAGCAAATGTCGATGCAATTCGTAAGAAAAATGAAATGATTAAAATGAATTTAAATTTCGGTTTCTTTAGCAATAACTCAAACGATAACAGATTCATATGAAGATCAAGAACCAACACAACCAATGAAAGTTTGGAATGGAAATAATAATCGTATGTTATTGTTTGTCTTTTCGAATTCATAGAAAATGATTTTGTTTTGTAAATAGGACTTAGTCGAACAAGTTTAAAAAGTAAAACAAAATGAAACAAAATTATTATTCTGTTTTTCAATTGATTTTTAGATTCAGGTGAATCAACAATCAAAGAAAATGATGTTAGTTCAACATTTATTCCATCAGTCGAAAATTCGAACGGTGCAAATGATGATGATGATGATAGTAATGTAATCATTGGTAATTCAACATTACCACCATCAACCATTCCGTTAGTTATTGAATCGACACAAATAAATAATGATGATCAACTTGAAATTGTTTCTTCATCACAAACAAATCAAATTTCTGAAAATCATGACGAGAATACTGTTCAAATTGAAACGACAACAACAACAACAACAACAACTGAAGTTGAAATAACGGAAACACAAGCATATGATCTCGAACCATCGAACGAAAATCAAATTGCTGATACACAAGCATATGAACTTGAAGGCGAACCGGTTGTTACAGATCTTGTTGAAACAAAACGTGAAGAAATTCATCAGGTTGTTGTCAGTGGCGATACAATCATTGAACAAGTGACAACAAAAACAACAACAACAACAGCAGCAATTCTCACTGAAAATGACGATCAACCAGTAGTTGCTCAAACATTAGCTTATGATTTACAAGCAACAGAAAAGGAAGAAGAACCAGTAGCAGCAGAAATTGTTGAAACAACGAAAACAACAACAACGACTACGACAACGATGATTGAATTTGACGAACCACCAGCACAAACGTTAGCTTATGATCTACAATCGACTAATGAACAAATCAATCTTAATGAAACAGAACCAGCTGTTTGTGCTGATACACAAGCATATGATCTCAATGAACAAATTGCTGAAACATCACCAAGACCAGCATCGGAAACAATGGAAGTTGTACCTGTATCGAAATTAGTCGAACAATTAGAAGACATTGAAAATGCGCCAGAAGATACGACAAATACAAAACAACAAGTCAATGTTATTATTGATGAAGAAACGGTGAAAGAAGTAGCTAATGAAGTACAAATGGAAACAGATTCGGCCACAGTCGATACAAATCAACAAGAAACACTTATGGTAAAATATTTTCTTGAATAAAAAATCGATTTAATCAGTTTATTTTACGCGCCATAAATAGGAAGATGAAACACCGATTGATACAAACAAATCTCTCGATCAATCGGAACAGAAAACTGATGAATCCATTCGTAAGTTGATTATTTCGAATGTTGAATTTGCAAATCAATCGATGATTGAATTTTTTAGCATCATCAACGCTCGAAACCAGTGAAACTCAAGAAGAGGAACTCGAAGGTGAAGAAGCAGAAGAAGAAATCGATGAAACAACAGAAGAAACTGCTGATACTGCCACAAGTACAACTCGTGGTCAACGAGGTGTTCCTCGACGAGCTGTTCGTCGTGCTCGAGGCCGTCGTGCTGGCGCTCGTGTTGTTAGCACACGTTTACATGCTGGTCGTCGTAATGCTCCTATTCCGAAAACAAACAGCATCGAAGACAATAATGCAACATTGGAAGAAACAGTTAACACAGAAGCTGAAGAATCACCCAAAAAAATTGCAACTCCAGTTGTTACTGAAGCTAAAACAACGCCTTCAACATCGACAGATTCGAATATTCGAGTTTCTGGTAAATTCAAGTTTCTATTTGAAATTCATTTCGTTTGTTTGCTCGATTAGCTCGAATCAAAGCTCGTGCTTCAACTGGCCGTAATCGTCAATTTCCATATACCGATGACTATGTTGATTTAGATAATCTTGAAAAACAAGCAAAAGCTACTGCTACTGCTACTGCTGCTGCTGCTACGCCTTCACCATCGACGACAGGACGTCGTTCGAATCGTGCCAGTGGTACTACTGCTCGTAGTTCCTCGACACCGTCGAAACGTATCAGTCTTCGTCAACAACCAATCGATGCCGCCGAAAGTCCGAAGGAAAAAGATTCGATCGAAAAAGTCAATGCCGATGTCTACGAACAAATGGATATGGGTGGTGAAAACGAACAACCTGATCTTTCACGACGATCAATCGGACGAAAACGTAAAAGTACAACACCGGTTGCATCGACAACAACGAAACGAACACGTCAATCAACAACTCCACAGGCCGCTGCCGATACAGGAGTTAGCACACGTCAAAAACAACCATCACCGCCAGTTACGCCAAAACGCGGTCGAAAATCAGCAAAAACGGCAACACCCGAAATTCAATCGACAACAGAAGAAGATCGACCTGTTCGCATTGCTCTTAGCAGTCATTTAGTAAAGATTTCTCTTGTTTTCCTCAGTATTTTCATTATAGAATTCTGCTTTTAGAATTTCGATCAAACTCATTTCGAAATCCTACGTCAATTAGGCTTTGAAATCATGGACGAGTCAAGTCCTGTCGATGCGCTCGTTGTCGATCGTATTCGACGTACGAAAAAGTTCTTCATGTGTCTCGCACGTGGTGCACATATTCTCTCTCCAACATGGATCGAAGCCATGATCAAAGAAAATCGTTACATTTCCTACGATAAATACTATCTCGAAGATACAACGGCCGAAACACGTTACGGTTTTCAATTACGTGAAAGTGTTCGTCTAGCTAAACAACGGCCGATATTCAAAGATTATAAATTCTTCTGCACGAAAGAAACATCGCCACCGTACGATGATTTGAAAGATATCGTTGAAGCTGCTGGCGGAAAATTTATCGAGAAAATTGTTAACATGAATAGACCAGGCAAAGATCTGATCTGTATTGTTGCACAAGCGCATAAAAGTGAATTCGAAGAGTTATTTAAGAAAGGCGTGCCAATCGTCAGCGAAGAATTCGCTCTAAGTGGAATATCGAAACAAAAATTAGATTTTGATGCGTATGTCATTGTTTTTTCTTTCAAGAAAAGAAATATTTTGATTTCATCGTTTCTAGATTTTCTTTATTTCAAACTGCAACCAAATCAATTGGAAAATAAATCTATTCTCAGTTGTATATAATCTATGTGTTGTTATTTTCTTCTTCTTCTTTTTTTTTGTTATACAAAAAAACAAACTAAGCCAAGAAAATTCTATTCTATTCTCTTCTTTTTTTCTCATATGTATAGTTTATATTTTGTCATTGATTAGGTTCATCGATAGCATGAAATTTCTTTTTTCTTTTTCTTTTTTCGTTATATTTGTCATTAAGAAAACAAACCAAAAAATAGATCAGATGACAAAGATTAAACACAAAAATTTTTGTTCTTTCGTTTTCTTCTTCTGCTTCTTTGTTAAATAAATGATGATTATATAAAAAAAAATTGTCTCTTATCATAGGAAACACAACACAATAGAACGCATTTCTTTTCTTTTTTTTTTCTTCTATATTGCCTGTTTTGTCACAAGACAAACAAACTAAAATGGAAAATCTACCAGTTGAAGTAAGTCAATTCGAATATCTCTCTCGATTGTATCTGTTTTTGTTTTCTCTTAAAGATATTCGATATTTTATTAAATTATTTAACATTATCCGATTGGAAATGTCTTCGTCTAGTAAATCGAACGATTTATACTCGTATTTCATCATTAACATCCTACTCGCATATTTATCCAATAATTCTCTCTCCTAAATCTTCTCTTGGCATAACACTTCTTGACCAAACAAATTCGTTCGAGGGTATCGAATGTTTATCATTATCGAATTTGAATGCTAATGATTTAACTAAACTTCTTCGAACATCCGAATCATTTCAAGTTTGTTTAAAACAAATCTTAAATCTATCATTTACACATTCGACAACATTAATCGATTGTCGAATTCTATTCGAATTACTTTCGATTTGTCACTGTTTGGACAAACTTGATTTAAGTTATTTAAAATTTTTCTTCTTGTCAAATAATTTCTCGAAAAATAATAAAATTTTTCCGTCGATCAAACGTTTAAATTTAAATGGCAATGCACTCTTATCAGATTACGCATTTAACTATTTATTAACATCATTTCCTAATCTACAAGCATTACATCTATTAAATATTCCACTACGTTCATCAAGCAATGCATCTCAACAACGAACATTTCTAACATTCGAAAATCTTTTCAGTTACTTGCAAAAACATCACGAACGTTTCGAAGAATTAACTATTTCATTCGAACCGACATTACCATGTGACAGTCAAATTAAACGGCTTTTTTCGAGTATACCATTGAAATTAACATATTTTCATATTGATGGAACTTTATCAATATCAACATTACAACATTTTCTACTTCTATTAAATAATCATCTCGAAACATTGATTGTCGGCCGTTTAATACTCGATCATACGGGTTGTGAACCATTGTTTACTGCAATTAATCAATTTGCAACGAAACTAAAGAAATTATGTGTCTTTTTAAATGTACCATCGAAATTCACGACAACACAAGTACAAAAGAAACTTTTTCCACATATTGATCCAACTTGTGATATATCGTTATCATCGTTAGAATATTTACAAGATCTCGATATTCAAACATTACATCCACTAAATGAAAATGATTTAATCTATTTATTAAATAAAAATTTATTTCAATTGAAAAAATTAGCTCTACCAAGAAATACAACTGATGATGTTATTAAATCGATTGCCATTCAATCGTCATTTGCATCGAAATTAACACATCTAAACCTCAATTCGTGTTCATCGTTGTCCAATCGATCGATTTTATTTATTAATAAATATTGTCTTGCTCTCGAAGAATTACTGCTCAGTTCAAATATAAATATCAATGATTTTGCATTTATTGGCATATCAATATGTGGAATAGGCAAGTCAATTGAATGGCTCGATGAAACACTGATTAATCGGCATTTAATCGATGATGTACCAATATGGACGTATACGATAACACATCAAAATCTATGTAAATGTCAATTGCCTGAGTATATCTCGTCGGCATGTATCAAATTACGTTTGCGAGATTTTAATTTTGAATATGACGAATCGTCCGATCGAATACTTTCGTTATTAGTTGAACATAAGTTATTTGATGAATATTTTCCGTCGATTAATCAATTGAAACATTTGAAAACATTGAAACTTCGTGAATGTGTTCAAATAACAAATCGTTTATTTCGATTTGGTTTACGTTCATTATCGAATTTGAAATATCTCGATATGAATTCATGTGAAAAAATTAATGATAAAAATTTATCATTAATCGGACGAAATTGTCCGACGATTGAAACAATTGATATCAGTGGTTGTCATCGAATTAGTGAACAAGGCAAACAAATACTTAAAACTAATGCAAAACGTGTTAAAATCATCGAGTTTTAGAAGCTTTTTTTTTGTCTTGTCTTTTTTTTCTTCTTTGTTTTGTTCATTTACGACTTGTATAGAATGATGCCTTTATTCGATTTTAATCTTGCAATTTTAGACCAGAGAAAAATTCAATTCTTCAATTAAAATGGTTAAAGCCATCATAAGTAACGTTGCGGTTCACAATAATCCAGCAAAATTCTTATCAAATTATACATTCGAAATTAAATTCGAATGCTTAGAACAACTCACACAAGGTTTGAGAGAAGATTTTTTTTAAAATAAAATTTCAAAATCGAATTTTGATTTCGAATTTAGAACTTGAATTTAAACTTGTTTATGTCGGTGATGCAAAAGAAGATAAACAAGATCAAGTACTTGATGTTGTTGTTATCGATGCTGTTGCACCGGGAACATATAAATTTGTCTTTGAAGTAATGCAAATTGTTTCTTTTGGTGAAAAATAAAAAAGTATTTTCGTTTTGTATTCAGGCACCACCACCTGATCCGAAGAAATTACCAAATGATAGTGATGTTGATGTGTCGGTTATTCTTCTATTAGCTTTGTATCGTAATCAGGAATTTGCACGTGTTGGTTATTATGTTTTTACGGAATACGATGATCCAGAATTACGAGAAAATCCACCGGTGAAAGTTGATTTTGAAAAGGTTTGATTGAAAATGTTAATTTATGAATTAATATCATTGTATTTTACAGTTAAATCGTAATATTGCAGTTGATGAACCACGTGTAACAACGTTTCCCATTATTTGGGATGAACAACAACCAACTGATCAACTTGTCTTTGCTGAATTAACTGATGAAGAAAAGAAATTAGCTGAAATGAATGAAGAACACGAAATCTGTCATGGTTTAGAAAATGTTAGTTGCGATAATGAAACGCCGAGTGAACCTAAAACAACCAACGAAATTGTTTCAACAACAGAAACCAAAATTACTGATGAAATTGTTCCAACGATTGAGCCAACCGGTGAACCAATAACATCAACTGAACCATCGAATACAATGGAATAAATAAAATGATCTATTTTTTTTCTGTTACATCAATTGTGCTGTTTGTATATTCTGTAAAGTTCTCCTAACTGTCAACTTCTCTTTCTACTTATTATTTTTTTTCATTGTTAACATCAAATGATAACAGAAGATAATCAAACAAGAGAAACAAAAATATATATATATACATAGACAACTCTGTATTCAATCTTTTCTTCCAGATCAATGTTTTCGTTGAGATTTGTTCGAATACCTTCCATTACGAACCTATCTTTCCGTTCGTATGCAGTTACTAAAACAGCAACAGGACCATCGGGTGCTGCATTAAAACTTGGTGGTGGTATTACGAGTAAGTCGAGTTAACAATCAGCAAAATATTTCAACACGATATTCACTTCATATAGAAAAAGGCGCAGTAGTAACAAGTACAACAACTATACAACAATATATCGAACCTGAAACAGATCCTGAAAAATTAGTTAAATATTGTTGTGGTTTAAATTATAAAAAAGATCAGCAACATATTGAAATCAAAGCTGATTCGGAATATCCTGAATGGTTATTTGGTTTAGAAAAATTAGATAAAATCGATCTTGAACAGTTAGATAAAGATACATGGGAATATTGGACAAGATATAATGAACAAGGCGAAGAATATCTTCGAATTGTTAATGAAAGACGTTTTCCCGAACGATATATACCGACTTGGCTGAAAGAATTACGACCGATCTATTAGAATTGAATAGGATGCTGAATTTAGTAGTAATGTTGTTTTTTTTTTGAATAAAGATAAAAACATACACGTACAAAAGCAGAAACAAACAAGCAAACAAACAAACGAAAGAAAAAGAAAAAACGTTTTTTTTTGTCTATGTACAATGCATATCACAGAGTTGCGCTGCTTTGATGGCTTTGCTCGAAAAAATGTTTCGAAAAACACAAATAAACATTAAATGAAAACAAAGAAACTAAATATGAATGTCTAGACAAATTGATATAATAATCCAGTTTGTTATTAAAATCAATTTCATTTCATGGACGGAATCATGGCGAGAAATTTTTGTTAAATTGTTTGAAACACACGCGAATACCAAGACAATAGACGACAAGCAGAAGAAAATGAAATAACAATAATTAAATCATTGATTTCCTCGATGAAATGAGGAAAAGAAATGATGGCTTAGATTACATACTTAAAATCTAAAAGAATAGAAATGCATCGTTTCAATTTTTCTAGATATATAAAGAAAATTTGACGATGAGGAAATAATTTAACTTCATGTGAAATCGTAGAGTGAGAGCGTTTTTCTCTTTTTGAAAAAAAAAGAGAATAAAAAAAAGGAGAGAAGAAGTGACACTTATCACGAGGAGTTCTTATGCAAATTGCTTATCGCATTCTTAGGTAATATCAGAAGATGAAGCAAGGTTTATCATTGTCACTCGACCTGCTATATGATTCACTCGGAAATTTGCTTTGTTAGTTTTGTCATCGATGCATTTTTATTACAAGCTTACCTGTTGCAATACCAAAAAAAAACAAAAGACAAAATGAAAGAAAAGAAAGAATAGACCGATGATTGTCCTGCCGGAACAGGTTGTGTATGCATGCTTTATGTATACTTCTTCAAATAGAAACTGATTCCTTGCGACACAACGATACGGTGCTAAGCAACTTTATATATACGTGGGCAGTAAGAAGAACGATGACGACGACAACGACAACGATAAAGTGTTTGAAGAAGGAACACTTGTAACTTTCTTTATTCTATCGCTTTTTTTTTGTTGTCTTGAAGTTTTAAAATTTTTCTCTCTTTCTCTCTTACCTATCAAGCATAGTGAAATTTCATAATGCAAGTGTATGTGTTTGACGAAGAGGAGAGAACGACTTTGTTAAGCAACAATGAATTTTACTTCGCCTGTCGGGCGCATTTTTTTCAAAAAAAAAAGAAGAAAACTACACGCTTGTCATATAGAAGAAAGAATAAACTTTTTTTTCCTCTTTTTTTCTTTTGAACTGGCAACAATATGAATATGTGATATAAAGTGAACTGAGAAAGAAAGAGAGATGAAGCGAGACTATCAACGGAACAGCACGTAGAGCACCAAAACGGAAGAAATAAATCGATTGTATACAAAATTTGCAGAATAGAAAAAGAAAGTTTCACGGATAGTTGATATTTCCGTGAAATTTGTTCGACAGTTTCTGGTTTCATGTCAATTTAAAAAAGATCAAGTTTTTTTTTCTTTCTGTTCACTGAGAATTTATTTGCAATATTTCCTTTGTGACAACATATGTGTTGAATGAAGAGGAAAAATATTTGTTAGACAGCTTATGCACGATGTTCAGTAATCCGATTAAAAACTCAATCATTGTTCATGCTAGATTTATTCATTGAAACTCTCTTCAAACGATTACATCAGAATGTTAATTATCGAATAGTTTCTCGAAGTGTTATTATTAAAATCAAACGAAAAGTGAAAATATTTGTTTGAGATATCTTTTGTTCTCGAGAACAAAGCAAATCCTATCTTAGGCACTTTTCTTGGACAAAAAGAAATAGTACTAAGTCAATATCGTCGATGTTAACCGTTCGTTCTCTCGTTTTTTTTGTCTTTGCATTTAAACAAAAGAATTTGTTTGTACAACTTGCACAATTTCGATTGACTTATTTGATCGAAATGAGATTGAAAGCGTCTGCCTACTATAATGTAACTAAACGCCATGAACAAGTACGTATTTTCTAATCAGATAAAATTCGAATGCAAATACAAAAACGTAATTAAGCCATTTTGGCGCTTAATACATTTCCTTCGAAGTGTTTCAAGGTAGTAAATAGAGAGATTCGCCTGATATCTGTGGTTTTTCATGTTATATATCGATTAACGTGAAACATGTCGAGTACAGCTAATGAAAGTGTAATAGAAAGTGGTGTTACTCCATCGCAATCAGAAATGACACCAGCAAGTAATGTTGTTATTTCAACTGTGAATGTACTTGGAGAACCAATAAATCAGGTTTCTTTTTTTCTTTCCTATTTCGATCTAAGCTCGTTGTTTTGCATGTTTCTATTTTGTTTTTTCGGATTCGATTGATTTGTATAATAATGATTATTTAATTAGAAATGGACATCGACATTACTTTTCTCGGTTTTTGTGGTTGTTCTTTGCACCAGTTTCGTCATGGGAGTCAATATTGGCGGTCCTAATCTTTACAATGGCGTATGATATGTGTTCAAATATTTAACTTAAACATTTTCGTTTGTTGTATTCTAGTTTATTGCTCCATGGGCACGTGGTTATCCATTTCCTTGTCAAAAGGACGGTAGTACACCGAAATGGATTGCAGAACATTGGTGGGGCTGTAATTTTGAGAACCTCGCAGTACCAAATATACTTCCAGCAACATCGGATAGTGACCGACTTAAAGAACGATTTTTTGATTCTATTCATACGGTTTTATTTGTCGTCGGTGGTTTCATTGGTGCTTACACAGGACAATTTTGGTATAAATGTTTATCAAGGTTGGTTCGTTTGTTTATTTGTTACTATTGAACATAAGAAATTCGAACAACAAATTTAGACGTAATGCTATATTTGCAAATATGCCATTTCAAATAGTTGCTTCGATATTGATGATTATTACTCTGTACATCTATCATGGTTATGAAACAAATGTTGATCAGAGTAAAATGGACGAAGCATTAACGACCAAGACTATTGCCATTATTCTACTCTATTTTTCTCGATTTCTTTCTGGATTTGCAGCTGGTAGAATCATAGTGATTGAATGTTTTTGGACAATGTTTCAAGATTTTCTTTAGGTATGTGCTGTGTCGTAGCAACATCTTATTTAAATGAGATCAGTCCTCGAGCACTTCGAGGTATTGTTGGTTCATGTCATCAACTTGCCATTGTTATTGGCATTCTTGTCGGACAGATTGTTGCTTTGCCATGGATATTAGGACGGCATAGGTTCGATGATAATTTATTATCCATCGACAGAAAAATGACTTAGTCTTTTTTCAGTGCTTGGAATTGGGGTATGGCATGGGTTGGTTTATTTCCACTAATCGGCTGTGTATTGATCTGGATGTTGCCCGAAAGTCCTCGATGGCTTGTACAAGAACAAAAACAAAATGAAGCTGCACAATCATTACGTCGTTTACGACAGAGTAATGATATCGAAGCTGAATTGGTCGAAATTCAACAAGAAGAAACAGCAGAAACAAAACAAGATTTAACCATCATTCAAGTACTTTCATCAAAAGAATTTCGATGGCCGTTAATTACAAGTTTAATATTAAATGCTGTACAACAATTAAGTGGAATTAATGCTGTAAAAAACAAAAAAAATCATTTCATTTTCTTATTCAATAAATTTCTTCTTGTTAATCATCAGGTATTCTTCTATTCGAACGAAATGTTCAGTAGTGCTGGCCTTCGTGAAGAAAAAGTTCTCTGGGCTATAATAGCTACAGGTGTCATCAATCTTCTTGCGACATTAGTGGCACTTAAACTCGTTGAAGCATTAGGTCGTCGTCCGTTAATTATTTGGCCATTAGCTGCAATTATTGTTATCATGATTGGTTTAACAATAACAATCGTTCTAAATGTAAGATCGATTTTCTGACCGTGTTTTTTTTGCTTCTAAAAACTAAAATATTCAACTATTTTTAAGGCGAAAAATCAAGAAAAGGATAAAGCAACTCTGGCTATTATTTCTATTGTATTAATTATTCTGTTTATCATTGTATTTGCCGTTGGTCTTGGACCAATTCCTTATATCTATTCCAATGAAGTCTATTCTGTTGAAGCACGTGCTGCTGGACTTTCATTAGCAATGTTTGCCGTACGTTCAAATTCTTGTTTGAATTTGAAATAGAAAAAGAAAAAAATTTTTCTTCTTCACCTAGAATTGGTTTTGCAATTTTTTGGTCACTCTATTCTACTTACCACTTCAAGCACTTATTGGTGGTTTTGTTTTTCTGGTTTTCTGCGTCATGGTTGCACTGGCATTTGTTCTACTTTTCATTAAAGTAAAATTAGAAAATCTATGTGTCAATTTCATAGAATTGCATGTTTTGTTTTAGATGCCCGAAACAAAAAATAAGAAATTACCAGAAATTCAAGCATTTTGGAAATAGAAAGACAAATGATTAAACATAATCAAAATATCCTCTTGATTTTCTTTTACCTAATAAACACATATCTAATATGTTCTCCTAAGGAAAAGAAATACTACATTTGACCTTGTTACTTATTGAACTCTTCATTGAAGTAGTCATATGAGGAGAAGAAGTAGTAGCACTCAAAAGTTCTTGTATATCAACGAATCTTGTAGTTTCAATT
>ERZ778019.194-NODE-194-length-141275-cov-13.100666_pt1 | contig 141275 bp, 173 predicted proteins | sample MGYA00375749_ERZ778019 | MGnify/ENA primary metagenome ERZ778019 (study PRJEB29350, sample SAMN05389821) | bioreactor metagenome | isolation source: Ammonium sulfate bioreactor | place: South Africa: University of Cape Town | collected 2014-03-17 ... | reverse complement strand
CTACCACTACTACAACTACCGAAGCGACAACGACTACCACCACCACTGAAGCCACAACCACTACTACAACCACTGAAGCGACAACGACTACCACCACCACTGAAGCCACCACTACCACCACAACTACCGAAGCGACAACGACTACCACCACCACTGAAGCCACCACTACCACCACAACTACTGAAGCGACAACGACTACCACCACCACCACTGAAGCCACTACTACCACCACGCCTTTATTCTATCCAATCCACATTGTAATCTATTGAGTGTAGTATTAGTATTGATATTTCGTTTAGAGTTCGAGTAATTGTTGAATGATGTTTTCATCGATGTATATTTCTAATTAAGTTATTAAACAGATTGTTTATTTGAATCGATTTCTTTGTTGATCATCAACATATTCGAATGAGATAGTGGCGGGCGTTCGCATTATTTTTCTATTTCGTGGTATTCGACTGACGAACAATCATAAATGTTGTGTTTATAAATCACGAAGAAGTTGAACATCGTTTTGGTGATCTCAATTCTTTTGTCATATAATCTTGTTCGAGAAACTATAACGAATAAAAGGTTTAAAAAGCTGAAATAGTTGAATTATTTGTTGGTATGAATAATTCATATTTAACCGCATATCAATTAATACTGATATGTCAAATGTTTTCATTAATAGTGAAACAAATATCTGGACAAACTATTGATTATTCATATTTACAAATAACGTATCTGTGTAATAAAATTATTCGATAAAATGTTTCTTTTGTAAGGATAAAATAAATTCGAATCGATAGATTAGAGGTATGTTTCCTTTTTGAAATTTTTTTCGAAATTACTAATTCTTTGCTTCATTCAGCAATTTCATAGATTGTTGCTTCTTTACACTAATACAATCTTTATTCCGCATTTTAATATCGAATTTGATCAGTTGATTTTCTTTCTTTTTACTTTTTCAAGCCAACAGTCGTCAATACAAGAAAAGGACTTATATTCTATCGGTAAAACTTTGTTTTTTTTATTTTTATCAATTTGTATTTTTATTCATTGGGTTTTATTATTTTTTCAACTTACTCTAAATAACAAAGTCAATTTTTCTGTTTAAATTCAACCTTTTGTGTCAATTTTTTTTCACTTATGCTCTCTTTTATTTTATCAAATAAACTAATTTCGAAAAAATAAGTTGTATCTTTTTAAGTTTGTCAATGAAAATTTTATTAGTTATTTTGCAAAACATATGAAAACTATAGAAAATACGAAAAAACAAACAAAATGTTAAGGTTTTGTCGGTTTTTGTTGATTCTTGGATTTATGAAGATATGAGATCGGTTTTTAAAAAAGTGCAATCGATGCAACTCGATCAGTTCTACTTGAAACACTAGAGATCTTATTTGGAGCAGGTATTGGAACGAATCCGCGTTAAAAATACTCGAAACTAGTACAAGAGAGAATATATAAAGGACACGGATCATTCGTTGTAGAAGTGAAATGATCAATTTTACTTTTTTAACATTTCAAATGTTGATGTTAAAATCACATATAGATTTACTTTTGTGAAAAAAAATATTTAAAAAATATGAAGAAAAATCAGGTTCTTGAATAAATCGACATCCACGTTCATTGACTCGGTTGATTCGGTTGCGGCGATGACTCTGTTGGATCTAAATCTCCGTTTATTGATACACTTTCTTCTTGTCCTTCAACAACATTTGATTCTTCACGAGGTTTATCATAAGAAAGATTGAACATTTCACGAACTTCTTGTGAGCTTTTCCCACGTGTCATGTTAGATATTGTTTTAGTACCAACAGCTAATAGACTTTTAATGCCTAAGTAATTCGCAGCCTTAATACGAGAAAAATAAAGATCATGAAATCGTTAGTTCGGATACTTACCATAATGATATCGAAAAGCGTTCCTTCAGCAACTGTGAATCGTTTAATGAAATTTTGATCCCATTCGGTAATATCATCCGTACTGAAAACAACAAAACTAAGTCAAATTGTAATGACGAAAGAAGGAATTTACCGTTTTGGTTCGTAAATATCTTTATTTGGATCGTCGTCATCATCGTCATCAATGGGATCTGGTTTGGGATCATTTTTATGATGATTACAATATTCAACAATCTGACAATTTAGAATTTTTTCACACTGAAATTGAAATTTGAAAACTTACTGGACCAAGAATAGATCCTTTCACCTTTGGTAAAGGGATCGGTTCGACGCCCATTTCCACAACTACAAGAAACAAAACATTTGAATATTAAAGCAACAAATTCAGATTTTCAGTCAATTTACAGTCAGCTAATACCGTTGACTGATCTACGACTCCTTGATCAATCGTAAAAATTTCACCGTCATTTGACTGAATTTGAAAGGTTTTTGCTTGGGAATCGTCTGTTTCAATCGAAGCCATCTTTTTCTCAACCTAAACTTACGACAAGACTGAAAATGAAAAGTGTGATATCACTTTTCTCTGAAGAGCCAAGGAAAAAACCGAGAAACGATAAGATTATGAGAGATACGAAATTCGCCACGTTGATGACAAAAAAGAGTTTCAGTTTCTTTTCTTCAAAATACGATTTTCAATCTATTTATCCAAGTCTACCGTTTTTTTTTTCGTCTTTTTGTTTCAATACATGTACACAAACACATAGAAAGGAAAACAATACATATACACAGACCAAGTAAAAGAAAACCCTGTACACAACAAGCATAGTTTTTTTTTTTGAGGAGACCGAAACTGTAAACAAACAAATAAACAAACAAGCTTTTTTTCCTGAGCATAAAACAAGACGAATTTCGTTTTTTTTTCTAATTAAATAAATCCATCATATCAATTAAGGTTTCAGTATTTAAACGATTGCAAACAGGTGATTGACAGCGAATTGTATTTTCTATTCCACCGAAATAACTCAAAATATTCACACCATTTGTTTGATTATTCATCATAAAACGTTCAATACGTTCATTTGCTGGCATAAGATCATCAAATGTATCATCATAGGTCGTCGATTTCTGTGGTAGATCCTCTTCAATTTGATTTGAATAAAGTTTTTTCTTAATTGGTTCATTAGCAAGATCGTTGATCGATGAAACACGATTCATATGCGTACTATTTTGATTAACAAGACCCAAAGCTCGACGACGTTGAACTGAGCTCGGTGTTGACATGAGATTTTTATTGAAACGTATCGGTGTCGTATTCGATTCAGCACACGATTGTAAATCATTCATACTGATTGTATTCACAAATTTCAAATGTTTATTATGACTATTGGAATAAGATGAGAGATCATTCATAGTGACTGATGACAACATGCCATTGCGCACTAAACATAAATATGTTTGTCTTCTTGTTTGAACAAGTTGTCGGCAGACTTACTCGGCGTCCGACGTGGTGTTTTAAATAAAGAAAAATCACAACCATTCTCATTAGTACGTGCTAGTGCTGTTGTTGTTGTCATATTTAAATATTTGATCTAAAAATAGAACGAGAATACATATATTTAGACGTTGATCGAATTAATGAATCTTTTTTTTTTTCGATATGCGTATATTTTCCCGATAAACTGTCTATTTAAAATGTAATTTTATGTTTTGCTTTCTCTATTTATGAGTGAACATAAAAAAATACATGAATGAATGAAAGGAAAAAGAATATGAAATGAAATTGAGTTCTTGAATAAATCGACATCCAATTTTACTGATTCATTGGATCTGGTTGCGGAGACGGCCCTTCATTATTTCCATCACCAGTTGTTGGTGCGGTTCCTGCTTGTCCTTCGAGTGCATTTGGCGCATTTAAACCTTCACCAGGTGGATCATACGAAATATTGAACATTTCACGAACTTCAGACGATGGTTTACCACGAACCATGTTGGCTATTGTTTTACAACCGACAGCTAATAGACTTTTGATGCCTAAGTAATTCGCAGCCTTAATACGAGAAAAATAAAGATCATGAAATCGTTAGTTTAGATATTTACCATAATTATATCAAAAAGCGTTCCTTCAGCAACTGTGAATCGTTTAATGAAATTTTGATCCCATTCGCTAATATCATCCGAACTGGGAAAAAAAACAAAATTGTGTCGAATTGTATTGACGAAAGAAGGAATTTACCGTTTTGGTTCGTAAATATCTTTGTTTGGATCGTCGTCATCATCGTCATCGATGGGCTCTGGTTTGGGATCGTTTTTATGATGATTACAATATTCAACAATCTAAAATAAAAACCCAAAATTATTTTTTTCCCAAATCAAAATTGAATGAAGAAACTCACTGGGCCAAGAATAGATGCTTTCACATTTGGCAAAGGGATTGGAACGTCGCCGACTTCCATAACTACGAGAAGGCAAAAAAAAACATTTGAATATCAATTCCAAGTGTCTTCGTATTTACCTTCGGCTAATGTTTTGATGGTTGATGATTGTTCTACCACGGCTTGATCGATTGTGTATATTTCATTGTCATTCGATTGAATTTTGAATGTTTTTGCTTGGGAATTGTCTGTTTCGGTTGTAGTCATTTTGTTTTGCAGCTGAATCTGAAGAAAAACGGAATGTATGATATATACAAGGGTCTTGATAAAATTTGTTCTGTGTGTCTTTCTTCGTCAGCTTATCACAGTCGTAGAAAAAAAAAAGAAAAGAAATATGAAAATTTAACTAGTTATTTGCTAAAGAAAGAAAATCGTGACTCAAAATCAAAACAAAACTCATACAAGAAGAGAATAAAAGAGTTGAAGGTTCCCTTGCTAATATTTCGCAATAGATTTGCAAGGTTAATGTTTCGTTTCATATAGGATAATCGTGATCAGTTATACTTTCTTCCTTTCTTTCTTTTTGCCTCTGTATCTGAATGACAATAACGCCGACACACTGTTCGTTGGAAATTGTATTGTTGTTTTTCGTTGATTATGACTGGCTGATTTTGTGAATATTGCGGAAAATATTGACTGGGTTTAAAATAACGTATTATTGGGTTTTAATGATGTTTAATCGGTAGGAATTGTTTTTTTAATTCTGCATTTGCGAAGTGTCGTTCTAGATGTCAGCACAGATCGTTTTATTGTTTCGTTTTTGAAGTCACTGAATAGGTTAATTTATAAGTAATTGTTCTAGATTATCAGTTTATAATGTTCGTTGTTTTATGCCGTCGGCTGAGAACCGGGCGGGTCATCGAGGAATTGTCTCGATGAAAGTTCAAGGCAGTTGATATGATAATTGTATCGTTGTGCATATGTTTTTTGTGTGGTGCTGTCGTTTGTAGATCGATGCATTAAGGAAAAATACAATTCAACTGCTTTGCTGTGAAGAGATGTTTCTAACTCATTGATGGTGATAATTTTATGATCACCACGTACTCCATTTTGAGTTTCAAATTCATTAACAGAGTTTTCATCGGGACAGTAAATATATTTCGAAAAACCATTGAAATTAACTTGAAATGTATCGATAATAGACGCTTGTTGATTGGATATAAATAAATATGTGGTTTGGTGTTTCTGCAGTATACGGTCTCGTAGATATTTATTGAGGGTTGTCTGGTCAGTAAATCGTGTGAATATTTCTGGGTGAAATATAGGTTTGCACCAAGCAAACCCGTCTCCTAGATCAAATAAAACGATCATAACTGAGCCTTAAAGAAGATTCTATTTATCGCATCTAAAAAAAGAAAGAAGTTTCTTGAATATGAGGAATTAAAAAGGTGATTTTTTTATTAGTTCGGTTCGTCTGCTATTTTCAAACGTTTATAGAGATCTAAACATCGCTGCATGCATTGCTGAGCCATACTTTCGTTTCTATTTCTCTTGTGATTCATTGCCATTCTGCGATATTCAAACGAAATATCTAAAGCCCATCGAACAGCCAGTTCTTTCTCGTTGTCAAAAAACATTTGCGTTTTAGGAAATTGTTTCAAAAATTCTGACCATTCTCCACCTGGATTCGGTGCTTTTCCGAGAATATAAATCGATTCGATATGTAAATCCGATGAAATAATCGTCAATTGTCGATCTCGTTCGTTATTAGAAATCGATGATGCATCAAGAATAATCGATTTTATATCCGTATTCGATTTCGATTGTTTTTCATAATCATCTATACCAATTGGATACATCAAATGTCCATCAGTAAAATGTTCAAGTTCCACATAGAGAGTACTATTTTCTGCATTTGACTTGCTAATAACCAAAGCCGGATAAAGCCATCTAAATGAAATCAACCAGTTCGTATTAATACTTACTTCTTCGAACTTACTCTTTTTTCTTAAGTAGATTTAAGTATTTTTGCAAATTTTGCATTTCAGATGAATTTGCTTCGCATTTATTCAATGCAATAACGACTGCTTGTGATAAATATTTTGCTGCTCTCTCGGATTGGCCGAGTTCAATCAATAAAATTCCAATATTTAAATGAATACCAATAAGTGATTTATCATTTTCAGGAAGAATTTCTTGTTCAACATCAAGTTGTTTCTCGTAAAATGAAAGTGCTCGTTCAAGATTTCCTTTATATCGATACATATCAGCAATATGAAAATACGTATCGGCTAGCGAAGATTTGTCGTTTGGATAATGGTCTCCTTGAATTTTGAGAGCAGTTTCGAAATATGTCAATGCATCTGAATAGTTTTTCAACGCTTCATGCGCCAAACCGATAGATTTGTTGCTCATCATAATTGATAGATAATTCGTGATCGGTGATTTCGATTGAATTTTCAATGCTTTTTTGTAATAAGGTATCGTTTCAGGATAATTCTCGATTGAGTAACATACATCACCAAGATCTGTATAGATTTTAGCAGTCAATAAGTCTTCGAAATAACCTGATTGTCTCTTGAAATCGAGCGCTTTTTTTAACCAAATAAATCGATTTGAATGATCTTGTATTTTCGCGTATCCCGATGCAATCGTATTACAACTTTCAATCAGAGTAATGTACGAATCATGAGGATAATTTTGTTGAAGTTCAAATGCTTTTGTCTCAAGAAAGATTGCTGTTGAATAGTCTTCTAATTGATAACAAATTTTCCCGATCCGATTAAGTTTCGATGCTTTTCCCATGTCATCAAATGAAGAATCTTCGAGATATGTATAAATATTTTTTAAAAGCTGAAAATCATTTCGATTGATAATCGTTAACAAGAGTTGTTGCCATCGATCTTCAGAAAGATACGTCTCTCTTTCGATCCAATTAGTGAACACGTCAAACAAATCATTGGACTCGTTTATCGAGCTGAGTTGTACTTGATGGAATCGTGTTGATTCAGTTGGAGGTATGATTTCTTTTATACGAAAAATACTACCAATGGGAAATAAGATTTCGTTTTCCTGCCTTGGAATATAACTGAATTCAGAATCTTCAATATTAAATTCGAACAGTATTTGAATCTTGTCAGAATCTAATGCTGTTGGTTCTCGAAAATATTTCACTGCCACGTTTCGATTTGTACTCGCCGATAGGAAATTATTTATTTGTATAAAACCGATTTTTGTTTGTATTATTCTTTCCAATTCTGATTTGGATAATATTTGATGACGATAGACTGTCGATTTCGAACTACCTTCCGTACATCGAATTAAATCTTGAATAAGAAAACGTAATGCGAAAATTGAACCAAAATCATGTGTTCGTAAAACATTATTGAGTGTTTGATAGAAAAGTGACCCTTCACTGTACCAGGTAAGTGCTGATTCGGATCGATAATTTCGTTCGAAATTGTCAATTTCTTTAAATCGAATTCTATTACTTGAATACTTCGAATGCAATGCAATGAGAAGTTCTTTCTTTGCTTGTTCGTCTGGTTTTAAAAGTTTTAAGCAATCGATCAGAAAACGCCACATTAAAAACGAAGCTTCCGATTGATCTAAATGTAAATTTTTATTTTGACTTACGTCTGGAATACAATCAAATATCATCAATTCTCTATGGAATCGATTGATCGCCGCTGTTAAATCTTGACTAAGTTTCGATATTTCATTGTATATACCACGAAATTTTCCGCAATTTATCACTAAATCATCAATTTGTATTGAATTCATCGGCGAATAAATATAAATTTCATTGACATGCGAGAGATCTCTCATAAACGATAGACTTGATTCGAGTTTATCCACAGCAAGAATCACATATAACGTCGCATATACATTTCGTTCAATATAATCAGTAAATTCATAAATGCTTTCGAATGTATTAATCGTATTCATACTACTTTGAAAGTCATTGAGATTAAAACATTGATCAATATTATTAATCAAGCAAACTAATTCCACATCTTCTTCAATATTAAATTGAATTCGACTGTATCTGTTCGCTGATAAATCTTCATCATTCAAAATTTTCGTAATATTGAAACCCATACTTTCGTTTTCTATCGAAAAATCCAACTATTTCTACGCCCATCTCATCTACTTCCGAGGCCGAACATAAAATTTGTTCTTTTCTCCTGTATGACGCATAATTGTGTACCAAAAAACGCGGTGTAGATTTCTGTTTTTTTTATTCGACAAATAAAATTTACATAAGACGAGAAATATGATTCATTCACTGTCTTACAAATAGCATGCGAAACACAGACAAAACAAATGAAATTCTTTATTTTTTATTCGATTATGAGGAATGTAAGGCAAGAGAATTGTTTGTTTTTTGTTTTAAGAAACTTCAGCATTAAAACGTCGATGAAAAGATATCGGAGTTTTTGGCACGCCAAAATTCATTGTTAAACCGAGGAGATCATCTTGAGGATTTCGTATGAGACATGGTTCTGATTGTGAACGTTGTAAACGTGGAAATATAAATTCAAATTTTGATAATGTATCATCAACCTAGAGAAACAAATTATGATAATCAATTCAAATTTTGAGAGAGAAAAATCAATCATTTTACTTCAGGTGCAAAATTTGGTCGTAGATCTCGATCAAATTCTGTACATTGTCGAATTAATTCGGTGATTGATTCGGGTGTATCATTTCGACATTGATCGATTTTGATTCGTAGCTTTCCTCGTCCGACTTGCCACATAATCTTAAAATCGAATAATCATCATTTTCAAATCACAATTCGTTTTGAAATCAAACTTGTTCTTTATTTGCAATGGGTGCATGTGGTAATTTGCCACTGAACATTTCAAATAGAACACAACCGTATGCATAAACATCCGAACTTGTTGAATAACAATTCGGATCTTTTTGTTGAATTACTTCAGGTGCCTGAAAACAACAACAAAAACAAATTCAATGGTTCACATTTGGTCGACAAGTTTTTACCATCCAAAGAACTGAACCAGTCGGTTGAAACTGTTTATTAACACCTTCGGTAACGACAGTTTTCACAGCAGCTAAACCGAAATCACCTATTTTGACTCGATAGCAAGCGCCAGCTTCTTCCGATTCAGACGATATATCGAGAAAGACATTACTCGATTTTAAATCACGATGAATTATTTCTCGATCATGTAAATATCTTTTTTTTAAAAATACTATCTATTCAATATTCATATTAAATCTTAACTTACGACATTCCCTGGCAAATCTGTCGAGCTATGTCAATCAATTGATTGATTTTCCAGTGACGATCAAGAATATGAATGTGTTTGTAAAGTGTTGAACCCTAAGAAATCTCGAAAATGTCTCGATTGTCTATAGAATTTTCATCGTCTTACTTCACACCATTGTGTCACAATAGCAAAACGAGGCGAGAGAATATATCCGTAGAAATTCAATGTATTTTGATGTGTAATTTTTCTTTAAAATAAATTTTTTATAGAACAAAATAAAAACGTCAAGTGAACAAACTTTAAAGCAAGAACTTCGTTTCGAAATGCTTGAAATTGACTTGGTGTCGGCGAAACGAAGTTCAATTCTTTTAACGCCACATATCCTACAGAGAAAGAGAAATCGTATAAGATTTCAAAATCAAACATTAAGCTCCGGTACCATGCAATCGAACTTCAGCCTTGTAAACAGTTCCATAAGTACCACGGCCAACCATTCGGCCATGATTCAGTAAATCTTCTGATTTAATCTCCCATTCACTGACATATTTCTTTTAAAAAAACGAAAACGAAAACTCGAATATTTTTTGAGTAAAATCAAAATTACGTACAGTTGTCGTTTTTTTGTGATCGTTGAGTCCATCGGATGATGGTTTTGTCATGCTCGGTCGAAGACCTACTGGACTGCTTATTATCGAACCATTGACAGCTAAAATTCGATTTTTAATACGTGAATAGGAAAAACTAAACGAGCAGTTCTTCTTACCAACTCCTTGAGTTGTATTAATACCCGGTCGCTAAACAACAAAAACCGATTTATTTCAACGAAAAACTCAAAATAAATAACATACAGGTAGAGGCATTCGAGGTAAACTTCGTGATTGCTCTTTCGTTCGATTTTGTGCATTTGTCCGATCGTTATTAAATCGATCGGGAGCAAAATTTTTAATACGTCTAAATCGAATCGAAATAGATCAATGATTAATTTCAATCATATTTATTCAATTAAATTGTTACACAACACATACTCAATAATCGGATGAGAGCAAACAGGTGCTTGGTTATAACAACGTTTATGGTAGTTATTATCACATAGCTCACAATGTTTATAAGCTTCACGTATAAAATGACGACAAACAGCACAACGCGTACTGCTTAAGAAAGAGATACGAGGTGGTGGCATATTTTTCTAGGTTACACAGACAGACAATAAGCATATGTTTACACAAAACAATATCAAAAAGCAACAACAACAATAAAGTACCCAAAATTATCTCGATGAACTATCTGACAACGGTGTGACTTATGTATACATCTTGTATGTATACGTGAACTACAGACAAGGCAACGTAGACCTTGTAAGAGAATCTTATGACAAACGTCACAATAGGTTAAAGTAAAAAATCGTTTTCGAATCTAAGATTTTTCGAGATGGATGAATAAATAGCAAGAGATTCGTAACTTACAAATGAATGATCAAGTTTTGGCTTTTCTTCGAGTTCAATTTCGGGCTCAAGTAGACAATCTAATGTTATATCCCATGAACATGGTTGTCTAAACAAAAAAATTCAAAAATCGAATTTCGTTTTTGTTTTCGCTGTTATTTTTCTACCTTGATATCATATAAACAGGCGTATATGTGCGAAGATTCGTGACTGAATGTCTTGTTGCGCGTGATTCAAGCGCATTTACCAATGTTTCGTCATTTCGTGGTGCCAACTAAATAAATATTCTTTTTCCCAATCAATTAATCAATCGAAACTTACGGCAGTCGTATGTTTATTGGGAAAATGTACACGAATAAAATTACTCGGTGTTAATGTTGGACTTTTAGGTCTTGGAGACTCATGATCTTGAGAATAAATCGATGAAATCGATGCATTATGTGGATGAGATAGTTTCGATGGTGGTGGTGACGAACAAATCGAATGTGTTTGAGTAGGAGAATATTGTAATTGATGTTGAAAAGGAGGCGAATTATTTAATGAAGATATTTCATTGAATGATAGAGAAGGAATGATTGGATTGGAATTTTCATTTTCAAGTTCACGAAGATATTCAGTTAATGTATCACGCGCTTTTGTTAATGTTTCAATTCGATCAGTTAAACGTTGAAACTCCTAAATTGAAAAGTTCGTTTGTTTGTTTTTTTTTCTTTCATATTTTAAAACTCTCGTACTTGTACATAGAACGATGGTTGAGTTTCTCGAAAAGCGAGATTATAATTATGTACATCGGCTGTTAAATGTTTTAACATCGTCATTAAATCATTAAGAATTTGTCGACATTTAATCGGATCACGATGTCGTTTTCCTTCTTCGATTTTTTCCAAAATAATCCGATGAAAACTATCTTTTTGATCAGTTGATTCTGGTAAGTCCTTGTACGAATCCATGAGAACCGTACTATTCGTTCGATTGGTTTGTACAATTAACGCCATTGAAAATCATGAAGATGATTTTACGCAATAAGATAACAACAACAATAACGACGACGACGACGATGACAACAACAATAAAAATGAGTAATCTATAAGAAAAAATGGATGTCAATAGTTTCTTTTCTCTTCCTTTTTATCTTCATTCATCGAAATTTTTCACAGTTAATTCCATGCATAGTTATCTCTCTTCAAAAGAAAAAAAAATGTAAAGAAAAAAGAAAAGGAAAATGAAATAGTATGATGTCGATGATGTTAGACAAGCTAGACTGTTGATATTAACTTCCGTTTCTTCCAGTTTTTTCTTTCATCTATTCAACGAGGTGTGAAATGATTACTTTCCTTCTGTATTAATTATTAATTCATTTGTATATTAAGAAAAAGGGAAAAAAGAGATGACAAGAAGAGAAAACGACTTGCTTTTATAAGTATGAATAAGTAAATAGAAGCTATTTTGTTCTCTTTCAAAATAATATTCGAGGTTTTCAATGAAAGACATGCGGATTTCTATAAAGTATGGCTGATCCCTTTTGAGTCTCTTTTAATTGAATATGCAAACGTCTTTTTCATCGACTAACATAATATAAATTTTGTGTGTTTTCTTCTTGACAACCTTAGTAGCTCTCTCTCTCGCTCGCTCTCTTTTCTTGCTTATTTAATTGCATAACGCAATCGTAATTATTGCAACGACGAGTAAGTCATGTGCAGGGCAAACCTTGAACAACTCAAGGGTTAAACAACAGCAATCATCCAGGGCCTTGCTATTACGTATGAAATGAGAGAAACAAAAAAAAACGGAACAAATGTATCATTGATGTATACGAGAAACAACAACAAAAAATGAATCATTAATGAGCAATCAATTGACTAGCTATGAAAAACTGGATGTCAAATGATAAGAATAAAATCGAAATGAATCAGTGAAATTTTATCATACTCGACTCGTCATATCCCATTTGATAGAATGGGAAATATTAAAAAAAATAATAACAACAACAACAACAACAATAAAAAAATAATCATAATAACATCATATATACAGACAGACAGACAGACAGAAAAGAAAAATATTTACTAGTTGACTAGTGATTTGTTTAAAAATAAAAACCAATCGACGAACGGAAAACAGATGAGAGGACGCTAGTAATACTGCATACAGTCTTGAAATAAACTCATCAAGAACAGAGGAATTTAACATTGAAAATGTGTTATCTCTACATTTGCCTTCATCGGAAAGCGCAAGACCGTTGTTTTCTGTTTAAACATGAAGGTAATTAGTAAGAAAAGAAACAAAACCGTGCGAGAGATATCCTGCATAGCGCATAAAAAATAGAATTTCAAAGTTTTCTATGTCTGATAAAATTGTAATTAGAAATTTTATTGGTTTTTCTTAGGGAAATAACCATTCGATAGCATAGGGAAATTCACGACCCCAAAACCATTCCGAATGTTGTCCATCGGCTTTGACACTCAATATCAAACGATTGGGATCGGTTCGATATTCTTCAGTTGTATTCTTTAAAATTTTAATCATTCGTTGCATGTCACTAACCATTGTTTGACTTTCTGCTTGACCACCGAGAAAATAAATTCGTGGTGGTGATTGTTGAAAACGAAATTTTTCTGTCAATTGAAAAATATCATCAGTAAACCAAAATGACGGACTAAAAACGCCGATTAATCCAAAGATATCTTCATATTTCAATGCAGCATAATAACTACAAAGACCGCCGAGTGAACTGCCAAGAATAGCCGTATTATCTCGATCGATTTTCGTTCGAAAATGAAGATTAATAAATGGTCGAAGTTTATCGACAATGAACGCTAGATATTCATCGGCTTGACCGCCGCCATATTCGGGATTTGGATACGGTGTTAGCTCATTGATTCTCTCGGCACCACCGTTATCAATTCCGACGACAATTAAATTCTTCGATAGACGATCTAAACTTTCGTCCATTTGCCATTCGCCTGAGAATGATGTTGCTCGATCGAACAAATTCTGTCCATCATGTGCATAGAGAACGGGATATGTTCGGTTGACATCCGTTGAATAACTTCGAGGTAAATATATCCAAATACGTCGTGTACGTGGAAGATAATTCCACATGGAAAAATTCGAATCAAGAATATAAACTTGATTCGTAGCTGTATGAGTAACACCTGATGTATCTTCCCATTGTTCGATTGTCAAATTAATTATTTCGGGATTAGTTGACTATAAAAATAGAACATTTCGTTTTGTTTTTTTGCTTTTTATTCGACATACTAAACGTAACTGTCGGTTAGCTCTCGATGAACCATCGGCCCATGTTTCCGTTGTATCCCAACTGCCTCTTGTTATCTTAAATTCAACATATTTCACATTTTTAAAATCGATTGTTAACGATTTTGTCAACGGATCGAATTGATAGTTTTCATCATTCGGTACCCAATCATTCACCGAACTTGCAAAGTAAATCTTATCATACAATCCGGTATAAAATCTTGGCACATTCTGCAATTGAAATTTCACAACAACTGCATTCGTACAAGTACAAACTAAAAACGCTCAAGATATAAAACAAAACAAAACAAAAAAAGTCAATGCATTTCATCTCACTAAAAAAAAGCAGGACAATCGGTCGAAGCATATTCAAAAACTAAATCATTTAATCTTCAATTTTTCTCATGCTTTTATATACTCGTATTTTAATAAAAGAAAATAGTATCAAATAACACGAGATAAGGCTTTTAGAATGTATCAAATACGATGAACTTTTTTTCACTTATATATATATTGACCGCTATTTTTTCCAGTCGGGTATATATTCCCAAGCAATTGCCATTTAGTTCAAATGGCTGCAATAGTGCACTGTTTTTTATTTGAATTTATTCCAGCTCATGAAAAATACGAAGATATCGATCTATCCGATGTTATCGATAGATTCAAAAATTACGCGTCAATTCAATTGAAATGTACGAAACCTGACGATTCAATTCAGTAATTTACGATCTCAGGCCTATAATTATTTCTCGTTTGTAATTTCAGAAATATGCCAGCGGTTATTATCCTGAATTTAATGAATTTCTACGGCGAACAAATGAAAATTTCATTTCCATCGAACAATTTGAAATCATTCGTCAAAATCATTCGACAAAATACTTCGAATATTCATAAACGTGCTCAATTAATATTGATGGTTCATCTCACTCACATGAATTTACATTTGCCATCAGTCGTTTTACTCTTTAAGAAAGCTGAGACTTTGTTTGTCTATACGAGTCTTACGCCACAATTCGAACAATGGAAATCGATTGTTTTAAAAGCGATAAATCATCCTCATGTAAATATGAAATTCAGTTCTACGATAAACTTGCTTTTTTTTTGTCTATAGATCAATCAACTCATTCGAAGTTTATTACGACAGATTTTCGGGATCAACGTACAGTTAAACAACAAGGCCACGTCGGAGGTTCAAGTACATTTTGTGTCCTTCGATTGTGTTGATCTACGGGGATTTATCGGTCTAAATGAGTTTTTCATAAACGCGTCTCATTTCCTATCAAAAATATCTCAATGGAAAGCAGATGCTGAGCTTTTGAATTTACTCCTTAAAATAGATTTAATCAGTCTTGTTCTATATCAATATACTCATCTACGACTTCGACAGGTAAAATTACTTATTTTCCTATTGACAAAACACGTTCGTTCAAATGTTTTGTTTAGCAAGTCGATGATTTGAATACGAACGATTTTCAACTGTTAAACAGATCAAAACTGAATCTCTTCAATGATCAAATCGATTGGTTTCAATCGAAAGATACAATCGATCTGAACTATATCAAACAATTTCTCAATGCAATCGACGATAGTACACAAAAACTCGACTTTATTTTCTCTAATTGATTATATGTATATATTTTATTCGATAGAGAATAATGTTTTGAAAAGAAGAACACATTACACCTGAGTAATTAATTCTATACATAAAAAGAAAAAGAACAAAGAACTCGATTAGTTTTAGAGAATTTCTTCGCTTGAATCCATTGGTTGAATATCTTGTAACGAACTTTGCGATTGCATTTGACTTTGATCGTCATCGGTAACCGACGACGCTATATCTTCCATGCCGAAAAGAAGATCTTCATCTTTCGAATAGAATTTATCGGCATTTTCTTTCAATTGATTATTAGCACCTTTTGGATCGAGATCCATACTCCAAGACATGTACATATAAGAATAATGATAGTTTTTCAAATGTCGATGTACCTGAATTAAGAGAATTCACAATTTGAGATTTCGCAAAACAAAAATGAAATCAACGTACTTTACTAAGAAGATAATAAACTAGTGATTCTTTCGGTGCTATCTGTCGTAAATCTTCGAGTTCAATAAGAGCTTCTTGATAACGTTCAAGATGTAATAATAGTCCCGCTCTAAGAAAAAAACGAAATCATATTTTCTGTTGAAATTTTTTTTTCGAAATCGATTTTTTACTTATGAAATTTACACAATGCATTCTTTCGATCGATTTTCAATGCATCATTCAACAAAGTTAGAGCTTCTTCTGATCGATTACATTTATGTTGAGACTAAAAAAAAATATTATTATGATTAAATATTTCCACGCAAAACTCTCGAACGATTTACCACAGCTAAATGACAGAGTAGATCGGGATTTGTTCGAAAGATATTCGTTGCTTTATTGAAATGAAATTCAGCCGATTGAAATTTCTCTTGTTTTAAATAAACCATCGCCACACCATTCCTACGAAAAAAACGAACAGAATGTTGTTGCAGATTTACAAAAATTCATTCGTACCAAGCTTTGTAACTTCTTGGATTGAGTTGAATAGCTTTTCGAAAACAAGCCATAGCTCGTTCGAGTTCGTCGATTAATGAATATTCATTTCCTAACAATGTATACGCATAGTCACATTCAGGTGCTAATTGAATGGCACGTTTAAATGCTTGAAGAGCCTTGTCATATTCATGATTTAAACTCAAACAATTTCCTGACGCACACCAACTCTTTAAAAAAAAAAGAAAGAATTTTGTTGAAAGAATAAATCAGTTTTTTGATTTACAGCTGGATGTTTTCGATCGATGTCTGTCAATTGATGAGCTAATGTTGCTAGACTGATATCATCTTTTAAATGCCAAAGAACTGTACTGTAATATTCTAATCCATCGATATGATAGGGATATTTCATTCGTAGTTCTCGATAGATAAGCGAAGCTTTTTGATAATCATGTAAATGATAATAACAATTGGCCAGATGTGATAAAACCCAAGGTGTATCGAGATGTTTCAATGAGATCGATTCAAACGTTTCGATTGCTTGTCGACAATCGTATTGAGAAAGATGCTGAAGACCTTGACCGAGTAATTTTAAAACATTAATTAAATTTTCAACCAATTCTATGGAAATAAAATGAAAATTAGTTTTCATTTTCAAAATTTCTTATTGAACAACAAAAACACAAACCAGGTGTTCGTTGATTTGTTTGACTCTTTCGTTTCGATTCACGTTTTGTACTAACATCCGATTCGATGGAACCATTGAGACTCGAATTTGTCGAACGAACTTGCGAACGTGTCGTCATTTTATTTGGAGATTCAGGTGTTACACTCATATCTGTACAAGGTGGTCGTTTTTGTGTCACACGTGTCGTACGTTTCGGTGGTCCACGAACTGACTTATTTTCTTTCTTAATGCTTGGTCCTTTTCGTGCTTCACTAATCGATGTCGATGCAATTTCATTTCGATGTACAATCGCTCCAGACGAGACCGGTGTTGTTGCATCCTCGAATTCATATTGTTGTCTAATAAACAAAACATAGAACTTTTGTTGAATGTCTTGAATATTTTTCCTACATCATGCGAGTATTCTGTCGTTTAGGTGCTAATGGTGGATTTCGTATTGATGGAATATAATCCGGTGGTTTGATCGTCGGAGGTGTATAGTTATCATTATCTTGTAATTGTTCAGCAAATAGTCCGATCGGTGTCGAAGTTATGAGCGTTGAGCCAACATTGAGTACTGATTCAGTTAGTTTCATCACAGGGACAGGTGCAAGAAGCGGACGTTCTTTTGTGCTTGTATTCATCGACTACAATCAAATTGAAATGATTAAATAAACGAGTGTTTGTAAAATTTTACATTTTCGATGATTTGATTTTCACTTGGTATGTCTTTGATTGATTCGATTGACGGTGTGAGACAGATATCTGGCGGATGATGAGTATTCTCGGCATATGAACGACTGGACTTGAGAGTTGCTGAACAGAATATACTCGTATCAACACGTTCACCTAATCGACATAGAGCTTCGAATGATGACCAAAGAAATGGATTTAATTTCAAAGATTTTCGATAGCATTCACTAGCTTTTTGATGTCGGTCAGATTTTCTAATTGAATTCAAATGATTATCAATCGATATTTCAGATTTAAACAAGAAAACAAATCTCACTCGCAAACTTTAGCTAACAATTGCAAAGCAAATGCGCTTTGATCGGCATGAACATGTGTGAATTCATCGAATGCCAGAGTATTGATCGATGAATTCGTACCGATTAAAACTGTTTCTGCTTCATGAAGTCTAAACAAAAGACAAATAAACCAATTGGAAACTCATTTTGAGCGTCAATTTACTTGTCAATATCAAAACAACATTTAGCTAGAAGAAGTTTAGCAGCTGGCAAATGATCGATTGAAGAATTCTTCAATAACCAATAGGATTTATTGATATCGCCACTTAGATAATAAGTTCGAGCTAATAAATAAGTTGATTCATCGTTTTTTACTAGACAAAGAGAGAGAAATATATTGAAAAAACAGCCAACCGAACATCGATTGATCGACTACCTTCGGCATAGAGTCGTTCAGCAAGAAAAATTGCGTCTGTATAATGAAAATTTTGAATAAATTGATTGATATAAATTTTAACTGAATCAATTGTGACGGACATTCACGACATAAAAATCAAAAATTTTCTTATCTAAAATAGGAATTCAATTGCATTAAGAAAACAGAAAGCAAAAATTTTCTTGAGAATGATTAGCCAGCACCAGAGAGGATAAAAAAGAAGAAGAAAAAATATTAAAATTAGAATTAAAATTTTTCACGTTTTTGAGAATTTAATATTTGACGACGTTTACGTTCGTTGGAGAGATGATCACAAGCTTGCTGAACATTAATAAAGTTCGTTTCGGCGGTTTTCTTAGCAGCTGGATCCTATAAAAGCAAACAAAATCCTCAACAGAAAATGAAAACTATTGTGTTTGTCATACTCGATATCGATCCGGATGCCATTTACGTGCTAACATTCGACATTGACTGTCGATTTCCTGTTGCGACGCATCGGGACGAAGATTCAAAGTCTAAATAATATTCAAACTCAATTCTTTTCTTCAATATGCAATTAAATCAGATCCTGTACTTCGTATGCTTGCCTATCACTTTCCGAATCTAGAGCTGTCCAAATTTCTGTCCATAGACCTTTAAAACCATGTTGTAAATAGAACCCATACAACTGTTTGACTATATTTGCTAATTGTTGATAGATAAGAACGAATTCATTGGATTTAAAGAAATCCGAAAGAACATCTTTGATTTTCACATTTTCACCGTTGATATTCACTTGAAGATTTTGATAGACAGCCGACGTTAAAACTAAACCAAAGATTAAACCGCCTGCTCCATAGATCAAACAACGTTTGAGAAATTTCGGTTGTTCTTTCGAAGTTAAATAGTCAATATCCCAATCGATTTTCCATTCAAGTAAACAACAAGAAAGAAATACGACACTGGGCAATGATGGCGAACTATCACGATAGCCGAACACAAATGGCAGGCCAAGAAATGCGCCTAACAATGGCCACACAAATGAACATTGTCGTGGACCAAGTGTACCCGCTAGATAAGCACCCAATGCAATTGAAAGACATGTGAAACAAGCGACTAAAAATGATAAAACTATATTGCCATGCCATGTGTCAGGAAATGCGTAATAGGTTATCAAACCGTAGAAACTCGATGTGAGATATTCACCTGAAATGAATGATTGTATTCGAAAAATAAACACGGTTATTTACTCGAAATCTTACTGAAAAATCGTTTTAATTCGAATGTCGGCGCTTTACGTTGTCGAATTTTTTTCTCATATGCTTTCAAAACAATATCATCTTGATTTACTTGTCGAACGTATTGATTCAATTTAAATGCCAGTTCATATATTAATCCGATACCAAATCCACCGAATGTTGTTAACCATAAGAGAGCATGTTGAATACGAGCTAAATAAAAATGATGTAAACCAACAAGACCGCCGACAAATGCAAATAAATACGTTAGACTAAGACTTTTCATTTAAAACGAAATAAGAATAGAATCATGAGAAAAATGAGTAGTCTAATTGAACAAATGTCGCCACTGTGCATTCGATTATTGACATCGATCGTTGCGTTTAGAAATCTCAAATTCGACGACATCTACTCGATATCCAGATGTCAGACATTCCTATACGTATGATGAACTTTTTTCTCTCACTCTCTCTCTCTTTCTTATATCGCATTGTACCTTTGGGTGATAATCAATCATTTGTTTAATGAACTCTAGACGAAACCACACAAAACACAATGTGCATAGATTAATTAATTTTCGCTTCGAAATCAGATGAAAATCAATTCTTTTCTCCTCTTTCTTTTTTTTGTTATTCAAAAGTGTTCAGATATTCACGTTTAATTGCCGATCATTATTACACCACAACATGTATGACCGAATCAAATGTATCGTAACCCGTATATATACATATATATATTTCTTTACGTCATTGCCATTAAAAAAAAAGAGAACGCTCATTTGTAAAAGGATTATAGTATAAATCAATAGGCAAATGATTGTTCGATTCATATACAAGTTCAAGGTACATTTTAACACGAGATTTTCGTTGGTGAAACCTTAAGAAAGAAAAAACCCTCGTTTATATCATTCAATCGAACTGTACTAAGAGTTCATTTGTATATCTCCGATGTTAATCGGTTCAATATGCAGTTAAGGCTTCGACTTTGTCAAGTGTTATAGTTGAAAATTTTCAATAAGTATCTTTTAAAGCCTCGAACAATTTGTTTTTGTTTTTTCGAATACGTGCTGATTTTAATGTAGAAGTAAATGAGCAACAGAAAGAAGGTGAGTGAGTGAGTGTGAGAGAGAGAAAAGGACAGAGAGAAAAAATGATTCTTTTCTTTTACTTGAGTAAAAATGCGTCCTTATACTATCACATACGCATATATATACTTTTACTCTTCTGACATATACAACGATTAAAAAGCGAAAAATTGTTCTGCGATCGATTAGTTTTTCAACAAAGCAAAATAACAATTTCTTTTCTCCTTCTAATCTCTAGTGTTCTTAAGATTTTTATGCTTGATTTACTAACTTAATTTACATTTCAAATGACATCACATGTTCGAACCTGTTATGATCATGAACAAATGATTTATGATAAACGAAATTATATTCATACAACCTATCATAACGAATGTTATCACGCACCATTGCCCATTCCATCAATAGATTTATGTGAAAATCTTCTCTATGAACAGAAAATTTATGATAATCGACTGTTAACAACGCCAATATCACATTTAAATAGTAATTGTGAACATTATGACAATACATTTATGCATATGTACGATAATCCAAATGAATATCGAGAAAATGTATAGTATTTTGTCTATTATCATCCTTATTTTTTGTTCTCTTTTTCCTAGTATTCATTTCAACAAAGTTTAATTAAAATTCCAGACGAAAACATTTATGATAATACAAAATGTGACGAGAAATCTTCGACGAAAAAATCTTCAATCATATTCTATATTGAAAACAAACGTTTCGTTTTCATAACATGTATAATTTTCATTTGTTTATTAATTCTTATTTCTATGGGCATACTTCTTTTTAATAAATTCTTTCGTCCCGTTGTTATACAAACGACAATTACTCAATCGAGTACAGCCAATCTAGTCACAACGAGTACATACATGCCCGGAAATTTGCCTTTTCCTTATTCGACTTGTCCATCAGATCGTTGGGGTAGTTCATGTCAAAATATTTGTAAACCATGTGGTCTCGGTGTATGTCATTCTGTTACGGGCAAATGCATTTGTCCTGTGGATATTTATGGCGAATTTTGTGATCTATGGAAAGGTGAGAAGAGAATAATTAGTTTTCGAAAAAAAAAAATTTATTTATTTTTTTCTTCTTCGAAGTTAATGATCAACCGAAACGAGGCGATATGACGAGTTAATTAGAACGAACGGATTCGTTGATTTTGTATTTCAATAACACTCGATAGACTTGAAAGAAAGTGTTTTATTCCGGTCTGGTGTGATCTATCTCATCATCGAATAACCTTTACAAAGCGAAAGAAAAAACGGCCAGACATAGATTTACATTTCTTTCTTTTTTTCCTTCTCGTTGCTCTCTTTTTGTCTTTTGAAAATAAATATTTAAAAAGAAAAAAGACTTCGAAATCACCTAGTTAAGTGCAATATATAAAAATGTATCTAATCAATAAACCTTGATTTGTTTAAACGATACGACAAGATAAAAAAAAGAACATCTATGATTCGGATTGATGCGCACATTCTTTTCATATTTCATATTTTTAACCTTCCTTGATGTTCGCTAATGGGTAAACAACCTTGTGACCTGAAGGTTTTTCGAAACATTTCTCTTCGGCTTCGACTCTTTTTTCTTCTGTCGATATTCACTTGATGAGCTAGTCATGTTTTTTATGGATATCTAACCGCAAACGAAACGTATCGAGGCACGAGATAAAAAAAGAAACGAGAGAGCAGAGCAAAAAGATGGCCAACAGCCGTATGGTTATTCGTGGAGTACCCTACAGACTTGAACGTCAAATTGGACATGGCTTGCATAGTCTTGTTTACGGTGGTTATGATCTACGCGATGGCAAACCCGTTGCAATTAAAATCGTGAATTTTCTCCATGGCTCATTTGCTGTCAAAGCCGATACGGAATCTCGTCGACAATCGTATTGGAAAGAACTCGATATGCTTTTATATTTACAACCATTGAATCCTTATATAATTCGAGTATTTAATTATGATAACAATGAACGTTATGGCGTTATTGTTATGGAACGTGGTGGAACTTTACGTGATACACTTGTCGAACATATGCTCAGTCGAAAATTGATACCAGATGCCGTTGTACATCAATATTGGATACAAATGGTCGAAGCTATTTACTATATGCATGAGATTGGCATTGTTCATGGTGATTGTAAACCTGAAAATTTTATTCAAGTCGGTCCGGATGGACAAACATTGAGATTAATCGATATGGGCATTAGTTTTCAATTACCACCGAATGTTACTAGTCGATTGAAGACTGCTGCTGGAACTCCCGGTAAATAAATCGGAGTTTTTTTTTGTCTTTCATTTTCATGTTTTGTGTTTCAAGATTATGTTTCGCCGGAAATGGTCAACACTCGTGTTGGTCTTAGTGCGCATTCACGTTGTGGCTACAAAGCCGATGTTTGGGCACTGGGCGTTATTCTATTCGAAATGGCCTTTGGCTTTCGTCCATTGCAATCACTTCGTAATAATGAAGCTAAATTATCTTTTCTTGGCCGATTACGTCGAGATATAAGCATACCTGAACATCCCGACAAGCAATTACGTGATATACTTAAACATTGCTTACGTTCGAATCCACGTAAACGTTATAGTATCGATCAAGTATTAAATCATCCTTATGTCACTGGTAAACGCCGGTAAAAATATTTCTCTTTCTTTTTCCTTTTTTTTCGTTCTTTCTCTTCTATTCGAATGATTATTTTGATAGACCATCATTCATTAATATTTTATTTAATGATAATTAAAAATAAATAAAGACAAAACACGAGTGATTAGAAACACACATCAAACAATATACAAAAAATGATGCAGAAACTTTGCGTTTTTTTTCTATAATGTGTTTTTTTTTTCGTTTTTGCTTGACAAAAGTTCAATGTTGATATTAAATATAATATCACAATCAAAAAAAAAATTAACAAATTATTTTTTTTTTGTATTTCGACAAACGAGTGTTATACATTCGGATTATAGTTTATGTAGTTTTCAGGAATTAAACCTGTTTTACCATTGATCGTACCCATAACCTAAACAAATTTGAAATGAAAACCAAAAATAAAAATCAAATAAACGAATAAACTCACCCAACCGGGTTCTCTCGATGGTCGAACTGAAATATTAGAAAAAGAAACGCAATTATAAAACAAATGAAATCTCTCAATTTACTATCAGTAACAGTTTCGTTTATACTAAATGATAATTCGGACTCATTATCAGCTGTACAAGGATACAGTGTCACTCCTTTGGTTGGCCTAAAATAGAATATTAGCTCTTTTTTTTTTTGAAATCTTGTTCACGAACGATTTCGGTATGCTTTTCGTTGAACTCAATAGCCGATTTGAAGAGTCAGTCATTGATAATTGTTTGGAAAAGAATGATGTTATCGAACGTGATGTCGATGTACTCGGCAATGATGTCGTAGGAATTGAAATATTATTCAACGATTCCGAACTACTACTTGAACTAGCTAAAGAAAACATTTCGAATAAGGAAATGTGATCGGATGATTTTATCGTTGAATATTTACAATCTTTACGAAGGTTGTCATCGTACGTTGGCGGAAACAGATGTTTATTGGTTTCATCGATATGATAATCAGGGTTGTATAAACCACGTCGGCGTGCATCTGCTGTTGTTTCGATCATTTCATTCGTAGGCGGTGGTGCACGTCGCGCAATTGACTAAAAGAAACGACCGGTTTTTATTTGTTTTTTTTTTTCATGAAAATTTTTTGTTACAGTTAATGATGAAAGTGATGAACTGAGATTGACTCCACCTGGTTGATCATTATCGGTTGAGCCAACCATTTCATCGATATCTTGTTGTTCTAATTTTGGTTGAAACATTTTTTCATAATGAAGAACGATTAATTCGACGATAGCATTGCGAAATTTAATGTCGTAAATCGATGAGACAGTTTCGAATTCGGGACGAAGCAATGACGGACCAAAGCAAACGCCAAGATTGACCGGTGTCATCAGATTTTTATCTTTATGTTCGGAGACTCTATTGTAAAAACAACACAAAACAAGTTTTTCGAATTAACACAAAAGAAAAAAAAACGTTGATTACTTATGTAAATGAGTCATAAGAATATAGAGTAGATCATAGTTTGGTTTAGGCAATTCTTTTAATAGGCCATGAAGTGTTCGAATTCGATCTGCCTTATCATCGATCACTAGAAATCAAGAAGAAGTAAAAATGAAGTTTGTTCGAATCGAATTTGACTTACTAGCAGCTTCAATGAAACGATTATGTAATTTAAACGTAAAAATTGGTTCTTTCAATGTTCGTAAGTAGAGTTTGAGAGCTGAACATATCGTTTTCAATTCCATATCTTCTTCGACAGGTGTTGCCAACCGTTGTGCCAATGTTTTATGTGCATCTAAAATACAATTCTTCGTCTTTTTCTCTACAAAATCACAGATCTCACCAAAATGTCCTGTAACAACTGAATTGACTTTCGATTGCATTCCAACAACTCGATAGAGACCTTGCTCGTCCACTCCTCGTTTTTCAATAACTTGAATACATTTCTTAACAAAATCAATGCCCGATTCGTCCAATTCATTTTGCATTTCAGCCTTCGATGATAACTGTTGTCGAGTAATAAGAATTTGCCCACCTGTTATCGATACCCAACCTTCATAATCCTCGTCAGTCATTGCTTGACATGTAAACACGGACATCTTGTCCGTTGAACCACCTTTCTCAATTCCATGCAAATCAAACATATATCGTTTGTCGAGTTTTTCATCGGGCGGATGAACAAAACAATGTCGAACGTAAATATCATACGGTGTCAACTAAATGCAAATAGATTTCGTTTCCATTTGATTTCTAATATCATCCATCGAAAAATTTACTTGTTTAGTACTTGTTTGCGTGAAATTGATCATTCGAAGTAGATTAACATCTTTTCGATATTGACAGTAATGTTTAGTTACTGTTGTTGTACCGATGATTTTGTCTTTGAATATGAGAAGAGAAATTGTAGATCAATCGGAATAGATCGAATTACTTTTTTCAATAAGAAACAAATAACCTTCGCGGTCAAATTCTTGATTTTTTAATAGATGATCTTCGGGTTTCTAGAATATCAAATCGATTTCTTTCGAATAGTTTGTTATTCAACGTTGATTTTAACAAACCATTAACATCTTCCATTTTAATTCTTCACCTTCACGTTGAAAACAATCGAAATTCTCTCGAATCTAAATTGATCTTCGTTAGACAATCGATTCTTTCGATTCGTCGTTCTTACTTTCAAAACACGATGATGCAAAAATCTTATAAAATAATCAAATTCCTTATAAATTTCTTGTCCTAGAAGAAAATATTCGAACTCAATCACATGCATAAATAAATTCTCGGCATACCAGCATGATAAAACGATAGAAAATTTAGCATCAATGCTAAAAGCTAAAAGAAATAATAAAAAACAAAAACTCAATTCAAATGGTAAAATCAGTTCGATTTTACTGTTTCAACAAAATCGAATTTTTTCCGTTCTTGAACTTGTTGTAAAAGAAAAACATATTCGAGTGTTTCTTCACGAAATTTCTTCGTTTGAACCTGTAGATTAGCATCGGCTTCTTGAAATAGATCCGAACGTTTCGTCGGTATTTTAGCATTGTTCTCAATCATTGCACAATAACGTTGTGTTGTCTTATCGAATTCTTTTTTTTTATTCTACAAAAAAATATTACGATTATAGCTTTTTTTTTCTTCTTCATATGATAAAACGAACTTTAGCTTTTCCGATTGTATTCTTTCGGAATTCTTCGAGTTTTTTTAAGTACGTTTCCGATGAAGAATTCTATATAGAAGAAAGAATAGCAACAGATGGTTGTGTTTTGATTAATATAAACATACGAGTGCATCGCGGGCTTCTTCAATTCGATGCAAAACTTCGCCCATATACGAAAGTGATGATTCTAGATGACGAACAAGAAAATCACTTTCACAATTCATCATATTTAAACAAACCAATATCTCGTTCTTCATCTGTTTGTTTACTTCCAACGATGAAAAATTTAAATGTTTTCAATGTTTCAGCAACACCACGTGATGCTTTCGAAAGATCTATGGCAAAAACCATATTTATATATGTGATGAATAATAACATTGAACATACTTTTATTTGCTGTCATAACTTCATTTAATTTCTTAATCAATGTTTTAATCGAAGTCGATGTATTCTCAAGTTCATTTTCATGTTGTCGTAATTTCTCTCGAAATTCCGGTGAATCGGTAAGTGCTTCAGTAAATTCAAGTGGTGGTAATTTAAGTACCATGATAAGAAAAACAAATCGAAATCAATCTTGAATAATAACAATAATAGTAATATAAAAAAAAAAGAAAGAAAACGCAAACGATAAAAATAGACGGAAGCAAATGAAATAAATATGATTGTTATGTTTCTTTTTTTCTCACATTTCTTTCTAACATACTAACAAGCCGAACACAATACAAAAGAAAAAGCTTCAGAGAATGTACATCGATATAAAAAAGGCAAGTTGAAAGGAAAGAGAAGGAATCGCGATTTTTTCTTCTTCTTCTTCTCTTGGTTATGCATATAGACCAGCAACTCGTCTTTGTCTTCGAATGACTGCTGTATTTACGTTATCAGAGATGCCGCTTACAAAACGGAAAGAGAACAAATGGCACAGTAGTGTGCGTGCGCGTATAGCAATTATGGACAACAAGTCGTTCGTATGCTGTTTTTCCTTCTCTGTGAACGAACCTCTCCTATTTCTTATGTATGTTTGTGTATTAACAACTTCTGTACACTAGCATGATTACATATCAAGCTGTGTGTCATAGACAACGTGTTCGACTTGTTTGAAATCGACATCTATCTACATTTGTAATGATATCGAAAAAAAACGCACTAAGATTGTGTAGGGAGAGAGAGAGAGAGAGAGAGAGAGAGAAAGACTCCTACAATAATTGCTGACGTCATCGATGGCCTCCGAGTTATGATTTGTCTGTCTATTTTATCCTAACAAGGTTATCCGAACTATTAGATAAAGAAAATCTCATGTGTGATATAAATCACTATATTCACTTGATATGTTAGAAGAAATGATTTTCACGAGTTCGTGTGTACATGGCAGCACATACAGCTGGTTAATATAGATAAGAAATAAGATCTTCGTAATGTGTTTTTTTTCTTCTTCTTCTTCTGGATTAGAACAAAAATATCATCCATATATACATCAACAACAGACATGAAAAGTGATGATAGAATTGCGCCATAAGACCATTCGTTTTTCTTTCGAGATAATATCCTAACGAACAGCTAACAGAAGAGCGTCACTCATCTGCTTGTCATTGACAGATCATCAAATATCCGATTCAGATAATTACAAATTTAGCTACGAATTCAATTGCATTTAAAGACAAATAAGAACTTTCAATAAATCCTCGATAATCTATTTTTGAGACTTGATTTTTCTTATTTTCCGGCAAAAAAATCGATGATTCATCGTCGACCAATCAGATTTCATCCGATAGAAAAGCGACATATTTAACCAAATGCGAAATTCAATATTCCAATCTCGACAATGTTCGAAAAATTATGACGAAAAAAAATTTCTTCGAATTTCTTGTTCTCAACTTGAAAATTGTTCGAATAATAAACAAGTCTGATTGGAGGATAATTTTACCAAACTTTAGTAAACATCATCAGAATCTCGTCTTCTCTTTCTCAGTTTTTTGTTGTTGTTGTTTTTTTCTACTGTCCTTTACTCTTTCACTGACTAGCAATGTTCAATTAATCTTCATTCGACATTTTCATTTTTAGAGAACTATTGAAATTCAACTATGTCGACGCCATCGGCTAAGACTGCAACTGGTAAACAAACAAAAACAACGACAACAACCGTTGTTAAAACAACAGCTAAACCTCAAGCTAACACAAGTGGTATCGCATCGAAACTTCAACGACCAAAAACAACAGCATCAGGCAAGAAAGTCGTCAATTCTCATTCGAACCGTTTATTGAGTTCGAATGGTCTCATGCGATTTTCTCGTGGTCGAATGTTTCATCGACGTGCTTTGTATCGTATTAGCAAATGGAAAACCGCTCAAGCGAAATTACAAGGTGATAAAACAAAGAAAACAGCTGGCAGCATTCAAAAACGAACATTAGCTTTGAAGAAGAAACCAGTTGGAGGTGATCGTAATGGCAAAGAACGTCTTGTTCGTACAAATCGATTTGTATGTTTGCTAGAAAAGAAAAAAAAGCACAGAGAAAAAGAGAAAATTCGTTCTTTTTTAGCCACGTTATTATCCAACTGAAGAATTGCCCAAAAAATTCTCAGTCAAACGAAAATCATTCGCCAGCCACAAACGTAATGTTCGTTCAACACTTACGCCTGGTACAGTTGTCATTCTTGTTGCTGGTAAACATGCCGGAAAAGTAACTTTCAATTGAGTTTTATAATTCAAAAAAAAAAACTAAAAAACATGTGTTTTTTTCTTTTTCGTCTAAAGCGTGTTGTTATTGTCAAACAATTATCATCCGGTCTTCTCTTAGTTACTGGTAAGAGACGAAGATGATTCGATTGATGAAGTTTATTTTTCGTTTTTGCAGGTCCATCGAAATTAAACGGTGTCGCTTTGAGCCGTGTTAATCAAATCTACGTTATTGCAACAAGTACTAAACTCGATTTATCATCAGCTGATTTCAGTAAATACGATGACAAATTCTTCAAACGTGTTCGTCAAGCCAAGAAAAATGGTGAAAAAGATATTTTCGAACAGAAGAAAGAAGTAAAAGTCAAAAGTTGAAATCATCGATTGACTGTTATGTTTCTTTGTTTCGCCTTTAGAAAACAACACTCAGTGCTGAACGTGTCGAAGCACAAAAAGCTGTTGACACAGCCGTTCTTAATGCCATCAAAGCTAATGCTGATTCACGACTTCTTCGTCAATATCTCAAGAGTCGTTTTCAACTTTGGAATGGTGTTTTACCACATAAATTAAAATTCTAAATATTCTTCAAGAAAAACCTGATTTTGAACAACAAGAAAAAAAATCACAATAAGAATAAAAAACCAAAGTAAAATAAAACAAAAAACAACAAATATTTAACATCGATCGTTTCGACTTTTTCTGTTTGTCATGATTTATTACCAGTTAATAGTTTTGTTGTTTTTTTGTTTCATTTTTCAATTTTTCTTTTCCAATCGTAGGAGAGAAAAGTGAAAGAGAAAAAAAATAAAATTTCTATACAACAAAAAAAATCAACGAAAGTGTAATGAAATCATCGATATATGATTATTATCGAAAAAAACAACTCGTCGACACTTAGTGTCCCATTTTCGTTACTGTTAGACACGAAGAGAGTAGGGAGAGAAAGAAAAAGAAAAAAAAATGATGAATGAACCTCATCCACCTATACCATCGTCATCGAGAATGCCATCGACGCGTTCACGTTTGCCATTTAGCGAAGCACCATCGATTAGTATGATTAAATTAGAACGTGGACTTGTTCATCGTTCGCTTCTCTATTGTCTTGAACGAGGTTACTTTTCTCTTATTCGATATTTACTAGAATCAGGTACGGGCAATGTACGAGAACGAGATGCTGAGGGTCGAACAAGTCTTATCTATTGTTGTTTTATTGAAAATGATTGTTGGGCACAAAATATTGCCATGACATTAATTGAATATGGTGCCAAAATCGAAGATCATGATCAACGTGGCTTGAACGCTTTACATTACGCCATTATCACTCAACGTTTGATTCTTGTTCGACGATATCTTGATTCATTAGATTTTGATCTTAGCCGTTCGACAGATATTCATGGTAATACATGTTTACATTATGCATGTTCAACGGGGAATTTCGATATTGTTCGTTATGTTCTCAATGCGATGAAACGTTATTCAATTGATTTAACAATAAAGAATCGTACGGGTTTGACAGCCTATGATATTGCTTGTCAATTAAATCATCAACGTTGTCAAAATCTCCTACGAAATGAAATGACATTGCAAGATCGAGAACATCAACCGACGAAAGTCTCGTTCGAACCGAATGTTGATCGACGTTTTTCAATTCCATCTCGAATACGTTCGATAACACCGTCGACATGTTATGCTGAATCGATTGTTTCCGTACCATTTTTCGTTTCGAGTTCACTAAGTTTACGTAAACGTCGACAAAGTACAATTAGTTATAACAATGAAAATCTTCATACAACAACAGCAAAATTTATCGATCCAATTGAATCACGTAACATGGCGTTGAAACGCAACGAAACATTGGATAATTCACTTGTTCATCAAGCAAAGAATCGTCCTGATTTTGCTCCAGCATCACCAACCAATCCAAATTCATCATTATCATCAGCAACGACAACAACAACAACAACAACATGGCGTGATGATGTTTCGAAAATGTTCGATCAATTACAAACACTGAAATCGCCATCGTACAGAAAGAGTATTCAACATGAATTGAGCAACGAATTATCTTGCGAACTATTCGAACGTTTATATGGCATGGGCGGCGCCGATGGACATGATTGTAGTAATCATCAACCGTTGTCATCGAGACCGTCGGTTTCATCACAAAAAGTCGTTCATCGACGGCGTAGTAGCCAAGCGAGCGTGAAATCATCGAATAAATCGAGAAAATAAACGGATCTGCTTTTTTTTAATAAAAACAAACAAACAAACAAACAACATTTTTGCTTAGTTTATTTTGTTTGTCGTGTTTATTTTTGTAGATAAAAGAAAAACTAATAAAACAAAATGAAACGAGAAGTCAATACTGTTTGGGATTATGTTCAAGCACCATCGATTGACGGATTTATTCAAACAATTGGATATTTTCTTGCTTATATCATTGCCATGTTTTTAGCATCAAGATTTTTTCCAAGTGTAAAAGCTAAAAGTCCAAAGAAATCCTACGATCTCACCGGTCTCTACATATTCATTTTTTTAACAATTTTAATTCCATTTGGTTACTACAATCGATATTTATCTTTATTATTCATTATCGAAAATTTCGTTTCATTTTTTATTGTCATTAATTTATTTGCAATTACATTCAGTTTCTATTTGTTTATTCGAGCACCATCGTATGGCAGCGGTAATCCATTACTTGAATATTGGAATGGACGAGAAAAAGATCCGATGTTATTCGGTGTTGATTTAAAAGTTTTCTTCTATCAACCAAGTTTAATCGGTTTAGCTCTCGTCAATGTCAGTCTTGCTGAAGCACAAATTCAAGTTTATGGTGCATTAACACCTGGCATGATTTGCTATCAAGTCTTTTGGTATTTATATCTTTTAACTCACTATATTCGCGAAGATTTTATGCTGTGGACATTTGATATCATCGAAGATCATTTCGGTTTTATGCTCGTTTGGGGAGATTTAATTTACGTGCCATTTCTTTATAGTATAGCTGGTTGGTTTGTTGCTGATAATGTTAAACAACCATTGACATTTGTATGGGTAGCTGGAACGTTAGTTATGCATTTTGTTGGCCATTATGTATTTCGAGAATCGAATTGGCAAAAATTTGATGTAAGAAAATATGGTTCACAGGTCAAAATCTGGGGTAAACCCGCTCAATTACTCGACGGCCGTTTACTTATCTCAGGTTTTTGGGGTATTGGCCGACATTTGAATTATACCGGTGAAATTCTTGTTTATACATCGATTGCTCTTTGTTCGGGCACGAATTCATTTATTCCCTATATTTTACCATTATCACTTTTTATACTTTTATCACAACGTGCTTATCGTGATGATCAACGTTGCCGAAAGAAATACGGAGCAACATGGACTCGTTATTGTCAAATAGCCAAATTCCGCATGATACCAATTATTTATTAACGCAAAATAAACTAGCTCTTTCCTTTTTCTTTTTTTTATAAAACATATATTTCTACAATTGATCGTCGTAGTGTAATTAGTGATAAAGATCGAACAATAAACAGATAGAGAATAGGTTCAACTAGATACAAAAATATTTCAATATAATAAAAAATTAATTTCATGTAAAAGTCTTCCATTGGTATATGAAATAAAATAAGAAGAATTATTTTCCATAATGACCAAAGAAGAACAATCATTGATGATGTACGATTATTTCGAAAAGAATAATTACTTTTTAGTTGCTGTCGATGAAATAAACAAAGAACAATGTAAGGAATTAAACAGCTTAATGATAAAATAAAAAATGTATATGAATAACGAAATGTATAATCGACAATACAAATATCGAGACTTCGATCAAATGCAATCGATGCCCATTGATCACTAAGACTTGGCAATGTTAATAAACAAGAAAAAATCCAAAGGAATAAAATTATAGTTATCCATTGATGAGAACTAATCGGTTGAGATGATTTTCCAAATAGATAATAATAATACCAATCGATTTGTAAGAAAATAATTAAATGTAAATGAAAATGTGTGAGAACATGAAGAAGATAACTTTGAATATAACATGATTCAACAAAATAGACTAAGATTAAACGAAACCAATTCGTTAGAAATAAACACGAACAAATAAAACGATTCGTTTTTCGATTATATATGAAAAATATCAAATGACATACAAAACTAATTGTGACATAGATAATGCTTATCGAAATCATTGACACATACACAGTGAATGATGCAAAAGGTTTACATTTAGATGAGGCTATCCTTCGAAGGAAATGATGATGATGAAGAATGATATTTTCCTCTCTTGATTATTCATTGTGAAAACTTGACATTTTACTGTTGAACTCAAGAGAATAACGACTCGTTCATCTTGTCAATCTCATGTCAGAAATTTATTCATAGATATTTAAAAAAGTGAACAATAAATCTAATCTAAGCACTTTGTCCCATAGCTAGAGCTTTTTCCATTGATTCTACACTTTGTTTTAATCGTTCTCGTCGTTGTTGTTGCTCGAATGGTTCACGCATCCATTCGAAAAGAATCGCCGATGTAAATGCTGAACTTAATTTCGTATCCAAAATCAACGCACATCGAGTTATAAACCAGTAATAATTTATCTGTGAAATTCGATCAATAAGACGTTTTTCAACGACACGACAATATGCAGCTACAGCAATCTGAACATCCAATGCAGCTTGATGTTCATTCGAACGATCACTTAGATCTAAAGAATATCCGTTGATATTCACTATCGATGATTTATCTTGGCCTGGTTTGGGTTTTTCTTTATGTTCAAGAAACCTCTCTTTGATTTTATTAACTGTATCCATATAGTAATGATTGAGTGTAAATACTCGTTCTTCAATTTCAAGCATTTTATCAAGATCATTTCGACATTGTTCTTCACATTCATCGATCGTTCGTAAAACGATGGTAACTAGTTTATCAAGCATTTGATTTTTATAACTAATTTCATTTGCAAATGCTCGATTGAGTAATTGAATGAGAATCCGTCGAAAATATTCTCCATTCGATTCGATTAATGTTTCGCATGGTTCACGAAATTTGTTCTGTTCAATTCGATAGAGTCGTTCAATGATACTAAACGATGGAAAGTTTGGTAAAGCCACACCGGCATTTTCATCGAGCAATGTCAAAATAATCTCACGATATTTTGTCGAGAAAAAATTCGAGAATAATTTTCGAATTGTTTCCGCACAAGTTTTGTGTTTCTTATGAATTTCATAGGCAATATGATCGCTGGTCAACGAAGAGTCAAAATCATCGGATTGATAACTGTTGTCACCCATGAACATTTGTAGATCATTATCATAGATTCCATTAACACGTGCCGAAATGAGTTCATTGTATTTCTTCAGAAGACCAATGTAAATAGCCCAACATTCACTTTCCGATTCAATTGCTCGTGGCATCTGTTTGAGATCTTGTTTTTTGAGTTTAATCTGTTTTCGTAATTCATCGATGATCGATGGTAATGTCGAACGAATACGATCCTGTTGAATCGATGCTAATCGTTTGATTAATTGTTCACAGCCGAGATATTGCTTTGGCACACCGTCGAATGCGTGATTCGTTTGAAAAAAGGTTCGTTCACGTTGACGCATTTCTGCAAACAGAACATTCCCATCGATTTCTTCTTGTGTTCGATTTAAAACCGCAATACATCCGAGTTCTAATTCCATTGCACCAGCGCCTATGCCTCGAAGTTTCTCGCCAATACCTTTATCGTATTTGTCGATTTTTGAAACAGCAATCAATTGTCGTTTACATCCGGGATCGTATGTTTTAGCTAATTGAATCGATTCCGATGTGGCAAAATCAACGGATGCAGGAATAACATGAAGAACAATCGCTGTATCAGGTTGAATATAATGTTTGATTAAATCGACAATTTGCTGATAGATATCTTTCGATTGATCACCAATTGGATTTCGTGTTATGCCTACAGAAACAGAGAGAGAGAGAGAGAATTGAAAAATTCATTTCTTTTGATTTTACCAGGTAAATCGATGAGTGTTAAATCTTCTTGAATATCTTGTTTGTAAACAGTTAAATAAATCGGCGATGATGAAACATTACAACTTGTTCCAGCTAAATGATTCGTACAATCGGTCACTTTCGACATGATTTGTGAAAGATCATCGATACGAATTTCAGGTTCATCTTTACAACGAATAGTTGCGTATTCGGATAAACTATTCGGAATATGTTTCATCCGTAATTCCAATGGACATCGAGTACAAATATTTTGCGCACGAGGCAGTTGCACACCGCTTAACGCTTCGAGAACCGATGATTTGCCGACTGATTGATCACCAACGACGACAATATGAGGAAGAGCAACTTTTTCATGATGTAAAATTTCTCTCATATCATCGACGATTTTTAAAAGTCGACGAGATTCAGGCGTGTTGAGGGCTTCGTGCAACATTTTTCTTGTGAAAAAAAGCCGCTGGCTTTTCGTTTTATAATCACATTCTTCACATGTCGGTTGTTAGGAGTAACAGAAACTCGTTATTATCAAAAAGAAGAAAACCAATAAGATTTAGCGACACGTGATGTTTTTATTTTTAATTAAAATGAACAAGTCATATTTTGTAAATGCCATGACTGATTGTCTTTACCCAATGCACAATATTCGCTATCAAGTCGCATGATTGTACCATCGATTTGTAGTTGATTGTTGTATTGTGATATGGCTTTAATATGCCAAATATTCGACGAGAGAAGATAATCTTTTCCATCGTTTAATTGATCGTTTGTGCCCGATGTCAATGTTGCTGGTAGAGTGAAAGCAAATGAAACATTATTTTCTTCGTTGAGGATAATTAAATCAATGAAAAATAGATCATGAATTGAGCCTTTGAAAAGATTTGTTTTCCAGTTGAATTTCGGCAGTTCATCTAGTTCAGGACCGAGTCGATCATTCATATCAGTTATTCGAATAAGCTCAATCATAGTTTTCGTTGATGTCGATGGTTTCAATCGGCAATGAGGAAAACGATGACGAAGAAAAACCGTTGTCATATTTCGAAAACAAATGAACACCGATGTTTCGATATCGTTCAATTTCGAACCAATCGATTGTGATAATGGTTGATTCGTAGTTTGTTTCGTTACACGAAGACCAGCAAAGAATTGTTGACGATAGGCAAGATATTGAAGATTAAACATGAGAAAAGCAAATGATTTATCTTGTTCATACAGCGCAATTAAACAATCATCTTCATTCGACAATTGACAAAGTCGAATCGGTGATTTCAGATCAGTTGTAATCGAAGTTGATTTTGTTTTTATGGAATTCCAATTGAATGCATATTCGTGTAATAATGACTGAATTCGTTGTCGATGTCGAACAGGTCGTGTATCGATTTCAATGAAAACGATTGCATACAATCGAAGATACTGTACACGTGCGAGCAGATCGATTTGCTCGAGATCGAGCCAACGAATCGATAGACTAGTTTCGAAAAATTTGATTGTATCGCATTTTTGTGACCAGATTAAACGATGTTTATCATCGCAGAATTCGAGAATAAATTCGAATCGATCGGAATAGTTCGTGAAGATTTTCTGATAATCAGGAATGCCCGTAAAGGATTTCAATGGATCGAATTTCGTTGTAAAGAATGTTTTCAATTGTGTTCGAATTTGTCGATTGAGATGATTTTGTATGCGTTGTTTATTTGTTAATGTCGATAGTGACGATGTCCGATGAAGACCATAGGAGAAAACTAAAGATCGCCAGAGACTTTCATCTTGAGAAACAGCGTGCCATCGTCGGCAAATCACTCCAATATTGAGCAAATCGATTGGTGTTAAAAAACGAAAAATATGGAGAAGAACATCATCAGGTAGCTCATTGATTTCTAATTTTTTCGATACAATATATCGAGGTTTAACCGCATTTGGCAATGGAAATTTTGTTTTCATACTCTTCGATGAACTTCGTCTCATTGCAATTGTTTATTGTATGTCTATTTTCAATCTTTCATATGAAAATCTGTCTTCATTGACAACGATCCTTTTCATTCAATAGATGTCCTACATAGACACGACATTCTTTCGTATTTACTTCACTTTATCAAATAATGACGGACATACAGACTTCATTTTTCTTTCCTTTGATTTATATAAACAGATTTTCACAATGAAATCATTCGAAAAGCATATAGTTAGAATTCTATCTACCCTCACCTTTGCCCACACATCCAGCTCATGAATCGCGAACATGTATATATAAATATACATAGATAACGAAAGAATCGAAACATTCTCTTTCGATTCTATCGCCAAGGTTTTCTAATAACTTCATTCGACTATTTATTCGCGTACATTTTTCTTCTTTAGATTACAATTTCGATATCATGTCAACGAAAGCAATCTACGAAACAACTGGAAAAAGATTATTAACTAAATATCTTGGATCGACAGCTATTGAATGTCGATGTGTTAGCATTGATAGTGATACAAATTGGACTGAAATTATTAATACTAATCCATGGTTACAAACCGAGGTTTGAAAGAGAGAGAAAACAATGAAAAGAATGTTTTGATTTGTAAATATTTAGCGTTTGGTTGTTAAACCTGATCAATTAATCAAACGACGTGGTAAACTTGGTTTAATCAAAGGTAATGTTGATCTTCAAGGTGCAAGAGATTTTATTCAACAAAATCTCGGCAAAGAAATCTCTGTAAGTAACCTCGAGTTTTCTCATTTGTCATCTCTCTCTCTCTCTTTCTCTTTGTGTTAAAGATTGGTCATACAACAGGCAAATTAAAACATTTTATTATTGAACCATTTGTCAGTCATGCAGATAATGATGAAATGTACATATGTATTTATTCGAATCGTGATGGAGAGACGATACTTTTTCATCATGAAGGCGGAATCGACATTGGTGATGTCGATGCTAAAGCTTTGACATATGCAGTACCAATTGATCAAACATTGAATGAAAATCAAATGGAAAATAGTTTATTAAAAAATGTGCCAAATGATCGACGCAGTTTACTATCGAAATTTATCATCAAATTATTTCAAGTTTATATGGATTTACAATTTACATATTTAGAAATCAATCCTTTAGTTGTTAAAACTGATGGCATCTATATTCTTGATTTAGCCAGTCGACTTGATCAAACAGCTGAATATTTATGCGCATCGAAATGGGGAAGCATTGAGTTTCCACCTCCATTCGGTCGAGATGCCTATCCCGAAGTATGTTCATCATTGAAATGAAGATTTTCCGAGAGAAGAAACAAACAAGAATTGATTCTTTCAGGAAGCATATATCGCTGAACTCGATGCCAAATCCGGTGCATCATTAAAACTCACTGTTCTCAATCCTAAAGGACGTGTTTGGACGATGGTTGCCGGTGGTGGTGCATCAGTTATCTACAGTGATACAATTTGTGACCTTGGTTATTCATCTGAATTAGCTAATTACGGTGAATATTCGGGCGCACCTAGTGAACAACAAACGTATGAATATGCGAAAACGATTTTACAATTGATGACGAAAGAACATAATGCTGATGGAAAGATTTTAATTATTGGTGGTGGTATTGCAAATTTCACGAATGTTGCAGCGACATTTAAAGTTGATCGAGTTTTTCGTTTGATGCAGATGAATTGAATGATTTTTGTTTTGAAAATATAGGGAATAGTCAAAGCTTTACAAGAATTTCGTGAACGATTAGTTGAATATAAAATCTCGATCTTTGTTCGACGTGCTGGTCCAAATTATCAAGAAGGTCTACGTCGAATGCGAGAAGTTGGCGCATCATTGGGCGTACCTATTCATGTCTTCGGACCTGAAACACATATGACAGCAATTGTTGGCATGGCACTCGGTAAAATCGACTTATTAACATTCGAAACTTTCTTATCATGTGTTTAAATCTAGGCAAACGGCCAATCATTCCACCTGAACAAGCTGAATTAACAACAGCAAATTTTCTTCTTCCAACAAGTGTCAACGTAAAAGCGAATCAAATAGAATCTTGCAATCTGAATATTTGCATTTTCTAGCAATCGAAATCGCAATCACCGAGTAAAACTCAATTAAATGGCAACGATTCATCGAGCGTCGAACATCATGTTCAAAATGGTGTCGAAAAAGTTCAACATAATGAACCATTATTCTCAAATCAAACACGAGCAATCGTTTGGGGAATGCAGACAAAGGTAATTACGCGAAGATGCCTTCGACTTATCTGATTTCATTGTGTTCGATTAGGCTGTTCAAGGTATGCTTGATTTCGATCATGTTTGTCGTCGATCGGAACCATCGGTTGTCGCTATGATTTATCCATTTACTGGCGATCATCAACAGAAATTCTATTGGGGACATGAAGAAATTCTTATTCCATGCTATAAAAATATGTCCGATTGCATGAAACGACATGCAGATGCCGATGTTTTGATTAATTTTGCATCGCTTCGATCAGCTTATGAAAGTACAATGGATACAATGAAATACGCACAAGTATTTAAACAAAAAAAGAAGAATGTTTTTTTGTTTGATTGAAAATTTGTGTCAATAGATTCGAACAATTGCTATCATTGCCGAAGGTATTCCAGAACAATTGACAAGAAAAATGATCAAAGTTGCTAATCAAAATCATGTTTCACTCATTGGACCAGCTACAGTAGATGATGAATAAAAACATTTCTTTGTTAATTCAAATTGAATTTGCATCGTAGGTCGGTGGATTGAAAGCTGGTTGTTTCAAAATTGGTCATACCGGTGGTATGTTAGATAATATTCTCATGTCGAAACTCTATCGACCTGGCAGGTAGAAAATCGAGAAAAAGAGTCCCGTTTACAAAACATAAAGAATGATATTCTAGTGTGGCATATGTCTCACGTTCTGGTGGTATGTCAAATGAATTGAACAATATCATTTCTCGTAATTCTGATGGTGTTTATGAGGGTGTTGCCATCGGTGGTGATCGGTAAGAATATTTCATTTGAAAACGAAAACGAACTGAATCATTTTTTATATTTAGTTATCCGGGCTCGACATTTACCGATCATATATTCCGATATGAAAATGATCCTGAAGCTAAAGTGATCGTTCTTCTCGGTGAAGTTAGTTTGTTAACTTTTAGTTTTCGTATAAAAACACGTTGATTTCTATGAAATAGGTCGGTGGTATTGAAGAATACTATATTTGCGAAGCTCTTCGAGAAAAACGTATTACCAAACCATTAATCGCTTGGTGTATAGGCACATGTGCATCGATGTTTACATCCGAAGTTCAATTCGGTCATGCTGGTTCGCATGCAGATAATGCTCGAGAAACCGCAGTAGCAAAAAACAAAGCATTGAAAACTGCTGGTGCCTATGTGCCAAATAGTTTCGATGAACTCGGTGATTTGATTAAGTAGGAATAAAAAAACGAGACGAATTTGAAAATAAAACAAGACACAATGATTTTAATTTTTAGCTCAGTATTTACAGGTCTTGTTGAAACAGGAAAATTGATACCAAAACCAGATCTATTGCCACCATCAGTTCCAATGGATTACGATTGGGCTCGAGTATGAATTTGAATGTTTATTTCGATAAAAAGAAAAAAAAAACTTTTCTAGGAACTTGGTTTGATCCGTAAACCGGCTAGTTTTATGACAAGTATCGTTGATGATCGTGGACAAGAATTATTGTACGCTGGCATGCCTATTACCGATGTTATTAAAGAAGATATGGGCATTGGCGGTGTTTTAAGTTTATTATGGTTTCGAAAACGGTTGGTTTCTCGAAAAGTTTTATAAGACATAATTCGATTGTACTTTTAGTCTACCGAAATATGCAACGAAATTTCTCGAAATGATTCTTATGGTTACAGCTGATCACGGTCCAGCTGTTAGCGGTGCACACAATACCATTGTTTGTGCTCGTGCTGGTAAAGATCTTGTTTCATGTTTAGCATCAGGATTATTGACAATTGGCGACCGTTTTGGTGGTGCACTCGATGATGCTGCTAAACAATTCAGTGCTGCATACGATGCTGGCTTACATCCAGCTGATTTCGTTAATAAAATGCGTAAAGAAGGTCAACTTATCATGGGCATCGGCCATCGAGTTAAATCATTGAATAATCCTGATATGCGAGTTGTTCTACTTAAAAATTATGTCAAAGAACATTTTCCAGCTACGCCTTTACTTGATTTTGCACTTGAAGTTGAAAAACTTACCGTCAGCAAAGTACGAATTCATGTTTAGATATTTTCGAAAATGTCTGTGTTTTGTTTTCTTTTTATTAAGAAACCGAATTTAATTCTCAATGTTGATGGTTGTGTTGGTGTTGCCATGGTCGATCTTCTCCGACATTGTGGCTGTTTTACACTTGAAGAAGCAACTGAATTCGTTGAGAACGGTGCTTTGAATGGTCTTTTCGTACTTGGTAGAAGTTTAGGTTTTATTGGACATTTTCTCGATCAAAAACGTCTCCGACAAGGACTCTATCGTCATCCATGGGATGATATTTCCTATGTTTTACCTGAAGCTATGTAGAATTTGAATTAGTTTTTTTTTTCTTTCCGAACATTTAAGGTTATTTTAAAAACGAAAACCAATTTATCAGACAATAAAAAAAACAAAAACAACAATATGTTTTTTAATTTTTTGACATTTCAGTGATCATTTCGCAGATTGATTTATGTTTTGGCCAATGTTTAACTTGACATTCACTAAACGAGCCAGAATCAATCGAAATCGAATGAATTTTCCCAGGAAAAACCAAAGCTTACCGTCGACAATACCATTCACGTTGACAACGTGAACAACGTTTCGTTGCTGGTTCGCCACAGATCGCACATTTCGGTGATTCATTGATGACACTTTCGAGAATATCGAAATTCATTGTATTCGCCCAACTAAACCAGACAGAATTCAATACGATTGAGAATGGTAGAAGATAAAAGAAAAAAACGAATTTACCGTGCAGCTTGTTGTCGTGCTTCGGTTTCAGTTGGACTTAGAACAGTTTTTGCTTGTTTTTCAGCAATAGATCGCCATTGATTTTGATACTTTCGAACGATTCGATCGTATAACTCAGCTACTTGTTCTAAAACCAATTGTTTTTTGACTGTTGGCGGTTCCATAAAACTTAATTGTTCGAGAAATCGTTGTAATTGAATCAAATGTGGCATTTGATCTAGGACAACTTCATTTAAATGTGCTCGAAGTTTAGTTATACGATTTTTATTATATTCTGTGTATTCATATTTTTGTAAACAATGTGGACTAAGCAGTAATTGATAGAGTGCCAACCAGATTTGTCCTTCTATTTTCGGCATTAAATATCGATCCTCGATAGATATCTTCTGCCATTTGCCTTCCATGTGACGCATTAGCGTACCATCATCGAGTGTTTTCTCCCATGGTTTTAATTCGATATAATCAACAAACAAGAGAATAAAATCGAAATTATCCAATAAACGACTTGTTACACTCATTGGCAATCTAAACAAGCAAAAATTTTTCTTAAAACAAAAAAAAACTTTAGGATGTAAAAGTACTTTTGTAAATTATCACAAATATATCGAACAATGCTTAGCATTTTCATTGACATATCAAAACGGAGTGTATCTTCTTGAGTTAACAATTCCTGAAAACGAATAATTTCACTTCATCTGATAGAACTTTGTATTCGAATCTTTACTTTAATGCTTTCGGAATGATCATTTTCGATTGTTTCTTCTTGTTTTTTTCTTGCTCGTTGTTCTCTAGAAAATATGATTAAACTTTCTTGATGAACACAATTCGTTTTCGAAATCGTACTCATTTTTTAACTTTCGAATTCGTTCAGTTAACAATCGATAACTGTAATCAATCAGATCCAAAATTTGATCATCACATGCTGTACAAACATCCTCGTGGTACATCAGTGTTTCGAGTAAATTGACCAGACATGCTTCATGATAAAACTTCAAATCGAAAAGCTTATTTTTATATCAAAGATTACATCATTAAACTCACGATAATATAAATTGAAAACGTCACTTTCGGTTCGAATTTCATTGCGATTAATTCTCGAAAGATTCTCTCTCGCCAGATTTCCGTCGTTATCAATTGAGAAATTAAAATTGGCAACTACAAATCATTCAATTGAGCAAAACAAAACAACATTCATAGTCATCTTACTTTATCATTACTAACAATTGCTTCTCGAACATACTCATGTGTATTTCGATTAGCATCTAAAATCGCTTGCATATTCAATTTTTCGATATACTCATGTTGAGTATGCCATTTCGGTTTGCCGATATCGTCGAGTTCGAAGACATCCAATGCTTCGACATATGCATCGACTTCAGTCGAAAGCAAAACATTTTGATCGTCATTCATCTGAAATAAAGATCATTCGTTTAAAACAACAAGAAAAAAGTACACTTTTATTTTTCGTTTTTTAAATAAATATAGACTAGATTTCATTGTTTGCACGTAGTTCATTTTCATAACGAATTAATTGGAGCAAAAACGAGAGATTCGGTGCAGCCATACGACGTCGTTCGAGAAGATAATCATACGCATTGTAAAGTGTCTTATGATGATATCTAAAGAAGATTCATTTAGCTTTTAAATATTTGATTTTTTCTTCTTCGTTACTTCATTAGATAAGCGAGAACAACCGATGATGATCGTGAAATGCCCATTTGACAATGAACAAGAACTTTTTGATTGTTTGATTGACATTCATGTAGAAATTTATTTGTTTGTTCGAAATATTTTTTAATATTTGCTTGCATTTCATCGTATAAATTGATCCATAAAATATTGAAATTTTCTTTTATCAGTTGGTCCAATTCACAATCGCAAACATTGATTATATGTTGAATTTGAAGTTGTTTTAAAAGACCGAAATTAGATGCATGTCCTAAATCACCATGATAGAGAAAATTGTCGATAACAAGCGATGGATAACCATAGCCACTGTATTCGAATGAGATTGGTTCGCGTTTTTTTGTACGTAGATCGAGAATTTTTTGAAGATAGATTAATTCATCATCAGTTGCTTTATGTATACGTCTTAATTGTTCTTCCATGATGCCAATTGCTGGACTGTAAACTCCGGAGAGTAGTTTGGGACTATCTGAAGTATAGCTTGTTGTTTTTGACTTATTAAGACCCATTTTTTTGTCTTTCTTTTTCCTAGATCTGAAATAAGAAAAATATAAGCAGGAAAATAAACGATTTCCCATCTCAATGACGATTCAGGACAACTAATAATATATGTATCGCAGATAAACATGCATGACACATGGACAGAATATGCTAATGATTATCACTAGTATACTTTTCTTGACAACAGAATATGTATGTTTGAGCATAACAACGTTATAGAACCAATCATTGAATGAGTTCATGCTAGATGTCAGACATCGATGCATAGGAATTCTTTACAGTTCTGTGAATTACTCTCGTTTCTTTTAGGAATTATCAAGTTAAAAATAAATACTTATTTTATTCAAAAAAAAAACAAAACAAAGAAAAGGTTCATTCTAAAATATAATACAAAACGAATGCTGAGTATCAAGTTTTGAATGAGAAAATATTCATCACAGATATGATTAACAGATCCATTTTCGTTCGAAATTAAAATTAAACGATTGTTTAGCTGGTGGATGTGGTGTGTAAGATGCTGGACCAGGTTGTCCGGCTGCTGTTGTTGTATCAATAGCCCAACGACTGGTATTAGAAACAAATGCAGCAGATGACATATATTTCTTTTCAACATCTTTAAATTCACGAATTTCATAGGCACCTGGGCCTGGAAGAGGAGCTTCTGGTGGTGGTGGAATAGCTGGAGCTGAAATCGTTAAATAATGTCGACGTCTAAAAAGAATTAATTTTGGTAAAACAAATTTCAATCAATGAACATACGGAAGTAATTGTCGATTGACTTCTTCGGTTAGTTTTTCATGTGGATGATAATCAGCTGGACCAGGTAATTGAAGACCTGGTTGATAACCGAATGCATCACGTTTTGAAGTCGATTTAAAACTACATTGATGAACGCGTCCAACAGTTCGAATCGCTGAATCATCCAAATCATATGCACCTATAGACAAAAAAAGAATATTCATTTCTATCTCATTCAATTCGACTAACCGGGTGCAGGCGTGATAAAATATTTATTTTGTGAAACAGATCGTTTTGTATGAGATCGAAAAGCTGCGTTAGCAGCAACATTATTCGATTTTGTTATTCTTCGTAAACCTGATTCAACCTAATTGTAAACATAGAATTGTCTTTCAAAAAAAAAACTCAAAACTAAACAAACATCATATTGATTCGGTGCTGGAAGTGTCACGATCGCCGATGTAGCTCGTTCAGCAATCGGTTTTTGAAACATACTCGAACATTTCTTTCGATTAAAATCATGATTATAACCAAATGCACTCGATAGATTGTAGGCTGTTGGTGCTGGTGCACTTGTTGCACCACTCATTTGACCATCACGTCTACTCTACAGATAAATCATCGGATAGAAGTCGAAAACGAGAATAACTTCGATTTTTGAAAGTACTTTTGAAGCAAAACCACCTGAACCTTTTTTCGAATCTGATGTTTTTTCTAATTGTTTGTCTAACGGCTGAAGAAGCTGATATTGGCCGGGACCAGGCGTAAAATTCTATGGAAATAATAATTTTTTGTCACACGTCAAAAAGAAAAAAATCAATTGAATTACTATGTCGTATTGAAAACGTTTTGATGTTTGTTGAAAACCTTTTTTATCATTATTATTCGAGGTAATTGTCAAGTAACGAGAAGGTATCGACGGTGTGCCCGTTGCACAAACCGTAAATCCTATTCAAATAGACGAATACAATTCAATCATTAAAAAGAAAAAAACAACAACAACTAGTAGTATTTATCTATCCGTCTCAGTATACAACATTCCTCTAGTTTGTATAGCGAGAAGAAGAAAAAGGGAGCAAAAACAGATCAAGATTTCTATATACTACCTGGGTTATCAACAGCTAAATTTGTTCAATAATTAAAACAGTAGAAAATCTGTCTTATTCTGTATTTAAGAGAATGAACTTACCTCGGTGAATTCTACTGGATTCAGGTTGTGCTCGATTTGATCTTCGATTTGTTTCTCCTTTAGTTACACTATCGAATTCATTAATTAGCATACTTATCTAAAAAAAAAAGACAAAAAGCTCGAACAATTTTATTTAATATCAAAAGGATTTTGATCTCCAGTTTGAGCACATTCATTCATAGATTTCTCCCAATTTTCACCATCAAAATCAAGATATTCAATCGATTCAATAGTCGGTGAATCAATACAATGTGGCATAACACCATAACAATCGGGATTACTACGTGGTGAATAAAAACTCTGTACGCCACATTGACGACAAAATAGATGTTGAGCTTGACCCGTATTGAACGTATATGTTGTTAAATAGTCTTGACCAGATAATAATTTAAATTGTCGTTTAGGAATAATAAAATGATTATTCTGTTTCTTTCGACAAATCGAACAATTGCAACGAAATACACGAAGATGACTCGGTGCTTCGACTTCAAAACGAACGGCACCACAATGACAACTACCTAGATGTTTGACTGACATCAGATGATTTGTTTTTGGCTTTATATTAAATTCAATTGAAAACAGAAAAAGAATAGAAGTAAGTTTGTCTGCGTTGTCGCTATTCACTACCGATAAGAAAAACCTAACAATGCAATGATTGGCTGATTAAATAGACGATACGAATTATATTTTCAAAATCGAACGAAAATGGAAGTTAACAATCCTATAGATGTAATAGAGAAAATACGTTCATCTGTTGTGTTTTGAAAAAGATTTTTAATTAAAATTCACTCGTAATTTTGACAGATTTTCAATTGAACATAATGACAACGGAAAATACTCTACTAACTACACCAGAATGTCGGTAATGAAAATCGAATTTGTTTCTTGTAATTATTTTTTGCAGTGGTTCATATCGCTGACTTAGCTCATGCACGTGCTCAGGAACTTCAAACACTTCTGCAAGAACTCGGTCAACGGCAGGATAAACATCGAACTGCTCTACAGATTCTTCCACGTTATATGAGACGTCGAGCAGCCAGCTATAATATCAAACGTCTGCCACGTTCACTTCGACCATTAGCTGATCCGAAAACAGTAGATTCACTCGCAATAAACGAGTTTATTTTGTCGTCATTTAGGGTACAGCAAAAACGAAACGACCTTCACGACGTTATCGTCGTCGATCACGACATCTTCTTGCATCGTACACAAATCGACAACGAAAAATCAAATGGTTGAAAACACATATTTGGCATGCCAAACGTTTTCATATGACAACTCTATGGAACTATCGTTTAGCAGAAAAATCCAACACGAAATCGATTCGACCAACATACAAATCATTACGTGAACGTTGTTTACTTCATGTAAAACTTTATTTTCTTTTTAGTTTCTTGATTTGTAATGTCTTCTTTTTCTAAAGGATATGTCATATTACGGATGTATTGAATTAGTAGGAAATGAAGATGAAATTCTCGATAAACTTCAAGTGCTCTTTCCAGCAACAAATCAATATCTAACTCCGAAAGCTAAAATGTATCTTCGAGGTCAATTCGAAGGGCAATGTCTCGTCTATAAACCGAATACAAACGAATGTCTAACACCGATTAGTTTCATGTGGATGCCGTCGAATGATAAACATCGAAAATTATGGCTATGGTGTCATCCAGCATCGTACGATACTCTAGGAGAAATTCTTATTTCGATTTTTGATGGTTCCCTATCGACATCAACTGATGAACCGCCTTCGAAAAAACTTAAAAATGAACAGCCATCTGTCACTGTCAATCTTCTACGTGATCAACAGCAATTAGCTCGATTTCGATTGATTGGTCCATTGTCAATGGCTGTACTTAAACACGCTCTTCATCCAAGTGCAATACCCGGTGATGTTCTTGAAAGACAAACGGCACCGGCTGCTTGGTGGTCGAAAGAATCCTTTTCAATCGATAAACATCAAGAACAAACGCAATTTTGGAATAGTTCAATTGGCAATACATCAACAATGATGCCGAATCGTATCGTTTCACTTGTTGTTCGTGATCCACGAGTGTTCACACCAGTCAAACCGAAACTAACTCTACATGATCAAGTCAAAGTCACCACTCATATTCCATCGCCAGCACCCTCCGTTGATTTAGCAAGTTCACCTCTATGGAATGAACAAACTCGTACTCATTGTTCTGAACATCGACTAGCGACTTATCAAATTAATCTTCTTCGTTCGAAATCAATCGCTGATCAAGAATTGCAATTAAACAACGATGAATCGCAAATTCCATTGATCTTCGTTCATCATCACGATCTTCTCTCGCCGATTTCAACGCAACGAAATGATTTCGGTAGCGGATGGGACGTCATTTTGCCGAATGAATGGGCACAGATATTCTGGGTATCACTTGTTTACAGTGGTGCTCGACCGATCGGCCAAAAAGAACTTTCATTAATCGCTCATGAAACTGGTAGAACAATTCAGAACGAAAACTAAAATCTTTCGTTTCGTTTTTTTTTGTTGTAGGAGAATTTCAATTTCCTCAGGAATATCCCGATACAGACGCTGGTGTTGCTTGGTCGACTAAACTTCATTCTGAGCAGCTGTCTCATTTTTCCAAATGTCCACCATCGAAACGACCGAATTACTTTCTTCATGGAATTGCAAGTCCATTTTGTCCACTATGGTCAAACATCGTCCGTGATTGGGCGTTGGAATACAATCCATCGAATGCAATCAGTCCTTCGTCTCGATACTACGTCTTACGCGATCGACGTGTTCGATCTTTAGACGTACTTCGACAACATTTGTACTCGTTAGTACCTGTTCGAATAATTCTCAAAGGAAAAAAAGGTGTTATTGATAATAATACATTGATCTATTTGCCGAATAAAGATGATTTTAAAAGTGCAAATAAAGATCTCATCGAGTCTCGACATACGGATCGAGCTCGACAAGAAGAACGAAAATTAGAAAAAGCTAAACAATCATTTAAACGAGGTGAAACAATGGTTAAATTAATCGATGAACGTGTTAAAGATTCAGAAAAATCGATTATTCATGATTGCGATCGAAAATTACTTGGCGTGATAACAAATGGTGCGTTTCAGCTTAGTCAAGCTTGTTGTACAGGCAAAGGTTTTATTGCGACAGGTGGTCTAATAACTCTCTTACAACAACAAGAACAAAAGAAATTTCGAAAAATTCTAATTCGTACGACCACATCACAGTATTATCGTTGGGGATTATTAGAATTTTGATATTGTTTTGTTTTGTTTTTTGAATAAAGAGAAAAAACATAAATTGTTAAATATCCTGCGTCCATGTCTGTTGCCAACGAACATAATCCCAAAGTAGTTCATCTTTTTCACTGCTTTGATTAAGAATATTATCGATTAAATGCTGAGCCTGATGAATATGATCTAGATGTGAATGACAAGGTTTTAGTTTGGGTAAACGTTCACGATACGTAGCTGTTGGAAGACGTGGTAGAACTTTACCGATACGTTTCGATGAATAAACATTGGTTATATGAGATACTAATGTGTCTTCATAGGTTTTCACCATTGCTTGTTGAGCAATCGGCGTTAATTTCGATGTTAATTGAAACGATGAACGTTGAAGTTTCTTTTTTGTTGCTGTTGTTGTTGCTTCGGTTTGTCGATGTGTTGCTCGATCGATTAACTGAAAAGATTTTTCTCACATTTAGTTTTCTGTCGTATTCGAATGAATCAAAATACTTTCAATGCCTGAAGATAATCATTATCGATCTCATTGGATACACGTATAGTTGGAATGTGAAGACGTTGCTGTTTATGACGTCCGTGAGCGTTTGTTGTTGTCGTTGCTCTTACAAGCATTTGCATTTGCCTTTTTTTTTCTTCTTCTTCTTCGTTGTTTTATATAAACTAATTGATTGTCAAGTAGAAACGTCGAACGAACGAATGAATTACATTCGTCAATAAACAAGAAAATTTCTTTGTGACCGTAGGAATGACGTGGTTTTTTTTGTTTGCGTAGAATTATACTAATACAAAAAGGTTTATTTTTTTTTCATTTCGGCTACAAAAAAAAAGAAAAGAGCGAGAAACACAAACAATTTTCTTATTATTTCTTTTCCGAAGAATCAGCCAAATGTCGACGATGAAGTTCTTCACATTTAATTTTTAATACTGCCAATTCATTTTGAATTCTATCCGTCACTGCTTTACGAATTTCTTGCTAAAGAATAATTTACAATCAATCTATGCATATTGTCAGTTGAACTTACTAATGAATAGTTCTCATTTTTCATTTTTTGTACAAGTTCATCGAAGATCAACGGTTGACCAACACAAATACTCAATTTCTGATTCATCTGTGGTACATAAGGTTCGGTATTTGGCAAGACTGTATCCATTCCCATGTGAAACATCGGGATAACTAACGGGCAAATATTTGCTTCGGCAATTAATCGACCGACACCTGACACACAAGAAGAAAAAAAACCATTCGTATCTTTGTCAATTCGCTTTTATTCTCCTTTACCCCATTTAAGTCTCATTGGTTGTTTGGTTAGATTCACTTTTCCTTCAGGAAAAACATGCACCCACTGTCCTTGATTGATTTGTTCTAAAGCAAAGTCCATCGGTCGTTGGTAAACTCCATCACCACGTGTCACCGGTATAATTTTTCCAAGAGTGAAAAATAATTGATGTCGTCGTAATGTGAAAACAATATCATCAGCACCTAAACCCCAACGCATACGTTGACGATTCCAAAATACACGAAGGGGCATTGTTGCACCTGAACGAGAATAAAAACAACAACATTCATATCAATTATTTAATCAAAATCTACCAAATAGAAATGGATCATCCATACCTATTCAACAAATGCAAACAATATATGACCAACAAAAAAATAAAATCAATCCTACAAGAATCATGATTAGCTACTGTGATTAATGGTCGATCACGATCTCTGGCTAGCACCGCATTCAGAAGAATATCACCTTGAATAGTGTATTTACGTATATCATTCTAATCTATTTAATCACACGATAGTTCTTACCATTTTCAATTCGAACTGAAGTGAAATATTCTGAAAAAGGGTTGAGATCATGCAGATCAGTTATGGATTTCATTTAGCTTGCTCACTCACTCATCCAAACCTTGCTAAACGTGCCGACAACACCAATAGTTAGTGCTGAAGCAGTCCTATAGAAAATCGAAGGTCGTTCGGGAAATGGCCAATCAAATGATAATGGCATAATCTAAGAATAAAACTTTCCGTTTCATTTTGTTTTTATTTAGATTTCTCGATTATTCATTCATTTATTCGTATAAAAAAAACGTACAAAACTATAAAAAAAAAAGTCACTGAGATTGATTCTTCGTTTTAGAGATCTTTGGTCGGTGGAGTTTGTTTAGCAAAGAATTTCTGTTGTTCGGCGTTGTGTTTGTACAATGCTGAGTCTTTAGCTGATTTGAATGATGCAATGATATTTAAACGATACTGTAACTCTTCTTTTTTCTCATTGGAGATCTAAAATACAAATCAAATCAATGAAATTCACATTCGAACGAACTTAAAGCAAACTCTCAGGGTTGAGAAATTGAGCTCATTGAGAGATCGAATTCGATTCGAACATCGTTATGATTTATCTCGAATAGATCGACATATCAATCGGCTAACCACATCGAACTATTCGAAGATAAACATTCCGTTGACGAATCAAATCGATTCTCTCAGCATTAGCATGGCGGTTATCATCATCGAGTTTGCATTCGTCGGATTTATTTATTTACTTTTCCTTTGAGAAGATTTCCTATTCGACGTTGTTCTTGTTTAAGAAAATCTAAGCCTTGTTTAGCAATAGTTTCCATGATTTTTAAATAAGTTTGACCACTAAATCGAAACGAACAATAAAAAAATTTGAAAAAAGAAAATCCTAGTCGAACTTTTTCTGATCTTTTTCGTTAGTTAATTTTTTCACTTCGGATTCAGCTCGAAGTAATAAAGTATTTTGTCCTTTTCTATCGTTGCTCGTCGATGCATCGAAGAAATCTTTTGCAAGAAAATCTAAATTTTCTATTGTACCAGGTTGACCAAACCAATGACCTACGAAATCGAATCATTTCGAAGAATCATTTTTCTTGTCTCGATTTTAACCTGAATGATGCGAAACAAAACGTTTGAGATCAGCTTCAGTTTTATCACCAGTATAATCAACTGGTTTGTAGAGTTTCTTAAGAAAAAGTTTGTAAACTGGATAATCAGCTCGTTTAACATCATATTTTCTCGCTAAATCTTCACTATCTCGATCGCCAACATCAGTCATTGGTACTTCAGCAACAAGAAATCCTTTCGTGCCAGAAACACTCTCAGCAAACCTTTCAAACTGTTGTTGTTTATCACCGAATGCTAAACAAATAGAAAATAGAAAATTTTTCACGGGTTATTTCGAATTTACATACGAAATCGATCGTCGAATTTAACCAGTACGGTATCGAATTGTCGTACGACTTTATCGAATATCAATGCATCAATTGTTGCTACACCAGCTGTGTGAGCAAGGCTGAATGAAATCAAGGCAAAGAAAAGAATCAACATCGAAATCATTCTCCTATCGATCGTTTAAACAAAATGTAAAATGAAATGAAAAACAAAACATTACAAAAAGAAAGAAGGACAAGTGCCTCTGTGTTTGTTTAATGTCGAGATCGCCAATAAGAAAACGAACGATCAGTAGTGACATCAATTTCGAGACGGGAAAATTCGTTCCTAAAGTTTGTCTGAACTAGAGTCAGTTTATTAAAAAATAAAAGTTCGAATTTGTTTTAACGAATAGTCGGTAGGAATGGAAATAACGTAATTGTCACACAAAAGAGAAGAGAAAAAAATCAATTCATCGGAACTTTCACAGTGACATAAATCGGTTGGTTAGTTAGTTCGTTAGTTTTGGCTTTGTTTCTGTTTTAGTTATCAAATCACCCGAGAGAAAAAAAGAGAGAGAGAGAAATGAAATTAGATCATAGTATATAATACGATAACAACGAAGAAGAAAATGAGCAAATGTAAATGAAGAATGTATGAGAATTGTTCTTTTTTTTTGTCCTTATAGGTCGTATTTGCTTTTCACAGTTTTAACAAGACTATCGACTGTTTCAGCAGTAGCTTTATAAGCTTGTCCAGCATATTCAGTAGTTTTTTCATACGCTTCTTTACCATACACTTGACCAAGTTCGACTGCTTTAGAAGCATATTCTTTACTAGTTTCGAGAATAACCGGTACTTTTTCGTCTAGAACTTCACGGGCATTAGTACTGAATTCCGTGGTGAATAGAACAGCTTCATTAGCGAATTCTTTTGCACCTAAACAATGAATAAACGGTATTTACAATTATTCGATTGGCTCAATTTACTGTTGACTGTTTCAGTAGCTACTTTTTCGAATATTTCCTTAGCGACTTCACTGAAAACTTTAGCTTGTTTGAGCGCTTCTTCGGCATATTCTCTAAAGATAATAATATGAAAAATTCAACGAAAGACAATTCTCGTACGATGCATATTCTTTAGTGATTTCAGCGCCTTGTGCCAAATATTCATTACCAATTTCAACATATTCTGAGCCGACTTTAGCAGCACCCTCAAGATAGTCTTTGACTAAATTGAGAGTTTCACTAGCTGCCGGTTGGACCTAAAAATCAATTTCCTAGATCCATATATTTATTCAATTGCTCTTACATCTTCTTTAATTGTATCTTCCACTTTTTTAGCTCCATTTTTGACATCTTCAGCGACCGTTTCTTTCACATTTTCTGCAGCTTTTGATGCTGCTTTAGCTCCGTCTTTAACGCCATTAGCAACGGTTTCTGAAGCGGCTTTCGCATTTTTTTTGGCACCATTAACAGTTGAATCCTTGCCGTTGTTACTTTTAGCATCGATTGTCAAAAGAAAACATGCTAGTGTAACAAACAAGACAATTTTTCTTAAATGTTGCATTTTTTCTTTGGAATGGAACTAAAAATCTGAAAAAAATATATAAGAAGATTATTATTTCATTCACTTCACACCACGTCATTCAAAAAAAAAAAGAAACAAAATAATATCCAACGTGTCAGGTATCTAGTCTAAATGCATTCGTTTGTCAAATATCAAACAAAAGTATAAAATAAGAACTTGGAATGATAAAAATAAACAAAACCAGAGGAAAATGTGCTGGGTTAACTTGTTTCGATGAGAGATTCAAACTGAGTAAATACTGAGGAAGACCATAAAATTGAGAATATAAATTGTGAGTTGCTTGACGAAGTCATTTAAAGATCAACGGTTTCCTTGACTTTTTTCTTAGCTTTACCAGCAGCTTTCTTAACTTTTGCTTTTGGTTGTTCGGCAACCTTCGTTGGTAAACCAATCGTTTCTTCGAAAAAAAAACAAATTCAACAAAACGAAATAGAAATCAATTTCATTATTTACCAAAGACTGAATTTTTCACGTCATTGAAAATACTCTTAAGTTTATCAACAAAACCACCGGCTTGTTTATCAATTTGTTTCGTAGCATCGCTCGCTTGTCGTTTAAGTTTCTCTCCTTGTTCTAAACAAATCCTTATCATTCGAGATGAAAATTTTACAATCGTGTACTTTGAGCTTGTTTAACAGTTTCACCAGCTGCATTTTCTAAATCATCTAAACTTGCACTCGCTTTCTTTTTCAATCCTTCGCCAGCTTTCTTAGCTTTATCAAGTTTCTTTTCGGCAGTTTTTTGAGTAGCTTTGTCTTTTAATGTATCGACATTTTCATTGACCGTTTGAGCTGTTTCACTAACAACATTGACAACTTTTTGCTAAATAGAATGGAAACAAATCACTCAACATCGGGAGTTTTTGTTAAAGAATTCATTAACATACTTTCACTTTTTCTCCTTGTTGTAAGGCTTCGGTTGCTTTTGCTTTGAGATCATCTTTCGTATTAGCATGAACAATTGCAATGCAAACAACGATGACAAGAATAAATTTATTCATCACAAGCTAATTAATCTTATGACTACGCAGAGAGAGAGAAAAAAAACAAGCTAAAATCCGACAATAACCTGAACAGATTGCGATCCTTTCTTTTACTTTGTCCTTATTCGAGAAACGAGCATGTCGCCACATGTATTGAACGTATTCACGTTGATACTATCGACAAGAGTTTACGTGGCGAACAAAAGAATGTTTTTATTCGAAAAAAAGAATAGCAAAAACATTTTTTTGTTCGAATTCAAAAAACAATATTTTTCTTATTGATCTTTTTTGATTGAAATCGATGAATTCAGAAATTCTTTCTCGTCTTATTATTTCTCTAATTGGAGGCGTTGAAGACAGACGAATGACTCATTCAGTACTATCTTATTTCTTCTTCTAGTCGACCACATTCTTAGTTTAAAAAGAAACGAGATAAGATTAGAAAGAAGTAGCAAAATCATCCGTTGTTGTTTTTGCATTTGAAACATACAAACATCTCTGCATCTTATTTTTAAGATCAAAATCATGGCAGGACAATTGCCAATTAAGTTTCAGGAACATCTGCAGGTTCGATGAACATTGAAAATCTCTGTCAATTCTATGTTTATTTGTCTTTTTTTTATTAGCTTCAAAATGTCGGCATTAATGTTACAAATATCGGCTTTAGTTCACTTACAATGGAATCGGACAAGTTTATTTGTGTACGAGAGAAAGTCAACGATACTGCTTTCGTGATTATTATCGACATGGCCGACCCGAATAATCCAATAAAAAGACCAATTACCGCGGATTCAGCAATTATGAATCCGACGAGTAAAGTTATTGCATTGAAAGGTAAAAATGAATTTCGAATCGAAACAACAGCTGATTTGCTCTTCTTTTTTGTTTCATTTCAGCTGGCAAAACTTTACAAATTTTTAATATTGAATTACGTAGTCGAATGAAAACATATAATATGACTGAGGATTGCATTTTTTGGAAATGGGTTAGTGTCAATACGATCGGTATTGTAACTGAAACATCGGTCTATCATTGGACGATGGAAGGCGATAGTCAGCCAGCTAAAATGTTCGATCGTCATCAAACTTTACAAGGTTGTCAAATAATTAACTATCGTACAGATGAATCATTGCAATGGCTGCTTGTCAATGGTATACAAGCTCAAGAAGGTCGTGTTGCTGGTCGTATGCAATTGTATTCCGTGGAACGAAAAGTTTCTCAACCAATCGAAGGTCACGCAGCTGCATTTACACAATTCAAACTCGACGGAAATAAAAAATCATCAACACTTTTTTCGTTCGCTGTCCGAGGACCGCAAGGAGGCAAGGTAATCAAATCGAATCTTATCTCTTTTGTTCTTCGTTCGTCATAAATCAATACATATCGAATTTCTAGCTTCATATCATCGAAGTTGGCACGCCAGCACCCGAAAATCAACCATTTCAAAAGAAAGCTATCGACGTACAATTTCCTGCCGAAGCTCCCAATGATTTTCCCGTTGCCATGCAAACATCAGCTAAACACGGTGCCATCTATTTAGTCACCAAATACGGTTATGTTCATGTATTCGATATCGAAAGTGGAACATTGATCTACATGAATCGTATCAGTGCTGATACAATGTTTGTTACAGCACCGTACGAGCCAACATCAGGCATTATTGCGGTTAATCGTAAAGGACAAGTTCTATCAGTTAGCATCGATGAAGATAATGTCGTTCCCTACATACAAAATACATTGGGCAATGCTGAATTAGCGTATAAAATGTCAGCACGATGTAATTTACCGGGCGCTGATCAATTGTTTGTTGCACGTTTTGCACAATTATTTCAAAGTGGAAACTATAGTGAAGCCGCCAAAGTTGCTGCTACAGCTCCACGGGTAAATATTCTTGTTTGTTTGCCAGTCTTTCGGCAAGTCGAGCACTCGAACTCAATATTTTGAGTAATATTTTCTAGATATTGAGAATTCTATTGACTTATCGGTGAGAATTGCCTATGTTTGCTGTTTACGTTTTTTTATTTTGATAAACTAACGAAACAAACTCATTCTAACACCTCGAGAGATGAATTTTATGTAGAAAATAAATGAATTCGATTTTGTTTTTCAGGGAATTCTTCGAACACAACAAACAATTCAACAATTTCAAACAGTTCCAGCACAACCCAATCAACCATCACCATTACTTCAATATTTCAGTATTCTCTTAGAATCAGGCAAATTAAATAAAGAAGAATCAATTGAACTATGTAAACCAGTTGTTCAACAAGGCAAAAAGCAATTATTAGAAAAATGGTTAAAAGAAGATAAACTCGAATGTAGCGAACAGCTTGGCGATCTCGTTAAAGCCGTCGATGCAACATTAGCACTTTCGGTCTATTTACGAGCCAATGTACCAATGAAAGTCATACAATGTTTTGCTGAGACAGGTCAATATCAAAAGATTGTTCTCTATGCAAAGAAAGTTAATTATCAACCGGATTATATCTATTTATTACGAAGTATCATGAGAATAAATCCTGAACAAGGCGTTCAATTTGCACAATTGTTAGTACAAGATGAAGAACCACTTTGTGATTTAACACAAGTTGTCGATGTTTTTCTTGAATCGAATTTAATTCAACAATGTACAGCTTTTCTACTTGAAGCATTGAAACATAATCGAGAAGATCAAGCACATTTACAAACACGTCTCTTAGAAATGAATCTTATGCAAGCACCACAAGTTGCCGATGCTATCCTAGGAAATAATATGTTTACACACTACGATCGAGCACATATTGCTTCACTCTGCGAAAAAGCTGGCCTACTTCAACGTGCTCTCGAACATTATACAGATTTGTATGATATCAAACGAGCTGTTGTTCATACGCATTTATTAAATCCTGACTGGTTAGTCACTTATTTCGGTCGATTATCAGTCGATGACTGTGTCGAATGTTTAAAAGCTATGCTTCAAGCTAATATTCGACAGAATTTACAAGTTGTCGTACAAATAGCAACGAAATATCATGAACAATTAGGCACACAAAAATTAATCGAATTATTCGAATCATTCAAAAGCTATGAAGGTAAACTTTGATCGAATAAGTACAAAGCGTTTGTTGACAATGTTCGAATCTGCCTGGCATCGCTCGTATCATATCCACATTGTGGTACGACGAACGTCCAGGCAAGAGTAAACTGAAGAATATATAAACAGCTCATTAAATATTTCCATATGATTTAATGATCCTGAGAATTCTAACAAAATGTCTTTTTTTTACTATTTAGGTCTCTTCTATTTCTTGGGTTCAATTGTTAACTTTAGTCAAGAACCAGATGTGCATTTTAAATACATTCAAGCAGCATGTAAAACGGGACAAATCAAAGAAGTCGAACGTATTTGTCGAGAATCGAACTGTTACGATCCTGAACGAGTGAAAAACTTCTTAAAAGAAGCTAAATTAACTGATCAATTGCCGTTGATTATTGTCTGTGATCGATTTAATTTCGTTCACGATCTTGTTCTTTATTTATATCGAAATAATCTGATGAAAAACATTGAAATCTATGTTCAACGAGTTAATTCAGGTCGTTTACCAGTCGTTGTTGGCGGTTTATTGGATGTCGATTGTAGCGAAGATAGTATCAAGCAATTGATTCTCTCTGTTCGAGGAAATTTCAATGTTGATGAACTTGTCGAAGAAGTTGAAAAACGTAATCGTATGAAATTACTTTTACCATGGCTTGAAACTCGTGTTCACGATGGTACAAATGATCCAGGTGTTCACAATGCTCTAGCGAAGATTTACATTGATTCAAATAGCAATCCGGAGAAATTCCTTCGAGAAAATCCACATTATGACAGTCGTGTTGTGGGCAAATATTGCGAAAAACGTGATCCACATTTAGCTTGTGTTGCCTATGAACGAGGCGCATGTGACATGGAACTTGTCAATGTAAGTCAAAGAATTTCTTGGAATGATGATTGAAAAACAATCAGAAAAACAAACAAACTAATGATTGGAAATCCACTTTCTTTTTGTATTCGTACTGTCTGACCAAGTAAACTAAGACTTTCGTTTTGTATGTTTAGGTTTGCAATGAAAACTCGTTGTTCAAAAGTGAAGCTCGATATTTAGTTCGACGAAAGGATCCAGCTCTTTGGGAACATGTTCTTCGAGAAGATAATCAATATCGTCGACCATTAATCGATCAAGTTATTCAAACAGCTCTTGCCGAAACACAAGATCCCGAAGAAATATCCGTTACTGTCAAAGCATTTATGACCGCTGATCTACCAAATAATCTTATTGAATTATTAGAAAAGATCGTCATCGATAATTCTGTATTTAGTGAACATCGTAATCTACAAAATTTACTTATTCTAACAGCTATCAAAGCCGATCGAACACGTGTCATGGATTATATCAATCGTTTAGAAAACTACGATGCACCCGACATTGCCAATATTGCAATTAGCAATCAATTATACGAAGAAGCCTTTTCGATTTACAAGAAATTCGAAGTCAATACGTCGGCTATTCAAGTGTTAATCGATCATATTAAAAATCTCGATCGTGCCTATGAATTTGCCGAACGTTGCAATGAGCCAGGCGTTTGGAGTTTATTAGCCAATGCACAAATTCGTCAAGGTTTAGTCAAAGAAGCTGTCGATTCATTTATCAAAGCCGATGATCCAACATCGTACCTCGAAGTTGTCAATGTTGCAACACAAAATCAAAGTTGGGAAGATCTCGTTCGTTATTTACAAATGGCACGAAAGAAAGCACGTGAAACATTCGTCGAAACTGAATTGGCATTTGCCTATGCGAAAACCAATCGTCTCGCTGATTTAGAAGAATTTATTTCCTCACCGAATCACGCACAAATTCAAGCTGTTGGTGATCGATGTTTCGAACAGGAAATGTACGATGCTGCCAAGATTCTCTTCAATAATATATCGAATTACGCTAAATTAGCCGTTACACTTTGTCATCTTGGTGATTATCAAGGCGCTGTTGATAGTGCACGAAAGGCAAATTCAACAAAAACATGGAAAGAAATTTGCTTTGCTTGTATTGACAAACAAGAATTTCGTCTTGCACAAATTTGCGGCATACAAATCGTTGTTCAAGCCGAAGAACTCGAAGAATTAATAAATTACTATCAAAATCGTGGTTATTTCGAAGAATTAATTCAATTACTCGAAGCGGCACTCGGTCATGAACGTGCACATATCGGCATGTTCACCGAATTGGCTATTCTCTATTCGAAATATAAGCCACAAAAAATGCGCGAACATTTAGAACTCTTCTGGTCACGTGTTCGTAAACCGAAAGTTTTACGTGCATGTGAACAAGCACATCTCTGGTCGGAATTAGTTTTTCTCTATGATAAATACGAAGAATTCGATAATGCTATTCTAACAATGATTGCACATCCAACTGAAGCATGGCGAGAAAATCATTTCAAAGATATTATTAGTAAAGTTGCCAATGTTGAATTATATTATAAAGCAATTGATTTCTATTTGGAATTTAAACCCATGTTATTGAATGATTTACTTCTTGTTCTCTCGGCACGTCTTGATCATACACGTGCAGTCAATTATTTTATTAAAGGTTAGTTCAATTGTCTAATCGAAATGAGAAAATACGTTCGAATCTGCACTTTGGTATCTCTGGTTTTTACTTCATGTGTAAATTTCAGTCGTTTGAATAAGTGCAAAAGAAAACTTTCCATTCTGTCCTTTGCAACGTTCGATTATTTCTCATTTGTCTTGATAATCATGGATTGTGACAGAAATAATTCTTTTTGTTTTTGTTTCTATTTTAGTTAAACAACTTCCATTAGTCAAACCTTATCTACGTTCCGTACAAAATATTAATAATAAAGCAATAAACGAAGCATTAAATAATCTTTTAATTGAAGAAGAAGATTATCAAGGTCTAAGAAATTCAACAGATGCCTATGATAATTTCGATAATATATCATTGGCACAACGTCTTGAAAAACACGAATTAATCGAATTTCGACGTATAGCTGCCTATCTTTACAAAGGCAATAATCGTTGGAAACAAGCTGTTGAATTGTGCAAAAAAGATCGTTTATACAAAGATTCAATGACTTACGCATGTGAATCACGTCAAATCGAATTAGCCGAAGATTTAATTTCGTGGTTTCTCGATGAGAAATTATACGAATGTTTCGGTGCATGTCTTTTTCAATGCTACGATCTCTTACGGCCTGATGTTATACTTGAACTTGCATGGCGACATGATATCATGAATTTTGCTATGCCATATATGATTCAAGTTATGAGAGAATATATAAGTAAAGTCGATAAACTCGAACAATCCGATCAAGTTCGAACAGAAAATGAGTCCGAACAAAAACCAGTCGATTTCAATTCGCAAGGCCCATTGATGATTACAGGTCCGGGCATGAGCAGTTATCCACAAGGTGGTTTCGCAAGTTATCCACAATATGGAGGCGCACCTGGCTATTCAGGATTTCAATAAAAAAAACAAAATCAAAAATTCATCATTCTTGACGAACAAATCCTTCTTCTTCTTCGTTTTTTCCATCATTTGTAAATGTTCTGTTCGTTTGTGTGTGCGTGTATTTATGACGATGAGATATATAATCGCATTCCTCGTTTACTTTTTTTTTCATGTTGTCATGCACATTATTTATCGATCTATCTATCTATTACTATTCATAGGCAAAATACTCTTCACACCTTTAGAAATCAACCAACACCCGTGATTTTTTGTTGTCAATCTATCTTTCTTTCTTCTCCTGGCACCCTCAAGAACAAAACCAAAAAAAACACTTTGCACGTTTATTTTATTTTGATTTCTTATTCGATGTATATGTTGTTTGTCTTTTTATTTCAATAGGCGAAACATAACCTTCGTTAGTGATCGTCCGTGGATTTTCCTCTCTCTCTCTTTTTTTCTTCTTTCTCCGTCTGTAACTTGCATTTCTTTCGTTTTTTTTTCGTATCATCATTTAAACATAATAAATTTGAAGAAATCATCAATTTCAATGGAATTCTTTTGATTTTAGAAGATAAAAAAAAAGAAAAGAAGAATTCTCTCAGATCATTTCATTTTCTTAATTTTGTTTTGTGAGAATGGCTTTGCAGCAAGAGTATCTCTCGATTCCACCTATTACACGAGCATATACGACTACATGTCTTCTCACAACTATTGCTGTTGTAAGTGATTATCTTAGTTTGGATAATCCTGATTGTTGTTTTTCGTTTAGCAATTAGAATTTGTCACAGCTTATCAATTGTATTTTAATCCAGATCTTATCTTTAAAAAATTTCAAGTAAAACAGCGTTCGCACGTGTTTTATGCATTCAAATATTTTCTAGTTATGGAGATTAGTGACATGTTTTTGTTTTTATGGCGGAATTGGCTTTAATTTCTTCTTCAATCTCCTGTTTACATATCGATATTGTCGACATCTTGAAGAAGGTTCATTTCGTGGACGTGCAGCTGATTTTCTTTTTATGTTTGTGTTCGGTGGAACATTGATGATCATCATCGCTCTGTTTGTAAATATTGTGTTCCTCGGTTCAGCTCTAACAATTATGTTAGTCTACGTTTGGAGTCGACGAAATCCCTATGTTCGAATGAATTTTTTTGGACTATTAAATTTTCAAGCTCCTTATTTGCCCTGGATATTATTTGCATTTTCACTTCTACTTGGTAATTCAGTACTAGTCGATCTAATGGGAATTATTGTTGGACATATTTATTACTTCTTGGAAGATGTTTTTCCACGTGAACAAGGTGGCTTTCGAATTTTGAAAACACCAAGATTTTTGTATGTCAAAATGAAATTAACGAATCCTTGGAACTGTTTGTTTTTCTTTTTATAGACATTGGCTACTTGATGAAGTTCGACGGCCGAATGACGGCAATGATACACGTCCAAACGACGTTCCATTTGGTGCTGGTGGTTTTCATTGGCAGTGATAAATAAATGAGAACAGCATATTAGTTTTTTTTTGTAAAAATCATGAGATTTATAAATATATACAATTCTTAATAATGAATTCTAATTACGTTTGATCTTTTCTTTTGATTGCCTAATAGAGAATAACAACAGGTGGAGAATGGATTGCAGTCTTTATCCAATTAGGAAAACACTCTCCGTCTTTTGGATCCGTACTGTGTATGAGGAGGAAAAGTTTAATTAGATTTTGAAACTTGAAATCATTAACATACATCCGAGAAGTATTTCTAGTCGATTGATTATCGACAAATTTTCGCGGAACGATCAAGGTACAGGCATATGCATAGATGTATATAATACATATACGTATACATCTTTCGACTTCTATTAACATTTCTATGTGAAGGCAAAAAAGAAAGAGAAAAGAGGTAGATTTGTTTATCTTTTCTCTCATTCTGCAAATGGCAATATAAGCATCACCGGTACAGTCAAAGATGTTCGTCTTCTTTTCCCATTCTATCTATCTCCCGGATGGATATATTCTTGCCCTCGAATGTACATATACACATACATACATACATCGACTATCTCATCATCTTTCAATAATAAAGTAAATGAAATCTAAGATGAGATTACTTTCAATTTAAGAATAATAAATATACGTATATATGCGTCTCTAGTTCTTATATGAAAAGATGATTGTGACATGTTTAAGGTATTTTCATGATGTAATTGTACGGAAAATGAATCATTTTGTTATTTGTCTGTACTTGTTAATAAACGGCACCAGGTGTTGAAAAAGACTCGAAGATGAGAGATGATGGGAAAAGCAGGAAGGAGAGGAAAAAGAAGAAGGAAAAGAGAACAGCTATAACATCGGTAGAATGTATATTTATATATATATCTGTACTCATTGGATTCTAATAGGGAAAAAAAACTCGACGAAGAAAAAAAAAACCTAACCTACCAATACATATACATACATTCATTGCACATGTATAAATATACAACATACACTTTTTGTGCGTTAGTTTTTTTTCTTGACATAGGACAGAAGTTGTGCTTTTTTTATCTTAGGAAAAAAGGGAAAGCAGAGGTAATGATAATCAGGCACGTGTCTAATGAGCGAAAAGAAAATGTGCTGTTGATAAGCGAAGATCTCGACAGTCGAGGTAAGTCAAAATGATTGGAAAAAAAACGAAGAAATAGATCTTATTTCATCTGTCTTCATTGAATTAGCAATGCTAATCGAACTGTCATACGCAAATGTGTGAATTTCAGTCTGAAAATGAAAACCAATCGGAGAACAATTTTGATATAATTATTTAAGCAATGGCGTTTTCCTCTTCTTCTTCTTCTTCTTCTTGCGTTAGCACAGTTGGAAAGAAATAAAGAGTTAGTTGTATGTTTATGTAAATCAGTGTTCGGTCGGTGGTCTCGTAATGACGTTAGTTTGTAATAATAATGTGCATGCGCGCATTCACATCTTTTTCTATCATATGCACATCATGTTTCGAGATCGATTAGACAAGAGTATATAACATGAGAGTTATTAGTCGTGTTAGACAAATGCTAAATTTAGTTATTCGATATTTCTTTTTTTCTAGATCTCGTTTTTTGTTTGACAATCATTTTCATCAACATGGATGGTAAATATCTCGATTTTTGAGAATAAAAAACGTTTTTTCTTTATCTTCTAGACGAATGTGATAGTCAATCGTATTGCAATGCAACGTTTACAAATAAAGTAAATCTAAAAAGATCAAATCTATTCATTGATATCTATTCGAATATCATAGAAATATCCTCATAATGCAAGTCAAGTTTCGTGTCAAATTTGTCAGAAAATCTTTGCCAATACTTATCGTCTTCAACGGCATATGTTAAGTCATGAAATTGATCCTCAAACAAGAAAATTTCAATGTACATTTTGTTCGAAAGCGTTTAAATTTAAACATCATTTAAAAGTAATACTCAGATGATAATACAAATTGAAACTTTTTATTCTTCTTCTTTGTCATCAAGGAACATATTCGTATTCATACAGGTGAAAAACCATTTGTTTGTTCGAATTGTAACAAACGTTTTTCTCATTCGGGCTCGTATTCATCTCATATGGCATCGAAAAAATGTTTCCTAACGCAAACAGAACTCGAAGAAGGCGAAGTCCTGCCAGAAAATAATCTCAATGAACAATATCTTCAATATTATTTGCATCTTTTTCAAAGTCAATTCTCTCAAAATGAACCATTAGATTTGTCAATAAAAAAATCCGGTGAAGAAGATAATAATCATCATGCTGATATTGACGATGATATCGAATCATTGAGTCAACAGAGTTCATCGGAATTTAGCGAAGATTCAGCACATTTAAATTCGAAGAAATTAGCTTGTGATATTTGTGAGAAAACATTTAACAAACAAAGTTCATTAGCTAGACATAAATACGAACATTCAGGTAAATGATCTTGGATTTGTTCTTTTTTCAAAAGAACAATTTTTTTTTTCTTTTGCAGGTGTTCGACCGTTTATTTGTGATATTTGTAAAAAAGCATTTAAACACAAACATCATCTCGCTGAACATCGTCGTTTACATACAGGAGAAAAGCCATTTCAATGTAGTAAATGTTTAAAACGATTCAGTCATTCAGGTTCGTTCAGTCAACACATGAATCATCGATATAAATATTGCCGATCATATCAAAATGAAGCATCATCTTCATAGCTTTACTTCCGAAAATTCTTCTACTATATATATACATATTTATTCAATTATTTCTTGTGTATTTGTGTGAGAATGTTCTTCTTTTTTTTTTCTTATTAAAATAAACTTTCGAAAAAAATCGTTTCTCAATCACTATCATTTGTCTTAAAGATGAGCAAGTTTATCATCATTATTTGCTGATAATCGTCTTCTAATAACTCAATGTGTATTTGCGTCCTCTATCGATTTCGTTCGTCAATCGTACGATGTATTGATCAAATACAAAAAAAACTATATATGTATAATAATTACTAGTTGTATATAAAGGGTGTATTTTGATTTTGAGTAATAACCTCGAAATGTGAAGCGATTTTTTTTCTTTCGCGATCGATCATCCAGAACACGATGAAAGCATACATTCATGCTTGACTATTTGTTGATTAATCATTTTAGTATTGCAGATTAGTTTATCATGTCGCAACGAACACCGAATTTTATCGTTGTTGGCTTGATTATAATTATGTTTGTCTTGGGATTTTTTTATATGTCCTGTTCATCGAAAACAGCCGAACTTCGACAGAGTCTAGTCGATTTCGAAGATCGCGTTCGATCGGTAAATGAAAAGCATTGAATTCGTTTTTGATGAAAAGAAAAAAAAACTATTTTATTTGAAGTTAACACTAAGATCTAGTCACGATGAAAAACAAATCGATTTATTGAATACGACTAAACATGAATTAGAAGAACGACAAACTAATTTGCAAAAACAATTGGAACAAAAAGATACAGAGATCAATGAATTAAATATAAAATTAAATGAACAAAATGCCGAATTACAAAGTTTAAAAACGGATAAACACGTTCTTGAACAACAAATTGTACCGTCAATTTGAATTAATTGTTGTTTTCATTTTTCTTCTGTTTCTTTTAGGAAGATTTGAAAAATGCAAGTGATACACTCCATTCGAAAAATTTCGCAATGCAAAAATTCCAGGAAAGTTTTGATGAACAAAAAAGTTCGTTTCGTATACTTTTAGTTTACATAAAAGAAAACTCTTTCTTCATTTTCATAGGTCTCAGTGAACAACAGGTTAATGAACTAAAAAATCAAATTAAAAGCTACCAGGAACAAATGTAAATCATCGTTCTACGTAATTCAACATTGATTTCTTTTTCTTTTTCATCAGAGCTCAACTACAAAATATTCTCGAGAAACCTTTGCTCAATTTGGTTCAAAAAAGTAAAAAATTGTTCTTATTGAACGAAACACAAGCTATCAATCAAAATTCATCGTTGGTAAATAATTCAGATGTTCAACCACGTGTAAGATTCATTTTTCTTAAATTAAAGAAAAAAAATATACTCAATTTTTAATTTCATAGCTTGAACAATCGTTGAACAATGCATCGATCAATGAAACACAAATCAAAGAAAATCCACCATTAGATTTAAAAATAAATGAATCGAATCTCACAAATAATACTCAAAATGATATTGCAAATAATAATGAACAGAAAAACATCGAACTTAATAAGTACAACATTGATGAAGAAGAACAACAACTCGATAATGTCGAAAGTAATCAAAATCAATAAATAAAATCTTTATTTTTCTTTCCTATTATGCTCACAAAGACAAGAGATAAGTAACCTTTCGATAAGTAATATTTCTTATTATGATTGAACTTCTCGTTTTCTTTGCTATCTTTTCATCTACTTTCTAATTGTTATTATTACTTTTTTGTTCTCGAACAATTTGTGATTCTTAATATTAATTAACTTCATTCTTTCATTTCTTTCGTAATATTTTTCATTGACAAATAAAATACTTTCAAGACATTGTCCAGTACGCATCGTTTGATTCATCCAATACAAACGACTTGTCCGAGAATAACACCGAGTAGACAAGAAGTTGTGGTCGTACTTGTGGTAACTGTTGTTGAAATAGTTGTTGAAGTAACAGTTGAGGTAGTGGTACTCAGAGTTGTTGATTGTGATGAATAGGATAGAATGAATAATGTTGTATTTTGAGATGAATTGATGCCTGTAATGTTTGCTGATGAAGTAAATAGTAAACAATTTTGATTGTTTTCATCACAATTGAATGCTACATAATTGGTAGAAGATAGGAGAGCTTGACAAAGACAAGCATAACAGGAAAAATCAGTGTTGAATGAAAGTGATGTTGTGGTAAGATTATCGATTGAATTGCTGTATGTAAACATGAAATTTGCGATGGAACCAATCTGTTGTGTATTAACAAATAAAAACGCAATTAATAGAAGCAAGTATCTAAACAACATGGTGACACGGTTAGAAATGCTTTTACAATTGAAAAAAAATCAAATATATAAATGCATTTTAATAAGTAGTATGCGAGCTAAAATCAACCGGAAACCTCTTCAATTTTGTTATACTGATCGAGAAGTATTCAAATAAAAAGTGTAATTTATCTTTTTTTTAAAGTCTAGCTTTAATTTAATAATTAATAAATAAATTTTTTGGACTAAAAATAAATCATCATTCTGATCTTTCTATGTGTTTTGTAAATCAATATGCAAATAAATTTCTTCAGCACAGAAAAGTGAAAAATGAGAGAAAATCAATATTAAACAGGATTTCTTTTATTCGATGATTTACAGGCATCGTATATAGTACTAAGTCAATGCGCAAAACATATTATTATTTTCGAACATGATCAGTCGAATCGTCATATTATTCGGTTTCTCAATATATTCATTGGTTGCCGCTTCCGGTGAGTTCAAATATAATTAGAATAAGTTCTTTAGATTTTACGATAAAATTTCTAGATTGCGATCAGAAGTACAATATTACGCATATCATTCAAGATGATAATATCCTCATTAGTTTTCCACCGACAGATGTCTTAAAATCAGATCGAAGCATTCGGTGTAATTCAACATCATCGTTTACTCGCGTTTATGGATGTGTTGCTCATTGTACTAATCTTGGATTTGGTGTAGATGGAGAGGTTGTCATTAATATGACACATAGCAATGGTACCAGCGAGATATGTTCAATTAATTATGTCATAGGTAACATGAGAGATTTACATTCTGTCTATAATCGATAGTTTTTTAATGTAGAATTACAACCAGCACGATTGACAGACATAGCAATTGTTGAAAATAAAGTTCAATTAGCTATTGAACGACCACGAAATAATTTTGATTACGTCAAAGTTCATTGTTCAGATCAAATCGAACATATTATTTTTAATACAAGCAATTCGACGAATAAAATTATTGAAATTGTCAATTGTGAATTCTTGCCTAACATGTCATTGATGAATTTTATACTCGAAACAGTTAAAAAAGATTTTCGGTCAGCAATGATGACGATTACTCGAGAAGGTAAATTATAAAATTCGAACGAAAATTAATATTGAAATCGTTGATTTTTATAGTTCCTCTACCGGTTCCATTTCAGCCATTCGTTGAATGTGAATCTACTCAACTTGTTATTGTAGCTGATGCACCGCCACCACTAAATATCGATAGTACCTATGATTTTACTTTGTATATTAACGATAGAAATAATGACCGAGTTATGTTTGAAAGAGATCGACTTGTCGGTTTCAACCCAACACTTGGAGTATCTTTGAAATATGGTCTAATTCCGAATGTCAAACATACGTTGGTTTTCAAACATACTGTTCAACAACTTGGATATGCGGAGTCGAAACAAATAGTTCAAAAAAGTTGTTTAAATATTTCATATCCATATCAAGTGACTAATCTTCGAGTCAAAGAACAATTCAATAGTATACATGTTTCATGGTCGGATCCACATCATTACTATGATCCAATTGAATTTTTTGTTCGATGTAATTCAAGTAGTAATAATTGGATATCGGTTAGAAGAAATACAACATTTATTTGTGAACAAATTTTATTCAATGAAACAGATAGTATCTCAGTTGAAACACGAATAGCTGTTGAAGGCTATATTCATGATAAAGTAGCTGTTTCACAGATACGAACTCGAGATGTACCAGCAGTACCGCCGATACGAATTTCTAATACAACAGAAAATACGATTACAGTTAAATGGAATTTCAATGTAAGCTCAGCAATACCGAATGATTTTCAATATAAAATAAGTTGTGGTGTAAATGCTACTCCATTCGATGTTAATATTCGAACAAATGAATATCAATGTCAATCACTTGCCCCAGGTACACTTTATGAAATCATATTGTACGTTGAAAATACAAATAAAACTGTTCAACGATTGAATAGTATTCTTGCAAATACATGTAAGTAATTCAATAGAAAAAAAAGAACAATATCTAAACTAACTTAACTTTTTAGTATTAGAAAAATGTCAATACAGAACTCATTTCTTTCCTCCTGAAATTAATCAGACACGTTCAGTTCTCATCGAATGGTCGCCACCCACGAGAAATTTCGATAGAGTTCATGTCAACTGTCCATCATCATTATTACAAACTTTTGAATCTGCACAACTCCTATCAATCATGTACGTTAAATGTATTGTTAAATTTGGAGAACCATTTAGTGTACAGTTTATAACCGAAAAAAGCGGTTATACATGGGAAATTTTAGAAGTTAGTGATATTATAACAACAACAACAACTACTACTGCTACTACCACAACTACAACTACAACTACCACAACAACAACAACAACTACAAAACCAACAACCACTACTACAACTACAACACCAACAACGACAACTACAACTACAACGACAACAACAACAACCACTACTACTACTACATTCCTAATAATTACTTCAATTACAACAACGACAACTGCAACTACAACTACAACGACATCAACAACTAGTGGATCAACAAATTGTTCTTCTGGCTGTTGCAACCAATTAGCCGATACAAGACTAACGTTAACACGATGGCGTGCGGCAGCTATCATTGCTTTTATATTACTTGGATTTCTATGCTTATCGACAATTATTTTAACTTGTTTAAGTGTCTTCTTAGGTCTCCGAAATCGAAAGAAGTCAGAGGAATAACAATAAATACTTATGCAGGTTGCATAAATTTTTTAAAAATCTTTATTTGTCTATATAATCAAATCCATCTCAACACGTTCTAATATTCGATCCTGATTTTATTATTGACTATGATTCACATTTCAAAGTTCGAAATGAAAATCTATAAGAAAACATCAATATTTACAAGTACACAAACCTGTCCTATTCAAATACTTCTTTTCGCACTCAGCTGATATTACTCAAATCAAATGTTTTCGAGAGGGCGTTATTAAATATGACAATCAACAATATATTGACGTCTAAATCGATAAGTCCTATAGAACAAATCAATACTCGAATGATCAATTGTAATTCTATCCTATTCAACCGAAACTAAGCTGATTGAGAATCAGCATGATTCGCAAAAGTACTCGAGTAGAAATTTGAAAGCGAATACAGTCATTCGATTGATTTTGTTGCATATTTTCAGAAAACATTAGTCAGTCATCTTCGCAATGAGTATCTATGCAAATGGTTGATCATATTCAACTAAAACACCCTCACCCTCTCAGAAATACAGTGATGTTACAATACAAAAAAGATGGTAAACAATGGCTAGGATACTTCCAATATGAATATGCAAGCAATTTCACAACAATTGGACTTATGCTGCTTGGAACAGGTATATTCGTTGGTGGTATATATTATTTTTTACCAATGGTACCACAATACTTTGTATCTTTGCTGGGTTATATCACACAAAATCATGAAGGCATTCGACAAGGCTTAATTTTAATGGCAAATGGGATACTCGGAGTTGGACTATCGCATGCATTTGTAAACTGGTTGTTAGAGAGTCCTAATCCCATGGATACCTTAATTGCAGCATGTATTTTAAAAAAATTGGAAGGTATCATGGGACACCGAGTGTGATTATAATATATGCATGAAAATTACCTGATAGATATTATTATTTCTGATAACAGACTGAGGAACAATCAGTTCATGTTGATAAAGTTTTTTTTCGTTTATTTTAATAAAACAAGAAACAATACAAAAACTTCATTACAGATAGTTCATACTGTCTATAGCATGTTTAATCATAATGAAAATAAAAATAAGAGAAGATCACAAAGAAAAAACAAAAAAATCATGCATATAGCATTTGTAATATCACCGGAACAAAATGTATCGATGTCATCATCAATGAATACATTCTGTTTCGTGAAAAGGTTTCTTCGGATTGAGTTTCGATTGACGCATATTTAGCAAATCACCAACTTCTTCAGCATGTTTCAATACCTAATAACGAAATAATTAACTTCGAAATGAAATTGTATTGATTTACTTCATCAAGCATTTCTTTCGTATGCGAAGCCGATAGACAGAAACGAACACGACCAAGTACTAATGGTGTTGCTGGAAAACCGACAGTTACAACTGCAACATTACGTTTCAACATTTCACGATTAAATCCACTAGAATAAACAAAAATCTCCTCTTTTTTTCGATAGATTCGATCTCTACGAACGCTATTTTCGATGGACTGTATAACAATGCCGGTACAACCGGTGAATGCGGATGTCCGTAGACAATGAAACCCATTTTTGATAGACGTTGTCGAAAATATTTTGTATTCCAAGCTAATTGTTTAATACGTTTTTGACCTTCATGTTCTTCATTATCATCGATCAATAAATTCAAAACCGAGATAATCTGTTCAATAACTGGTGGACTCATCGATATTGCGTAGGCTGTTGCATGTGATGATATACGTATATGATCGATGAGTTCCTTTTTACCAGCAATATAGCCACCAGCAGCAGCAAAACTTTTTGTAAATGTTCCCATAAGAATATCGACATCTTTGACATCACATTTCCAATAGTCAACAACTCCACGACCTCGACTGCCCATAGCACCAATTGAATGTGCTTCATCCAAATAGAGATACGCCTTGTATTTCTTCTTCAATTCAATTAATTCAGGCAGTTTACAAAGTGAACCTTCCATACTAAACATTTGAATTGTTCGAAATTTTGCTTGTGAAAGTAAACAAACAAACCTATAGACACCTTCGACGATAATTAAAATCTTTCTCCATGGTCGATGTGTTCGCGGTTGACCAGAAACAATTGCATCTCGTAATAACTTTTCCAAATGTTTCATATCTAAACAATAAATTACTTACGAATGTCAATTTGTCTATTCAAAAAACAAAAATAACGAACCATTATGTCTGTAAATTTTAATCGTTGCACCGGATAAACGTGAACCGAGAACTAACGATGTATGATTTAATTCATCGCTTAAAATCAAACAACCCTTGATAAAAACAATCGAATAAAATGACTCGAGCTTTTTTGTTGTTATTTACTTTGCCAACAAGTGACGGAATATTCAAAGCATTCGTTGCAAAACCCATGCCAAAGGCAATAGCATCTTCTGTGCCAAGAAATTGTGCGAGTAAAGACTCGAGTTTTCGATGTTGTGCCAATGAACCGTATTCCTGAGGCGTACTTGCAGTAGCTAGACCGTTGATTTGAATTGATTTAATCACATTATCTGCAATAGGCCCTGAATTATTTGCAAAACCGAGATAATTGTATGAGCCAAGATTGATAGTTTCTATTTTTCCACCGGTAAATCTAATCAACAACAAAAAAAAACGAATTTGTCTGCGTCAAACGAAAGAATTTTTCATCATACTTGAATGACCAATTGTAATCCGGTGTTACTCGTTCGAGAAGATCGAGTTTTCCACCAGGTACACTGCCAATTGGCCGATTGAAACAATCGGCAATACGTTGATAAACATTTCGTGTGTAAAAACTTTCATAACTTTGATATAATGGAACAAAACCCTATTGATAAATAGTTTTTTTTTGTCAAAAAAACAAGATGCAATCTTATTTTCGTTATTTTTACTGGGGGATTATTCTCTGCCGAACCTTTTCGATTTTCAATTCGAGTATTACGAAGAAAATCTCGAAACCATCCGAATATATTCAATATAATATAATTCAAATACGTCCAAAATGCTTCCGAAAATGGTGTTGCTTCGTAAACTTCATCCAATGACGGATGTTCAGCAACTGGCGTTAAATCGTTTGATTTTCTCTTGGTCATATCTACAACACAAAACACACTACACGACTGATAGTTAGACATCAAATTGGAATGTATTCGTTGTTATCTAATTCATCAATCATAGATATACACTATCGTCTGACAGACAGGTTTGGTTAAGTAAAAAACATTTTTATATCGAAAGAGAAAGAGAATCTCATCCGTGGATGGAATTACTATATAAATTATTCACTATAAAGGCCAATCAAGATTCACTTTTTGGATTAAATATAGAATTTTTGACATGTGTCGACATCTCAAAACTGATCTGTATAGGTTTCATAAAAAGTCATCTGTAAACAGATTCTATTTCTTTATTTGTCTGAAGAGGTTGCACTCGATCAATATTTTTTTTGTACTTAAAATTCGAAACAAATAATTTATCAAATTTTCTCTTTTTTTTAAATTTAATTTTAATAAATCAATATAAATTCATTGACGTTTGAAGGCGAAGTTTAATATTTGCTCATTACAAAAATACTTCGTAGTTCTTTTTTTTCGGCAATATAAAAGAAAGCTTCGAGTACGATTGAATTTTGTTCTTACAGAGATGTCGAGAGAATTCGAAACAACACCAACATGGGCAGCTATCATCACCGTACTAGGTTATGCCGTATTGAGTGTATTCGGATGGTTACGAGAGTTTCTTCGACATATCGGACTTGAAAAGAAAAGAACTTCACAAGATCCAAATCCGAAAGTATATTTCTGAACAACGAATTCATTTAGAATTCGATTGTGTTTTTTTGTTTTTCAAAGAATTTCGTACCGTTGTATGAAGGTTATGAATGCTTTTATACAAGAAATTTGTACACACGTATACGTGATGTATTCAATCAACCGATTGCAAGTGTTGCCGGTGCAACTGTTCATGTTATGGAACGTATTTCACCAGATTTCAATTGGACATTTCAGTAGACGAAAAACTAAATTCTCAATGAATTTCTCATATCAACAAAATTTCCTTTAGATTCACTGGAAATACACGTCATTCGGTTAATTTAGGTTCATATAATTATCTCGGTTTTGCCGAAAATTCCGGTCCTTGTTCGAATCAAGCTATCAAATCCATTGAACAATACGGTGTATCAACATGTAGTACACGTCGTGAACTCGGCACACAAAAATATATGCAAGATTTGGAGAAACTCATGGCAGAATATTTGAATGTCGAAGATTGTATTACATTTGGAATGGGTTTTGCAACGAATGCTTTGAATATTCCTGCGATTTTTGGAAAAGTAGATGAAGATTTTTATGATTTTTTGTATGTGTATTCTTGCAAATAGGGAGATTTGATTCTCAGCGATCAGTTAAATCATTCGTCGTTGATTCTCGGTGCACGATTGTCAGGAGCTGTTATACAAACGTTTAAACACAACGGTAAAAAAGCAACAATAAAAAAAGCAGACACTAATTTTTGTCAAATTATCTTCTTCAGATATCAATGATTTAGAAAAACAATTACGTCAGGCAATAATTAGCGGCCAACCGCGAACGAAACGTCCCTGGAAAAGAATTCTCCTTATTGTCGAAGGTATCTATAGGTTAGTATTAGAAGAAAAAAAATGAAAGCACTCAGCAACTTCCTATCGGAACTTGTTTTCAGCATGGAAGGATCTCTATGTAAATTACCGGAGATTATTGCAATAAAAATGAAATATCACGCTTATTTGTACGTTGATGAAGCTCATTCTATCGGTGCTATTGGCCAACATGGCCGTGGTGTTGTCGATTATTGGAATATCGATCCGAATGATATTGATATTCATATGGGCACGTTTACGAAAAGTTTCGGCTCAGCCGGAGGTTATATTGCTGGCAAAAAAGTAGTTTGTCATTGAATCGATAAAAAGCTCTTGAGAATGATTGTCATTTTTTTAAAAGTCTCTAATCGATCATATACGAGTTCATTCTCATTCGGCATGTTATTCATCAAGTATGTCAGCACCTGTTGTTTATCAAATAATATCTGCATTAAATATAATTATGGGTCGAGACGGAACTAATGACGGTAATAAAACAAAAACAAAAACGAACCGGCATACTGTGACAGAACTGTCTAGGTCAAAGACGTATTCAACAAATAGCAGCTAATGTTCGATATTTTCGACGACAGTTAGTTGACATGGGTTTTATTGTTTATGGAGATGATAATTCACCAGTTGTGCCTGTTATGATTTTTATGCCTGCAAAAATCGCGTAAATTCATTTTTATTGTCTTCGAAACAAAGAAATATATAGAATTATTTTCTTTCGCTTTTCAAGGGCAGTCAATCGTGAAATGTTAAAGCGTGGATGTGCAGTTGTGACTGTTGGCTTTCCTGCAACATTATTAACGGAATCACGAGTGAGATTTTGTATTTCAGCTGGCCATACAAAAGAAATGCTTGATCATGTAAAAGCTCTTTGTTTCATCATGTTGAGATTCCTTTAACCTCTTGAACTTCATTAAGGCTTTGCAAGCAATGGATGAAGTGGGTTATCTCGTTTCGCTTCGTTATTCAAAACGGAATCGTCATCGCCGTTGGAAAGATCTTAATCACGTTGAATACGAACAAGAATTTAAATATACCGGTGATAATTTAATCAACAAACATTTATTATTTACAATAGACAAAAAAATAAAATAAAATAATTTCAATATTATTCTTTGAGTAAATTCACTTGACAGCTGACATCGACTTGCATAATTTGTGATCTTTCTATTTGAAATGAAGCATCATTATCATGAGCGTGTCTTTTCTGAAAGGCCATTTCATATGTCGTATAACCCGATGAACATTGTCGACCTTGTGATGATTGATTGAGTGATGTTAAACGAAATGGATTTATATTCCAACATGAAAACCAATTCGGTATGAGATCAATTAATTCGAAGCAAAAATTTCGATTTAATAATGCATATAAATATGGATTTAAACATGAATTTAAATAAGCTAATGCATGTGTTATGGCGCGTAGAGTATAGAGACCTTTTGGATAGATACGATTCATTTTATGAAGCATGGGAACATCGGCACATTTGAGTAACTCAAGAATATGAATTGGTAACCAACATATTGCAAATGCCAGTGTCACAATAAACACCTATTTAGTAAAACAAAAAAAATGAAATAACAAAACTCCGGCAAAATAAATTGTTTATCTCTCGAACTACCATTTTTGTCACACGTCTTCGCTTGGTTTCTAAGCCATATGCGATATTTTTCTAATGAAAAAAGAAAAGAAAGAAAAATACATGTCTACAAACATTTATCGTCGTTTTTTACTGTAATTGTTTGTTTAGCTAACAATCGATGTGATTGAGCAACATGCATGGCAAGTTTAGTATAGCAAATAATGATAATTAAAAGTGGTATCGCATAGTAAAATGAAAAGATCATGAAACAAATAAGAAAATTTCGATCATCATTTAAATCACATGTTTTTCGATTTGCTCGAAAAATATAATAAGGAATGATTAATAGAAATGAACCTACAACGATTCGAAATTTCGACGAAAACAAAGTCAATCAATTTTACTGATCCAAATAAATATGCTAATAATCATAGCATTTCTTGACGTTCGCCAGAGAAGTTTTGATCGAGGCAGAACAATATAAAAATATCGATCGACACTCATAGCTGCTAATGTATTACAAGTCGCTAGTAGAAAGACCTAGACGAAAACAAAATCAGTTCGATTTTCTCTAGACACATATGTCCTTATCAATCAAATCCTACGTATGTTAATAACATGTAAATTTTACAGAATTTTTCACCCAATGGTAAGATATCAACAAGACCAAGATACGTCGTATATGGAATTGATAAGGATATGAAGCAAAGATCAGCAAACGCAAGATTGATAACATAACAATTCGTTACATTGCGATAGTTCTTCTTTCGAATGCCAACGTAAATAACAGCAAAATTTCCTGAGGCGAAGAAGAAAAATAAATAAGATATCATTTTGTTTTCTCATCTCTTGCATACCCAAAAAGCCAAGTAGAAATATCAAACAATAAAAAACGATGAAAATATGTCCCGCATACAAAACAATTCGATCTTGATGTACGAAACTTCTATTTTCCATTGTTTTATTTGAAAACATTGTCCTATCTAGAAAAAAAAAGAAAGCAAACAAACATAAATATATTCTCATTAACTATTCAAAAAAAGACAAATAAAAATAAGAAGATCTTCTTCAAAAATTAACCAAGCATTAACGTCAAATTTTGCGCATTTTATTCGTCTACGGATTAGCTCTAACATGCACTCATGGACATAAAATGACTGCGTCATATAGAGCACTTACTCTACGTGACAAATTTAATTAAGTCTCAATGTCTTTAATATGTTCTTCATTGCAATAACAATCGAAATAAACGCATGCAAATGCTCGCGTCAATAAGAAACATAAGTGTAAAAAAATGAATATATAGATATTTCTCACATTATTCAAGTCAATTCAAATATGTCTTAATTAGTTTCTCTTTCCCAGAAGTCAGAGACAGTGAAAATTAATTTTATTCTTTTGCGTTTCAGACAAGAATGCTGTGTAATTTAAATAGTTGGACTTTCTAATCGCTTATTATGAATATAACATAAGAAAACTTACGAGAATAAAATAACTATGAACAAAACATTATGACGGATGCATCTCTCTATATAAGACATAAAAAAAATGCAATTCTCAAGACAGAAAAAGTGTTTTCTTCTTCTGCTTCTCTCGTTCTCTCTTTCTATCTCTCTTTTTTTCTTTCTCCAGTTATTAAAAGAACAGAGCCTCCGTCACAAAAGAAGCAATATTACTTTTTATTTTTTCCGGATTCTTTACATTTTTCATCTCGTATTTTAAAAATAAAAGGTCGTCTTTGCTAATTGAATCCTCGTTTTTTCGACTACCGGCATGCAGTCAATATTAACTCTGACTGTCTATCAATATGCATGATCTACTCAAACTCAAATCTTGTTGCTATGGAAAAGAAGTCCAGTAATTTAACTACTTGTTAGTAATCATCTCAAAAAGGAAAAAATTTTTTTCTTCTTGATTATTTATCACCAATGACTTCAAGTGAAATGAAAGAAAATAATGATACTTTTAGATGGACTCATAAGAATTTGTTCTTAAAAATGATATACATGCATAAATTCTTGATTTATTGATTAAATAGTCAAAATTCATAGAATTATCTAGAGATTTTTAGGTCCTCGTCGAACATGAACCGGTTCATCAATTGTGATTTTTTGTTCTCGATTGTCGGCTCCTTCATTGAGTATATCCATCGATGGCCGAACTTTTTGTTGAATTGGATTAGGCTTTTGTGGAATACGATAGATAACTAAATCTAAACTTTGAGCACTTCGTATTGTCGATTGATTAAGTGCGAGACATCGGCCGATTAAACCAATGATAATCGAAACACCAATGAATACAAATGCAACAATTGAAGCAACAGGAAAAAAATCATATCGAGCACTTCCAACAGAAGACATTTGACTTATCAAATCCGACGTGAGAAACTGATTCTTGCCTTTTACTTTTTTTTTCCTTCCGTTTTTATCTCTCGTTACTACATGAACAAGCAAATATTAATATCTGGCTTTTATCAACTGTCAGTGAAAAAAAAGAACAGAAATGATTAATAATAGAAAAGTGTTCAGCTCTGGGCTACTCTTTATTTCATTAAAACAAATATTTACATGAGAATACAAACAAAAACAAACAAATAATTTTCATTCTATTTTAATATCCGACGAAAGAGTAAAACATGAGGTTCTAAAAAAGCAAGAAACCAAAATAAACATACAGAATATTAATTCCATGTTAATTTCTCACCCGGATTGTGTAACATGTAATGAATCCATCCAGTTGACATCTGCAAGCCTAGAATTCATTTGCAAGTCAATGAACACGAAAACAATCTTATTTGTTTTTATTTTCTACCTAAATTTCTCCATTCAGTTTCGGTGAGTAGATGTGTTTTTGGAAGATTTTGTGCTTGTTCAATTGGTAAAATGACGTGTCGATATTCATAGGATTCATCTTTGTATGTTTCACTATAGTAAATTTCTTTAACGGGCATTTGAACAAGAAGATCGATCTAGAGATAAAGAACATTTTAATATTTATTAATCATAACAAACAAACAGGCAGACAAACAAACAAAAAAAGAAAAGAAAAGAAATAAGAGATTAGCTTTGTTTTCATTTTGAATAGAAATGAGATTATGACATTTGAGCAAGATTCAAAGAAAAGTACACGATGACTTCGACATTTGTTTCGATTTAGGTGATAATACCGCTCGTACAGCATCATCAAATACTTGTTTGAGACCTTTTTGTGTCAATGCTGAACATTCAACATATTTGAAAGCTCGAATTTTTTTACATAAACGTTGACCTTGTTCACGTTTGATTGCTTGAATATTTTGTTTTTGTAATTGATTGACATATTCACGATCTTCGCGAAGATCAATTTTTGTTCCACAAAGAATAACTGGCTTATCGGGACAATGATGTCGAATTTCTGGTATCCATTTACTTGTTATATTCGTAAATGATGTTGGACTAACAACGCTAAAACAAAGAACGAATACATCCGTTTGCGGATATGATAATGGTCGAAGACGATCATAATCTTCTTGACCAGCTGTATCCCAAAGACCTAACGAAACTTTAACATTATCAACAATCATATTCGACGTATAATTATCGAAACTAAATATAAACGAACAAAATTTTGTGTACAAAAACAATATGTTTACATACACTGTTGGTATATATTCTTCGGGAAATGTATTGCTTGTAAATGAGATTAACATACATGTTTTGCCAACAGTACCATCTCCGACAATGACCAATTTAATTGGTACACTTTGATGAGAATTGATTTTATTTGCCATGAAACGACTTAATGCCAGTAGCAGGCGTCGTCCGATCGATTCAAGCTAAAGGCAAGGTCGGATCGATCGATTGATTTTTTTTTCTGGTCAGAATTATTGGATACGTATATGCTGTTCTTATTCTTATTCTTCTTATCGTATTGTATCGAGATAGATCAAGTGAACTACCAATGAGAATCAATCAAGTGCATAACGAAAGACAATATACTATTGGAATTTATTCGTCCAATCAAATATCCATTGGATCATCTGAGTTTTCATATTTCAATCAGCTGCTTTTTGAATTAAATATTTTTGAAAAACAAGTATTCGACTGACTTTCTCTTACTAACGAAGTCGTTTTTTTCTCCCTGAGTATTTATTCAAGTTGTACGTTTTCTATGTTTTCGTCATTGATAACAACAGTTTTCTTATCAACATAATATAACTTACTTTGACTTTTTTTTATTTCGTCACACATTAAAAGGAAAAAAAACATAAACGTTAACTATGGAGTATCGAACAATAACAAACGAAGAAAATGACACAATTGATCTGCCATCATTGACCCCTTTTATTCATTTTGAAAATGAAGATGATCCTGATAACAATGAACAAGGTAAAGAGAGAATGAGAGACATCCATAGGAATTGATTAATTCATTATATTTTTCAGCGTCCCAATGGAGCCACCAGAAAGATCTCGATGATTTCTTCATACGAATCTATCAATATCATCAACGACATGGCTTCTTCTGTATTGTTCTTTCGGAATTCTTTGCTCTTGTGTAAGTTCAATGAGTCTTAAAATATGTGCGTAATGCATTAATGTTCTTTTTTTCTTAATTCTAGACAATTTTTATTCATTATTTCATTTACTCTTCTTCTCGTTCAATGTGTTGATTACGACCTTCTCTTTCATTCATCTATCTACACAAGAAATACAACAGATAAAATTCAGATTTATCAAATCATTCGTTCGCCTAAGCAATGTCTTAAGAAGTAATTACATAATCACATGATCAACTTTCGCAATCCTCTTTTCTCTTCCTTCAGAATGTCACTTCTAACGTTCTTAAGTTTGATATTTGCGATTGTCTATTGGTTCTATCAATTCTTGCGTGCTGTTTATAATATTTTTACATTCTATTCCATTCGAGCATTCTATGATCAAGTTCTTGATATTAAACCGGTAGAAAATCACTTGTTTATCTTTTGACGAACTAGGCCTTTGTTTTCTTTCAAACTTAGAGTGAATTAATGAATATGACTTGGCATGAAGTTCAACAGCGTTTATTAATCGCTCAACAAACACATCATATCTGCATACATAAATCAAATCTAACTGAATTAGATATTCATAATCGTTTATTACGTTTTAAAAACTACGAAATAGCTTTGGTTAATAAAGGTATTCTACCACCGAGAATACATTTACCATTCATTGGAGACGTGTAAGTCGAAGAACAAGTTCATGTTTAGAATATTTTTCTTTCTCGATTTAACTTAGAATTTCGTTTACGAATGGATTTAAATTCAATTTACGTTTGATACTTTTTTGTAAGTGTGAAATGATTTTTAATTGCAAATAGATTTCGATTGACGAGAGAAATTTAGGGGGACCGTATGCACCATTTGATCAACGATGGCATTTAAGACAAGAATATAAAGTATTTAGTCGACGAGCAGCTCTTGCTCAACAGTAGGTTTCATTTCTTCATCATTTCTTCGTGATTGAATCGATACGATTTAGATTATCAAATTTTATTCTTCTCTACGGTCTCATCAATCTTCTCCTATCACCATTTATTTTCATTTGGCAAGTGTTAAATCTATTTTATGGTTATACTGAAGTAAGAATTTTGAAAGTAATAGCAACTCATCGAATGAAATCTTAGATAATTCGACGTGAACCCGGTGTTTTGGGCAGCCGTCGTTGGAGTAATTACGGTCGAATGTATCTACGACATTTCAATGAACTTGATCATTCATTACATCAACGACTTAATCGTGGCTATCAACCAGCCAAAGCCTACATGTCATCATTTATCAATTACAGTCTCGTTGAAGTCGCAAAGTTCGAATATTTTCCTCTTGTTCTCATTCGAAAACGAGATTCTTTCGTGTAGATTTGTTAGTTTTGCATGCGCTTCGATTCTTGCTGTGTTAATTCTCTTGACACTTTATGATGAAGATGTGCTCAAAGTCGAACATATGTTGACATTGATGACAAGTCTTGGTGTTGTACTCGGCGTTTGTCGATCATTAATTCCGGATGAAGTACAAATTTGAAAAAAAAAACAAAACGATCTATTCAAATGTAATCTTCTCTTTTTCAGAACGCAGTTATCGATCCGGAAGAAAAACTTCAGCTTGTTCTCGCACAAGTTCACTATCAGCCCGATTCATGGAAAGATCATGCTCATACAGATTATGTTCAAGCTGAATTTGGACAAATGTTTCAATTGAAATATGTAAATTCAATGTTGTCGATTTTCGTTGAAGATGTATTTTTGTTTTATTACGTAGGTGTACTTTTTGGAAGAATTATTAAGTCCATTTATCACTCCGCTTGTGCTCTGCTTTCAATTTCGTCGACGATCTTTGCAAATAATTGATTTCTTCAGAAATTATACAGTCGATGTTCAGGGAGTTGGCGATGTTTGCAGTTTTGCTCAATTAGATGTTGCTAAAAATGGAGATTTGAAAGTAAAAAACAAACAAAAAAGAAAAGATTTAACTCGAGAATTTCTTTTCCAGTGGTTTGCACCTGTTCGAGCGAAAGCAAACAACGAGACCGGCATAATGAATGATGGCAAATTAGAATTATCATTAATGCATTTCCATCATACAAATCCCAAATGGCAAATGCCAAAACAAAGCGAAGCTTACCTAGAAAAAATCCAAGAACGAGGTATTTGATTTGTCTGAACAAACAAAGAAAAACAATTGTTCGATTTAGCTGTAGAAAATCTACAATCATCATCGATTCTTCAGCAATCTGTTCATCAAATGCAACAGAGCTTTCACAATACTTCAACATCACCAAGTTCGAAATTCGAATTCTCATTCAAATCGATCTTATTTTTCATTTTAGCTACATTTTCGTCATTACATAATTCAAGTATTCCGAATGAACGAATGCATACCCTTGTCAACACATCGCATCCAATGACACAGAGCAAATCGGATATACCCAATCGAAGTCTAGCACAATTCGGTGTCCTTTCTAGACTTCATTCACAAGTTTTCAATTTACCCGATACAACGTCATTGAGCCGAGGAGCTCCAGAATTCGACATGAATGTTTCGTGTTTATTTATGCACGAAGTAAATCATCTCTCGTTTTTTCCCTCTTTTTTTGAATCAAAATTCAATTTGTTTAGCTTCGACACAAGTACAGACACGGTGAATATGAAACATTAGAACATATCAACGAAGATCAGGATAATAATGATGTGAATAACAGCAACAGTAAATGTTAAAAAGTGAATGGCACGATTGTTTTGTAGAATACGTTCTCGATTGTCAAACGAAAGATTATATTTTGATAAATATTTTATTTTTTTTTAAATTCAAATAAAAACACGTACATATCGAGACTAATTCACCTTTTTTGGTTTATTTATTCATTCGGCTAATGAGTATTAGAAAACGTCAATCCACACACATAAAAACACGCAGAATATCGTGAGCTTTTTAAAAAGGGAGATTAAAAAAAACATTGTGAAGAAAAAGTAAAAAAAAAACGAGCATTTGTTCAAGCAACATAACTGTACATTTTTCTAGAATTAAGAAGAATGAAAATATGAAAAATAATATTTTGCTAACATACCTATCATCCGTTGATCGTGCCAAGTAATCTCGTTCGATAAGATATTCAATTCGTTTCTTAATAAAATTCGGATTAGGCAGAAATCTTGATTTGAGTTGCTGAGTAACCTAAAGCAAAATCAAGAATTGAATTCATCGCAAAAATTCGTTTCAGCCGTACTTCACTGATTAATTGCGTATGGGTACTTGTTCTTCGTGTTTTCATTATTCTGACAATAGCAGCGTCAATAATATGTCTTCGATCATCATCGATTTTATTTCGTGTTTCTTGTCGTTCGGGATCGGTTTCGATTTTTGTCGTAATGGGATTGATTTTAACTCGAAATAATTTCGATGTAAACGAATCATTGACAATGAATCGATCGGTTGATTGAATCTCTTTACATTTCGGTTCTTTCGAAAGTATCCGTTGATTAATTTTACCCATCGATAAGGGTAATAATGCACGTTGAAGATCTTTTTCAGCAATATCTGTTTCTTGAGAAATTTCCTTTTCAAAGAAGAAAAAAAAACAATGAGATTACTCTTTTTTTTTAATTTCTATTTACTTCGTAAGTCCACGAATCTTTCGTGTTGAATAACATTAAAATCACCATTTGACAAGTCGAAACTTGAAGAGTATGTTTTCGTTCTTTGTTGACTCCTGTCGTTGTCGGTCGACAATCACTGTTATTATCTTCATCATCAACATCTTTCGGTCGACCGAAGAACATTGCAATTAAATCGGCTGAACCTAAATTCGCCTGTAACGTCAATTGTCGACCGTTATGTTTATTCAAATAAAATCGTTGAAAATATTGATACGCTTCTCGAACCGTAGCTGGCAGATTGCATCGATTGGTTCGACTTTGTGTTGGCCAATAGCCTGTTGTCAAAATTCGAACTGTCAAATCCATTCCATTAAAATTCAACTATAGAAAAACAAAACAAGATAAGATCATCGCTTTGAAATCAATTTCAAAACGAACTCCTTGTTGAGTAACAAATAAACGAAATTCGTCGACTGTTGTGTTCGAAAGTGTTATGTCTTTAAACATGCCTTCTAATTTGTATGTAAATTGACAGCCACATTCAGTTTTAAGTCTCGATATCATGTTCTTTTCGGCATCATCCGATGCTGATTTATTTAAAAGTAAACGTTTAGCTAAATGTTGTTTGTAATAACGTTCGAAAACATCTTTCTCTTCGAGATAACGAAATAAAATCATGGCTTTATCAAGAACAATTTCAACTTCTTGATCGCCAAGTTCTTTGTTTCCTTTTTTGAGTTTTTCATCAATAAATAATGATAAATATTCGGGACTATGTTGATTTAAATTAATAAAATATTCGAAATCTGAATTGATGCATTTTTTAAATTTCTAGAAAACAAACGATGAATTCGATAGAAAAATTCAACTATTCGATCAAACCTTGTCATCGAAAAAAGCATTTTTAAGAAAACAATCAAATGTATCTTTTAGATCCAGTAGATCCTAAAAGAAACATAAGAAAATGCAAAATTGAATTGATAAATTTTTTTACTTGAATATATGTAATTGCATTTTTTCCTTCATCTTTATTTTCTGTCACAAGTAATCGACCATGTTCACGTAAATAACTACTCACACATTCGACTATAGTCAAATGACCATGAGGAACATGTTCAAATAGTTTGTACATCATTGCAAGATCATCACATTTATTAAATTTGAGCATATGATAAACACCTGAATTTTCCATCTCGACTATTGTCTTGATATGTTTAGTGAGAAGTTCATCTAAATTTTATGAAATCGGTGAGAAAGTTTGACGTATTTGTAAATCGAACCCTCGAGAACTCGAATGATATGTTCTTCCGTTGATCGATCGAGATAATGTTCAGTTCGGTCAACTTCTTCACGAATACGTGCTGCTACTTTCCGGATATATACAGAGGCACTATTTTCCGCTAATAAATTTTGACTTTCAAGCTAAATTCGAAACGAAAAAAAAACAAAAATCAATCCTTGAAATTACTAATTTTCATCACTTACACGATAGAATTCAGCGGATTGTTGTAGAAATGGTACTTCGAAATCTTCGACATAAACAGATCGATTATCGATTCCTAAGCACATCAGCATTTGACAAGCATTTTTCACTAAACTCCTAGAGGAAAAAAAGAAAGACGATGATGATGATGATGACATACAATCAGTGTAACATTGTGCTTTATCTGATCTTATTATTCGTTCTGTTCACTTGACAGATTTCTTTGTCCTCTTCTATTAACTCATATATATTCTAGTTTAAGATAGACAGCATCGATTGAAAACGAGGGGAAAAAAGAAAGAAAAGACGTTTCTATTTCTCCGCTTGTCTTCTTCCTTTTTTCTTTTCCTTATCGATCTCGCTTTCGAACAAACGATCGGGAAAAGAAAAGAAAATAAGCTTGTTAACAAGGGCAGTCGTTCAACATACAAATCCTGTTTCTATAGAGAACAAACACACTCACTCACACACACACACACATTCATAGTCACATCAAAAGAGAGCAGCAGAAAAATGTTTATCATCTTTTCTCTATTACTTCTTAGTCTATCATCGAATTATCTCTCTGGACAATATTGTTATTCAAATCAATGTTCAGTTCATTCAACATTAACAGGTGATGTTCAAAATTGGGCTTTATTGATACAGAATTATATACTTAAATTAGCATCGGATAGTATGCATCGTGAAGAAACACAAGCCTTTTTTGATCTCGCAGAATATAAAGAAGAAACAAAGTCTGGAGAAACATTAATCGATGAAATGAAGGAGACTTTAGATTCATTTTTCGAGAAAAAACAACGTGCTGCCAATCGAATAGCTGAACATGCACGTGAATTACACGATCGTTTATATCGTTCACGTGAACAACTCTCTTCAACGAATCTTTCTAATCAAACACTATGGAGAAAATCAAATAATTCATTAGGTTTAACTCAACATACGCAATTACTTCATCTCGATAATAATACATATAAAGATGCTGATATACCATTACGTTTACCACCGAATATGACATTTCATCCGCATTTTAAACGCAATGTTAGTTTGACACATAGTGTCGTCAAAATCAGTGATGAAATACCACGAAATAATGTCGAATCGATTTGGACTGTCGAATGGACACATGGTCTCGAGCCTATTTTTCTTAAAAATCGCGAATTAGACGCTGATATACGTTGGCAATATTTCGGTTCTCAAGTCGGTCTCATACGTTTGTATCCAGGCCGAGAATGGGATCAAAATTTTGCTGGTTTCTACAATGATTACGATCCACGTGTTCGTCCGTGGTATATCGGTACGACCAGTGGTCCCAAAGATGTTATTATTATTCTCGATTGTAGTAAATCAATGGAAGACAACGGTAAATTTGCCATTGGCACATCGATTGCAACAGTTATTATCAATACACTCACACGACAGGATTATGTGAATATTATTTGTGCACATGAATCTCATTGGGATCATATTGGTAAATGGCATGTTTATAAAACTGAAGTTCTTAGTTGTCAACAAGATTCAATGGTCAAAGCAACATTAGCATTCAAACGAGATTTAAAAGAAAAATTAGCTAAACTAAAACCAGGTGGAACATCAGAATTTGAGACAGCATTCGATACAGCCTTTGATCTTTTTCAACGTAAACCGAAAACAGCTTGTCAATCGATATTAATTTTCATTACCGATGGTCAAGATACGGATGGTGAAAAAGTTCGATGCGGAGCTGGACAATATACACGTAGTGGTTACGTACCAGGACCGATTTGTAAATATAATTGGACACGTTACTGGTCCATGGTCGAAAAACGACAGCAAACTCAACAACCTGCACGAATCTTTAGTTATCTAGTTAAAGATAACGGACAGATCTTTCCGGGAAAGTTAGCTTGCGAAAACAAGGGACATTTTGCAATTTTAAACGACGGTGAAAATCTAATTAATAAAATGTTTAATTATTTCGATTATCTTTCGAAAGCATCGATCACTATGAACGGCAGTTGGACGACGCAATATATCGATCAATGGGGTCTGGGCATCATGTTAACTTATGCAATACCGGTTGTATCGAATATCGATGGTCGATTACTTGGTGTAGCCGGTGTTGATGTGACGTTAGATGATATTGAACATGTTCTTTCAAGTAAAACCTGGGGTAGTGTTTATGGATTTTTAATAAATCGTCATGATGGCGATGCAATTATTCATCCGGGTTTGAAATCAACGACTATACCTATCGAAGATCCTATTTCGACGCATATAACTCAATTAGAAATGTTCAATAATAAACCGATTGAATTTCAAACGCATCTCCTACCGGAAATGTTAAGCGAAAAAAGTGGCTCATATCGACTGTCGAACGCTTATCGAGCAACAATTCGACGAGAATTCGGCATTGGAACGTATTACTGGTCGCATATTGAAAATACCGATTATATATTTGCATTTAGTTTAGGCGTTTCCGATGAAAAATTTCGTGAAGTTCGTCAACCGAGAAATCTTTCGAATTATGACGAAAGTTTTTTCAATCTCTTGATCGAATACAATAGTACAAAAGCTCGCGAAATTCTACCGGGCAAATTCGAACACATGCAAATCCAAATCAACGACAAAAAATACAAAGATGTTCGCGTCAGTTATCTCTATTCATCGATTATGCTTGCACCACGTGTCTACTGCGATCCAAGTGAATATTTCTACAACGATGATCTCGCACAGAAAACAATCAACGCACATATTTACATCAATCAACGAAGTACAAACAATGATGATGATAAAGGCTGCAGTCAAAAGAATACAACCTTCCATGAGAATACTCGAGCTTATGCACTCATATCTCAACCGATCGAACGTGTATGGCGACGTCGTCCAGCCGAATTAACCAAGGACATCATTTGGACGTACGTTGGCATGAGAACGGGCGTTTTTCGAACGTATCCAGCACATCGATCCGTGCGTGATTATGATCATACGACACGTGGTTGGTATAACCGAGCTGTTCAATATTACGATCGAACAACAGCATCGATACCTTATCTCGATCTCAGCGGTGGAGGTAAAGTTATAACGATAGCACAAGTTATTTTCGAAGGTATGCCCTCGATTACAAATGAAACTTGTCAGGCAAAAGTCGGACAACGAACAGCAACAACAAAATATCCTGGCGGTTGCCCGTGCTCAACAGGTGCCGATTGTTTATCGGGCTATTGCTATCAAAGTATTGCGCCCGGTCCTGATACGAAACAATTACGTTGTGCAACTGAACGAATCATCGGCGTGACAGGAACGGACATTAGTTACGATTCGTTTCATTCGAAAATTATGAAACGTATGGCTGCATCGGATGGACGTCGTTCTTGTGATTCGACATATCCTTGTCCATCGAACTCATCGAAAGAATGTTCAACACGTTGCTATCTCGTTGATCACGCCGGTTATTTAATTGTCGATCCGGATTTCGATAAAATCTCAGCCTTTCACGAAAGTCTCTACAATACACTGACACTCGGTCATAAGGAAGGCGAAGTCATGGCTGATTTAATCTACAAACACGAGCTGTTTCGACGTGTCGAAACGATTACATTTCAAGGCACATGTCACGTTAGTAAACCATCGGCCAAAGTCACTCTCAAAGGCATACCATCGAATCCCGAAGAACTCGATAATAAATACAAAAACAAAGGTCCTATACCTCAATTTACGAATGAATACGGTTGTATTCAAGATCAAGTTCGTTATCGTCTCGATACATCGAAATTAAAATGGTCCGAACTCATTGTCGGCGAAGTCAATGGGCCTTGTATGAGCGGACAGTATTATGTCACACCGTTGGTAAAAACAAATTTGATACTCGTTGTTATTGAGAATTATCTCGCTGAACGATCGAAATTATTCTATAATTTCAATTGTAAAATTCAACGGAGTATTGTCGATGCAGGTGCTTTTCGAATTATTAACGGTACATGTGCGCATAAGATCGAAAAACTAACGAGTTTACACGACGATGGCAAATGTCCGGTTTTGAAAAATATCGACATCGAATGTAAATACAATAGTTCGATTCGTACGCGATTAGATTCCGTTTTTTTCTATGTATTTTGTCTGATTTTGAAAATAAAACTTACTTTTCAATAAGTTCACCACGTCGTTCTTTTGCAATCATATCCAATAGGATCTGTCTTAAATGTTCACGTATAGGCGAATATCGTACGACATTATCACGAAATAAAATCAAACCCAAATTGTAAATATGCTCGAGTTTGTATTGAGTCACATAGACTCGATCCATGTACATTAAAATATCACGAATCATAACCATTGCTGTTCGATGATCATTCCACGATGAATTCAATGTCGACAGAAATTGATTATTTAATGAATCGAGTACATCTTGTCGAACTTTATTTATCAAATGATCGGCAACAACTTCACGTGTGCCCATATAAAGTTTTTCACCGTGTTTATGCAACACCATCGTATATGCATTACGATATAATTCTTCGAAACTCAAGCCACTATTGTTCTTTTTCTGTATTTCTTGTATTGCAGTTTTTAATGAATTATTCCAGATATTATTCACGTGTCGATCGTCAACAGGCGTCTACGAAATAAACATAAATTTTATAACAAATTTTTGAGAGCATATTGACATACAACAAATTGCCGTATACGCATTGTTTTACTTTTGATCTTCAATTTTTTATTTATAATATTCGCATCTTATAGTTTAGGAAAGAAGAAAATAATAATAATAATAATATCTAAATCATATTTGAACATGAAATAAACCAATAAAAAAACAAGTTGGTTTTTAATCAAGAAAATCAAAGCTTATCGAATAGATTCAATTTTCAATTGACAAGATACTTTTCCGACTTGAAATCTCAATCGCAATTTGAAATGTTCGATTTCAATAGATGTCACACGTGTTCATTGAAAAATTATTCGATTGATTGACTCGAATAAACCAATAAAATATTCAATCTTTTGTTCAGATTATATAAAAATTTTTCAAGTAAATATAAGAATTTTTCTTTTCTTGTGTTGATTGCTTACTTCAAGTGAGATATGAAACCTTAGAATCAACGTTTCATTCGCATTCTAGATTTTCAATTGATGGGCAAGTGCAAAAGTTGATAGTTTACAATTAAGGTTTCACTTTTTCTTCATCTCGCAAGATTTCAATAGATAGTTTGTTTGAAACCTGTTTACGATATTTGACAGATGGAAACGAATTTTTTCTCTCTCGTTTGCTTCATCATCTTTATCATTTTTATTTTATTTTAAGAGTAAATGAGTACAAAGGAAAGAATAATGACGGGAGAACGCAAGTGGGTGCTTAGATGAAGAGAAAAAAAAAAAGAAAGAAAACTGTCTCGTTAGAGAAAATCATGTAAGTAAAAAAAATAAAAAAAAAGGAAAAAAAAGAAGAAGAAGAAGAGGAGAGATGATAAGCTCAAGACCCTATCGTTCGCATCGATCTATCCTCCGGAGAAAGAGAAGAAAAAAGAAAGAAAGGAAGAGTCAAGTGTGCAGAGTGGAAATGCGTAGTCTTGTTCTCTATTTTTCAAGGTTACTTTCGTCATTATTTGGTCTTCAAGACAACAACACACAACAAAAAGAAGAAAAAAAGTCAATAAAACGTATTTAGTCCTTGTTTTCTCGTTCCTTTATTCGAAATTAATAAACAATTCGAGTCTTCAGCCTCTTTCTTTTCAATTAGATATATCAACTTAAAGAAGAAAAACATGCATTTGCACAGGTTATACACGGGACAGGAACAGTTTGCCATCGTCATCAGTGAAGAACATACATCTTTACATTGCCTACGTCATTTGTTCGAAATCAGTCAAGCATAATACATATGAAGAAAGTGTCTCTTTTCTCTTCTCGTCTTCGTCATTTTTCTCGAAGAAAATATATTACACAGTAGGCATTAAAATAAGAATTTAAATAAAACACGGAAGCGAATTGCAAAGATATCGTATTCGGATAGATTTCTCTATGGACGGACGCTCTTCTTCTTTTTCTTCTTCTTCTTTTTTTCCTTTTTTTTTTAAAGGTTTTTATATATATTTGAAAATATGTCGTTTCTATTGCGCGAGCTTTGACAAATTGTGGCATGCTGCCTGTTTGTTTTCTCTTCCTTGTAATAAGTCTTTTTCTCTTGCATTCTCGGTTTTTTTTCTTTTCTTTTCTCATACGCTCCTAACTCATTCTCGATCTCTTTTTTCCCTTCATTCTTTTGTTGAAACGAACACACCGTGGCAGCAAAAAGTTCTACGTATTATTAACACATCACTCCTTTCTTTTTTTTCTTCTCCTTCTTCTTCTTCTTCTTCTTCTTCTTCTTCTTTTTTCTTCTCTTAATGTAAGGCAGTTTTTTTCTTCTGTCATCAACATTGTTTGAACTACGTTGCTGCTTATTCGATGGGTGAGAGACAATTTCTTTCTTGTTTATGAATGAATGAATGAAAAGACAGGGAGAGAGAGAGAGAGGGAGAAAAGGAGAAAAAAAACCGAGCCCAAATGAGGACAAATATATGTATGTGTGTGTGCATAAGTTTTTTTTTTATTTCTTCATTTTTTTCTTCTTCTTCTTCTTCTTTTTTTTCAACATTCATTTATAGAAGAAGAGAAAAAAGATTCGATTCTTGACAAGACAGGTCAGAATGGCATCGAAATTATTAGTTTACTATATTTTCGTTGAAACATTTTAACGAAACGGTATATAGGACGAGTATTATTTGTATTAGAGCTCAAATTATGATCGATGAAGATAGGGTACTTGATCCATTTTTTTTCTTGTCCACTATTTCTTCCACTTGAACAAGTATACTCCATTGTCGTTACAATATAGCACAACAAGTATTGTCGTCATTGTGATGTCCCTAGAGGCGAACGTTTTTTTTCTTCTTCTTCGTTTTTCTTCTATTTGAACTATCATATATGTATGGAGGGACTAAAAACACTGTTTTATTTGGTCAATTCTACTTGCTATATCTTTCTGTCTCCTTTGTATTGCACACCTTAGGGAGTATACTGCTGGTATCTCATTGTCGTTTCATGCTTGCATGCATGGCGAACACAAGCATGAGATGCTTATTCGGAAATGAACATGTTATTAAAGAAAAGAAAAAAAAAATTCTTTTTTTTCTTTTTTTTCACTGTTGAATAGCTAGTCAGTCATCCGACACTAGACTTTTCACACCGTGATACATCCACTCATCTCTCTCTCACACACACACACACAAGCATACAAAACCATGCATACAATGGCAATAGTGATGACGACTGTTTTACCACGATGTTGTAGTATCCAGTTTTTCTTTTTCTTTCTTTCTTCCTGCCTTTCTTTTTTTTCTTCTTATTCTTCTTCTTCTTTTCTCTTTGTTTCATTTGATTATTCTACAGTAATGTCAGTAGTACTGCTTCTGCTACACTAGAAGAAAAAAAAGTTTCATGATGAGAATAGAAAAGGAGCAGAAGGGGAGAGAAGGAGAAGAAAAAGAAGAAGAAGAATATTTTCCATCTTTTGCTCTTTCGCGTTCGGTACTGCACTATCGGTTCTTTGTTTAGGCAAAGAAAGAAGCGACAAGAGCGATAAAAGAAAAAAAAAACGAAGGAAAATTGAGACATCTCAATGCGCGAGCGAGAACGAGCACATAGTGGGTTAGCATAGAGATGTTGTTTTTTACGCATCTGTTTTTATTGTTGTTGTTATTCTTCATGTTTCACGTGATGTAGACTTGCAATAGTTCTTTACTGTTCATAAAATCTCGTTGAAATACGAAGGATGTTTGAATATACATGCATTTCTAGATAAATGTAGATGATATATAGGAATGAAAAATACAAAAAAAGCCAAATCGGCTGCAACAGTATCCATGACTGCGACACAAGAATCAACATCTATTGACAATACTGGTATGACGAATTTTCGTTTTGTTTTTTTTCCTTGATTTTGTTTTGTCTAAACTCATTAGTTTTTAGTTGATAATGGAATGGAAAGTGAAACATTACCATCAACAACAACAACAACAACAATGTTACTACACACGAACGATTATCAACAACAATCACCAGCATCTTCATCAGATACTCCTATGAACCAATTTTCTGATGTCTATCCATCACGACAGTCAACGCAAACAAATAACAATAATAATAATAATAATAGCAAAACAAATAAAAGAAAATTAGATGAAATTGCTGATCCAACAGCAGCAGAATTCGATGCGTCTTATTCATTGAAACCACCGAAAATTGATCAAAATGAACCTGAAAGATCACTCAGCAGAACAGGAACTCGTATGTTACTAATCATGACTAAGACTAAGCAAAAAAAAAAAAGAGAAAATATCCAATTCATTTAGCTCTATCCAACGGTCCCCAAGCTCCTTCAACACCATCACGAAATGGTAATGATACCGGTTCAGCTTCATATGAATTTGCTCCACCTTCAAGTACTACGCCCAATTCATCTGCACTTACAAGACAAACACCACCGCTGCCACCACCACCACCACCACCGACAGGATCTTATATGTGTCTGTCACCTCGTAGTCAATATAATACGAGCAATGATAGTTCATTTGTACAAGCAAGTAATCAAGTATTTGTATTTACAACACAAATAGCGAATGAAGCTGCTGAATCTGTATTAAAAAATGAACATCCAAATATAATTGAATATCACAAATCATTGCCAAGCACAGCTCAATTTTTGTCTGTAAGTTCTCTTTTTTTTTCTCCGTTGATCTAATGACATAAAATGAAAAGAATAGAGAGCAATGTCATTTAAATGATTGAAAAACTCCTGGGAAATGTTTGTAATTGAGTAGAAAAAAAAATGCTGGATAGATGTACTATTAGAAATCCCCATTGGAATATCTGATACAGTCAATCGATTATATTATGATTATTTCTTTGTTTCATTGTAGTCTCTTTCGAATAACAATCATAATTCTTTAATGGGTGGTTCAATGCACATGGATCCACCACCACCCGGATGTCATTCACCTCGAACTATGCAAATGATGATGTCCGGACCGCCACTACCGCCGCCGCCACATCATAATCCTCATTTATCACATCATAATGGTGGTGCTGCCGGTGGTCCGCCATCGAACTGGTCTCATCCTCATTTTCATCCGCAACAACCACCATTTGGTCGTTTAACGCCCGGTTCTGGCGATTTACCACCGCCGAATCATCTTCTACCGCCAGGCTCGATGATGATGAACGGTTCACCATCTCCGCCAGGCATGCGCATGGGCGGTCTGCCGCCAATGCCAGGTATGGGACAATCATTACCCGATGGAATTGAAAATCTTACACCTGAACGAGCGAAACATCGAAAAAATCAATTAGATAAACTACAAGAGATCCGAACGAAAATATCAGGCGGTCGAGGTCGTGGTGGTCGAGGTAAAGCTAATGCAGCCAATGCAGTCAATATGCCACCATCGATGAACGGTGGTCCTCTTGATCCACATCAGCAAATGATGATGATGAACAGTCCACATGGTGTTCCTCCATCACATCATATGATGGGTGGTGGACCACCGCCACCACATATGTTGCCGCCAGGCATGCGAGGACCACCCGATGGAATGATGCTCGATATGAACGGACAGCCGATACCACCGCATGCATATATGAACGGTCCGATGCATCCTGGTTTTCATGGACAATTTGGACCTGGTCCAGGTGATCCATATGGTTCATTTCCGCCGCATCATCCTCAAGTACAAGCTATGCGAGATTGGAATAAAATGCAAATGGAACATTTCGAAGGTAAAACTCAACATATGCGTGGACAACCGCCACCGTATTCTTCGACATCACCATCATCATTAACTCCACCGATGGGTTCAATGCCAGGATCTGGTTTAGGACCGAACGGTAAACTCTTATCGCCTCGAATGGATCCGTCCACAATACCACGTCTATATAAAGTTGGTCAACCTGAAAAATTCATTCCAGATTCTTTGCCATCAGCGAATCGTAAGCTACCTGGTGCTGTCGGTGAAGTACAATTAACAGGATCACCAACACAAATGGAGTATAATGAATTCGGTTTAGAAGGCGAAGAATTAATTATAACGAGACATGTGAATCGAGCTTATCGACCTGGCGGTCCATCATCATCGTCATCGTGTAAAGACGAACCAATGACACCTTCGCAACAACGTTCAACTTCAACACCGAATAATACTCTCAATTCATTGCCACCTGGACAACAGCAAATGTCCGATTCGATACGACATCCACAAAATATGCCCGTTGTCTCGCCACGTTCAGCGAAATTATCTTCAAATAATCATAATCTTTCATCACCATCGATGCTTTCAAATACGAATTCAGCCAAAGATGAACCATTGGATATGAATGGCGATCCAAAAACGCCGATTTCAAATATGGCACCACCACTAAGCAGTATGTTGCAAATGACGAATAGCCTTCAAGCATCGAATTCACCGTACAATTCATCCAAACAATCAATGAACAGTCCCAATCTTGGACATTCATCAAAATCAATGGATCATATGAATCTACCACCACAACATATGCAATTTCAAGTTAGATTCTATTGAAAAAACAAAAAAATCTATTCTTTTATCTTCTAGAACATGAATCCACATCATCGTATGTTAGGTCCACCTGATTTCAATCCACATCATCCAAATAATCTCCCACCGCCTCATCCTCATATGTACAAAATGATGCCACCGCATCCATCTATGGATCCCAATGGAATGATGATGTCACATCCAGGTAGTTCATTACGTTCAACCAAAAGTCTACCACCATTACCTCCATCAGCCGATCCTATGCAACAACATCTTCATCATTTGCCTCCGCCACATTATGTTAAAATGCATAATATGGAACCAATGATGGGTCCGCCACCTGGTCATCAACAATCACACATGCGTTTTTCTCCAATGATGGACGATAGTTTTAGTATGGGACCACCACCACCACATCATTCACATATGCATCCTCATATGCATTCACATATGCATCCATCTCATTCAATGCATTTAAACGATGGTCGACCGGGCAGCGGTGGACCACCGCCACCACCTCAATCGATTAACAATACATACGTATCAGCAACTATGTCTATTCAACAGTTAAATATTCAAAATCTTGGTCCCAATGGACCGCCAAACGAATTTCAAGCAGGTACCATTCATTATCATGCGCCATCGGGTAATGGTCCTGAGTCTCAACAGCAACAGTTCTCATCCAATGATCCTCAATATTGCTCACAATTTAATGATCTACAAGTACCACCATCAAATCTCGGCGTTGACAGTGGCCAACCACCAACATACTGGTGATTTTTAGAGATTAATATCAAAAGAAAAGAAAAATTTCCGTTATCTCACGTTGTTTGTGAGCACATATCGGTTTTGTTTTGTTTTTTTGCTTTGTTTTGCATTCATTTTGACTATTTATGTCGAGAAGAAAAACTTTCTTTTTCCGAATTTCATCTGTATAAAAACAGCAACAACACCAAAAACCAAAAGAATCTCTTTCTTTCTTTCTTTCTTTCTTTCTTTCTTTCTATCTCTTTCTCTTTTACACATTTCGAGTTCGACTAATTGTATTTTTTTCTTTTCGTTGTTATTATTGATGTTGTTCTCTATTTTTTGCTCTTTCTCGTACATTTCATTCTCACACACCAACATAACACACAACACAATCTTCTGTTTCGACTCTGTCATATACATATGCGTGTGTGTATGTATTTATACGCGTGTGAATTATTAATTCTTTTTTCAAACTAAAATGAAAGATGAAGAAGAAAAAAAAAACGAAATCAAACATCGTCATTTCTGTTGCTTTTTTTTAAAAAATCTATGTGTGTGTGCGTACGTGTGATATAAACAAAGAAATATTAATAATAGAACTTGTTAAAAAATACAATGACAAAAGAACTATGTAGATACGTATTATATATTTTTGTTTTTTTGTGCCATTTTTAGATCGGCCTATAAACGGACATTTGTCGAGGTCACCATGTCGAATACCGAAGGTAGTCGGTGGCTGAAAAAAAAAACACACATTTGCTTTTGAAATTTGAATGAAATGAAATTCGATGAATTGAAGAGATTTATTTTGAATTTAGATTCTGTTTTGCTTACTTTGTCACATGAAACAAGAATGACAACGGAAACAGAATTAATTTTTTCTCCTGAACGTACAACAACGAGTACGTTTACTGTTTTTTCAAGTAAAAAAGTAAGTGATCATTATTTAAAATCCATCAAATTGTGTTAATTTTATGAATCAGGCCAGTCGAAGGCGTATCGCACTTAATCAACCACCAAAACCAGTTTCATGTCGAGTTTATCGTTATTTTACACCAGCAGCTTCAAGATTAGCCAATGCTGTTTCAGTTAGTTCGAAAACATTTGGTGAAGGTAAAACAAACAAAAACACACAATGACATTCTCTTGATTTTTTAAAAAACCTTAATTCAGCTTTGGAAAGTCCATTTTATACAAAATCAGAATCGTCTACGTATTGGGATCAATGTTTTGAACATCTCGAATGTCTTGGTCGTGGTTCATTTGCTGAAGTTTACAAAGTTCGTCATAAAGAAGATAATCAAGTCTATGCAATCAAACGTTCGCTTACTAAATTTCGTGGCAAATCCGATCGGTAAATTATTGATTTACAATCAACAAAAAAAAACCAACAACAATATTTGAATTTGATATTAGTGATGAAAAATTAAAAGAAGTTCGTTTTCATGAAACTCTGGCAACACATCGTAATATTCTCAAGATAATCCATGCTTGGGAAGAACGCGAACGATTGTACATTCAAACTGAACTTTGTCTCGGCAAGTACGATGAAAATGAATCGATTTTTCATTCAAACAAAATCTTCATTTAGTTTGCTGGAATATTCATCCGATCATCAGATAACTCAAACTATGATTTGGCATTTATTATATCAAATAGCTCAAGTATATGATTGATTTGTAAATATTCATAAGAAATTCATTTTTTTTTTATATTCAAAGGCATTGGATTTTCTTCATTCTTTGTACTATGTTCATATGGACGTAAGTTGATTTTTCTAGGACTGAACTAAACACAAGAAATCATTCTAGGTTAAACCTGAAAATATTCTTATTACAGACGATGGAATTCTCAAACTTTGCGACTTCGGTATTGTACATGATTTACGAAGTGTAGGTCAAACGAATAGACTTTCTATTTTGACTGATTAATTTCTCGTGAGAATATTTCAGTCTTCAACATTAGCACAAGATGGCGATGCACGTTATCTTGCCTTCGAAGTTTTATCAGGAACGATCACGACAGCCGCTGATTTATTCAGTCTCGGGTTAGCTGCATTAGAATTGCTAAGCGATTTCGATTTGCCAATCAATGGTGATCTTTGGACAGATATCCGAGAATTACGTTTACCTGTAGAAATCATGAATTGTCTAACTGATAGTCGTTTAAAAGAACTACTTTTTCGAATGATTAATTCGAATTATAAACAACGACCAACAGCCAAAGATGTTTTGGATAATCCGATTATTCGAGATGAAGTAAAGTTTTTTTCTTGTTTATTCTCAATTAAAAAGAAATAAACTCTTCAATCTAGATTTGCCATATTGTTTCGCCATTTGCAATATCTACTAGTCAAGTATGATATAGTTTTTTTAAAAAAAACTGAAAATCAACGAATTTTATTTTATCTAGAGCAATGAAAATAGTTCACCGAGTAGTCATGGCTGTCATACGCCGACAAAGAAAGCGAAACGACCGCCGAATTACGGCGGTTATCATGATGAACATTCGGATGGTTTGTGTTCTTTTCTTTGTTTCATATTTGAAAATTCTTTTCTTTTTGTTTTACAGAAGAAATCGTTCATCATCATTCGCAATTGTGAGTGTTTTCTGACGAATTATTATTTGAATTCAAATGTCTACATTTAGAACTCCACCACCAAGACCAGTCACGACCGATCCACTTCGAGTTCGTCTATTTCCAAATGATTCAGATGAAGATATTCAAATTCAAGAAATTCCAATGTACGATCAATTTTCTTTTTTATCACAAAAAAAACCCAAAATAACTCTTCGTTTTTTTCTTCTAGTCGAAGATCTCCAGTCAAATTCAAATTCGACAGTAGTGAAGCCGAAGATTGAATAAATCTCTCCATGTAAATCTTGGTTTTCTCTCTCTCTCACTCATTTTGTTGTTGTTATTATTTACTTCAAATACATTGATGAAAATATTGATATCTATTAATCTATCTGAACTGGATAGAATAAAATTTCGAAAGAATTTTTACAAAAAACAAACAAACAAACAAGATTCAATCGTGCTCTTCTTCGAGGATGACATACGTTCGTTCTTTGAGTATTTGACCACCGAGATGTTTTTGAAAGAATTGACGTTGATATAAAAGAAAATCGTTGTAGATTTTTGGATCGTCTTCGAAATAATGTGTCACATCGGGATAGACCTTTCGAAGGAAAGAAAACGATAATTTTACAAACTAAATATTAATGTTTAATTTCGTACTTTGAAATCATATTGAACACGAGAAGTAGTTAAAGATTTAGCTAATGTTGCTGAATGTTTGAAATGTACAATTTCTTAAAAAATCGAAGAAACAATGCAAGATTTTAAAATGAAATCAATTCTTTTCGCTTACCATCGGCAGTACCGTGGACAATAGCTATACTTTTATTCTCAAAATTGGTTCGATATGACTGAAAGACAAAGAAATGTGATTTGTTTTGTGTTTTCGCTTGTTCTTACGGATTTTGGATTTATTTTTAACCCATGTATTCGCTCGCTATATGTTGCATCTGAAGAAAGAAAACATTCAGATAAAAGAACATCTATAAACGATAACTGACAGTAATGTGAGAGATCATTGACAGGTGATCGAAGAAATGCACATTGATATTCATCACTTTCGCCTAATACTTTCATTGCAATGACCGCAGCTGGTCCCTGAAATCGAAGATTGAGCAAATATTTTGCATAGAAAAACAATCGATTTACATCAGCTTTAAGTCCGAATCTTGTTTCATTTAAAGTACCATAGAATTTCGATTGATTTGACTTTAAATATCTGAGGAAAAAAAACAACAAATCATTGATTTTGCATTCACAAATTATTGATATCTTTCTTTTTCATACTTAGCAAGTTGAACATAATCTTTATATTGTCTTTCAAACCAATTTTGATAATTATTTTTCCAGTAATTCTCATCTTGACCTGTACTACCATGAGAATCGAATAGAACAATACCGATTTGATCTTCGACAACTTGAATATATCTGTAAGACAAAAGAATAACTCTTAGTTTGTTGTCTCATCGATTGATTTACTCGGCTAGTGGAAGAATGAATCTTTTATTTACACGGTGATCAGCTAATCTATCATTGATAAGAACAAGAACTGGATAGGATGCAATCGTTCGATTAGGACTGTAATCAGCAGGTAGAATAATCATTCCATGACCGACTAAGAAAAATTTTTTTAAAAGACAATGATTTCAATTTTGTTCTACCAGGAGTTTTGCTATCTAATGGAACAGAAAAGAAGTCAATATAAGGCATCAATCGTTTATCCGTCCAATTTCGAAACTCTTGATTGTCGTTAATCAAAGCTAAACGATAAGAAGAAGAAAAAAACAGATAAACAAATTAAAATTCATTTGAAATCTACTGAGATTTGTTGTAGTATTAAATAAGATCGAATAGGGCACGGATGGGCCAAGACATTCTAATATATAATAATTTCCATATTCTTGACTGAATTGTGCGTTAACAAAACCACAAGAGAGATTACAAGATAGACAATCGGTTGATGAATAATTCCATCTAATATTAAAATTCATGTAGAACAAAAACACAACAACCGAGAATCTCTTTTGTTTTTACCGAAAAAGTTGCCGTTCATATGAATTATTTCGAAATGAGCCCGTAAAATAGACGTGTCCGTAATTATCCACATGACGAATTTCATCGGCAATAATCTCTTCCGATGATCGACCATCGATTTGTGGATACTAAACAACAACAAAAGGCTCATTTTCTCTATTCAAACAAATGTTTACAGTTTGATTGAAATAAATTCTCATAACTCGTGGATAACTTTTCGATTGAAACCGAATTAAATAAATATATGTTCCCGAAAAATGAAAATATGGTTTAAAATGTCTTGCTAACAGAAATCCTCGTTTAGTTTCTTCGACGTACGAATTTTTCACGGTAATTTGGTCGTTAAAAATCTCATATAATTGAACAACTAAATAATTTCCTCGACGATTGCCATAGACAATCGAAAATGATTTGTCATTATACCAAACAAAATGATGAATATAAACTAAAGATTTCTTACTAAACAAAAAAAAACGAAATGCAAATTGTATTTCGATGATCAATTACTTCAATGGTCGGGGTATTTTCAAGAGTTTTTTCGTTTGAATACTGTAAATATATGCATCGAGTGTTGGAATTGTTTCGTTATATTTTGGATACGGGATTGAATATTTATCTGCATCATCGAAAGCAAAATCGTATCTTAGAAAATGACTTTTTGATAGATTTGATAGATTGATTTTAATAAATGCTAAATGAGTATCAGTTGGCGACCAGAAAAGAAGTTTATGGTCATTGAATATTTCGTATTCATAAATCCATTCGATAAGACCATTATGAATCGTATTTTGATTACCATCGAATGTTATTTGAATAGAATTTCTTATTCTCGTATCATAAATATAAACATTAAAATTCGATACAAATGCCTAAAAACATCAAAGTTATATCCGATTTCAAAAAAATCCATTTGAATACAAAAAATTCGTCCGAATGAGAATACACAATACTGGATATTGGTAATGTTTGTTGATCGATTAATTTCTTTTTCTCGTAGAGATTGTATTGATAGACGTTATAATACGGATGAGTCTAGTTAAATATCGAGAGAAAAAAAACGTTATATCGATTAATTATTGACAATACTTTTTCTTTTCGAATTGGTATGAGAATAAATCGTGCCGATGGTGAAACAATGCCTTCATCGACGGATTCATCTTGTATAAGATCTCGTGCGAATACTAATTCTTTGCTCAATCGATGGCAATCATAAATCCAAATGGAATTATTCTCATCCGAAAATGAAAAATATCTGTCCGATATCCATGTACCATTCCAGCTGAATGAAATAAAAAGCAATTTCGAAATGAAACAAACAATCTGCATATTCAAATTTACGATTTCGGTAATTTGATTTTATGTAGATCGTCTTCGTGTATGGCGATCGGCAAATTAGGAGTATCGATTTGTTCTATATCGAAAAACATGAAATAAGAAGAAAAACAAACAATGATATCTCGATGTCATACTGTCTCTTGTCGCTAGAATTGCACCGCCAATAAGCAAACAAATGAATATTATGACAATAAATGCAATGCCGAGACCTTTCCAATTTTGTTTTTTGCTCGTACCACCAACTAATTCCTGTAGAGATACGAATTTATAGTTGAAATAGTCAACGATTTCGAAAAATAAAAGCTTATCAAATGTTTCTCCACTAGCTCACCACACAAAACGAACAAAAACCTAGACCATTCGATTGCTGTTCTTCGTCCTCGTCCTGTTGTTGCTGCTGCTGCTGTGGTGAAAACATCAATAAGAAAATTATCAGTCAACAAGAGTTCGGTTATCCAACGATTATTTCATCTTGATGAAACAAGAAAGTTTTCTTTACGCATTTCTACGATATTCTCTCTCTCTCTCTCGTTCGTCGTTTTCCTTTTTACTTATGCTTGTCGGATCCAATGATGATATCATTAATAGAGTGTTGAATGACATCAAAGATAATCAGGTTGAAATACTACTGAGCACAAGATAACTTACTTAACTTACTTGAAATCGAATTTGACTCGTCATCAATGAATTCGTTACAATAGCAAATGATTTTCCTACTTGATCTTATCGATACGCAAGATTGATCATGAATGAAATTTTCTTCTTCCTTTTGCTTACCCAAATATATGCATTCGGCTGGTATTCTGACATATGTTGCATTGCTGAGAAAATGAAACTTACTCAACAAAATGAAGGAATGATGTGTCAAACACATTTTGCTCGTCATTTATTTATTGATTGATGTGCTTTATGCACATTTCTTCTTCTTTTCGCCTACAAACACGATTTTCCTCTCATCGTCTTCGCCTTTTTTTAGATCTAATACTTCACTAAACAAATAAAAGTCAATTGTCAATTTATTATTCTTGACATCGATAGCTATTTGATCCTCAAGACTATCGTCAATGAAGAAAAAAAAAGAAGAAGCAAAAAATAAGATCTATCATATCAATTCGAGATTCTCTTTCACTTACAGTTAGAATACATATGCCAAATAAAAAATCACGCATACAACTCGACATTGTACTCAATGTTTTCTCCTACGAGAGAGATCTTATCGATAATGATGTTTAAAACGAAAGAAACAAGAAAATCTCGAGCCTGTTCGCATATGATTATTTGAATCATTAAAATAAATCATGTTTTTCTCTTGTAACTATGGCAAAAACTTCTCTCTCTTTTATTGTATTTTAATTAAAAGAGAATTTAATGAATTAATACAAGATAAATAGACAGAAGAACATCTGATATTGATTACGAATAGTAATTTGTTTATTTTAGTACCATCGTTTTTCTTTTCAGTTATACAACAACAGTAATAGCAGAAAAAAAATACTAAGCAAAAGTTTTATAGTTTACAGACAAATAATCTAATAGTCAATGATCACGCACTGCTTCGATGTAAAGCAAAAGACTTCTCAGCTTTTTTTTTCTCCTTGAAGATTATCACGAAATGTTGTTTACATTTAAATTACGCGTCCATTTAGTCTCTAAACTCTTGTCCTGTCTTTGTGATCACGTGATCGTTTGACCTTATAGAAATAAAAGTGCAACAACATGACCGAATCACTTCACTTTTAACAGGTATTCATCAATTAGAATGATTAGTATGTCTAGTTAACCTACCTGTTCGACAAACGCGTTCGCTTTTTCGCTCATAATTGAGAACAAAAAAAGAGAAATGAGCCTAGACTTTCAATTGTCTATCGAGCGTTAATATGTTAGACAAGACAATAACATCACATCAAATCGTTCCAGAGAAAATCTGAACATGTAACAACATAGATGATGAGATTTCTCTCTTTTTTTTCTCCGTTCTTTTGTTCTTTGCCAGAACAGAAAAAATGACGATGCTTATTATCCAAAAGCTAATCTCATCGGGATAGTCACGTACATGAAAAACGCACTCTAACAGACAAAAGAACTTGTTTCGAAGTTTTCTTCTTCTTCTTTTTAAACATTCTCTATCTTCGATAAATTGCTTATGCAGCCTTTTCGTGACATGTAAAACACAGGTTCATTAATAGAGAAAAAGAAAACCAAATCAAAAATCATTCGAGCACAATTTTTTTCTCTTACATATTTATAGATTAATTATGAAGACGAATGTCAAGAATAAATATATTTTGTTTAATACAAGAATACAATAATAGACACTATATACGTACGTACTTTACTAAACAACATAAATAGAGAATAAATATGCGTAGAATAAACGAACAGAATCACCGTACAAACCATTCACTCTCAACGCACACACACATACACACATACACACACAGAGTTTGATTTTATTTTCGTTGGCAAATCTATTGTTTATCATCAAGTTCACCTTCGTCAGAATTAACTGTTTCTAAAATGCTGACTGTACGTGAAAGATACTTTTCACTTGATGATCGTGTTGCATGATTGCCCGAATAGCTTTGTATGCGTTTTCTTGCTCGTGGTGTTGCTAATGACGATTGACGTGCTAATTGTGAAACAGTTCGTTTGGGATAGTATAATTTCGCATCGGAAACCATGCGAACAAACATAGGACGTGGCCGTTTATCTTTCAATAGATTTGTTATTGGTTTATCGAAAGTTACATGATGATTTGGCGTGACTGTCGTAATTGTATTTGACTAGAACGAGAAAATTGAAAAATCAAACAAGAATAAAAAACAAAACACATTGATTTACTCGAGCCTTGGCTGTGTCTGGTTGTTCTTCAACTGGATTTGTTTGTTCGACAGCAACGTTTTCTTGTTCCGTGTTATTTGTTAAATTCGCTGTTTGTTTAGCAGCTGCATCGAGTGAATCATTGGATGATGATTGTCGTCCGCTACGTTGAGCACGATAATCTTCAAGAACCTTATTGGCGTGATCTTGAATGGTTTTAAAAGCGACACGCATATCATCGACAGTCGGATATTTAGCACAAACAGCAAAACGTATGATATAAATCTCATTGACCATCGATGGAACCATATGAATAAGACCCGAATCGTTCAATGAAAGAAGTAGCTTTTGACTTAATTTATTACTACCCTGAAGAAAAAACGAAGAGATAAAAAAAGAAAAAACGAGAGAGTAGATTTTCTCGGTGTCAAATTACTTTTAAACGAAAACACACGAGACCTAATGTCACATCACCAATGATTTCAAAACGATTGTCTTGAGCAATTAATGATGCAAAGATTTTCGCCAAACGACAATGCTAAAGACAAAGACGAACGTTTCTTTTTAATTGAATTCGAAAACAACAACAATACTTCGCGAATATAATGTCGGAGACCTTCGATACCGTAACTTCGAATAGCAAACCAAAGTTTAAGCGAACGAAATCGTCGACTTAATGCCACACCCCAATGCTAAAGAATCAGAATTGAATTCATGACAGTTATTCAATTATTTACATACACGATAATCAACTGCTTTCTGAGCGTGTTTATGTTGAAGATAGAGTGGATCGACCGACATTGCGTTAATCAAAGCAAATTTATCTCGAACCCTAGATTAAGAAAATCAATTCAATATTCTTTTTATAGAATAAAAGTCAAACAAACCAAAAACATGAACAATCAAAATTCATCAACAGCCATTTATTCGGATTTGTATTAAACGAATCTGCAAACTAAGATCATAACAAATCAGATTTATTCTCTCTTCTCGTTCATAGAATTCAAATAAAACCTACATGTAAACCTTTCATGATATATCGATATTCTTCACAAATAAAAGCACTGCCTGCATAAGCTCCATCGACATGAAACCAGAGTTTTTCACGTTGACAAATTTCACCGATTTCTTCGAGATTATCATACGAACAACAGGATGTCGTTCCTAATGTACCCGAAACGAGAAATGGTATTAAGCCTTTTTCTTTATCGGCACGAATCGCTTCTTCTAATGTTTTTCCGCGTAAAGAAAAATGTTCATCAACAGGCAATTGTCGAACACGAACCATACAAATCAAACCAGCTTTTTCAACACACGAATGCGCCTAAACACAAGAAACACGAACTTATCAATCAAAATCATTTCGTATTTTCATATACAAGCTTCGATGTATAGCAAACTAATCGAGCTAAAATCTGTCCATCTTCCATCAATGGATCTGCCAGACGTTTACTTGTTATTTTCTTTGTACGTGCTGCTAACATAGCCACAAGAATACATTCACTTGCCGAACCCTATTCGAAAATATTCTTATTGTTTGTTTTCTCGAAAATGAAATCTGTTTACGAGAAGAACTCCACCACCAATATGTCGTGATTGTTTCGTTTCGCCATTGCTCATTGTTTCGTGTAGATTATCGTCATTTGTTTCTTCATCACTTTCGGGTAATTCTTCTTCTTCTTCATCGTCACTATCTTTATTATCACGACTCGGATCGAACGGAAGAAAATCTGTGGGTAAGGACATCATTCGACCTATGAAATTAAACATTCAAACAAACGAAAAAAAACTATTTCGCATAATCAAAACTCATCGTTCCTACCGATCCAATCGAGCATAATAGTTTCTAATTCAGTACATGCAGGACTTGCTGCCCATGAAAATCCGACAATGCCTAGGCCAGCTGAAAGCATATCGCCAAGTATCGATGGATAACTATTACCGGCTGGAAAATAAGCATGAAAACGTGGATGTTGCCAATGTGTTATTCCCGGCATAATGGCTTGTTCGACATCTTTCATGATATCGTCCCATTTTTCACCTGTTTCAGGCGCATTTTTCGGTAACATCGGTCGCAAATAACCTGGTTCGACTTCCGGTGTTACACGACGTTCTCTTTTTTTATATCAAAGCAAAACAAAAAACTAATAAACTCATCGTTTATTTTCGATATTGAATCGTACCTGATATGTTTAAGATAATCGGCAATGTAATCGATCATTTCTTTTCCTCGTCGACGAAATTCTGCATCATCCATGCCGGGAACAGACGAAATTGATTCATAATGAGAATTTTGTAGAAGATTTTTGTCATTTTCATTGATCGTACTACTCAAAAAGCAAAACGTTTTTAAAGCAAACTTGAAAAGAAAGAAAAAAAAACGAAAACCATTTTCTTCGAAAACAACGTCTCGGTATAGTCAACTGGCATTGATAGGACGGTTTCGGAGACGAAATCGCAAGTGATGCTTGCGTTACTTCAATCATCATGTCTATATCGATCGACAACAAATAAACTAACACAATTCCTCAGTACGTTTTTTTTTCTCTTCATCTTCAATCGACAACATCTGTTTGCCAAATATCTCATCCTCGTTAGACAAATTCTAGTGCAAAATTCGTCCTTACGCTTGTTGTTTTTGGTGAGGTAGATCAAGTCTAATTAGATTATCATTGGTTTTAATTGAAATCTGTCGAGATATTCGAGTTGCTGGGCTTTGACGTTGAGTTCGAGGAGAATGATTTACGATTGGCACGATACGATCAAAGAAATTTGTCATCGGAAATGATGAACTTGTTTCAGGCTCCGGTGGTGGTGGTACTGGTGCAGTTGTCGGTGCAATCGGTTGTGGATTCGAATGAAATAAATTGCTCAGTTTATTATACAATGTGCCCAAACTTTTATCCATAGTTGTTCTCTTTTCGATTTAATGTTGATCAAAGACGATGAATCAATCTAATGTTGATTGGATTTCTTGGTTTTTCTCTTTTCTTCATCGTTCATCAAACATCCTGCTGAACAGCAATAATCAAACTCGAGCTTTTTTTCTCTCATTTTTCTGTCTACACACTTGAACATTTTCTTTTTTCTTATGACAACAATAAAAATGATGATGGCTCATTACAGAGAAAAGCAAAATCGATTAAAATTTGTGCTAATTTCTTTTTTTTTCTCTCTCTCTCTCTCTCTTTTTCACAGATAATAGCAAAAAAATATTGTCACGTAGAATCAATGATTTACGATTGTTTAGAGAAGTGCTCGTTGTTTCTAAAAAGAACTGAGATTGAACACGCTCTCGTCTTCTTTTTGTTTTTCTCTTCTCTTGCCGGTAAACGAACAAATAGACAAGTACGAAAGCAAGCAGAGTCGGAAGTCTTTCTTTATTTGTCCAACGATTTTTCACGCCCACCGAAGATCTTCTTTCTCTCTCTCTCTCGCTCTCTCTATTTCTCTATATCGTTCTACTGCTGCTTCTTCTTCAACGAACAACTTCCTGTGTATATATGTGTGTGTATTGTCTAATACGGAAATAACTTGTTCAATCGATTAAAAAACCTGACGTGAAAAACAACAATGCTAATCAAAATCACATCAATTTATTATTAAGAATTCACATAATATGAAACAACGAATAGATAGGATAGATAGATAGATAGATATGTACAAATATATTCTCTTGTCGGTAGTTATGGTTTAAATAAACTAAGTGAATTTTGCCGACGTTTTTGTCGAGCAAAAGCATACATTAATTCGAAAACAGATGATGGCGAAAACGATGTTCTCGTTGATTCACTTGTAGCAATTGATTTCGTGTCATCGAAATTCGAAGGTGTTGGAAAGAGATTCTCTTCAGTTTGAGGGAGAAGTCTAATAGAAAAAGTTACATATAGAAAAACGAATATTGTATGAAATCGTACTTGAAAACTTTATGATCGTCTAAAAATTGCCGTGAATCATTGCCATTGATTCGATTCGAATCTTCTTTGATATCAGAAAAGATCTTCGCATTGTACAACGATTGCAGAATTGTAATTGCTTGAGTTCTGAAAATTAGAAAGCAATCGAAATCTTTCTTTTTGTCGTTGTTTGTTTTTACCGTGTAGCTGTTGTATTATTGTTATTATTCGATTGTTGTTGAAGAATAGTTAACATACAATTAATGGCATCTGATGATGAAAAACAATTTTGATAAGTTTTGAAAAAATGTCGTTTCTTTTTCAATTTAATCGATGAACGAAAACTTTCGACAAGATTATTCCACTAAACAAACAAATAGATTTTGTTCTTCTTTTTTTTTTAATGAATTTACCATTCTAGTTGCACGATATTGAGGCGCTTTAGGTTTCTCATACATTTTTCCAATCGACAACAAAACGAACAAGTTCACGTCGTTTTTTTTAAATACAAGACGTTCAAACAAAGACGCGCGTTCCGTCCGTTAGATCAACTGACCAGTCGTATTTTCGTTCAGACGAGGTCGCTACGTGCGTCATCTGGCTTCAATCGAGATTAGACATCTTATGCATTTTTATATCTACTGAAAATCGTTTTTTTTATTGAATAAAGGCATATTACAAAAAAAAATCATTGACATGAAAAGTTTGTGTCTACATGGAATTACACAACAACAAAAAGAAAACAACAACAATAATAATCAATTAGATAATATACATGCAATGATGATTAACAACAGATAAAAAAAACCGAAAACGAAAAGTTAACAACAGTAACTTGTGAAAATATTTGATTTTTTATGGTGTAAATACGGAAAGGAATGACATTCGAAACAAAAATAACGAAGTCCTGCGATGATATGTGATCTTAGGGAGAATTTGTTCGATACGAACCATCTCCTGGCATCAGTGTTTCGACCGATGATGATTCAGAATTCAAACAATTCGTTGTTGTCATGTGCGATTTGTCATCACGTTCCTAGTAGAAGAAAGAAAATCAAATATTAATATCATATTAAAATTCCATAACTACAAAATTTACTTTAAGTAAAACAGCTAAATAATCAAATTGAAAGAGAAGATTTAGCCGACTATCAATGTAATTATCTTTCGATCCACCGGGTCCATTCAATGTACAAGCTGCAAAGCCACATATTAATACAATATAAGCAAGAAGATAACAAAGCCAAAGTGTAATATGATGATAATTCGGTATGTCAATGTATTGTTCACATACCATCCAAAGACTTCGCCAAATTTGTACGACACTAACAAATGCTAATAGATGAAATACATTTGATAGAATTGAATAAACAATTTCATGTTTGGTCTTGATAAAACATTGAACAAATGGTATTTGAAATAAAATCAAAGCAAAAAATAAAACATAACCAATGAGAAATGAGATTCCCATTGAAAATGATTTATTTTCGGGATAGATGTATAAATCCGAGAGATTGTATAAGCCACGCCATGCAACAACAATCAATGGCGCTTCGACAAGCTCGTAAAGAATAAAATCAAATGTATATTGCCAATAACGTTTGTTGGATATGGTATATTTTGAACCCATGAGAAAATGCGTTTCCGTATCGACACCAATAAGAAATGGTGCTGAATTAAGATTATAAATTGATTTCATTGAAAGAAGAAATACAATACTGATGATTAATTCAATTACAAGATGATACCATTGATTGCTCGTCAAATCCAATAGATTCCAAAGCCCACGCCATTGATTAATGTAAGCAAAGGCAATGAACAATGTCGAAAAACGAGCCATTGTTTGTCCAATCAATTTCTTTTGATGTTGTTCGTAGAAATTCTGAAGAGGATTTTGCAATAAATAGATCGAATAGAGTAGGATGAGACCAGTAATCAATGAAATTAATGCACTTATGAGTGCGTCAGATGGTAGAATAAAAACATCAAGTAAATCCCATGCACCACGCCAATGTATATTGACTAATGGTGTAATAACAAATGCCGATAGAAGCATATCAACGAGAAAATATTTCATAAATGAATAGGAATTGGACTTTTGAATTTGAATATCTTGATGATAAACGGGAATTTCGATGTCATTTTTATTGTTTAAAAGTGGACGAGCAAGACTGGTCTCGCTGCTTGATGTACTCAAATTGAGATATGTTTGATATGGTGGAGGAGTTGGATGATTTGATGATAATGTAGGTAAATCATCGGTATGTAAAACGTCACTATCGACAATGCCAATCATTGGAGAAATATTCAGTTCCGAAGATGGGGTGAGAAAATGATCCGGAGTTGTGAGATAATCTTCGTCTTCGGATGGCATTGAAGATGAAAGCATTGGTTTATAATCAGCTGAATTCGAAGTGTTTATAATCTGTGCCATACAGCCAATAATATGAATACCAGTAGGTATAGCTGAAGGCAAAGCCAAACGAATTTTCAATTAATTCAGATAATAATTTGCATGGCATGATGTTGCTTTTTAATAAAATCGCTTAACATCCAATCGACAACTATTCGACAAGAAAAATTGAAAATCAAATCGAACAAAAAATCGTTCACTTACCACCCGAGAACGTTCGTTCAGAAAAGAAAGCCACTCTAGTTGCTTTTGTTTTTTGTTTTTTGAAAATGATGAGATGAACAAATGATGAAATACTTCTTTGTATTTTAGTTCGTTGTGAATCTGAAAGGATGTTTAGAAGAGAAAAACAACGTTACGAGAGTTCACCATTGCAACGGAGAAGAAAAAGCAAAAAAATATTCTTCCGCGAACGATGTCGACAAATAAGCGGAGGAAAAAGAAAACTGACAGACTTGGAGTAAATAATATTACCGAGGAGAAATTCTATCGACGAATGATGAAACAGACCTTTTTTTCCTCGTCCTTCGTTGCTGCTGCCGATCGACATAAGGAAGAAGGAAAAACAACGTCTCATGACGTCAGATTTTACGGGAAATGAACAAAGCATTGAAAATCTATTGGATTATTTTTCTCTTTTATTTTTAACCATGAATACCTCGTGATCATCTCTAATTGTAAAATATCTTCGAAAAAAAAATTCGAATTAAACGAGGAAAAAATTCGAATCATTTTTTTTATCGAACAAAAATATTCGGGGATGTTTCCTGACATGTTTGTTCTCGAAAGAGGACTCTGGTTGACAAGAAATACACAACTTACGAGAGATCTACGCAAACAAGCAACATCGTAGTAGGTTTTATGTAATAAAAATCGACAACAGCAAGAAATACGAAAATATGACGATATTTATTTGACAAGAGTAGTTAGTAGGCGAAAAACTATTTCGTTTTTGTGAGTAATAAAAAGAATCTGATCGAATGCCAATGTGACGGCATCTTCTTTATTATTTGTAGATAACAATAAATAGAGCATAGATCGAGAAATATCCGAAATATTTTATCATTAGTTTGTTTTATTTTGACATATTCGAATTCCGAAAACAAATATCCATGGGTGAAATAATTATAACATACTATATATTTTTTTTTGTAAATCGGAACAATTAGATCTCAATGTTTTCCTTTTATTTTGATGTGTGTGTTTGTGTAGGTGTAGATTTCTCTCGTCATTTTTTTCATTTTTTCTAAATATATATTATAAATATTCAGTTATGGATCATAGATGTCGGAAATGAGAAAGTTCTTAATATTCTCTTATTATTATTGCTATTTAAATAATGGTTTGCATGACATTAGAAAAAGGGAGAGAAAAAGAAAACACAACAGACAATCAATGTTTAATATCGTTTAAACCTGTTTCTTTTTTTTTCTCGAAAGCAAACTAAATAAAATTTCCACAAAATCAATCGGTTGTGTTTGTACTTCGATTCTTTTTTTTATAATCATTATATAGATTTGTATGTGTTAATGCGTGTTGTTTTATTATTGAACAAGTCTGCATTTATTTGAGAAAGAAAAAGAAAGAAGTTTTCTATTTCTGTATGTTCACACGCACACATTACTAAACTTCCAAGGATCGTAAGAGCGGAAAAAAGGGAAAGAAATAATGAAATGATAGACAGGCAGCAGTCGTTGCAGTTCCAGTTTAACAGAAGAAGACGAGATGAAGCGAGAGAGAGCGAGAGAAAAAAAAGAAAGAGAGAAACAAGAAAAAGTTCGATAACGTTCGGCCTTTTTTCTCGTTTTTTTTTCTTCTTCTTCTTTTTTTGTCATTGTGCGTCCTCTTTTCGTCATTGCAACAACCTCCCACACGACAATGTCATCTAATCTACAGTATTTTAGCGCACATGTTAACAGATAGACAGGAAAAAAAACCTTAGATAAAGAAAAAGGAGAAAAAATGTATCGTAATTCTGTTGTTATTATTATTATTATTATTGGTAGTGACATTGTGTGAGTATCGTACTTGTTAAGGTCTATTTCAAGGTCTATAATGACAACGAAAGATCGAAAATATCTATCGATTCATTCGTCACACGATTTTTAAATCGAACCTCGATGTGCAACTGTCGCACATTATCTCAGACATTTCTGATTTCATGTTCTATTCCCAAGTCTTTTCTTGTTCTGTTACTCATCAACGAGAAACATGCAAAAGCTCTGGATGTGCAAACTAGCGAGACGAATTCTATTCGTTTTTTTTTCTTTTTCTCGATCTCGATCCTTTCTTCTTTTCCTTCTTTTCCCGCTCTCCCTCGTTCTCGATTTATTTCCACAAAACACTTTTCTTTCAATCACCTATATTGAGCATATGTGTGTGTGCGCTATCTATCCCGTCTCTTTGACAAGCATAAACATGCATTTTTGTTCAACAACAGTCGTTGTTGACGACAAAAGAAAGCGAAGAAGAAGAAGAAAAAGCTGAAGAACACCGCCGTTTCTGGAATACGCGCACGGCTAAGAAAGAAACAGAAGACGATGCTATGTGCACGCGTACAATTCGCTATTTTTAGCTCTTTCCAACTCTTTAGTCTACGACCATCAACCGACGCGCGTTTTCTTTTTTGCATTTGTTCTTTGACAGCAAACAAGCGAGCGCGTCGAAGATCCCACCCATTCAGTGAGCTGGTTGTTGCTTTCTATTGCAACAGGAATCTTTTTTCTTCTTCTTCTCTTATTCTTCTTCTTTTTTTCTTCGTCATCTTTCGCTTATGTTCGCACATAACATTTCTAGATCATCATTATCATCATCATCATCATCGAGCATTATTAACGCTACTCTCTTCGGTTTTTTTCTTCCCTTCCCTTTATACATTATATATGTTTGACTATGTTAAAACGACGATGTGTTACAATTTCAAGCATGCATCATTGGCCTGTCGATTGGATGATTGATCATTATCGTTCATTGACACCACTACAACATGTAGCGGTGTATTTCACTAATAATATATGGTAAGTATCATTAAAGAATTATTTTCCACCTACACATATTCGTATTCATGTGTGCATGAAAGATTTTCTTACAGGCAAAAGTTCCTCGCTCGAGATCTTTTTTTTTTATTCTTGTTTCTTTTTTTCATTTGGTCAAATATAATTTAAGACAAAGTGGTTTTCTTTCTCGTTAAATAAATGACATAAAGAGAGTAAAGAAAGTAGGATGTATGCCGTTGACACATACACATTGAGTTATTTCTTCTTTTTCTTCATCCATTCGGAATGTCACAGTTCAGAAGAAAAAATGACAAAAAATGTAAAAAAGAAGAAGAAGAAGAAGAAAAAAAAAGAAGAAGGAGGAAACGAGTTCTTGCGCGTCATCAAAATATCTTCAGTTGTTTCTCATGTTTTCTTTCTTTCTTCTTCTTCTTTTTTTTCTTCTTCTTCTATTCAAAATAAATAATAAACATTTTATTTTGTCAAAATGATCGTTATCTCATGGGAGATTTTCCTTTTTTGTTTCAAGCTCATGTCGATAAAACTAACAACTAACATACGATGAGCACTACAACCAATTCTCAACAACCGGTGACATTATCGTCCGAAGAAGTTGTATCTCCGCCTCCTCCACTTATACCTCGTTCAGCTATTATAACTGAACATCGTTTGAAATCACGTCCAGCTGGTGTCGATCTCGATACAAATAAACTCTCGACAACAATAAAACGTTCACAAGCAATATCAAATATTCAAGATTTAGATGAAGACAGTCCGGTGACATTCGAAATCGAACCGAGTGAACATCATCATGCACGAAAAAAAGTTCAATTACAACATCCATCTGTACTCAATCGTATTTTAAATGAAACTCTCGATAAACAAACAACAACGACGAGTATCGCTGGCGATGAATCCGATACACGTTCCGAATCAAGTGAAAAAACTCCCGAATATATCGAAGAAGAACGTCCTATTCTACCTGGTATACATGTTAAAGGTGCGACATTAAATCGTCTCTTAAGAATTCTAATCGATTCATTTCAACCTGATGGAACAATTCTCGATCAAAGTGAATATCCTAAAGTGTTTTTTCTCATGCATAAATGGATTATGGAATCGGAATATTTGAGTAATATGTTATATGATTTGTATAAACATTATGGTGATGATTATAAACGAACGAATAATGTCAATGAAAAACAAGTTTTTAAAGATTATCAATTACGTGTTTGTCAAGCATATAGGTTAGCAGGATTAAAATTAAAATGACAAATTCAAACAGAACGAATTTATTTGTATTTAGTTTTTGGATGAAAAACTTTCCCATGCATTTCGATCTTGATAAACGTTTAAAAGATGCTTGTGAAAAAATTCAACGTGTTATCGAAGCATCGGGCGATACTGAGTCTATGAATTTAGTTGATCTTTCACAAATGTAAGGAACTTCGATCTGTCTCTCTCTCTCTCTCTACATTCTTTACTTTGTAGACCATCGTTTGATTGGATGCGTCAAATGACAGTTCGAAATCAAATGAAAAATAAAACTGTTTCGCTCGGTTTCAATAATATTGAACCGCAAACACTCGCAGCTCAATTAACCTATCTTGAATGGAAAATTCTTCGACGAATTACATTCACAGATTATAAAACTTATGCAATCAAAAATACTCTCCAAGATAATCCACGTTTAGAACGATCCATACAATTTTTCAATGGCCTATCGACATGGATACAATGTATGGTATTAAGTAAAATGACGCCAAAACAACGAGCGGAAATTATACATAAATTTCTCGAAGTTGCAAAAGTAACAAGCAAAGAAGACAATTGATCGAATGAAATATTCGTATTCTTTTTTTGTAGCATTTGAGAGAATTACAAAATTTTAATACATGCCTCGCTGTTATTGGAGGCATTTCGCATAGTGCATTAGCACGTTTATCAAAGACAATGATGTGTTTGTCGACTGAAGATATTAGAGTATGTATATCTCCTTTATGTTGAAAGATGAATTTCGAATTTCTTTTTTTTCAGTTTCTCGGCGAAATGACGGATTTGCTCTCATCGAATTCGAATTACGCACAATATCGTAAAAGTTTATCGGAATCTGAAGGATTTAAAGTTCCGATTATGTAAGATTTTGATTCATTGAACGATATAAATGAAGTCATTTGTCTTTTTTTTGCTATTAGTGGTGTTCATTTGAAAGATATTATTTCTCTTCATGTTGCATTACAAGATCGTCTTGAATATGATTTAATTAATTTTCGTAAATTAGTTCAACTTAGTATTGTTTTTCGAACATTGACCAATCTACAAGCATCAGTACCACCTGTTCAAGCGAACAATGATTTAATAAATCTATTGACTGTAAGAAAAAGAAAAGAAAAGGAAATTTGAAAATGAAAAGAAACATTTATTTAGCTTTCGGTCGATTTGAGCTATACAGAAGATGAAATCTATGAATTATCATTGGCTCGTGAACCACGATCATCTGTTTCTTCGGTAGAGAGAGAGATTGTCGATTTTTGTTTCATTATGATTTATTTGTCAAATTTTTAGCCTGATCAAGCAACTCGAATTCTTCCATCGGGCGAAACAACAACCGATAATAGCACCGATGTCTATAAGAAAAAAGAACAAGTTCAAAATCCTGTTTTTGCTGATTGGGCCGCAGGCGTCAGTCAAACAATAGACATTCAAACAATTCAACGACATGTCAATGCCATGGTCGAAGCTGTTTTCACAACCTATGATCACGATCGTGACGGTTACATATCTCATACGGAATTCGATGAAATTGCTCAGAATTTTCCATTTATCGATACATTTACAGTTCTCGATGCTGATCAGTACGATGAATTGCTTCGTTTTTTTTCCTCAATTTATGATCATTTTTTCGTCTAGAGATGGAATGATATCGAAAACTGAAATGCGAAGTTATTTCATTCGAGCTAAATATCACGATTTAAAAGGCGAATTTAAACATGATTTCCATGAAACAACTTATTTCAAGCCAACATTCTGTGTACATTGCACAGGTCTACTCTGGGGTTTAATAAAACAAGGTTGGAAATGTAAAGATTGCGGGATTAATGCTCATCGACATTGCAAAGATCAAGTCGTCATGGAATGTCGACAAAAACGACCGCATACTGTCAATAAACAAGGTTCAGTGACGGACTCACGTCCAAGTCGAAATTCATTTCGAATACGTAAAACTCGAAAACAAAAAGCAACACAAACTGAAGACATTAATTTCTCTTCATCGACATCATCAGCCACATCCGAAAGTTGTACGAGTTCATCCGATGATGAACATCCGCATCAGCACAGTCTCGATAAATCCACACATCATAACTACTGGCATTTGAGAAAACCTTCATCATTAAAACGTCGAAAACAGATACTTTCAGACTCGAATGATGACTATTATTATACACATCCACCCTCACCACAACAAGCAAGTTCCTTAACAACAATAACAACAGTCAATAGTTCGACATCGACCAATATTCTGCCCATTCAACAGCTAATTCCTCGTGGACCATTGATTTGTTCGGATAGTTTCGAGAAATGGAACGATCGACCATTTACATGGAATCGTCCGTTACCATCAACGAATCTTCTCACGCCTATTCCAAGTGTTTCTGAGAAAACAACTGATACATCCCTATTAACAACTGATCACCACGATCAAACACATCAACAACCTTTGTACGGTCAGGGATCGTTTCTCGAAGGTGACGTTAGCGATGATGATACATGTTTTACATCGAATCTCACTGACACAACCATACCACCTATACGAATACCATCCAATTATGGTAGTAGTCAAAATTTAAATTGTCGAAAATTATCTCTCACTGAATCACTACGTTCATTGCCGACGAAATCTGACCCGACACAAGTCGAAATCTTCGAACGTTTGAGACAAGCTGAAGAAGATAAGAAACGTTTAGAAGTTGAAAATCGTGCAATGAAACAAGAACTTGTTCGAACGAAATCGAAAATATGTTCATTAAAACGTGAAATGAGTTCCATACAACAATTACATTTAGCTCAACAACAAGTTCATGTTCACGCTCAATTATCAGCTCCAACGATCGTTTCTCATCATTTACATCCGACTGATCAATCCAATCATTATTATCTTCTTACAAATGATTTTCCAAATCTTTCATTAACTAATTCTGATCAAACAACTGAAGTCACACATGGAAATATAACGAATACATCATCATCAACTCAAACACCACCGTTAAATAACCCTGTAGCATCTTCTTCCACCACCACCACCACCACAAATGTTGATTCAACAAATTCACCATCCGATGAACAATTACGACTCTATCTCACTGAAACATTACAACGAGAAAAAGATAGTGCCGTTTAGTCAAAACAAAACCTTCGAATGCTGGTCATTCATTCACCTATAATTACAGTCTTTATCTCTCTTTCTCTCTATATATATGTATACCAAAATTGTTTTCTCTATTCAAGATGCTGGTACATTCCTATTGTCGTCAATTTTTTTCTTCTTCTTTTTATATAATACATATATCTGTTTGAAAACAAAAAGAAAAAGAAAAAAAACGGAGTCTAGTGAACTTGGTGTTGAATAATAATGTTTTTGTTTGTTTGTTATTATTATTGTTGAGACGAATAGTTGAGCTGTTAAAATTGAGTATATGGATGATAGAGAAGTGTAGTTATATCAGCTCGATAGAATGGACTCATGACTAATGTTTGACGAAGTACATCGTTAAGAGCAGGATCTGCAGGAGGAAAAAATCCTGGCGGTGGATTGGCAGCATATGGCGAGTAGAATGGTGGTCGACCGTAGAGCATATAGTAGAGAATAGCACCTAATGACCATATATCTGCTTTGGGACTGTATGATCGTTGTAAACCAGACCGATCTTGCATAATTTCCGGTGCACTTTGAATGAACAAAGAATTTCTCAGCAAAAATTTCAAAGAAATCAATGAATTACGTGAAAAACATGGTGCCTAAACCTGCTTGTCCTAATGCATTCGCTCGTTTCGATGTACCTAAGTCAGCAATTTTTAATATTGGCCCAAAAAGAATTAAATTATCTGGCTTAAAATCCATATGAACAATTGCATTTCGATGAAGTGTGTAAATAATCGAAACCATTTGTTTCCAAAAATCTTTCATCGTAAATGGATCTAAAGCTGGACCGATCGTTTGTCCTCCTGCTCGTAAACGATCGATATATGTTCGTAAATTTTCTCCTCCTAATTCCATGACAATAAAAGCTTCGAAAAACAAAACAAACAACTAACTATCGAATTAAAGTCAATCGTATTTGTTCTTACATTGACCAGTGCTTGGTTCGAAATCAAAATCATAGATATAAACAACATGATGTGATTCTCGTCTCAATCGTTCTAATAATGCAACTTCATTTAAATAAGTTTGAACTATTCGTTGACTTTTCGCTGGTGGTAAACCACGTAGATTATTAACTTTAACAGCGACAGGTGAGCCATCAGGTGAACTTGCCGAAAAAACCGCACCTGAATATAATGAGAAAATTAGTGATTTGTACAAGTTATTCGACATTTATTTACCAAACGCTCCTTGACCTAAACGTCGCTCGATAACATACGGTTGACCATGAATATAAACCGTTTCTCCAATATAACCACTTCCCCTAAATATACGACCTACAAATCAAATACCATCTAATCAAACTCATTTTTTTTCTGTTCAACAAACTTAATAGACCACCCATAGTGTTCTCGTATACGTCATGCAATAACCTTCGACTCTGTTTTTTTCTTAGTATATATGAATATAATTACGAAAGCAATACACTTCGAAAATTAATGTATAGGTATATAGAGAGAGATAGTGTGAGAAAGAAAATATATATGTATGTCTGTTCCACATGAGTGGATCATACCAAGCAAATATACATGCAGGCACGAGTCACGGTTTGTTTGTTTCTTTCGTTTTTTTTTCGTTTCTTTTTTTTATTTTGTATAGCAAATCTACTCATTGTGCTTTATTTAACTCATGAGACATGGGTGATTTAATTACGCATTGACGTTTGTCGTCGTTGTCTTCTTCTTCGTCATTGTGTTTTTCAAAATGCGAACAAATTAATTGATAAAATCAAGAGAGATTTACTGTCATTGATCAACTTTTTCGATATGTTCGATTAAATCCTTTTGTCAATAAGTAATCAATCATTTTTTAAACATTCTTTCGTATCGATACGAAATGAGGATAGAAAACAAAAACAAAACGAAGAATGTTAACTTCTAGTTTATTTCAGATCATGCGAGAGTACAAGTTAGTTATTCTAGGCAGTGGTGGTGTTGGTAAAAGTGCGTTGACTGTTCAATTTGTACAGGGATTGTTTATTGGAAAATATGATCCAACTATTGAAGATTGCTATCGAAAAGTAGAATAAGATTGTCGAATGAGAATTCTTTTGATTGTATCGTGTTTTTTTTGTTTTAGCAAATCGAAATCGATGGGATTAATTGTATGTTAGAAATTCTCGATACAGCTGGAACAGTAGGTGAACAAAAGCTCAATTGAATTCGTTTAAGAGATAAATTACGAACATTCTAGGAACAATTTACTGCCATGAGAGATTTGTATATGAAAAATGGTCAAGGTTTTGTTCTTGTTTATTCAATCACATCTCAGGCAACATTTAACGATCTAATTGATATTAAAGATCAAATTATGAGAGTAAAAGACATCGGCGAAGATATACCAATGGTACTTGTGGGTAATAAAATTGATTTAGAAGACGAACGTGTCGTTGGTAAACATCAAGGTGAATCATTAGCTCGATCGTTTGATTGTACATTTCTTGAGTCATCAGCTAAATTAGAAATTAATGTTCATGAAGTAAATATTGATTTTCGAATGATAAGAGAAATGAAAGGTTTTTCTCTGTAGATTTTCTTTGATCTTGTTCGACAAATTAATCGACGAGGCCAACGAGTGAAACCAGCTAAAGCGGTGCATGCTCAAGAATATGATCAAGCTTATGAGCAAGGTTATTCATCGTCGCATTACCATGAACAATCAGCTCGAGACTGTTGTGTACTTTTATGAATTAAACTAATAAATACAAAATATCAGGATTTTTCTTCGTTCATGACTAAAATCTGACGTAAGAATGATTCATTCTTATCGGAACTTTTTTCTTTTTCATTGAATACAAGAATTTCGTCATGTGAAGGAAGAGAAAAAATAAAAAGCAAAAGAGAGAGAGAGAGAGAAACGGTGAAACATAACGAAATAAAATCAGACTCGACGAAAAATTACTCTTGACTGTTGTCAACGACGAAAACTTGTTCTGTTCGGCTTTTTTTCCTTTCGTTTCAAAATGCCAGTATCAGAGTATAAACTATGCGTTTTTGGATCCGGTGGTGTCGGAAAATCATGTCTCGTATGTTTGAAATTCACATTGAAATTCTATTTTCTTCTTTTCGTATTAGACAATGCAATTTGTTCAAGGTATTTTCATGCCAAAATATGATCCGACTATCGAAGATGTTTATAAAAAGGTTTTTATTTTGAAAACCTTGAGTCTCGTTTTTCTCTCATCTTTCGAGTTATTTAGACAGTTGAAATCGATGGCAAACAATACTCATTGGAAATTCTCGACACAGCTGGAACAGTAAATGCCTAACGAACAAAAAAACTTCGTAATTGTTTTGTTCTTTTAGGAAGAATTTTCAGCTATGAGAGATTTGTACGTTAAAAGTAGCCATGGTTTTGTTCTTGTTTATTCAATAACATCTCAAGCAACTTTTAACGATCTCGATGAATTTTACGATCGAATTATTCGTATTAAAGATGTCGAATCTCAAGTATGAAATTGAAGCGAACGACTTAATCCTAATTGAAATATTTTTATTTCAGGGTCAACCATCGTTGGTTTTAGTTGGAAATAAATGTGATTTAGAAGATGATCGAGTTGTTAGTCGATTAACTGGCCAAGACTTAGCAAGAAAATGGAAATGTACATTTTTAGAAACATCGGCAAAGAATCAACTCAATGTCAATGAAATCTTTTTTGATCTTGTTCGACAAATAAATCGAGTTTCGAATAAACAAAATATTCGTCAAATTCGAGATGGAAATCAAGCTGTCAATCGACCGGTTAATCCAAAGCCGACGCAGAAACCACCGAAAAAATCCAAACATCGTCAAGATAAATGTGTTCTACTTTAATTACATCGGAAAAAAACAAACATTTTCCCTTCTACGTAAATATTTTATTCTCGTATTCTTTTGAAAAATAAAAACGAAAATTCTCAATTACATTTTTCTTCTAAAAATATCTATATACAAAATAAAAAATCGATAATCACAGATAAATCATTTCTTTTTCGTCCAATCAGATTGATAACGACGCGACATATAATATTCATATGCAGCTCGATTGCATATCGGAAGCCATTCACTAGCTTGTTCTTCAACAGCCTTCAATACAAAACGAAGAAAAGAATTTTATTGACAAGGTTATTTCGAATCTACCTGAAGGTAAACATAAGCATCGGTACCATGTCCATCAATCGAATGAATTTCCATATCACCGTTGAAATATCTTGCGTAGAGACGACTCTAGAAAATACACGTTTTGTGAATCAATTAAATAATTTCGAACATACGATGGGCAGACCATAACCGAAACCAGCTAATGGAACAGGTGCGCAATGTTGAGTTTCATCGAAAGGTAGCGGCCGTGGTGCAGTGGAATACATATAACGAAAGATTTTATCGACTCTCGAACGTGGAATACCACCGCCTCGATCGCTAATAAATCAATCAAATAAAAATCCATTGGTTTTATCTGTGATTACCTTATTCGAATCGTTAAATCTTCTTTAGCTTTGACCATATCAACCTAGAATAAGTTCACATTTGTCGTGTACTCATAAAAACAGAAAGCAAATGTCAAATAATACGAACGACAATCGGTGGTAATGGTTCGTTGGAATTTTTACTTTCGTTGTATTCAACTGTTGCACGCATTGCATTCTAAATAAGTCAAAATCAACGATTCGAATATCTTCTTTCGAATTCAATTCAGCAATACTTTAAATAATTCGAACATCACATGATACAAATGTGAAGGTACATAGGCAATTTCAATAGGTTCATTCGAATTGATTGCTTGAAAATCAAAGAAAGTTTTCTTTTTTTATATGACTGTTTTATGATTACCATTGAGACTGCGAAGTTCTAGTGAAGGTGAAGTCAAATAGTAGCCTTCGCAGAGAAATTGAGCATTTTCAAATGCTTCTATTGAATCGAGAGAAAAAGAAAATGAATTAAAACGAGAAATTACAAGTACAAATGTTTAACCTCTGATTGTATCTTCGACATAACAATTAGGATCCACAAAACCAAGATGCGTAGGATGTACAGGCACTTCATTACCGAAGCACATTGCTAATTGAATTGAAAATGAACAAGAAAAGAGAAGATATTCGAAATGTTTTACTATGCTGATAGATGAGTAGTCGAATTGATATTCTTGATAAATAGAATCGATTGAGAAAATATTGAATTTGCGATTCTTCATATTCTTTAATTTGTCCTAAATCGGAAAATTCCATATAACCCTAGAGAAAATCATGCAAACCAAACGCTCGAATCGATATTTACTTGCGCTAATGTTTCGACAACGCCGCTGTGACGTTTGCGAATATTTTGTAAGACTTCAGTGAAACTATTTTGATCGAAAACAAAAATTGTTGATCATTTTCTTTTCTTTTCACTACAACAGGTTGGTTTTTACTTGCAAACGACTTCTTTCGTCGGTTTTAAACCTTTAAATGTGTGTAATTCAGTTAGACTCGAACCGTACCATTTGGTTACCGTTTGCACACTTGGCATTTCGAGTAGACGTACCGGTAAATGTCCCATTTCTTTCATCATCGATGCTAGACGAACGGGCAATTCATTGCGAAGAAATAAATACGATTGTTGAGCATCACCTTCCCGAGCTAAAATAATTCAGAATAGTAAAAATTGAAAAGAAAACGAATCTTCTCAAACCGAAATCAACAATTCGTTTCATTGTTAGACCAGTCGGTGGATATTGTGCATAATGATCGACAAGATGTGCGAAAGATGTTTGTTGTGAGCGTAGGATTCGTGTTAGATACATGATTTTTCTTTCTATTTACATCGTTTTCAAAAGCATCTAAAATATTATTTTTTTATAGGTCACAAAAAAAATCTATGTTAAATAGTTATTTAAAAATAGGGGAAAAAAGAACACCGTTAAATTAAAAGCTTTCTTTTTTTTTGTTGTATTCTAAGTCCAATCAGAACCTTTTTTCGTCGTATATGTGTATCGAATTTTACTGAATGTTGGCAAATGTTCCCTGGACAAATAGAAAAAGTCTCAATGCAAAAAAAGAAAAAAAACAACATTATCGATTTACCTTGCGTCCTCTGCTTCAGCCTAGTAGATAAAGAAAAACAAAAAATGATCAAATCGAATAATTTCTTCAATCTGTCAATACTTTAATCGATATGTATGCCCAAGTGCCGAGACCTTCGACGGATGACAACGCAAGATTGCCTTGAAAATATTTTGCATATAAACGAGCTATCGGCAGACCATAACCAAGACCGGCAATGGGCGTACTTTTCGAGTCAATTGAAAAATCAACTTGAGGTTTAGGTGCTGTTGAGTACATGTAATGAAATAATTGTGATAGTTTTGAACGAGGTACGCCGCCACCTCGATCAGCAATTTGAATCGTCATATCTTCTTGACCTTTGACAATACGAACTGTGACAGGTGGATAGGTTTTAGCATCGGGTCCATGACGTTCGACTGTTGCACGAAGTGAATTCTAAGACGAATTTCAACGATAAGAATCGAAGAGAACAATATCTATTTCATTACTTTCAATAATTCAAAAACGATATGATAGAGATGAGAAGGAATATAGACAATAGTTACATGATTCTTCTCGTGATCATGTGCTAAAAATACATCGAAAATTGATAAGACAAAATCATTTTGTTTTGTTATTTACCATTATGAGATGAGATTTCAATAGCTGGCACTGGATATGATGCGCTTTCGAATAGTCTTTTCGCTGTTGTATAGGCGCCTAAACAATTGATTCGAGTGCAAATACTGTTCCATTTTTCTCTCTCTCTCGCTCTCTATTTCTCCAAACGAAGGGCGTGGAATACAAATACTTTAATCTCGCTTTTTTGTTCTCATTTTGCTTCTATTTGACAGATGAAATTGTACCCAGAGAAAGAGGTAGTTTTCTTTTTATTATACGTCGACATTTTAAAGATAAAATACGTGCGCGTTCGAACGATATGTCTCTCAGTTCGTTTTTTCTTTCTTTCTTGATATTTGATTAAGGTCTATTTAGAGGTAAAACATATTCTTCTGTGTTATTTTTCGTCGACCTTTGGATTGTTGTACTTTGATAATTTTACACATAAATTCGAATACAATAAAAGAAAAGAAAAACAATTCACCTTGGACGATTTGAGCTACGTCACAATAAGGATCGATAATGCCGCATTGTTGCGGATGTTGAGGCAATTCATTACCGTAAATGAGAGCTAAAATCAAGATAAAACTAAAGACAATCGATGACGAAGTAAAATTTATCTACTATGTTGATAAATTAACGTTCGAATACCGATTCGATTCATGAAAAATCGATCGTAGAAGTATTGCAAACGATTCTTTTCAATAACGTCTATTGGACCCATTTTTTCTAATTCCATATAAGCCTAGAGAAAAAAATGTAAGCTAACAAAAAAGTAAAAACAACGATTGTACTCGTGCTAATGTTGGCACAATATTTGCATGTCGACGTCGAATACCAACTAATACTTCCATAAATCTAAAGAATTTCGAGTTCAGACAAATTCATCACACGAGAAAATACTTTTGAAGATTAGAAGCAGTCGGTTCGACGTCTGTAAATGAAAGAACTTCTGAAAAACTTTGATCATATAATTCATTCGCATGTTTAAAACTCGGTGTTTCCAATATTCTAATAAATCGAAATAATAAAAACAAAACAGATTTCTAATTTCAAAACAAAATAAAACCTATTCGGAATATAATTCATTTCCTTTCGCATATGTGACCATCGTACAAGTAATTCCATGCGTAAGAATTTATACGATTGTATCATATCTCCATCGGATGCTAAAAATTCTTGAATAGATTTCGAAATTCAAAATGAACACATACCAAAATCGATTAGACTTTTCAAAGTGACCGGTGTCGGTTGATATTTAGCATATTGTTCGAATTGTTTAGCCAGATTACAAACTCTTCGAGTGAAATGCATCGCTGTTTCCTACAACACACCAAGGTAATCTGAAAAAATTGACAATACTCTGAGATAAGTTGAGAAGAAGAAAACGCTCATGTTTATAATCAAGATAATTTTTTTTTTATTCAAACAAAAAGAAAATACATTTTGCCCTATGAGTTCATTAGTCGTTGAGTTGTTTGTGTAACTTTATTTTCAATATCTGCAACATTTGTATCGATATACGCTAACATTTTTAAACATGAATCTAAAGTTTTTGTTAATTGTTTGATGTTCTGTTCATTAACCATTGTAGAATCAATATTAGTTTGATTGGTTAAATCAACATCAGCATCTTGTTCATCGTCTTGTTCATTCATTTTATCGACAATTTCTTGAAGGTCTTTCGTTGAACATTTAACTAACGAATCTAATTGTTCCATTAATTGAAAATTTTTCATACGTTCATTGAATGTCATTGGTAGATTTTGATTTAAATAGAAATTATGTTGAGGAATTGAATAGATATCTTGTTGTAATGGTGGTAATTGAAGAATATCATTTTCTAAACGAATTAAATTCGTTTCTAATTCTTTTTCATGCGTATCAAGAAGTTTTAATTCATCTTGTAAATGATTTTGTTGTGTTTGCATTTGATTAATATCACGTTGAATTAATTGTAATGTTTCACGATATGTTGACAAGTCAACGTCACGTTGACGAACTGATTGAGAAAGATTTTCATAGGATAAACGATGTTTCGTATCGAAATCTGTTTGCCATTTGGTTAACAAACGTTCGAAATCACGAAATGTTCGTGTTACAGGTTTACTTGTTGCTGCTGCTGTTGTTGTTGTTGTGCTTGTTAAAGGTACAGTCAATGCCGTTGTTGCTGGTGTTGTTGTTGCTAATGGTTGTTGAGGGAAAAAACTCATCTAGAATATATTTCATAGAGAAAGACAAGTGTTTATATTTAAAGATTTATTTGTCGAATTTTTTCTTGAATAGAATTTATATCTTGAAAACATGTTTGTAAATCTTCTGTGGTCTTTATAATTGATTTATCTGTATTCAATTGAAGATCTTTATTTAATTGATTGATTGTTTGTTCGAGTTCATTTAAATGATTGTCGACTGATTCCATAAGTTCATAGGTATGTGTACGATCTTGTTCAGTTTTAACATTCGAAAGAATATTTGGAAGGAGTGTTTTGCTTTCTGTATTTAATTGTTCGATATTTTGTTCGAGTTCATCGTTGTATTTCGTTAGAATTTGAATTGATGCTTGAAAGTTCTCGAGATTATCTTCGAGATCAGCAAGTAAATCTTGTGTTTGAATAAATGAATCCGTTGTTTTATTTAACATTTGCTGTTTGTCATTCAATTGATTGGCATATTGAAGAAGTTGATCTTCATTTTTTAATAAATCTTCATGCCAAATATTGATTATCTGTTGTAAATCATTGGATGTTTTCGTTGGTTTTGCAAGAATACTCGAAATTGTTGACATATTATGATGAAATAGCACTTTGTTAGTTAGGAAAATGATATGATGATTCGATTCGATTCTGTACGACAAATAGCCGATTGGATAAACAATTTATTTATTTGAATATATTCATTATATAATAGATGTCAGTATAAAATAGGTGTTAATAAAAAAAAAAGGTGTCTCTAAGGTATCAGCTTTTAGTTTGACAAGTAAATCTAAATTCTTTTTCCTTTTGTTTTTTAAAAGCATTAAAAAAATGTAAATTTTCAGTTCAAGTCGTCTACGAATAAATGCGAATGAGAAAAAATGACTTTCTCCCTCTCTCTTGCTCTGTCACAGTATGAAGTAGTTTTTTTTTCTTTCGACAATTTTTCTTTTACTTCAATAAAACATTGAAGAGAAATATCCAACGACGATATTGATACTTGTCATCATTTTAGAATAAAAAATGGCGGATAGTGACGAACCACAAATTTATCGAAAACGTTATAAAGTCGATAAGAAACTCGGTGCCGGTAATTTTGGTACGGCTTATCTTGTTACGGATTTAAAAGCCAGAAATGAAGCGTAAAATAAAATCTATACAATGATTCTATTCGTTGTTGTTGTTTTTTTCCTTTAGAAAAGTGTTGAAAGTCGTTCGATTAGGTGAAATGGATGCTGATCAAACCGTTGATTCCGTTCGTGAAGCTGAACTTCTAGCAAATTTAGATAATGAATATATTGTTAAAGTACATGAAGATTTGATTCTCTTTTTTATTTTACCACAATGCTGTTGTTGTTTTTGTTTGTCAGTTCTATGAAAGTTTCCTCGAAAATGATTGTCTTTGCATAGTAACAGAATTTTGTGAAGGCGGCGATCTCGATCAACGTTTAAAAGAAATGAAAAAACAAAATCGACAATTAGAAGAAGATCAAATCGTTGAATGGCTAATACAGATTTTGATTGCCGTACAATATATGCATAAATCTCGTATATTACATCGAGATTTAAAAGCACGAAATATTTTTCTCAAACAAAATCAAATTAAAATCGGAGATTTCGGAATTAGTCGAATTCTTGTCGGTACTATGGATGTCGCAACGACATTTACCGGCACTCCGTAAGTTTTCTAAGAAGAAAAACGAGAAGAATTCCTGATTCTTCTTTTTTTGGTAAAGATATTATATGTCACCGGAAGTGATGAAACACGATGGCTACGAATCGAAATCAGATATTTGGTAGGAGACAAAAAAGAAGAATTTAGAAAAGAAACACTTGTAAATTAGGTCTGTTGGCTGTTTGTTATATGAAATGTGCACTTATCAGCATGCATTCGATGGTAAAGGTTTAATGAATGTGATTTATAAAGTTGTCGAAGGCAAAGCACCTGAACTTCCGAAACATTATTCAAAAGAATTAAATGATTTACTTAAAAAGTAGATTAGTTTCGAAATAAATTTATAATCAATTGTTGAATTTTTCATTTAGAATTTTTATTAAAGAACCTAAATTGAGACCATCAGCGACTGAAATATTAAAAGCTCCATTTGTCATTCGACATCGAGAAGTAGATTTTCCATTTTCCTTTTCGAAATACGCCTTTTTTTCTCTTTGTTTCACTCAGAGAACGAAATTAACCGGTCCATTAGAAAGTACCATAGCTGGTAAATCTCGTTCACGAGAAATCAACAATCGTTTGTATGTAGTAATTCAACGTTTCTTTTTTTTTCGTTGTATAAATAAAATAAAATTCATTCTAGACAAGCTCCAGTCAATTATGGTAAAATGAAAAATGAAAGTTGGTCAATATCGAGTAAAGATCATGTGAATTACGATGATGATGAAACTATTGCGCCTCGAACCAATCCAATTCCTAATGAATACGATGAAGAAGAAGAAGACGAAGAACAAGAAATAACTGTAAAACCATCGAAAACATTTAATTCAGCAAGAGACAAAATGATCGAGAGAAGAATGCAGCAAGCTGATGCTCGAGGAAATCTATTTAAGTAAGCAAAGAAAGATCTTTTGTTCGATAAATTTATTCGATTATCTAGTCAAGCTATTCGATCGAATGAGAATGCCGCTCGTGGTGGTGGTTATGATGATCGACCAATAACGCCAATGAAAGCATCATTCGATCAAATAGCAAGGAAATTCGGAACTGACGAAGATGATTCGCGTTATGATCGAAGTCCAGTACGTGAATCGAATGAACGAACATTGAAAAATACTCGAACGATGTCGGCTTCACAACGTTCAACAATGAATTCAATGAGTCGAACGATCGATGCACGTTATGCCGCTAAACACGAACCAACAGCAAGACCTTTGACACCTGCACAAACGATCGGAAGTCTATCAAGACAAAAATCAAGTTTAAACGCATCAATTGATGATGGTAAATTCAAGAGAAAAACGTTAACTTTAATCTTCTTCTTTTTTGTTCTAAGCTCATACGACATTAAAAGATAATCCAGCACAAGATGCCTTCGGTCCCGTTGCAAAAGATCTAAAGAAAAATCATCTCCGAACGTACGTTGATTTATTTTCAAATCTCTGTTCAATTAATGTTCCCACGATTTTGTTTTTGTTAGGAAAGCAATTCAATTATTAGGTGAATCGACATTCGAGAAAGTCTACGATTATTTAGTAAAACAACGTCTTGCCCAAAAAAATGATCCCAATTTGGATGAAGCTCGCATCGCTCAACATTTGAGTGCGTTCGTGAAAAAGCCAAGTGATTGTTTTCTTGTTGATCAACTTGTATTTCTTGAAATTTTTGAGTAAATCGAATCGATACTTATATTTTCTTTTTCTAATATTTCTCAATATAACAAAAATAATATCTAATTTGATCTTCATAAACCAGAGCAAAAACAGAATTCTTCATTCGATTGTTAATCAAATATAGAACATGTCTATTGTCGACTATTTACACATTACGAGATTTTGCCGTTATTTATTCATTGCCAATCTAATAAATATGCATTATATGGATAGAGGATAATAGCACTTTGTAATTCTTTTTTTTTTTATATTATTATTCGAATAAAAAATGAGAAAAAATTCACATGTCTTTCTTTCATTCTCGCACCCTTTCTCTCTCTGTCTCCTTCTCTTCTCAGTATGTGTCTCGTTTTTCTTCTTTTTTTTTTCTCTCTCTCTCTTCTATGGATTCAATGATGTCAGTTCATAAGAGAAATAAAGAACGAGCATAGATAAATGGAGTTTTAACGGCTTGTTGTCATTCATTTTTTGCGTTACGTTTTTATTTTGATTTGACGTTCATTTCATAAATGAATACAACAAATCAAACACAAATATTTCTCCTTTTGACGACAACATCAACACTTCGACCATTACGAAAACCATTCGTGAAAAATCCATTCGACTCATGGTATATCGGTGGACTTCTATTCATGTGTACATTAATGTTTGTTTTGCTCTATGCGAATTATTATCGTGAAAACAGTTGTCAAAATTTTTGGATACGTTTACTGATTAAACTTCGTCTTCTACCATCGCATACAAGTGAACCATTTCTTATCTAAAAAATGATATTAATACAGTGTCGAACGACATCTCTATCTGTAATCTTGACCAATAAATCATTCACAGTTCTTTTTTTTTCTGTCTGTCTGTCTGTCTGTCTGCCTGTCTCTCTTACTTATTTAAAAAGCATTTTGAACACTTGAAAGAAAGAAAACGAAATCGATGTGGATTTCGAAGGAATGAGAATGTTTATTTTATTTTTTTAAATAATATAATCTGAAAGCCAACGCAAAAATGAAAAGTTATTTTTCTTGTCTTAGCAATGAAAAAAATGCATGCCGACACATATATAAACATTACGTGCGTTTAGTTCGTTATTTTCATTTTCATTTAGAACAACAAAAAAGACGAAGACGAAGAATGACGAGTGAGTCGCATTTTCGTATCATCGGCGATGTAGTTATCAAAAACAAAATAACAACAAATAAGAAACTAAAAGGCAAACAAATTGAAATCTCATATGGCAATCAGAAAGTGACAAATCTCGATGACATCGCTATTATTCAAGCACGACAAGCATTAACACCGAATGCACCGTATTTCTATCTCGAAGTGAATAAATGTGGTAAGATTTATCATCGATACGAATCGATCGATTGACTGACACACTTCGATTTCAGATCCGAATACAATCATCGCCATTGGTATCGCTCCGATCGAACTCGATCGACACACTGGTCAATATAATAATTCCCTAGGATATCATAGCAATACAGGACGTGTTTATACGTCATGGAAATCACATGCCAATACGCTAGGCGTACAGTATGGTCAAGGAAATACAGTTGGAGTTTATGTTACACATTTCGGTGAACGTCTATCGACGGTTTTAGTCTATTATAATAATTTTCCGATTGCAACAAGGTCAGAAAACTAGGCGAAATCGACAGTTTTATGTTGATATGATGTTTAGATATTATTTTGAAACGAATAAAGAACGTTTTCTTCCAACAGTGACATTTTCCGGTGGGCCAGCTGAAGTTTCGATTCGTTGGCCGAATTCTATCGATCAAATACCATCCGCAACCAATGTAAATTCCACAGATTTATCATCAAACTTTCAGTGTTTTTTTTTTGTTCTTTAGATACCAATTTCCCAATGGATTCGTACGCCAATGTGTACATACGATCCCACCTCGGGTATATTCGAAAATCGTGCCAAAGCCGAGGATTTGCCTATTCAATCACCGGTTCCATTGAGCAAAGAATTTCCCTATTTTCTCGTAACTCAAGAAGAAGTCTCGCCAAAAGATGGCAAAGGTGCAAGCGTCGGTCTCGCCACACTTTCTGTAAGATCAAAACGAAATACAATAATAATAAAAAAAAAGAAACAAACGATCTTCTTTTGAAGCCATTGAAACCATCGCCGACTTGTTTATTATTAAAAGATTATTATACTTGGTTCGCCAAAATGAGAAGTAGAGACATTTGCGTACTCATCAATCATTTCGGCGTCTTGTTTCAGTGAAAATCGGAAATACGATCGGTTGGGGTGTTTTCTATGATGAGAAATGTCAAGATGACAAAGCCGAACAATTGTGTCTCGTTTTTGTTATGTTTAATAATGTGATTGTCGATGCACTATTTGTCTTACAGCCGGAAGGTGGTTTCGTTCCGATTGTTTTACTTCAACCATTCGGTAAGAAGAAGAAAAAAAACCTAACTAATCTTTTTCAAGAACGTGAGAGTATTTTTTTCGTTACAAGCAACGAAAGTTTCAATTGAACAACGTGAAATTCTAACAACAAGTGAATATCAAAAGTTACACGATATTTACAATCAAAAATATATCCTCGCTAAACAAATCTATCAAAAAGATTACGAACAACGACGTAACCGAAAAACTATTCTTTTCATTTTGCCATCGAAAGTCTTCGGTGTTTTCTTTTTTCATTCGTAGAATTAACTGAAGATTTATTTCGAAAAAGTGAACAAGTTCTCATCGATATTACCGATCATTCATGTCGTGTGTCAATACCTCGAACTGAAAATTCGATTCACTACATTCAATTCCTACAACCATTAACACCTGAACGTCGTTTCTTTTTCGTTGAATTAGAAAATATTAGTAAACAATGCCGAGTTATAGTCGGCATAGCATCATCAAATCATGAATTAAACGATCCACCGGGAATGGATTACAATACAATTGGCTATAATTCATTTACTGGACATTTATATACAAATCGAAAAGATAAAGGAAATATGCAAGGACATCCATGTCAACGAGGCGATACAATGGGCGTTGAAATCGATGTGTTTGATGAGGAAATGAGCGTTGTTTTATTTAGTAAAAATTTTCGTCCTATTGGGACACGTTATTTAACATTAAAAGATCAATCAGAATACTATCCAACGATTTTAATCGAAAGCTCGGGAGATCCTGTTGAGTTAAATGTTTTCTGGCAAAATCGGGTGTCCGTTCCACCGTATTTCAGTATGGTAAGACCATCGAATCATTTGAAAACGAAGCGAAATCTATACCGAGAATTGATCTCATAGAGAAATCCTGAAGATTGGTGTTTACCTGCGGGAACAGAAGTCGATTTAAGAGAGAAAATTTTCAAATTACCTCATCATTTTGATTATTCATTGTGTATTCAAGGACCTGCGAGTTTGAATCGAAGTAAAACAATTTCAAATGAGTAATTTAACTCGACTTGAAATTCATTTTTTCAGAATATAATCATTTCGAAATTATGCTTCTCGATGAATTCAGCGATGGTGATCCCCCACCAGGTTAGTTATTATATTCGAAAAGTGAAACAAAAAGAACTGACTTAATTTTTCTTTTTTTTAATTATTAAAATAGCAATTGCATTGTGCACAGCATCTCCGCTTGATCCACCGCCTATTTCGCAGTTTAAACAAGATTATCTTCGATTTTGGCCGACAGGCGATGGTAAATTAATAATCGTCGTTTTAATGTTTAAAAAAGGACATTTTTTTTCTTCCAGCGGCAAAATATTTAAAACGAGGTGATAAAATCGGCTGGGGTATAATCTTTCCCGAGGAAAGTATCGATCCCGCTGATGATGCGAAAGAACAGCTAATCATTTGTTTTCTAACGATCAATCGAACTGTTGGTTATGTCCGCGTTCTTTATCAACCGATTGGCGGTTTCTATCCGGTTGTAATCGCACCACCGAATGGTATCATCTATTTCGAATTGTTTGGTTTTTTTTTATTAAAGATTTTCTATTTTTAAAGTGAATCGTATTCAAATGGATTTCAATGCAACACGAATTTCGACCGAAGAGTTCACTCCGGAGAAGATTCAAACGATTCTTGCCGATGCTCGAGTTCAAATCGATCAAGAACGAGAACAACTACAACTAGTTCTTGGTACGTTCGTACACAAATCCTCTCGGTCTTTCTTTTCAAAACTAACTAATTCTTTAGATTAAATTTTCTCTTTTGCTTCTTGTAAGTAAAACGCATGCGCTCGCTCATAGAAAAACCAAAAAAAAAACAACTTAGTTTTGCATGTTTTTTATTTCCAATAATTCATCTTCTTTTTAGCTACACGTTGGACTGAAACATATACGAAAAGTGAACCTATTCAAACAACAACTATCGAAGAAGAAGAAGCACAGTCTTCAATCGAACCGCCGGATTTTACGAATCACAATTATGCTCAAACCGCAGAAACACCACCGCCGCCGACAACAACAACGAAATCAACAGCTTGTGCTATTCTCTAAACGGACGTTCTGAATGACTTTTCTGTCAGATTTCTCTTTTTTTCTGTATTCTTTTTGAAATAAACGCGTTGATTTCCTGCTGACCTCTATCATGTGGCGATTCGTTTTATTTGTCCAGTTCGATAGTCTTTGTTCGTTTGAATTCATTCTTTTCGCACGAGAGAGAAAGAGAAAACACGGGCATTTTCATTTCATTAGCGATGTCTGAAATATCGATTCGTGATGTTTTTCTTTCGATGCAATTGCCACCTGTTGATGAACTTGTTGCAACATCGAAAACCGGTAACACGAAACTAAGTCGAATTGTTTTCGATCGACTTTTTTTTGTATTTAGATTTTCGAACTATTCGGAAATCACGTCGATCGTGTTATCGAACTTGTATGTATCGAGAAAAGAAAGAGAAATAAACAAACTATTCGTTTATAGATCATGCACCGAAGAATGAAGAAACAACGGATAATACGGATGTCCTTCTTGATGAATTAATCGACAATATTCAAAGCAAAAATCGAATCTTAAAAGAACATTTAAATAAAGAAAATCATGAAATCGAAGATTTTATATCGAAAAAGTTCGATTTAGTAATTTTAAATTTAGATTTGATTGTTTTTCTTTCAATAGAAAAGAACTCGATCTTTGTCGTCAACTAACAAACATAATTCTTCTTCCATCGAATCGAAAGATCTCGACTGAAGATCGGCTGACTGCTTGTAAGATCTCCCATTTCGAAAGTTTTTCATTTTTTCTCGTTTAGATGATTTAGCCGAAAAGAAAACGGTCGATTTTCGAAAGGATGAATCCGAAAATGCACCGAGCAAACTTTGGACTTACATGGCTCGGCATATAACCGACGAATTAGTCGATAATATTCTCCACGAGCCAGTCAATTCTCACGCCGCATCATCAGTCGGACATAATGCAGTTAAAAAAGCTCGTCGAACGAACGATGCTGCTGCACAAAAACTACGTCCTAGTACCGGCAAAGCCGTTGGTATTGGTATGAATTTAATCACTAAAAAACCGCGAACAACACGTCGTAGTAAAATGTGAATTCAAATAAATGTTTAATTTCGAATAAATCTTTGTACATAAATCGTCTCTTAGATACATACATATTTCTTTTTTCAGATAAATCATGTCGAAAGTTCCACTCAAACAATTATCAGTTAATACATTCGAAAGCCAACGAGTCGCTTCTCCAATTAAAAAATCAGCGATCATTAAAAAGAAATCGAAACATGTCGAAGAGAAACCTCTCGATACAAAAGCGATTCTTCAACAATCGACACGTATGACAAAAAATGAATTCGAAACATTTGTTCAAACAACGGCACCCGATGAATATTGGCACATTATGGCTGAATTCTATCGAACTAAACTCGAAGATGTTACACGAGAAAATCAACAAGTTGAATATTTTCAATGAATGAAAATCGAATTTCAGTTCGTTTTCGTTTTAGCTTCATGATATTGTCGATCAATTGAACAAGGATAATGACAATCTACGAGCTGTTGCTGATCATTGTGAATATTTAGTCGATCTTATCGAAGTATGATCATGGTCTTTTCATTTGTCTGATTTTAATTTGACTTTGTTTAGAAATTAACCAGTGAAGACAAACCTGAAACAGATAAAAAATCGTCAGTTTGTGTTCGTTTATTCTAGAAAGCAAAGCTATTTTCTTGTTTATGATTATTATTTTTTGTGTGTCTTTATGTTGTAAATAAATGTTGAATCGATGTTGTGATGTTAAAAACACATGATTATTAGTGGAAAAATATATGTATGTTTATTTCACAAAGAAAAAGACAAGACAAAAAAAAAGTGTATCTACATGAATTCAATTCGATGATGTTTCATCGAGAAGACTATCAGCTTCATTTGTAAATGACTAGAAAAGAAAAAGAAGAAGAAAAGTTAAATTTAAAAATGAAAGATAGGTTTACATTGAGAACATTTTGTAAATATTCACAATGACTTGATAAGATACGAAGTTGATCATTTTCTTTACTTAATTCATCGATCAGATTGTGCAACTAAAACACAACGAACGTTCAAAGCACAGTGATAAATATGTGTTTTTACTTGTTGATTTTCAGTTTTGGTTTCTTCGATAGCATGTTGACGTCGTTGAGTAACTAATTTCCAATATTCTTCGGACGCATCATCTAAATCGAACAGAAATCAAATCGAGTTCGTTTTTTTTTCTCATACTTTGCATGAGCATTTGAACAATATTTTCCGGTGTTTGACCGTTTTCTACTGCTTTCGCCATTTGTTCGGCGTAGTTCGGTGTATTCGTTGCCGCATCTCGATTCGTTTGAATTTGTTCAGTATTAATTCCGATCGATTGATTCGAATTGACTGATAAATGTTTGCTTTTAGGCGACGAATTCGTTCGATTATTATTTTCAATCGAATGGAGTAATGATAATTTCGATGGCGATTTTTGAGACATTTTTGAACACGAATGAATCAATGAATGAATGAATGAAAAACACACACACAAAGCTCGCTCGTATAACGATAGATGTCAGATGGAAAACCGTCGATTTCTTATTATTGGATAATGAGAAACTTGAGGGTGTTGTTGTTCTTGTTTTTATTTGAATGAAAAAAAAATGATCTCATCATCAAGTCTGATCGAATCTCGTTTAACTTCAGGAGTCAATCGACCAGATCCTGATACGGAATCGAAAGTTCGTACATCGATTCGAGCTATTAATGAGACCGTGCAATCGAATGCAAATGAACCTTCGTTAGCATTCTATCGAATTCAAGTATCTTGAGAGAGAGAGAACGCATCTTCAAAATAAATTCAATGTTAATTTTAGGAACATGTAAGAAAAACTCTTCCGGTTATGGTTCAAAAACGAATGGAATTAGAACATTTACATGAACGAATGCATGGTCTGATATTTGACGTTGAATACAGTGTCGATGCTGTCAAATCGTTGAAGAACAGTGATGAACATTTCAATGTAAAACTCTCATCTTGTTATTCTCTTCTGTTTTTAAAATTCGTTTTCCATTTCAGAATATTGCCACTTATTTAGAAAAATCCGCCTATATTAGTAAACAAATTAATGTTCTCAAACAGCAACAACTTCAACAGCAATTATTAGATAGAAAAGATGGCGGCTCATGATGAATCTCATCGATTGAAATTCTGTGTATACGTAATATAATGTTCTTTTATTGTCAATAAAATTTCAAATGTTTTCACTGAGGAAGAACGAAAAACATCTATACACACACACACACACACACACTATCATAGGAGACAAGAGATAAATTTCGAGAACATTCTCATCACATTGAAAATCTGACATCAACTTGAATCATAAAATTCGCTTTCGACTAGTTTCTCTCGGAATAATTTGTACCAAGCTGTTGTATGCTGAGTTAGAGTTATATTATCAAGTTGAATAAATGCTTCGCCAATGCATTGATTTTTTTCGAATTTACGAGCGCGTTGCCAAACAGTGACTTGCAAACGGCGACCTAAACATAAAACAATCGAATAGAAAATGTGAAACACAAAACACGAGCGTACCCATGACATTGCAAGCATTGTATTTCAATTTCGCATGATATTCTGGATTGTAGTTCATTTTAACAGTTGCAGTTTTACGTTTTTGTACTCGTCTTGTACCCGTACGAAGATATCTAAATGAAGAATAATCAAACACAATCGTCGAGATTGAATTTGTAGTTTTACGTTTTAACATAAGTATCAGGCGGAATATCTTCTGTTCGTTGATTTCCTCCTCCT
>ERZ778019.188-NODE-188-length-145260-cov-16.496532_pt1 | contig 145260 bp, 127 predicted proteins | sample MGYA00375749_ERZ778019 | MGnify/ENA primary metagenome ERZ778019 (study PRJEB29350, sample SAMN05389821) | bioreactor metagenome | isolation source: Ammonium sulfate bioreactor | place: South Africa: University of Cape Town | collected 2014-03-17 ... | reverse complement strand
TCCTGTAAATGTAAGCAATTTCCCATCTTGGATACAGGCATGTATTTGAATGGCAGGCTATCCAATCAGGCATGTTCCAGAATCAGGCAATCCAGACTTGGCTGATCATGTGCTGTGGCAGGCGACCTGGGAATGCGCTGTACTGGGCATGAAAGCATTTGCACTTTTTTGGTGCATTTTTGGTGAGATACCATGTGAGCGACCGCTATCACCGTAACGGTGCAGAACTTCTGCACAAAGCCGGTGCATGGGAGGATGCTGCGGTGCTGCATTGGTAGGTCGGAAGGCGCCCCACCCAGCAGAAAAGACTGGCACGGTCCGTGCTTAACCCGGTTGTCACGAAATTTTTCAAACCGGAGGATCCCATGTCCCGTGCCAGCCTCAAGTCGCTCGCCATCGCCTGTGTCGCCATCGCTCCGCTCTGGGCCCACGCCCAGCTCACGGCCAATGTGTCCCTGACGACGAACTACAAGTTCCGCGGACAGGACCAGGACACGGGACGCAACAAGGCCGTCAAGCCTGCCCTGCAAGGCGGCTTCGACTACACCTTCGGCGACAGCGGCTGGTACATCGGCAACTGGAACTCCAGCGTGGACTGGCTGCCGGGAAACTCCCTGGAAACCGACTTCTACGGTGGCTACAAGTTCAAGGCCGGCGAGGTGGACCTGGACTTCGGGGCCCTGCAATACCTGTACTCGGGCAACTCCAGTGGCAACACCACCGAGCTGTATGGCGCGGCCACGTACGGCCCGTTCACGGCCAAGTATTCGCACACCGTATCCAAGGACTACTTCGGCTGGGCGGGCGAGAAAGCCGGCTCGGGCCTGTCGGGCCGCAATACCGGCTACCTGTGGCTGGGCTTCAGCAAGGAAGTCATGCCCAAGGTGACCGTGAAGGCCTCGCTGGGCTTCACGCGCTTTGCCAGCGACATCAAGGGCCTGGGCGTGCCCAACTATATGGACTACAGCGTGGGCGGTGCCTACGATTTCGGCGACGGCGTGTCGCTGGGCGCGGCCGTCACGGGTGCGAACAAGAAGTCTTACTTTGGTGACGTCAACAAGGCCCGCCTGATCGTGACGCTGACCAAGACCCTGTAACCGGACCTGAGGAGCTAAGCATCATGAAACTGGTGACCGCCATCATCAAGCCCTTCAAGCTGGACGAGGTGCGCGAGGCGCTCTCCGACATCGGCGTGCAGGGCATCACCGTGACCGAAGTCAAGGGCTTCGGCCGCCAAAAGGGCCATACCGAGCTGTACCGCGGCGCGGAATACGTGGTCGATTTCCTGCCCAAGCTGCGCCTGGAGGCCGCCGTGCCCGACGCGCTGGTGGACCAGGTGATCGATGCCATCGAGGCCGCTGCGCGCACCGGCAAGATCGGTGACGGCAAGATCTTCGTGCTGCCCATCGAGCAGGCCGTCCGCATCCGTACCGGCGAGACCGGCGACAGCGCACTGTGAGTTTCAACCCCACGTTTCCCGAAAGACTGCCATGACCAAACGACTTCTTTCCATGGGCCTGGGGCTGGGCCTGCTGGCCGCAGGCGCCGCTGCCCTGGCACAGGAGCCCGCCGCCGCTGCAGCCGTTGCCGATGCGGCCGCTGCAGCAGCCCCCGCCGCCGCGGCCGCAGCCGAGGCGCCGGCCCCCGCGCTCAGCGCCGGTGACACGGCCTGGATGCTGACCTCGACCATGCTGGTGATCCTGATGGTGATCCCGGGCCTGGCACTGTTCTACGGCGGCCTGGTGCGCACCAAGAACATGCTGTCCGTGCTGTGCCAGGTGTTCGTGATCTTCTCGCTGATCACGCTGCTGTGGGCCGTCTACGGCTACTCGCTGACCTTTGCGGGCGAAGGCAACTTCTTCGGCGGCTTCGGCAAGATCTTCCTCAAGGGCATTGCGCCCGACACGCTGGCCGGCGCACTGCCGACCATTCCCGAGTACGTGTTCGTGGCCTTCCAGTCCACGTTCGCCGCCATCACCGTGGCCCTGATCGTCGGCGCCTTCGCCGAGCGCATCAAGTTCTCTGCCGTGATCCTGTTCTCGGTGCTGTGGTTCACCTTCAGCTACATCCCCATGGCCCACATGGTCTGGGGCGGCGGCCTGCTGGGCAAGGACGGCGCGCTGGACTTCGCAGGCGGCACCGTGGTGCACATCAACGCCGGTATCGCTGGACTGGTGGGTTCCTACATGCTGGGCAAGCGCATCGGCTTCGGCCGTGAGGCCCTGCCTCCGCACAGCCTGACGCTGACCATGGTCGGTGCCTCGCTGCTGTGGGTGGGCTGGTTCGGCTTCAACGCCGGCTCGGCAGGTGCTGCCAACGGCATCGCCGGCCTGGCCTTCATCAACACCATCGTCGCCACGGGCGCCGCCACCATCTCCTGGCTGGCTGCCGAAGCCCTGCACAAGGGCAAGGCCTCGATGCTGGGTGCCGCCTCGGGCGCCGTGGGCGGCCTGGTGGTCATCACCCCGGCGGCCGGCCTCGTGGGCCCCATGGGCGCCATCGTCATGGGTCTGATTGCCGGTCCCGTCTGCCTGTGGGGTGTGTCCGGCCTCAAGAAGCTGCTCAAGGTCGATGACGTCTGCGACGTGTTCGGCGTGCACGGCGTGGGCGGCATCCTGGGCGCCATCCTGACCGGCGTGTTCTGCGCCTCCAGCCTGGGCGGCATCGAGCCGGCAAACTTCAACATGGGCCATCAAGTGTGGGTGCAAGTCAAGAGCGTGCTGCTGACCATCGTCTGGTCCGGCGTGGTGGCTGGCATCTCCTACAAGATCTGCGACCTGGTCGTCGGCCTGCGCGTCAGCGAAGAGTCCGAGCGCCAGGGCCTGGACATCACCACGCACGGCGAGGTGGCGTACTACCGCTGATCGGTTTCCAGGGAGTTCATTGCGGATTGGCCTCGGTGCTTGCACCGGGGCCTTTTTTGCTTTGGAGCCGCTGCAGAGATGGCGTCTTTGCCTTTTCGTCCCTGCTGTTTTGCGCCGCCCGCAGAACTTCAAGCGCGCCGTTCAAAAAATTCACGGGCCCGCACCGAGGCGCAAAAGGGCCCAGCCGCTACCATGCAGGCCATGGATTCAGCCCAAAGCCAACTCATCCAGATCGCCGAGCGCGTGCGCGCCGCGGCGGCCGACGCCACGCCGCTGCGCATACGCGGTGGCGGCACCAAGGATTTTCACGGCCTGGCCCTGCAGGGCGAGCTGCTGGACACGCGGGCGCTGGCCGGCGTGGTCAGCTATGAGCCCAGCGAGCTGGTCGTGACCGTACGCGCCGGCACGCCGCTGGCCGAGGTCGAGGCCCTGCTGGCCGCACAGGGCCAGTGCCTGGCCTTCGAGCCTCCGCATTTCGAGGGAGCGGATGGCCGCGCCACCGTGGGCGGCATGGTGGCCTCCGGCTTGTCGGGCCCCTCACGCGCCAGCGTGGGCGCCGTGCGCGACTTCATGCTGGGGCTGGAGATGATCAACGGCCAGGGCGAGCTGCTGCGCTATGGCGGCCAAGTCATGAAGAACGTGGCGGGCTACGACGTCTCGCGGCTGATGGCGGGCTCCTGGGGCACGCTGGGCCTGATCACCGAGGTCAGCCTCAAGGTGCTGCCCGTGGCGCCTGCCGAGGCCACGCTGCGCTTCGAATGCACGCAGCAGCAGGCGCTGGACTGGCTCAATGCCTGGGGCGGACAGCCGCTGCCGCTCAATGCCAGCTGCTGGCTGCAGGAAGACAGCGCGGCCCAGGGCGTGCTGTACCTGCGCCTGCGCGGTGCGCGTGCCGCCGTGCAGGCGGCCTGCGGGCGCCTGGGGGGCGAGCGCATGCACAGCGCTGCGGCCGACTGGCAGGCCTGCCGGGAGCACCAGCTGCCCTGGTTCACCGCACGCGCACCGGGCCATGCGCTGTGGCGCCTGTCCGTGCCGCAGACGGCTCCGGCCCTGGCGCTGCCTGACGGCTGCACGGGGCCCCTGGTCGAATGGCACGGCGCACTGCGCTGGGTACAGGCGCCGCGTGCGCTGGGCCATGCGCTGCGCACGCTGGCAAAAGCAGCGGGCGGATCGGCCACCTTGTTCCGCTCCGAGGCCGCAGACCAGCCCGGCGCCGAGCCCGATTTCGACGCCCAGGCGGCCGATGCCACGGCCGCGCTGCATGCACGGCTCAAGCAGGCCTTCGATCCTGCGGGCATCTTCAACCGCGGCCGGCTGGCCGCCGCCTGGTAGGCCGGGCCAACGCCTGGCTCCGCCCATGCGCATGCGCCACCACCTGCACCTGCTCACGGACCGGCACCGCACGGTGGCCAGCAACCGCACGCTGGGCCTGCTGCTGGCCTTCAACGCGGGTGCGGTGAATGCGGGCGGCTTTTTGCTGGTGCACTCCTATACCTCGCACATGACGGGCTTCGTCTCGCTGCTGGCCGACAACCTGGTGCTGGGCAATACGGCGCTGGTGCTCAGTGCCTGCGGCGCGCTGCTGGCCTTTCTGTGCGGCGCGGCCGCGACGTCGCTGCTGGTCAACTGGGCGCGCCACCACCGGCTGCGCAGCAGCTATGCGCTGCCGCTGCTGCTGGAAGCCGCGCTGATGCTGCTCTTCGGCGTGCTGGGCGCGGCCATGCTGGCCTGGCCCACGCCGTTCGCCGTGCCGCTGGCCGTGCTGCTGCTGTCCTTCATCATGGGATTGCAGAACGCCACGGTGACCAAGATGTCGTCCTCGCAGATCCGCACCACGCACATGACGGGCGTGATCACCGACCTGGGCATGGAGCTGGGTCGAGCCCTCTACTGGAACCGCCATGGCAGCCCGCCCGAGCACCGGGTCCACGCCAACCATGTGCGGCTGCGGCTGTTCGCAGGGCTGCTGTCCATGTTCCTGCTGGGCGGCATTGCGGGCGCGCTGGGTTTCAGGCACCTGGGCTTCGTCTTCGTCGTGCCGCTGGCCGTGGTGCTGTGCCTGCTGTCCCTGCCGCCGCTGTGGGCCGACCGTGCGCGGCTGCCCCTGCTGCTGGGCCGGCGGGCCGCGCCTCGCGCATGACCGCCGTGTCCGGCTGCCGTGCCTGACCGTTCCCCGATACCCATACAACAAGAGCCCCACCATGCAGACCCAACTCGCACCCCAGTACCGCGCCACGCCCGAGGGCCAGGAGGCCGAAGCCATTTTGCGCAAGTGCGTGCACTGCGGCTTTTGCACGGCCACCTGCCCGACCTACCAATTGCTGGGCGACGAGCTGGACGGGCCGCGTGGCCGCATCTACCTGATCAAGCAGGTGCTGGAGGGCGGGACGCCCACGCGCGCCACCCAGCAGCACCTGGACCGCTGCCTGACCTGCCGCAACTGCGAAAGCACCTGCCCCAGTGGCGTGCAGTACGGCCACCTGGTGGACATAGGCCGCAAGATCGTCGAGGAGCAGGTGCCGCGCCCCTTCGGCGAGCGCGCCAGGCGCTGGGCGCTCAAGGAGGGACTGAACTCGCCGCTGTTCGCCCCGGCCCTGAAGCTGGGACAGGCCGTGCGCGGCCTGCTGCCCGAAGTCCTGGCCGAGAAAGTGCCCCAGCCGCAGGACGCGGGCCGCTGGCCCGTGCGCGAGCATGCGCGCAAGGTGCTGCTGCTGGCCGGCTGCGTGCAGCCCGCGATGATGCCGCGCATCAACTACGCCACGGCGCGCGTGCTGGATGCGGCCGGCATACAGACCGTGATCGCGCCCAACGCCGGCTGCTGCGGTGCCGTGAAATTCCACCTCAACGACCAGGAAGGCGGCAAGGCGCAGATGCGCGCCAACATCGACGCCTGGTGGCCCCAGGTGGACAGCGGCGCGGTGGAGGCCATCGTCATGAATGCCTCGGGCTGCGGCGTCACCGTCAAGGAATACGGCCACCTGCTCAAGGATGATGCGCAGTACGCGGACAAGGCAGCCCGCATCAGCGCCCTCACGCGCGACCTGAGCGAGCTGCTGCCTGAGCTCCTGCCCGAGCTGGCCGAGCGCCTGCAGGGCAGGGTGCGCGCACCGGCCGCGCCCATGGCCTACCACCCGCCCTGCACGCTGCAGCACGGGCAAAAGCTGCGCGGCGGCGTGGAAACCCATCTGGCCAGGCTGGGCTTCGAGCTGCGCGTGGCGCGCACCGAGTCGCACCTGTGCTGCGGCTCGGCGGGAACCTACTCGGTGCTGCAGCCCGAACTCTCGCACCAGCTGCGCGACCGCAAGATCGGCGCACTGACCGAAGGCTTCGATACCCGGCGGCCTGCAGCCATCCTCTCGGCCAACATGGGCTGCATCGTCCACCTGCAAAACGGAACGGACGTGCCGGTGCGCCACTGGATCGAGGTGCTGGACGAGGCCCTGCCGGCCTGATGCCACCCGGGCAACACCCGCGCATCTGTGCCGCATGCGCGACGCCGTGGGGACTATGCCCGTGCAAGCCTTTGCAATGCTGGCATGATGCGGGGTTTCGTTTTCTCCAAGCCCATGTGCTCCGCCATGACTGAATCCGTGTCTGAACCGCAAGAACAGAACGCCGCGCTGCCGGCGGACGCCGCTGCCGGCACCGTGCCGCAGGCTGCCGCCAGCGCCGATGGCCAGGGCCGCAAGCGCTCGCGCCGCGGCGGACGTGGCCGCAACAAGGGCAAGGCCTCCGAGCCCGTCGCCGACGCAGCATCCGGCACGGCCGCCAGTGCCGAGGCCAACGCTTCCAGGCCCGTGCGCACCCAGCACCCGCTGCTGGCGCAACTGGCCCAATGGCATCCGAACCTGTTCGGCGAGCAGCCCCTGCCGCTCAAGCGCGGCATCTTCGAGGACCTGCTGGCCGCCCATCCCGAAGCCATCGACCGCGACCAGCTCAAGCTGGCCCTGTCCCAGCACACACGCTCGAGCCGCTACCTCACCGTGGTGGCCAGCGGCCAGGCGCGCCATGACCTGCAGGGCCAATCGGTCGAGCCCATGGCGCCCGAGCATGTGCACCATGCGCTGATCGAGGTCTTTCGCCGCCGCCAGCACCGCTCGCCCGAGGACCTGGCGCCCAAGCTGCGCAACCGCATCATCGCCGCCTACGAGGCCTCGGGCCTGTCCCGCGACGACTATGCGGCGCGCGTGCAGGGCCGTGACGAGGCCACCAACGCCCTGGTGGCCGAGGCCTTGGCCGAAGCCGATGCGCGTTCTGCACGAGACGAAGCTCTGCTGCGCGCCTTCGAGGCCAGCGGCCAGACCACCGAAGCCGGCTTTGCCGACATGTACGGCATGAACCCGCGCCAGGTGGCGCAGCAGCTGGAACGCGCCCGCCGTCGCCTGCAGACGCAGGCGGCCTGAGGTACCAAGGACCGGTGCCAAAGACCGGTAGCACCGCCTGCCGGCACACTCCACCGCCGCGTGCCCGGCAAGGGCCGCGCCGGTGCACCTGCCCTGGATCACAGGCGGCATCTCTGCAGCGGACCCTTCCGCCAGCACGCAGATGCCCACCAGGGGCGGGCCCGGGGATGAACTGTTTCACGGACGCCGCTGCACCCGGCCACGGGGCGGCGGCGCCTTGCCGTGCGCGCTCGTTCCCGTGGTCTGGCAAGGGCGCGCAAGGCACTTCAAAAGCAAAAAAGCAAAAGGAGACTTGCGATGTGGCTGGGTTTGTCGTTGTTCTACGTGGGCGCCGTGCTGTGCCTGAATGGCCTGTGGATGCTGGGGCGCATTGCCGACCGGGAAATCTGGGTCATCAACGTGTTCGCGGGCCTGGTCTCGCTGATCATCGGCCTGGCCTCGGCCTTCGGGCCCGAGCCTGATGCGGCCTCTGTCAAGACCGGCGCGCTCACCCTGCTGTTCGCCTTCACCTACCTGTGGGTGGCCATCAACCGCTTCACGGGGGCCGATGGCCGGGGCCTGGGCTGGTTCAGCCTCTTCGTGGCGATCACGGCCGTGCCGGTGGCCATCGATTCGCTGATCGGCGCCCGCACTGCCATCGACTGGTGGATGGCCGCCAACTGGGCGGCCTGGGCCGTGCTGTGGGCCATGTTCTTCATGCTGCTGGCCCTGGGCCGCAACATCGGCCGCATGACGGGCACGCTGTGCATTGCGCAGGGCGTGCTCACGGGCTGGCTGCCGGGCTACCTGCTGCTGGCCGGGCAGCTCACGGGCTGATTGCGCAGCGTTGGTGCGGGCAGGGCGTCAAGCCCCACGCCGTCGTGCATGCGCCAGCGCAGACAGCAGCGCGGCCGCGATGATGCAGGCGCCGCCCAGCAGCGTGCGAGGCGTCAGCACCTCGCCTGCAATCAGCACCGAGGAGACGCTGGCGAACACCACTTCGGCCAGCATGACCACGGCCGTCACGCCGGCCGGCAGGCGCGCGGCGCCGAACTGCAGCGCCCAGTTGCCCAGCATCAGCAGCACGGCCAGGCCGGCGGCGATCAGCATCCAGCCGGCCTGCGGAGCCGGCAGCGGCGGCACCAGGCCCACGCTGCTGCCTGCAAAGGCGCTGAACAGGCCCATCGCCATGCAGCCGCTGAACATGGCCAGCATGCGCGCCTGCGCCGGCACGGCCTGCAGGCGGCGCAGCAGCACGTTGGTCAGCGCGAAGGTGAAGCCGCCGAACAGTGCCAGGCCGTCGGCCAGCGACAGGCCGCGCAGCAGCCCGGGCGAGCCGCCGCTGAATGTGCCCTCGGGCACCAGCACCAGCGCCACCCCGCCAAAGGCCAGCAGCAGCCGCGTCAGCGCAGCAGGCGTGGGCCGCTCGCCCAGGAGCCTCCAGGCCAGCAGCACCGACCATGCGGGCATCAGATAGAACAGCAGCACCACGCGCACCACGTCGCCAATGGTCACGGCCCAGTTGAAGGCGATGTTGTTGCTGCCCGCGCATGCGCCCAGCAGGATCAGGGCCGGGTACTGCAGCGCCTGGCGCAGGCTGGCCGGGCGCAGCGCCACCAGCCCCGCCAGCACCAGGGCATACATCAGCGCCGTGGCCCACAGCGGATGCAGGCCAGCCTCGTGCATGGCGCGGAACGGCCACCAGGCCAGGCCCCAGACCAGGGTGTTGAACAGCAGGGCGAGAACGGGCAGCGGGCTATGCATGGGGCAATGAAAAACGCCCGGGCAGGCAAGGCCTGCTCCGGACGCCGTGGGGACAAGGGCAGGCTAGTGGCAATCCTTGCGGGCAATCGCCAGCAGGCGCTCGACTTCCTCGGGATGCTGGCGCAGGTTGTTCCTGTGCCAGCGTCCGATCAGCCACATGATGCCGGCCACCACCAGGCCGAACACCGTGATGGCACCAAAGGCCGACAGCCCGAACTTGGTGGACAGCGCATAGAAGGCGCCCAGCGCCAGGATGCAGGCCTGCTCGTTGAAGTTCTGCACGGCAATCGAGCGGCCCGCGCCCATGAGGTTGTGGCCGCGGTGCTGCAGCAGCGCATTCATGGGCACGACCAGGAAGCCGCCCAGGCCGCCCAGCAGGATCAGGAAGGGAATGGCCACCCACACGCTGTGGATGAAGATCATGGCGATCACCAGCAGGCCCATGGTGATGCCCAGCGGAATGACGCGCGTGGCGTTGTCCAGCCGCATGCGCATGGATGCGAGGATGGCGCCTGCCGCCGTGCCGATGGCCACCACGCCCACCAGGGCCGATGCCTGGGAGGTGCCGTAGCCCAGGGCCGCCGCGCCCCAGGCCAGCACGATGTAGCGCAGATTGCCCGACACGCCCCAGAACAGCGTGGTCGTGGACAGCGAGATCTGGCCCAACTTGTCCCCCCACAGCCGCTGGCTGCAGGTCCAGAAGTCGGGCAGCAGGGCCAGGGTGTTGGCCAGCAGGCTCTTGCTGGGGTCCTGGCGCAGCGGGCGCAGGATGGTGTCGGTCAGCGGAATGCGCAGGTTGAACCAGGCGGCCAGCGCATAGACGCCGACCAGCACGGCAATCGCCGCTTCGGCCGCAGTGTCCACGCCCGTGTCCAGCAGCGGCAGGTCGAAGTCCAGCAGATGGGTCGAGATGCCCGGGCTCAGCAACTGCCCGCCCACGAGCACGCCCAGGATGATGGAGGTGATGGTCAGCCCCTCGATCCAGCCATTGGCCTTGACCAGCTGGGAGGCGGGCAGCAGCTCGGTGAGGATGCCGTACTTGGCGGGCGAGTAGGCCGCTGCGCCCAGGCCGACCACGGCGTAGGCGATCAGCGGATGGTTGCCGAACAGCATCATCAGGCAGCCCACGATCTTGATCGCATTGCTGATGAACATCACCCGCCCCTTGGGCAGGGCGTCGGCAAAGGCGCCGACGAAGGGGGCCAGGATCACGTAGAACAGCGCGAACATGGGCACCAGGGCGGCGCGCTGCCACTCGGGGGCGCCATTGGTGCGCAGCAGTTCCACGGCGGTCACGAACAGGGCGTTGTCTGCCAGCGAGCTGAAGAACTGCGCTGACATGATGGTGTAGAAACCGCGCTTCATGGATAGGCAGATGGGGTCAGCCGCAGGGCTGCTGACCGGTTAAATAAGGGCCCCGTGGCAAGTGACTGGCGGTTATATCACGCGGCCTTTGGCCGGCAGTGCCAGAATCCCAAGCTTCTGACTGAGTGAAAACCATGCCGCGTCCCATTCTTGCCACCATCCATTCCGCCGCGCTTCGCCACAATCTGGAGCGGGTGCGGCAAGCGGTCCCCGATGCCAAATTGTGGGCCGTGGTCAAAGCCAACGCCTATGGCCACGGTATCGAAAACGTGTTCGAGGCCCTGCGCGGCGCCGACGGCTTCGCCATGCTGGACCTGGCCGAGGCCGAGCGCGTGCGCCAGCTGGGCTGGCGCGGCCCCATCCTGCTGCTGGAGGGCGTGTTCGAGCCGCGCGACCTGGAGCTTTGCTCGCGCCTGTCCATCTGGCATGCCGTGCATTGCGACGCCCAGATCGACTGGCTGGCCGCGCACAAGACGCAGAACGGCCACCGCGTCTTCCTCAAGATGAACTCCGGCATGAACCGCCTGGGCTTCACGCCCGAGCGCTTTCGCGCGGCCTGGGCCCGGCTCAATGCCTTGCCCCAGGTGGAGGAAATCTCGTTCATGACCCACTTCAGCGATGCCGACGCAGGCGCTGGCCAGTCGGGCATCTCCGCGCAGCTGCAGCGCTTTCACGACGCCACGTGCGACCTGCCCGGCGAGCGCAGCGTGGGCAACAGTGCCGCCACGCTGCGCCATGGCGACGATGCCCAGGTGCGCTGCGACTGGGTGCGGCCCGGCATCGTGCTGTACGGCAGCTCGCCCGACTATCCGCAGCACACGGCGGCCCATTGGGGCCTGCAGCCCACGCAGACCCTGAGCTCGCGCATCATCGGCGTGCAGCAGCTGGCTGCGGGGCAGAGCGTGGGCTATGGATCGCGCTTCACGGCCGAAGCTCCCGTGCGCCTGGGCACCGTGGCCTGCGGCTATGCCGACGGCTATCCGCGCCACTGCGGCACCGGCACGCCCGTGCTGGTCGACGGCGTGCGCACCCGCACCCTGGGCCGCGTGAGCATGGACATGCTGGCCGTGGACCTGACGCCCGTGCCCGATGCCGGCATGGGCAGCGAAGTCACGCTGTGGGGCCGCGCCAGCAACGGCGCCGTGCTGCCCATCGACGAGGTGGCCGAGGCGGCCGGCACGCTGGGCTATGAACTCATGTGCGCCGTCGCGCCGCGCGTGAACAAGACTGTCGATTGATCAGGGCGCTGCCTGGACGCTGTCCCTGGCCCGCTCCAGCAGCGCCATCATCTGCTGTTGCGCGGCAGGCTCCCAATCCTTGAGCAGCCGCGCCGCCAGCGCCTGGCGCGACTGGCGCAGCCGGTCGAACAGGGCCTGACCCTGGGGGCTGAGACTCAGGCAGCGCACGCGGCGGTCGCGGGCGTCCGGTTCGCGGTCCAGCCATCCCTGCTCCTGCAGCTGCGCCAGCATGCGCGCGAGCTGGGCCTTGTCCATGTGGCTGTGGTCGACCAGATCCCTTTGCGTGCGGCCCGGGTGCCGGCCCACGTACATCAGCACGCGCACCTCGTTGGGCGTCAGCCCGGGCTCCATGGACTCCATGTCCTCGCGCATGCGCGAGCGGAACAGGTGCAGCAGCTCGTGCATGGCCTCGAAGATATCGGCGGGCAGGGAGGCATTCATGGCAGGGTCTTGTGGAAATATGTTGACAAAGTCAACGGATGGCAGAGAATTGGTGGACTAAATCAACATTCTAGGCCGTCACAGGCCGTTTCGCCAATGAACTTGCCCAATCCAGCCAACTCTGCCGTGGCGCCTGCCCCCGTCGTCCACCGTGTCCGCCATCCCTTCCGCGCCCGCCATGTGCAATTGCTCTCGCGCGAGCAGCCCAGCCCCGGCTTTGTGCGCCTGACCCTGGGCGGACCCGAGCTGGAGGACTTCGTCAGCGCGGGCTTTGACGACCACGTCAAGCTCATCCTGCCCCAGGCCGGGCGCGAACTGCCCGCGCTTCCCGTGCTGCTCGATGGCCGCCCCACCTTCGTGGAGGACGAGCGCCCCACCTTGCGCGACTACACGCCGCTGCGCTACGACGCTGCGCGCCAGAACCTCATCATGGATTTCGCACTGCACGATGCTGGCCCCGCCACTGAATGGGCGCTGACCGCGCCCCTGGGCCAGTGGGTGGGCCTGGCCGGGCCGCGCGGCAGCCTGGTGATCTCGGCCAACCTGCCATGGCATTGGCTGTTCGGCGACGAGACCGCCATGCCCGCCATCGAGCGGCGCCTGGCCGAGCTGCCCGCCGGCAGCCGCGCCGTGGTGCGCGTGCAGCTGCGCAACCCTGCCGACCGCCGCCAGTGGAAGAGCACGGCCCAGCTGGACTGTGCCTGGGTCGAATCGCTGGCCGACGCCGTGCAGGCGCTGGAGCTTCCCCAGGACGACGACGGATATATCTGGGCGGCGGGCGAGCACAGCGCCATGGCCGAGCTGCGGCGCCTGCTGCTGGCCAAGGGCGCCGCGCCCAAGCGCATGCGCGTGGCCTCGTACTGGAAGCAGGGCCAGGCAGACCACCATGAAGACCTGAACGATCCCAGCTGACCTGCGTGGAGAAAAGCAAGAAAGGCACAGACGAAAAAAAGCCCACCGAAGTGGGCTTTTTTTCGTGGTGGTTGCGCGAGAAGGATTTGAACCTCCGACCTTTGGGTTATGAGCCCAACGAGCTACCAGACTGCTCCATCGCGCGGTAATTCCGCAGTAATTTCGTTTCGCCGCATTTTGTGCAGCGAAGAAGGCAACTATAACCGATATCTCTTTGTCACGCAACTGCGTTAGACAACAGGCAGGCGGGCGGGGCGGCAGCCACCGCTCGGTATAGTGCCCAACCCATGGCCAAAGACAAAACCACGTTCATCTGCAATGCCTGCGGCGGCTCCAGCCCGCGCTGGCTGGGCAAGTGCCCGGCCTGCGGGGCCTGGAATTCGCTGATCGAGGCCGTTGCCGAGCCTGCGGGCGCGGGCAAGAACCGGCTCAGCCAGCCGCAGGGCTATGCGGGCCTGGCCAATGCCCAGGCCGTGATGCCGCTGTCGGCCATCGAGGCCCAGGACGTGGCGCGCACGCCCAGCGGCATCGAGGAGCTGGACCGCGTGCTGGGCGGCGGCATTGTCGAAGGCGGCGTGGTGCTGATTGGTGGCGACCCCGGCATCGGCAAGTCCACCCTGCTGCTGCAGGCCATGGATGCGCTGCACCGCGTGGGCCTGCCCACGCTGTATGTGACCGGCGAGGAAAGCGGTGCCCAGGTCGCGCTGCGTTCGCGCCGCCTGGGGCTGGAGGCCAGCCAGGTCAATGTGCTGGCCGAGATCCAGCTGGAGAAGATCCTCGCCACCATGGAGGCCACGCAGCCGGCCGTGGTCGTCATCGACTCCATTCAGACCGTGTACTCGGACCAGCTGTCCTCGGCGCCGGGCTCGGTGGCCCAGGTGCGCGAATGCGCGGCCCACCTCACGCGCGCGGCCAAGACCACGGGCATCACCGTGATCCTGGTCGGCCATGTGACCAAGGAAGGCGCCCTGGCCGGCCCGCGCGTGCTGGAGCACATGGTGGACACCGTGCTCTATTTCGAGGGCGACACGCACAGCAACTTCCGCCTCGTGCGCGCCATCAAGAACCGCTTTGGTGCCGTCAACGAGATCGGCGTCTTCGCCATGACGGAGAAGGGCCTCAAGGGCGTCACCAACCCCAGCGCCATCTTCCTGTCCCAGCACAGCGAGCCGGTGCCGGGCTCCTGCGTGCTGGTCACGCTGGAGGGCACGCGGCCCATGCTGGTGGAAATACAGGCCCTGGTCGACCAGGGCGGCCCCGCGCCCCGGCGCCTGTCCGTGGGCCTGGACCGGGACCGGCTGGCCATGCTGCTGGCCGTGCTCAGCCGCCATGCGGGCGTGGCCTGCGCGGACCAGGATGTCTTCGTCAACGCCGTGGGCGGCGTGCGCATCAGCGAGCCTGCGGCCGACCTGGCCGTGATGCTGTCCATCACCTCCAGCCTGCGCGGCCGCGCCCTGCCCAAGGGATTCCTGGCCTTTGGCGAAGTGGGCCTGGCCGGCGAAGTGCGCCCCGCGCCGCGCGGCCAGGAGCGCCTGAAGGAAGCCGCCAAGCTCGGCTTCACCATGGCCGTGGTGCCCAAGGCCAATGCGCCCAAGAAGGCCATCCCCGGCCTGACCGTGCATGCCGTGGAGCGCGTGGACGAAGCCATGAACATCGTCCGAGGGATGGGCTGAGGCACTGCCTTGCCGAGCGCATTGCGGGGGCATACGCACTGTCCGCAGCGGTCCTGCGGCGCCTCCATAAGACAATCGGCGCCATGAATTTGCGCAATATCCTGATTCCCCTGGGTCTGCTCGTACTGCTGGTGGCTGCGCACCAGTCCTATGGCTGGATGGGCGTGGTTGCCGTGGGCGGCGGCATCATGATGTGGCTGCTGCTGCATTTCACGCGGCTGATGTCCATCATGAAGAAGGCCTCGGACCGTCCCATGGGCTATGTGGGCAGCGCCGTGATGCTCAACGTCAAGCTCAAGCCCAAGGTCTCGCTGATGCACGTGGTGGCCATGACGCGCTCCCTGGGCGAGCGCCTGTCCGAAGACGGCCAGCATCCCGAGATCTACCGCTGGACCGACGGCACGCAATCCCATGTGACCTGCGAGTTCATGCATGGCCGGCTCGTGAAGTGGACCCTGGTGCGCCCCACGCCCGAACCCGAACCGCAACCCGAGACGGTGGCGGCCCCCGAGGCAGCCCCCGCGCCCTAAAATAGCGGGTTGGTGTTCTGTTCAATACCCCCAAGGATGTTTCTATGAGCCCCGTTGTTCCCTCGATGGCCGATCGTGACGGCAAGATCTGGATGGATGGACAGCTGGTGGACTGGCGCGATGCCAAGATCCACGTGCTGACCCACACGCTGCACTACGGCTGCGGCGCATTCGAGGGCGTTCGGGCCTACAAGACCGAACAGGGGCCGGCCATCTTCCGCCTGGAAGACCACACCAAGCGACTGTTCAACAGCGCCAAGATCCTGCGCATGCAGATCCCGTTCACCCAGGAAGCGGTGAACCAGGCCCAGGTGGAGGTCGTGCGTGCCAACAAGCTGGAATCGTGCTACCTGCGCCCGCTGACCTGGATCGGCGACCGCAAGCTGGGCGTCTCGCCCAAGGGCAACACCATCCACCTGATGGTGGCTGCCTGGGCCTGGGGCGCCTACCTGGGCGAGGAAGGCATGCAGCGCGGCATCCGCGTGAAGATCTCCAGCTTCACGCGCCACCATGTGAACATCACCATGAGCCAGGCCAAGGCGGTGAGCAACTACACCAACTCCATCCTGGCCAACACCGAGGCGCTGGACGACGGCTACGACGAGGCCATCCTGCTGGACGCCTCGGGCTTCGTCTCCGAGGGCTCGGGCGAGAACATCTTCGTCATCAAGGACGGCGTGGTCTACACGCCCGACCTGTCGGCCGGCGCGCTCAACGGCATCACGCGCAATACCGTGATGCACATCTGCAAGGACCTCGGCCTGGAGGTGGTGCAAAAGCGCATCACGCGCGACGAGCTGTACATCGCCGATGAAGTCTTCTTCACCGGCACGGCCGCCGAAGTCACGCCCATCCGCGAGGTGGACCGCATCGAGATCGGCGCGGGCAGCCGCGGCCCCCTGACCGAAAAGATCCAGCAGGCCTTCTTTGACATCGTCAACGGCCGCAACCCCAAGTACGCCCATTGGCTGACTCGGGTCTAAAAAATGACCCCCACGCTACCCTTGCTTTGCAAGGTCCACTGCCCCCCGAGGGGGTGCTTTTCATCTTGGGGCGGCCCGACGATGAAAATGACAGATACCCACGAAAGAGATAAGCAAGCATGACAACGAATGCCACCGTCGAACTGGCGGCCAAGGACCTCAACGCCCAGGGCGGCGTGTTCTGCCCCAGCCCCAAGGCCGACATGAAGCTGTGGAACAGCCATCCCAAGGTCTACCTGGACGTGGCCCACACCGGCGAGGCCAAGTGCCCCTACTGCGGCACGCTGTACCGCTTGAAGGCCGGCGAAGTCTTCGCAGGCGGGCATTGAGCAAAGCGGGCCTCGGCCCGCTTTGCGTGTCTCAGCGCGCCGACAGCGCGCGGCCCCAGATGCTGCCGGGCGCAGCACCTCCGTGCAGGGCCAGCATGTCCGTGAAATGGCGCCGTTCCCCGCCGCGCAGCTTGACGATGGGCGCCGCCACCTGCGGCGCCTTCGCCAGGCACAGCTGGGGGTAGAGCAGGTACCACTTCCAGCGCAGGGCGCGGTGGTAGAAGAAGGCGGTGTCCTCGGCCTTGAACAGCGTGAGCCGGGCATCGGACAGCCGGCGCATCACCTGCTGGGCCGTCACATGGATCAGAAGGTAATTTGGATCGGGGATGCCCTGCAGCACCTCGGCGGCGTCGGGCCGCGACTGCAGGCGCTGCAGGTAGGCCGCAGGGCCCTCCACGATCAGCGCCTGGTGAAACTCCTTTTGCCATTCCGATACAAAGCGCGAGCCGGCCGGAGCGCAGAATGACCAGCTTTCGATCACGGGGTAGCGCCTGTCCCTGGTGAAGCCCTCAAGGTAGAAGCCGGTCAGCTCGGTGGCGCCTGCGCCGGCGCCCATCCAGTCCAGCGGCGCGGTCAGCAGCGTGGTGGCATCGAACCAGTAGCCGCCGTGGTGCGCCACCAGATACAGGCGCAGCCAGTCCGATTGCTTGGTGGGGTGGAGTTCGGCAAATGCCGCAGGAAGGTCGCCGCAGGCCACGTACTGGCCCAGGCTCTCTGGTGTCACGACGATGACCTGGTGATCCGGGCATTGCCGCCGCCAGCTGTCCACGCACTGCTGGACGAAAGGGTCCAGGCCGGACTGGTTCCAGTACGTCCAGATCGTCTTCGGGATGTCCGCTGCAAGACCATCGGCTGCCGGGGGCGATGGGGGCAGCTGCAAGGGCGCGGGCATGGTGTAATCTGCGCCGATTTTGGAAGGGGCTGCCCAGCGATGGAGCAGCCTGAATAAGACCGCAGGAATTTTTTTCATAGCGGATGGAAAGCGGAATGCCCGCATTTTGGGGCAGAAAGTCGCGGTCTTGATGAGATTTGACAAGTCGAAGCTGCCAGGGCTCCTCACGACCCTGGCCGCTGTTCTGGTGCCCGGACTGGCCTTGTGGCTGCGTTCGGGCTATTCCTATGGCGCGGGCCTCATGGCCCTGGGCGCCCTGTGTTTTCTGCCCCGCTGGGTCCGGTACAGGCAGTCGCCTGGCACCTGGCTGCTGGTGGCACTGTTCATGGGCATGGCGGTGATGTGGTACCACCTGTCCGTGCTGGACGGGGGCACCGGGCAGTTCGACCGCCCCGTGAAATTCATCCTGGGCGCGGTCAGCCTGCTGTTCGCCATGTGCTACCCGCCCACGGCGCGGATCTTCCTGTGGGGCATACCGCTGGGCAGCGCAGGCGCGGGCTTCATGGCCCTGTGGCAGGTCTGCGTGCTGGGCATGGAGCGGGCCACGGGCTACACCAATGCCATCCAGTGGGGCAACATGGCCTTGCTGCTGGGCTGCTTCTCCTGCATCTATGCCATGTCCTTCTGGCACCAGCGCTCCCTGCTGTGGCGCCTGCTGGTGCTGGCGGCCGCTGCAATGGGTGCGCTGGCTTCGCTGCTGTCGGGCTCGCGGGGGGGCTGGCTGGCGCTGCTGCCGATGTTCCTCATGCTGATGGTGCTGGTGCGCATGTACCGCCCGCAGTACTTCGGGCGCCTGTTGCTGGGCTGCGCTGCAATCGTGGTGGCGCTGGCCACCGTGATGGCCTTCATACCCCGCGTCAGCGAGCGCGTCGACGAGGTCTACCTGGATGTGAGCAACTACCTTCATGCCGGCAACTCCGACACCTCGCTGGGCACCCGGCTGGAGCAGTACCGGCTGGCCGTGCAGATGATCGGCGAGAAGCCCCTGCTGGGCTGGGGCATGCAGGGCTATGTGGACGAGATGCACCGGCGCGTGGACGCGGGTGACTATGGACGCTCCATCCGCGAATACAACTTCATCCACAACGACTTCCTGGACATCTGGGTCAAGCTCGGCGTGCCTGGCGTGCTGCTGCAGGCGGCACTGTTCATCTCGCTGCTGTGGCTGTTCTGGCCCTCGCGGCGGCGCATGGCGCTGTGGCCTGCGGACAGCACCCCCTGGCGCGAGGCCCTGCTGCTGCGTATCCTGGGCAGCCTGATGCCAGCCATGTACCTGGCGTTCGGCATGTCACAGCAATTTTTCGTGCACAACAGCGGCATCGTCTTCTTCGTCTTCCTCGTGGTGGCCCTGTGGTCATCGCTGCATGGCCTGGAAAGGGCCAGCGGAGCCGTGCGGTGACGGACCGCGCCACCATGGCCCGGCCCCGGGTGCTGCACTTCGTGACGGGCGGCTTCTCGGGTGCCACCCAGGTGGCGGTGGACCTGGTGTCGGCGCACCGCGCGTCGGGCCGCTTCGACGCCCGGCTGGTGCTGCGGCGCAAGCGCAATACCTCCGATGAACGCGTGCAGAAGCTGCGCGACGGCGGCATCGATGTCGACGTGGTCGCCGGCTGGTCCCATGCCGCCACCGTCTGGCAGCTGCGCCGCATCTGCCTGGACTTCCGGCCGGACATCGTCGTCGCCCATGGGTTCAGCGACCACCTGTGGGGCCGATTTGCCGCGCTGTGGGCCGGCGTGCCCTGCCTGGTGCATGTGGAACACAACTCGCGCGAGCGCTACACGCGCTGGCGGCTGGCGCAGGCCCTGTGGCTGACCGAGCGCACGGCCGCCATCGTCGGCTGCTCCGAAGGCGTGCGCCAGAGCCTGCAGGACCGTGGATTTCCTGCGGCCAAGCTCATGGCCATCAGCAACGGCATCCGGCCCGAGCCCTATCTGCAGGAGCCGCCCCCCTTGCTGCAGCGCCGCCCGGACATCGTCATGGCCGCGCGCTTTGCGCGGCAAAAGGACCATGCCACCTTGCTGCGCGCGCTGGCCGTGCTGCGCCAGCGCGGCCTCAAGCCCACGCTGACGCTGGCCGGCGGCGGCAAGGCGCGCGCCCAGCAGGCGGCGCAGCGGCTCAGCGCCGAACTGGGCCTGCAGGACCAGGTGCAATTCATCGGCATGTGCAACGACGTGCCCGGCCTGCTGCGCGCGCACCGCGTCTGCGTGCTGTCCACGCACTACGAGGGCATGCCCCTGTCCCTGCTGGAAGGCATGGCGGCGGGCTGCGTGGTGGTGGGCAGCCGCGTGGTGGGCGTGCAGGAAGTGGTGCGGCCCGGCGACAACGGCCTGCTGGCCGCGCACGCCGACCCTGAATCGCTGGCCGACGCCCTGCAGCAGGCGCTGCAGGATGACGAGGCCGCCGTGCGCATGGCCGCCACCGCGCGGCAGGAAGCCCTGTCGCACTACAGCCTGCAGCGCATGACCGGCCAGTACGAAGACCTGTTCGCCCGCCTGCTGCAGGGGGAGCGTCCGTGACCTGGCTCAGCATCCTGGTGCCCGTCTATAACGTGCTCCCCTACCTGGAGGAATGCCTGCAGTCCGTCATGGACCAGTCCGATGCCGGCGTGCAGGTGCTGGTGCTGGACGACTGCTCCACCGATGGCTCCTGGGCCCTGATGCAGCAACTGGACCAGCGCTGGCCCGGCCGCCTGCAGCTCATGCAGCATGAGCGCAACGCCGGCCTGAGCGCGGCGCGCAACACCATGATCGAGGCGGCCACGGGCGACTACCTGTGGTTCCTGGACTCCGACGACAAGCTGCTGCCCGGCGCGATTGCCGGACTGTCGGCCATCGTGAAACAACATGCGCCCGATGCCGTGCTCTGCGACTTCTCCGTCTGGCGCGAGGCCCCGCGCCTCAAGCACCGCCTGCGCGGCGAGGCGCACCGGCACAGCTTCCAGGGCCCCACGCTGCAGTGCTCGCAGGACCGGGGCGCCCTGCTGGCCGGCCTGCTGCGCACGGGGCAGCTGCATGCCTGGTCCAAGATCTCGCGCCGCAGCCTGTGGGATGCCGGCCTGCGCTTTCCTGCAGGCCGCTATTTCGAAGACATGATGACCATGCCGCAGATGGCGCTGCGCTGCAGCAGCTTCTACTACTGCCCCCAGCCCTGGGTGGCCTACCGGCAGCGTGCCAACTCCATCCTTGCGTCCATGACGCCGGCCAAGGCGGCAGACCAGTCCGCCGCCCTGTGGCCGCTGGCGCAGGCCGTGCAAGCCCTGCAGGATGATGCGCTGCGCAACGACGGGCGCCTGCACTTCGCCTGGGCGCACCAGGCCGCGCGCAACCTCATCGGCGCCCTGCGCTTTCTCGACCGACAGCGGGACATGCCGCCCGCGCAGCTGCAGGCACTGGCCCAGCAGTTCCTGGCGGACTTCGGCCGCATCTCCCCGCTGTCCCTGCCCGCCCTGCGCCAGGCCTATCTGCGGCGCGGTTGGTGGCTGCGCGCATGGAAGCTGCGCAGCTGGGAGCGCCGCGCGCAGCAACTGGGAACACCGGGAGCCCACGCATGAGCGGCCTGAAACTGAAAACCCGGGGCGAGCTGTGGCTGGCGGCCGGCATGCGCCGCTTCTACGCCACCTTCGCACGCCGCCTGGAGAAGGGCCCCGCGCCCGACTTCCGCAGCCACGACATCGGGCCTGCGGCGCCCGTGCCCGTCTCCACGCCCATTCCCCGCATCATCTGGGCCTACTGGAATGGCGACTCGGTGCCCCTGCTCATACAGCGCTGCTTTGACAACTGGGCCCGCCTGAACCCCGGCTACAGCCTGCGCATCCTCAACGACGCGCAACTGCCGCAATACGTGCCGCAACTGCCCGGCAACCTGCAGCAGCTGCCCGTGGCCAAGCGCTCGGACTGGCTGCGGCTGGAATTGCTGCACCGCCATGGCGGCATCTGGCTGGATGCCAGCACCATCCTCACCGAGCCACTGGACTGGCTGCTGGAGCAGCAGCAGCGCAGCGGCGCCGACCTCGTCGCCTACTACCTGGAGCGTTACACCCGCGACCTGCAGGTGCCCGTGGTCGAGAACTGGCTCATGGCCGCGCCCCCGGGCAGCGCCTTCATCGCCGCACTGCACAAGGAATACGTGGAGCAGGTCCTGCCGCAGACGGGCGAGGCCTATATCTCCCAGCTCCAGCAGGCCGGCGAATACGAGCAACTGCGCCAGGGCATAGACATGCCCGCCTACCTCAGCATGCACCTGGCCATGCAGCGCGTGCTGCGCGCCGGCGGCAGCTACCGCCTGCGGCTGGCCAAGGCCGAGGACGGCCCCTTCTTCCTGCACGTGCAGGGTAACTGGGGCCGTACCCCGCTCAAGATCCGCCTGATGTTCTCCCGCACCGAACAGGCGCCTGTGCCGCTCATCAAGCTGCGCGCCCCCGACCGCAAGAAGCTGGACCTGTACCTGGAGCGCGGCCTCTACGTGCCCGACAGCATCGCCGACCGCTACCTGCGGGGCTGAATCCCGCTCATCGCCTTCCATGGCGAGCCAGAGCCGTCCGCGCCGATGTGCCCGATTCGATGCGCCATCATCGTGGCATTGCGTTTGAATGGGGGAGATGCATATGCACCAGGACTACGCCATCCTGAAGCGCCAGGACAATATCGATGCGTATTTCAAAGATATAGAGAAGATATACGTCTCCAATGGCTGGGGCAGCAGCTATCCGGAAGGCCTGCTTCGGCAGATGTTCAGTGCCTCCTACTACCTGCTGGCGACCACCACCAGCGGTGCTGTCGGCTTCCTGCGCGGCTTCACCGACGGCGCCATGGTCACGCACCTCAGTGAAATCGTCGTGGACCCCGGGCTGCAGCGGCGGGGTATCGGCAGGCTCCTCATGCAGAAATTCCTGCAGGATATCGGCCACACCACCATTTATGCAGAGGCCCTCAATCCCCAGGCTGCCTTGCTTTTGCAGCGGCATGGGTTTGGAGAGTGCCGGAACCTGAAGGTGTATTCAAGAAAAAAAGAGCCCGGCTGACGGGGGCAAGCCTATGGTTTCGCCCTATCGCATCGCAGGCCATGGAGGTTGCTGCGCGTGGGAGCTCAATCGCATGGCGGTTCTTGCTCGCCGGCAACCCGTGCGTGTTGCTTGAGTTCGCGGGGCAAGGGGGCTGGCTGAGGGCGATTCATGCAAAACAATGCCGCTTGCGTATACGGCAGCTTGCATGGGGCTGCGTCAGGCTGACTCGCTTCATGGCATGTGATCGGTCATCCTGCCTGCGCGTGTCTATGGCAAGCATATCTCAACGGGATTCGTGCAGACATTCCGTGGAGATTTGCTCACCCTACGGCTGGCGGTGGCAAGCTAGTGTATTCACGATGTGTTCAGCCCACCGTCAAGACACCTACGATACCAGTAGCTTGACATATTCGTAACAATGCTTAACATCATCGCCTATTCAGGCGAATAGTTGTAATCGTCTTTTGTTTATTTTCTAGGGAGGAGAAAGTTTTGAAAGAAGTGAACCAAGAGCAGCTAATCAAGGACATTAGCGAACGTATTAAGAAAATCCGATCCTACACACCGAAGGTTGGTGTTTTTGGGAACTCGGGAGTGGGGAAATCCAGTCTTTGCAATGCACTATTTGGCAAAGATGTTGCCAAGATCAGCGATGTAAAGGCATGCACCAGGAAGCCGCAAGAAATATTGATTGGCAGTGCTGATGGAGAAGGTGGGATTGTTTTGGTTGATGTTCCGGGAATTGGTGAAGATCCCAAGCACCAGGAAGAATATACGGAACTTTATAAGAGCCTGGTTCCTGAGTTGGATTTGATACTGTGGGCCATTAAAGCCGATGATAGAAACTATGCTTCTGGTCTTGATGCTTATGCGGCCATTTTTAGCGGAAAGAAAGAAACCCCGGTTATTTTTGTAATAACCCAAACAGATAAGACCAACGACAGTGAAGACTGGGAGCATGAGAAATATTCGCCTGGCGAGAGTCAATTAAAGAATATTGCTGTCAAGGAAAATGATGTTTCCAGAAGGTTTAAAACACCCGCTAGCAATATAGTCTCCATTGCCGTTTCGAAAAAAGGAAAATCCTATAATCTGGCATCACTGGTTGAACTTGTTGTGGAGGCGCTCCCAAACGAAAAAAAGTACTCGTTTACACGAGAGGCAAAAGAGGAAAACGTAAGCCAGCAAGCAAGAAAAAGCGCTGAAAAAGGTATTTGGGATTCAGCCAAAGAAATGGCCGGAGAAGCATGGGATGCCGTTAAGGACAAAGTTGTGGATGCCCTTATTACCTCCGCTCCCAAGATCATTTCAACAGTTGGTCGATGGATTAAGAATTGGTTTTAAATTATAGTAAACCAAAAAGAAAAATTAGCCTTAAAAATAATCTTGATGCACATAAGTCAAAGTGCGGTACATGATTTGTTGAATGGATTGAAATTGTAGGTGGCAAGTGAGCCGGGTTGCAGAGTAATCCAAGTCACCGCTACCAAGAAAAGGGAATTTACTGTGACAACCAAAGTTCAGTTAGAACAAGAAGAACCTGCTGTTCTCTTACGACCAGAAAATGCCAACAAGAAATATGAGGCATTATTTCTTGAGATTGATTCTGGACAGATTAAGTTGCCCATGTTCCAGCGAGAATTTGTTTGGGACAAAGAACAGAGCGCCAAGCTGATTGATAGCATTTTAAAGGGCTACCCCATTGGGACTTTTATTTTTTGGAAGACGAGGGAGGCTCTTAGATCGGTGAAAGATATTGGAAATCATTCGTTGCCTGAAAGTCCCAAGGGAGACTATGCTCAATACATTCTGGATGGGCAGCAGCGAATTACTTCTCTTTATGCTATTCGCAAGGGCCTTCGAATTTCAAAGGATGAGGAAGAAATTGATTACACTGATATTTATGTGAATCTTGACTATGATCCATTGAACGATGAGCAAATCGTGACGAGCCAGAAGGATGAGGAAAAAGTTTCTATTTCAGTGCATGATCTGCTGACCCGGAAAATGGGAGACTTGTTCAAGCAGGTTGGTGGAGAAAAATCGGATCTGGTTGAAGAATACAAAACCAAACTGACCACATACGATTTTGCTACTATCACAATCAAGGACTACCCGATAGACATTGCTTGTGATGTCTTCTCCCGAATTAACACCGGCGGAAAACCTCTAACCCTCTTTGAGATAATGGTCGCCATGACCTATGATGAGGAAAAGGGTTTTGACTTGGCTTTAAAATATGAAGAATTACTCAATGGCAGTGACGAAAATGATAAGAGTCTGGCTAAGGCCAAATTTGATACAGTTCCTGCCGCGACGGTTCTTCAAGCGGTGGCCGCAATTGCCGTGGGCAGCATTAGAGCCAAGGATATTCTGAAAATCCGCAGGGAAAAATTCATTGCCAATTGGGAGCCTATGGTGTCTGCCATGTTTGCGGCAGTGGATTTCATTAGAACCAAGCTGCATGTCCCTGTTTCACAGCTTCTTCCTTACGCTTCTCTACTGGTGCCGTTTACATACTTCTTCCACAAGAACAAAAACAAACGGCCAACAGAAATTCAAGCAAAACTCCTGAAACAGTTTTTCTATTGGGTTGGTTTGAACTGGCGATACAGCGGATCAACCGAAACCAAGATTGCTGAAGACCTTAAGAAAATGAATCTGATTCTTAAGGAAAAAATGCCAAGGTATTCTTCGGATGAATTGAGTGTTTCTGCTGATGATATTGGGGAAACTTGGTTCTCGGCAGGTAATTCCAATGTAAAGACTATTCTTTGCTTGTTTGCTTCCAACAAACCTCGAAATCTTGACGATGATAGTGATGTTCTTCTTGATAATTCGAATCTAAGAATTGCCACAAGCAGAAATTATCACCACTTCTTCCCCAGGAAGTATGTTGAGAAAAATTATCCTTTGCTGGAGGCTAACCTGATCGCCAACATAACCCTTATTGATGCCGCCTCCAATAATAAAATCAGAGCAAAGGCGCCCAGTCACTATGTTGAGGAGTTCAAGACGAATAATTCAAGGCTGCTATCTTCACTTCGTTCCCACCTGATTAACGGTTTAAAGGGTTTCGGTATTCTGGAAGATGATTATGAAAAATTCATTGGAAAACGATCTGAGGCGATTGCAGAGGCTCTCAATGAAGCTTTGAATCCAGAGCTATGAATCCAGGTGGCTTGTCAACAGAGAAAGGAGGAGTGATGACTGACTCAGGGATCAAAGAATCCAATGGAAAGACGGTTTGCAAATTCACTGGATCTGAAAGAAAAGAGTCTGACGGAAAAAGGATGTTTGAAGCCCGCTTCTGAGCATTGGGCATCTGAGCCGGACCGTCCTTCTCTGCAACCCGAACGGTTGCAGGAACTTGGAGTTCGCATAGACAAGGATGGGAGTGAGAGGGCGTGTCCGACTCTGTTTTTATCGGTATTGACGTCTCCAGCTTGCCCTGGTCGCCTGCATGCGCAAGCTGCTGACGATGCTCAACGCTATTGTCAAACATGGCTCGATGTGGGATTCGACTATGCATAGTGCTTGACGAGCAAGACGGTTGCTCAGAAAAACTCGTCTAGCAGGTTGTAGAACCGGATGCGCTGCGCATCCGGCACCACGCCGTAGGCCTCGAAGAAGGGCGCCGCCCACTGGGCCCCCAGGTTGCGCGTGATGCTGCGCGAGGCCAGCGCCAGGTCCTGGTAGCGATCGCTGACGCCGAGCCGGCCGCAATCGATGAAGCCGGAGAACGCCGCACCGTCCACGATCAGATTGGGCAGACAGGCATCGCCATGGGCTACGACGGCATCCACCTCCTGCGGCATGTGCTCCAACAACTCGGCAAGCACATCGGCCGCCGTGCGGCCCAGGCGCTCATCGTCGAAGTCCGACTCATCCACCCGTCCGGCCTGCACCTGTGCCTGCGCATGCTCCACGCGCTGCGCGGGCCGGTGGTCGAACGGGCATTCTTGCCAGGGTAAGGCATGAAGGTGGCGCAGAGCCTGGGCGATGATCTGCACGGCCTGGGCGGGCGTCAAATCTGTGGCGCTGGCCATATCGCGCCCAGCAACGGCGGTCATCAGCAGCCAATGGCGCCCGTTTTCGGTGGCGGCCTCCAGCACCTCGGGGCAGGGCAGGCCCATCTGCCGCATCCAGCGCAGCCGGGCAATCTCCTGCGGCAACTCGCTCAGCGGACCCGCAAGCTCGGACTTGACGAAGAGGTCGCCACCTTCGGGAGGGCGCAGCCGGAATACATCCGCGCGAGACTCGCCAATGGCCTGCCGTTCGGCGCGAGTGACTGGAAAACGGGCCTGCCATGCGGCCGGGAAGGGCAGACCGTTGTGGGCGGATTTCACGTCGATGGGGTCTTGCATGCGGGGCTCGCGCGTCTCATGGTGATGGCCAGGCATTTTCGCCGCCGCGGGCCACGGCCCTTCAACCTAGCGCCGTCTCATGCAGGTAGCGCCACAGCACGCCCTGGCCAGCGCGCTTGAGAATGACCACCGAGCGGCGCGAAGTCTCCACGCCGTCCAGGCGATGGGTTTCCAGGTAGCGCATGGCCAGGCCGGCCGCGTCCCGCCATATGGGCTGCATGTCGCAGACGCATATCTCCAGCCCTGGCCGCTGGCCGGCCGCGCGCCGGAACATCTGTTCCACATCGTCCAGGCCGACGAGTCTGCCCGTGGTGGTCACCATGCTGAACTCCGGGCTGAACTGCGGCATCAGCGCCTGCAGCGCGGCCTGTGCGCCCGCTGGTTGGGTGAAGACGGTGTGGATCAGCGCGTGCACCCGGTGGATGCTGCGTTCGGCGATGCCGATGTCAATGTCAATGTCACGGTCGATGGGCTTGTTGTCTTGCATGGTGGTCCTTGGGAGTGTGCAGCGATCGCAGGTGCAGCAGGGGCACAAGCCCTGCCAGCGACGCGATCAGAAACGTCATGTGATAGGCCCGGCCTGCGTCCAGGCGGGTGGCGAGCGTGTTGAAAACCATCAGGAAAAACGCAGCGCCCACGCTGAAGGCCATCTGCCGGTTGAGGTTCCAGATCACGCTGGCCTGCTGCGTCTGCCGGCCGTCGAAGTCCAGCAGCGCCGTCGTCTGCGCGGTATTGGCCCCCAGGCCGCCGCCCAGGCCCATCAGGCCGTAGGCGGCCGCCAGCAGCCAGGGGTCGGCAGGGGCCGCCACGGCGGCCAGCGCCGCAATGCCCAGGCTGTGCAGCACCATGCTGGCGATGAACAGGGGCCGTGCGCCCGCGCGGTTGTACAGCCGGCCGCCCACCAGCATGGACACCAGGGCGCCGCCTGCGTAGACCATCATGAATCGGCCTGTGGCCTGCGCGCTCAGGTGCAGCATGTCCTGCAGGTAGAAGATGTTGAGCAGGTTCACGCCCGTGAACATGCCGGGAATGGCGTGGTAGACGGCCACCGACATGCGCAGGCGCGGGCTTTTGAGCAGTTGCAGTTCCACAATGGGGTGGGCCGTCTTGCGGGCATGGAGGGCATACAGCACCGTGAAGGCCAGGCCCGCCGCCATGCCCAGCCAGGCCAGCGCCAGGCCCTGGCCCGAACCTTGGCCTGCGCCATAGAGCGACATGCCCAGCAGCCAGGCGGCCAGCGCGGCGCTGACCAGCACCAGGCCTTTGAAGTCGGGCCGCTGCCGGGCCGTGGCCGGCGCATCGCGCACCCACAGCCAGGCCAGGCCTGCTGCGGCCAGGGCCAGCGCAATATTGGAATGGAACACCCAGCGCCAGGAGCCGTGGTCCACGATCAGCCCGCCCAGCCAGGGCGAGAGGGCCGGTGCGATCAGCGCCACGGCCATGACCAGCGTGGAGACACGCGCGCGCTCCGGCCCCTGGAACCGGTTGAAGGCCAGGGCCTGGCCCACTGGGATCACCAGGCCGCCCGCCATGCCCTGGATGAAGCGCCAGCCCACCAGCTGGCCGAAGCTGCCCGCCTCGCCGCAGGCCCAGGCGGCCAGGGCGAAGGCCAGCATGGAGCCCGCCATCAGCCCGCGCGCGCCCCAGCGGTCGGCCAGCCAGGGGGCAAGGGGAATGGCCAGCGTCAGTCCCAGCATGTAGGCATTGGCCACCCAGGCTCCGGCCGAGATGCCCACATGGAACTCGGCCGCAATCGTGGGCAGCGCGACGGCGGGCATGAAGATGTTGATGCAGTCGACGAAAAAACCCATCAGGAAAACGGTGGCCAGGCGGTATCGGTATGTCATCTTGCGCTTTCAGGAGGGGCAAGACTAAAGAGCGCGGGCGGCCACGTCGATGGGGCTATGCTGGACTCTTTGTTTGACTGGATTGAACAATGACCCCCACAAGCACGGCCATGCACACGCTGCTGCACCGCGCGCAGACCTTTCTGGCCGTGGTGGATTTCGGCTCGTACACCAGGGCGGCGGACTTCCTGGGCATCAGCAAGGCCATGGCCAGCCTGCACGTCAAGGCGCTGGAAGAGGCGCTGTCGGTGGCCCTGCTGGTGCGCAACACCCGCAGCATCGCCCTGACGGAAACCGGGCGGGAGTTCTACGACGAGTTCAAGGGCATCGTCCGCGACGTGGGCAGCGCCTTCGACAACGCCATGCACAGCGGCAACCGCATCGCGGGCCGGCTGCGCATCAGCACCACCAGCGAATACGGGGAGAAGTACATTCTTCCGCTGATCCCGGCCTTCCTGGAGCGCTACCCGGGCATCTCGGTGGCTTATGACGTCAACTCTTCACTGAGCGACCTGGTGGCCGAAAAGCTGGACCTGGTCGTGCGCCTGGGCCACCTGGCGGACTCCAGCTTCAAAAGCCGCAGGCTGGCCGGCTACGACATCGTGCTGGTGGCCTCGGCCGCCTTCCTGCGCAGCCATCCCGTGCGCAGGCCCGAAGACCTGGCAGACCTGCCCTGGATTGCCAACAGCAACCTCGCCCATCCCACGGCCTGGACGCTGCGCACTGCCGGCGGCCAGGGCGTGGACGTGGTGGGCCGGGCGGCCCACCAATCCAACTCCTCCACCGCCATCCGCGCCCTGGCCCGGTCCTCGCTGGGTGTGGCGGTGCTGCCTGCGTGGTTTGTGGAGGACGACCTGGCCGGCGGCGTGCTGCAGCGCGTGCTGCCGGACCACGCCCTGCCGCCCCAGCCCATCAGCGTGGTCTTTCCCGACAGCAGCCACCTGCCGCGCAAGACCCGCGTGTTCATCGACTTCCTGTGCGAGCACCTGGGCCGGGATTGAGGGTGCGGCTGGCCGGCCCGCCCCGGCCCCGTTAAACTGGCCGCAAGCCGAAAGGCCCGGTGCGTAGAAACACCTTCCGTGAGGTTGCAGCCCCCACCTTAAAGCGGGGCTTTGTCATGCCTTATCTCGTCGGATTGGCGCATTTGCTTGCGCCTGTCCGCATGGTTTCGGGCGTGGTGGGGGCTATCCGCAAGGACGCCCGCACGGCTACGGACGTGTTTCTAACCACCACGCCCACCTGTTGTGCGTAGAAACTCAACCGGTGGTTTTCTGTGATCTCGTAGGAAAACAGACCATGACCCTCCCCATCCTTGCCAGCCCCAGCGCTGCGCTTGCCCCTTCCAGCCCTCTTCTCTACCAGGAGGGCTGACCCCATGACATCCCGCAAAAACACTGCCGGCGCGGCAGTGCAGGCGCAGCCGTTGCCCAAGCGGTCGCAAGCCGCAAGGCCTTCCGACTGGCCCAGCGCGTGGCAGGCCATGCATGTCTGCCTGGTCGTCATCGAGGGGCGGCTGGTCACCCTGGCCGAGGTCTGTGGCAAAAAGCCCGACCGCAAGGCCCGCCAGTTCGACGTGGAATGCGCGGTGGAGCTGGCGCTGGCGCACATACGCCGCATGCGCGCCGACCCACCGGACAGCCACCAGGCGTTCGAGCAGCAGTGGCACCTGGCGTCCTGCGCCATCGAGCTGGCCGATGGCGCCTACCGCTTCCCCCGCTCGCGCTACGGCCGCCTGCTCAAGCGCACCCGCTGGCATTTCGACCTGCTCAGGGATCTGGTGGAACGTGTGGAGTGGCAGCACCGGCGCGGCTGAGCCGCAGGCGGCAGCTCAGGCCAGCGGCAGCCGCAGCACGAAGCAGGCGCCCGGCTGGCCGTCGGCGCGGCCTTCGCAGTGCACGCTGCCGCCGTGGCGCTGGGCGATGGAGCGCACCAGGGCCAGGCCCAGGCCCACGCCGCCCGAGCGCTCGCTGGCGCCGGGCAGGCGAAAGAACTTCTCGAAGATGCGCTCGCGGTGGGCCGGCGCCACGCCGGGGCCATGGTCGCAGACGCGGATCTCGGCCATGGCGTCCTGGCGCGCGAGCTCCAGCGTGATGGCGCCCTGGCTGTAGCGGCGCGCGTTCTCCAGCAGGTTGCGCACGGCACGGCGCAGCAGCTTGGAGATGCCGGGCACTTCCAGCGCGTCGGTGGACTGCAGGTCCAGGTCGGCATCCACGCGTGCGCATTCCTCGGCGGCCAGGCCGATCAGGTCCACGGGCTCGATCGTGCCCACGTCGCCCTCATAGGTCTCCAGCCGGCTGGCCAGCAGGATCTCGTCCACCAGCTGGTCCAGCTCGCTGATGTTGCGCTGGATCTCGGCGCGCGCGCGGGCGCTGGCGGGGTCGTCGCCCATGAATTCCAGGCCCATGCGGATGCGCGTCAGCGGCGAGCGCAGCTCGTGCGAGGCATTGGCCAGCAGCGATTTGTGCGAGGTCACCAGGGTCTCGATGCGCGCGGCGGCGGCGTTGAACTGGTGGGCCAGGTCGGCCACCTCGTCGCTGCCGTGCTCGGGCACGCGCACCGACAGGTCGCCCTCGCCAAAGCGCTTGACGCCGCGCTGCAGGTTCTCCAGCCGCTTGAGCAGGCGGCGGATGATGGGGAACACGCCCACGGCCACGGCCACGCCCACCAGGCCCAGCAGCCACAGAAAGCCGAAGGGCGGGCGCAGCCAGAAGGCGGCGGCGCCGTCGTGCGGCGGGCGGTCGCCGCGCGGCGGGCGCGGCGCCATGTGCAGCATGTAGGTCTGGCCGTCCGTGCCCTCGATCTCGAAGCGCAGCCCCTCCTCGGGCGAGCCGGGCAGGCGCCGTGCACGGCCCTGGGCGATCACGTTGCCCTGGCCGTCGCGCATGGCCACGTCGCGCGAGGGCGGCGAGCTGGCGCTTTGCACGTTCTGCGCGTTCTGCTCGGCCGCGATCTGCCAGGCCCATGCCACCGTCAGCGTGAGCACGGCCACGCCGCCGACCACGGCCAGCCAGATGCGCAGGTACAGGCGCTGGGAGAAGAGGGACAGCAGCTTCATTCGCTTGGCTAGTCTTGTTGCTTGGCGAAGACGTAGCCCACGCCGCGCACCGTGAGGATGCGCTTGGGCGCCTTGGGGTCGGCCTCGATGGCGGCGCGGATGCGGCCCATGTGCACGTCGATGGAGCGGTCGAAGGCCTCCAGCTCGCGGCCGCGCACGGCCTCCATGATCTGGTCGCGCGTGAGCACGCGGCCCGCGCGCTCGGCCAGCGTGACCAGCAGGTCGAACTGGTAGGAGGTCAGCTCGCAGGGCTGGCCCGCCACGGTGACGCTGCGCGCGTCGCGGTCGATCTCCAGGCTGCCGAAGCGCAGCGCCGTGGTCACCTGGGCGTTGGCCGTGCCCTCGCCGCCGCCGCGCCGGCGCAGGATGGCGCGGATGCGCGCCAGCAGCTCGCGCGGCTCGAAGGGCTTGGGCAGGTAGTCGTCGGCGCCGATCTCCAGGCCGATGATGCGGTCCATGGGGTCGCCCTTGGCCGTGAGCATCAGCACCGGCACCTGGGCTGCGGGGCCGGGCAGGGCGCGGATGCGCCGGCAGACCTCCAGGCCGTCCATGTCGGGCAGCATGAGGTCGAGGATGACGAGGTCGGGCAGGTCGGCGCCGGCCACGCCGTCGGCGGGCTGCAGCTGCTCCAGGCCGCTGCGGGCATCGCCCATGTGGGTGACCTGCAGGCCGTTGTTGCCCAGGTAGTCACCCACCATCTGCGCGAGGCGGGTGTCGTCTTCGATCATCAGAAGATGGTGCGTACTCATGGAGGGCAGTGTATTCATGCTGGGGCCTGGCGTCGTGTTGCGACGATGCTCGCAGCGCCCCGTCAGCCGTGCTTGTCGCTTGCGTAAAGTTCGGTAAAACAGCGCAGCCTGCGGCCAGCCGCTCAACTGCCGCGTTGCGCGGGCCGCACCGCATGCACGCGCGAGGCCAGCGCGATCAGCACCAGCACGGGCAGGCCCAGCAGGGCCGTGGCCTGGAAGAAGCTCACGTAGCCATGCGCATCGACAAAGGCGCCCGAGAAGCCGGCCAGCCACTTGGGCGCCAGCAGCATCATGGAGCTGAACAGCGCGTACTGCGTGGCCGAGTACTGCACATTGGTCAGCCCTGACAGGTAGGCGATGAAGGCCGCCGAGGCGATGCCGCCGGCCAGGTTGTCCGCGCTCACCACCCAGACCAGCGCATTCACGTCATGGCCGCGCGTGGCCAGCCAGGCGAACAGCAGGTTGGTGGCGGCCGACAGCGCGGCGCCCAGCATCAGCACGCGCATCACGCCCCAGCGCATGGCCAGCGCCCCGCCCAGGAAGGCGCCCGCCAGCGTCATGATCACGCCGTACACCTTGGTCACGGCGGCCACCTCGTCCTTGGTGAAACCCATGTCCACGTAGAAGGGGTTGGCCATGATGCCCATGACCACGTCGCTGATGCGATAGATGGCGATCAGGCCCAGCACCAGCAGCGCCTGCCAGCGGTAGCGGCCCAGGAAGTCGGCAAAGGGCTCGACCAGCGCGCCACGCAGCCACTCGGCCGCGTTGCGGGCAGGCGCCAGCGGGCGTGGCACCGGTTCCGGCGAGAGCAGCACGGTCAGCATGCCCACGGCCATGGAGGCAGCCATGGCCAGGTAGGCCACCTGCCAGGCGCCGCTCTGGTAGCCAGCCGTGCCCGCCACCTCGGCGCGGGCGGCCAGCCACAGCACGCCGGCGCCGGCCCAGATCATGGCCAGCCGGTAGCCGGTCTGGTAGGTGGCGGCCAGCGCGGCCTGGCGATCGGTGTCGGCAGATTCGATGCGGTAGGCGTCCAGCGCAATGTCCTGCGTGGCCGAGCCGAAGGCCACGGCCAGGGCGCACCACACCAGCGGCGTGAGCGAGACGCGCGGATCATTGAACGCCATGCCGCACAGCCCGGCGACGATGAGCATCTGCGCGAACAGCAGCCAGCCGCGCCGCCGCCCCAGCCAGCGCGTGAGCAGCGGCAGCGGCATGCGGTCCACCAGCGGCGACCAGACCCACTTGAAGGCATAGGCCAGGCCCACCCAGCTCAGGTAGCCAATGGTGGTGCGGTCCACGCCGGCCTCGCGCAGCCAGAACGACAGCGTGCCCAGCACCAGCAGCAGCGGCAGGCCTGCCGAAAAACCCAGGGCCAGCATGCGCAGGCTGGCCGGCTCGGCATAGACGCGCAGGGTCTGGGCCCAGCTGCGGCGGGGCGCTTCAGTGGGGGTGGAAGGGGCGGAGGAGGTGGTGGTGGACGGCTCGGTCATGTTGGGCTGCGGCAGGCTGCGGCCATTATCGGGCCCATGGTGGCGCGGACTGGCGCGCGCTACCATCGCGGGCACAGGATGCCGCCATGGCCTACACCCTCTCTTCCCTCCACAGCGATGCCGCCGCGCAAGACGGCGCGGCCGATGCCACCGATACCGCCTTCGCGCCGCACAGCTCGGTGCGCAGCTACAGCGGCGAGCACCAGGCCCATGCCCACGGCCATGCGCAAATCCTCTATGCCCTGCAGGGCCGCATGGAGCTGGAAGTGGGCGGGCGCAGCGCCTTTGTGGACGCCGTCAGCGGCATGCTCATCCCCGCCGGCGTGGACCACGGCTACCTGGCGGCGCCGCGCTCGCGCGTGTTCGTCATCGATGCGCCCAGCGGCCCAGGGCTGGACCGGATGCGGCGCTTTTCCGTGCCACCGGCCCTGCGCGGCCGGGAGTCGGAAGGCCCGGCCACAGAGCAGTTGGCCCAGGTGCTGCAGGCGCCCGGCCTGCTGGCGCGTCGGGGGCTGGACCTGCAGCAACTGACCACGAGCGTACAGGCCGCATTGCACGAGGACTGGCCCACGGCCCGGCTGGCCGCCCTGTGCCATATGAGCGCCCAGCGCTTTCACGCACGCTTCGTGGAGCTGGCGGGCCAGCCGCCCCAGGCCTGGCTGCGCGGCCTGCGCCTGGATGCGGCCGAGCGCGGGCTGGCGCGGGGCCTGCCCCTGGAGGCCACGGCGCTGCGCTGCGGCTATGCCTCGGCCAGCGCGCTGGCCTATGCGCTGCGGCGCGACCGGGGCGTGACGGCGCGGCAGCTGCGCGGCTAGCCCGTTCACAGTCTTGCGGACTACGAGCGTTTCTCGACAAATGCCCGGCCGCGCCCGGCGCAACATGGCGCCATGGTTCGCAATTCTTCCGCTTCTTCCTCTGCCGTCGGCATCGCCTTCGTTTCGGTGGCTGCCGTGCTGTGGGGCACGACGGGCACGGCGCAAAGCCTGGGCGCAGGCGGGCTGTCGCCGTTCTGGGTGGGCGCCGCGCAGCTGGCGGTTTCCAGCCTGTTCCTGGGCGCGCTGCTGGCGGTCTCCCATCGGAGGCTGCGCGGGCGGGCCGGGCAGGGCGGGGCACCCGTCCAGCCGCTGCTGCCCAACCCGGTGCACCTGGGACTGCGCCCGGCCTGGTTTCTGCTGGCTTCCATGGGAATCGGCGGCTACAGCATCTTCTTCTACGAGGGCGTGACGCTCACGGGCGTGGCCGTGGGCACGGCCGTGGCCATTGGCAGCGGCCCCATCTGGGCCGGGTTGATGCAGGCGCTGGTGCTGCGCGCGCCCCTGTCTGCCCTGTGGTGGGCCGGCACGCTGGTGAGCGTGGCGGGAGGTGCGGCCATGGTGATGGCACGGGGCGGCGCCACGCTGTCCTGGAGCGGCCTGGCCCTGTGCCTGCTGGCGGGGCTGTCGTACGCGGGCTATGCGCTGATCAACAAGCGCCTGGTCACCCACATGTCGCCGCGCGTGGTGAATTTCTACGTCTTCACCGGGGCGGCCTGCATGGCGGTGCCGATTGCGCTGGTGCAAAGTGGCCTGCCGCAGTGGAGCCTGGCAGCCGTGCTGGTGGTGGTCTACCTGGGCGTGGTGGTGTCGGGCCTGGCGCACATGCTGTTTTCCATCGGGCTGCGCAGCATCTCCGGCCCCACGGGCGTGACGCTGAGCCTGATCGAGCCCGTGGCGGCCTTCGTGCTGGCGGTGTGGGTCGTGGGCGAGCGGCAGCCGCTGCAATCGTGGCTGGGGCTGCTGGCCGTGCTGGCGGGGCTGATGCTGGTGATCGGCGCCGAGATGCGCTCGCAGCGGGCCGTGATGGCCGCGCAGATGGCGTGACTCTTTGTAGGTCGGCGCCGCTCTTCACGATGCGCTGTTCTCCGCATGTTGCAGGCATGCATGGCCGCTAGACTTGGCGGCATGCAGCAGCCATCCCATCTCTCCTCCGAATCCTGTGCCCCGTCCGCCTGGGGCTGTGCCTGCGCGCCCTGGCGCGCGCGTCGCGGTTTCTTGCTGGCCGGTAGCGCGGCGGCCATGGGCCTGGCCACGGCGCCGGTGGCGGCCCAGGTGCAGGTGGGCGGTGCCTCGGGCCTGCGCAAGCTGGTGCCGGCCGAGACGCTGGAAGGCGCCGCCACCGACCAGTACCAGCAACTGCTGGCCAAGGCCCGCGCCCAGGGCGCACTGGCCGGCGACAGCAACCCGCAGCTGCAGCGCCTGCGCGCCATTGCCCGGCGGCTGATCCCCTACACCGCCCAATGGAACCCGCGCGCCAATGCTTGGCGCTGGGAGGTGAACCTGATCGGCAGCAAGGAGATCAATGCCTTTTGCATGCCGGGCGGCAAGATCGCCTTCTACACGGGCATCATCGACCAACTGCAGCTGACCGACGACGAGATCGCCATGATCATGGGCCACGAAATGGCCCATGCGCTGCGCGAGCACTCGCGCGAGCAGCTGGCCAAGAACCAGGCCACCAGCATCGGCATCTCGCTGGGCGCCCAATTGCTGGGCCTGGGCGACCTGGGCAATGCGGCGGCCCGCCTGGGCGGCCAGTTGCTGTCGCTGAAATTCAGCCGGGGCGATGAGAGCGAGGCCGACCTCGTGGGCCTGGAGCTGGCCGCGCGCGCCGGCTACAACCCCCAGGCCTCGGTCTCGCTGTGGCGCAAGATGGGCCAGGCCACGGGCGACCGCGGCGGCCTGGAATTCCTGTCCACCCACCCCGCAGGCCCCGAGCGCATCCGCGAGCTGGAGCGCAACATCCCGCGCGTGGAAGGCCTCTACGAGGCCGCACGGCGCGGGTAGGCAGCCGCCTTCAGGCGGCGGCTTTTTGCTTGGGTTGGTAGCCCATCACGGCTTGCACTTCAAGGTACTCCTTGAAGCCGTGCTCGCCCCATTCCCGGCCCGTGCCCGACTGCTTGTAGCCACCGAACGGCGCGCCGAAGTCCGGCCCCGCACCGTTGAGGTGGACCATGCCGGTGCGCAGGCGCGAGGCCACGCGGCGTGCGCGCTCCAGGCTGCCGGACTGCACATAGCCCGACAGGCCGTAGGGCGTGTCGTTGGCCTGGGCGATGGCCTCCTCCTCCGTGTCGTAGGGCAGGATGACCAGCACGGGGCCGAAGATCTCCTCGCGCGCAATGGTCATGTCGTTGCGCACGTCGGCAAACACCGTGGGCCGCACGAAGTAGCCGCGCGCAAGGCCCTCGGGGCGGCCCGTGCCGCCGGCCACCAGGGTGGCGCCTTCGGCGATGCCGGCCTCGATCAGGCCCTGGATCTTGCGGAACTGCGCCTCGCTGACCACGGGGCCCATATGCATGGCGCCGGAGTCGGCCAGTGCATCGCCCACCTTCATGCCTTCGGCAGCGGTCTTGGCCGCGGCCACGGCGCGCGCATGCAGGGTGCGCGGCACGAACATGCGCGTGGGTGCGTTGCAGCTCTGGCCGGAGTTGGTGAAGCAGGCGTTCACGCCCTGGGTCACGGCCTTTTCGATGTCTGCGTCGTCCAGCACGATGTTGGCCGACTTGCCGCCCAGTTCCTGCGTCACGCGCTTGACGGTATCGGCCGAGGCCTTGGCCACGGCAATGCCCGCGCGCGTGGAGCCGGTGAAGGTCATCATGTCGATGCCGGGGTGCACGGACATGGCCTCGCCCACCGAGGGGCCGTCGCCGTTGACCAGGTTGAACACGCCGGCCGGCACGCCCGCTTCGTGCAGGATCTCGGCCACCAGGATGGCGTTCAGCGGCGCGATCTCCGAGGGCTTGAGCACCATGGTGCAGCCCGCCGCCAGGGCCGGTGCCACCTTGCACATGATCTGGTTGATGGGCCAGTTCCAGGGCGTGATCATGCCCACCACGCCCACGGGCTCATGCACGATGCCGGTGGTGCCGCGCACGCTCTCGAACTCGAATTCCTTGAGCACCTGCAGGGTCTGCTTCAGGTGCCCCGCGCCCACCGTGGCCTGGGCTGCGCGCGACAGCCACAGCGGCGCGCCCATCTCCAGCGAGATGGTCTGCGCCACCTCGTCGATGCGGCGCATGTAGACCGCCAGCACCTTGTCCAGCAGGGCCAGCCGCTCGTCGCGCGTGGTCTGCGAGAAGCCGTCGAACGCGCGGCGTGCGGCGGCCACGGCTGCATCGACATCGGCGGCCGAGCCCATGCTGATGCGGGCCGCCACCTCCTCGGTGGACGGATTGATCACATCCAGCGTGCGCGGCACGGCCGGGGGAACCCATTGGCCGTCGATATAGAACTGCAGGTGCTCTTGCGTGCTCATGAAGCTGTCTCCGTGTCTCGTTGTCATTGGGTGGAAGGGGTGTCGAAGGTGACGCGCTGGTTCACGCGGTAGTGGGGCCAGTAGTCGGCCACAGCATAGTGCTGCGTGCTGCGGTTGTCCCAGATGGCGATGCCGCCCGCGTCCCATTGATGATGCACCATGAACTCCGGCTTCTTCAGCCAGTCCAGCAGGAAGGCGAGCACGCCGCGCGCCTCGTGCCGGTCCACGCCCGTGATGTGGCGCGTGAAATCGGCATTGACGAAGATGCACTTGCGGCCTGAATCGGGGTTGGTGCGCACCACGGGATGCGTCACGGGCTTGAACTGGCGCAGCGCCTCGAACAGCGCCTCCTCGCCCTTGCGGCCCAGGTATTCCCGGAAGCCCGATTCCTCCCAGGTATGGACCGCCTGCAGGCCTTCCAGGTACTGCTGCATGCCGGGCGAGAGCCAGTCATAGGCCTTGCTGGTGCTGGTCCAGCAGGTGTTGCCGCCGGCCGGCGGCGTGGTCACGATCTGGATCACGGTGCCCAGCGGCGGCTGCTGCTTCCAGCTGATGTCGGTGTGCCAGTTGTCTATGGCGGGCGGGCGGTCCTTGTCGGAGATGATCATCTCCACGTCGGGCATGCCGCTCTTGCGCTCGAAGTACGAGCCCTTGGACAGCGGGCCGAACACCTGCGCCAGCGCCACATGCTGCTCGGCCGTGATGGTCTGGGGCCGGAAGAAGATGACCTCGAAGTCGTACAGGGCCTGTCGCAGTTCCGCCTGCACCTCGGGGGACAGGGGCCGGGTCAGGTCCACGCCCTCGATCCAGGCCGCGAAGTTGGGCATGCGCGGCACGGGGCGGATGTGGTGGTAGCGGGCGTCGATGTCGATCAGCTGCATGGGGGCGGCATTGGCCATGGGGTACTCCTTGGAGGAACGGATGGAAGGGGAGGAAGAGGAAGGAAGGTGGAGAGAGAGGGCTGGCGGGCTCACTGCCAGTGCAGCAGCCGCCTCTCGGCCCAGGACATGAAGCGCACCATGCCCACGCCCAGCAGGGCCAGCACCAGCAGCAGCGCCATGACGCCATTGATGTCGAAGGTGGAGCCCAGGTAGGCCAGGGTCTGGCCCAGGCCCTTTTCGCTGGCGATGATCTCGGTGCCCACCACGCCCAGCAGGGCATAGATCAATCCCAGGCGCAGGCCCGAGAAGATCACCGGGACGGCGCCGGGCAGCGTGACCTCGAAGAAGGTGGTGGCGGCGCTGGCGCCCAGGGTGCGGCACAGCGTCACATGGTCCTGGCTGACGCCCCGCATGCCTGCCACCGTGGCCGACAGCACGATGAAGAAGGTCAGCGAGCAGCCCACGGCGATCTTGCTGCCCAGCCCCAGCCCGAACCACAGGATGAACAGCGGCGCCAGCGCGATGCGCGGCATCACGTTCAGCGCGTTGAAGTAGGGCTCCGCAAAGCGCTCGATGGCCGGCCAGCGCACGAAGGCCAGCCCCGTGGCGAAGGCGGCCACGCTGCCCAGCACGAAGGAGCAGCCCACGGCGGCCAGCGTCCAGCCCAGGTCGGACCAGAACCGGGCCGTGCCCGCATGGTTCCAGAGATAGGCGGCCACGCCGCTGGGCTGGCCGAAGAAGGTGGGGTCCAGCCAGCGGCGCGCGGCGGCCCATTCGGCCAGTCCCAGCACGAGACAGATGAACAGCGCATGCAGCGCCAGCCATTGCAGACGGTCAGCCTTCATGGTGCACCCATCCCGATTCGAGCTGCGACCACAGGGCCGCATAGAGTTCATGGAAGCGCGGCGACTTCTGCAGGTCGCGGATGGAGCGCGGGCGCGGCAGGTCTATGGGCAGGTCGGCGATGATGCGGCCCGGGCGCGAGGACATCACCACCACGCGGTCGGAGACGGCCACGGCCTCGGCCAGGTCGTGGGTCACGAACAGCACGCTGTGGCGGTGCTGCTGGCACAGGCGCAGCAGCAGGTCCTGCAGCTGCAGCTTGGTCTGCGCGTCCAGGGCGCCGAAGGGCTCGTCCATCAGCAGCAGCTGCGCGTCCAGCGCAAAGGTGCGCGCCAGCGCCGTGCGCTGGCGCATGCCGTGGGACAAGGCCTTGGGCAGGGCCTGCGCATGGTCGGCCAGGCCCACCTCCTGCAGCATGCGCAGTGCGCGCTCCGTGCTGTCGGCCGTGCCGACGCCGCGCACGCGCGCGCCGAAGGCGGCGTTCTCCAGCGCCGTGCACCAGGGCAGCAGGCTGTCGCGCGCCAGCATGTAGCCCACGCGGGAACTGCCCAGGCCCGCGCAGAGGTTGAGCAGGCTGGTCTTGCCGCAGCCGCTGGGCCCGACCAGCGAGACGAATTCGCCATCGGCCACCTGCAGCGCAATGTTGTCCAGCACCTGCGTGCGGCCGTCGAAGCTCAGGTGCAGGCCGTCGGCGGCAATGGCCTGCTGCGGCGGCAGCTGCGATCCATTGGAAGTCATGGCGCGCGCCCCCTTCACTGCGCCAGCAGGGGCGCGGTGTCGATCAGCCGGCTGATCTGCCCCGTGCGCTGCAGGTAGCGCGCGGCATGCTGCAGGGCCTTGGGGTCCACCGCAAACTGCATGGAAGGAATGGCGTTGCGCAGCGCCACTTCCAGGATCCGTTCGCCGCCGGTCGTGTTGATGCGGAAGCTGTCCTGCGCGACTTTGAGCAATGCATCGAAATGGGCCGGTTCGCGGGCATAGTCGGCCGCCTCGTTCATGGCGCGGCGCAAGCCCTCCACGGCCGGGGCGTTCTTGCGCAGGAAGTCGGCGCGCACCACCTGCAGCACGCCGGCGCCGTTGGTGTCCACCACATCGGCCGGACCCTGGCCCCTGCGCGGATCGACGACGATGCGGCAGGCCTGGCTGACCTCGCAAAAGCCGTCCATGGGCGAGAACAGCATCAGGCCATCGACCTGCCTTTGCGCAATCGCCGGAAAGGCGGTGTTGGGCGATCCCACGGCGACGATGGTGACGTCGTCCGCCTTCATGCCGGCGCCCTGCAGCAGGCTCACGAGCTGGAATTCGGCCGCGCTGCCGCGCGCCGTCACGCCGATGCGCCGGCCCTTGAAGTCCTGCATCACGGCGGGATAGCCCTGGGCGGCATGCGCCATGGGCAGGGCCGCCGATGCCATGAGGAAGAACGTCGGCGCGCTGGCGCCGCTGCCGATCACCTTGAGGTCGGCGCCCTTGTTGACCGCCTGGAGCAGCACCTCGGGCGGCGTAAACGCCACTTCGAGGTCACCGGCCAGCAAGGTCTGCAGCGCCAGCGGCGCCTGCGGGATGGGGCGCAGTTCGCAGCGTATTCCGTGCTTCTCGCACAGTCCCCGCGCGTTGGCCACGCGCACCAGGAAATTGCCGATGCCGGGGTAGTCCTGGATGCGCAGCGTGGGCGTCTGTGCCAGGGCTGCCTGGGTCGAGAGCAGGGCGAACACGAAGGCGGATACCAGGGCGAGCGTGGTGCGGATCATGGGGCGGGCTCCATACGTGTGGGTATGGGGCCGATTACAAGGATGGTGCTATGCGCCAATTGCCGCGAAAGGGACAATGATCGGGTGAACACCAAGCTCGGTTCCCCCAACACCTCTTTGGCGCAGGCGCGCAGCGAGCGCTATCGCGTGGACCTGCTGGCCGAATTGCCGGCCGCATCGGCACGCGGGCTGCGGGCCATAGGCTCCAGGCGCCGCTACCGCGATGGACAGTTCGTGCAAAAGCGCGGCGATGCGGCCGACCATGCGCTGGTGCTGCTGTCAGGGCGCTTTCGTGTCGTGGCCTTCACCGTGGGCGGCACCGAGCGCATGACGCGCTGGCTGGAGGCCGGGGAGATCACCGGCATCAGCTCGGTGCTGGGCAATGCGCCCGTGCCCGTGGACCTGGTGGCCGATGGCGATGTCGAGGTGCTGGTCCTGCCGCGCCAGCCGCTGCTGGACTTCCTGGAGCGCGATGCGCCCGCATGCCTGGCTGTGGCGCGCCTGCTGAGCCTGCGCGTGAACGGGCTGCTGGACACCATCTTCATCAGTTCGGAGGACACGCTGCATGCCCGGGTCTGGGCCACCTTGCAGGTGCTGGCGGCAGAGAACGGCCAGCCCCTGCCCGGCGGCCGCACCCTGCTGCGCATATCGCAGGGTGATCTGTCGCATGTGGTGGGCGCCTCGCGCCAGCGCGTGAACGAGGAGCTGCGCAAGCTGCAGGCGGGCGGCAGCGTGCGTCTGGGCTATCGGTGGATCGAGGTGCTGGGCTGAGGCAGCTGCAGGCTCAGGTCCCGCCCACGTAGGGGTTGCTCTTGCGCTCGCGGCCGAAGCTGCTTTCGGGGCCGTGGCCCGGGATGAACACGGTCTGGTCGCCCATGGGCCACAGGCGCTGGACGATGCTGTCGATCAGCTGCTGGTGGTTGCCCTGGGGAAAGTCGGTGCGGCCGATGCTGCCCGCGAACAGCACGTCGCCCACGAAAGCGCGGTCGATCTGTGGCGCATGGAACACCACGTGGCCGGGCGTATGGCCGGGGCAGTGGCGCACCTGCAGCGTTTCCTGGCCGACGCTCACCGTGTCGCCATCGTGCAGCCAGCGCGTGGGCGTGAAGGGGTCCGAATGCGGGAAGCCGAACATGGCGCCCTGCTGGGGCAGCGCATCGATCCAGAACTGGTCTCCGGGATGGGGGCCGATGATGGGCAGCTGCTGTGCATCGGCCAGCTCGCGCGTGCCGCCCGCGTGGTCTATGTGGGCGTGCGTGAGCCAGATGGCCTTGAGCGCCAGGCCCAGGCGCTCTATCTCCCAGCCGATCTGCTCCAGGTCGCCGCCCGGGTCGATGACGGCGGCTTCCATGGTCTGGTCGCACCAGACCAGCGAGCAGTTCTGCTGGAAGGCGGTGACGGGGATGGTGTGGTACTGGAGCATGGGCGGCGTGGGTGCTTCTGGCGAAAGCGCCCATTATTCCCGCTCCTTCCCCTGATGGCAGCGCAGGGCAGCCTCCGCTTGCGCCGTCAGGTGGTCGGCTGGCCGCATTGCCCGCAGAACCGCGCGCCGGCCGGATGGCTGGCGTTGCAGCTCCTGCAGGCCTGCGGTAGCACCGCGCCGCCGCACTGCGGGCAAAAGCGCGAGCTGGAGGCAATCGATGCATGGCAGCCGGGGCAGACCGCCGCCACGGCCGCAGGCGGGTATGCGCCGCCGGCGTGATGCCCGCCGATATGGACGCCGATATTGCCGCCGTGATGGCCGCCGCGCGCGTGTTGTCCGAACAGTCTTTGCAAGAGTCCCATGGTGCCTTCCTTCGCACTGCGCGGCTGCGCCGCTGCAGTCGCTCAAAGGTGCATTGGGACACGGCAGCGGTGCGCCGGGTCGTGGATGGCGATCATTTAATGTGGCTGTCATTTCGCGGCAATCCGGCGTCTTGTGACGGACAGGCGACATCCTCGCGGGCAGACCCCGTGGCTGCCGCCACGCGGCCGTGATACAAGCTAGCCGTGCCGCCAAGCCAGCCTGCCGTCATGCAGGCGCGCAAGGATTTTTTCGAGGATGGGCCGGGCCGCCGCCTGCGCAATGCAGCGCAGGGCGGGTACCGGCATCACGCGAGGGAGAACCGGTATGTTGATTGGCGTGCCTGCCGAGACCATGGCAGGAGAAACCCGGGTGGCCGCGACCCCCGAGACCGTCAAGAAGCTGCGTGCGCAAGGCCATGTGCTGCGCGTGCAGTCGGGAGCGGGAGTGGCGGCCAGCGTGCCCGATGCCTTGTTCGAGGCAGCGGGCGCCGAGATCGTCGATGCGGCAGGCGCCCTGGGCGCCGATCTTGTGCTCAAGGTGCGCATTCCTTCGGAGGATGAGCTGCCCCTGGTCCGCAAGGGCGCAACGCTGGTCGGCATGCTGGACCCCTTCCAGCCCGCAGGCCTGCAGCGCCTGGCCGATGCGGGCATCACGGCCTATGCGCTGGAGGCGGCTCCGCGCACCACGCGCGCGCAGAGCATGGACGTGCTGTCCAGCCAGGCCAACATCGCCGGCTACAAGGCCGTGATGATCGCGGCCAACCAGTACCAGCGCTTCTTTCCCATGCTGATGACGGCGGCCGGCACGGTGAAGGCCGCGCGCGTCGTGGTGCTGGGCGTGGGCGTGGCCGGCCTGCAGGCCATTGCCACGGCCAAGCGCCTGGGCGCCGTGATCGAGGCCAGCGATGTGCGGCCCAGCGTGCGCGAGCAGGTCGAGTCGCTGGGCGCGAAGTTCATCGACGTGCCCTACGAGACGGCCGAGGAAAAGGAAGCCGCCGAAGGCGTGGGCGGCTACGCCCGCCCCATGCCGCAAAGCTGGCTGGACCGGCAAAAGGCCGAGGTCGCCAAGCGCGTGGCCCAGGCCGACGTGGTCATCACCACGGCGCTGATCCCGGGCCGGCCCGCGCCCGTGCTGGTCACGGCCGAGATGGTGCAGGCCATGAAGCCAGGCGCCGTCATCGTGGACCTGGCGGCCGAGCGCGGCGGCAACTGCCCGCTGACCCAGGCCGGCATGACCGTGGTCACGCATGGCGTGACCATCGTGGGCCTGACCAACCTGGCGGCGCTGGTGGCGGCCGATGCCTCGGCCCTGTATGCACGCAATGTGCTCGATTTTCTCAAGCTCATCATCAACAAGGATGGCGCCCTGCATGTGGACATGGAGGACGACATCGTGGCCGCGTGCCTGATGGCCCATGAAGGCCAACTCGCAGCACAGCGGAGGAAATGACATGGAAGCCGTATCCCCCACCATCATCCATCTCATCATCTTCGTGCTGGCCATCTACGTGGGCTACCACGTGGTGTGGACCGTCACGCCCGCGCTGCACACGCCGCTGATGGCGGTGACCAATGCCATCTCGGCCATCGTCATCGTCGGCGCCATGCTGGCGGCGGCGCTCACGGAAACGGGCCTGGGCAAGACCATGGGCGTGCTGGCCGTGGCACTGGCCGCGGTCAACGTGTTCGGCGGCTTCCTGGTCACGCGGCGCATGCTGGAGATGTTCCGCAAGAAAGAGCGCAAGAGCGCTCCGGCCAAGGACGGCAAGGACGCCAAGGCGGAGGGCCAGTCATGAGCATGAACCTCGTCACATTGCTCTACCTGGTGGCCAGCGTCTGCTTCATCCAGGCGCTCAAGGGGCTGTCGCATCCCACCACGTCCATACGGGGCAACCTGTTCGGCATGGCCGGCATGGTGATCGCCGTGCTGACCACGGCGGCGCTCATCGTGCAGCTGGCCGGCGGCAATGCATTGGGCCTGGGCTGGGTGCTGCTGGGCCTGCTGGTCGGCGGCACGGCCGGTGCCGTCATGGCGCAGCGCGTGGAGATGACCAAGATGCCCGAGCTGGTGGCCTTCATGCACAGCATGATCGGCCTGGCGGCGGTGTTCATCGCCGTGGCCGCCGTGGCCGAGCCCTGGGCCTTTGCCATCACGGCCAAGGGCGGCGCCATCCCGGGCGGCAACCGCGTGGAGCTGGCGCTGGGCGCCTTCATCGGCGCCGTGACCTTCACGGGCTCGGTGATCGCCTTCGGCAAGCTCAGCGGCAAGTACAAGTTCCGCCTGTTCCAGGGCGCGCCCGTGCAGTTCAAGGGCCAGCATGCGCTCAACGCCGTGCTGGGGCTGGCTGCGGCCTTCTTCGTCTTCGGCTTCTGGCACAGCCAAAGCTGGATGGACATCGTGCTGGTCATCGCCCTGGGACTGCTGCTGGGCGTGCTGCTGATCATTCCCATCGGCGGCGCGGACATGCCGGTGGTCGTGTCCATGCTCAACAGCTACTCGGGCTGGGCGGCGGCGGGCATCGGCTTCTCGCTGAACAACAGCATGCTGATCATTGCGGGATCGCTGGTGGGCAGCTCGGGCGCCATCCTGAGCTACATCATGTGCAAGGCCATGAACCGCTCTTTCTTCAGCGTGATCCTGGGCGGCTTCGGCGGCGAGGCCACCAGCGCGGCCGCAGGCTCCCAGCAGCAGCGCAACGTGAAAAGCGGCAGCGCCGACGATGCGGCCTTCGTCCTGGGCAATGCCGAGACCGTGGTCATCGTGCCCGGCTACGGCCTGGCCGTGGCGCGTGCCCAGCACGCGGTCAAGGAGCTGGCCGACAAGCTCACCGAGCGCGGCGTGACCGTGAAGTACGCCATCCACCCGGTGGCCGGCCGCATGCCCGGCCACATGAACGTGCTGCTGGCCGAGGCCGAGGTCCCCTACGACCAGGTCTTCGAGATGGAGGACATCAACAGCGAGTTCGGCCAGGCCGACGTGGCCATCATCCTGGGCGCCAACGACGTGGTGAACCCCGCCGCGCACGTCAAGGGCAGCCCCATCTATGGCATGCCCATCCTGGAGGCCTACAAGGCCAAGACGGTGATCGTGAACAAGCGCTCCATGGCGGCCGGCTATGCGGGCCTGGACAACGAGCTGTTCTACATGGACAAGACCATGATGGTCTTCGGCGACGCCAAGAAGGTGGTGGAGGACATGGGCAAGGCGCTGGAGTGAGGTGCTGCCTGGGGCACAAGGGACAAGGGGCGGCGCGAGCCGCTCCTTGCGCTCACACCTTCATGTCATAGCCGATGGTCACCGGCGCATGGTCCGAGAACTTCACATCCTTGTAGATGTGCTCGGTGCGTGCCAGTGCGGCGATGGCCGGGGTGGCCAGGTGGTAGTCCAGGCGCCATCCCACGTTGTTGGCATAGGCCTGGCCTCGGTTGCTCCACCATGTGTAGCAGGTGTCCGTGGTGTCGGGCTGGAGCAGGCGATAAACGTCCACAAGACCGCCCGTGGGATCAGTTTTGTGTAACAACTTTGTCATCCACTCGCGCTCTTCGGGCGTGAAACCGCTGTTTTTCTGGTTGCTGCGCCAGTTCTTGAGGTCGATCTGCTGGTGGGCGATATTGATGTCGCCGCACAGGATGAACTCGCGCTCGCCCTTCATGCGCATCAGGTGCTCGTGCATTTCGGCCAGGAAGCGGAACTTGGCCGTCTGGCGCAGTTCGCCGGAGCTGCCGCTGGGAAAGTAGGCGCTGATGATGGACAGCTTGCGCGCGGGCGTGTCGAAGCGCGCCTCCACATAGCGGCCCTCGGCGTCGAACTCGTGCGAGCCGAAGCCGACCACGACATCGCTGGGCTCGTGGCGGCTGTAGACGCCCACGCCCGAGTAGCCCTTTTTCTCGGCGTAGTGGAAGTGGCCGCGCAGGCCGGCCAGCAGCTCGAAGCGTCCGGTCATGTCGGCGGCCTGGGCCTTGATTTCCTGCACGCAAATACAATCCGGCGCAGTGGCCTCGATCCAGGCTTCGACGCCCTTGGTCGAGGCCGAGCGGATGCCGTTGAGGTTGAGGCTGGTCAATTTGAACAAGGATGAATCCATGGTGGTGAGTAATCTGCAGGCCGAGGACGCAGGCCGTCTGGCGCAGGAATTTGTGCAATTCGCCGTTGACGCAGGGGTGCTGCGTTTCGGCGAGTTCAAGACCAAGGCCGGGCGCATGAGCCCGTACTTCTTCAATGCCGGCCTGTTCGATGACGGCGGCAAGATGGGCCGTCTCGCCGAATTCTATGCAAAAGCCATCGCGGCCAGCGGCATCGAGTTCGACATGATCTTCGGCCCGGCCTACAAGGGCATCCCGCTGGCGGCCACCGTGGCGGTGGAGCTGGCCCGCATGGGCATCAACAAGCCCTTTGCGTACAACCGCAAGGAAGCCAAGGACCACGGCGAGGGCGGCACCCTGGTGGGCGCGCCGCTCAAGGGCCGCGTGCTGATCGTGGACGACGTGATGAGCGCCGGCACGGCCGCGCGCGAGTCCATCGCCATCATCCGCGCCGCCGGTGCCACGCCGCATGCCGTGGCCATCGCGCTGGACCGCCAGGAAATGGCCACGGAAAATGGCCAGGACGTGCCCCACAGCGCCGTGCAGTACGTGCGCAACCAGCTGGGCATGCAGGTCTGCACTATTGCAAAACTGGCAGACTTATTGCTTTATCTTGAGATTCAAGGTGGCAGCGCAGGCAGCGGCCACCATGAGCGCGTGCTGGCCTACCGCCAGCGTTATGGAGTCAACGACAAGGGGTGAGCGGTTGATGAAGCGGGCGATGCATGCACGATCCTTGCTGTGTGCCATGGGCTTGGCCACGCTGGGCTGCGCCGTGCTCGCCCAGGATGTGCCCCTGGGGCCGGGCATCTATTCATGCACCGACGCCCGTGGCCGCCGCCTGACGGCCGACCGCCCGATTGCCGAATGCGTGGACCGCGACCAGCGCGTGCTGGGCAACTCCGGCGTGGAGCTGCGCCGCGTGGGCCCCACGCTGACCGACAACGAACGCGCCGAACTGGACGCCCAGCGCCGCCGCGACCAGGCAGAGCAGCGCCGCATGCGCGAGGAGCGCTCGCGCGACAAGGCGTTGATCACGCGCTACCCCAACCAGGCCGCCCACGATGCCGAGCGTGCCGAGGCCATCTCCCAGGTCGATCAGGTCATCTCCGTGGCGCGCCAGCGCCAGCAGGAACTGCAGACGCGGCGCACGGCCCTGAATGCCGAGATGGAGTTCTACAGGAAAGACCCCGCCAAGGCGCCGGCATCGCTGCGCCGCCAGCTCGACGAGAACACGGCCTCGCAGGAGGAGCAGCAGCGCTTCGTCCAGCAGCAGGACCAGGAAAAGCGCCGCATCCAGGAGCGCTTCGATGCCGAGCTGCAGCAGCTGCGCCAGCTGTGGGCTGCGAGCGCGCGCCGCTGAGGCAGCCCCAACGCCGCGCCCGCCGCCGCGTTCTTTTTTCTTCCTGCCCCTCCTTTCCTTCCTCCTTCTCGTTGCACGCTTGCTGAGTCGAATTCGTCCTGCATGCGGCGCCCGCATGCAGGGCTAGGCTTTGCGCATCGAGTCTGCGGGCTGACATCAAGGGAGGCAGCATGACGGTGTGGCGTTGGTTGATGGCCTTGCTGCTGTGGGCAGCCGGGGCCTGGCTGTCCTGGGGCGGCGCCCAGCTCCTGCTGGCCGGCGGCAGCGGCTACTACGTGATCGCCGGCCTGCTGCTGCTGGTGGTGGGGTGGGGCGTGGCGCGCCGTTTGGCCATGGCGCTGTGGCTGTTTGCGCTGTGGCTGCTGGGCACCGCGCTGTGGGCGGTCTGGGAGATAGGGCTGGACTGGTGGCCGCTGGCGGGGCGCCTGGGGGTGCCCTGGTTGATGGGCCTGCTGCTGGTGCTGCCCTGGTCGGTGCGTGCGCTGCGCCATGAGCCCGACATGGGCCAGAACCGGGGCCTGGCCCCGGCCCATGCGGCGCTGGCGCTGGTGGTGCTGGGCACGGCCATTCTTGCGGGCCTGTCCTTCGGGCGCCAGCGCGATGCCCATGAAACCCAGGGCCAGTTTGCGGGGGCGGCCGCCGCTGCGTCGGACCTGCCTGCCGACGGCCAGGTCACGGCCGTGCAGAACATGTCCATGGTGGCCTCCGAGGCCGGCGGCCTGCGCAGCCCGCCGGTGCTGCAGGGCGATGCCACCGATGCCGTGCCCGATGGCGAATGGCATGCCTACGGCCGCACCGGAGCGGGCCAGCGCTATTCGCCGCTGCGCCAGATCGGCCCGCACAACGTGCGGCTGCTGCAATTGGCCTGGGAGTTCCGCACGGGCGATGTGCGCGGCAAGCCCGGCGATCCCGAAGAAACCACGTTCGAGGTCACGCCGCTGAAGATCGGCGAGCGCCTGTTCCTGTGCACGCCCCACCAGTCGGTGATTGCGCTCGATGCCACCACGGGCAAGCAGCTGTGGCGGCGCGACCTGCCCATGCCCAAGGGGCTGGCGCTGCAGCACCTGACCTGCCGGGGCCTGTCCTACCAGTCGGCGCAGGCGGCCGCGCAGTTCGATGCGGCGGCAGGGCAGACGCATTCGGCGGTGGCGCCGGCTGCAAGGAAGGCCGGCGCACAGGCGGCACAGGCGGCACAGGCGGTACAGGCTGATCCGGCTTCCTCGGTCTCCCCGGCCCCTTCCTCCGATGATGGCCGCTGTACCGCCAAGCTGTTCATGGCCACGGCCGACGGCAAGGTGGTCGCCCTCAATCCCGCCGACGGCCAGACCTGCGGCAACGTGGCGGGCGGCCAGGGCCAGATCGACCTCTGGCAGGGCATGCCCGAGCGCAAGCCGGGCTCGTACTACTCGACCTCGCCGGTGGTGGTGGCGCGCGACCGCATCATCGTGGGCGGCACGGTGCTGGACAACCATTCCACGCGCGAGCCTTCGGGGGTGATCCGTGCGTTCGACATCCGCTCGGGTGCGCTGCTGTGGGCCTGGGACCCGGGGCGGCCAGCGACCAGCACGCCGCTGCCCGAAGGGCAGACCTATGTGCCCAGCTCGCCCAACAGCTGGTCCATCTCCAGCGTGGACGAGACGCTGGGCCTCGTCTTCGTGCCCATGGGCAATGCGCCGCCCGACCAATGGGGCGGCCGGCGCAGCGCCGAGGCCGAGCGGTATTCGTCCTCCCTGGTGGCGCTGGACATCGCCACGGGCGCCGTGCGCTGGGTGTTCCAGACCGTGCACCACGATCTCTGGGACTATGACGTACCCTCGCAGCCCAGCCTGATCGACCTGGAGATCGGCGGCCACAGCGTGCCCGCCCTGGTGCAGCCCACCAAGCAGGGCGAGCTGTTCGTGCTGGACCGGCGCACGGGCCAGCCGCTGCTGCCCGTTACCGAGGTGGCTGCGCCGCAGGGCGCGGCACGCGGCGACCGCACGGCGCCCACGCAGCCGCATTCGCAGCTGAGCTTCAATCCCCCGGCCCTGACCGAACGCGACATGTGGGGTGCCACGCCCTTCGAGCAGCTGTGGTGCCGGCTGGCCTTCCACCGGCTGCGCTACGAGGGGCGCTTCACGCCGCCCTCGGAGCAGGGCTCGCTGATCTATCCGGGCAACTTCGGCGTCTTCAACTGGGGCGGCGTGGCCGTGGATCCGCGCCGGCAGGTGGTGTTTGCCACGCCCACGCGGCTGGCCTTCGTCTCCACCCTGGTGCCGCGTGCGGACGATACCTCGCTGCTGGTGCAGGATGGCGGCCCGCCCAAGGACGGCCTGCCCGCGCTCAACGAAAATTTCGGCGCACCGTTTGCGGTGCGGCTCAAGCCCTTTGTCTCGCCGCTGGGCATTCCCTGCCAGGCGCCGCCCTGGGGCTTTGTGGCGGGTGCCGACCTGCGCACGGGCCAGATCGTCTGGCAGCGCCGCAACGGCACGCCGCGTGACCTGAGCCCGCTGCCGCTGGGGTTTCGCATGGGCGTGCCCGGCATTGGCGGCCCGGTGGTGACCGCTGGCGGCGTGGCCTTCTACTCGGGGGCTCTGGACAACTATGTACGCGCCTACGACGTGGACAGCGGCCGCCAGCTCTGGCAGGACCGCCTGCCCGCAGGCGGCCAGGCCACGCCCATGACCTACCTGGGCACGGACCAGCGCCAGTACCTGGTGGTGGTGGCGGGTGGTCATGGTTCGACCGGCACCAAGGCTGGCGACAGCGTGCGTGCCTATGTGCTGCCCAAGGAGGTGGCGGCGCCCTGAGCGCTCAGCGCCGTGGGGGTCTGCGCCGGCTCATGCCGATCCGGCCCGGCCCAGCATGCGCAGCACGCGCGTGACCAGCAGCGCGGCCACCCAGGCCAGTCCGCCGATCAGCAGCGGCAGGCGCAGCAGCGCGCCTTGCTGGGCGAACAGCATCAGCGCGTCTGCCTTCCACAGCGCGGCATAGCCCGTGTACAGGCCGTAGGCCAGCCAGGCCAGGGCGCCCAGGGCGAACAGGGCCGCCATGCGCCGGGCGCTGCGGCCATCGCGCGAATCCGCGGGCAGGGCGCGCGTGCCGTGCCAGACCCAACCGATGGAGGCGAGCACCAGCAAGGCACTGGCTGCCACGGACAGCTGCAGCCAGGTATGGGGGGAGAGTGAGGACATCAAAAGGAAACCGCGCGCCGGCAAAGTGCCGGCCGCAGCGAGTGTAGCGGCGCAGTGCCCTGCGTGGTTTCGGTGCTCAGGCCGGTTGCCAGACGGTGGCGCCGTGGCCCTGGCCGCCGCTGCCGGGGACGGAATGGATGCCCAGCACGGCTGCATGGCGCTGCAGCAGGGCGTCGAACTGCTCGATGCTTTCCGCCGTGGCCGGGGCGTCGTCGTATTCGCTGGCCACCTGGTCCGTGGTGAAGGAGCTGGCGCCGAACTTCTGGACGATGTTGCGCAGCTTGTCGAGGTTGGGGCTGGAGGATGGTGTCATGGCAACTCCTTGGGGTCATGGACGCCTGCTGCGCCGCAGGCCTGTGGGCCAGTGTAGCCCCGGGGCCTGGAGCGGCCATCCGGGGCATCCCCGCAAAGCGGCGTAGGACTTGGAACCCGCCGTCAGCCGCCCGTGGCCACGGGGCCGGCGCTCAGCACTTCGGCCAGCGGCTTGCGCGGCGTGGGCACCTCGCGCTCGCGCAGATCGTCGGGCAGGGTGGCCGCATCGCCGCGCCAGCCCACGGCGATCACCACCTCGGGCTCCAGGTGCTCGGGCAGGCGCAGCACCTCGCGTGCGGCGTCGGCCGAGAAGCCGCCCATGGCGTGCGTGGCCAGGCCCATGGCGTGGGCTTCCAGCGCCAGGTAGCCCCAGGCGCAGCCTGCGTCGAAGCTGTGCTTGCCGGGCGAGGCCTGGCGGTCGGACATCAGCACGATCAGCGCGCCCGCCTCCAGGCACCAGCGGCGGTTGAACTCGTTGGGAATGGTGCTGAAGGCCTGCCAGTTCGCATCGCCGCGCAGCGCATAGGCAAAGTGCCAGGGCTGCTTGTTGCTGGCCGAAGGCGCCCAGCGCGCGGCGTCGGCCAACTGCTCGACCTGGGCCTGGCTCAGTGCCTCGGGCCTGAAGGCGCGCGGCGACATGCGGCCCAGGAACTGCGGATGGATGGGGGTGGTGGTGTTGCGTGTCATGCGGATAGGCGGCAAGCAGAAAGGAAAGCGGCAACGATAGCGCAAGGCCTCAGGGCTGGCGCGGTGCCTGGCCATGCTGCTGGCTGATCACGCGCAGGTGGCGCTCCATGCGGATGAAGACCAGCACCATCACCACCAGCACGAGGAATGACATCAGCATGCTCCAGAAGGCCGTCTCCACGGCGCCGAAGCGTTCCTTCCAGGAGCTGCTGCCGTGGCTGTCCTCGCCGCGCAGCGCGCGCGCCGCATTGTCCAGGGACAGCGTGTAGTTCAGCAGCACCGTGGACAGGATCTGCTGGGCCGTCTGCGCCTGCAGCCGCGGCTCCAGCGCGGCATTGCCGAAGACCTGCTCCAGCGCGGCGGGCAAGCCCTGCACATAGGCCGCATAGGCGCCCTTGCCGTGTTCCAGCTCGGCGGCCTGGGCACGCTCATGGATGGCGGCGGCGGTATCCACGGGATCGACCATCCAGCTGTCTTCCTCGTCGGCGGAGGCGGCTGCGGCAGCCGCTGCATCCACGGCCCCGGCATCGCCTTCGCGCTGGCCGCGCTCCTGGATGCGGCGCTGCACATCGGCCTCGGACGGCTGGGCGTCGCCTTGCAGCAGCGGGTGCAGCGGTGCCAGGCCCCGGGCCTGGTGGTCCCGCTCGGTGCGCTCGCGCCGCGCAGGATCCTTGTTCACGAAGGCGCGCACCAGGGCGTCGGCCTTCTGGAAGGCGGGGCGCAGCGCCGGATCGACCAGGCGCTTTTCCATGGCGGGTTCGCCGCCGCCCGCGCCCAGGTCGCGGCTGGTTTCGTCCACGACGAACTGCAGGTTGGGCCTGGCGTCCTTCCAGTTCAATTCCTGGGCCACGGCCTGGGGCGCCTCGGCCTTGCCGGGCCTGAAGCTCTCCCAGGTCCACAGTGCCATGCCCACCAGCACGAGCAGGGAGAACACCAGCAGCACCACGCGCACCACCTGCACCAGCAGGTCCTCGATCCTGCGCAGCATGTTTGTAATCATCGGATTCCTCGGTTGGTTCGTAAAACAAGGGCGCGTCCGGCCCGCCTGCAGGCCTGTTCTGTTGCTATTGATTTGAAAGCACCGGACGCAGACGCGCGAATTCTAGGAAGGCTGCCGCGCACGGGCGCACCGGTTCTCAATGTTTTACATTTCGCGCCAATCTCGAAGTGTGCATGTGCTCCCGTGGCATGTGCCGTCCTGCAATGGGTGTCTGCCGGATGGCGGGATGTTCATGGCCGCAGGGCGCATGGTTCTCCCGCTTGCGGGCGCGCTGGCTTTGGGCCTACCGGCTGTAGCGGCTTCCCGAATCCGCTGTAATGCTCGCTTTGATTTCTGACTGACTAGAGAGGGCTCGCCCATGACCAAAACGTCGCTGGATAAATCGAAGATCAAGTTCCTGCTGCTCGAAGGCATCCATCCTTCCGCACTCGAAGTGCTGCGCAACGCGGGCTACACCAATGTGGAGACCGTGACGGGCGCGCTGGAAGGCGAGGAGCTCAAGCGCAAGATCGCCGACGTGCACTTCGTCGGCATCCGTTCGCGCACGCAGCTGACGGCCGACGTGTTCGCCGCCGCGCAAAAGCTCGTGGCCGTGGGCTGCTTTTGCATCGGCACCAACCAGGTGGACCTGGACGCGGCGCGCGAGCGTGGCGTGGTGGTCTTCAACGCGCCTTACTCCAACACGCGCTCGGTGGCCGAGCTGGTGCTGGCCGAGGCCATCCTGCTGCTGCGCGGCGTGCCTGCCAAGAACGCCTCCGCCCACCGCGGCGGCTGGCTCAAGAGCGCCGAGAACTCCTACGAAATCCGCGGCAAGACGCTGGGCATCGTGGGCTACGGCTCCATCGGCACCCAGCTGTCGGTGATGGCCGAGTCGGTGGGCATGCAGGTGCTCTTCCATGACGTGTCCACCAAGCTGCCGCTGGGCAATGCGCGCCAGGCCGCATCGCTGGCCGATCTGCTGGCCGGCAGCGACATCGTCACCCTGCACGTGCCCGAGCTGCCCTCCACCCAGTGGATGATCGGCGCCAAGGAGATCGCGGCCATGAAGCCCGGCGCCATCCTGATCAATGCCTCGCGCGGCACCGTGGTGGAAATCGAGCCGCTGGCCGAGGCCCTGAAGGCCGGCAAGCTGCTGGGCGCCGCCATCGACGTGTTCCCCACCGAGCCGCGCAGCAACAAGGATGAATTCGTCTCGCCCCTGCGCGGCCTGGACAACGTCATCCTGACCCCGCACGTGGGCGGCTCCACCATGGAGGCCCAGGCCAACATCGGCCTGGAAGTGGCCGAGAAGCTGGTCAAGTACAGCGACAACGGCACCACCACCTCGGCGGTGAACTTCCCCGAAGTGGCCCTGCCCGCCCACCCCGGCCAGAACCGCATCCTGCACGTGCACCACAACCAGCCCGGCGTGCTGTCGGCCATCAACCAGGTGTTTGCCGAGAACGGCATCAACATTGCCGGCCAGTACCTGCGCACCGACGAGAAGGTGGGCTATGTGGTGATCGACCTGGCAGCCCAGTCCTCGGGCCTGGCGGTCGAGAAACTGACCCAGGTTCCCGGCACCATCCGCTGCCGCGTGCTGTTCTGATGGCCAGGTTTCAGGATGCTGCGCTTGGGCGCACTTCCTGAAACTGGCGCATTGCCGGGTCGCCCTATCTGCCCGGCTGCAGCAGCAGCCGCATCAGGTCCGTGCGCGTGATCAGGCCAGTCAGCCGGCCTTCGCGCATCACGGGAATACAGGGCACGCTGTGCCGGGCCAGGGCGTTGAGCAACTGGCCCACGGGCGTGTCCTCGTCCACGCTGAGTTCAGGCGCATGAACCAGCTGGGGCAGCTCCGACAGACGGGGCACGGCCCGGCTCTTGCCGGGCAGGCGCTGGCCCAGCCAGTTCAACAAAGAAGGCTTTGCCGCAGATTCGGCCGGGCGCACGGGGCTCATCCACAGCCACTCGTACAGCTCGGCACGGGAGACCGTGCCGGCCAGGCCGCCATCGGCGTCCAGCACCGGCAGGCTCTTGGCCGGGTGAGCGCGAAAGCGTGCGGCCACGGCGTGCACGTCGTCGTCCAAGGAGCAGCTCACGGGATCGCGCGTCATCAGCTGGGCGCAGCGCACGCCGCCCAGGCGATGCTCGATGGCGGTTTCCTCGGCGGCGGCCAGCAGCTCGGCCAGGTCATCGGCTTCCAGGTTGTTTTCCTGGCCGAAGCGCAGCAGCAGCGCCTCCAGATCGGCATGGGACAGGCCCAGGCGCGAGGCATGGCGGTGGGCCGCATCGGCGGGCGCGGCCTTGGGCGCCGTGTCGGCATGGTGGGGGTAGCGCCGGCCCGTGGCGCGGTGGAGCGCCGTGGCCGCCAGGACCAGCCCCAGTGTCAGCGCACCCACGGGCAGGAAGGGCAGCATCCAGCCGGCGGCCAGCGAGGCCTTGGCGTTGAGCACCGTCAGCAGGGCCATGGCGCCACCTGGCGGGTGCAGCGAGCGCGTCAGCAGCATGCAGCCTATGGCGCCACCCACGGCCAGCGCAGGGGCCAACTGGGGCGGGCACCACTGCAGCACGAACAGGGCCCAGAGCGCCGACACCGTATTGCCGACCACGCAGGACCAGGGCTGGGCCAGCGGGCTGGTGGGCACGGCGAACAGCAGCACGGCCGTGGCGCCCAGCGGCGCGAACAGGCGCAGGGGAAGATCCCAGGTGCCCGCATGCGCCAGCCAGACCAGGGCCGTGGCCAGCCCCATGCCCACGATGGAGCCCATGGCCACGCGCCACATGTCCGCAGGCGCGGGGCGTGGCACCACCGGCCCCCATGCTTTTCTGTTCCAGCCCATGGCCTTGTTGTCTTGTTGTCTTTGCCTGCGCGGCCCCGGGGGAGGGCTGCAAAAGCGCGTCATTTTAGGAAGGGACGCCGCTCTTGCTGGCAGCATGGGCTTTGCACTGCCTTGGTGCAAACCCGGAAGATTCAGTCCACCACGGACTGGTACACGCCCTCGCGCATCACCCAGCGGTAGGGAATGCGCTGGGCCATGGACTGCATCATGAGGATGGCGAACAGGTCCTCCTGCGGATCGATCCAGAAGAAGGTGCCGTAGATGCCGCTCCATGAAAAGTCGCCCACGCTGCCCGGCAGCGGGTTGAGGCCCGGCGCCGTGCGCACCGCAAACCCCAGGCCGAAGCCCTGGCCCACCTCGGGCGAGGGCAGCTGGGCGCCGAAATACGCCATGTCCGGCCCCATGCGCACGCTGGCGGGCAGGTGGTTGGAGGTCATCAGCTCCACGGTCTTGCGCGAGACCAGGCGCACGCCGTCCAGCGTGCCGCCGTTGCGCCAGAACAGGCACAGCCGCGCGTAGTCGGCCATGGTCGAGACCATGCCACCGCCGCCCGACTCGAACATCATGGCGCGCGTGACCGGGGGGATGGGCGGCATCTGTTTCTGCGGCCCTTCGGGCTGGGGCCGCGCGGCGCGTGCGATCTCGCTGTCGGGCGCATGAAAGCCCGTGTCGGCCATGCCCAGCGGCCCGGTGATGTGCTCGCGCACGAAGGCGGCCAGCGTCTGGCCGCTGACCAACTCGACCACGCGGCCCAGCACGTCGGTGGACATGCCGTATTCCCAGGTCTCGCCGGGCTGGGCCACCAGCGGCAGCTGCGCGAGCCTGGTGATGAACTGCGCATTGGTGAACTTGCCGCTGAACAGGCCCGCATCCAGGTACATCTTCTTGACGGGGTGCTCGGTGCCGGCGAATCCATAGGGAATGCCGGAGGTGTGGCGCAGCAGGTCCTGCAGCGTGATGGAGCGTGCCAGCGGCGCGCGCTCCAGGCCCACGCGCAGCGCGGCCAGCTCAGGCAGGTATTGCTCCACGGGCTCGATGATGGACAGCCGCCCCTGCTCGGCCAGCATCATGATGGCCAGCGAGGTGATGGGCTTGCTCATGGAGGCGATGCGGAAGATGGCATCGGGCCGCATGGCCGTGCCGGCCTCGGGGTCCAGCAGGCCGAAGCTCTCCAGGTAGGCCAGCTTGCCGCGCCGCGCCACCAGGGCCACGGCGCCCGGGATCTCGCCGGTGTCCACGCCGCGCTGCAGCCGGGCCGACAGGCGTGCCAGGCGCGCGCCGCCCAGGCCTACGGCTTCAGGGGAGTCGGCCCAGGGCAGGCTGGGGATGTGCAGGCGGTCGGTGCTGGCGGTCATGCTGTCTCCTCAGGTGCGATGGCAGGGATTCTGGAGACATGCAGGCGCAGGCGCTGTTCGGTGCGGGACAGCCGGCGCGGAGCGTGCACACGAAAAAAAGCCCGCCACGGTGGGCGGGCCTGGTGGGCCTGGTGGACCGGGCGTGTGGTCAGGCCAGCTTGGCCTTGAGCAGCTCGTTGACCTGCGCCGGGTTGGCCTTGCCCTTGGAAGCCTTCATGACCTGGCCGACCAGGGCGTTGAAGGCCTTGTCCTTGCCTGCGCGGTACTGCTCCACGTTGGCCGGATTGGCGGCGATCACCTCGTCGATGATCTTCTCCAGCGCGCCCGTGTCGTTCATCTGCTTGAGGCCCTTGGCCTCGATGATGGCGTCGACATCGCTGCCTTCACCGCTCCACAGCGCTTCGAACACCTGCTTGGCGGCGTTGTTGGAGATGGTGCCGTCGCCGATGCGCTGGATCAGCGCGGCCAGCTGGGCGCTGGAGACCTTGGCGGCCTCCATGCCGATTTCCTCGGTGTTCAGGCGGCGCGAGATCTCGCCCATGATCCAGTTGCTGGCCAGCTTGGGCGCATTGCAGGCCCGGGCCGTGTCCTCGAAGTAGGCGGCCATGGCCTGGCTTTGCGTCAGCGTGGTGGCGTCGTACTCGGGCAGGCCGTATTGCTCGACAAAGCGCGCGGCCATGGCGCGCGGCAGCTCGGGCATGTCGGCCCTGACCTGTTCCACCCACTCGGGCGCGACCACCAGCGGCGGCAGGTCGGGGTCGGGGAAGTAGCGGTAGTCGGCCGCGTCTTCCTTGGTGCGCATGGAGCGCGTCTCGCCCGTGTCGGGGTCGAACAGCACGGTGGCCTGCTGGATGCGGCGGCCGTCCTCGATTTCCTCGATCTGCCAGCGGATCTCGTAGTCGATGGCCAGCTGCATGTTCTTGAAGCTGTTGAGGTTCTTGATCTCGCGGCGCGTGCCCAGCGGCTGGCCGGGCTTGCGCACGGAGACGTTGGCGTCGCAGCGAAAGCTGCCTTCCTGCATGTTGCCGTCGCAGATGCCGATCCAGGTGACGATCTGGTGCAGCGTCTTGGCGTAGGCCACGGCTTCTTCCGTGCTGCGGATGTCGGGCTCGGTCACGATCTCCAGCAGCGGCGTGCCGGCGCGGTTCAGATCGATGCCCGACTGGCCGATGAAGTCCTCGTGCAGCGACTTGCCGGCATCTTCCTCCAGGTGGGCGCGCACCAGGCGGATGGTCTTCTTCTCGTCGCCGAGGAAGAAGGACACCTCGCCGCCCTGGACCACGGGAATCTCGAACTGCGAGATCTGGTAGCCCTTGGGCAGGTCGGGATAGAAGTAGTTCTTGCGCGCGAAGATGCTGCGCGGCGCAATGTGCGAGCCCAGCGCCAGGCCGAGGCGGATGGCGCACTCGACGGCCTTTTTGTTCATCACCGGCAGCGTGCCGGGCAGCGCCATGTCCACGGCGCAGGCCTGGGTGTTGGGCTCGGCGCCGAAGGCGGTGCTGGCGCGGCTGAAGATCTTGGACTGGGTGGCCAGCTGGGCGTGGGTCTCGAAGCCGATGACGACTTCATAGCCCTGGATGAGTTTCGCGGTCATGGGGTCTCAGATGCCCTTCGGAGCTTGAAGGTGGAAATCGGTGGCCTGCTGGAAGCGGTGGGCGGCGTTGAGCAACTGGCCTTCCTTGAAGTAGTTGCCGATCAGCTGCAGGCCCACGGGCATGCCGGCCTCGCCAAAGCCTGCGGGCACGCTCATGCCGGGCAGGCCGGCCAGCGATGCGGGCAGCGTGAAGATATCGGCCAGGTAGTTGGCCAGCGGGTCGCTCTTTCCGCCCAGCTGCCAGGCCACGGTGGGCGCGGCGGGGCCGGCGATCACGTCGCACTGCTGGAAGGCGGCCTGGAAGTCGTCGGCGATCATGCGGCGGATCTTCTGCGCCTGCAGGTAGTAGGCGTCGTAGTAGCCCTCGGACAGCACGTAGGCGCCGATCATGATGCGGCGCTTGACCTCGTCGCCGAAGCCTTCGGCGCGGGTCTTCTTGTACATGTCCACCAGGTCCGTGTAGTCCTTGGCGCGGTGGCCGAACTTCACGCCGTCGAAGCGCGAGAGGTTGGACGATGCCTCGGCCGGGGCCAGGATGTAGTACACGGGAATCGACAGCTCGGTGCGCGGCAGCGAGATCGGCACCAGGCGGGCGCCCAGCTTCTCGTATTCCTTGAGCGCGCCATCCACGGCGGCGCGCACGTCGGCCGACAGGCCTTCGCCGAAGAACTCGGCGGGGATGCCGATGCGCAGGCCTTCGATGCCGTCGTTCAGGCGGGCCGTGAAGTCCTCGGCGGGCACGTCCAGGCTGGTGGAGTCGCGGTCCAGGTCGGGGCCGCACATCTCGGACAGCAGCAGGGCGCAGTCCTCGGCGCTCTTGCCCATGGGGCCGGCCTGGTCCAGGCTGGACGCGAAGGCGATCATGCCGTAGCGGCTGGCGCGGCCATAGGTGGGCTTGATGCCCGTGATGCCGCAAAACGATGCGGGCTGGCGGATGGAGCCGCCCGTGTCGGTGCCGGTGACGGCGGGCGCCAGGCCGGCGGCCACGGCCACGGCCGAGCCGCCCGAGGAGCCGCCGGGCACGCGGTCCAGGTTCCAGGGATTGCGCACGGGCGCGGGTGCGTCGAAGCCCACGGGCGCGACGGCCGAGTTCTCGTTGGCCGAGCCCATGGCGAATTCATCGCAGTTGAGCTTGCCCAGCGTCACGGCGCCGGCCTCGGCCAGGCGGGTGACCACGGTGGCGTCGAAGGGCGAGCGGTAGCCGGCCAGCATCTTGCTGGAGGCCGTGGTCGGGAAGTCGCGCGTGACGAAGATGTCCTTGTGCGCAATGGGCACGCCAGCCAGGCGACCGCCCTTGCCTTGGGCAATCAGGGCGTCGGCAGCGCGGGCCTGGGCCAGGGTGGCCTCTTCGTCGATGCTGACGAAGGCGCCCAGGTTCTGGTGCGCCTGGGCGCGGGCCAGGAAATGCTGGGCGGCTTCGACGGCGCCGAGCTTGCGCTCGCGCAGCAGGGCCGACAGGGCCGACACGCCGAGCGTGTGCAGATCAGTGGTTTGCTGGGTCATGTATGGGATGCGGAAAACGGGGACGGATGCCAGGGGACAGGAAGCAGGGCGAGCGACGCCCGGCGCTCACTCGATCACCTTGGGGACCAGGAACAGGCCGCGCTCGACGGCCGGGGCGCTGCGCTGATTGGCGTCGCGCTGGTCGGGCTCGCTGGCAATGTCCTCGCGCAGGCGCAGGGCAATGTCCTGGATGGCGGCGACCGGATGTGACAGCGGGCTGACGCCCGAAGTATCCACAGCCTGCATCTTCTCCACGATGCCGAAAAAATCATTGAGCTGGCCTAGCATGCGCTCACTCTCTGCGGAAGAGAGCTCGAGCCGTGCGAGGTTCGCGATGCGTGCGATGTCTTGTGCGTTCAGTGCCATAGGAATTTTGAAGGGGGCAACGGGATGTAAACCCGCATTTCAAGCCCCGGCAGTACAAGTTATTCACAGGGGATACGGTATTATCTCGGCTTTGCCGCAAGACCCTCTCCGAGCTGGTCATTGTGCGAAAAGCCAACCCCATCCAGACTCCCTAACTTTCATCCCGGCGATGGCAGGCCGACGAGCATGCCGTGCCTGAGAGGACTCTCGTAATGTTCGGAGCTTTCCGTCGGTATTTCTCCACCGACCTTGCCATTGATCTTGGCACAGCCAACACCCTGATTTTCGCCCGCGACAAGGGCATTGTTCTGGACGAACCCTCCGTTGTCGCCATCCGCCACGAAGGCGGCCCGCATGGCAAGAAGGTGATCCAGGCGGTGGGCCGTGAAGCCAAGGCCATGCTGGGCAAGGTGCCCGGCAACATCGAGGCCATCCGCCCGATGAAGGATGGCGTGATTGCCGACTTCGTCATCACCGAGCAGATGATCAAGCAGTTCATCAAGATGGTGCATCCGCGCTCGGTGCTCACGCCCAGCCCGCGCATCATCATCTGCGTGCCCTGCGGCTCCACCCAGGTCGAGCGCCGCGCCATCAAGGACGCGGCCGAGGCGGCAGGCGCCACCTCCGTCTACCTGATCGAGGAACCCATGGCCGCCGGCATCGGTGCCGGCCTGCCGGTGTCCGAGGCCTCGGGCTCCATGGTGGTGGACATCGGTGGCGGTACCACCGAAGTCGGCGTGATCTCGCTGGGCGGCATGGTCTACAAGGGCTCCGTGCGCGTGGGCGGCGACAAGTTCGACGAAGCCATCATCAGCTACATCCGCCGCAACTACGGCATGCTGATCGGCGAGCCCACGGCCGAATCCATCAAGAAGAACATCGGCTCGGCCTTCCCCGGCTCCGAAGTCAAGGAGATGGAAGTCAAGGGCCGCAACCTCTCCGAAGGCGTGCCGCGCAGCTTCACCATCTCGTCCAACGAGGTGCTCGAAGCCCTGACCGACCCGCTCAACCAGATCGTCAGCGCCGTCAAGAACGCGCTGGAGCAGACCCCGCCCGAGCTGGGCGCCGACATTGCCGAGCGCGGCATGATGCTGACCGGCGGCGGCGCGCTGCTGCGCGACCTGGACCGCCTGCTGGCCGAAGAGACGGGCCTGCCCGTGCTCGTGGCCGAGGAACCGCTGACCTGTGTGGTGCGCGGCTGCGGCATGGCGCTGGAGACCATGGACCGCCAGGGCAGCATCTTCACCAGCGACTGACGCGGCGCAGGCCGGGGCCCGTTGTCGCGGGCCCGGGCGGCAGCCGACCGACTGCAACGTTTTTCTTCTCCCTTCCGTGGTGACCTGCATGCTTGCCCTGCCTTCCTTCGCACCGGGCCCGGCCCGTGCTTTCCAGGCCGCAGCAAGTGCGGCAGGGCAGGCCCTGCCGCGCGGGAGGGGCGCATGAATCCCAACACCCTGGACCACTCGGCGCCCTCGCTGTTCAAGCGGCGGCCCTCGCGCGTCTCCCAACTGGCCATCTACAGCGCATTGGCGCTGTTTCTGATGGTGGCCGACGCGCGTTTCAGGATCACCGACCCCGTGCGCGTGGCCGTGTCCACCGTGCTGTACCCCGTGCAGTGGGTGATGCTCAAGCCGGTGGAGGCCGTGCACGACGCCAGCCGCTACCTGGGCTCGCTGGACGAGGCCCAGGCCCGGGAGCAGGGCGCGCGCAAGGAACTGGTGGCCATGGCCCAGCGTGCCTCGCTGGCCGACGAACTGATCCAGGAAAACGACCATCTGCGCGAGCTGCTGCAGCTGCGCGACCGCCTGACCACGCCCGGCACGGCGGCCGAAGTGGTCTACGACAGCCCCGACCTCTATACCCGCCGTGTGGTCATCGACCGAGGCCAGGTGGACGGCATCGCCCAGGGCTCGCCCGTGCTCGATGAAAAGGGCGTGGTCGGCCAGGTCACGCGCGTGTATCCGCTGCGTTCCGAGGTCACCCTGCTCATCGACCGCGACCAGGCCATTCCCGTCTTCAACCCACGCACCGGTGCACGCAGCGTGGCCTATGGCGACCCGTCGCCGCTGCGCACCGGCGGCATCGAGCTGCGCTTCATGCCCAGCAATGCCGATGTGCAGGAAGGCGACCTGCTGACCACCAGCGGCGTCGACGGCCTGTACCCGCCGGGCCTGCCCGTGGCCAAGGTGGTCTCGGTGGAGCGCCGCGCGGACTCGGCCTTCTCCCGCATCTACTGCGAACCCGTGGGCCGCGTGCAGGGCGTGCGCCACGTGGTGGTGCTCAAGCCGCTGGACCGCGCCACGCATCCCGAGGCGGAAGGCGCTGCCGAACCCCTGCGCGCCGGCAAGGGCAAGGAAAAAGACAAGGGCAAGGAAAAAGACAAGCCCAAGGATGGCAAGGGCAAGGAAGCCTCTAAGGACGGTGGCAAGGCCGGCAAGACAGATGCGCCGGCCACGCCTGCAGCACCCGCTGCTCCCGCCGCACCCGCCTCCGCCAGGAAGGAGCCCGCATGATCATGCCGCGCGGCCAGCAGCTGCTGCTGCCGGTCAATCCCCTGTTCATCGTCGTCAGCCTGCTGGCGGCGCTGGCACTCAACATGCTGCCCTTGGGACGCCAGGCCTGGCAACCCGACCTGCTCATGGTGCTGCTGGCCTTCTGGGCATTGAACCAGCCCCAGCGCGTGGGCATGGGCGTGGCCTTCCTGCTGGGCCTGTGCATGGACGTGGACCGCTCCTCCCTGCTGGGCCAGCATGCGCTGGCCTATGCGCTGCTGGTGTTCGCGGCCGGCGCCATGAGCCGGCGCCTGTCGTGGTTCTCCACGCCCGTGCAGGCGCTGCACCTGCTGCCGCTGTTTGCCGTGGTGCACGGCCTGCAGGTGCTGCTGCGCATGGTGGCCGGTGGCATCATGCCCGGCCCGCTGGTGGTCGTCGCGCCTTTGATCGAGGCCCTGCTGTGGCCCCTGGTCAGCGGCCTGCTGCTGGCGCCTCAGCGCCGCCCGCCGGACAGTGACGAGAACCGTCCCCTGTGAGGCTTGACGCGTGATGGAAATCCGCAATACAGAAGCCGAGCTGCAGCGATTCAGGTTGCGCGCATGGGTGATGAGCGTGGTGGTGCTGCTGGCCTTCGGGCTGGTGGTGGCGCGCTTGCTGGTGCTGCAGGTGCAGCGCCATGAGGAGCTGTCCGAGCGCGCCGAAAGCAACCGCACGGCCGTGGTGCCCATCGTGCCCAACCGGGGCCAGATCCTGGACCGCAACGGCGTGGTGCTGGCCACCAACTACTCGGCCTACACGCTGGAGATCATGCCCTCGCGCGCGGGCAACCTTGAAGAGACCATCGACAGCCTGGCCGAGATCGTCGAGATCACGCCGCGCGACCGGCGCAAGTTCAAGCGCCTGGTGGATGACTCCCGCAGCTTCGACTCCCTGCCCATCCGCACGCGCCTGACCGATGACGAGGTCGCGCGCTTTGCCGCGCAGCGCTACCGCTTCCCGGGCGTGGACATCAAGGCGCGGCTGTTCCGCACCTATCCCATGCAGGACACGGCCAGCCATGTCATCGGCTACATAGGCCGCATCAACCAGCGCGAGAAAGAGGCGCTGGAAGACTCCGACGACGCCGCCAACTACCGTGGCACCGACGTCATCGGCAAGCTGGGCGTGGAGCAGAGCTACGAAACCGACCTCCACGGCCAGACCGGCTGGGAGGAAATGGAAACCTCGGCCGGCGGACATGCCGTGCGCAAGCTCGGCAGCCGCCCCGCCACGCCCGGCGACAGCCTGGTGCTGTCGCTGGACATCAAGCTGCAGCGCATGGTGGAGGAGCTGTACGGCGACCGCCGCGGCGCCCTGGTGGCCATCGATCCGCGCAGCGGCGAAGTGCTGGCCATGGTCAGCCGTCCCACCTTCGACCTGAACCTCTTCGTCGATGGCATCGACCAGGAGAGCTGGACCACGCTCAACGAATCCATCAACCGCCCGCTGCTCAACCGCGCGCTGCGGGGCACCTATCCGCCGGGCTCCACCTACAAGCCCTTCATGGCGATTGCCGCGCTGGAGTCGGGCAAGCGCCGCCCGGACACCACCATCATGGACAACGGTAGCTGGACCTTCGGCGGCCACACCTTCCGCTCGGGCCACCCCAACGGGCCGACCAACCTGCGCCGCTCCATCATCAAGTCGTCCAACGTGTACTACTACATGCTGGCCAACGACATGGGCGTGGACATGATCCACGACTACATGAAGCCGCTGGGCTTCGGCCAGCTCACCGGCATCGATGTGCGCGGCGAGGCGCGCGGCGTGCTGCCCAGCACCGAGTGGAAGCGCAACACCTACAAGCGGCCCGAGCAGAAGAAGTGGTACGCGGGCGAGACCATCTCGCTGGGCATCGGCCAGGGCTACAACAACTTCACCATCCTGCAGCTGGCCAATGCCATGTCCACGCTGGCGGCCAAGGGCGTCAAGCACCGCCCCCACCTGGCCGTGGGCCGTGTCGATGCCGTCACGCAGCAGTTCTCGGCCATCAACAAGGATCCAGGCACCAGCATGGGCTACAAGCCCGAGAACGTGGAGGCCGTGCGCGCCGCCGTGGCCGCCGTGACGGTGGAGGGCACCTCGCGCGGCATCTTCGGCAACGCGCCCTACACCTCCACCGGCAAGACCGGCACGGCCCAGGCCGTGGGCGTGCGCCAGAACGAGAAGTACAACGCGGCACGCCTGTCCGAGTTCCAGCGCGACCACTCGCTGTACATCGCCTACGCGCCGGCCGACAACCCCACCATTGCCGTCGCTGCCATCGTGGAGAACGCCGGCTTCGGTGCCGCTGCCGCCGCACCGCTGGCGCGCCGCGTGTTCGACTACTGGCTGCTGGGCCGTTACCCCAGCGTGGAAGACATGGCCGCCATGCGCAAGGGCCAGGCCGGCGTGCCCATAGGCACCCCGCGCCGCGTCTCCGAAATCACGCTGGATGCGGAAACCGTGAACCTGCCCGGCCTGCCGCGCTATGAGCCGCCCGAGGCGCCGGTCCCCGTGCCCGCAGGCCGCCCGGCGGTGCTGTCGCCGCCTTCGGCTGCCGAGCTGGAGGATTGAGGCACGCTTGTGTGCCGCTGCAAGCGGGTCTGAGCCCTGCGCGGCAGATTCAGCGCTGCCAGGGATCGATGACCGTGACCCCGCAGTCCGCAAAGTCCCGCACATTGCGGGTGGCAAGGCTGGCTCCCCTTGAGCGGGCGATGGCCGCAATCATGGCGTCGAACTGGCTGATGGGTCTGCCGGACTGCCTTCGGGCCGCAGCGATCTACGCATAAGCGTCAGCGGCACCGTTGTCGAACTCCAGGACGCGGCCTGCCATATCGATGTCCAAGATGGCCTGCACTGCAGCCAGCAACCCATGCTTGCGCTGTCCCTGCGGCAACAGCAGGACGCCGTACAGCAATTCTCCGCGCGTGATGGCTGTGGTGAGCAAACTGGAGCGGGGCTGGCTGGCCAGCCGATCCATGGCGCGCCTGTCGGGATCGGGGCGCAGAGCCTCGGACAGGACGTTGGTGTCGAGAATGATCACCGGCTGGCACCCAGCGGATTGCGAATGGGCTCGCGCTGCGCAAGCACCAGTTCAACGCCGCCCAGGGGCTCGACCCGGGCCCGGATGGAGTCGAACAGTGAATGCCCCTCCGCCGCATTGGCTGCGAGTGCCGCGCGCAAGATGTTGCGGGCCTCTTCTTCCATGGAGTGGCCGTGCAGGTCCGCCTGCAGACGCAGCCGGGCCTGCAGGTCTTCATCCAGATCGTGGATCGTCATGGTAGTCATGGCCAGGCTCCTTTCAGGTCAATGACGCATGGTAGTCATGGACACGCAAGGCGACAACGGCATGCCCCCTGCGCATGAGGGCACGCAAGGCGACGAATCAGGGCTTCGGCCTCAATGCCCCATGCGCCCGATGAACGCCGCGATCCGCTCGCTGGCCGGGTTGCCGAAGAATTCGGCCGGTGGCGCCTCGTGGGCGATGCAGCCCTGGTCGAAGAACATCACGCGGTCGGCGACCTCGCGGGCGAAGCCCATTTCGTGGGTGACCACGATCATGGTCATGCCGCCGCGTGCCAGCTCGCGCATCACGTCCAGCACCTCCTGCACCATCTCCGGGTCCAGCGCGCTGGTGGGCTCGTCGAACAGCATCACCTGCGGCTCCATGGCCAGGGCACGGGCAATGGCCACGCGCTGCTGCTGGCCGCCCGACAGCTGCCAAGGGTACTTGTGGGCATGGGCCTGCATGCCCACGCGCTCCAGCAGGGCCATGGCCTTGGCATTGGCCTGGGCGCGCGGCGTTTTGTGGATGCGGCGCGGCGCCAGGGTCACGTTGTCCAGCACCGTCATGTGGCCGAACAGGTTGAACTGCTGGAACACCATGCCCACTTCGCAGCGCTGCTTTTGCAGCGTGGCTTCGTTGTCGGTGACTTCGACGCCGTCGATGGTGATGCGCCCGCCATCATGCGGCTCCAGCCGGTTGATGGCGCGCAGCAGCGTGGACTTGCCCGAGCCCGAGGCGCCGATGATCACCGTCACCTCGCCCGTGCAGAACTGCGTGGAAACGCCCTTGAGCACCTGGTGGTTGCCGAAGGACTTGGTGACCTTCTCGGCCACGATGTAGGGCATGCCCCGTGCCAGCTTGTCGGCGCTCATTTGTGGCGGCCCTCCACGTCGAAGCGGTACTCCACGGCAGCCGTGACCTGGGTCACCAGCGTGGTCAGCACCAGGTAGGTCACGCCCACGGTGACCAGGGTCTCCACGGGCTGGAAGGTGGCCGACTGGATGCGGTTGCCCACATTGGTCAGCTCCACCACGCCGATGGCGTACGCCAGCGACGAATCCTTGAGCAGGGCCACGAAGTTGCTCACCAGCGGCGGCAGCGAGATCTTGAAGGCCTGCGGGAACACCACGTCCATGAAGACGCAGATGCGCGGCAGGCCCAGGGCGCGTGCGGCCTCGGCCTGGCCGCGCGGCACGGCCTGCAGGCCGGCGCGCACGGCTTCGGCGTTGTAGGCGCCCACGTTCAGCGCCAGTGCAATGCAGGCGGCGGCGAAGTCGGGCAGGTTCAGGCCCGGGATCAGCACCGGCAGCGCGAAGTAGATGAACAGGATCTGCACCAGCAGCGGCGTGCCGCGGATCGCCCAGACGTAGAAGCCCGCGGCCCAGCGCAGGGCGGCCGTGCGCGAGGTGCGCGCCAGCGCGGCGGCGATGCCCAGCACCAGGCCGGCGGCGCCGCTGACCAGCGTCAGGTACAGCGTGGTGCGCGCGCCTTCGGCGAAGGTGTCGGCATTGGAGCCTATGGGCTCGGGCAGCAGGGACAGCAGTTGCCCCAGCAGCGAAACCACGAGCACCATCAGCAGCAGGGCCGTGACCAGGATGGCGTTGCTGCGCTGCGAGCGGCTCCAGTGGGCGGGCCAGAGGACGGTAAGCATAGGTGGGCTAGAAACAAAAAGGCGCCCTGCAAGTGGGCGCCGGTCGGGCAGATCTGCCCGGGGCCTCAGTCAGGGCAGCGGATGTCTTCGTGGAAATATTTCTGCGACAGCTTGGCGTAGCTGCCGTCGGCCAGGGCGTCCTTGAAGGCCTTGTTCCAGGCGTCGGCCAGCGACTTGTTGTCCTTGGCCACGGCGGCGGCGATGCGCTCGACCAGCAGCAACTCGCCCTGCTTGAGCTGGGCATTGGGGTTCTTCTGCTGCAGTTCCTTGGCAATGAAGCGCTCGGTCACCCAGGCGTCCACCCGCTTGGACAGCAGCGCATTGCGCGCGGCCTCGTTCGTGGGGAAGTTGACCAGGCGCTTGATGCCGGGCAGGTTCTTCTCCATGTACTGCAGATAGGTGGTGCCGGTCTGCACCGACACCGTCTTGCCCGCCAGGTCCTTGCCCGAGCGGATGGCCGGGTCCAGCGACATCACGATGGCGCCAGAGCAGTAATGGGGCTGGGTGAAGGTCACGGCCTTCTCGCGCTCGGGCGTGATGCCGTGCGAGGAAATCACCAGATCCCAGCGGTCCTGCTGCAGGCCGGTCAGCAGGGCGTCGAAGCTGATGGTCTTCCACTCGTACTTCACGCCCATCTTGCCGGCCAGCATCTGTGCCAGCTCGACCTCGAACCCGGTCAACTGCTTGCCCTCGAAATGGGCAAAGGGCGCGTAATAGCCTTCGGTGGCCAGGCGCAACGTGCCTTCCTTCTGGATGGCGTCGAAGGGGCGGGCCTGAACGCCTGCGGCGGTCCACAGGGCCAGCGCGGCGGCGGCGATGACGGTAATGCGTTTCATGGAAGCTCCAGGAGGGCTGTCGCTCAGGACCTGACCCCGGCGCCGCAAGAGGGGGAAAGCGCCAACGCACGGATCGGTGCATGGCCATGGACGGCGGGGCCGATTGCGTGGCTGCGCGGCGGGTCGGGTGCAGCCGCTGGCAGGGGTGCGACATGCACCTGCCGCCGCAGCTCAAGGCGAAAAGTCGGCAATTATAGAAGGTTGCCGTCGCCGATGCCGATGGCAGGTGTTGCGGATGCCGCTGGCCTGCGTGCTCAGGCGATGAAGGCGTCGTAGCCGGTCTTGAGGATCAGCAGGCTCACCACGCCGATGAAGATGCCCCGCACGAAGCCCGTTCCATGGCGCAGGGCCATGTGCGTGCCCAGCATGGCGCCCAGCACATTGGCCACTGCCATGGGGACGGCCAGGTGCCACCAGATATGGCCCTTGAGCGTGAACAGCGCCAGCGCCGCCAGGTTGGTGGCCATGTTCAGCAGCTTGGCCGAGGCCGATGAGTTCAGGAAGTCATAGCCCATCAGCCGCACGAACAGGAACACGAAGAAGCTGCCCGTGCCGGGGCCGAAGAACCCGTCATAGAAGCCGATGGCCAGGCCGATGGCGCAGGCGATCAGCGTCTCGGCGCGGCCCGAATAGCGCGGCGTGTGGTTGCGGCCCATGTCCTTGCGCGCCAGCGTATAGACCAGCACGCCCAGCAGCACCAGCGGCAGCAACTGGCGCAGGAAGTCGGGGGAGATCTGCGTGACGGCCCAGGCCCCCGCAAAGGAGCCCGCCATGCCCACGCAGGCGGCCGGCATCATCGCGCGCCAGGGCAATTGCACCTTGCGGCCGTACTGCCAGGTGGACATGGCCGTGCCCCAGACGGAGGCGCTCTTGTTGGTGCCCAGCAGGGTGGCCGGTGGTGCGGTGGGGAAGGTGGCGAACAGCGCGGGCAGCAGGATGAGGCCTCCGCCGCCCACGATGGCGTCCACGAAGCCGGCCAGCATCGAGGCCAGCGAGACGATGATCCATTCCATAGGGCGGCGATTGTCGCACCGCCACGGTGCCGCATCAGGCTGGCCGCAGGCATAAAAAAAGCGCCGGACTTGCCGGCGCTCTGGGAAATGCATCTTGGGATGCTATTTATGAATGTTGATCTGGTTGTGTACGAGTTGTCTCCTCGGCCCCTCTTGTGCAGCACTGTGGTACCGCGAGAGTGGATGGACTTTAATGGCCGCACCTGGGTGGTGCATCGGGGATTTCCCGCAGTTGCCGCGAAAGTGCGGGATTGCACCAGCAAGGGGCTGGGACGATGATTGCCGGTTGCCGGACGTTCAGCGCATGCGCAGCACCAGCTTGCCGAAAGCACCCCGCTCCAGATGCTCCAGGGCTGCCGGCAGATCGGCCAGCGCGTATTCGCTGTCGATCACAGGTTGCAGCTTCAGCCAGTCCACGGCACGCACCAGATCCTGCAGCGCACGCCGGTGTGCCACGCCGATGCCCTGAACGGTGGCGCGCCCCAGCAGCAGCGGATAGACCGAGCCGCGCAGCTCGTCGCCCTGCAGATTGCCGATCACCGACACGAGGCCTCCCTGTGCCAGGGCCGATAGCGAGCGGCCGAAGTTATCCCCCCCGGCCAGTTCCAGCACATGGTCGGCGCCGCGTCCTCCCGTGAGGGCACGCACCTCGGCGGCCCAGTCCGGCGTGCGGTGGCGGTGGATGCCGTGGTCTGCACCCAGCTGCGCAGCCCGCGCCAGCTTGTCGTCGCTGCCCGAAACCACCACCACGCGCGCACCCTGGGCATGGGCGATCTGCATGGCGAACAGCGCCACGCCGCCCGTGCCCATGATGACCACGGTGTCCCCGGGCCGCGTGGGCGCGGACTCGGCCAGTGCGAACCAGGCGGTTGCGCCCGCGCACGTCAGGGTGCTGGCCTGCGCAAAGTCCAGATGACGGGGCGCGGCGACCAGGTTGTCTTCGCCCAGCACCACGTATTCCGACAGCATGCCCGGCCCGGGCGAGCCCAGCGGCAGGCTGGTGCGCGGCTGCACGCCGTCCTGCCAGCCGCAGAAGAAGGTGCTGATCACGGCGTCGCCAACCGCGAACTCCGCGACGCCCGGGCCGATGGCGACCACCTCGCCAGCCATGTCCGAGCCGGGCACCAGGGGCAGGGCCGGCCCCATGCCCATGCCGTCGCGCAGGATCAGCAGATCGCGGTAGTTCAGCGATGCCGCATGCACGCGCACCAGTACCTGGCCCTGCCCGGGCTCGGGAATGGGAACTTGCACCAGCTGCAGGTTTTCATGGCCCAGGGCGGGCAGTTGCCATTGCTGCATGAATGGGGAAGACGCAGGCACGGTCATGGAAGGCGGTCCTTTCGAGGCAGATATCAAACAGGACTTCAGTCTATTGATTCCTCCATAATTGCATTGATTCAATTGAGGCTATGGTTTGTAGAATTTATGGAACCAATTGCAAATGACAGGCTGGCAGGCGTCAGCGCTTTCGTCGCCTCGGCCGAGGCCGGCAGCTTCGCCCAGGCGGCCGAGCGCCTGGGCCTTACGCGCTCGGCTGTTGGCAAGGCCGTGGCGCGGCTGGAAGAGCGCCTGGGCGCGCGGCTGTTCGTGCGCACCACGCGCAGCCTGGGGCTGACCGAGGACGGCCAGATGTTCTACGAGCGCTGCGCGCAGGCGCTGGAGGACCTGGATGCCGCCCGGCACATGCTGGAAGCCGGGCGGCGGGAAGTGGTGGGCCGGCTGCGCATCAGCGCACCCGTGGTCTTCGGCCGCCACCACGTGGCTCCCTTGCTGCTGGAGCTGGCGCAGCTGCATCCGCGCCTGCGCATCGAGGCCAGCTTCACCGACCGCCAGCTGGACTTCGCCGATGACGGCATCGACCTGGCCATACGCAGCGGGGAACTGTCTGACAGCGACTGGCTGGTTGCGCGGCGCCTTGGCATGCAAACCATGGTGCTGTGCGCATCACCCGCCTATCTGCAGGCCCATGGCGCGCCGCGCAGCGTGGCCGACCTGGCCGGGCATCGCTGTATTGCCTATATGCGCAGCGGCCGCGCCGCCCCCTGGGGGCTGGCCGGTGAGGATGGATCGCTGGCCGCGCCCGTGCTGGAGCCGGCGCTGGGCTTTGACGACATAGAAACCATCGCCACGGCCACGCTGCAGGGCGCGGGCCTGGCCCACATGCCGCTGTGGCGGGTGCGCAGCGCGCTGGACAGCGGGGCGCTGGTGCGCCTGCTGCCCGAGGTGCCGGCCGCGCGCATTCCCCTGCATGTGCTGTGGCCGCGCACGCGCTTTCTGCCCTACCGGCTGCGCGTGACCATCGATGCGCTGCTGGCGGCGATCCCGCCGCTGCTGCAGGAGCAGTCCTAGGCGGCCAGCGCAACGGCCGGTTCCGTGCTCTGCCGTGCCGGCTCCTGGCCCCGGCCCTGCCTGTCCGCAAGAATCCAGCCGGCGGCCTTCTCCGCCATCATCAGCGTCGGGCTGTTGGTGTTGCCGCTGGTGATGCGCGGCATGGCGCCTGCATCGATCACGCGCAGGCCCTGTACGCCGCGCACGCGCAGGCGGCTGTCGAGCACAGCCATGGGGTCGTCGGCGCGGCCCATCTTCGTGGTTCCCACGGGGTGGAAGATGGTGGTGGCAATGTCGCCGGCCAGGCGGGCCAGGTCCTCGTCGCTCTGGTATTGCACGCCGGGCTTCCATTCCTCGGGGGCAAAGCGCGCCAGCGCGCTCTGGCTGACGATGCGCCGCGTCACGCGCAGGCTGTCGGCGGCCACCTGCCGGTCCTCGGGCGTGGACAGGTAGTGCGGCGCAATGGCAGGCGCCTGGCGGAAGTCCCCGCTGCGGATGCGTACCGTGCCCCGGCTGGTGGGGTTGAGGTTGCAGACGCTGGCCGTGAAGGCCGGAAAACCGTGCAGCGGCTCGCCGAAGGCGTCCAGCGACAGCGGCTGCACGTGGTACTGGATATTGGGGTGCGCCTGCTGGGGGCTGCTGCGCGTGAAGGCGCCCAGCTGCGAGGGCGCCATGCTCATGGGGCCGCTGCGGCGCAGCAGGTACTCCAGGCCGATGCCGGCCTTGCCCCACAGCGAATTGGCCATGGTGTTGAGCGTGCGCGCGCCCTTGATCTTGTAGACCGAGCGGATCTGCAGATGGTCCTGCAGGTTCTCGCCCACGCCGGGCAGGTCGTGGCGCACGGCGATGCCGTGGCCTTGCAGCAGCGCCCCCGGGCCTATGCCCGACAGCTGCAGGATCTGCGGGGAGTTCACGGCGCCCGCGCACAGCAGGACCTCCTGGCTGGCCTGCACATCGACCATTTCCGAGCCGGTCCAGACCTGTGCGCCGCTGCAGCGCAGGCCGCCGGCGGGCAGCGGCTCGAACAGCAGCCGGCTGACCTGGGCATGGGTCCACAGCTCGAAGTTGGGGCGGCCATAGCAGGTGGGCCGCAGGAAGGCCTTGGCGGTGTTCCAGCGCAGGCCGCCCTTTTGGTTGACCTCGAAGTAGCCCACCCCCTCGTTGCTGCCGCCGTTGAAGTCCTCGGTGGCCGGAATGCCGGCCTGCTGGGCGGCTTCGGCAAAGGCGTCCAGGATGTCCCAGCGCAGGCGCTGCCGCTCCACGCGCCATTCGCCGCTGCCGCCTGTGCCCGTGCCGCCGTGCAGGGCGCGAAAGCGCGCATCGGCGTTGCCCCCTGCGTCCAGCCGCCAATGGCTTTCATGCTGGCGAAAGGCCGGCAGCACCTGGTCCCAGCGCCAAGCGTCGTCGCCGGTCAGCTCGGCCCAGCCGTCGTAGTCGCGGGCCTGGCCGCGCATGTAGATCATGCCGTTGATGCTGGAGCAGCCGCCCAGCGTCTTGCCGCGCGGATAGCGCAGGCTGCGGCCGTTGAGCCCTTCGTCGGGTTCGGTCTGGTAGAGCCAGTCGGTGCGCGGATTGCCGATGCAGTACAGGTAGCCCACGGGGATGTGGATCCAGTGGTAGTCGTCCTTGGCGCCCGCCTCGATCAGCAGCACGCGGCTGCGGCCGTCGCGCGAGAGCCTGTTGGCCAGGAGGGCGCCTGCCGTGCCGGCGCCGATGACGATGTAGTCGAAGGTGGTATTGCTCATGGAGATGGGCGGGCGTCCGCTGCGGGCCGGAACGTCCTTGGGAGCCGGGGTTGGTGCTTCGGCCCATTGTGCGGACGGCATGCGCACTGTCGAGAGGGAAAGCGCGCTGGACTCCTTTTTTCGCAGCAGCGCATGCAGCAGCGATGGCCGTCCCGCTGGTTTTTTGATAAAAATTGCACGCGTAGGGCAAAGCCGTCGCGCACACGGCGTTGCGGGGCAATCTGCGGGCCGCGCCGCTCGGTTATCCTGCGGTCTTGGCGGGCGTGCCACCGTGCCTGCCCGCGCGCCTCGGCCTCGCCTTCGCAACCCCCAAGGACTTCCTGCACTTGTCTGCCCTCAACAATCCCCCCCAATGCAGCCTGCGCCGTGACAACGACGGCCAATGGGCGTTGCTGACCGGCTCCTGGGGCGCGGCCGAGCTGGGCCGGCGGGCGCAATGGCGCAGGCTGCGTGCACAGCTGGCCGACGCCAAGGGCGATGACCTGGGCTGGAACCTGCAAGGGCTGGACTGGCTGGACCACGTGGGCGCGCAACTGCTGTGGAACCACTGGGGCCGTCGCCTGCCCGCGCGCCTGGCGGCCAGCGACGCGCAGCGCGCCATGCTCGACCGCGTGGCCCGTTTTTCCAAGGAGCCTGCACCGCCGGCTCCGCGCCTGAGCCTGCTGGAGCACATCGACAGCCTGGGCTGCCTGGTCATCAACGCCTGTGGCCATTTCGCACAGCTGACGCGGCTCATCGGCCAGTTGCTGATCGACGTGGTGCGCTTTGCGCGTGCCCCGCACCGGGGGCCCTGGCGCGACATTTCCGGCCACCTCTACTCCATGGGCGCCACGGCCCTGCCCATCACGGCCCTGGTGGGCTTTCTGATCGGCGTGGTGCTGGCCTACCTGATGGCGCTGCAGCTGCGCCAGTTCGGGGCTGAATCCTTCATCGTCAACATCCTGGGCATCTCGCTGATCCGCGAGCTGGGCCCGCTGCTGGCGGCCATCTTGGTGGCGGGCCGCACGGGCTCGGCCATCACCGCCCAGATCGGTGTGATGCGCGTCACCGAAGAGCTGGACGCCATGCAGGTCATGGGCATACCGCACGGCTTTCGCCTGGTGCTGCCGCGTGCGCTGGCGCTGGCCATTGCCATGCCCCTGGTCTCGCTGTGGACCACGCTGGCCGCGCTGGCCGGCGGCATGCTGGCCGCCGACCTGACCATGGGCGTCACGGGCGCCTACTTTGCCGAGGCGCTGCCTGCCGCCGTGAAGATCGGCAACCTCTGGATCGCCATGGGCAAGTCCGTGGTCTTCGGCGCCCTCATCGCCTTGATCGGCTGCCACTGGGGCCTGCGCGTGGAGCCCAATACGCAGAGCCTGGGCAAGGGCACGACGGCCTCGGTGGTGTCGGCCATCACCATGGTCATCGTGGTGGATGCGATCTTCGCAATCCTTTTCAAAGATGTCGGAATCTGATGGCCATGGACACCGAAACCTCCTCCACACCCGCAGCCGACGAGCCCATCGTGCGCATCGCCGGGCTGTGGAGCGTGTTCGGCGAAGGCGAGAACGCCTTTGCCGTGCACCAGGACCTGGACCTGGATGTGCAGCGCGGCGAGATGCTGTCCATCGTCGGCGGCTCGGGCACGGGCAAGACCGTGCTGCTGCGCCAGATGCTGGGGCTGCTGGAGCCCACCAAGGGCCGCGTCGAAGTGCTGGGCCGCCCGGCCAGCGAAATGGGCCGCGAGGGCGCTGCCAGCCGCGTGGGCATGCTGTTCCAGCACGGGGCGCTGTACTCGGCCTTCAGCGTGCTGGACAACGTGGCCTTCGCGCTGCGCGAGCAGGGCACGCTGCCCGACGATCTGGTGCGCGACGCGGCCCTGGTCAAGCTGCAGATGGTGGGCCTCAAGCCCGAGCATGCCTCGCGCATGCCGGCCGATCTCTCGGGCGGCATGATCAAGCGCGTGGCGCTGGCGCGGGCGCTGATCATGGACCCGCCCCTGCTGCTGCTCGACGAGCCCACGGCCGGCCTGGACCCCACCAGCTCCGACGAATTCTGCGAACTGCTGCGCGAGCTGCGTGCCGAGCTGGGCCTGACCGTCATCATGGTCACGCACGACCTGGACACGCTGTTCGCACTGTCCTCGCGCGTGGCCGTGCTGGCCGAGAAGAAGGTGCTGGTCAGCGGCCCGCCGCGCGAGGTGGCCGAGTTCAAGCATCCGTTCATCGAGCATTTCTTCCAGGGCGAGCGCGGCAGGCGCGCGATGAGCACGGTATGAGAAGCCCCCCTGAGTCGCTTCGCGCCTTCCCCCCTCTCGCTTTGCGGGGGGGGACGACACCCTCGCGGCGGGGCGGCCCTTGCTCGGTGTCCCTTGCCTTGGGGTGCGCCGGTTTTGAAGGCCGCGCTCTGAGTGCTGGCCCTGGGGGCTGTGGCCCCATGCCTTGTTTTGCTGGGCTCAACGTTATGGACCATTGATATGGAAAACAAATCACATGCCATGGCGGCCGGCATTTTCGTGCTGGTCGTGGCGGCCCTGCTGGCGGGGCTGGCGATCTGGCTGACGCGCGATACGCGGCAGTACAACGAGTACGAGCTGTCCACCAAGGACGGCATCAGCGGCCTGCAGGCCCAGGCTGCCGTGCGCTACAAGGGCGTGGCGGTGGGCAAGGTCACGCGGATCGGGTTCGATCCGCAGACCAATGGCAACGTGCTGATCCGCATCGCCATCGGTGTGAACACGCCCATCACGCCCACCACGTTCGCCGTGCTGGGCTACCAGGGCGTCACGGGCCTGGCCCATGTGCAGCTGGACGACGCGGACCAGCCGCAGCCCCAACTGCCACCGGGCCCCAGCGGTCTGCCGCGCCTGCCGCTGCGCTCTTCGCCCCTGAGCATGCTGGCCGACCAGGGGCAGGTGCTGCTGGAGCGCGCCGATGAAATCTCGCGCCGCCTCAGCGACATGCTGGACACCGACAACCAAAAGCGCGTGAGCCAGGCGCTGGAGAACATTGCGGCCGCTGCCGCAGGCGTGCAGCAGCTCACGCAGAACCTGGACCGCACGCTGTCCACCCAGGTGCCGCAGCTCGCCGCCGACGCCCACAACACCCTGCAGTCGCTGGAGAAGGCCAGCAACGGAGCCGCCGCCGTGGCGTCCGAGCTGCAGCAGACCGTGCGCCGCGTGAACGCGCAGGACGGGCCGCTGGAGCAGATCGCCCAGAGCACGCGCGCACTGACCCGCATGGCCGATTCGCTGGGCCGCAGCACGGTGCCGCACGCCAACCGAGCGGCCGATGATGTCTCGCGCGCCGCGCGCCAGATGGGCACGGCGGCCAGCCGCTTCAGCGACAACCCGCAGGCCGTGATCTACGGGCCGGGCCAGGCCCGTCCGGGGCCGGGCGAGCCCGGCTTCGTCGCCCCGTCTGCAGCCACCCAGCCCTGACCGAGGAACCCGCATGTCCCCATCTCGCAAGACCGCCGTGGCCAGCGCTGGACTGGCCGCCGCCCTGATCCTGCTGGCCGGCTGCTCGGCCCTGCCGCAGCCCCCCGCCCAGCCCGCGCGCTATGACTTCGGCCTGGCGCCGCTGTCCACGCCCGCGCAGTCCGCCACATCCGCAGCCCCGCAGGCACGCACGCCGCTGGCGCTGGCCGATGTGGAGGCCCCCGCCCTGTCCGACGGCAGCACGGCCATGTTCTACCGCCTGGCCTATGCCAACGGCCAGGAACTGCGCCCCTACCAGCTGGCGCGCTGGAGCCAGCCTCCTGCACTGCTGCTGCAGCAGCGCCTGCGCAGCCAACTGGGCCTGCAGCGCCCCGTGCTGGCCAGCAGCGAAAGCGTGGCCCAGCCGCGCCTGCAAGGCGCCGTGCCCACGCTGCTGCGCGTGGACATCGAAGAGTTCAGCCAGGTCTTTGACGCGCCCGGCTCCAGTGCCGGCGTGGTGCGCCTGCGCGCCACCCTGGTCGAGCAAAGCGGTGCCGTGGACCGACTGCTCGGACAGAAGGTGTTCGAGGTGCGCAGTCCTGCAGCTTCGGGCGATGCGGCGGGCGGCGCCCAGGCCCTGGCCAAGGCCACGGATGCGGCCATTGCGCAGATCGATGCGTGGCTGGGGCAGCAGGGGCACTGAGCGGCTGCTGGATTTCCAGCCCATCCATTCTCTTGAGAACGGCTGGTGGGTGCATTGCATCCGCTGGCCGTTTTTTGTTTTCGGCAACTGGCTCTGCAAGCAAGTGGACTTTTTCTGCCCCTGCCGGATGGTTGCTTTTCGAGGCCGGGTCTCGGCCCGGCAGCCGACTGCCCTTTTCTTGATTCGCCAAGAAAGGTCAGATCACGAAGCAAGCCTGTCCTTCGGCAGGCTTGCAACCCCGCAACCGCCACGGCGCAGGTGCGGACATACGGGGAAAAGGCTGGGTACTCAGGGCAGGGGCGGGCCGCGCCTGACCCAGCGCTTCCCGCGCGTCCGTCAGGGGCTGTAGTCCCGATCCCACCGTCTCGGCTGCCCCTGGGACGACCGTCAACACTAGGTCCAGACTACGGCGCGCGGCGCGCAGGTTTTTTACAGTGGAACCGTCGCTGATGCAGATCGCGGCTTTGAAAAAACAAGGCCTGATTGCACGGCACGACTTCAACATCACTGAAAGGAACAAGCCATGAATGAAGACCGCATCAAGGGCAACTGGAAGCAATTCACCGGCAAGATCCGTGAGCAATGGGGCAAGCTCACCGATGACGATCTGGACGTGATCGCCGGCAAGCGCGAGCAATTCCTGGGCAAGCTGCAGGAGCGCCAGGGCCTGGCCCGCGACGCTGCCGAAAAGCAGCTGACCGACTGGCAAAAGCGCAACCCCGACTTCCGCTTCGAAGACTGACGAGGGTGGACTGCGGATGGGCTGGTCGCCCTGGCCGGCGCCCCCATCCGCTCCTCGATAGCCGGCATGCCCCCAGGGCATGCACCCAAGGCCCGCCGCCGCAGGCATCAAGGGCCACCTCAGTACAAATACAAGGAGTTCCATCATGCAAACACCGCAACGCTTTCGCCACATGCTGTCCGCCGTCGCCCTGGGCCTGATGGCCTCCGGCGCCATGGCCATGACCAATGCCGAGCACACGGCCGCCAAGAACCAGATCGAGGCCGACTACAAGGCTGCCAAGGAACAGTGCAAGCCGCTCAAGGACAACGCCAAGGACGTCTGCGAGAAGCAGGCCAAGGGCCAGGAAAACGTCGCCAAGGCTGAACTGGAATCGCGCCGCAATCCTTCGCCCAAGAACAGCGAAAAGGCACTCAAGGCCAAGGCTGATGCGGACTACGACATCGCCAAGGAAAAGTGCGATGACCTCAAGGGCGACGCCAAGGACGTCTGCGTGAAGGATGCCAAGGCTGCCCATGTGCGTGCCGTCGAAGCCGCCAAGGTGAACAAGGCCCAGGCCGAACCTGCCGCCAACTCTGCCGCCAAGGCCGCCAACGTGGCCGAGACCCGCAAGGACGCTGCCGAGGAAACCCGCGAAGCCGACTACAAGGCTGCCAAGGCCCGTTGCGACACCATGAGCGGTGACGCCAAGGACACCTGCGTGGCGGATGCCAAGCGTAAATATGGACAGTAAGCTGGTAGGCACCCCCTGAGGCGCTGCGCGCCTTCCCCCTCTCTACTTGCTTCGCAAGGGAGGGGGACGGCACCTTCGCCGCGAGGCGGCTCTTGCTCGGTGCCCCTGGCCTTTTGGCCGCGCCAGTTTTATCCGCCTTGACCAAGCCCCGCTCGCGGGGCTTTGCTGTTTTCGGGTTGGCTGATGTGGGTCAAACGGGTTGGGCGGTGCTGTTCCTAAGCTGCAGTCTTTCATGATGAAGGCAGGAGAAGCATATGGCCGTGCTGGAATGGAGCGGAGCGCTGGCATTGGAGTTGCCGGCCATGGACGAGGTGCACCAGGAGTTCGTGCTGCTGCTGGCCGAGGTGGAGGCGGCCGATGATGCGCAGCTGTGCGTGCGCTGGGATGAGCTGATCGCGCATACGCAAGTGCACTTCGACCAGGAAGACCGCTGGATGCAGTCCACGCGGTTCACCAGCACCAACTGCCACAGCCTGCAGCACAAGGTAGTGCTGCAGGTGATGCGCGAGGGGGCGGCCAAGGCGGCAGCGGGGGATCTGGCCGTGATCCGCAGCATGGCGGGCGAGCTGGCGGCCTGGTTCGTGCACCATGCGCAGACCATGGATGCGGCGCTGGCCCTGCATCTGCGCAGCGCGGGCTTCGATCCCGCCACGGGCTCGCTGGCCCACCCCGAGGCCTTGCCCGAGCAGCCCATCACGGGCTGCGGCGGTGCATGCGACGGCAGCGTCGACCGCGCGCGGGCCGTGCCGGCCTGATCCGGCGGGCCTTCAATCGGCCAGCCAGCCCGCTCAGGGCACGATCGCGGGCGAGGCCAGGATGGGGAAGATCTTCACCAGCCCGCCCGCCATCACCTCCACGGCCAGGGCCGCGAGGATCAGGCCCATGAGCCGCGTCATCACGTTGATGCCGGTCTTGCCCAGCACGCGCGCAATCGGGTCGGCCAGCGAAAAGCAGACCATCACCACCAGCGCCACCACCACGCCATAGCCCACCAGCGCCAGGTGCTGCCAGATGGTGCGTGCCTGGTCGGCATAGATCACCACGGTGGACATGGAGGCCGGCCCCGTCAGCAGCGGAATCGTCAGCGGCACCACGGCAATGCTGTTGCCCATGGCGGCCTTTTCCGCGCCTGCCGCCAGCGTGGGCGCGTTGGGCCGTTCCTCGGCCGGGCGGGCGTTGAGCATGTTCATCGCGCTGATCAGCAGCAGCAGGCCGCCGCCCACCTGGAAGCTCTGCAGCGAGATGTTGAAGAAGTCCAGCACCTGCAGCCCGATGATGGCGCAGGCCGCGATCACGCAGAACGAGGCCAGCGCCGCCGTGCGAATGGTCTGCTGGCGCTGCTGGGCGCTGAATCCCTCGGTGTAGTGGATGAAGAAGGGGACGATGGCCAGCGGGTTGATGATGGCCACCAAAGTGATCAGCGGTTTGAGGTCCATGGTTGCCTTGGAGCTAGAGGTTGCCGCCCGAGATATCGACCAGGCTGCCCGTGGTGTAGTGCGAGCCGTCGGACATCAGCCAGAGGATGGCGTCGGCCACTTCCTCGGCCCTGCCGCCGCGCTGCATGGGCACGTTGGGCGCCAGGCGCTCGACGCGGTCGGGCTGTCCGCCGCTGGCGTGGATGCCGGTCTCTATCAAGCCGGGCCGCACGGCGTTCACGCGTATGCCCTGGGCGGCGACTTCCTTGGCCAGGCCCAGCGTCATCACGTCCAACGCGCCCTTGGCGGCCGCATAGTCCACGTACTGGCCCGGTGCGCCCAGCCGCGAAGCGATGCTGGAGACGTTCACGATGGCGCCACCCCGTCCGCCGTGGCGGGTGCTCATGCGCCGCACGGCCTCGCGCGCGCAGATGAAGCTGCCGATGGTATTGACGCGGAACATGCGCTCCAGCCGCTGCACGCTCATCTCGGCCACGGTCTGCGCGCGGTCCACCACACCGGCGTTGTTGACCAGGGCATCCAGCCGGCCGAACTGCGCATCCACCGCACCGAACAGGGCCAGCACCTCGGCTTCGTCGCCCACATCGGCCTGCACGGCCAGCGCGCGGGTGCCGGCCAGTTGCACGTCGGCCACCACGGCCTCGGCCGCATCGCGCTGGTGCTGGTAGCTGATCACCACGTCCCAGCCCCGGTGCGCTGCCATGCGTGCCGTTGCGGCGCCTATGCCGCGGCTGCCGCCGGTGATGAGCACGACTTTTCGTTCCATCGAATGTCTCCTGTGAAAGAATTGCCGCACGGGCCGGCCCGCCGCCATTACAGCATTGCGGGGCGCGTCCGCCCACCGGGAAATCACAACAGGTTCTCAGACAGAAAGGAACGCGGACATGGGCAGTTTTGTGCAGTTGACTTCATTGGATGGCACGTCTTCGCCGGCCTGGGTGGCCCGCCCCGACGTGCCCGCGCGCGGTGCCATCGTCGTGCTGCAGGAGATCTTCGGCGTCAACGCCCATATCCGCGCCGTGACCGACCGGCTTGCGGCGCGGGGCTATGTGGCCGTGGCGCCGTCACTGTTCACGCGTGTGGAGCCGGGTGTGGACCTGGGCTACGGCGACGCCGACCGTGCCAAGGGCATGGCGCTGAAATCCGCCGCCGAGGCGCTGCCCCAGCCCGGCGTGCTGCCCGAGATCGAGGCCGCCATCGCCCATGCCGCCACGCTGGTGCCCGGCGGCAAGGTGGGCATCGTGGGCTTTTGCTGGGGCGGCCTGTGGGCCTGGCGCGCGGCCTGCAACCTGCCCAGCCTGTCGGCTGCGGCCTGCTACTACGGCGGCGGCATGACCACGCCGCTGGAGATGGGCCGCGAGCCGCTGTGCCCCGTCATCGCCCACTTCGGCCGGCGCGATGCGCACATTCCCGTGGACGCCGTGCAGGCCTTCGCCCAGGCGCAAAAGCATGTGCAGGTGCACCTGTACGACGCAGACCACGGCTTCAACTGCGACCAGCGCAGCGCCTACGACGAGGCCAGCGCCCTGCAGGCGCGCGATCGCACGCTGGCCTTCTTCGACCAGCACCTGGCCTGATCTGCCGTGCCGGGCGTGGCCCGGCATGGAAAATCCAGGCATCGGGATTTCCGGGAGTGCTGCTTGAAACCCGGTGCCTGATGCAATAGGCTTTCCAGAAGTCTCAACAGGAAAGGATGTCCATGCGACCGTCCGTGGTGCTCGACATGAATCGCAGCGCAGTGCGTGAAATGGCCAGCCGTTTCCGCACTGCGAACCCGCGCGTCTTCGGCTCCGTGCTGCATGGCACCGACCGGGACGGCAGCGACCTCGACCTGCTGGTCGATGCATTGCCGGGCGCGACGCTGTTCGACCTGGGCGGCCTGCAGGCCGAGCTGGAATCGCTGCTCGGCCTTCGCGTTGATCTGCTGACGCCCGGAGACCTGCCGCTGAAGTTCCGTGCCCAGGTGCTTGCGGAGGCGCAGCCGATATGAACGGGCATCGCCTTCCCGATTACCTCGATCACATACAGCAGGCCGCAACGGATGCCTGTAGCTTCGTGGAGGGCTTGGCCAAGGAGGATTTCCTGGAGGACAAGCGCACCCAGCAGGCCGTCATCATGAGCCTCGTCATCATCGGCGAGGCTGTCACGAAGGTCATGGATGGCTATGCCGAGTTCGCCCAGACACACGGGCAAGTGCCATGGCGCAACATGCGCGGCATGCGCAACCGCATCGCCCATGGCTATTTCGACATCAACCTCGATCTGGTGTGGGACACCGTGCAGACGGCCTTGCCTGAATTGCTCAGGCAATGGCCATCCATTCGCCGGGATGCGGACGGCGCCAGGCCGGGCTGACCGGTGCTGCGCGAGTGTCCGCAACTGGCCTGATCAACCCCCGGGGTCCGGATCACAGGCCGGCCCCGGCGTCGCCTTGCGCGCCTGCACGGTCTGCAGCGTGCCCCGCAGCGCGCGCTGCTGCGCGGTCAGGAAGCTCATCAGCCCGCCCAGGTCGTTCAGTTGTTGGTCGGGGCCGGCCATGCAGCACAGGTCGATCACCAGGCCCATCTGGTGCATGCAGTCCTTGATGCGATAGACCTCGTATTCGGAAATGGGGTAGTACAGGCCGGTCTCTTCCCCGGGCGGGCCTAGGGTGGAAGAGGGAGGGGTGGCAACTGATTCGCCGGATGGAGTGATGTCAGCCATGGCAGCTCCTACGTGACATAAAGAGCCTGCCGCCACTCCGCCAAGAGAGGTGGCAGGACTGTGCAGGTTGGCGGACCGGACGTAGGACCGGCACCCCCTTACGGAGGTCCCGCACAGCCCCGCCAAAAACGGAACCGTGCCCGGCGCAGCACCGGGAAGATGAAAAGCCGCTGCCTCATCAAAAGGCGTGCGGCTGCTGCGCCTACGTTGTTCCGGGCCGCCAAGCCCGTATCCCCCGAGGGGATCGCGAAATGGTACTTCAAATGCGCGCCCTGCCGCGCTCTGAAGCCAGCTTCAGCCCTGGGGCTGCTGCGCGTGTAGCCCCACGTGGTACAGCCCCCAGGGCGCCTGCGCAAAGCGTTCCTTGAGCGGCTTGCCTGCCAGATCGGCAATGCGGTCGGCGTCGTACATGGCCCATTGCGGGCCCAGGCCGCCCAGGCCCAGGCGCCGGCCGTCCATGTGCGTGGCCAGCAGCATGCGCCATTGCAGGGCCTGCGCCAGCGGCAGCTGGGCGCGGTAGCCGTCGATGGCCTGCAGGGTGATCCACTGGCCCTTGGCCGCTGCGGCGGCGCTGTCCACGCCGGCCGCCTGCAGCACGGTGGCCAGCAGCGGGCCGCGCAGCCGGTGGGGCTGGCCGTCGTATTCGATATGGGGCGTGATCTCCACCGTGGGCAGGCGCTCCAGCGCACCGGCCCCTGTGGTCCAGGCCGAGTCGAAGGCCAGGCCATGGTTTTTCAGCAGCAGATCGGCCACCGGGTCCAGCGGCCCCCGGTTGCCGCGCACGCCGGGGCCGCTGATGGTGAGCACGGCGGCTTCGGTGCTTTTCCCGGGGGCGGCGGGGGCGGCCAGGGCGCTTTCGCACAGGGCCAGGCCGGTGGCTGCGCTGGCGGCCAGCAGGCTGCGGCGTGAAAGCGGGCTCCGGCTTGCGGATGCGGTCATGGGGAACTCCTGGGGGTGCGTGGCGATGTGCCAGCGCCGATTTTCCGTGAAGTGCCCATCCTGCGCGACAACGCCGCGCCCGCTGCGGTCAGCAGGCTCAGCAGCGCCAGCCCCCCGGCGCCCAGCCCGGGAACGGGCGCCGCAGATGGTGCGGGGGCCGCCGTGACGGTCACGGTGTTGCTGTCCGAGCCGGAGGTATTGCCATCACCGGGCACATAGCGCGCCTGCACCGTGGCCGTGCCCGGTGGCAGCCGGGGCACGCTGCAGCTGGCCTGCCCGCCGGTCACCGCAACGCTGGCGCACAGCACCTGCGTTCCGTTCAAGAAATCCACGGTGCCGCTGGCGCCGGCAGGCAGCGTGACCTGGGCGCTGAAAGTCACGCTCTGGCCAGGGCCTGGCGCAGCGGGGGAGGCCGACAGGTGGGCGCTGGTGGCTGCCGGGCCGATCACCACGGTCACGGCTGCGGGTTCGGTGGTGGCGCCGTTGGCATCGGTGGCGGTCAGCGTGAAGCTGTAGCTGCCTGCCGCCTGCGTGGCTGGAGCCGAGAGGGTGCCGGCGGCCTGGCTGAAGCCTGCGGGCAAACCGCTCACGCTGTAGCTGAACGGCCCCACGCCGCCGCTGGGCACGGGCGCCAGAAGCTGGCTGTAGGCCGTGCCGTAGGTGCCGGAGGCCAGGCTTGCCGTGACGCTGAAGGCCGTGAAGCTGGCCTGTACGCTCCTGGCTGCATCGATGGTGACGCTGCAGGTGGACGTGCTGCCGCTGCAGGCGCCGCCCCAGGCGGCAAAGGCATGGCCAGCGTCGGGCGTGGCGGCCAGGGTCACCAGGGTGGGCGCGCCTTCGAAGTAGCCATAGCCGGCCTGGCACAGGCCGCCTGGGCGGCCGCAGTCCTGTATGGCACCCGTGGCCGCAGGCGGGAAGGCCTGCGCCGATACGCCGCCCGCGCCGCTGGCCAGCACGGTCAATGCCGCCTGGAAGACGTTCGCCTCCACGGCGCCGATGTCGCACCGTGCACCCTGGGGCCTGACCACGCCGCGCTGGTCCGTGCCGGGTGCGGCCGTGCAGGCCACCCCGTCCAGTGCCGGGCTGCCGGTGGTGTTCAACATGGTCTGGGTGGGGCCGCCGTGGCTGGCCAGGGGGCCGAGCTGCGGGTTGCCCGTGGTGAAGGCCAGGGCGCTGATGTCGGCATTGTTCAGGGCCTGCGCCAGGCCCAGCAGGTTGTCGCTGCCGCTGGCATCGCTGGTGCCGCCATTGCGCAGGTCCAGAACCACGTCCCTGCCAGCGGGCTGTTTGGTGGCCGGCTCGAACACGCTGTCCTGGGCAATGCTGGCCTGCATCTGCAGCGAGGCACCGCTGCGGGTGCAGCTGATGTTGCCACCCGCACTGCAGGCGGCCTGGGAATCGCCCAGGCTATAGATGGCGCCGCCTTGCGCGGCCGGGTTGTCGTCGCCATTGGCCTGCACGGTATTGCCGGCCAGGGTGGAGAAACGGATGGTGAGCACGCCGTTGTAGTTGAAAACGGCGCCACCCAGGCCGGCGCCGCCGCCGCTGCTGTTGCCCAGCCCGCCGTGTGCACCGTTGCCAGCCAGGGTGACCTGGTTCAGCGTCAAGGTGCCTGCGTTGTTGAAAATGGCCCCTCCCATGCCGCCTGCGCCACCGCCAGCGTCGAAGGGGCCGCCCCCACCGTTGCCGGCGCCGAAGCCGCCACCGCTGCCACGACGGCCACCACCACCGCCAAATCCGCCACCGCCGGAGCCGCCGCCGCCACCACCGAAGCCGCCGTTCTTGCCGCTGGCGCTGCCACTGCCACCGCCCAGGCCGCCATCGTTCGGGCCGCCAGCGTTCGGCCCTCCCCCCGGGGACAAAGTCCCATCCTCGCCCACGCCGGCACCTGCAAAGGAGTTCAAGGAAAGCCTGCCTCCTTGCCCCCCTTGTGCGTGATTGCGCGTGAGCGTGCTGCGTTCGATGGTGAGCTGGCCCCGATTGAAGATGGCACCGCCCGCACCCAGCGCGCCGCCGCCAAAGCGGCTGGAGCCGCCTGTGGCCTGCCCCCCGGCCAGGGTCAGGCCGCGCAGGACCAGGCCACCCTGCGCATCGATGTCGAACAGCCGGAAACCGGGTGCGGTACCGAGGCGCTGCACGCTCACGCCCTGGGGCGTCAGGCCATTGGCGGTGGCATCGATGGTGATGTGCTTGCCGCTGATGAAGAAGGCGCTGGGGCCGAACTGCGAGACGTAGCCGGGCCAGCTGGCCAGCGGCAGGCAGGTGGCGCCGGCGGCCTGCCCGGTGTCCAGGCAGTTGGTAAAGCGGGTCAGCGAGATGGTTTGTCCATCCAGGGCCGCGCCGAAGACGATGGTGTCGCCATCGGCGGCATGGTTGATGGCGTCGCGCAGGGTGTCGCAGTTGCGGTCGCCTGCGGCAGGCGAGCATTGCGCACGAGACAGCGGCTCGGTGTCTGCAATCTCGCCGGCGGTGGTGACGGTGAGTGTGGCGGCCTGGGCCGCGGCGCCGACAAGGGCCAGTACCAACCCGACCGTCAGGCCCGGCAATGTCCGGACCCAGGGGCTTGGCGTGGGCATGGGTGGTACGTCGGCTGCAGCAGACGGGTGGATGATGGACATGGCGGACCCCCTCGGTAGGCACAGCATCTCGGTGATGTGCTGAAGAGGGCAAATCTATGGGGTGTCCGGCTTTCTGTATGTCCCCCGTTCGGGCTACATGGCCGATGAGAGGGGGTGGGGCCGCCATGCCGCCCATGTCACCTATCCGGGCGACATGACAGCGGTCTTGTTCCATGTGAACATGCGGCCCTCGCCACGCACTCCACCTCCATGGACACGCACACAGACCCTTCCTCTGCCGCCGCGACGGGTGGCTCCACACCCATCCGCGTGGCCGTGGTGGAGGACGACGCCGCCTGCCGCCACGCCCTGGTGGGCGTGATCAATGCCGCGAAGGACATGGCCCTGTGCTGGGCGGCAGCCAGCCGCGCGGAGGCCCTGCACCAGCTGGGCCGGGCCGATGGGGTCGGTGCCATGGACGTGATGCTGGTGGACCTGGGCCTGCCCGACGGCAGCGGCCTGGAGGTGATTGCTGCCGTGCGCGCCCGCCACCCCGGGGCGGCGGTGATGGTCAGCACCATCTTTGGCGACGAGCAGCATGTGCTGGCCGCCATCGAGGCCGGCGCCATGGGCTATCTGCTCAAGGACCTGGCCGCCGACGCGGTGCTGGAGGAAGTGCGCAGCCTGCACGCGGGCGGCAGCCCCATCAATCCCATGGTGGCGCGCAAGCTGCTGCTGCGCCAGCAGCGGGCCGGGGCGGTGGCAGGGCTGGAACGGCCTGTGGAGCCGCAGGCCGCCGCGCAGGCGCTGTCCGCGCGCGAGCTGGAGGTGCTGCGCCTGGTGGCGCGCGGCCATACGCTGGACGAGGTGGCGCGCCAGCTGGGCGTGTCGCGCCACACGGTGCGCACCTTCGTGCGGCGCATCTACGGCAAGCTGCAGGTGTCCAGCCGCACGCAGATGATGCATGTGGCCTTGCAGCGCGGCTGGCTGGCCGAGGGGCGGCAATGAGCGCCGCCACGGTGGGCAGATGACGCAGCCGCTGCTGCAGGGGAGGGTCTTGCTGGTTTCGGCGGGACTGGTGGCGCTGGCGATGCTGCTGGCGGGGGCATTCGGGCTGCGTGGCCCCGCCGCAGGCGAAGCGGTGCAACTGCGCCAGGCGCAGCTGTGGCGGTCGGACAGCCCGCACTGGGCGCCGCCTGCGGCGCTTGCGTCGGCCGACGACGCGGTGCTGGATGCATCGACGCCGTGGAGCGATGTGGACCTGCCCTATGGGGGCGACAGGGCCGTGTCGGGCAGCGGCGACCTGGCAGCGGCGCCGCCCGAGGTGCGCTGGTTCCGCGCCGTGGTGCCGCCCGAGGCGCTGGCGCCCACGCCGCAGGGCGCGCGCCTGTATATCCCGCGCTGGCAGACGGTGGGCACGGTGGCGGTGTATGTGGACGGGAAGCTGGCCTGGCAGACGCGCGGCAGCCGGGTGTGGAACAGTTTCAACCGGCCGGTGTGGCTGGACCTGGGCGGGCTGGCGCAGCCGGGCAGGCCGCTGCAGGTGCATGTGCGCATGGCCAGCCAGCAGGGCGTGGGCGGGGCGCTGTCCAGCCTGTGGGCGGGGCCTGCCGAGTCGCTGCGCCTGTCCTGGCGGCTGCGCAGCCTGCTCCAGGCCGATCTGGTGGTCTATACGGCAGGCTCCTACCTGGTGCTGGGCCTGTTCGCGCTGGCGCTGTGGACGCTGCAGCGGCGGCGAGGGGATGTGGTGTTCCTGCTGTTCTTCCTGATGTCGCTGTGCCAGTTGCTGGGCTCGCTGCAGTTCATGGTGGACGGCGAGGGGCTGGCCCTGTCGGACGGCTGGTTCTCCTGGCTGACGCTGGCCGGCCTCATGGGCGCCACGGTGGCGGCCTTCCATTTCCTGTGCCTGATGCAGCGCAGGCGCCGGCCCTGGCTGGGCCGGGTGCTGCAGGGCTATGTGGGCACGGTGCTGCTGGTGGCGGTGCCGCTGTGGGGCCCGGCGCACGAGACCATCCTGCCGCTGCTGCGGCTGCTGATGGTGCCGCCGGAGATCCTGGTGCTGTGCATGGCCGTGGCGGGAGCCTGGCGCATGCGCGATGGTGGCAGCACCATGCTGGCCGTGTGGATGCTGCTGTCGTTTCCCATCGGCTTCCATGACCTGGCGCTGCAAAGCTACCTGATTAGCATGGAGAGCATCTACCTCACGCCCTATGTGTACCTGGGGCTGTTCACGCTGTTCCTGCTGGTGGCCTACCGGCGCTACAACGGCGCGCTGGCCGTGGCCGAGAACGCCAACCTGCATCTGGCGGAACGGCTCAAGGCCCAGGAGGCGGAGCTGGCCCAGGCCCATGAGCGCCTGCTGGCCGTGGAGCGCGAGCAGACGCTGATGCAGGAGCGCCAGCGCCTGATGCGCGAGATGCACGACGGCGTGGGCTCCTCGCTGATGAGCGCGCTGCGCGTGGTGGAGTTCAACCAGGCCGGCACGGTGGACCTGGTGCAGCTGCTGCAGGAGTGCATCGATGACCTGAAGCTGTCCATCGACTCGCTGGAGCCGCTGGACTGCGACCTGCTGGCGCTGCTGGCCGGGCTGCGCTACCGGCTGGGGCCGCGCCTGGAGGGGGCGGGGCTGCGGCTGCACTGGGAGGTGAGCGACCTGCCCGCGCTGCCCTGGCTGGACGCGCAGGCCGCCCTGCATGTGCTGCGCATCCTGCAGGAGGTGCTGACCAACATCATCAAGCACAGCGGCGCGCGCGAGATCACGGTGCGCACGGCCCAGGCCCCCCTGGAAGGCCGGGCCGGCGTGCAGGTGCTGGTGGAGGACGACGGCCACCCCTTCGACCGCGCCCGGGCACCCACCGAGGGCCGCAAGGGACTGGCGAACATGCGCACGCGCGCGCTGGCGCTGCAGGCGCGGCTGGACTGGGCGCCGCTGGCCGGCGGCAATCGCTTCACGCTGTGGATGCCGCTGGAGCGGGCGGGGCCCTAGCCCTGCGCCGTGCGCGCCATGTAGCGCTTGCGCCAGAAGAACATGGTCAGGCCCACGGCAATCGCCATCATCGAGCCCATGGCCCACCAGAAGCCGTCCTGCTTGTGCACCAGGGGGATGAACTCGAAGTTCATGCCGAAGATGCCGGCAATCAGGTTCAGCGGCAGGAAGACGGCCGTCAGCGCGGTCAGCGTGCGCATGATGTCGTTGGTGCGGTTGCTCTGCACCGAAAAATGCATCTGCACCACGGTCTCGGTGCTTTGCTCCAGCCGCCGCACGTGGTGGACCACGCGCTCTATGTGTTCCAGCACGTCGCGGCTGCGCACCTTGAGCAGGTCCAGCTCGCGCAGCGCCGCCGCGCCCTCGGGAGGTGCCCAGGTCTCCAGCGCGTCCGTCCAGTCCTGCACGGCAGCGCGCTGGTCTTCGCAGACTTCGTCCAGCTCATGCAGGGCCAGCCGTGCGTCCAGCAGCGCCCCCCAGTTGGCAAAGCGCGTGCGCGGGCGCAGCAGCTCGGTCTGCCAGTGGTCCAGCTGGCGCGACAGTTCGCGGCGCAGGTCCAGGAAGCCGTCCACGATGAGGTTGACCACGCGCAGCATGAGGTCGGCCGGGCTGGCCGGCAGCCGCGTGCCGGATGTGGGGTTCAGCCGTCCCTCGCGCAGATCGCTGGGCATGGCGGCCAGCAGCCGCGCGGCATAGGCGTCGCGCACGGTGCAGTCGTCGGGGTGCACGGACAGCAGCACCTGGTCGAACATGGCAAAGCCCACGGGGCTGGTGTCAATGTTGCGCAGCACGGGCGGGCCTGTGCGGCGCACGGGAGGCGAGGGGGGCGCCGCCTGCGCCGCAGGCGAAGAGGCCGTGCCGGCCTGCGCGGCGGCACGCGCCTGCCCGCTGGCCAGGCGGCGAAAGACCAGCAGGTCGTACTGCGAGGTGTAGTCGTAGCGCGATGGCAGCTGGGCGTTGAGCAGGTCCGAGACATGCAGGTCCACCAGCTGCTGGCCCGACAGCAGCTGCAGCGTGCGCTGCACGTCGGCCAGCCGCTCCTGCAAGGTGGCGCGGGTGCAGGAGATCCACAGGAAGCCCTGCGCGGGCGCCTGCCCGGGCAGGTCGGCCAGTTCGGTGGCGCCGCCCGGCTGCAGGTGGAAGATGCGCATGCTCCTGGCGTTCCCGGCTGGGGGAGCGGCTCCCGTGCCCGTGGGCGGCGTCACCGGCGGCATGCGTTCAGCCGCGCAGCTTGCGCGCGGCGTCGATGGCGAAGTAGGTCAGGATGCCGTCGGCACCCGCGCGCTTGAAGGCCAGCAGCGATTCCATCATCACCTGGTCATGGTCCAGCCAGCCGTTGGCGGCGGCGGCCTTGAGCATGGCGTACTCGCCGCTGACCTGGTAGGCGAAGGTGGGCACGCCGAATTCGTCCTTGACGCGGCGCACCACGTCCAGGTACGGCATGCCGGGCTTGACCATGACCATGTCGGCACCCTCGGCCAGGTCCTGGGCGACTTCGCGCAGGGCCTCGTCGGTGTTGGCGGGGTCCATCTGGTAGACGTTCTTGTCGGCCTTGCCCAGCGCGCCGCGCGTACCCACGGCGTCGCGGAACGGGCCGTAGAAGGCGCTGGCGTACTTGGCGCTGTAGGCCATGATGCGCGTGTGGATGTGGCCGTGGGCCTCCAGCGCCTCGCGGATGGCGCCGATGCGGCCGTCCATCATGTCGCTGGGCGCCACCATGTCAACGCCGGCCTCGGCATGGGTGAGGGCCTGGCCCACCAGGACCTGCACGGTCTCGTCGTTGATGATGTAGCCGGACTCATCCAGGATGCCGTCCTGGCCGTGGCTGGTGTAGGGGTCCAGGGCCACATCGGTCATCACGCCCAGTTGCGGGAACTCCTTCTTGAGCGCACGCACCACGCGCGGGATCAGGCCGTCGGGGTTGAGCGCCTCCTTGCCGTCGGGCGTCTTCAGCGAGGTCTCGATGGCGGGGAACAGCGCCAGGAACGGGATCTCCAGCTGCACGCACTGCTCTGCCACGGGCAGCAGCAGGTCCAGGCTCAGGCGGTCCACGCCGGGCATGGAGGGCACGGCCTCGCGCTGGTTCGTGCCTTCGTGCACGAACACGGGGTAGATGAAGTCATGGGCCGTGAGCACGTTCTCGCGCACCAGATTGCGCGTGAAGGCATCGCGGCGCAGGCGGCGGGGGCGGTTGTGCGGGAAGGGGGTGGGGCTGGACAGATGCATGCCGAAAATTGTGCCCCATTCCCGCCGCAGGCCCCGCAACCCCGGCGACGACGCCGGCACGCGGGACTCGGCTTTTGCGCCTGCGCAGCCTGGCGCACCCCTGTACGCACGTACACTGCCCGCATGCTGTGGGTCAAAGCCTTTCATATCGTTTTCGTGGCAAGCTGGTTCGCGGGCCTGTTCTATCTGCCTCGCATCTTCGTCAACGTGGCCATGGTCACGCCCGGCTCGGTGGCCGAGCGCGAGCGCCTGCTGCTCATGGCACGCAAGCTGCTGCGCTTCACCACGCTGCTGGCCGTGCCCGCATTGGGCCTGGGCCTGTGGCTGTACCTGGGCTACGGCATCGGCAAGGGGCCGGGCAACGGCTGGATGCATGCCAAGCTGGCCGGCGTGCTGCTGGTCATCGGCTACCACCATGCCTGCGGGCGCCTGCTGCGCAAGCTGATCGACAACCGGGACCAGCACAGCCACCGCTGGTTCCGCTTCTTCAACGAGGTGCCGGTGCTGCTGCTGGCGGCCATCGTCATCCTGGTGGTCGTCAAACCTTTCTGAGAAACCGTTCCAACGAAGAGGGAGGCAGGGCGTGGTGCAAAAGACTTCGGCCTGGCCGCTGGCACTGGTCTATGCGGTGCTCATCGTTTTCGCCAGCCTGTTTCCCTTCGATGGCTGGCGCGCCCAGGGCATTGATCCGCTGGTCTTCCTGACGGCAAAGATCCCGCCGCCGTACTGGACCTGGTTCGACGTCAATACCAATATCGTCGGCTACGCGCCGCTGGGCTTTTTCCTGGCGCTGGCCCTGGTGCGCAGCGGCAGCCCGCGCGCGGCCGTGCCGCTGGCGGCGCTGGCAGGCACCCTGCTGTCGCTGTCCATGGAGTTCCTGCAGATCTACCTGCCGCGGCGCGTTCCCTCCAATCTGGATCTGGTGCTCAATGCGGGCGGCACCTTGTTGGGCGCGCTGGTGGCGCTGCTGCTGGAGCGCCTGGGCGCCCTGGCGCGCTGGAGCGCCTTTCGCACCCATTGGCTGGGCGAGGATGGCGGCGGCGCCATGGTGCTGCTGGCGCTGTGGCCCTGGGCGCTGCTCTTTCCCGCCGCCGTGCCCTTTGGCCTGGGCCAGGTGCTGGAGCGGCTGGAGCAGGGGCTGCTGGATCTGCTCGAAGGCACGCCCTTTCTCATGTGGCTGCCGCTGCGCGAGTCGGCCCTGACGCCGCTGTCGCCCGTGACCGAGATGCTGTGCGTGATGCTGGGCCTGTGGGTGCCCTGCCTGCTGGCCTATTGCGTGATGCGCCACATGGGCCGGCGCGCCGTGCTGGCGGGCTCGGCCATCGTGATCGGCATCGCGGTCTCGGCGATGTCGGCCGCGCTGAGCTGGGGGCCTGCCCATGCCTGGGAGTGGGTGGACCTGCCGGTGCGCATGGGCGTATGGGGCGGCGTGGGCCTGGCCATGGTGGCCCTGCCGCTGCCGCGCCGCGCCTGTGCAGCCCTGCTGATGCTGGTGCTGGTGCTGCAACTGAGCATCCTGAACCAGGCGCCCACCAGTGCCTATTTCTCCGAGACGCTGCAGGCCTGGGAGCAGGGGCGTTTCATCCGCTTCTACGGGCTGGGGCAGTGGCTGGGCTGGCTGTGGCCCTATGCCACCCTGGTCTACGTGCTGCTCAGGGTGGCGCGCCGCGATGCAGGGCCGCTGCCGCCTGCACCTTCAGCGCCCCCGGCGCCTTCGGGGCAGCAGACGCAGGCCTAGAATCCGCTGCATGAGCGAAAACCCACGTCCCGGGGCCGAAGGCGGCCAGCAAGGCGCAGGCAACTACTATGCGCGCCACATCTTCTTTTGCCTCAACGAGAGGCCTGGCGGCGAGGACTGCTGTGCGCTGCACGGCGCCAAGGCAGGCTTCGACCACTGCAAGAAGCAGGTCAAGCAGCTGGGCCTGGCCGGCAAGGGCCAGGTGCGCGTGAACAAGGCCGGCTGCCTGGACCGCTGCGCGGGCGGGCCCGTGGCCGTGGTCTACCCCGAAGGCACCTGGTACACCTTCGTGGACGAGACCGATATCGACGAGATCGTCGAGTCCCATCTCAAGAACGGCCAGCCCGTGGAGCGCCTGCTGCTGCCGCCCGACGTGGGCCGCTGAGCACCGGCTGGAACTTTGGGCCTTTCCGGGCATCAGTGCTTTGTCAGCTTGGACTGGCTGCTACTACTAGGATAGCGATTGTGAATGCGCAGACCGAACGTTTGACCCTGACCGGCCTTGCCGGGGCCGTGGAGGCCCTGCGCGACGCGCCGGCCGCCGATGCGACTGCGCGCGGCGTGGCCATCATCGCCCACCCCCATCCGCTGTTTGGCGGCACCATGGACAACAAGGTGGTGCAGACCCTGGCGCGGGCCTTCGTGCAGTGCGGCTACACGGCCGTACGCTTCAACTTCCGTGGCGTGGGTGCCAGTGCCGGCGAGCACGACGCAGGCATCGGCGAGGCCGAGGACATGCTGTCCGTGGTCCGCCAGGTCGCTCCCGAAGGGCCGATCGCGCTGGCGGGCTTTTCCTTCGGCGCCTTCGTCACCAGCCATGTGCTGGCGGGCCTGTGGAATGAAGGCCGGGTGGAAAAGGCTGTGCTGGTGGGCACGGCGGCCAGCCGTTTCTCGGTGGCCCCCGTGCCGCCCGAAGCCCATGACCGGACATTGGTGGTGCACGGCGAGGCCGATGACACGGTGCCGCTGTCGGCCGTCATGGACTGGGCGCGCCCGCAGATACTGCCTGTTACCGTCGTGCCCGGGGGCGGTCATTTCTTTCACGGACAATTGCCGCTGCTCAAGAGTCTCGTGGTCCGCCATTTGCGCTCACTTCCCTAGCGGCCCGCGCCGCTGCTCAATAGGCCCGCCCCAGCCGGCGGCATCTTCCGCCTTTCCTGCTTTACCTGCCCTTTAGCGAGAGTTTTCCTCATGAAGCCCATTTCCTCCACGCTGCGAGTCCTGGCACTGGCAGCGGCCATGGCGCCGGCCCTGGCGCTGGCGCAGATCACCCCGCCCCAGCCGCCCGAGATCGCGGCGCGCAACTATCTGCTGGTCGATGTCACCGCCAACCAGGTGCTGGGTGCCAAGGACATCGATGCGCCCATCGAGCAGGCCTCGCTGACCAAGCTGATGACCGGCTACCTGGTCTTCGACGCACTGCGCGCCAAGAAGATCACGCTGGAGCAGCGCCTGCCCGTCAGCGAGCGCGCCTGGAAGATGCCGGGCTCGCGCATGTTCATCGACCCCAAGATGCAGGTGCCGGTGGATGACCTGATCAAGGGCATGATCGTGCAATCCGGCAACGACGCCACCATGGCCCTGGCCGAAGGCGTGGGCGGCTCGGCCGAGAACTTCGTGCGGCTCATGAACGAGCAGGCCAAGGCGCTGGGCATGAAGAACACCAGCTACAAGAACCCCGAAGGCCTGACCGAGCCCGGCCACCTGACCACGGCGCGCGACCTGTCCATCCTCGCGCAGCGCCTGATGCAGGACTTCCCCGAGTACATGCACTACTACTCGACCAAGAAGTACTTCTACCCGGGCACGCCGGCCTCCAACGGCACCAACCGCAACTCGCTGCTGTTCCGCGACCCGACCGTGGACGGCCTCAAGACCGGCCACACCGCTGCGGCCGGCTACTGCCTGGTGGCCACGGCCAAGCGCGATCTGCCCAACGTGGGCAGCCGCCGCCTGATCTCCATCGTGCTGGGCGCCGCCAGCGAGAACGCGCGCGCCAATGAAAGCCAGAAGCTGCTGAACTGGGGCTATGCGGCCTTCGACTCGGTCAAGCTGTTCGATGCCGAGCAGGCCGTGGCCACGCCCGAGGTCTGGAAGGGCAAGGCGGGCACCGTCAAGATCGGCCGCACCACGCCCATCGTGGTCACCGTGCCGGCCGGCAGTGGCGGCAAGCTGAGCACCGAAGTCGTGCGCCAGGACCCGCTGATCGCTCCGTTCACCAAGGGCCAGGCCATGGGCACGCTCAAGGTCAAGCTGGGGGCCGACACCGTGGCTGAAGTGCCGCTGGTGGCGCTTGAAGGCGTGGAGCAGGCAGGCTTCTTCGGCCGTGCCTGGGATGCGATCCGCCTCTGGATCAAGTAAGCCCTGCGCCTGTCGCGCAGGCCCTCGCGTACCGGCTTGAAGGGGGTGCAGTTGTGCGATCTCCTGCAAGCTGGTACAGTCGAGGGCTTTTCGGAATTTCCGAAGGGATTCACGTTTTCGCTTTTCGCAAGCAATTCACGTTTAGGGACGTTTATTAATGCCAACCATTAACCAACTCGTGCGTCAGGGCCGCACGGTCGAAGTTGTCAAATCCAAGAGCCCTGCTATGGAAAACTGCCCTCAGCGCCGCGGCGTGTGCACCCGTGTGTACACCACGACGCCCAAGAAGCCTAACTCCGCTCTGCGTAAGGTTGCCAAGGTGCGCCTGACCAACGGCTTCGAGGTCATCTCCTACATCGGTGGTGAAGGCCACAACCTGCAAGAGCACAGCGTTGTGCTGGTGCGCGGCGGCCGTGTGAAGGACTTGCCCGGTGTGCGTTACCACATCGTGCGTGGCTCCCTTGACCTGCAAGGCGTCAAGGACCGCAAGCAAGCCCGTTCCAAGTACGGCGCGAAGAAGCCCAAGGCCAAGTAAGCCCTGCGTTTTTTCGAAGAAGGTGCTGTATCCCGCGTGGCGCGAGATCCAGCGTAGTGACCCCAAACGCAAGTGTTTTGCGCGGGTCGAGTAAGTGGGAGTCCTGTTGGCTCTCGCGGTGTCTGAAAAGACGCCAACTGAAGCAAGATAGAGGTAAAAAATGCCACGTCGTCGCGAAGTCCCCAAACGTGAAATCCTGCCGGATCCCAAGTTCGGCAATGTCGAGCTGTCCAAGTTCATGAACGTGATCATGGAAGGCGGCAAGAAGGCGGTCGCAGAACGCATCATCTACGGTGCCCTGGACCTGATTCAAAAGAAGCACCCTGACAAAGACCCGCTGGAAGCCTTCATCGTTGCCATCAACAACGTGAAGCCCATGGTCGAAGTGAAGTCCCGCCGCGTCGGCGGTGCCAACTACCAGGTGCCCGTCGAAGTGCGTCCCGTGCGTCGCCTGGCCCTGTCCATGCGTTGGCTGAAGGAAGCTGCACGCAAGCGCGGCGAGAAGTCCATGGCCCAGCGCCTGGCCAACGAGCTGCTCGAGGCCACCGAAGGCCGTGGCGGCGCCATGAAGCGCCGTGACGAAGTGCACCGCATGGCCGAAGCCAACAAGGCGTTCAGCCACTTCCGCTTCTAAGAGCGCTTCGCTCCTGATCAGACGGGCCGCATGCATTTTTGCCTGCGGCCTTGTCTCGATTAGGAGCATCCCCAGATAAGACTGCTGTCCGTCTGCACCATGAGGCTGGAACGGGCAGAGACTCCCTCCATACGATCAATCAAGGATCCATCATGGCTCGCAAGACCCCCATCGAGCGCTACCGCAATATCGGTATCTCCGCCCACATCGACGCCGGCAAAACCACCACCACCGAACGTATCCTGTTCTACACCGGTGTGACCCACAAGCTGGGCGAAGTGCACGACGGCGCTGCTACGACCGACTGGATGGAGCAAGAGCAAGAGCGCGGCATCACCATCACTTCCGCTGCAGTGACCTGCTTCTGGAAGGGCATGGACCTGTCCTACCCCGAGCACCGTTTCAACATCATCGACACCCCCGGCCACGTGGACTTCACCATTGAGGTGGAGCGTTCCATGCGCGTGCTGGACGGCGCCTGCATGGTGTACTGCGCCGTGGGCGGCGTGCAGCCCCAGTCGGAAACCGTGTGGCGTCAGGCCAACAAGTACAAGGTGCCTCGTCTGGCCTTCGTGAACAAGATGGACCGTACCGGCGCCAACTTCTTCAAGGTCGTCGAGCAGATGAAGCTGCGCCTGAAGGCCAACCCCGTGCCCGTCGTGATCCCGATCGGTGCCGAAGAAAACTTCAAGGGCGTGGTCGACCTCGTCAAGATGAAGGCCATCATCTGGGACGAAGCCTCGCAAGGCATGAAGTTCGAATACCACGAAATCCCCGCCGAGCTGGTGGAGACCGCCAACAAGTGGCGTGAAAATCTCGTGGAAGCCGCTGCCGAAGCCAGCGAAGACCTGATGAACAAGTACCTGGAAGAAGGTACTCTGTCCGAAGAAGACGTGAAGGCCGGCCTGCGCGCTCGTACGCTGGCTACCGAAATCCAGCCCATGCTGTGCGGTACCGCCTTCAAGAACAAGGGTGTGCAGCGCATGCTGGACGCCGTGATCGACTACCTGCCGGCGCCTGTGGACATCCCTGACGTCACCGGTACCGATCCCGAAAACGAAGAAACCAAGCTCAGCCGCAAGGCAGACGACGGCGAAAAGTTCTCGGCCCTGGCCTTCAAGCTGATGACCGACCCGTTCGTCGGCCAGCTGACCTTCGTGCGCGTGTACTCGGGCGTCCTGACCAAGGGCGACACCGTGTTCAACTCGGTCAAGGGCAAGAAGGAGCGTATCGGCCGTATCGTGCAGATGATGGCCAACGAGCGCGTGGAAGTCGAAGAAATCCGCGCCGGCGACATCGCTGCCTGCGTGGGCCTGAAGGACGTGACCACCGGCGAAACGCTGTGCGCCGTCGAAGCTCCCATCGTGCTGGAACGCATGGTCTTCCCCGAGCCCGTGATTGCACAGGCCGTGGAGCCCAAGTCCAAGGCCGACCAGGAAAAGATGGGCATCGCCCTGTCGCGCCTGGCTGCTGAAGATCCGTCCTTCCGCGTGCGCACCGATGAAGAATCGGGCCAGACCATCATCGCCGGCATGGGCGAGCTGCACCTGGAAATCATCGTTGACCGCATGAAGCGCGAATTCAACGTGGAAGCCAACGTGGGCAAGCCCCAGGTGGCCTACCGCGAAACCATTCGCCAGAAGGTTACCGATGTGGACGGCAAGTTCGTTCGCCAGTCCGGCGGCAAGGGCCAGTACGGCCACGTCGTGCTGACCCTGGAACCCCAGGAAGCCGGCAAGGGCTTCGAGTTCGTCGACGAAATCAAGGGCGGTGTGGTTCCTCGCGAATACATCCCTGCGGTCGAGAAGGGCGTGATCGAGGCGCTGACTTCCGGCGTGCTGGCCGGCTACCCCGTGGTGGACGTCAAGGTGCGCCTGACCTTCGGTTCGTACCACGATGTGGACTCGAACGAAATGGCCTTCAAGATGGCTGCCATCTTCGGCTTCAAGGAAGGCGCCAAGAAGGCCAGCCCCGTCATCCTCGAGCCCATGATGGCCGTGGAAGTCGAGACGCCTGAAGACTACGCCGGCACCGTGATGGGCGACCTGTCCTCGCGTCGCGGCATGGTCCAGGGCATGGACGACATGGCCGGCGGTGGCAAGTCCATCAAGGCCGAAGTGCCGCTGTCGGAAATGTTCGGCTACGCCACTTCGCTGCGTTCGCAGACGCAAGGCCGCGCTACGTACACGATGGAGTTCAAGCACTACGCCGAAGCTCCCCGCAACGTGGCCGAAGCCATCGTGGCTGCTCGCGCCAAGTAAGGCTTTTTGTATAATCGAAGGCTTTTGAGTCGCAGCCCCTGAAAAGGGGCTGCGATTTTTGCCGGTCTGCGATCCCATGCCGTCCTGTCACCTGTGCGGGGCGACCAAGCAATGGGATGCAGACCTTAAACATCACACAGGTTTTGCTCTTTCGGAGAAATCATGGCAAAGGAAAAATTCGAGCGGACCAAGCCCCACGTCAACGTGGGCACCATCGGTCACGTGGACCACGGCAAGACGACCCTGACGGCTGCCATCGCCACCGTTCTGTCCAAGAAGTTCGGCGGCGAAGCCAAGGCTTACGACCAGATCGACGCAGCACCTGAAGAAAAGGCCCGCGGCATCACGATCAACACCGCCCACGTCGAGTACGAAACGGCCAACCGCCACTACGCTCACGTTGACTGCCCCGGCCACGCCGACTACGTCAAGAACATGATCACCGGCGCTGCTCAGATGGACGGCGCTATCCTGGTGTGCTCGGCCGCTGACGGCCCGATGCCCCAGACCCGCGAGCACATCCTGCTGGCTCGTCAGGTGGGCGTGCCCTACATCATCGTGTTCCTGAACAAGTGCGACATGGTGGACGACGAAGAGCTGCTGGAGCTGGTCGAAATGGAAGTGCGCGAGCTGCTGGCCAAGTACGACTTCCCCGGCGACGACACCCCCATCATCCGCGGCTCGGCCAAGCTGGCCCTGGAAGGTGACGCAAGCGACAAGGGCGAGCCCGCCATCCTGCGTCTGGCTGAAGCCCTGGACACCTACATCCCCACGCCCGAGCGCGCTGTGGACGGTGCCTTCGCAATGCCCGTGGAAGACGTGTTCTCGATCTCCGGCCGTGGCACCGTGGTGACCGGTCGCGTGGAGCGCGGCATCATCAAGGTCGGCGAAGAAATCGAAATCGTCGGTATCCGCGACACCCAGAAGACCATCGTCACCGGCGTGGAAATGTTCCGCAAGCTGCTGGACCAAGGCCAGGCTGGCGACAACGTGGGCCTGTTGCTGCGCGGCACCAAGCGTGAAGACGTGGAACGCGGCCAAGTGCTGTGCAAGCCCGGCTCCATCAAGCCCCACACCCACTTCACGGCTGAGGTGTACGTGCTGTCCAAGGACGAAGGTGGTCGCCACACTCCGTTCTTCAACAACTACCGTCCCCAGTTCTATTTCCGCACGACCGACGTGACCGGCTCCATCGAGCTGCCCGCCGACAAGGAAATGGTGATGCCTGGCGATAACGTGTCGATCACCGTCAAGCTGATCGCCCCCATCGCCATGGAAGAAGGTCTGCGCTTCGCTATCCGCGAAGGCGGCCGTACCGTGGGCGCTGGCGTGGTTGCCAAGATCATTGCCTAATTGATTCGTAGGGGTATAGCTCAATTGGCAGAGCGTCGGTCTCCAAAACCGAAGGTTGTAGGTTCGATTCCTACTGCCCCTGCCACCTGATGGTGGAATCGCAACGAGCCCGCCCCAAAGCGGGCTTCGGTGTCTTGGCGTTGCGCAAAAAATGCGCATTAGAAATGGATTATGGCCACTACTCAGGTTGAAACGGTCAGCTCCGGAGCTGACAAAGCCAAGCTTGCCGCAGTCGCGGCTTTAGTCGTTGCTGCGATCGCAGGTTTCTATCTGCTGAGCAAGCAAGGTCCCATCGTTCAGTGGTTGGTGCTGCTGGTCGGTCTGGCTGCGGCTGCTGGCACGTTCCTTGTTTCCGAGCCCGGAAAGCGTTTCGTCAGCTTTGCGCAGGATGCCTGGCGCGAAGTCAAGAAGGTCGTCTGGCCGACGCGCAAGGAGACCATGCAGATGACCTTGTACGTCTTCGGCTTTGTGGTCATCATGGCCTTGTTCCTGTGGTTCACGGACAAGACGCTGGAGTGGGTCCTGTATGACCTGATTTTGGGCTGGAGGAAGTAATGGATGCTGTCGAAACAGGTGTGAACGACGGAGGGGCAACGCCTGCCAATCCGGATCTGCGCTGGTACATCGTCCATGCCTACTCCGGCATGGAAAAGGCCGTGGAGCGCAACATCATCGAGCGCATCGCGCGTTCGGACATGCAGTCCAAGTTCGGTCGCATCCTGGTTCCCACCGAGGAAGTGGTGGAGATGAAGAACGGCCAGCGCCGTACCACCGAACGCCGCTTGTTCCCTGGCTACGTGTTCGTCGAGATGGTCATGGACGACGACACCTGGCACCTGGTCAAGCACACCAGCAAGGTGACGGGTTTCGTGGGTGGTGCCAAGAACCGCCCCGCACCGATCTCCGAAGAGGAAGTGCGCAAGATCGTCAGCCAGATGCAGGAAGGCACGGACAAGCCGCGCCACAAGATCGAATTCATGCCCGGCGAACTGGTGCGTGTCAAGGAAGGCCCCTTCACGGACTTCAATGGCTCGGTCGAAGAGGTCAACTACGAAAAGAGCCGCCTGCGCGTCTCGGTGATGATCTTCGGTCGCTCCACGCCGGTCGAGCTTGAATTTGCCCAGGTTGAAAAAACCTGAGTTACCGCTTACAATCTCTGGCTCTGCATTTTTAGGCTCGGTGCAGGGCGTGTCAGCAAGAGTCTTTTAACCCCCGGGGAGCTGCCGGCTGCAACTATTGTTGGTTGGGCCGGCGGCGCTATACCCGCAAGGAGCATTCAATGGCGAAGAAAATCGTCGGCTTCATCAAGCTGCAAGTGCCAGCTGGTAAGGCTAATCCCTCTCCTCCGATCGGTCCTGCGCTGGGTCAGCGCGGCCTCAACATCATGGAATTCTGCAAGGCGTTCAACGCCCAGACCCAAGGTGTCGAGCCCGGCCTGCCCCTGCCCGTGGTCATCACGGCCTTTGCCGACAAGAGCTTCACCTTCATCATCAAGACGCCTCCGGCGACTGTGCTGATCAAGAAGGCCATCAAGCTGGACAAGGGCTCCTCCAACCCCCTGAAGAACAAGGTCGGCAAGATCACCCGCGCTCAGCTGGAAGAGATCGCCAACACCAAGCTGAAGGACATGAACGCTGCTGACGTCGACGCCGCCGTGCGTACGCTGGCTGGTTCGGCCCGTTCGATGGGCGTGATTGTGGAGGGCGTGTAAATGGCCAAGTTGACCAAGAAGCAAAAGGCTCTCCAGGGCAAGGTGGAGTCCACCAAGCTGTACGCTTTCGCCGACGCCGTGGCGCTGGTGAAGGAAGCCGCCACCGCCAAGTTCGATGAATCCATCGACGTGGCCGTGCAATTGGGCGTGGACGCCAAGAAGTCTGACCAAGTGGTTCGTGGCGCCGTCGTGCTGCCCCACGGCACTGGCAAGACCGCCCGCGTGGCCGTGTTCGCCCAAGGCGCCAAGGCTGAAGAAGCCAAGGCTGCTGGCGCCGACGTGGTCGGCATGGACGACCTGGCTGCCCGCGTGAAGGCTGGCGACATGCCATTCGACGTGGTCATCGCTGCCCCCGACGCCATGCGCGTCGTCGGTACGCTGGGTCAGATCCTGGGCCCGCGCGGCCTGATGCCCAACCCCAAGGTGGGTACGGTGACTCCCGATGTGGCCACGGCCGTGAAGAACGCCAAGGCTGGTCAGGTGCAATACCGCGTCGACAAGGCCGGCATCATCCACGCCACCATCGGCCGCCGCTCGTTCGACAACGAGAAGCTGCAAGGCAACCTGGCTGCGCTGATCGACGCCCTGAACAAGTCCAAGCCCGCCTCGAGCAAGGGCCTGTACCTGCGCAAGGTGGCTGTTTCGTCGACCATGGGTGTGGGCGTTCGCGTCGACACGCAAACCATCTCGGCCTGATAGCCAAGAAATCTTGAGGCGGCTTGCGGGCTGCCTCAGTGGTGGGCCGGCGCAGCGATGCGCCGGGTCATCCAAGACCGTTGGTGTGCCTTGCGGCACTTAAACCTCAGGGGCCAACGCAGATGGCGATCCCGCTGCAGATGGATGCATTTCCAAAACAGTTGGTCGCTGCAACAAGAGCGCGCATGAGGGGCCTGCCCCGAGTGTGCATTTGAAGGAGTAGACCTTGAGTCTTAATCGCAGTGAGAAAGAAGCGGTCATCAATGAAGTGACCAGCCTCGCCGCAAAAGCTCAAACGCTTGTGATCGCGGAATACCGCGGCATCACGGTCGCCGACATGACCAAACTGCGCGTTGACGCCCGCAGCAAGGGTGTGAGCCTGAGCGTGTTGAAGAACACGCTGGCCCGCCGTGCTGTGGCTGGCAGCCAGTTCGACGTTGTCGCCGACCAGATGACCGGCCCTCTGATCTATGGCTTCTCTGAAGACGCAGTGGCTGCCGCCAAGGTGGTGGCCGACTTCGCGAAAACCAACGACAAGCTGGTGATCCGCGGTGGTGCGTTTGCAGGCAAGGCCCTGGACGTGAACGGTGTGAAGCAACTGGCGAACATCCCCTCGAAGGAAGTTCTGCTGGCACAACTGTGTGGCTTGCTGATGTCGCCTATCTCGCGTACGGCCGTTGTGCTGGGCGCCCTGGCGGCAAAGAAGAGCGAAGGCTCTGCCGAAGAACCGGCAGCCGAAGCAGTCGCAGCCTGAGCGCGCGGCAGTTAACCAATATTGTTAGGAAATCAAAATGGCATTCGATAAAGACGCATTTCTGACCGCGCTCGACGGCATGACGGTCCTGGAACTCAATGACCTGGTGAAGGCCATTGAAGAGAAGTTCGGCGTGAGCGCTGCCGCCATGGCCGCTCCCGCTGCTGGTGGCGCTGCTGGCGGCGCTGCTGCTGCAGAAGAAAAGACCGAGTTCAACGTTGTGCTGACCGAAGCCGGCGCGAACAAGGTTTCCGTCATCAAGGCCGTGCGTGAAATCACCGGCCTGGGTCTGAAGGAAGCCAAGGACCTGGTCGACGGCGCTCCCAAGAACGTCAAGGAAGGCGTTGCCAAGGCTGACGCTGAAGCCGCTGTGAAGAAGCTGGTGGAAGCCGGTGCCAAGGCTGAACTGAAGTAATTCAGTCCCCTCAAGGGCTGGAGGCTCCGAAAAAGGGCCTCCAGCCTTTGGCGCTTGTGGAGAGCGTATCCATAGAGCACACTAGAAAGCGGTCTGGAGCAGCCTGTTTTCTAGTGTCTTCTGACAACCCGACAGCAGAAGATGCCTTGGTTCGGGCGATGTGCAACGCATCGCCGTCAGCCATGGTTGGTAGTGGCCAACCGCCAAGCCCGCAGGGAGCTTTCCATGTGGGGCAGTCGTCGCAGACCCAGGACTCATGTCTTTGCCCGGAGATCTCATGGCCTATTCTTACACCGAACGCAAGCGAATCCGCAAAAGCTTCGGGAGCCGCGACAGCGTGCTCGAAGTGCCTTACCTGCTGCAGATGCAAAAAGATGCATATACCGCATTCTTGCAGGCAGATGTAGCCCCCAAAAAACGCACCATCGAAGGCCTGCAAGCGGCCTTCAACTCTGCCTTCCCCATCGTCTCCCACAACGGTTTTGTGGAGATGAAGTTCGTCGAGTACAACCTCGCCAAGCCTGCTTTCGATGTGCGCGAGTGCCAGACCCGTGGTCTGACCTTCGCCTCTGCCGTGCGCGCCAAGGTTCAGCTGATCATCTATGACCGTGAGTCTTCGACCTCGCAGTCCAAGGTGGTCAAGGAAGTCAAGGAGCAAGAGGTCTACATGGGCGAAGTGCCCCTGATGACCGACAAGGGCTCGTTCATCATCAACGGTACCGAGCGCGTCATCGTCTCGCAGCTGCACCGCTCGCCTGGCGTGTTCTTCGAACACGACAAGGGCAAGACCCACAGCTCGGGCAAGCTGCTGTTCTCGGCACGCATCATTCCTTACCGCGGCTCGTGGCTGGACTTCGAGTTCGACCCCAAGGACCTGCTGTTCTTCCGCGTCGACCGTCGTCGCAAGATGCCCGTGTCCATTCTGCTGAAGGCCATCGGCCTGACGCCGGAATCGATCCTGGCCAATTTCTTCGTCAACGACAACTTCCGCCTCATGGATTCGGGCGCGCAGATGGAGTTCGTCCCCGAGCGCCTGCGCGGCGAGGTCGCGCGCTTCGACATCACCGACAAGTCGGGCAAGGTCGTGGTCGCCAAGGACAAGCGCGTCACTGCTCGCCACACGCGTGAGCTGGAGCAGTCGGGCACCAAGTTCATCAGCGTCCCCGAAGATTTCCTGATCGGCCGCGTGGTCGCCAAGAACATCGTCGATCCGGACACTGGCGAGATCATCGCCAAGGCCAACGAAGAGCTGACCGAGTCCCTGCTCAAGAAGCTGCGCAGCGCCGGCATCCAGGATCTGCAGTGCATCTACACGAACGAGCTGGACCAGGGCGCCTACATTTCGCAGACCCTGCGCACCGACGAAACCGTCGATGAGTTCGCTGCGCGCGTGGCCATCTACCGCATGATGCGCCCCGGCGAGCCGCCGACCGAGGACGCCGTGCAGGCCCTGTTCCAGCGCCTGTTCTACAACCCCGACACCTACGATCTTTCGCGCGTGGGCCGGATGAAGTTCAACGCCAAGGTCGGCCGCGATGGCGCCACCGGCCCCATGGTGCTGTCCAACGAGGACATCCTGGCCGTGGTCAAGATCCTGGTGGATCTGCGCAACGGCAAGGGCGAGGTCGATGACATCGACCACCTGGGCAACCGCCGCGTGCGTTGCGTGGGCGAACTGGCCGAGAACCAGTACCGCACGGGCCTGGCACGTATCGAGAAGGCCGTGAAGGAGCGTCTGGGTCAGGCCGAGCAAGAGCCGCTGATGCCCCATGACCTGATCAACAGCAAGCCGATTTCGGCCGCCCTGAAGGAATTCTTCGGTGCGTCGCAGCTGTCGCAGTTCATGGACCAGACCAATCCTCTGGCCGAAATCACGCACAAGCGTCGCGTCTCGGCCCTGGGCCCGGGCGGTCTGACGCGCGAGCGCGCAGGCTTCGAAGTGCGCGACGTGCACGTGACCCACTACGGCCGCGTCTGCCCTATCGAAACGCCTGAAGGCCCGAACATCGGCCTGATCAATTCGCTGGCCCTGTACGCCCGCCTGAACGAGTACGGCTTCATCGAGACGCCTTACCGTCGCGTGGCCGACGGCAAGGTCACGATGGAGATCGATTACCTGTCGGCCATCGAGGAAGGCAAGTACATCATCGCCCAGGCCAATGCCGAGCTGGATGCCGAAGGCCGCCTGATCGGCGACCTGGTGTCGGCGCGCGAAAAGGGTGATTCGACCCTGGTGTCGGCCGAGCGCGTTCAGTACATGGACGTGTCGCCCGCACAGATCGTGTCGGTGGCTGCCTCGCTGATTCCGTTCCTGGAGCACGATGACGCGAACCGCGCATTGATGGGCGCCAACATGTCGCGTCAGGCCGTGCCTGTGCTGCGTCCCGAAAAGCCCATGGTGGGCACGGGCATCGAGCGCGTGGCGGCAGTGGACTCCGGCACCGTGGTGACGGCAACCCGCGGCGGTATCGTGGACTATGTCGATGCAACGCGCATCGTGGTCCGCGTGAACGATGCGGAAGCCGTGGCCGGCGAAGTCGGCGTGGACATCTACAACCTCATCAAGTACCAGCGTTCCAACCAGAACACCAACATCCACCAGCGTCCCATCGTCAAGCGTGGCGACAAGCTGGCCAAGGGTGACGTGGTGGCCGACGGCGCATCGACCGACCTGGGCGAAATCGCCATCGGTCAGAACATGCTGATCGCCTTCATGCCCTGGAACGGCTACAACTTCGAGGATTCGATCCTGATCAACGAGCGCGTGGTGGCCGAAGACCGCTACACCTCGATCCATATCGAAGAACTCGTGGTGATGGCCCGCGACACCAAGCTCGGTGCCGAGGAAATCACGCGCGACATCCCGAACCTGTCCGAGCAGCAGCTCAACCGCCTGGACGAGTCCGGCATCATCTACGTGGGTGCGGAAGTGCAGCCCGGCGATGTGCTGGTCGGCAAGGTCACGCCCAAGGGCGAGACCACGCTGACGCCTGAAGAGAAGCTGCTGCGCGCCATCTTCGGCGAGAAGGCTTCCGACGTGAAGGACACCTCGCTGCGCGTGGACCAGGGCTCGCAAGGCACCGTGATCGACGTGCAGGTCTTCACCCGTGAAGGCATCCAGCGCGACAAGCGTGCCCAGCAGATCATCGACGATGAACTCAAGCGCTACCGCCTGGACCTGAACGACCAGCTGCGCATCGTCGAGGCCGACGCCTTCGACCGTATCGAGAAGCTGCTCAATGGCCGCGTGGCCAACGGCGGCCCGCAAAAGCTGGCCAAGGGCGCCAAGATCGACAAGGCCTACCTGGACGGCGTGGAGAAGTTCCACTGGTTCGACATCCGTCCTGCAGAGGACGAGGTCGCCACCCAGCTTGAGTCCATCAAGAACTCGCTGGAGCAGACGCGCCACAGCTTCGACCTGGCTTTCGAAGAAAAGCGCAAGAAGCTCACCCAGGGCGACGAGCTGCCCGCTGGCGTGCTCAAGATGGTCAAGGTCTACCTGGCCGTCAAGCGCCGCCTGCAGCCCGGCGACAAGATGGCCGGCCGCCACGGCAACAAGGGCGTGGTCTCCAAGATCGTTCCGGTCGAGGACATGCCCTACATGGCCGACGGCTCCACTGCCGACATCGTGCTGAACCCGCTGGGCGTGCCTTCGCGCATGAACATCGGCCAGGTGCTGGAAGTACATCTGGGCTGGGCCGGCAAGGGTCTGGGCCAGCGCATCGGCGACATGCTGCAGCAGGAAGCCCGTGCCGCCGAAATCCGTGCCTTCATGGAAGAGATCTACAACTCGCGCGGCCGCAAGGAAGACCTGGCCCAGCTCGATGACAACGAGATCGTGTCCATGGCGCAGGCGCTGACCACGGGCGTGCCGTTTGCCACGCCGGTGTTCGACGGCGCTTCCGAGCAGGAAATCCAGGACATGCTGCATCTGGCATATCCGGAAGAGCTGAAGGAGCGCAAGGGCCTGACCGAAAGCCGCACGCAGGCCTACCTGTATGACGGCCGCACCGGTGACCGCTTCGAGCGTCCGACCACCATCGGCTACATGCACTACCTGAAGCTGCACCACTTGGTCGACGACAAGATGCACGCCCGCTCCACGGGTCCGTACTCTCTGGTGACGCAGCAGCCTCTGGGCGGCAAGGCCCAGTTCGGCGGCCAGCGTTTCGGGGAAATGGAAGTGTGGGCGCTGGAAGCCTACGGCGCCGCCTATGTGCTGCAGGAAATGCTGACCGTGAAGTCCGACGACGTGGTGGGCCGTACCAAGGTGTACGAATCCATCGTCAAGGGCGAGCACGCCATCGAGGCAGGCATGCCCGAGTCGTTCAACGTGCTGGTCAAGGAAATCCGCTCCCTGGGCCTCGACATCGAGCTTGAGCGTTCTTAAATATTGAAAAGGGAAAGAGTCTTATGAAATCTCTACTCGACCTGTTCAAGCAATTCACGCCCGATGAGCATTTCGATGCCATCAAGATCGGTCTGGCTTCTCCCGAGAAGATCCGTTCCTGGTCCTTCGGCGAGGTGAAGAAGCCCGAGACCATCAACTACCGCACGTTCAAGCCCGAGCGCGATGGTCTGTTCTGCGCCAAGATCTTTGGCCCCATCAAGGACTACGAGTGCCTGTGCGGCAAGTACAAGCGCCTCAAGCACCGCGGCGTGATCTGCGAGAAGTGCGGCGTCGAAGTGACCCAGACCAAGGTGCGCCGCGAGCGCATGGGCCACATCGACCTGGCTGCGCCCTGCGCCCACATCTGGTTCCTGAAGTCGCTGCCGTCGCGTCTGGGCCTGGTGCTCGACATGACGCTGCGCGACATCGAGCGCGTGCTGTACTTCGAAGCCTACGTGGTGACCGACCCCGGCATGACCCCGCTGAAGAAGTTCAGCATCATGACCGAGGACGACTACGAGGCCAAGCGCACCGAGTACGGTGACGAGTTCGAAGCCAAGATGGGCGCCGAAGGCATCAAGGACCTGCTCGAAGGCATCGACATCGACGTCGAGACCGAGCGCCTGCGCGGCGACCTGACCGGCTCCGAAGTCAAGGTCAAGAAGAACGCCAAGCGCCTGAAGCTGCTGGAAGCGTTCAAGAAGTCCGGCATCAAGCCGGGCTGGATGGTCATGGAAGTGCTGCCCGTGCTGCCCCCGGACCTGCGTCCGCTGGTGCCGCTGGACGGCGGCCGCTTCGCAACGTCCGACCTGAACGACCTGTACCGCCGCGTCATCAACCGCAACTCGCGTCTGCGCCGCCTGCTGGAGCTGAAGGCTCCGGAAATCATCGCGCGCAACGAAAAGCGCATGCTGCAGGAAGCAGTGGACTCGCTGCTGGACAACGGCCGCCGTGGCAAGGCCATGACGGGCGCCAACAAGCGTGCCCTGAAGTCGCTGGCCGACATGATCAAGGGCAAGAGCGGCCGTTTCCGCCAGAACTTGCTGGGCAAGCGCGTGGACTACTCGGGCCGTTCCGTGATCACGGTGGGTCCGTACCTCAAGCTGCACCAGTGCGGTCTGCCCAAGCTGATGGCGCTGGAACTGTTCAAGCCCTTCATCTTCGCGCAGCTCGAGCAGCGCGGCATCGCCACCACCATCAAGGCGGCGAAGAAGGAAGTGGAATCCGGCACGCCCGTGGTGTGGGACATCCTCGAAGAGGTCATCAAGGAGCACCCGGTCATGCTGAACCGTGCTCCCACGCTGCACCGCCTGGGCATCCAGGCCTTCGAGCCCATCCTGATCGAAGGCAAGGCCATCCAGCTGCACCCGCTCGTCTGCGCGGCCTTCAACGCCGACTTCGACGGTGACCAGATGGCCGTCCACGTTCCGCTGTCGGTGGAAGCACAGATGGAAGCCCGCACGCTGATGCTGGCCTCCAACAACGTGCTGTTCCCCGCATCGGGCGAGCCCTCCATCGTTCCTTCGCAGGACGTGGTGCTGGGTCTGTACCACGCGACGCGCGAGCGCATCAACGGCAAGGGCGAGGGCATGGTCTTCGCCGACATCGGCGAAGTGCAGCGCGCGCTGGACGCCGAGCAGGTCGAGCTGGCCGCCAAGATCAGCGTTCGCCTGACCGAGTGGACGAAGAACAAGGACTCCGGCGAGTTCGAGCCTTCGACCAGCCTGGTGGAAACCACCGTGGGCCGCGCCCTGATGTCCGAGATCCTTCCCAAGGGCCTGCCGTTCAGCCACATGAACAAGGCGCTCAAGAAGAAGGAGATCTCCAAGCTCATCAATGCCTCGTTCCGCAAGTGCGGTCTGAAGGCCACGGTGGTGTTTGCCGACAAGCTGCTGCAAAACGGCTTCCGCCTGTCCACGCACGCCGGCATCTCGATCGCCATCGGCGACATGCTGGTGCCGCCGCAAAAGGCCGAGATCATCGGCCGTGCCGAAGCCGAGGTGAAGGAGATCGAACAGCAGTACGTCTCCGGTCTCGTGACCGCTGGCGAGCGCTACAACAAGGTGGTGGACATCTGGGGCAAGGCCGGCGACGAAGTCTCCAAGGTCATGATGGCCCAGCTGGCCAAGGAAAAGGTCATCGACCGCCACGGCAACGAAGTCGAGCAGGAATCGTTCAACGCCATCTACATGATGGCCGACTCCGGTGCCCGCGGCTCGGCCGCGCAGATCCGCCAGCTGGCCGGCATGCGTGGCCTGATGGCCAAGCCTGACGGCTCCATCATCGAGACGCCCATTACGGCGAACTTCCGTGAAGGCCTGAACGTTCTGCAGTACTTCATCTCCACCCACGGCGCCCGAAAGGGTCTGGCCGACACGGCGTTGAAGACGGCCAACTCCGGCTACCTGACGCGTCGTCTGGTGGACGTGACGCAGGATCTGGTGGTCAACGAGGACGATTGCGGCACGAGCAATGGCGCACTGATGCGCGCCATCGTCGAAGGCGGTGAAGTCATCGAATCGCTGCGCGACCGCGTGCTGGGCCGTACCACGGCCGAGGACGTCGTGCATCCCGAGACGCTGGCCGTGCTGCTGCCCGCAGGCACGCTGCTCAACGAAGACGTGATCGACGAGCTGGAATCGCAAGGCGTGGACGAGATCAAGGTCCGCACCGCGCTGACCTGCGAGACCCGCTACGGCCTGTGCGCCAAGTGCTACGGCCGCGACCTGGGCCGCGGCGGCCTGATCAACCTCGGCGAAGCCGTGGGTGTGATCGCCGCCCAGTCCATCGGCGAGCCCGGCACGCAGCTGACCATGCGTACCTTCCACATCGGTGGTGCCGCTTCGCGCGCTGCCATCGCCTCGAGCGTGGAAGCCAAGTCCAACGGCTCCATCAGCTTCAACAGCACGATGCGCTACGTCAGCAACACCAAGGGTGAGTTGGTCGTGATTTCGCGTTCGGGCGAAATCGTCATCAGCGACAACGGCCGCGAGCGTGAGCGCCACAAGGTGCCTTACGGTGCCGTGCTGACCGTCAGGCCCGACCAGCAGGTCAAGGCCGGTCTGATCCTGGCCAACTGGGATCCGCTGACCCGACCCATCATTACCGAGTACGCCGGCCAGGTGCGCTTCGAGAATGTGGAAGAGGGCCTGACCGTGGCCAAGCAGGTCGACGAAGTGACCGGCCTGTCCACGCTGGTGGTGATCGATCCCAAGCGCCGTGGCTCTGCCAAGGTCGTGCGTCCCCAGGTCAAGCTGATCGATGCCAACAACCAGGAAGTCAAGATCCCCGGCACCGACCACTCGGTGACGATCGGCTTCCAGGTCGGCGCGCTGATCCAGGTGCGTGACGGCCAGGACGTGGGCCCCGGCGAAGTGCTGGCCCGTATCCCTGTCGAAGGCCAGAAGACCCGCGACATTACCGGCGGTCTGCCCCGCGTGGCCGAGCTGTTCGAAGCCCGCACGCCCAAGGACAAGGGCACGCTGGCCGAGATGACCGGCACCATTTCCTTCGGCAAGGAAACCAAGGGCAAGGTGCGCATGCAGATCACCGATCTGGATGGCAAGGTCTGGGAAGAACTCGTGCCCAAGGAAAAGAACATCCTGGTGCACGAAGGCCAGGTGGTCAACAAGGGTGAGTCCATCGTCGACGGCCCGGCCGATCCGCAGGACATCCTGCGCCTGCTGGGCATCGAGGAGCTGTCGCGCTACATCGTCGATGAAGTGCAGGACGTCTACCGCCTGCAGGGTGTGAAGATCAACGACAAGCACATCGAGGTGATCGTTCGCCAGATGCTGCGCCGCGTCGTGGTCGAGAACACCGGCGACTCGACCTACATCGCTGGCGAGCAGGTCGAGCGTTCGGAGATCCTCAATACCAACGAGGCGCTGCAGCGCGAAGGCAAGATCCCTGCCACGTACTCCAACGTGCTGCTGGGTATTACCAAGGCATCGCTGTCGACCGACTCTTTCATCTCTGCCGCGTCGTTCCAGGAAACGACCCGCGTGCTCACCGAGGCTGCCATCATGGGCAAGCGCGACGAGCTGCGTGGCTTGAAGGAAAACGTCATCGTGGGTCGCCTGATCCCCGCCGGTACGGGTCTGGCATACCACCAGGCGCGCAAGGCCAAGGACGCCATGGACGACGCAGAGCGCCGCGCCATCGCCGACGCCGAAGCGGCCGAACTGGCCGGTGTGATGGCTGACGACGACGCTGGCGTGGCTGCCGTCGCCGGTGACGCTTCCGCTGACTGATAGGCGGTGTCACCCCCTGAGCGGCTGTGCCGCTTCCCCCTCTCTCGCTACGCGGGAGGGGGACGACGCCCTCGCTGCGGGGGCGGCCCTTGCTCGGCGTCCCTCTTGTTGGGACATGCTGTCTCCTAGAGCAGTGCATGGCGCAAGTGCTTGATGATGTGACGCTCCCGGCCTGCCCTGCGCAGGCGGGAGCGTTTTTCTTTGGGAATAACCAGAGTTCGGCCGGACCAGCTTCCGGCCGGGCCATTGCAGACGATGTGGTCCTTGTCTCTTGAATGGATGCTGCTGGCACTGCTGGTGTTCTGGGCCGTCGGCGCATACAACCGGCTGGCCCGGCTGCGCAGCGGCTGCGTGCAGCAGTTCGGTACGCTCGATGCATACCTGGGCCAGTGGCATGCCATGCTGCAGGCCTTCGAGGCACAGCCCAAGGGCGAAGGCCAAAGCCCCGCCCTTGTGCATGCCCAGGCCGCGCTGCACCAGACCGCCGCGCAGTTGCAGGCGGCGCTGGTCGATGCCCGTGGCCGGCCGCTGCGCGAGAGCGCGCTGGCCTCGCTGGAGCATGCCTGCTCGGCGCTGGAGGTGGCCTGGCAGGCCATGACCAAGGTCGCCGTTGACACCGGCGCCGGCGCCGCTGGCACTGGCACTGCGCCATCAGATGCCCCGTCGCCGGACCCCGATCCGCTGCAGCCCTGGCAGCAGCGCTGGACCGAGCACCAGGTGCGCAACCGCCTGGGACTGCAGCAATTCAACGCCGCGGCCGAGCGCTACAACGCCGCCATCGCGCAATATCCGGCCAGGCTGCTGGCCTGGCTGCTGGGCTTTCGCCCGGTGCGCAGCCTGCTGGTCGAACCTGCGCCCAGCAAGGTGCAGGAAAGTGGAACATGAACCAACGCACGCATTCTTCCCCGCGCCGCGCTGCGGCGCCCTCGCAGGCGCATGCCGCACCGGCCGCACCTCCTCTTTGGCAGCAGCTCGACGCCGTCGCCCAATGCCTGCAGGCCGTGCTCGAAGGCCAGTCCAGCCGCAGCGTGCTGGCGCGTGTGCCGCAGCCGCTGCGTCCCGGCGTGCAGGCCCTGCTGTTCCAGGTGCTGCGCCAGCTGGGCCGTGCCCAGGCGCTGCAAAAGCAGCTGGCCTCGCGCAACCCGCCGCCGCGCGTCAGCGCATTGCTGAACACCGCCCTGGCCCTGGCCTGGGATGAATCTCGCGCGCCATACCCGCCGTTCACCCTGGTCAACCAGGCCGTGGAAGCGGCCAAGCAGGGGCCGACCCGCGCGCAGTCCGGCTTTGTCAACGCCTGCCTGCGCCGCTTTCTGCGCGAGCGCGATGCCCTGGTCGCCGCCACCGAAGCCCAGCCGCAGGCGGTCTGGAACCATCCCGCCTGGTGGATTGCCCGCCTGCGCAAGGACCATCCCGATCACTGGCAGGCCATCCTGCAGGCCAACAACGAGCAGCCTCCGATGACGCTGCGCGTCAATCGCCAAAGGGCAGACCGCGCGCAGTACCAGGCGGCGCTGCAGGCCATGGACGTGCCATCGCTTGCCGTGGCCGACAGCGGCCTGCAACTGCAGCAGGCCTTGCCCGTGCAATCCCTGCCGGGCTTCGACCAGGGCCTGGCCTCCGTGCAGGATGCGGCGGCGCAACTGGCCGCACCGCTGCTGCTGCAAGGGCTGGAGCAGCCCGCCGGCCGAGCGTTGCGGGTACTTGATGCCTGCGCCGCCCCCGGTGGCAAGACGGCCCACCTGCTGGAATACGCAGCGCCGCAGACCCTGCAGGTCACGGCGCTGGAGATAGACGCCGAGCGCGCCGCGCGCATCGAGGACACGCTGGGAAGGCTGCAGTTGCAGGCGCAAGTGGTCGTGGCCGATGCGTCCCAGCCTGCGCAGTGGTTCGAGGCGCAATGCGGCGGCCAACTGTTCGACGCCATCTTGCTGGACGCGCCCTGCACGGCCTCGGGCATCGTGCGGCGCCAGCCCGACGTGCGCTGGCTGCGCCGCGAAAGCGATGTGCACCAGCTGGCCCAGATCCAGTCCCGGCTGCTCGACACCCTGTGGCCCCTGCTGCAGCCTGGCGGGCGCCTGCTGTACTGCACCTGCTCGGTCTTCAGGCAAGAGGGCGAGGCACAGGTTCAAGCGTTTGTTGCACGCAACAGTGAGGCGCGAACACTGCCGGCGCCGGGGCATTTAATCCCGGGCAAGGACTACAAAGCCGGCATGCTGGCTGACAATGCTTTGGGTGACCACGACGGCTTCTTCTACGCCTTGCTGCAAAAGACGCGCTGACCCCCGTCCCCGGACCAGGTCGCCAGCTTGGCTGCGCCTGCTGGCGCGGCTGGCCGGGGCACTTGTGCTGGCCGCCGTGCTGGCCGGCCTGGGCCTGCAGGCCAGGGCCGATGCGCTGACCGCCGAGATCGGATCCATGCAGCTCGAGCGCTCCGACGATGGTCTGCTGCTGTCCGCCAATCTCCAGTTCGAGTTGCCCTACCAGATCGACGACGCGCTGCGCCAGGGCATTCCCATGTACTTCGTGGCCGAGGCCCAGGTCCAGCGTGAGCGCTGGTACTGGTCCGATCAGCAACTGGCCACCGCCAGCCGCCACTACCGCCTCAGCCACCAGCCGCTGACACGCCGCTGGCGCCTGCACATCTCCAATACCCCCTTCTCCAGCGCCGGGCTGGGGCTGGCCCTGGGCCAGACCTTCGAGACCCTGGAAGATGCGCTGTCCTCCATGCGGCGCATCTCGCGCTGGAAAATCATGGACACGGCACCCACGCAGTCGGGTGTCTCGGTGCAGCTGCGCTTTCGCATCGACCTGTCCCAGCTGCCCAGGCCGCTGCAGATCGGCGCGCTGGGCCGCTCTGGCTGGAACCTGCAGCTGTCGCGCGCCCAGATGCTGGAAGACGCGCCATGAACCGGGACACCGACGCCGACGAACGCATGGCCCTGCCGGCCTCGGCCGGCCTGTCGCGCGGCACGCGCTGGGCCGTGGGCGTGGGCGCCGGTCTCATGGGGCTGGTCGGCGTGCTGCTGCTGTTCCTGCTGACCCTGGCCACCAACAACCGGCTGGACTACGAGCGCAACTACAACTGGCTGTTCGCCGCCAACGTGGTCGTGGCCGGCCTGCTGCTGGCCATCCTGGTCTGGGGCGGCATCCGCCTGGCCATACGCCTGCAGCGGGGGCGCTTCGGCAGCCGCCTGCTGCTCAAGCTGGCCGGCATCTTCACGCTGGTGGGACTGGTGCCGGGCCTGCTGATCTACATCGTCTCCTACCAGTTCGTCTCGCGCTCCATCGAGAGCTGGTTCGACGTGCAGGTCGAGGGTGCGCTGTCGGCAGGCGTGAGCCTGGCCAGTTCCACGCTGGAGACCGTGGCCAACGACATGGCCAACAACACGCGCACCGCAGGCGCCCAGCTGTCCCAGGTCTCCGATGCGGGCGCCGCGCTGATCCTGGAGCGCGTGCGCGACCAGTTGGGGGCCACCGATGTCGTGCTGTGGAGCGCCTCCGAAATCGCCGTCGTGGGTCCGGCGCCGGTGCCGCGCAGTGGCGAGCTGGCTGGCTTGCGCGCGGTTGCCAGCGCAGGCCAGTCGCGCTTCAACCTGCAGCCCGAACGCCCCAGCGCGCAAATGCTGCGCTCGCTGCGCGAGCAGCGCGCCGTGGCCAGCATCGAAGGACTGGACGACGACGGCACGGCCCAGCCGGGTGCCACAGCGCCGAATGCCCAGGTCCGCACGCTGGCCGTGGTTCCCAACCCCAGCGTGGGACTGCTGACCGAGCCGCGTTATTTGCAGGCCACCATTGCGCTGCCGCAGGCGCTGGTGACCAACGCCCTTGCCGTGCAGGCCGCCAACCGCGAATACCAGGAACGCGCGCTGGCACGCGGCGGCCTGCAGCGCATGTACATAGGCACGCTCACGCTCAGCCTGTTCCTGGCGGTCTTCGGCGCCGTGGTACTGGCCATCGTGCTGGGCAACCAGCTGGCCAGGCCGCTGCTGCTGCTGGCCCAGGGCATGCGCGACGTGGCGCGCGGCGATCTGCGGCCCAAGCCGGCGCTGCAGACGCGCGACGAGATCGGCGGGCTCACGCGCTCCTTCGCGCTCATGACCCAGCAACTGGCCGACGCCCGCGCCGAGGCCAACCGCAGCATGGGCCAGCTCGATGCCGCACGCGGCAACCTGCAGACCATCCTCGACAACCTCACATCGGGCGTCATCGTGCTGGACGCGCGGGGCGCCATCGTCCTGAGCAATCCCGGGGCCACGCGCATACTGCGCGCGCCCATGGCCGTCCATGAAGGACGGGCGCTGTCCCAGGTGCCGGGGCTGGAGCAGTTCGGCGAAGTCGTGCAGGAGCAGTTCGCGCTCTTCCTGGGCGAGCAGGGGCGCGATCGCTGGCAACTGGTGCATGAGCTGCATGCCTCCACCGATGGCGGCGTCATCCAGCACACCACCACCCTGGTCATGCGCGGTGCGGAACTGCCCGATGCGCAGCGGCTGCTGGTCTTCGACGACATCTCCGAGATCGTCTCGGCCCAGCGCGCCCAGGCCTGGGGCGAGGTGGCGCGCCGCGTGGCCCATGAGATCAAGAACCCGCTCACGCCCATCCAGCTGTCGGCCGAGCGCATGGCCATGCGGCTGACCGACAAGCTGCAGCCGGCTGACCAGGCGCTGCTGGCCAAGTCCGTCAAGACCATCGTCGATCAGGTCGGCGCCATGAAGCGCCTGGTCGATGAATTCCGCGACTACGCGCGCCTGCCTGCCGCCAATCTGCAGTCGCTGGACCTCAACGCGCTGGTGACCGACGTGCTGCAGCTGTACGGTGAAGAGAACGCCGAAGTGCGCGTGGAGTGTGTGCTGGACCCGCAATGCCCGCCGATTTCAGGCGATGGCCAGCAGCTGCGCCAGGTCATTCACAATCTTTTGCAGAATGCCCAGGACGCCACGGCCCAGCGTGCGCAGGAAAGCGGCCAGCCCCCCGGCCCCGTGACCATAGAGACGCGCTGGAACGAGTCCACGCGCCGCGTGCGCCTGAGCATCAGCGACAGCGGCACGGGCTTCGCGGCCAACATCCTTCAACGGGCCTTCGAGCCCTATGTCACGACCAAGGCGCGGGGCACCGGACTGGGCCTGGCCGTGGTCAAGAAAATCGCAGACGAGCATGGCGCCCGCATCGACCTGGGCAACAGGGACGACGGCGGGGTGATTCAAGGTGCGCAAGTGTCGCTATCATTTGCGCCTGAGCGTACAGGATAGGCCTGACGCCCCCCGCGCCTCAGCACATAGGCTTAAGACACATGGCAAACATACTGGTGGTCGACGACGAACTGGGGATCCGGGATTTGTTGTCGGAAATCCTCAACGACGAAGGTCATAGTGTGGACGTGGCCGAGAACGCCGGCCAGGCGCGCACGGCGCGCGCCTCCAACACCTACGACCTCGTGCTGCTCGACATCTGGATGCCCGACACCGATGGCGTATCGCTGCTCAAGGAATGGGCCTCGGCGGGCCAGCTGACCATGCCGGTCATCATGATGAGCGGCCACGCCACCATCGAGACGGCGGTGGAGGCCACGCGCATCGGTGCGCTGTCCTTCCTGGAAAAGCCCATCACCATGCAGAAGCTGCTCAAGGCGGTGGAGCAGGGGCTGGCGCGCAATGCCGCCAGCCAGGCGCCGGCTGCAGCACCTGCCGCAGTGGCCGAGCCTGCCGACATCGCAGCCGTCGTCACGCCTGCGGCCAGCCGTGTGCCGGTGGACAACAACGTGCCGCATGCACACCAGGGTTTCGATCTGGACCGCCCCCTGCGCGAGGCGCGCGACGGTTTCGAGAAGGCCTACTTCGAGTTCCACCTGGCGCGCGAAGGCGGCTCCATGACCCGCGTGGCCGAGAAGACCGGCCTGGAGCGCACGCACCTGTACCGCAAGCTGCGCCAGCTGGGCGTGGACCTGGGCCGCAACAAGCGCGGATAGACTTTTTGAAGGAATTTTGGCTTTTTCGTTTTTGGGTCAAAAAATCCTGCATATAATCTAGTTCTCGGCCCGGTAGCTCAGTCGGTAGAGCAGAGGATTGAAAATCCTTGTGTCGGCGGTTCGATTCCGTCCCAGGCCACCAGATACAGTGAAAAAGATTACGGACTGCTTCGCAAGAAGCAGTCCGTTTTTCTTTGTGCCTCAGGCAATGCGTGATCCTGCCTGTGCGGCGGTTGCGGCCGCCTTCAGTCGTTCGCGCCCGCAATCGTCACCAGCAGCACGCAGCCCTGGTCGCCGCGCGCGTGCACATCGTGCAGCTCGCCGGCAGGCACCAGCACCACCGAGCCGGCCACCAGCCGCAGGCTGGCCAGGCGCGTGGCAATGCCGGCCTCGCCCGCCAGGCAGTGGATGGTGGCCTCGCCGGGGACCTGATGGCTGGGCAGGGCATGGCCGGGCGGTAGCACCAGGCGCAGCAGCTGCAGCTTCGGCGTTCGGATCAGGCTGGTGCTGATGGGCATGCCGTCGCGGGCGTGCAGGGCGATGACCTCCAGTGGCTTTGCGTGTTCGAGTGCCATGCTTGGCTCCTGCTTGATGTGGGTCAGAAGGTGGTGCCGCAGCGGCCCCGCCCGCGCGCCTGAAGATGTACGCTGAATACATCTTATGCAGGCGCACGGCGGGCCGGAAGGAGTGCACATCATGGCGCAATGGATGGAGCTGGAGGAACCCCTGAGAACCCGGGAGCCGGCGCCGCAATGGACGGCATTCCTCGAATTGGGATTTCGGCCGCTGTACCTGCTGGGCTGCCTCTGGGCCGCGCTGTCGGTGGCGCTGTGGGTCCATGCTCCGCAGTGGATCGCGGGGCGCATGCCCGGCGTGTTCTGGCATGCGCACGAGATGCTGTGGGCCTTCGTGGCCACCATTGCCGTGGGCTTTCTGTTCACGGCAGGCAGCAACTGGACAGGGCGCAATCCCCTGCAGGGCCGGGCATTGGGCGCGCTGTGCCTGCTGTGGCTGGTGGCCCGCGCAGGCTTCTTGCTGCCGGGGCCGCAGGCCTTTGCGGTCGCCGCGCTGTGCGAGACGGCCTTCTTCTGCTGGGCCGCGCTGGCGCTGGGCCGTGCCATTCGGGTGGCGCGCAGCCGGCGCAACTACGGGCTGCCCCTGCTGCTGGCCGGCCTGGGCGCGGCCGATGCGCTGTACCTGTGGTCCATCTGGCAGGGCGACTACGGCGCGCTGATGCAGCGCTTCAACGCAGGCCTGCTGTGCATGGCCGTGATTGCGCTGCTGATCGCGCGGCGCGTGATCCCCTTCTTCGCCATGCGCGCCGTGTCCGGCCTGCAGATCCCCATGCACACGGCCAGCGGCCAGTGGCAACTGGGTGCGGGCGTGGTGGCCATCGCCTGCCTGCTGGCGGGCTGGTGGCCGGGCCTGGCCGCCGGCCTGGCCGTGGCGGGCGTGATCGCCCTGTGGCAGGTGCTGGCCTGGACGCCCCAGGCCGTGCGCCGCGTGCCGCTGCTGTGGATTCTCTACCTGGGCCACGCGGCGCTGGGTGCGGGCCTGCTGGTGGCCGGCGCGCATGCGGCCGGATGGGTGCTGCGCCCCGCCTGGCCCGTGCATGTGATCGGTGCGGGCAGCTTTGCCCTGCTCATCATCGGCATGTGCACACGGACGTCGATGGGCCACCTGGGCCTGCCGCTGCGCACCGACCGCAGCATGGTCGCCGCCTATGCCCTGGTCATTGCCGCTGCCGTGCTGCGCCTGGCGGCCCTGCTGCCCACGGCGCTGTCGCTGGCGGCGCTGCATGCCTCGGCCGCTGCCTGGGTATGGGCCTTTGCGCTGTACCTGTGGCGTTTCGCCCCGCTGCTGGTGCGCCCGCGTGCCGACCGGCAGGCATGATCGCAGGCCTGCCATGCGCCTGACTCTGATGACCGACTACGCGCTGCGCCTGCTCATGCATGTGGCGCGCCACCCCGGACGGCTGTGCACGATTGCCGAGATCGCCCAGGCCCATGCCATCTCCGAAGCCCATCTCATGAAGGTCACGCACCAGCTGGCGCTGCGCGGCTGGATCGTGACCGTGCGCGGCAAGGGCGGCGGCATGCGCCTGGCCCATGCGCCGGCCGACATCGGCCTGGGCGACGTGGTGCGCGGCATGGAGCCGGACCTTGCCATCGTCGAATGCTTCACGGGCACCAGCCCACCTGCCTGCACGCTTGTGCAGGACTGCCGGCTGGCCGGCGTGCTGGGCGGGGCGCTGGACAGCTTCCTGGCCCATCTGGACGGCTTCACGCTGGCCGATCTGCTGCCGGCTCCCGCATCCCTGCCGCTGCCTCTGCCGCACAGGAGGCGCGCATGAGCTACGGCCTGCTGCTGACCCTGCACCTGCTGGCTGCCATCGCCTTCGCGGGTACGGTGTTCTTTGAAGTGGTGCTGCTGGCCGGGGCGCGCCGCCACCTGCCCGCCATCGTGGCGCGCGCCACCGAGCAGGCGCTGGGCGACCGAGCGGTGGCCGTCATGCCCTGGGTGCTGCTGGTGCTGTACGGCGCGGGGCTGGGTCTGGCCTGGCAGCATCGCGCGGCACTGGCTGCAGCCTTTGCCGCTCCGCTGGCCAGCAGCTTCGGCCTGCTGCTGGCGCTCAAGATCGGGCTGGCGCTCAGCGTGTTCGGACATTTCCTGGCAGCCATGTGGTGGCGCCGGCGCGGTGTGCTGGGCGGGCGCCGCTCGCACCGCCTGCACCTGAGCGTGTTCTGCCACGTGCTGGCTATCGTGCTGCTGGCCAAGGCCATGTTCTACCTGCATTGGTAATGGACCCGCGCGGTCCCGGCCCGTGTCAACCGCGTTAAGCTCGCTGCTCGCATGGCTTGGAGCACGGGAGCGCAGAGGTGGCATCGCATTGGCAGCCGGGCTTGATCGCCCTGCACGGTAATCAGACGGAGGTGCTGGCCGATACGGTGCTGGCATGGCTGGCTGCGCACCCGCTGGACGTGCTGGAGCCGGAGGTGGTGCTGGCGCAGAGCAACGGCATGGCCGAGTGGTTCAAGATGCGCATGGCCGAGCAGCTGGGCGTGTGCGCCGCCGCGCGCGTGGAACTGCCCGCGCGCTTTGTGTGGCGCAGCTACCGCCAGGTGCTGGGCCGCCAGGCCGTGCCGCGCGAATCGCCCCTGGACAAGACGCCCATGACCTGGCGGCTCATGCGCCTGCTGCCGCAGTGCCTGCATGATCCGGCCTTCGCCCCCATTGCAGGCTTTCTGCGCCCCGGCGAGCCCGAGCGGCTGCTGCAGCTGGCCCAGCGCCTGGCCGACCTTTTTGACCAATACCAGATCTACCGCGCCGACTGGCTGGACGCCTGGGAGGCCGGGCATGACGTGCTGCCCATGCCCTTGCGCCCTGGTGTGGCGGACGCCCCGGTGCCCGAAGGCCAGCTGTGGCAGCCGCGCCTGTGGCGCGCCGTGCTGGCCGAGCTGGACGAGGACCAGCGCGGCGCCACGCGCGCGCGCCTGCAGGGCCGGGTGCTGGCCGCGCTGCAGTCCGGCGAGCCGCCGGCCGCGCCGCTGGCGCGCCGCGTGGTGGTGTTCGGCATCAGCCAGCTACCGCTGAGCCTGCTGGAGTTCCTGGCCGCCATTGCCCGCCACAGCCAGGTGCTGCTGGCCGTGCCCAATCCCTGCCGCTTCCATTGGGCCGACGCCATCGACGGGCGCGAGCTGCTGCGCATGGCGCGGCGCCGCCAGCCGCTGCGCGGCGGCCGCGACTTGGCGCAGCTGCCGCTGGAGGCCATGCATGCCCACGCCCATCCGCTGCTGGCCGCCTGGGGTCGTCAAAGCCGCGACTATGTGCGCCAGCTCGACGCCTTCGACACCACGGGTGCCGCAGCCCGGCTGCAGATGCCGCGCGTGGACCTGTTCGACGAAACCGATGCCGAGGACCTGCGCACCGCGCCGCTGCTGGCCCAGGTGCAGCAGCGCATCCGCGACCTGGTGCCGCTGGCCGAGCACCCACCGCTGGAGGTGGCGCGGGCCGACCGCTCCATCGTGTTCCACAGCGCGCACAGCGTGGTGCGCGAGCTGGAGGTTCTGCACGATCAGCTGCTGCAGATGCTGGCCCGGCCACCGGATCCCGGGCAGCCGGGGCAGGCACCGCTGGCACCGCGTGACGTCGTAGTCATGCTGCCGTCCATAGAGACCGCCGCGCCCTCGATACGCGCCGTGTTCGGCCAGTACGGCAGGCATGATCCGCGCCACATTCCCTTTGACATTGCCGACCTGGGCGCACGCGCCAGCAGCCCGCTGGCCGTGGCCCTGCAATGGCTGCTGCGCCTGCCGCAGCAGCGCTGCCGGCTCAGCGAGCTGTGCGACCTGCTGGACGTCCCAGCGATTGCCGCGCGCATGGGTCTGGCGGCCGACGACCTGCCCCAGCTCACGCGCTGGATGGCCGGGGCCGGCATCCGCTGGGGACTCAATGCGCCGCAGCGCGGCGCCCTGGGCCTGCAGGCCTGCGGCGAGCACAACAGCGCCTGGTTCGGCCTGCAGCGCATGCTGCTGGGCTATGCCAGCGGCGTGGCGCAGGACGGCCAGGCCTTCGGCGGCATCGAGCCCTATGACGAGGTGGGCGGCCTGTCGGCCGAGCTGGCCGGCGTGCTGGCCGCGCTGCTGGAGCGCATGCTGGCGTGGTGGCGCGAGGCCGAGCAGCCCGCCATGCCCGAGGCCTGGGCGCAGCGCTTTCGCGCGCTGCTGCAGGACTTCTTCAAGGCGCAGGACGATGAGGACGAGGCCATGCTGGCCGCACTGGACGCCGCCCTCACGGACTGGCAGCGCGCCTGCGAGCAGGCCGGCTATGCGCAGGCCGTGGAACTGGGCGTGGCCCAGGAGGCCTGGATGCAGGCGCTGGAGCAGCCCTCGCTGTCGCAGCGCTTTCGGGCCGGTGGCGTGACCTTTTGCACGCTGATGCCCATGCGCGCCATTCCCTTCGAGGTGGTCTGCCTGCTGGGCATGAACGATGGCGACTATCCGCGCCGCGCCACGCGCAGCGACTTCGACCTGATGGCGCTGCCCGGCCAGCAGCGCCCCGGCGACCGCGCGCGCCGCGACGATGACCGCCAGCTCATGCTCGAAGCCCTGCTGTCCGCGCGCCGCGCGCTCTACATCAGCTGGACCGGCCACCATGTGCGCGACAACAGCGAGCAGCCGCCCTCGGTCCTGGTCTCCCAGCTGCGCGACTACCTGGAGGCCGGCTGGCGCGGCGAAGGCGGCCAGCCGCTGCTGGCGCAGCGCACGCAGCAGCACCCGCTGCAGCCCTTCAGCCGCCGCTATTTCGAAGAAGGCTCGCCCTGGACCACCTATGCGCGCGAATGGCGGGCCGCGCATGCGCAGTCGGACGGCACGGACGCGTTGCCTGCGCTGCCCGCGCAGCCGCGCCCGCCCTTTGTCCCCGACGCCTCGGCGCCGCTGACGCTGGCCCGGCTCACCGATTTCCTGCGCCATCCGGCGCGCGCCTACCTGCGCCAGCGCCTGCAGGTGCGCTTCGAGCAGGAGGACAACCCGGTCGTGGACGAGGAGTTGTTCCAGCTCGACGGCCTGACCGAATACCTGCTGGTGCAGCAGTTGCAGCAGCAGGTGGCGGCCGGCCTGTCCGAGCCCGGGCAGGCGCCCCAGGCCATGGAAGACAGCGTGCGTGCGGCCGTGGCGCGCCTCACGCGCTCGGGGCGGCTGCCGCTGGCGGGGCTGGGCGAGCGCGGCGCGCGGGCGCTGCAGTCCTCGGTCACGCCTTCGCTGCGGGCCTGGCGCCAGCAACTGGATCGGTATGCCCATCCCGCGCCGCGCAGGCGGCTGCTGATCGAGGACGATGGCCTGGTGTTCGACGACTGGATCGACGGGCTGCGCCAGTCCTGCGAAACCGAAGAGTCCCCCGATGCGGACGACGCACAGTGCTGGCTGCTGCTGGATCCGCGCAACCTGCTCAATGCCAAGGGCCGGCCCCATGCCGACAAGCTCATGCCGGTCTACCTGCGCAGCCTGGTGCTGGCCGCCAGCGGCTCGCAGGCCGAGTTGCGCGTGGTGGCGCGCGACGGCCTGGTGCAGGTCCTGCCCATGAACCCTTCCGACGCGCTGGCACGGCTGCGTGCATTGATGGCCCTGTGGCGCGAAGGCCAGAACGGCCCGCTGCCCCTGCCGCTGCGCAGCGGCCTGGCCATGGCCGAAGGCTTTCCCGCTGCGGCACAGCAGGCCTATGAGGGTGGTCATCTGGTCGGCGGCGAGGGCGAGGACCCGTCCTGGGCCCGCTGCTATCCCGATTTCGAGGCCTTGGTCGCCGATGGGCGCTTCGAGGCCCTGGCCCATGCCGTCCACGCGCCGCTGCTCGACTGGGTGGCCGCGCAGGTGCAGGTCCTGCCGTACCAGGGGGATGCGCAATGAGCGCGAGCGAAATGATCGGCGCCGCGACCGGCGATGTGGACGGCGACGTGACCGGCCATGTGCTCGACGCGCAGCGCTTCCCGCTGTGGGGCAGCCGCCTGATCGAGGCCAGCGCCGGCACCGGCAAGACCTGGACCATCGCCGCGCTCTACCTGCGCCTGGTGCTGGGGCATGGCGAGGGCAGCCTGGACGGCATCAGCAGCACGGCCTTCGAGCGGCCGCTGATGCCGCCCGACATCCTCGTCATGACCTTCACGCGCGCGGCCACGCGCGAGCTGTCTGATCGCATACGCAGGCGCCTGATCGAGGCCGTGCAGTGCTTTCGTGGCGAGGCCGAACCTGCGCCCCACGACGGCTTCCTGCACGCGCTGCGCGAGGCCTACCCTGAAGGCGCGGCCCGTGAACGCGCGGCCTGGCGCCTGGCCATGGCGGCCGAATGCATGGACGACGCGGCCATCCACACCATCGACGCCTGGTGCCAGCGCATGCTGCGCGAGCATGCCTTCGACAGCGGCAACCTCTTCGACGAAACGCTGGAGCCTGACGAAAGCCAGCGACAGACCGAGGCCGCGCAGGACTACTGGCGCCAGCAGTGCTACCCGCTGTCCGACGAGCTGCTGGACGAGGCCCTGAAGATCTGGCCCCACGTCGATGCCCTGGTCGAAGACATGCGTGCCCTGCTGCGCGAGCCCCCCGTGCCCGGTGCGGGCGAGGGCAGCCTGGCCGACTGCCTGCAGCGCGCCATGGAACAGCGCCGCAGCCGCCTGCTGGCCCTGGCGGCCGGCTGGTACGACAAGGCCCAGCGCCTGCAGCGGTGGCTGGATGGACAGCTCGACGGCCATGGCGCGCTGTGGGACAAGCGCAAGCTGCAGCCCGCGCGCTACACCGGCTGGCTGGCCGCGCTGGCCGACTGGTCGCGCGCCCCGCTGGACGGTCCGCTGGCGCTGACCGAGGCCGCGCGCCACCGCCTCAGCCCCGAAGGCCTGGCCGAGGCCTTCAAGGGGTCGGCCGGCGATGTGCTCATGCCGCTGGAGCTGGCCGAGTTGCAGGCGCTGCTGGTGCAGCTGGAGCAATTGCCGCCCGTCAGCGTGGCCGTGCGCCTGCATGCGGCCGCGCGCGTGGCGCAGCGGCTGGCCCACCTCAAGCGCCAGGCCGGCAGCTTCGGCTTTGCCGACATGCTGCAGCGCCTGGACACGGCCCTGGCCGGCGACAACGGCGCCGTGCTGCGCGAGCGCATCCTGGCCCAGTACCCGGTGGCGCTAATCGATGAATTCCAGGACACCTCGCCGCTGCAGTACCGCCTGTTCGACCAGATCTACCGCACGGCGGCCAACGACCCGCACAGCGCCCTGCTGCTGATCGGCGACCCCAAGCAGTCCATCTACGGCTTTCGCGGCGCCGACATCTACAGCTACCTGCAGGCGCGCCGCGCCACCGAGGGGCGCCACTACGTGCTGGGCACCAACTACCGCTCCACCGAGGCGCTGGTGGGCGCCGTCAACCATTGGTTCGCGCAGGCCGAGCAGCGGCCGGGCGAGGGCGCCTTCATGTTCCGGCGCGGCAGCCACAACCCGCTGCCGTTCGAGCCCGTGGCCGCCCAGGGGCGCAGCGAGCAACTGCACACGCGCGACGGCGCCATGCCCGCCCTCACCGTGGCCTGGAGCGCGGGCCGTGACGAGGACACCGGCATCCCCCTGCCTTTGTCGGCCGACGAGGTGCGGCGGCGCTTTGCGGCCCATTGCGCCGAGCAGATCGTGCAGTGGCTGGCCGACCCGCAGGCCGGCTTTGTGCAGCCCGATGGCCGCCTTGTGCGCCTGCGGCCTGCCGACATCGCCGTGCTGGTGCGCACGGGCCGAGAGGCGGCCGCCGTGCGCCGCGAGCTGCAGGCGCGCGCCGTGGCCTCGGTCTACCTGTCGGACCAGGATTCGGTGTTCGCCAGCGATGAGGCCCATGACCTGCTGTACTGGCTGCGCGCCGTCGCCGCGCCGCTGGATGCCCAGGCCGTGCGCGCGGGCCTGGCCACGCGGCTCATCGGCCTGTCGCTGGACGAGCTGGCCTGGCTGGCCGCCGACGAGGAAGCCTTTGACGCGCGCAGCGAGCAGCTGCGCGAACTGCACAGCATCTGGCTGCGCCTGGGCGTGCTGGCCATGCTGCGCCAGACCCTGTACCGGCTGGACCTGCCCGCGCGCTGGCTGCAGGACCCGGCCCTGGGCGGCGAGCGGCGCCTGACCAACTACCTGCACCTGGCCGAGCTGCTGCAGACCGCCAGCGCCCAGCTGGAGGGCGAGCAGGCCCTCATCCGCTGGCTGGCCACCCAGATCGAGGCGCCGGGCAGCGGCAGCGAAGAGCAGGTGGTGCGCCTGGAAAGCGATGCCGACCTGGTCAAGATCGTCACTGTGCACAAGAGCAAGGGCCTGGAGTACCCGCTGGTCTGCCTGCCGTTCGCAGGCAGCTTCCGCCCCATGGAGCGGGCCAGGACGCCGTTCCTGACCCTGTCCGCGCAGGAGGGGGTGGAAGACGATGCCGCCCCGGCCCGCCGATTGCTGCTGGACTTCAGCGACGAAGACCTGGCCCAGGCCGACCGCGAGCGGCTGCGCGAGGACCTGCGCCTGTTCTACGTGGCGCTCACCCGCCCGCGCCATGCGCTGTGGCTGGGCTTGGCCCCGCTCAGGCGCGGCAACGGCAAGGCCTGCGTGAACGAGCAGGGCGCCGCCGGCTACCTGCTGGGCGGCACCGAGCCGCGCTCGGCCCAGGGCTGGCTTGACGGCCTGCGACAGCTGTGCGGAGAAGACCCGCACATGGCCTGGCGCGATCTGGACGCCGAGCCGCTGCAGCGCACGCGCTGGCAGCCGCCGGACGCTGCCACGCCGCTGCACGATGCCCGGCCCTACGACGCGCGCTTCGACACGCGCTGGGGCATCGGCAGCTTCTCTGCCCTGGTGCGTGCCATGGCCGCGCCCAGCCTGCCCGTGCTGCCCGTGGCCGTGCAGCGCCCGGCCGAGGATGAGCAGGCGCTGGAGCCTCCGCCATCGCCGGAACTGGCGGACATCGCCGGCCTGGCGGGCCTGCAGCCCCTGCAGAATGGACCGGCCGGCGGGCCTGCGGTCTGGCACCGCTTTCTGCGCGGCCCCGTGGTCGGCAACTTCGTGCACGACCAGCTGGAATGGCTGGGCGGCGAAGACTTTGCCCTGCCCGTGGACGGCCAGGGTGCGCTCGCTGATCGCCTGGTGCGCCGCTGCGAGCGCGCGGGCCGGGGCGAGCAGGCGCGTGACCTGCTGGCCTGGCTCACGGCCGTGGTCCACCAGCCGCTGGCGCCGCTGGATGTGACGCTGGCCACGCTGGGGCCGCAACTGTCCGAGATGGAGTTCTGGCTGCCCGCGCGCCAGCTGCCGGCCGAGCGCATCGACCAGCTGTGCCGGCGCTTCATCCTGCCGGGGCAGGAGCGGCCCGCGCTGCCCCAGCGCTCGCTGCACGGCATGCTCATGGGCTTTGCCGACCTGGTGTTCTGCCACGAGGGCCGCTACTGGGTGCTTGACTACAAGAGCAACCACCTGGGCCCGGACGGCGCCGCCTACGGCCAGGAGGCCTTGGCCCGCGCCATGCTCCACCACCGCTACGACGTGCAGGCCGCCCTCTACCTGCTGGCCCTGCACCGGCTGCTGCGCAGCCGGCTGGGCACGGCCTACGAGCCGCAGCGCCAGCTGGGCGGCGCGCTGTACTACTTTCTGCGCGGCATCGATGGCCCGGCCGGTGGCATGCATGCCATGGCGCCCGAGCTGCCCCTGCTCGATGCGCTCGATGAACTGCTCGGTCCCGGCCGCGCCAACGCGGAGGAACTGCCATGAGCCCGCGCCCCCGTTCGCGCACCATCGATACGGCCACGCTGGACCTGTTCGATGAACGGCCGGGCGGCGACTCGCTGGGCGGCAAACCGCCGGGCTCCGTGCCGCCAGACACCAATGAAGTGCTGGCCCTGCTGCGCCGCTGGGCCGACGCGGGCCTGCTGCGCCGGCTGGATGCGGCGCTGGCCTCCTTCGTCGCCGGGCAGGATGCGCAGGCCGGGCCCGCCTTGCTGGTGGCCGCCGCGCTGCTGGCGCAGATGGAGGGGCGCGGCCACAGCTGCCTGCCCCTGGCGCCGCTGGCCGGCCACCCCAACGACGTGCTGGCCTGGCCGGCCGATGCGCTGCCCGCGCAGCAGGCCCTGTGGCAGATGCTGCCTGCGCGCCTGTCCGGCTGGGTTGCGGCGCTGAGCGCCAGCCCCGTGGTGCGCGTGGTGCACGGGGAGCAGGTAGATGGACAGGATGGCAGCGAGGACCTCGGCCAGCCCCTGGTGCTGGCCGGCGCAGACGGCCCCGCGCCGCTGCTGTACCTGCGCCGCTACTGGGACTACGAACGCGCCGTGGCCGCCCACGTCATCCAGCGCACGGCGGCGCAGGCCGTGGCCGGACAGCCGCTGGACGAAGCCCAGGCCCGGCGCTGGCTGGACCGGCTGTTCCCGCCTGTGGCGGACGGTGGCCCCGTGGACTGGCAGAAGCTGGCCTGCGCGCTGGCGCTGCGCGGCCGGCTGTCGGTGATCACGGGCGGCCCCGGCACCGGCAAGACCTATACCGCCGCACGGCTGCTGGCCCTGCTGTTTGCCACGGCGCCCGACGCCGGCCAGCTGCGCGTGGCCCTGGCCGCCCCCACGGGCAAGGCGGCCGCGCGCCTGAAGCAATCGATCGACGGGGCCTTGCTGCAATTGCAGGGCAGCATGGGCGGCGAGATCGACCTGGCGGGCCTGGTGCAGCGCATGGGTGCGGCGCGCACCCTGCACTCCATGCTGGGCGCGCGGCCCGATACGCGGCACTGGGGATTCCATGCAGGGCGGCAGCTGGACGTGGACGTGCTCATCGTCGATGAGGCCTCCATGGTCCACCTGGAGATGATGGCGGCGCTGCTGGAGGCACTGCCGGCCGGCGCCCGCCTGGTGCTGCTGGGCGACAAGGACCAACTGGCTTCGGTGGAGGCGGGCGCCGTGCTGGGCGACCTGTGCCGCGATGCCCAGGCCGGGCGCTACCTGCCCGACACGCTGGACTACGCACTGCGCGTGGCCGGCCAGCGGTTGCCGCCGCAGTTCGCGGCGCCCGACGGCGATCGTGCGCCAGCGCTGGCGCAGCACACCGTCATGCTGCGCGAGAGCCGGCGCTTCGGGGGCCCCATCGGCCAGCTGGCACACGCCGTGAATGCCGGTGAGGCGGTGAAGGCCCAGGCCCTGCTCGATGCCGGCACGCAAGCCGGCGCAGGTTCCGAGCTGTGGGAACGCCATGGCGGCGGCGTGCACGCCGTGACCGAACTGGCCGTGCACGGGCGCGGCGGTCTTGCCAGCTATGCCCTCTATGCCCAGGCGCTGCAGGGCCGGCCGGATGCGGCCGGCGCCGACGAGGCAGCGCACCGCGCCTGGGTGGTCGCTGTGCTGCAGGCCTTCGAGCGCTTCCGGCTGCTGTGCGCCGTGCGCGAGGGGGACTGGGGCGTGTCCGGCCTCAACCGCGCGGTGGAGCAGGCCCTGGATGCGCAGGGCGTGATCCGCCGGGGCGGCGAATGGTATGCGGGCCGTCCCGTCATGGTCACGCGCAACGACGCGCAGCTGGGCGTGTTCAACGGCGACATCGGCATTGCGCTGCCGGGAGCGCACCAGGGGCAGCCAGGGCAACTGCTGCGCGTCTACTTCCTGCAGGGCGACGAATTGCGCTCGGTCGGCGTCAGCCGCATGGCCCATGTGGAGACCGCCTTCGCCATGACGGTGCACAAAAGCCAGGGCTCGGAGTTCGAGCACACCGCCCTGGTGCTGCCCTCGCGCGGCGGCAGCGTGCTGGGGCGCGAGCTGGTCTACACCGGCATCACGCGCGCCCGCCAGGCCTTCTCGCTGTTCTCCGAGGTGCCGGGCCTGCTGGCCTCGGCCGTTGGCAGCCCCACGCAGCGCGCCAGCGGGCTGCTGCGCTGGCTGCAGGAGTGAGTGAAGGCCCCGCGCCTCAGGCCGGGGTCTTGTCGCTGGCGTAGCGGGCCATCATCAGCGCCGTATTGGTCTTGCGGTCGGCATTGACCTGCTGCACCGTGGGCCGCTCGGCCATGCGTGCCAGGTACTCGCGCACGGGCAAGTCGGCCAGAACGTCGCGCCCGCCAACGATCTTGCTGGCCGCGCTGACCAGGGGCAGGTGGACGATGGCGCAGCAGTCGGCCAGCGTGAAGCTGTCGCCCGCCACAAAGGGGGAGAAACGCGCGAGTTTGGCGAAGGCCGCCACGTTCTTGTCGAGCTGGGCCAGCGTGCGCTCCCGGGTGGAGTCGCTGACCTGGCCGCCGAAGAAAGCCTGCGGGTAGAGGATGCGCGCCACCAGCTCCAGGTGCAGGTCCAGGTACACGCACAGCTCGCGCACCTTGGCGGCCTCGAAGGCGTCGGCCGGCAGCAGGGCCGGCGAGGGCGACAGCGTCTCCACGTACTCGACCATGGCGGCCGACTCGCACAGGCCCCGGCCGTCGTCGATGCGCAGGTAGGGCACCTTGCCCAGCGGAGAAAGCGCCATGTCGGTCTCTCCCAGCCAGTCCAGTTCCTCGTTGAAGGGCAGCTGCTTTTCCAGCAGGGCCAGCTTGACCTTGTTGTAGTAGTTGCTGGCCGCGAATCCGCACAGGGTGAGCATGGATGTCTCCTTGGGTTGTTTGTGGTGAAGGCGAGGGTGCGCGCCTGTGATGGTAGGGGCGGGTAGGGCATGGCGCGGTCCCGGAGATGACGACTGGGGCAGACCCCTAGAATGGCGCCATGCCGCTTCGCCTGCCCTCCACCTTGGCTGCCTGCGCCCGCTGGGCGCTGGGCCTGTGGCTGTGCGTGGCGCTGGCTTCGGCGTTTGCGCCGCTGGCGCGCGCCTCGGGCTGGGAGCGCCTGTGCTCGGCCGCTGGCGAATCGGTCTGGGTGCCCTCGCCAGCCGGTCAGGACGATGCCCTTGCCGGCAGCCACGGCATCGACTGCCCGCTGTGCCTGCCCCCGCTGGCGCCGCCGCCCGCCCGGTGCAGTGCGGCCCCGGCACCGCTGGTGGCAGATGCGCAGCCACGGGCGCACCCGGCCTCCGTCCACAGCGTGGCCATGCCGGCCCTGCCCCAGGCCCGCGCACCGCCCCGGTGACTCCCGGATTCACTCCCGCTTCCTTCGCTTGGCCAACCCTTTTTGCAAGGCACGAAGACCGTGCCGCAATGCATTGAAATTTCTGGAGAAACCGTGATGACACTGCGTCAATGGACCACCCCTTTCCTGATCGCCGCCTCCCTGTCCATGGGCCTGGCCCATGCCCATGCCGATGCGGCCCATGTCAAGGCCGACGCCGCCTGGGCGCGTGCCAGCGTGCCGGGCCAGCAGGCCACGGGCGCCTTCATGCGCCTGACGGCCGAGGAGCCGCTGCGCCTGGTGGGCGTGGAGTCGCCCGCCGCCGGCGTGGCCGAGGTGCATGAAATGAAGATGGAAGGCGATGTGATGCGCATGCGCGCCATCGACGGCCTGGACCTGCCCAAGGGCGTGGCCGTGGATCTGAAGCCCGGCGGCTACCACGTCATGCTGCAGCAGCTCAAGAGCCCGCTGCTCAAGGACAGTCAGGTACCCATCACCCTGGTGTTCAAGGACGCCAAGGGCGAGACCTCGCGCCTGAGCCTGCAGGTCCCCGTGCGCGCCATGGCGCCCGGCGCAGGTGCGGCATCGGCTGCGCAGGGCGGCGCGCATGGCGGACACGGCGGACATGCCGGCCACTCCCACTGAGCTTTTTGTCATCCACCGGGTTTGTGCGCAGCGGGCCGTGCATGACTTGCGATGGACTTGGCGTGTGCCTGGGTTAAGCTGAGCGCATGGCCGGTGTGCTTCACCGGCATGTTCTTCCAACCCAGTCCTAGCGAGTGCTGCCATGAGTGATGCGTCCTCCTTCGGTTTCGGCAAGTTCATCCCCGGTTTCGACTTCCTGCAGGGCCTGGCCCAGAGTGCAGGATCGGCCACCGCCCGGCCCCTGGGGCGCCTGCCCGAATGGGTGGCGCCCACGGTGAGCATCGAAGAGGTGGACAAGCGCATCACCGAACTCAAGGCCGTGCAGTTCTGGCTCGACCAGAACGGCAAGGCGCTGGCCGCCACCATCCAGGCCCTGGAAGTGCAGCGCATGACGCTGTCCACCTTGCAGGGCATGAACGTCAGCATGGGCGAGCTGGCGCAGGCCTTCCAGTTCCCTGCAGCCGCAACCGCCGCGGCCACCGCCGCGGCCAAGGGCGCCGCCAGCGCGGGGCAGGGCGACCTTTCGGACTGGCCCATGTCCTCGGCCGCCAGCCGGGCGAGCAAGAAGGAAAAGCCGCAGCCCGAGCCCGCACAGGCCGCTGCCGCGCCGCCTGCAGCCCCCGAGGCGGCCAAGGCCGCCGACAGACCCGCAGCCGCGGAGACTGCGGCGCCCAAGGACGAGTCCGCCCAGGCCGCCGCCATGGGCCAGGCCATGCAGTGGTGGGGCGCGTTGACCCAGCAATTCCAGCAGATCGCCGCCAAGGCCATGGCCGAGCCCATGGCCCCGGAGGCCGTGGCGGCCGCCCAGCGCGCCACCGGCATGGCCGGGGACCTGGCCAAGGCCACCATGGACCGCATGGCGGCACAGGCCAGCGCCTTTGCTGCGCAGGCGGGCAAGGCGGCGGCGGTCTCCCCTGCCAAGGCGCCGTCCGCAAAGCCGGCGGCCAAGGCTGCGGTGCAGGCCGAAGCCCCCAGGACCGCTGCCAAGGCTCCCGCCAAAGCGGCTGCCAGGAAAACCGCTGCAAAGGCTGGAGCCAAGGCGCCGGCCGCCAGCAAGCCGGCAGCCAAGAGCCGGCCGGCGCGTTGACCGATCGGGCCGGACCCATGGATGCGCAAGGCCCCAGCCACCCGCAAGCCGGGTGCTGGCGGGGCTAGAAAGAAGGTTGGTATGTCGTTGTTTCCTGTAGGCCATGCCAGCCATTCCGACTGGCGCGCCGCGGCCGACGCGGTGCTGCAGCAGCTGCGCTTGCAGATGGCCGGGCCCGGCCACGCGCAGCGGCCCCGTCTGGGACTGGTGTACCTGTCCCATGCGCATGCCGCCCACGCACGGCCGCTGTTGCAGCATCTGGCCAGGGCCCTGCCCCATGTGGCGGACTGGGCCGGCTGCTCGGCCGGCGGCGTTCTGGCCATGTCGCATGAGTACCTGTCAGGAACCGCGCTCGCGGTGATGCTGCTGGATGTACCGGCCGCCCACTACCGCCTGTATTCGGGCCTGGCGCCCCTGCATGCGCCTGGCGGCGAGGCCGGCTTCACCGCCCATTCGGCCCTGGTCCATGCCGCAGGCGGCCAGCCCGAGCTGGCCGAGCTGCTGTACGAGCTGTCCGAGCGCACCGAGTCCGGCCTGCTGTTCGGCGGCGTGGGCGATGACGGGGAAGATGGCGTGGAGGGCGTGCAGATCGCCTGCCGCACCGAGGATCTGCATGCGCAGCATGCGGACGCGCGCGGCATTTTTCGTGGCGGCTTTTCAGGCGTGGCCTTCGGTGCCGGCGTGCCCTGCATCACGGGCATGGCCCAGGGCTGCGTGCCGCTGGGCGAGGGGCTGGAGATCACCGAGGCGCGCGGCGCCCTGGTCACCGGGCTCAATGGCGATCCGGCCTTGCAGCGCCTGCTGCAACTGCTGGGCGTGGAGCTGGAAGGCAGCGACTGGCAGCCCGCGCTGACCACGGTCCGCACCACGCTGGCGGCCATTGCGCCGCCGGGCCGGGGCCTGGCCCACGGCGTGCTGACCGAAGAGGCCCAGGTGCTGACCCTGGTTGGCCTGGACCCGCTGCGCCAGGGCGTGGCCCTGTCATCGGCCGTGGAGGCCGGGCATTCGGTGATCTTCTGCCGCCGCCAGGCCCAGGTCGCGCGCCAGGAACTGCTGCAACTGGGCGCTGCGCTGCGCGATGCGGCGGAGCCCGAGGAGGCGGCGCCCGAAGGCGAGGCACAGCCCCGCATCCGTGGCGCCATCTACATCAGTTGCCGGGGCCGCGGCGGCGGCCTGTTCGGCGGCCCCGATGCCGAACTGCGCACCCTGCGCCACGCACTGGGCGATGTGCCATTGATCGGCTTCGTTGCCGAAGCCGAGATCATGGACGCCCGCCTGCACCGCTTCGCCGGGGTGTTGACGGTGTTCACTGCCTAGGCGTCGTACACGCCGTCCGCACCTCAGACCGCGCGCGGGCGCACCGTGCCTGCGCTGCGATCCGGGTCCATGGCTGCGGCCCCCAGGAAATCGAAATCCACGGCCGGCCGCCTGCCGCTGACCAGGTCGGCCAGCGCCATGCCGGAGCCGCAGACATGGGTCCAGCCCAGCGTGCCGTGGCCGGTGTTCAGGAACAGGTTGGCGATGGGCGAGCGTCCGATCAGCGGCACATTGCTGGGCGTGGCGGGGCGCAGGCCGCTCCAGAACTGGGCGCGCCCGGTATCGCCGGCGCCGGGGAACAGCTGCTGCACGCGCCGCACGATGGCCTCGCAGCGCACGGGGTCCAGGTTGCGGTCGTAGCCGTTGAACTCGGCCGTGCCCGCAATGCGCAGGCGGTCGCCTTGCGCGCCCGTGTAGCGCGAGAACACCAGCTTGAACTCGTCGTCCGTGAGGCTGACCTGGTAGGCCTTGGCGGGGTCCAGCACCGGCAGGGTCACGGAGTAGCCCTTGGCCGGGTAGATGGGCAGGTGCAACCCCAGCGGCTGGGCCAGCAGCGGGCTGAACGAGCCCATGGCCAGCACATAGGCGTCGCCCTGGATGCGTTCGTAGCGGCCATCGGCATTGGTCACCTCCACATGGTCGATATGGCGGCTGGCGCCCGCGCCCGTGGTGCGCAGCGCCGTCACGTGGTGGCTCTGGCGGAACTGCACGCCCGTGGCGGCGGCGATGCGCGCCAGCTCGCGTGTGAAGAGGTTGGCGTCGCCTGATTCATCCTCGGCCGTATAGGTGGCGCCCGCTATCTGCCCGCGCACATGGGCCAGGGCCGGCTCCAGGCGCACGGCTTCGTCGGCATCGATCAGGCGGCGGTCGCAGCCCAGGGCCTGCATCTGCTCGGTGGGCTTGAGCGCGCCCTCGAACTCGCGGGCGTTCGTGTAGAAGTGCAGGATGCCCTGCATGCGCTGCTCGTACTGGATGCCGGTGTCCGACCGCAGCTGCTGCAGGGCCTCGCGGCTGTAGGTGCCCAGGCGAACGATCTGCCGGATGTTGTGGCGCGTGCGCGCGGGCGTGCAGTTGCGCAGGAAGGACAGGCCCCAGAGCCACTGGCGCATGTCGGCGCGCAGGCGGAACAGCAGGGGGGCATCCTGCCGGCCCAGCCAGCCCAGCAGCTTCAGCGGTGCGCCGGGGTTGGCCCAGGGCTCGGCATGGCTGACCGAGATCTGCCCGCCGTTGGCGAAGCTGGTTTCGGCGCCGGGCGCGGCCTGGCGGTCGATGACGGTCACTTCATGACCGAGGGATTGCAGATAGTAGGCCGACGTGGTGCCGATCAGGCCGGCTCCGAGAACGATGACGCGCATGACGATGCCCTTTCAAAGGCATGTGCCGGGTCACGCGAAAGCTGGCCGCTATGGTCTGGATAGCAGGCAGCCGGCGTCCGTCGTGACGCAGCTGCCGCTCCCCCTGTCCTTGGTACCTGAGAGATTCACCGCCGTCCATGGGAACGGGGCTTGCTCCTTCGGTGCGCCGCACATTGCGTGCGGCGGCTCTCCAGACGGCATGTTGTGTTTGCAGTACGGAACCTGAGCGTGTATGGGAGTTTGCGCCTTCGGTGAGGCTCGGCACCGTGGCGCCCGCCTGCTCTCCTGCAGGGGCGATTCTATGGGGCTTGCGCAGCCAGCTCCAGTCGTATTGGGGATACCACCAGTTACCTGTATGTGGTGTGGCTGATTCAGGGTATTCCCTAGATCGCTCAAGCGCCTCCCTCGTAGCGCTGGTACGAGTCTCCGGTTTCATGTAAAAAAACTATTGAAATAGAAAAAAACATGATTTAGCCTATCGATATGTGCAGTGGTTTGTCAGTGCTTGTTCTGGTCGATTGGACCTGCATGGGTTAACCATGGGTTGTATATATGTCTGATAGGCGACTTACCGTTGCACAGGTGCGGGTCCATGGAAACTGGTCCATCACTGAAAAAATACAAGCACGGTGAATATGGTTTGTCGAGGGAGGAATGTTTTGCGTCGCAAACCCGACTGAAGGTGTGTCCGCTCAATGGGCAGTGGAGCAGCGCGCAAGCGTTGATGGAAATCCGCCTTTTTTTGATTGACGCGCAGGATCTGCGCGAAAAATTTTGCTTCCAAACTCACCGGCTGCAAGGTGAGTTGTGGGCTCGTGATTCAAATAGAACTATTCGAGGTACGGCGATGCAAATGCGCTGGGTACAACTGATGGCCATTGCCATTGGGAAAATCATTTTCCTGTCATATCTCCTTGAGAAAACGGGGAATATCATGCATGCTCTCAATCGCCTGCCTGGTTCGGCATTTTTTCGCAAGTGGCGTGCAGCGAAGTGCCTTTTCTCTTTGCTGCTGCTTTCATGCGCGGGTATCTCATCCACGGCACTGGCGGCGACCATCGTCTTCACGGTCACCGACAACAGCGACGCTCCCAATGCCAATGCAACGACACCAACCACCTGTGTCAGCACGCTGGGGGGCACCTTTGCTGGCGCATGTACGCTGCGAGCGGCCATTCAGGCAGCCAACTACACGCTGCAAACGCTGGATCCGAGTGCCGATGTTTCCATCGTCTTTGCGCCGACACTGACCACGTCGGTACGAACCATACAGAGCGGGACATCCAAGGATGCGGCGGGAAACCTCCATCCGTATGTCGACAATCAGACGGTTTACGTGCGCTGTGCCAATACATTCTCCAGCGGAGTCCAGTCCGGCGCCGTGACGGGGGCCACCAATGCCTGTGGTCAAAGCCAGATGATCAGCGGCGGCGATACGGGCACCACCACTGGTGCCGGTGGTGCCTGGTACTGGCTCAAAGGCACCGTGCCAGCCGGCACGGGCTCGTTGACCATCGATTTCGGGGGAGTCATACAAGTCCAGAACTGGGCGGACTCCCCCTGGGAAACTTTTTATCTTGGTGGGAAGAACATCACGCTCACCAATTCGCCCAACATGACCTGTGGCGAAGCGGTATTCGTCGTTGGCTCCCCGGCGAACAATATCACCATTGATCGCGTCGGCTTGGTGAATGTGGCGCCAACCCCTGCGGGAGAGGGGACGCCGTTCAACTGCGAGCTGTACGCGGAGATTCATCAAGGCGCACAAAACGTATTCTTTACCAATAGCACGATCAATTCCGCGATATGGAATGGAAATTACGGCAATAACAAGGGCTCGGCTATTTCCGTTGCCGCAAGCAACGGTGCAGGCACAGTTTCCAACATTGTTGTCGATAATTTCACGGTAACGAATCTGCCCAACCCTATCGGGGGAATGCAGCTCGAGCAGTTCTTCCAGGTCATGTCGAACATGAGCGTCAACGGATTGACGATCAAAGATTCGAATATCGCACTGAGCCCGACTGGTGGAAATGCGCCCAGGGCCGTGGTGTCGGTTGATGGAACGATCAACCTGGGCAATGGAATTGGTCTTGCCGTGACGGGTAATACCTTCTCGCTGCCTATCGCCGCCTATACCGCTTCATCGCCAATGCATGTGTCGGCACCAACGGTGAATACGGCAGCCTCAGGCACGACGCAGGTAGTGACGGTGACCGATAACAATTTCACTGGCGGCGGGGACGGGTTGAATATTAGTGGGACGGGTACGGCACCAGGGTTGATTGGCAACAACAAGATGACAAGCCAGTCGAGAAGTGCCATTCGTATCACTACGCATGATTTCTTCAAGATTTCTCAGAACACGCTGTTTTCCGTGCCTGTGGCTGCAAACTCAGGTATCAGCTTGCAGACGACGGCCAATGGACAAACCGGATGGACCCCGACCCTTGGCGTTGGCGCCAGTGACACCGCCGCCTGCACCTGGACATTCAATATCGCGGCAAATGCCAATGCGAGCGAGCCGGCACCGTATACGGTGGAAGCCTTTTGGTCGCCGACCGGCGCGGGCGCCAACGACGCACAGGTCTATCTGGGCTCAGGGACCATGGCCGGAGCCTCGGGAACGCTGACCGTTCCTTCGTATCTCAGCGGCCAGGTGCGGGTCACAGTGACGGACAGCAATTCCGGTGGGGCCCAGACCTCGCAGCTTTCAACGGCTGCAAGCGTCACCGGTTTTCCCTGTGCCCTGAAATCCGGCGTTCTGGCGACGACCAACAATCAACCTGTCGGCAGCAGCGACTTGCTGGAGGTCTACATTGTTGACGGCCAAGGCAATGCCTGGACGGGGGGCAGTGACACCGTTACCTTCGCAGCGCCGCCTGCAGGTGTCACCTTCAATGGCGGCTCCGCCGCAGTCAGCTGCACGACCAACTCCAGCGGAAAGTGCGCTTCTCCCATCAATGCCAGCAGCAGTGTCGCCGGAACATTCACGACACCCGTGACCTTGTCGTCGTCAGTCGCTGGTGCCACGTTCTCCAATCTTCCATTGGGTGGAAGTCCGGTATCTGGCGCAGTGACCTATCAGCCTTCGCCGGTTGCTTACAGCTTCACCGGGCTGCCGGCCAGCACGACCGGTTCTGAAATCGCCGCGAGTCCGCCATCGATTGCGGCCAATGGCGTCTCCACCAGCACCTTGGCCGTGCAGTTGAAGGATGCGTTAGGCAACCTTGTCACCACCTGTACCGATACGGTGGCCTTCACCCTCAATGCGGGGACGCAAGGCGTTCCTGCCGTCAGCGTCACGGGCTGCAGTGCCGGCATGTACACGGGGACGGTGACATCGCCGGTGCTGGTCGGCAGCGGCACCTTCGGGTTCACCATCAACGGGGCTGCGGCTGTTGCCACCGCAACGGTCTCTTATGCGGCCGCAACGCCGAGCACGAGTGCATCGACGATAGTCGCCACTCCGGCATCGATCGTGGCCAACGGCAGCTCCACCAGCGTGCTGCGCGTGCAACTGGTCGATGCCAGCAGCAATCCGATCAACACGTGCACGAACACGGTGGCGTTCACCCTGAACGGCGGAACGCAGGGAACGCCCAATGTGGGCGCGGCCTCGTGTACCGCCGGCATCTATACGGGCACCGTCACATCGCCCACGGCGGTCGGCAGCGGGATCTTCGGATTCACCATCAACGGCTCTGCCGCAGTTGCTACGGCTTCAGTGAGCTACACGGCGGGTCCGCCAAGTACCAGTGCCTCGACCATCGTTGCGAGTCCGACCTCGATCATTGCCAATGGCACTGCAACCAGCACATTGACGGCGCAGCTCAAGGATGCGTCAGGCAATTCGATTGCGACCTGTGCCAACACGGTGGCCTTCACGCTGAACGGTGGAACACAGGGCTCGCCCGCGGTCGGCGCGGGGGCGTGCAGCGCAGGGGTGTACACGGCCACCGTCACGGCACCTACCGCAGTCGGCAGCGGCACCTTTGGTTTCACCATCAATGGCTCGGCCGCCACGGCTACGGCTGCGGTGAACTACACGGCCGGCTCGCCCAGCAATGGCGCGAATGGAAACCTGATCAGTGCCAGTCCGCTCAGCGTTGTCGCAGACAACACGGCCACGAGTTCGATCAGCGTGACCCTGCGCGATGCCAATGGCAATCCCGCCACGGATACGGTGGCGCACACGATTGTCTTCACCAAAACGGGCGTGGGCACGACCACGCCGGCCGCACCCACGTGCACGATCGCGGCCAATGCCAATCCGGCCACCTGCTCCGTGACGGTGAAATCGGCCACGGTCGGCACCGCAAGTTTCACGGCAACGGACAACGGAACGGCCGTGAGCAATGGCAGTCCGGTATCGGTCAACTTCATTGCCGGGCCGCCCAGCAATACAGCCAGCGGCAATCTGCTCAGTGCCACGCCGCTCTCGGTGATGGCCGACGGTACGAGCACCGGCACGGTGACCGTCGCACTGCAGGACGCCAATGGCAATGCAACCGTCGATACGGTCGCCCACACCATCGGCTTTGTCCATACCGGCGCCGGCACGCCGTCGGCAACTTCCTGCACGATTGCGGCCAATGCGAATCCAGCGCGCTGCTCCATCACGGTGACATCCACCGTCGCGGGTGCGGCGAGCTTCACAGCCACGGACAACAACGGCACCACCACCCAGAGCGTGGCCAATGGCAGTCCGGCCGTGATCAACTTCACGGCCAATGCCGCCGACCCCGCCAGGTCGGGGGTGCGTACCGTCAGCAGTCCGGCCACGGCCAATGGCTCGGCGACGGATGTGCTTGAAGCGTTTGTGGGAGATGTCAACGGCAATCCGGTGGCCGGAAGCGTTGTCACGTTCTCTCCCACCGCAAACATCACCTTCAGCGGTACCTGCACCACCAATGCGGCCGGTACCTGCCAGGTCACCGCCAGGACAACCGTCGCGGGTTCCTACACTTCCGGCGCAAGCATCGCGAGCGGCGCATTGAGCGGCAGCGGCATCAGCGCCGGCGGCAATACGTACGGCGCTACGGCTGCCTATGTCTTTACGGCAGGTGCCGTCGATCCCGCCAATTCGACCATGTCGGTCGATGCGAACAACCAGGCAGCTGGCGGCGGCCAGGACGTCGTTTCCGTGGTCACCAAGGATGCGTTCGGCAATCCGGTCACCGGCGTTGCCGTGAACTTCAGCGTGACGCCTGCCGGAGCGGCACCTGCCACCGCCAGTTGCACGACTGCGGGTGCGGCGGCGACCTGCTCGGTGTCGTTCACCAGCGTGACCGCATCGACTTACTCGGCTGCCGCCACGGTGGGGGCGGTTGCCATCGGCAACAGCCCGCAATCGATGGCCTTTGTCGCCGGCAATGCCTCGGCAAGCAATTCGGGCCTGCGTGTCGTGAGCGACAACGCGGCGGCAAATGGCACGGCAACCGATGTGGTGGAAGCGTATGTGCGCGATGCCGGTGGCAACCCCAAGGGCGGCGAGGTCGTCACCTTTGCCGGTACCCCCGGCGTGAAGCTGAACGGTGGCGCGGACGGCGCGTCAGCCACTTGCACCACTGGAACAAGCGGCACAACTCTGGGCATCTGCTCGATCACTGCCACCAGCACAGCGAGTGGGACCTACAGCATTGCCACCAGCATTCCTGCCGGAACCCTGGGTGGCACGTTCACCGTGGGAGCAAACGCGTATTCGCCAAGCGCCGCACAAATTCATTTTGTAAGCGTGGTGAACCTCAGTGTCACCAAGGCCAACCCTGGCAGCTTGGCTGTGGGTACGCCCTTCAACTACACCTTTACGGTAGCGAATGCAGCGAGTGCCTTCGGTTCTGCCAGCAGCGTGACCATCAAGGATCTGGTGCCTGCAGGTATCCGCATCACGGGTGCGCCGACAGGTGCGAACGTGGCCAGTGTGGACTGCTCGCCCAAGCCCAACACCTTCCCGTTTACGGGCAATGGCAGCACTGTCCTGACGTGCACGGTGAACTTCACGACCTCGGTCGCAGCCGGTGGCAACACCAGCTTCAACCTGCCGGCTGTGCCGACGGCTGTGGGCTCGAGCACGAACACGGCTTCCTATGATCCGTCCGGTGGTACCAGTCCGGTCAATCCGACGGCAGGTTGCACGACGGACTGCGCGTCGACGCCCGCCACCCCAGTCAACCCTGGTTCGCCCACGCTGACGGTCAGCAAGGCCAACCCCGGCAGCCTGGCTGTGGGGACTGCGTTCAACTACGCCTTCACGGTAGCGAATGCGGCTGGAGCGTTTGGTCCCGCCACCAGCGTGACCATCAAGGACCTGGTGCCTGCAGGCATCAGCATCACGGGCGTGCCGACTGGTGCAAACGTGGCCAGTGCGACCTGCACGCCCAACACCTTCCCGTTTGCGGGCAATGGCAGCACTGTGCTGACTTGCACGGTGAACTTCACTGCGGCAGTGGCGGCCGGTGGCAACACCAGCTTCAATCTGCCGGCTGTTCCAACGGCGGTGGGGTCGAGCACGAACACGGCCTCCTACGATCCATCGGGCGGCATCAGCCCGGTCAATCCGACGGCGGGTTGCACGACAGACTGCGCTTCCACACCGGTGACTCCAGTCACGCCTGGCACGCCAGCGCTGACGGTCACCAAGGCCAACCCTGGCAGTCTGGCCGTGGGCACGGCGTTCAACTACGCCTTCACGGTAGCGAATGCCGCCAGTGCCTTCGGTCCCGCCACCAGCGTGACCATCAAGGACCTGGTGCCGGCAGGCATCAGCATCA